>Ga0207713_1000049_pt1 | contig 227882 bp, 205 predicted proteins | sample KBSS64metaG_FD_184404 | JGI IMG/M metagenome (GOLD analysis project Ga0207713, IMG submission 184404) | Switchgrass rhizosphere microbial communities from Kellogg Biological Station, Michigan, USA - KBS S6-4 metaG (SPAdes) (version 2) | ecosystem: Host-associated > Plants > Roots > Rhizosphere... | reverse complement strand
ACTGAAATCAAGGACGTTCTGGCCTCCCGCGGTCTGTCCCTCGGCATGCGCCTCGACAACTGGCCGCCTGCAAGTCTTAAGAAGGACGACAAGGCGACTGCCTGATCGTCGTAATCACCGAACGTAAGTTTGGTAAGGAATGAACCATGCGTCATCGTAAAAGTGGACGTCACCTGAGCCGTACCAGCTCTCACCGCAAGGCTATGTTCCAGAACATGGCGGTGTCGCTGTTCGAGCACGAGCTGATCAAGACTACCCTGCCGAAAGCCAAGGAACTGCGCCGCGTTGCCGAGCCGCTGATCACCCTGGCCAAGGTAGACAGCGTTGCAAACCGCCGTCTGGCTTTCGACCGTACTCGTTCGAAAGAAATGGTTGGCAAGCTGTTCAACGACCTGGGCAAGCGCTACGCCACCCGTGAAGGCGGCTACCTGCGCATCCTGAAGTGCGGTTTCCGCGCTGGCGACAACGCTCCTATGGCGTACGTCGAGCTGGTCGATCGTCCTGTTGGCGGCGCTGTAGAAGCTGCTGAGTAAGACGAATAGCTGCATGAAGAACCGGGCCTAGCGCCCGGTTTTTTTATGCCCGTCTATCGGTAACGGGCCAGGTATTGTTAAAAACTATCGGGCACAAAAGATCTATAAATTAGATGTTGTCATCCTGCTCAATGATACTGAACACCAAGCCGCTTTAGCCCGGCAACCCTTCAGGTCTGACAGAGGACGACACACCATGAGCGACAGCAAGACACTCACTACTGCCAGCGGCGCACCTGTTGCCGACAACCAGAACTCCCGTTCCGCCGGGCCTCGTGGGCCATTGCTGCTCGATGATTTTCATCTGATCGAGAAACTTGCACACTTCAACCGCGAGAACATCCCCGAGCGCCGCGTCCACGCCAAGGGTTCAGGCGCCTACGGTACCTTTACCGTCACCAAGGACATCACTGGCCTGACCAGCGCCAAACTGTTCTCCGAGGTCGGCAAGCAGACCCCTACGTTTCTGCGGTTCTCCACCGTGGGTGGTGAGCGTGGTTCGGCCGACACTGAACGCGACCCCCGTGGTTTCGCGTTGAAGTTCTACACCGAAGAAGGCAACTGGGACATCGTTGGCAACAATACCCCTGTGTTCTTCATTCGTGACCCGCTGAAGTTCCCCGACTTTATCCACACCCAGAAGCGCCTGCCGCAGAGCAACCTGAAGAGTGCACAGGCCATGTGGGATTTCTGGTCGCACTCGCCCGAGGCGTTGCACCAGGTCACCATTCTGTTCTCCGACCGCGGCATTCCGGATGGCTACCGCTTCATGCACGGCTTCGGCAGCCACACTTACAGCCTGATCAATGCCCAAGGTGAGCGTCACTGGGTGAAATGGCACTACAAGAGCGTACAGGGCATCAAGAACCTTGCCCCGGCCGATGCGGCACGTATCGCCGGCACTGACCCGGATTACGCCCAGCGCGACTTGTTCCAGGCCATCGAGCGTGGCGATTACCCGCAGTGGCGTGTGTGCATCCAGGTGATGACCGAGGCCCAGGCCAACGCCCACCGGGAGAACCCGTTCGACGTGACCAAGACCTGGTCGCAAAAGGAATTCCCGCTGATTGAAGTTGGCCTGCTGGAACTGAACCGCAACCCGCTGAACTACTTTGCCGAGGTAGAGCAAGCTGCGTTCGGCCCAAGCAACATGGTGCCGGGTGTTGGCCTGTCGCCTGACCGCATGCTGCAGGGCCGTGTGTTCGCCTACGCTGACGCACACCGCTACCGCGTGGGTACCAATCACCAGCAACTGCCGGTGAACGCGCCACGCAGCCCTGTGAACTCCTATCAGCGTGACGGCGCCATGGCGTTCGGCAGCAATGGTGGTGCTGCGCCCAATTACGAGCCCAACAGCTACAGCGATGCGCCCAAGCAGGCCCCGCAATATGCCGAGCCGCCGCTGGCATTGAATGGCGCGGCGGATCGTTACGATCACCGTACCGATCAGGACTACTACAGCCAAGCCGGCGCTTTGTTCCGCCTGATGAACGAAGCGCAGAAGGCCTTGCTGATCGACAACATCGCCAACGCAATGAGTAGCGTTTCCGGCGACGTAATCGAACGTCAGTTGCCGCACTTCTACGCCGCTGACCCGGCTTATGGCGAAGGTGTTGCCCGCGCGCTTGAGAAAAAGCGCGGGTAATTCGAAATCGTAAGGAGAACCGCCCTCATTTGGGCGGTTTTCGCTGCCAATCATCCATTTTTCTCCGGTTTTTTGCGATTTTCTGCCTGGTTGTCCGTGACGTCTTGCCCGCCTTGGTTCAAACTATCCACTTTCAAGCAAGGAGATGCAGGGCGATGCAAGGGCACCCGGACGTAATCGATTATCTGAACACGCTGCTGACCGGCGAGCTGGCGGCGCGTGATCAGTATTTCATCCACTCGCGGATGTACGAGGACTGGGGTTTCAGCAAGCTCTACGAGCGCATCAACCACGAGATGGAAGAAGAGGCAGGCCATGCCGATGCTCTGATGCGTCGTATCCTGATGCTGGAAGGCACCCCACGCATGCGTCCTGATGACCTTGAAGTGGGCACCGACGTACCTAGCATGTTCGAAGCCGACCTGCGCCTGGAGTACAAGGTACGTGCCGCGTTGTGCAAGGGCATCGCACTGTGCGAACAGCACCGGGACTATGTCAGCCGCGATATTCTGCGCCAGCAGTTGTCGGACACTGAAGAAGATCACACCTACTGGCTGGAAAAGCAGCTGGGCCTGATCAAGTCCATCGGTTTGCAGAATTACCTGCAGTCGCAGTTCTGACACTGCCTGCAATAGAAAAAGCCCCGGCATCTTGCGATGCCGGGGCTTTTTCGTGCTTGGCTTGTCGGCGCGGCTCCGGTGGGACCTGGTTATGCCTTGTCGCGCTTCAGCAGGGGCTTGAGGTAGTGGCCGGTATACGACTGCTTCATCTCTGCCACCTGTTCCGGCGTGCCGCAACCAATGATCATGCCGCCCTTTGAGCCACCCTCGGGCCCAAGGTCGACGATCCAGTCCGCCGTCTTGATCACGTCCAGGTTGTGCTCGATGACCACCACCGTGTTGCCGTGGTCGCGCAAGCGATGCAGCACGTCCAGCAGTTGCTGGATATCCGCAAAATGCAGCCCCGTAGTGGGCTCGTCGAGGATGTACAAGGTCTTGCCGGTATCGCGCTTGGACAATTCGCGGGACAGCTTCACCCGCTGCGCCTCACCGCCGGACAAGGTGGTCGCCGACTGGCCGAGCTTGATGTAGGAAAGGCCAACGTCCATGAGCGTCTGCAGTTTGCGCGCCAGGGCCGGAACGGCATCGAAGAACTCGCGAGCCTCCTCGATGGTCATTTCCAGCACCTCATGGATGCTCTTGCCCTTGTATTTGATCTCCAGTGTCTCTCGGTTGTAGCGCTTGCTCTTGCACACGTCGCAGGGCACGTAGATGTCCGGCAGGAAGTGCATCTCCACCTTGATCAGGCCATCGCCCTGGCACGCCTCGCAGCGTCCGCCCTTGACGTTGAACGAGAAACGCCCCGGGCCATAGCCCCGCGACCTTGACTCGGGCACGCCGGCGAACAGCTCGCGAATCGGTGTGAACAGGCCGGTGTAGGTGGCCGGGTTGGAGCGTGGCGTACGGCCGATGGGGCTCTGGTCGATGTCGACGACCTTGTCCAGGTGCTGCAGGCCGTCGCAGCTGTCATGGGCAGCGGCTTCCAGGGTCGTGGCACCATTGAGCGCGGTGGCGCTCAGGGGGAACAGGGTGTTGTTGATCAGTGTCGACTTGCCTGAGCCCGACACACCGGTGACGCAGGTCAGCAGGCCGATGGGAATTTCCAGGTCGACATTGCGCAGGTTGTTGCCGCGGGCCCCCTTGAGGGTCAACTGCAGCTTCTTGTTGCGCGGCGTACGCTTGGCCGGCACCACGATCTTGACTCGGCCCGACAGGTATTTGCCGGTCAGCGAGTCCGGGTGGTCCATGACCTCCTGGGCGGTGCCTTCGGCGACGATGCTCCCGCCATGCACGCCGGCGCCCGGCCCGATGTCCACCACGTAGTCCGCCAGGCGAATGGCGTCCTCGTCGTGCTCCACCACGATCACGGTGTTGCCGATATCGCGCAGGTGCTTGAGGGTTCCCAACAGGCGGTCGTTGTCCCGTTGGTGCAAGCCAATGGACGGCTCGTCGAGGATGTACATCACCCCCACCAGGCCTGCGCCGATCTGGCTGGCCAGGCGGATACGCTGGGCTTCGCCGCCGGACAGGGTGTCGGCGCTGCGGTCCAGGGTCAGGTAGTCCAGGCCCACGTTGACCAGGAACTGCAGGCGCTCGCGGATTTCCTTGAGAATCTTGTCGGCAATTTCGCCACGGCGGCCGGTCAGTTTCAAACCGTCGAAATAATCAGTGGCATCGCCAATGGGCAGCCCGGTGACGGCTGGCAGGGTCTTCTCGCCCACCCACACATGCCGCGCTTCGCGACGCAGGCGGGTACCACGGCAGTCCGGGCACGGCTGGGTGCTGAGGAACTTGGCCAGTTCTTCACGCACCGTGGCCGACTCGGTCTCGCGATAGCGGCGCTCCAGGTTGGGCACGATGCCTTCAAAGGGGTGCGAGCGCTTGACGATATCGCCACGGTCGTTGAGGTACTTGAAGTCGACGTTCTGGCTGCCGCTACCGTGAAGCAGGATCTTCTGCTTGTCGGCGGCCAATTCGTTGAACGGCTTCTCAAGGCTGAACTTGTAATGGGACGCCAGTGAACCGAGCATCTGGAAGTAATAGACGTTGCGCCGGTCCCAGCCGCGTATGGCGCCCTCGGCCAGCGTCAGTTCGCCATTGACCAGGCGCTTGGCGTCGAAGAACTGCTTCACGCCCAGGCCGTCGCAGGTGGGACACGCACCGGCCGGGTTGTTGAAGGAGAACAGCTTGGGTTCCAGCTCGCTGATGGCGTGGCCGCAGATCGGGCAGGCGAAGCGCGCGGAGAAGATCATCTCCTCGAACGGCTCCTCGCCCATCGACGCTACCAGTGCAATGCCATCCGCCAGCTTCAGCGCGGTCTCGAATGATTCGGCCAGGCGCTGCTGCAGGTCTTCGCGAACCTTGAAACGGTCCACGACCACTTCGATGGTGTGCTTTTTCTGCTTGTCGAGCTTGGGCAGTTCGTCCAGCTCGTGCAGGCGGCCGTTGATGCGTGCCCGTACGAAGCCCTGGGCGCGCAGCTCCTCGAATATCGCCAGGTGCTCGCCTTTGCGCTCGCGGATGACCGGGGCCAGCAGCATCAGCTTGCTGCCTTCGGGCTGGGCCAGCACCAGGTCGACCATCTGGCTGACGGTCTGGGCTTCCAGCGGAATATCGTGGTCCGGGCAGCGGGGCGTACCTACCCGCGCATACAGCAGGCGCAGATAGTCGTAGATTTCGGTGATGGTGCCCACGGTGGAGCGCGGGTTGTGGGAGGTCGATTTCTGCTCGATGGAAATAGCCGGCGACAGACCTTCGATGGTGTCGACGTCGGGTTTTTCCATCATCGACAGGAACTGGCGGGCATAGGCCGACAGCGACTCGACATAGCGGCGCTGCCCTTCGGCATACAGCGTGTCGAACGCCAGCGATGACTTGCCGGAGCCGGACAGCCCGGTGATCACGATCAGCTTGTCCCGTGGCAGGGTCAGGTCGATGTTCTTCAGGTTGTGGGTTCGAGCCCCACGAATCAGGATCTTGTCCAAGAGTGGCCTCGCACGGCGGGCGTAAACACAGGAGTATAAGGCCAAATACTGGATGGATGCACACTATTGGATGACATCCCTGATGCCATTCATGACAACTGCGCGGCAAAGCGTCGCCATATACCCCCTCTATCGATGGGACTGGTAGAATCGCCGCCGGTTCACACGAGGTTTTTCCATGCACGATCTCCACAGCGAACGCATGAGTGGCAGCGAGACCCGCGCAGCCGGCGGCCTGGCCCTGGTGTTCGCCTTCCGTATGCTGGGCATGTTCATGGTGCTGCCGGTCCTGGCCACTTATGGCATGGACCTGGCCGGAGCCACGCCGGCCCTGATTGGTTTCGCCATCGGCGCCTACGGCCTTACCCAGGCTTTCCTGCAAATTCCGTTCGGTATCATTTCCGATCGTATCGGCCGTCGGCCGGTGATCTACATTGGCCTGGTGATCTTCGCCCTGGGCAGCCTGCTGGCGGCGCACGCCGACTCCATCTGGGGGGTGATCGCCGGGCGCGTGCTGCAAGGCGCAGGGGCAATTTCCGCGGCGGTCATGGCGTTGCTGTCTGACCTGACCCGCGAACAGCACCGTACCAAGGCAATGGCCACCATCGGCATGAGCATTGGCGTCTCGTTCGCCGTTGCCATGGTGGTCGGCCCGCTGGTGACGCGCATGTTCGGCCTGTCGGGGCTGTTCATCGTGACCGCGGTGATGGCCCTGGTAGGCATCGGGCTGATCGCCTTCGTGGTGCCCAGCGCCTCCAGTCACTTTACTCACCGAGAGTCGGGTGTAGCGCGCAAGGCCTTGCTGCCCACGTTGAAGCACCCGGACCTGTTGCGTCTGGACGTGGGCATCTTCGTGCTGCACGCCATCCTCATGGCCAGCTTCGTGGCGTTGCCGTTGGCATTGGTGGAGCGGGCGGGGCTACCGAAGGAACAGCATTGGTGGGTGTACCTGACCGCCTTGCTGGTATCTTTTTTCGGGATGATTCCGTTCATCATTTATGGTGAAAAAAAGCGCAAGATGAAGCGAGTCCTCATAGGGTCCGTTTCCGTCTTGATGCTCACAGAGCTGTTTTTCTGGGCGTTCGGGTACACCCTGAGCGAACTGGTGGTTGGCATCGTGGTGTTCTTCACGGCGTTCAACCTGCTGGAGGCGTCCTTGCCGTCACTGATCAGCAAGGTGTCGCCGGCCGGTGGCAAGGGCACGGCCATGGGCGTGTACTCCACCAGTCAGTTTCTGGGGGCGGCGCTGGGCGGTATTCTGGGGGGCTGGTTGTACCAGCATGGCGGCCTTGGCGTCGTCTTTGTCGGATGCGCCGGGCTGTTGGCGATTTGGCTGGCCATAGCTGTTACTATGCGTGAACCACCGTATGTGACGAGCCTGCGCTTGCCGCTGTCGCCCGAAGCCCTGCGCGAAGCGGGCCTGACCGAGCGCCTCAAGGCCGTACCAGGTGTGACAGATGCAGTGGTGGTGGCAGAAGAAGCCGCCATCTATATCAAATTGGACACAGAAATTTTGGATCGTGCATCCCTGGAGCGCCTGGTCAATCCGGCCCCAGAGACGTGCCAAGCCTAGGAGAACGTTATGGCCCGTGGGGTTAACAAAGTCATTTTGGTCGGTACTTGCGGTCAGGATCCTGAAGTGCGCTACCTGCCCAACGGCAACGCGGTCACCAACCTGAGCCTGGCGACCAGCGAGCAGTGGACCGACAAGCAGACCAACCAGCGTGTCGAGCGTACCGAGTGGCACCGCGTGTCGATGTTCGGCAAGGTTGCCGAGATCGCTGGCGAATACCTGCGCAAGGGTTCGCAGGTCTACATCGAAGGCAAGCTGCAGACTCGCGAGTGGGAAAAAGACGGCATCAAGCGTTACACCACTGAAATCGTCGTCGACATGCAGGGCACCATGCAGCTGCTGGGCGGCCGTCCACAACAGGGCGACCAGAACCAGGGTGGCAACAACTACCAGCAGTCGGCCCCTCGTCAGCAAGCGCCGCGCCCTCAGCAGGCCGCGCCACAGCAGTCGCGCTCGGCCCCGCAGCAAGCCCCGCAACAGGCAGCGCCACAGCCTGCGGCAGACTTCGACAGCTTCGACGACGATATTCCGTTCTGAAGTGTAGGTTCCTCAGAACCGTAAACATTAGAAGCGAAGCCATTGATTTGGCTTCGCTTTTTTATTGTTTGCAGATTTTTACGGAGTAGGGGCTACATTTGTTAAGCGTTTACCTTTCGAAGGTGTAAACAAATGGCCCTCAATCCCTACGCGGTAAAGATGCTCGTATTGGGTTCTGGAGAGCGCTTGCCCGTGCTGATTGCACTGACCACGGGTGCCCCCCTATTCGAGCCGTCTGTTTACGTGCTCAGCGAGATTCGAGCTACCAACAGAGCGAGCAATACGATTGACCAGGTCTTGCGGTCGATCATGGTGTTGCAGCTATTTCTCGACTCGAGAGGGGTTGATATTCAGCAACGGATCCGCCAGGGCGGGGTTTTTCGTCTAAACGAACTCGACGAACTTGTTCGGCACTGCAGGCGGCCTGTCGCTGATCAACTGAAGCGCAATTCACTTCCTCGTGCCGAGAAATCCGTTGCCAGAACCTCCGCGGAAAGTGTGCGCCTTGTTCAACGGCAATCTGCACCAGCTGAAGTGGCGGGTCATACCGCAGCTAACCGTATTCGGGTCATCCGCAACTATCTCGATTGGCTAGTGAGATATCACATGGCTGGCCACCGCTTGGGTGCAACTGAGCGAGAGCGGCTTTGGAATGAATGGGCCTCCTGCAAAGAGGCGCTGGACGCACGGCTGCCGCGTCATAAGGGCCGGAATACCATCGGACAGCGGGAAGGGCTTCAGTCAGATGTGGCGGAGCGACTTCTCAACGTTACGTCGCCAACATCGCCGGAGAACCCTTGGAAAGGGGAAGGCACATGTATTCGAAACGCTCTCCTGGTCCGCTGGTTCTATGAGCTTGGCTTGCGTCGTGGCGAAGTTTTGAATGTAAGGGTTCTCGATATTGACTTTCGGTCGGAGCAGCTAACGGTGGCTAGGCGAGCAGACGATCCGGAGGATCCCCGCAAGGACCAGCCTTTGGTCAAGACGCGCGACCGAAAGATTCCGTTATCCTCAGGCCTTTGTAAGCTGACGCACGAATACATAACGAACACACGCCGAGCAATTGAGGGGGCCAGGCGTCATCCATTTTTATTTATTGCCATGGGCACAGGAGCGCCTCTGTCGCTCAGTGGCGTAAATGCGATCTTCGCCGAACTGCGGAATGCTTTTATCGGTGAGTTCGATACGTTAACTCCGCACGTTCTTCGCCACACTTGGAATGACCGCTTCTCGGAGGTAATGGACAGAGCGAAAATTTCCGAAGCCGAAGAAGAGCGCATGCGTTCTTTCCTAATGGGGTGGGCACCGACCTCAAAGACTTCTGTGAACTACACCCGTCGGCATGTCCGATTTAAAGCTCAGCAAGTGTCCTTAGCGATGCAAACTAAGCAAACAGAGGGGGTGCCGAGTGATGACTGAAAGCCGGACGATTACCTGTCAGTCGTCGAGCAGTCCCACCCTGCCAACCACTGTAAGGGCGCTAAACGGAGCAGTTTTCGATCCAAGTGCCAAACGTTGGGTATTCCACGATGGTCTCCGTTCAGTCAGTGTGAATTTTGAGAGCCTGCTAGGCTATGCGACAGATGAATTAATCGCGGCAGCTAGATTTCCCTTTATTTGGTACGCAGAAAACGCAGAAGGTAGGACTGTTATCAGCCTGTTTGGCAACTTCAGACGATTGCTGGAATCGATATCGGCCGCTCAGGGGCAGCCCGTTGGTATCATCGATGCGTCGTTGCTCGCCAGCTATCGAGCATGCTTGACAAGGGAAACTGAGTGGAAGCTGGGAGCCTTGAGCGGCTTTTTCAAGAAGTGGCACGGTTTGGGCGTCCCGGGTGTGACGGAGGCTGCCGTACGCTTGCTGAAGAGTTCTCGGCTCAGAGGGAACCGCAAGGGGACTGCAGTCCTGACGATGGACCCGCTCAGAGGACCGCTTACGGATATCGAGCGCTCCGCCGCGCAAGCAGCCCTTAACGATGCCTATGTCGCCAGAACGATTGCTCTGGAAGACTATCTTTTGGCATGGCTCTGTTTGCTATTAGGGCAGCGAAATATCCAGCTTGCGATGCTGAAGGTAGGCGATGTCAGGGAGATTACGAAGGCTGATGGGACCTCGGAGTACGTGCTCCGTGTGCCCAGGGTTAAACAGGGAGCGGAGGCGCGACGGAAACAATTCAAGGATCGGCTGATAACCCCCAGCATCGGAAAAATGCTCGTAGGCTACGCGAGCAGTGTTCGCAGACGTTTCGAGGAGGACGATAAATACTCTATTGCGCCATCGCAAGCTCCGCTCTTTCCTCAGAGGGGGAAGACGAGAATTGCTCGCCCAAGCTTTCACCATCACACATCACCTCCAGGGATAGGGAACAGAATCAGAGCAGTATTTGAAGTTTTGCAAGTGTTCTCGGAGCGGACCGGTGAGCCCCTCAAAATTACCTCTAAACGGCTGCGACATACGGTGGCTACTGCAGCGGCAAGAGAAGGGCATGGTGAGCTGGTCATCGCTGAATTGCTCGACCACAGCGATACACAAAATGTCGGGATCTATGTGAAGGCTACACCGGAAATAATCGAGCGGATCGATCGTGCCGTGGCGCTTCGAATGGCCCCGCTTGCTCATGCCTTTGCCGGTGTCATCATTGGTAGTGAGTCTGCCGCAATCCGTGGCCACGATCCCACAAGTCGTATTGTCGATCCGCGCCTCGACGAAACGATGAAACCGATGGGAAACTGTGGTCGCGAAGGACCGTGTGGTTTTCTGGCTCCTATCGCTTGCTACACCTGTAAAAACTTCCAGGCTTGGGTCGACGGCCCCCATGACGCAGTGCTGGAGTATCTGCTGATCGAGCGCGAGCGTCTGAGCGCGGAGGTGGACGCGCGTATCGCAACAGTAAATGACCGCACGATTCTTGCCGTTGCCGAGGTGGTTCAGCTTGCACGAGAGAGGCGTATGGAGATGAAGGATGCCTGACAGCGTAATAGTCTTCACCCCAAAGGCAGAGCGCGATGCTGCCGAGAATTTGAGCGAATTTATTTCAATGAGCCGCTCACAACTGAGCATTTTCGGAGCCGGTCTACGCTTTGACGATATGGAGTGGGATGTTACTGAGGTCGTCCAGCAGAAGGGGCGTGGGAAAGAGCGGATCCGGGTCTGCTTTTCTACTCAAGAATCAGCAGGCGATAAGCTACCAACACAAATGGCTGAGCCGTTTGTACTTTTTGCGAAGGCGTACGTCCGATATATGCAAGGTATACGACCGACCAAGAATCAAGCTTTTCGCGTCACTGCGCTGCGGGCCCTTGATGCCGCCTTCAGAAAGGGTGATTACCTATCTCCGGTGATGATTGATGGAGGGACATTCAATCGCGCGGCGCGAGTGATTGCTGAACGGCTTAAGGAGTCTACAGCCTATCGAGTCGGTATACAGCTTGAGCTAATTGCTAGATTTATGTCCGAACACCGTTTAACAGCAAATCCCCTCTCATGGCGTTGCCCTATTAAGCGACCGCTCGACGCCGTCCGGGTGGGCCCGGAGTTTGACAAGCGCCGCGGCGAAAAAATGCCATCTCAAGCCGCACTCGATGCGCTTCCTAAGACGTTCCTTTTTGCCACCCAACCCAAAGACCTCCTGTTTTCGTCGATTGCCGCGATTCTCTGCTCTGCGCCTGATCGTATTAACGAGGTGTTACTGCTTGCCGAGGACTGTGAGGTTCATGAAAAAACGTCGGACGGTAAAGCCGTCTATGGCATGCGGTGGATACCGGCTAAGGGAGCTGATCCAATGGTTAAATGGATTATCCCTTCGATGGCTCCTGTTGTCGCTGAGGCCATCGCCAAAATTAGACGATTGACGGGAGACGCTCGGCGTATTGCTAAATGGTACGAGCTGAATCCAGAAAAACTATATCTGCGTCAGGATTTGGAACACCTTAGAGTCAAGTCGCTTCTGACTATGGGTGAGGTTAAAGAGATAATATTGCAGGAAGAAGGATCAGCTTCATTTGCCAATTTATGGTGTTCCGCAAATAATGTATCTTTGAAAAGAAGTAGCGGTCGCATGTACGCGCGATTCGCTGATGTCGAAAAGGCTGCTATAGCTCTTCTTCCGGTCGGATTCCCTCTGTTAAACGCGGAGACGGGTCTTAAGTTTTCGGACGCACTCATTGTAGTACGGCGGAATGAACTACACTCTGCAAGAAGTACATTTTGCTGTGTCGTTGAGCCAGTTAGCATCAATCAGGTCAACACAGCCCTCGGAACGAGAAGTGCACATGGTTTTGAGTCAATATTCGACCGCCTTGGTTTCACCGAGCCGGACGGCAGTCGAATTCGAGTATCAACCCATCAGTTCCGTCACTATCTGAATACCCTTGCTCAGGCGGGCGGGATGAGTCAGTTGGACATTGCGAAGTGGTCGGGCCGCTTGGATATCCGTCAAAATGAGGCGTATGACCACGTGACCGCAGATCAAATGGTAGCGAAGATTCGTGAGTCTATTGGCGACCAGACCCTCATGTTCGGCCCGCTCGCCAAGCTGCCAAAAAATATCCCAGTATCACGAGATGAGTTTGCACGGCTTAAGATTCCGACGGCGCACACGACTGATCTCGGCTTCTGCGTGCATGACTACACGATGACGCCATGTGAACGACATGCGGATTGTATTAATTGCAATGAGCATGTCTGTGTGAAGGGCGACGAAGGAAAGAGTATGAGGGTGAGACGTCGATTAGAAGAGGCGAAGCAACTGCTGAGTCGTGCTGAGGAGGCAAAGACACAAGGTTATTACGGTGCTGACCGATGGATGGAGCATCACCAAAAGACAGTGCAGCGATTAATCCAGCTCACAGATATTTTTGACAGTCCTGCCGTTGCGGTCGGCGCAGTTATCCAATTGGCGGATGTTCCGATTTTGTCTTGGCCAGGAGCGGAGCACGCACTTGAGGGGCATGGGGCATCTGCTGGAAATTCTACGCTGGAGCGCTTGGTGCCGGCAGACTTCAGTCGTATAAGGGAAAGTTAGCATGGTTAAGAGGCGGGCGAAAAATATTGATGACTGCGCGATCCGACAAATCGTTGGAGTGTTGGATGGATGGGCTGCCAAGCTTTCCTGGGATTTGCTCATCAATGAGATAGAGAGGCACTTGGGTATCCGTTACACCCGGCAGGCACTCGATAAACACCCTCGAATAAAAATTGCATACCAATGCACAAAACAAAGGCTTAACAAGTCGTCCAGTATTGGGGATCAAAAAAAGCGATCCACCAAAGAGCTAGGGCCAATGATGGAGCGTCTTGAGCGATTGGCCGCCGAGAACGCTCGACTGCAGGCGGAAAACGGACATATGCTAGAGCAATTCGTGACTTGGGCTTACAATGCTTACCTGAAAGGGTTAACAATAGAGTACCTTAATACTCCTCTGCCAAGCATTGATCGAGAGGTGACTAGAGGTATGGCTGGCAGTAGGGGCGGGAAGTAGTGAGGTGTAAGATGTCAGGTTCAACTATGATCATTGCTATGAATCTACTACGTCGCTTAAGCTGGAGGAAACCTAAAAAGCAGGTTGTGGGCTGTGGGCGGACGCATTGCGGGACACTGGCGGTATATTCAGGCTACCTAAAACTACGGCCCGAGATCCTGATTGAGTTAGAAGCAGGGGGCAGGAGTAAGTTGATATTACTGAATAGTTTAAGGAGTATTATGGGTGGCCTCGAAAGCGGAAGCAGGTAAGCAGGAAGGGAGGAGTAACAAAACCGCCCTTTTGTAGAGCGGTTTTTATGTGGCTTGTTTGATTGAGGAGAAACAAGCTTTGCCTCTGTGGAGCATTCGCTAAGCTCAAATTCTAATGCATATCTCACTGCCAGTATAGTCTGTTCAAAAATACAGTTGTATGGGGTCCTGACCGGCTAAAACGGCACAATTGTGGATGATCTCGGGGGCGTTTGGGGAGCGCGGGTTATCCGAACGCTTCGCAAGGGCCGACTATTTTCCTCTCTGCATTCGTACATCACCGACATAGTTGGCTTATAGCCCTGATCCCTACCCAGTTGAGCGATTTTTGTGCGCCCTTGCATCGCACCGACGTGCGGAGAAGGCCAGCCGCCGGGCAAGAGGTCACATAAGCCGTCTTTGACGGCCTAACTCCGCCGGGGGCAGCCCTGAAATTTGCGTCGGTGATATACGAAGTAAGGCCTGGATCGCAACCTTCAGCTTCCGTAGCCCCGCGCCATCTTTGAGAGGGACCGCGGTTTCGAGTGCGATGGACCCTCCCCATACCTTCTGCGCTTGAGACGGCAGCGAGTGGCTTGAAATCCGGTTACCCTAGAGCTGTTTGGAGCCGGCTGATGTGAACTTTGAACTAGATGCTGCGGGCTATACGTACTCTGTGCTGGTCACGGAAAATTTGCAGCGCGTGGGGTGCCCCCGCCCAACAGGTCCTCTTTACGCTTTTTAGACTCAGCCTAGATGACAAGCTTTTTCAATGGCGAAGCTTACTGAAGCGTAATCATTCAATATCAGAAACTGGTGCGCGCGAGTAGAATTGGATTGTGCTTCATGCCTTCGGGCGAAACATCAACAGAACAGACGCACTGGCGCCATTGGGCCGATTTTTGAAGCGTGGCAATCGAAGCTAAAGGCTAAGTAGTTGGTTTTATCACGGCAAGCTGATAAATTCTCGGTTAGCTCAAGCAACCGTTCCGAAAAAGTTAGAGAGAGGGATTTCTGTGAGTGAAGGGGTGGTGTGTCGCACAATCGTAGTTTTGGATAGCGATAATCGACTGCTTTACGGGCATTCGATTTTTTGGAAGTTATCGGCTTTGGACTATGTGGTGCGTAGTTGGAAGAAGAAAAAATTTGGCCACATTGCAGTATATTTTAGTGATCTAGATGAATTCGAGATTCACAGCGTGATGGAGTCTCGGCAGCTAGTGTTGAATTTTGAAAGTGAATCTATAGTTGTGGTGATACCTTCTGAGTCTGAGGAGGCTTTTTTAGAGCAGTCTTATGATGCTGATGAGTATAATCCTTTTGGAAGTCTGTGTGCGGCGGTTAAGTATTTCTTTCCCGCTAATGCAAAGTTTGATGCGGACTACCTGAGCGATAACAAAGAGCGATTTGCTCAGATAGAGTCCGAGTTTGGTCTGTCTGTATCAACTTGCCCCCATCTTCTTGAAACTTTTAGTGTTTACACCCCTATTCGACTGGAAGAAGATTTTAGGGGGATAGAAGACCATCGTGGAACGGGATATGAAATCGCATTTTCTGATCCGTTCTCCCTTTACCAAGGTGCAAATGTGCTAGTGCAAGCAATGACTGATGGTGCGGTTAACGAGCATAGTTATAGTCTTGATAAAGAGCAGCATGTAGTAGTGACAGGCTCTGTTCCTGACTCTGTAGTGACCAGTGTGACGTTTGCAGGTAAGCTGGTATTTAGGTCCAGTTTTAGTCTACTGAAAAAAATAAGTATTTCTTCTAGTATTGTAAGTCAAAGGCATGTCGAGCATAAAGGAGAGGTAATCACTCAATCTATCATCGAAAAGCGTTCTTTCGATGTCTAGGTGGGCGCAGCGAAAAGCTGCCATCAAGGCTGAGTCCGACTACGATAGTTTGACTACGATTCCAATGATCGAATTTCAGGATCCTAAGCCGCAGTTAGTTGTTGAGAGGATAGCTGAAGCATTTAAGTCAGTTAATGCTAGGCGCATTTATGTGGCCGACCCTTATTTAAATGAAACGGATGTCGATTTGGTGAGGAGAATGTTTGATGGTGTCTTTGATAGAGAGGTCACTATAATTACAAGATTTGACAACGTTCCGGCTGAGCCATTGACATTGTGTTCAAAGTGTCGATCTGACACTGCGGAAGTCAAAGGGACGGCTGGCGGGAAAAGCCGAAGCGAGCGAAGGAGTGACGTGGTTACGGTTGTCAAGAATACAGTTGTTGATCTTACAAATAAACGGATATTCAAAAGCCTTAGAATTCTTGTCGCTAATGTTAAGTTTCATGATAGATTTATTTTTTGCTACGATGATGGCTCAAAAGGTCTGCTTTTGTGGTGTGGGACCTCGCTCAATCATTTTATGTCGCAGTATAGTGGTATAGTCAGGATCTCAAACCGTTCATTTAAAAGGCAGGTTGTAAAGTTTATCGAGCTTGTTGAGTCTGATAGTAAAAGCCTCGATTCCCTTTTGGCGGAGATTGAAAATGCTTGATGTCCTAGAACGGATGGTGAAGTCGAATCGGCATCTGAAAGAAGGTCAAGTTGCGTCTTTTCGTCGAACGAGTGAAGATGATATTTCACTTTACATTGACATAATTAAATATGGCTTTCTAAGCTCGTCAAGAAGTCAGGTATCCGCTGATTTCATGGAGGAGTTCAACCGGCTTAGCCTTGACGATCAAATTACAGTGAGTCGTGGAGATTCCACATGTTCACTTATTGCTGTAGTGCTGGAACGGATAATGTGCGATGGTTCGGCAGGGAGTGTTAATTTCTCTGGCAGTAACTCCCAAGTTGTCGCTGATGCCACTGCGGCAATAAATATTGTAACTAGAAATCTGAGTGGGGTTTCTTCTGATCCTGAAGTTTTATATAGGTATTTCGTAAATGCGGAAATCAAGCCGGCGGAAGTGCAACGATTTGAGGATGCAGAGTTTCAGGCTTTGTTAGTCTTGCGCTTGCTGAATGAGGAGCGAGTGTTGTTCACCTGGATTGTAAAAAATCTCATCGTCCTTATTCAGGCTGGTAGTTTGGATCTCGAAAAGAATTCTGGTTTTTTTATAAAAATTTTTCGACGGGAGAAATATATCCATGGAGAGCAAGAGAAGCTGTTCTATATTGCGGCTTTAGGGTGTGTTACAGTTTTCGAAGGGCTCATTGGTACTCGCCTATTTATTGATCCATTTTCCAAGCAGACAAATTACTCTACTTGGCTAAATCATGTGCAAAAATATCTGTTCCTGGTCAAAGTTACGTATGGAATTGAAAAGCAGGGGGCGCTGCCTCTGTTTGCAAATGCATTTCTGAAACGCCATTCGTACTTTTTGGAGTTGTACGAGCATGACCGGTATGTTTCTACGAGCCGGTCATGAAAGCTGAGGCGGAAGTGGGTTCGCATTTTTTTAGTAGAGGAGGGCCGGCGAGCCTGCTTAGCGATGGTTGATTACACACTGACCTAGCTAAAGTCCGACAGGCCTTAAAGCGGCCGGATTGATCAAATTTGATCAACTGACAGGCCCGTGTTAAGATTTTTCCCAAGAATAGCCCCCACGCCTCGGGCGGGACTTGTCCCGCACTGCGCACCAGGGGGTTAGTTTTTTCTGGCCCCTATGCCCCCCGCAGGATGCTTTGGCATGCGGCACGCTCCCCTCTATTTTCTCAAAGCCTGCGAGCCACCCAATGCTCTGCTGCGTGGCCTTACTAGATACTCGGGGACGGCGAGACAAGGCTCTCCACGCGCTTGAATTCATCTGCAATCACCGGGTGCTGATCTACATGCGGCCGCCGCAAGACCCGCAAAAACGCTTCTTTGCTACCGTCCAGTTCGACGACATCCTGCAGATCTAGACCGTAGCTTTTTCGATGTACACCTTATGATAGATAAGGTAGCAAACTGACATACCAATGTAAGGCTCGCGCTGAGGACTGCATCCCAGTCAACGTGCGCATTTATCGATGTATTGTGACGACATTTTTCCCTGGATCCGGCAGAATGGGCGGATATGCATTCTTCCAAGCGGCATGCGCGACAGCAGTTAACGGAGAGTTTTTATGGAAGAAAAATTCGCTTCAGCCGCAATTCGACACTTTGAAGACGCTGATACGCTTGCCACAGCGGAGCGATTGGATGGCGCAGGCCATTTGGTCGGATTTTCTGCCGAGTGTGCGATCAAACATGGAGTGTTGTCGTTGCGCGATGACGTATCCAGCTTGCACGGCCATTTTCCGGATTTAATCGATATTGCTAAACGTCATTTAAAACAAAGATTGCATCATGGGCTTTACACCATCCTCAAAAACCCTGCCTTAATGCAAGGTTGGAAAGTCGAAGGGCGATATTCGGAGGATGGCACTATTACGCAGCAGCAGTACGATATGTGGCGTCATCAGGCGCGTACTCTGATCTATGCTGCCAGGTTGAGGGGTTAACTATGGACGATATAGTATCGGTTGTTCGTTATGATGACGTACTTCCCTTGGTTCTAGAAATTGCCGTTGAAATTTGTGGGGAAGGGTTTTTTCTTAGAAATCTATTATTGCGCGATAGTGAAGGTTTTGTAACGGTTGTATTGCGGGAAGACCTTGATCCGGCGCTTAGGATAACTCTTGCAAGTCGTCTTTCGGATGCATTGGGCGTGTATGCTACTGTGCCCCCAGTCCTCACACCATCTGAGATTTTCGACTTGTCCTTGGCTGATGAGGCGAACGATAAGTTTGAGTTCGTTGTTTGTAAAAGCGGATATCAGGAATATATACGATATATCGAGCGTCGCATAGTTGGAGGCGACTGGGTTAGGGACATCCAGCAACCGATACCTGGAGCGCCAAAGGTAGTCGTTTTTTCCAGCCTGAAGGGCGGAGTTGGTCGGTCAACAGCTCTCTCAGTTGCTGCTATTCACCTCGCTCGAAAAGGCAAGTCTGTGCTAGCTATCGATTTGGATCTAGAGGCTCCTGGCATAGGTGGAATGTTCCTCAACGAACATGAACTTCCATTCTATGGAGCACTAGATTTCTATGTCGAGTTTGGCAGAACGGAAATAAATACGCACTTTATGGATAATATGTGCAAGGTTGCATATGAGGATAGTTCTGGCGGTAAATTTACGATCGTGCCTGCCACCGGTGCGACGAGCCAGATGTCACCTCAAAATGTGTTAGGGAAGATTTCTAGAGCATATTTGGAAGTTGTCAGCCCGGCAGGTGAGCCTATCTCATTTCTAGATAAGACTCGAGAGTTGATTAGCCAGTTATGTAGTTATGGTAATTACGACGTTGTTTTTGTAGACGCTAGAGCCGGATTGAATGAAAGTACCGCCGCTACAATTCAAGGGCTCGGAGCGGATGTGTTATTCTTTGGCATCGATACACCCCAAACATGGGATGGCTATAAGTATTTCTTGGCGCACCTTGCCCGCCATAAAGCCGAGGCGGTTGACCCGGCAGATTGGCGTTACAAGCTCAAGGTTGTCCATGCCAAGGCATTAGACTCGGATGGCGCCCTAGTCGAATTCCGAGACCGCTCCTGGGAATTGTTTAGTTCATATTTGTATGACGAAATCGAGGGGGGGGAGGTCGCTGAGGGCCTTACGGATGCATTTGGCTTTGATCTCGATGATTCTTCTGCCCCTCATTATGCATGGCCTATTTTGATGTCTGAGGCCTTTTATGAATACAATCCTCTCTTCGACGATGGCCTTCAGAATTCTGATGAATACGTTATGCCAGTGTTCGGGATATTTTTGGAGCAGCTTTGCGAGAGGCTTGGGTACTAATGGAACTTCAAGAATTTGAGATTAGTGCGCTTAGAGAAGTAATTTCAGAGTTTAAGCCCGAGTCTGCCTCAAGTGCGGCTCGTGCCCTTCCAGCAAATGAAATCTACGTGCCGGCAGGTCACAAGGACGCACTGGATTTTGACAGGCCACTAGTTGTTGGTAATAGAGGCACGGGCAAAAGCGTCTGGTCAGGTGCTTTAGCGAATACCGCAATTAGAAAGGCGCTTGCGAAAACCAATTCATTTGAATTGATGGCCTCTGCGGATGTTGAGCTTGGTTTTCACCAAAGCGCTGCGGAATTAGATGGGGTGGCTCCGTCGCCAAGAGTCCTAGGTGCTCTACTGAAAAGAGGAGTCGAGCCAGAAGTAATTTGGACGGCAGTTTTATTGAAGGCTGTCGCTAAGTATGCAAGGCTAAGAGTGAAATCTGACTTTGATGATCTTGTTGACTGGGTCGACAAATATCCAGGAAAGTGTGAAGCCTTTCTTATCAAGGCAGATAATTATTATACTAGGAATAAAAAGACTTTTTTGCTAGTTTTCGATGCGCTTGATAGGTTGGGGAAGTCATGGGAGGCAATAAGGCCCCTTACTCGAGGTGTACTTTCGCTGGCCTTAAGTATGCAGGGTTATGCTAGTCTCCGAGCGAAAGTTTTCATGCGTACTGACCAGTTTAAAGACAGTGCTATATTTAACTTCCCTGATGCATCAAAGATCAAGGCAGCACGGGTCGAGCTGAATTGGTACTCCTCGGATTTATATGGTTTGTTTTTTCAGCAGCTTACCAATGATACGGCAGCCCAAAAGGCATTTGCTAAAATTTACAAATATGTAGCAGCCAAGCCATTCCGTCCCTATTCAAAGCTCACTGATCCATCTGATCAAAGGTCGGCTTTTAGTTTGATTGCTGGTCAGTACATGGGCTCCGATCCGAGGCGAGGTAGAACTTATACTTGGATCATAGACCATTTGTCAGATGCATTCCATGAGACCACCCCTCGCAGTTTCTTAGTTACGCTCCAGCGCGCGGCGACTGCTCGCCAACTACCAGCTCATACGGTGATCGATCATCATGGGATCCGGGAAGGGGTTCAGTCTGCGTCCGCGATACGTGTGGACCAATTATCTGAAGATTATCCCTGGATACGAAGGGTGCTTGAGGACTTAGCCGGATTGGAAGTACCGTGTGTCCCTAGCGCTTTTATTGGCAGGTGGGCAGATAGAGGCACGGTTGATGCGATCAACAGCCTAGAAACAGAACAGGCCGGTCCCGTGGAGCTGCTAGAGGCAGGATCTAGTAAAGAAGATCTTCTGCTTGCCGCGCTTGTAAATATTGGTGTTGTTGAGTACAGATCTGAAAAAAAGATAAATATGCCGGATATCTTCCGTGTCGCAGCGAAAATTAAGCGCCGTGGGGGAGTCAAAACACCTACCTTCGCCCGTAACGTTTGACTTTTTAAGGGACCAAACTTAATGGGGCGAAAATTTTGTCCCATTCAGGCGTTCCTCGCCCATTTAGCGTCAGGCTGAATTTTTGACATACGTCTGATAACATGTTCGAGATAGCCTATAAATGGGAAACAAAAAGTGACCTCTGAGTCAAATCGAATCTCAGCTGCAAGCACCGCCTATGTCGATGCAGTATGTCGTGCGTGGGGGTGGTCATGGCAAGAGGTAGGACAGGCCGATGATGACGGTTTTGATGGGCTCGTGTACCTGCGAAGCAAAAGGATTAATGAAGACCGACCAAAAGATCGGCGATCATGGAAACACGAATTTACCGGTGGTCTTATCCAAGTTCAGGTAAAGAGCGGGGCAAGCTACGTAGCCTGTTCGGGTGAAGACTTTCTCGAAATTAGAATTCCAAATCTTGAAGCCAAACGTGGTCTTTGGAGTAAGTCACCGCTGCCTGTTGCGCTGCTCTATGTGAAGGAGGCATCTTCGGGAAGGCTTGTAAGCCAAGCATGGTGGGCCGATCTCAAGCGCGCAGCCTCCTATACACAACGGGGCACGGTGATCGTTCAGCTAAAAAATAGATTTCAATCGGGCCTAGAGTGCATTCGGCCATTTTCACGATTAGCTACGGGGCAGCATCGAGCGCAGGGACTCGTCGAAATTGACATGACGCAGAAAGGTAGTTTGCCCGCTCGTATTAATTCGATTTCTAAATCAGTCAAGTTTGCAGCCTGGGAGTTTTATAAAACGTGGAAGGCCGCAGGAGCTACGCATCCCACACTTGGTGAGGTCATAATTAATCGAACTGGCTGGTCTCACATTACGCGCGTAAAACGACCAATTGCACGTATAATGGCAAGTTTTGAATTGTTACCTGCCGCTGCGCGCATTATTTCGACTGTCGAAACTTGGCATAGGCTTAGACGAGGCCTAAAGACTCGACAGTTCCCTGACGGCTCATGGGCGGAATACGACTACGTGGGCGTCTCCGCGTTAGTAAAGTGGCCTGCGCGGGAAGCATCAGAGGTAATTGTGATACTTAAGCGTGAGACTACCCTTAGTGAAGATCTGATAGCCAAAGGCTCTAGCGCAAAGGGCCGCATTAGAGTCGTAGGAACAAAAACTTGGTTTTATTCCGTGTATGAGCCCGGTAGACGTAAAGGAAAAATTTGATCGGTGCGTCACTCTCAGACTGATCCAGACGTACTAGGAAACCCAGTACCGGCAGGCTAGGTAAGAGTTAGCCACTCTCTATTGTGTGCGCACCGACCAGCGATCACATTAGCACAACGACGAGGTAGAGGTCTATACGCGGTAGAGCAGGCGGCGACAGAAAGCTGGTGTTGTAGAATTTTCGTACTATTTTCTGGTTCCCGTTGAAAAAACGTATACTGATCAAAAGGCTAATGATCACTAGGGAGACCCTACCTTCTTAAGTTTGTCGACTAAAATTGAGCATGCAGGAGTTTTCAATTGGCGTCGTAGAAGATCAAGGCGCAAGTTACGTTCGCTGAATAGCAAATTTCAATGATTGCCCTAAAAACTCCCCCTCGCCTGTGAGAGTGCAAGGCTACTATTAAATGGCATATGGTGAATACAAGGATTTTAATGATTGGAATAATGGGTACGACCTGCATTGAGGTAAGGCATGAGCAAGGAGCTAAAATTATAACCATCACGAAAAGAGGGACTTTAAACAGCAATGTTATACCTTCTGTGGTTATGGTGTGCGAAGACTCGATCGCGGAGCAGGTTCTTGATCTAGTCAGGGCAGAAACTAACGGCTCATATAAAGTTGTCACTGCAGGGGCTTGGGGTAATATGGCTACTCTGTTGTACGGAATGTACTTCTATCGAAGTCATCTGCAACAAACAGGTGACACAAGATTTTTAGAGGTTTTGTGCGTCACAGACGGAGATATAACGCCTCATTGGTTTCAGAAGGTTATAGAGGAAACCCACCGTGGAAGTCATGCGCCTGAGCATATCAAAGAAACTCTTTCTTTGATAAAGCAAAGCCTTATAAGCTTTGAATTGTCAGAGTGTCCGGAAAAAGCAAAAGGAATACCTGAATACAATCACAAAAAGTGGTTGGATGAAATTTCTCCGGATCAAGTGAACAAGCATTTTGAATCTCGCCTTGCGGAGCTGAATTCTCTTCTGGAGAGGTGTGCGCGTGATCAAGAAGGCGGAATCGGAATCGAAATTTTCAATATCAAGAAAGAGATTTCAGAAACGCTCCGAATTATTGAAATTTCCCAGAAAATGAAATTTAAGGCTGTGGCGGGGGTCGTAGATTATCACGCTTATTATAAGCGGCTCTCTGCTGTTCTCAAGCGCGGAGATACATTTATGCATTATCATAAACATCAAATAGTATATGCGGTGCTATGCATTATTAGGAAATTTAATTCTGCCCGCTGGACTGCTTACATAGCACCTGTTAAAAAAGCTATGCTAGAAGCGTCCTGCAGTCAAGCTGATGTATTCGGGAAGGATCGGTTTAATAACAAAGAAATCGGATGACGAGTTAAGTGCGTTGTGAGGAGTGCTGTATGTCGGTTTTTTGGTTTGATGAATTATTATTAGATCAATGGTTCGTCAGGGGGGTAATGTTGCCCCATCGTTCAGAGGCTAGTTGATCAAAAACACCATTCCTCGCCCAATTGGATAGCATCGTGCTCTTCGCTAACCACGATCAACGCCTTTCCGCGATGCACGAGGCAGAAACTGGACACAAGTTCTGCGTCCGGCGGTGGCTCCGTAGGTTCTCCTTTCGACGTGCCAACCCATACGAAGCGCCCGGTTTCGAAGCAAGCTAGGTAGTAGCTGATTGATTCCATATTGCTCTCCTGGTGGCATGGGGCCTTCCTGGATACTAGCCGGCAAAGGATGCCTGTGCTACATGATTGCCCCTCAATGCCTTCTGTACCTAGGGGTGACTGGATGGTGATGTCGACTTTTGCACCAGATTGGGCTTAGCTGTACGGGTGATGACAAATTCACATCACTGTATTTTTATGCAGTTGATAAGTTGATTGCCTGGTCAGCTTTCCGCGCGGAGCGTGTCTGATCTAGGTTAGGAAATGGGGGACAAGGATGACGTCGGCTTTACAGGACTACCATCAGTTCGTGCGCTGGATTCACGCACCCGAGAATGCCGCCTCAGAGGACGCTCGCAGAGTTGCCAACATTGTCCTTCAGCGTTTCCTTGAGGTCGCAGGCACCAGCCGGCAGCGTAGTCAGCGTTCGGGTTTTCTGATCAGCATGATGCGCCAATCACTGGCGACGACGGCCTCGACGCTGCCCATAATCGCACCTCCTCCGCCCGGAGACGGTTGGCAATGGCACAAGTTGAAGCACCTGACGGTCGGGCCATTCCGGGGATTCCGGTATCCCGAGCCGTTCGATCTGCATGAGCGCATCACCCTTTTCTATGGGCCGAACGGCAGTGGCAAGACCAGCCTGTGCGAAGCGTTGGAGTTCGCGTTGCTGGGGGCTGTCGATGAATCAGGTATGAAGCGCATCGCGGTGGGACGGTATTTGTCCAATCATCACGAAGGCAAGTACGTTCCGCCCGCGCTCAAAGCTGCGACAGCTCAAGGGCTGATGATCCCTGTTGTCGCTGATGCAGAGGCCTATCGGTTCTGTTTTATCGAAAAGAACAGGATCGATGCCTTCTCTCGAATTGCCGCCAAGCCCACCGTGGAAAAAACTGAACTGATCGCCGCCTTGTTCGGCATGGATCAGTTCAACGATTTCGTGGGTCACTTCAACGATTCCATGGAAGGGCTTCTGACACTTCTGCCTTCGAAGCAGGTCGAGCTGACTGCGAAGCGCGGTGCCTTGGGCAAAGACCATGAAACAGTCGCAAATGAAGCGGCAGCGTTTGCAAACCAGGCCCAGGTCGAAAGTGCCTACGCCGCGAGCCTTCAGCCAGGCCTGAGTTATGCAGGCTTACTTGCCGCCATCGGGAGCGAGGGTAATCCGGGGCGCCTGCAGCAACTGGACACTCAGCTTAATCAGCCCCCTGCATTCATCTATGGCATTAGCGGCGTCGAGCTGCAGCAAGCCTATCAAGCAGCGGACGCCGCACACAAAGTGGTGGTCGACGTCACTGCCGAACTGGCAGCGCGGACGTATGATTCCTCATTCCAAGATCTTTACAACGCAGTTCTGGGGCTCCAGCACGTTGCAGGTGACCATTGCCCAGCCTGTGATACTCCTTTGGCAGGAGAGCATCGAGTCGTCCACAACCCATATGAAAAGGCGACCGCGGGGTTGGCCGGTCTGCAAGCGCTCAAAGAAATCCAGGGTCGCCATCATCTCGCGATCCAAGCACGGAATGCGGCCTCCGAGGCTCTGAGGGGAAGACTTTTGGCATTCGCCCAGCGTGTAGGAGCCACTGCGGAGAGTCCTCATGCCGTTGTGCGGTACCTGGCCAATCCTGGTGTCGATCCGCTGCGCGATTGGTGGACAGACGGGTACCGGACTGACGGGTCGGTGCCTCACTTGGCTCAACAGGCTGTGACTTACGCACAGCAGCTGGAGCAACAAGATGCGCAGTCAGCGTTGGCGAATGCCGAGCGCAGCAAGCTGATTACTGAGCGCGACCTACTGAACCAGGCTCGGGTCGACGTTGGGGCGCATGCGATGACACGCCAGCGTTTGACTCAGGCCGTGCAGGAAGCCAAAAAGCGTATCGCTGACTTTGAGCTGGACAATGCCGAACTGATCAAGGCAGTTGCCGATGAAGCCAACGCGATCCTTCGCGACCGTCGTATCAATATCGCCTATGACCAGTTCCTGGTTTTGCTGCGTAGTTACAGAACCCAGCTTCCAGGCACCTTGATGGCCGGCCTGAATTCCCTGGCCCTTGAGCTGTACAACGAGTTCAACGTCCGCGACCTTGACGCCGACAAGCTGGCTGGGCTAAATCTGCCGGTGACAGGGGAAGGGCGAATCGGGCTTTCCTTCCGAGGCAAGCCGGATGTGTCGGTTGACGCGCTGCAGATTCTCAGCGAGGGGCATGTGCGGTGTTTGGGGCTGGCTATATTGCTGGCCAAGGCCTTGAAGATCGGAGCGCCCGTGATTGTGTTTGATGATGCCATCAACGCGATCGACCACGAGCATCGGCAGGGGATCAGGGAAACCATCTTCGAGAGTCGGCGCTTCGCGGGTACGCAGCTGCTTGTAACCTGCCACTCCAACGAGTTCATGAAGGACGTCCAGAATCGCGTGCCCAAGGAGCATTGGACGTCCTATGTGTTTCGGCACCACAATGGAAACTACCAGCCCCGCGTGCTTGGCAATGTTGCTCCGCAAACCTACCTGCTCAACGCCCGCGCTGCGATCGACCGAGGTGATGCGCGCACGGCATTGACGGAGTGCCGACAAGCTCTAGAAATGTTGGCAGACAAGCTGTGGAGATGGCTGGGTAGATTCGAGATGGGGGCTCTGAGCCTGAAGATCGCCGGCCCTGGGGCGGAGCCGAATCTACGTGGTGTTTGTGATGCCATGCTTTCTCGCTTGAACAAGGCGCCTGAGTTCGTGCACCCGGACAAGCCTGTCGTCGTGCAGTCACTCGGCCTTATCTTGGGTCTGCCCGAGCAGTCGCTGGTGTGGTTCTATCTGAACAAAGGCACGCACGAAGAGGCCAATAAGGACGATTTCGACGATGCGCTTGTTGAGCAGATTGTGGGGCAGCTTGAGGCGCTCAATGCCTTGAAGCTGAGGGGGCGGTAGCGTAACGCGCCTGCCAATGAGGAGTGCCGGTCAGTGGAAACTGCCGCTGGTTGGAGAGGCGGTGTTTCAGGCCCTTGAGGCCGTTCGGTGGACGGGGACGGCAGGGTTATGGCTCCGTCCCTGATCTCTTGCTTTTCCAGCTTTGCAGCCGGCGCAAGGACGGTCTATCAGAGCTTGCGAGAAGGCGGTGGCCGCTTGGGAGCGTTCGGATCCGTCGCACTGGTAGACGTGTACTTATGCGACTGGATGACAGGAAGCTTTGAGTTCTTGGATTTTTTGCCCGAGATCGTCATTGAAAGGTCAGTGCCGCTACCGATGCGTTTGTAGTACTTAATGTCTTTTTCCATCCTGTCGACCTCTTCATTCCACGCGGTTGGGTACCCTAGTGCTTTCAGGGAAAATCCGTGCGACAGCAAGGCCTGTAGCATCTCGGGGTAGCGTTTGTAGTGGAAGTCCCAGGCGGTCAGGAATTTGGTTCTGACGTGAGGCGAGGGGTGATTTCGCATCAGCGTATGGATGTCTTTAAGGAAGCGAACTTGCCAGGGGAGAAAGGGAGCAGGGCTGTCGGCCAGAAGATCAGGTAAAGCCGGAAATTTCCCTTGGCATCGCTGATTCAAATATTCGAGGTGCCGATTGAGGTACACGAATGAAAACTTGTCGTTGAACGGTGCCAGACGAAAGTACTGGTTGTAACCCGCGCAAGCACTGTCCATGAACAAACCCAGTGAAGGTATATCCTTCTCAGCGTTATACGCGTCAATCAGCGCGCCGCCGAAGAAGCATTCCACATTCTCCAGGCGATAGTGAAAAAAATCACCAGCGACCAAAGCCGCTCTGAAGTAGATGTCCTGTCCAGTGAGCATGTGGTGCAAGTGCTCCGCAAACTCTGTCAGATACCAAACGTAGTACTCCCTGTCACGGTCACTGTCGGCTGGCATTACGTTGTAGACCAATACCGTGTCCGAGAAGACGATGGTCTTGAAGCTCTCGTTGTGATGGGAGTTGAGCTGGTTCAGGATGGAGTAGACGCGAGCAACCTTTCGCGGGTCTTTGCGCGTCATTTCAGAGAACCCGAGAATGTCGATGTACAGCAAAAAGCGGTCAGTCATCACAGGTCCATTGATTTGACAGAGTAGGCGCGAGCTTGCGGGGATTTACCCAGAAACTATAGCGGGTAGCCTGCTGGTCTGCGTGCTGCAGTTCGCGATGGAGCGAACGAGGGGCTGAATCAGGAAAAATGTAAACAACCCATGCCTCAAATCCTGTGTTATTTGCGTTTTTTCATAAATAATCACGGTTCTGGCTTCTAGGGCCCTGATCCCCAAGGGAAATCTGCGTTGTTAACAGTTTTCTGGTGAGTAGAACCGTTCTGATCGATGCCCGATGTCATGAAAAAGCCCCTGCATTTGCAGGGGCTTTTCTATTGGTGGGTCATACCAGTCGATTGCGCACCTGCATCAAGGCAAAGCCCAGCAGGTTCAAGCCCTGCCACCGTGCCGGCTCTTCGGCCGCCGGGTCATCCGCGGCCAGGCCTATGCCCCAGATAGCATCCACCGGGCTGGCTTCTACCAGTACCTGATCACCTGTATTCAACAGAAACATCTTGAGCGCGGGGTTCTGATCGAACTTGTGCAGGTTGGCCGCGACCACGATATCGAACCGCGATGCGAGCCATCGCGCGTCATCGTAGCCCTTCACTTCGCGCCCCAGCTTCTTCGCCAGCGCCGGGGTGGATGCCTTGAGGATACGGTCGACAATGGCGGTATCGCCGAACAGCCGCGCCTTCTCGGCCATCATGTAGTGCTCGGCCGTGGCGTAGCGGATTCCGTCCAGTTCGAACGCGGCCGGGAACCACTGGCTCAGGCAACTGCGGTCCGCCTCACCCGCGACCCGTGGCGTATGCCCCCAGAACGTCAGGTACTTCAAGCGTTCACCGGCCTGAACCCGGGCCAGCAGCCCGCTAATATCAACAATGCCTTGCATGGCTATTTATTCCTTCGCAAACAAACCCGTCAGTGCTGCAGTGCCCGTGACCGATCGCGGCCCCGGCCGCGTCCCAATCACTGCGCCGTATCGGCCAGCCTACCCCGTAGCGCCAAAACATGCCCGGCCAATCGATTGATCCGCGCAGCACAAATCCGCAAAATGCAATACCATGAGCCTCTTGACCGATCGCCACGCGGGCTTGGCCCCGGGCAATCGCTGGCTCACCGAATTCACCGGACTGGACCTGCTGACTCTATGCGAATGCGCCTTATGCTGTTGGGCGGCGGTAATGCCCTTGGGCAAGCGCTGATTCGTCTCGGGGCGGAGGAAGACATCGGCTTCCTCGCTCCGCGCCCGCCGGAAGCCGGCTGGGATGCGGCGAGCCTTACCCAACTGCTCGACGATACCCGCCCCGACGCGTTGATCAACCTTGCCTACTATTTCGACTGGTTCCAGGCTGCGACTGTCAGCGAGACGCGCCTTGCCCAGCAGGAACGTTCTGTCGAGCGGCTGGCCGAACTGTGCCAGCACCACCAGGTGATTCTGGTGCAGCCTTCCAGCTACCGCGTTTTCGATGGCTCCCGAGCCACGGCCTATAGCGAAAAAGACGAGCCGGTGCCCCTTGGCCTGCGCGGGCAGGCACTGTGGCGGATCGAGCAGAGCGTGCGCGCTACCTGCCCGCAACATGTATTGCTGCGCTTCGGCTGGCTGCTGGACGATAGCGTCGACGGTGTGCTGGGACGTTTCCTGACCCGCGCCGAGCAGCCACAGGAAATCTTCCTGGCCGATGACCGTCGCGGCAACCCGACGCCGGTGGATGATGCCGCGCGGGTGATCATCTCGGTACTCAAGCAACTCGATTGTGCCGCGCCGTTGTGGGGTACCTACCACTACGCCGGCAACGAGGCCACCACGCCGCTGGCGCTGGGCCAGGCGGTCATCAGCGAGGCAGCCAGCCTGCACCCGCTGGCGATCGAGGCCCCCACGGCCCAGGCCCATGCCGCGCAACCCGACGCCGCTCAGGAGCCGCAGCACGCCGTGCTGGCCTGCAAGAAAATCCTTCACACTTTCGGGATAAAGCCGCGCGCCTGGCGCTCGGGGCTCCCAAGTTTACTGGACAGATATTACCGACATGGTTGATGCACCTGTTTTGATCACCGGCGGCGCCGGCTTCATCGGCTCCAACCTGGTGGACGCCTTGCTGGAAAAGGGCCACGCCGTCCGTATTCTCGACGACCTTTCCACCGGCAAGCGCAGCAACCTGCCGCTGGACAACCCGCGGGTGGAGCTGATCGAAGGCGATGTCGCCGACGCTGCCCTGGTAGCCCGCGCGGCCCAAGGTTGCAAGGCGGTAGTCCACTTGGCTGCCGTGGCGTCGGTGCAGGCTTCGGTGGACGACCCGGTGCGCACGCACCAGGCCAATTTCATCGGCACGCTAAATGTCTGCGAGGCCATGCGCGTCGCTGGCATCCAGCGGGTGGTGTTCGCCTCCAGTGCTGCCGTTTACGGCAACAACGGCGAAGGTGAGGCCATCGCCGAGGACACCCCCAAGGCGCCGCTGACCCCCTATGCGTCGGACAAGCTGGCGAGCGAGTACTACTTCGATTTCTACCGCCGCCAGCATGGCCTGGAACCGGTGATCTTTCGTTTCTTCAACGTGTTCGGTCCCCGTCAGGATCCGTCCTCGCCGTACTCCGGGGTCATCAGCATCTTCTGTGAACGCGCCCAGCAGGGCATGCGCATCAACCTGTTCGGTGATGGCGAGCAGACCCGCGATTTCATCTACGTGGGTGATCTGGTAGCGGTGCTGGTGCAGGCACTGGAAGCGCAGGGCGTGGAAGAGGGGGCCATCAACGTTGGCCTGAACCAGGCCATGAGCCTCAACCAATTGCTGGCCGAGTTGAAGTCGGTGCTGGGTAGCTTGCCTGAGGTGAGTTACGGCGAGGCACGGCCTGGCGACATCAAGCATTCGCGAGCCGACAACGCGCGCATGCTGCAACGCTTTACCTTGCCGCCCATCACCCCCATGGCCACTGGCTTGAAGCGTCTGCTGGGGCTGTAGAGCGCTTGCCATGCAGGGCCTGGGCCGCCCGGCCCTGCATGCGAGTGAGTCAGAACTTGTAACCCACGCCTACCATGTACACCCATGGGTCGACATCGACGTTCACCTTGGTGCGGCCTACGCCCAGCGCGGTCGGGCCGTCGACGCTGGCCTGGGTGTCGATGTCCACGTACCAGACGGCGGCGTTGAGCATGATGTGGTCGGTCAGCATGTAATCGGCACCCACCTGCGCGGCCCAACCCCAGGAGTTCTTCAGGTTCAGGTTGCTGAAGCCCTGGGCCTTGCGCGCGCTGCTCAAGTCTTCGTCATAGAACCAGGTGTAGTTCAAGCCCAGACCGGCGTAGGGCTGGAACTTGGAGCTGCTGTCCAGCGGGTAGTACTGCAGCGACAGGGTTGGCGGCAGTTGCTTGATGTCGGCCAGCTTGCCGTCCAGGCCCGCGCCCTTCACGCCCACGGTGTGCTGGAAGGGGGTGGCGGCCAGCAGTTCCACGCCCACGTGGTCGGTCAGCATGTAGGCAAAGGCCAGCCCCAGCTGGGTGTCGCTGTCCAGGGTCGCCTTGGTACCGGCGACTTTTGCCCCGTCGAGTTTCAGGTTGCCGCTGTCCTCATTGGGGGCGGTGGTGGCAGAGCCCGCGCGGATGATGAAATCGCCGGCCTGGTGAGCGTGGGCAAAAGGCGTGACAAGGGCCAGGCTGAACAGCGAGGCCCCCAGGAGTTTGGTGTTCATCGGGTCTCCATCGGACAAGGGGGAAAAAGCCTTGGCCAATGGTAGGAATGCTCTAGGTCGAGGGTTTTGACCCAGCTCAATAAAACCGTCATTAACCGACGAATTTACTCCGGCAATTCGTAGATATAGATCTTGTCCGCTTCCAGCTGGTAGCCGGCGTCGGCCAGTTCGCTGCTGGACGGCTTGACCCGCAGGGTGCCTTCGACCCAGAACGCCTGATACAGGTCGTCGAGCTTGACGCCCACCTGGCTGGTCACGTGCACGATCTGGTTGGACGGCGGCGGCGGTACGTGAATGCAGGCGCCGTAGTAGGGCACCAGCAGAAAGTCGGTGGTGCGGCCTTCATCGCTGACTTCCAATGGCACGATAAAGCCGGGCATCTTCACGTTCTGGCCATCCAGCGCCTTGACCACCGGGGCATCGGGCTCCTGCTGCTTCACCGCCGGTGCCGATTCCATGTCGCTGCCCATCTTGGACAGGTCGTGCAGCGGCGTCATTTGCGGGGCTACCTTCGGCGCATCGGGCGGAATCATTTCCGCCCAGGTCAGTTCGCGCGGCGCGGCGGCCCACAGAGTGGGGGATACCAGCAACAGCAGGCACAGCAAAGCGGCTTTCATGTTGGCAAGGCTCACAGGTGAATGGACAGGCCATCGGCCAGTGACTGCCGGTAAGCACGCCAGGCCGGCACGGCGCCCATGACCAGGGCTGCGCCGAGGATAATCCCCAGCAGCGACCATTCATAGGCCGTCGGTGCCGACAGCGGCAGATACAGGCCGTAGTTGGCTTGCACATACCCTTGGGCAGCCGCGATACCGGCATAGAGCAAGGCCACGCCGGCGCCAATGCCACACAGGGCCAACGCGAAGGCTTCCAGGATCAGCAAGCTGGCGATATGCCACGGCCGAGCGCCAACGGACCGCAGTATCGCCATTTCCCGCCGACGCTCGTTGAGGCTGGTGAGGATAGCCGTGAGCATGCCGATCAGGCCAGTCAGCACCACGAACAACGACACCACGAACAACGCCTTCTCCGCGGTGCCCATCAGGCTCCACAACTCTTGCAGTGCTACCCCGGGAAGAATGGCCAGCAATGGCTCGCCCACGAAATCATTGATTTCCCGCTGCAGGGAGAAGGTCGAGATTTTGTTGTTCAGCCCGAGCATCATCGCCGTGATGGCGCTGGGCGTGAGGTCCATGTTGCGCGCCTGGTCGGCGCTGATGCGCCCGGCGCCGCGGGCCGGCACGCCGTTGTGCCAGTCGATGTGGATAGCTTCCATGCCGCCCAGGCTGATGTGCAGCGTGCGGTCCACAGGCGTGCCGGTACGCTTGAGGATGCCCACCACGGTGAAGGGCTTGTCATCGTGCTTGATCAGGCTGATGGCCGCTGTGCCGTGGGCCAGCACCAGGGTGTCGCCCAACTTGTAATGCAGGGCGTCGGCGACTTCGGCGCCCAGTACCACTTCGAACGGGTCGGTGGCGAAGAAGCGGCCGGCGGCCATCTCCAGGTTCTGGTGGCGGCCGTACTGGTAGTGCTCGAAGTACGACTGGTCAGTGCCCAGCACGCGATACCCCCGGTGCGAATCCCCCAGGGACATGGGAATGGCCCATTTTACCCGGGGATCGTGGGCGTAGTGCTGGAAGCTGTCCCAGCGGATGTTGTTGGTAGCATTGCCGATGCGAAACACCGAGTACAGCAGCAGGTTCACAGAGCCGGAGCGGGCACCGACGATCAGGTCGGTACCGCTGATGGTGCTGGCGAAGCTGTTGCGGGCTTCGGTGCGCACCCGTTCAACGGCCAGCAGCAGGCACACCGACAAGGCAATGGCGAACGCGGTAAGAAATGCCGTGAAGCGGCGGTTGGCCAGGCTGGCGACGGCTAGGCGGAACAGGTACATCAGACTTCCCCTGGGGCAGCGGGGCGCACGGCCCGGTTGAGTTCGGCCAGTGACAGGCTGCGGTCGAACAGGGGTGCCAGGCTCTGGTCGTGGCTGACGAACAGCAGGCTGGAACCGGCGTCGCGGCATTCAGCGAACAGCAGGCGGATGAATGCCTCCCGTGCGTCGTGGTCGAGGGCCGAGGTGGGTTCGTCGGCGATCACCAGTTCCGGCTGGCCGATCAATGCGCGGGCGGCGGCCACGCGCTGCTGCTGGCCGATGGACAGGGTGTCGGCGCGGCGTTCCAGCAACGCCGGGTCGCCAAGGCCGAGGTGGGCCAGCAGCGTCGCGGCGGCCTGGTCGATGCTGCCGTAGCGCTGGCGGGCCTTGTCGGCCCGCAGGCGGGAAAAGTGACAGGGCAATTCGACGTTCTCACGTACCGAGAGGAACGGCAGCAGGTTGAACTGCTGGAAGATGTAACCGGTGTGGTCGACCCGGAAGCGGTCCCGGCGGCCCTGGCTCAGGTCGCTGAGCTCCTGGCCCAGCACCTGAACGCTGCCGCTGACCGGTTTCTGCACGCCGCCCAGCAGCCCCAGCAGGGTCGTCTTGCCACTGCCGCTGGGGCCTTTGAGGAACAGTGTTTCGCCGGCCTGCAATTCAAACGCGGGTATGTCCAGCAATGCCGGTTGGCGCGGCCAGGCGAAATGCAGGTCGCGCATTTCGATGAGGGCTGTGCTGGCCATCAGAATGTCAGGGCGCTGTTGTCCGGGGTCGCGTCCAGGCCTTTCTGTCCGGCTGGGCCGATCATCTGCACCACGACTTTGTGGGTGGCCGGGAACGTCTTGAACAGTTGGGCGGTGTCCAGGGCCTTGAGCTTGTCTGGCGCGGTGCAGGTCAGCTCGTAGCTCGCATGAATCTCACTGTGGTGGTGCGCTTCACCGGCGGCGTGCTGGTCATGGTCATCGTCGCCATCATCGGCGGGCATCGCATCACCGAACAGCGGGCTTTGCAGGTGTTGGCTGGTCACGCTGCAACCGGCCGCGGCTGGCAGGCCGAACAGGGCCAGGGGTTTTTCCAGCAAGGCATGGGCCTTGGCGACGGCCGCCTTGTCGGCGTCGGTGGTAGCCAGGTGCTCGAAACCGACAATGTTCATGGCCGGGGTTTGCAGTTCCAGAGCCAGGGTCCGGTCGTCCAGAGCGGCGTTGACGCGGGCGGTACCATGTTCATGCGTGCCGAGGCTGCCGTGTTTTACCGTGGTGTCGTCAGCGTGGGCAATGGCCAGTGGCAGCAACGCGAGGGGTAGGGCGAGCAGAAGTCGGCGCATGAGGAAATCCTGGTGGAATTGGGATAATTGTAACGTTATAACAACTTTAAAGTGCCTGCGCCATAAAGCCCCAGATGAAATTTCTATCAGGCGTAATGGGTGGGAGCTGTGGGAACATGGCCATTCGCACCAGAGGAATGACCATGTTACGAATTCGCGGAACCATCGGCGCCTGGCCGGTGGACTTGACCATCGAAATGGATGCCGCCGACTGGCAGCAGCTGGGGGCGCACCTTCAGGTACACGCCGAGCCCGCCCCTGTGCCCGCCCCTGAAGCGAAGCCGGCCGGGCAGGGCGACGCGCTGTGGCAGACCACCCTGCAACTGGTGGAACAGGCCGGGCAGATCAGCGGCCCCGAATTGCTCGGGCAGCTCGAGGGCCTGGCGGGCAGCACGGCGGCGGGCAAGCGTCTGCTGGTGCGCCTGCGCCATTGCCGTGAAGTGCGGGTGGAAAGCGGCGCTGACGCGCCGCTGTATTGCTGGGTGGGGTAGATCAGTACAGCGCGGCGAACAGCTTGCGGCGGTAGGTGGTCACCAGCGGGTGGTCATTGCCCAGCAGGTCGAACACTTGCAGCAATGTCTTGTGAGCAACGCCTTCGTTGAAGCTGCGGTTGCGCACGAACAGTTTCAGCAGGGCGTCCAGGGCCGCCTCGTATTGCTGGCGGGCGAGCTGCTGGATGGCCAGCTGGAACACGGCCTCGTCGTCGCCCGGGTTCTGCGCGATACGGCTTTTCAGGTCGGCGGCGTCCGGCAGGTCGGCGGCCTGGCGCAGGAAGGTCAATTGCGCCTTGGCGCCGGCGAGCGCGGCCTTGTGCTCGTCGCCCTTGACCGCATCCAGCACGGTCTGTGCTTCAGTCAATTCGTTGCGTTCGGCCAGGCAGCGGGCATACAGGATCAGCGCCTTGGCATTGCTGTTGTCCGCTTGCAGCAGGTTCACCAGCACTTGCTCGGCCTTGGCGTACTGACCCTCGCTGAACAGCGCCTGGGCGGTTTCCAGAGGGTCGGCCTCGGCCGGAGCCGGCATGTGCACATGCGGCTCGAGCATGGCGCGTATTTCTGACTCCGGCCGCGCCTCGGCGAAGCCGTCCACCGGCTTGCCCTCCTTGAACAGCACTACGGTCGGCAGGCTGCGAATGCCGAAGTGGGCGACGATGTCCTGTTCCACATCGCAGTTGACCTTGGCCAGCAGCAGCTCGCCCTGATAACTCTCGGCGATCTTTTCCAACAGGGGCATCAGCACTTTGCAGGGCGCGCACCATTCGGCCCAGAAATCCACCAGTACCGGTTGCTCGAACGACTTGTCGATCACGTCCTGCTGGAAGGTGGCGGTGGTGACATCGAAAATATACGGCGTGGGCTGGCTCATCGTGCATCTCGAAAAAAGCGGTAATGGTTGCACTATAAAGGCTGGCGCCGCTGGCCGAAAGCGCCTCAGCCGCGGCGTGCGTGATAGAGGCTGACGTAGCGGAATTCGTGAGGCTCGGCCAGATCCGGCAGGGTGCAGGCTTCAAGGCGCGCCAGTTGCTGGTAGACCGGGTGGCTGAAATCCCGCACCCGGGAGTCGGCGACCAGCGCCTGTTGGCCGCGGCTGAGGAAGTGGTCGAGCAGCGGCAGGTTGGCGCGGTCGTACAGCACGTCGGCCACCAGGATCAGGTCGAAGCGGTCGGCTTCGGCGAAGAAATCGGCGCTGTACCCTAGTGTCACACCGTTGAGCCCGGCGTTCGCTCGGCAGGCATCCAGTGCCAGCGGGTCCAGGTCGCAGGCGACTACTTCAGCGGCCCCGGCCTTCGCCGCGGCGATGGCGGCAACACCGGAGCCAGCGCCGAAATCCAGCACGCGCAGGCCCTCGACCCATTGCGGCTGCTCGGCCAGGTAGCGGGCAAGCGCCAGGCCGCTGGCCCAGCAGAAGCTCCAGTAGGGCGGCTCGTGCAGAATGCGCCGGGTTTCCTCGGGGCTGAATGCCCGGTCCATGTTGTCACCGTCGAGCAGCCACAGGCGAATATCCGTGCCGGGCAGCGCAGTGGGTACCAGACGGGCGTCGCCCAGCAAGTCGCCAAGCGCCTGTTGCAATCCCTTCATGGTGCCTGCAGCAATTGCAGTTGCCCCAGGGACTGGGTAGTGGGTTGGCCAACCGGCACGGCCGGCAGGTGCAGGATCAGAATGCCGGACTGGCTGGCACGCCCGCGCAGTTCGACCCGCAGGTTGCTGGGAAAGGCCTCCGGGTTGAACCGCAGCTGGAAGGGCAGTGGCTTGCTGGTGCCGGTCTGCTTGCTGCTGGCCAGCAGTTTCTGTGGCCGGCCGCGCTCATCCACCGCCAATAGTGCCAGTTCTACCTCGGCGCCAGCAGGGGCGCCCAACAGGGTGCCGGTCAGTTCACGCTGGTAGGCGGGCAGCGGGCCCAGGGGTTCGGGCCCGGCTACCGCGGCTTTGGGGGCCGGTGCCACGGGTGCAACGGGTTTGGGCTTATCGCTGCCACAGGCCGCCAACAGGGCGACCAGGCTCAGCAAAACAAGGGGGCGTAGGGGCATTGGCAGATCCATCGCAATAAATTACCTCTGTATACCGCAAAGGCTTTGGCTTGTCTTGCCAGTGGGATGCGCTACCATGGCCCTCCCATTTTTTGTTGCCTGCCACCATGCACTGTCCCTTCTGCGGTGCCAACGACACCAAGGTCATCGACTCGCGACTGGTCGCCGAGGGCGAGCAAGTACGCCGTCGTCGCGAATGCCTGGCCTGCGGTGAGCGTTTCACCACCTTCGAAACCGCCGAACTGGTTTTGCCCCGCCTGATCAAGCAGGACGGCAGCCGCCAACCCTTCGACGAAGAAAAATTGCGCGCCGGCATGCAGCGGGCGCTGGAAAAGCGCCCGGTCAGCGTCGAGCGGCTTGAAGCGGCCCTGGCCCACATCAAGCACAAGCTGCGCGCCACCGGCGAGCGCGAGGTCAAATCGCTGGTCGTCGGCGAACTGGTGATGGCCGAGCTGCAGAAACTCGATGAAGTCGCCTACATTCGCTTCGCCTCGGTGTACCGCCGTTTCCAGGACCTGGACGAATTCCGCGAGGAAATCGATCGCCTGGCCCGCGAACCGTCCAAGGAGTGATCATGGCCAGCGAGCAAGCCGTCCTCGATGCACATTATATGGCCCGCGCCATCGAGCTGGCGCGCCGTGGACAGTACACCACCCACCCCAACCCCCGTGTCGGTTGCGTGATCGTGCGCGATGGCCAGGTGGTGGGCGAGGGCTGGCATGTGCGCGCCGGCGAAGGCCATGCCGAAGTGAATGCCTTGCGCCAGGCCGGCGAGCTGGCCCGTGGCGCCACCGCCTACGTCACCCTGGAACCGTGCAGCCACCATGGCCGCACGCCGCCCTGTGCCGATGCCCTGGTCAACGCCGGGCTGGCGCGGGTGGTGGCGGCCATGCAGGACCCCAATCCACAAGTGGCCGGCCGTGGCCTGCGGCGCCTGAATGATGCCGGCATCGCTGTGCACAGCGGTGTGCTGGAAGGCGAGGCGCGGGCGCTCAACCCTGGCTTCCTCAAGCGCATGGAGCATGGCCTGCCGTTCGTGCGGGTCAAGCTGGCCATGAGCCTGGACGGCCGCACGGCCATGGCCAGTGGCGAAAGCCAATGGATCACCGGGCCGGCAGCACGCTCTGCGGTGCAACGCCTGCGGGCACGGTCCAGCGTGGTGCTGACCGGTGCCGACAGCGTGCTGGCTGACGGTGCGCGCATGACCGTGCGTGCCAGCGAGCTGGGCCTGGACCCCGAGGCCACCGCGCTGGCCACTGAGCGGCCGCCGCTGCGAGTGTTGATTGACGGCCGGTTGCGGGTGCCCCTGGACGCACCTTTCTTCCAGGCCGGTTCCGCCCTGGTGGTCACCTGCCCAGGCAGCGGCGCGGCCGCGCGTTATCAGCAGCAGGGCCACGAGCTCCTGGAAATCGCTGGCCCCGGGGGCCATGTCAGCCTTCAGGCGCTGCTTGAAGCGCTGGCGGCCCGTGGTGCCAGCGAGGTCCTGGTCGAGGCCGGGCCCACGTTGGCGGGCGCGTTCGCCCAGGCCGGGCTGGTGGATGAGTACCAGATATTCGTCGCCGCCAAGTTCCTGGGCTCCAGCGCCCGCCCGTTGCTGGACTGGCCGTTGGCCCGCATGAGCCAGGCGCCACACCTTGAAATCATTGAAATGCGTGCCGTGGGGGCTGACTGGCGAGTCATCGCGGTACCTGCCAAGGCGCCAAGCGTATAATTTCAGCCTCGCGCCCAGCGCAGGCCCGGTTCCGTAGGAGGATCCATGTTCACCGGCATTATCGAATCCATCGGCAGCATCCGTTCGTTGACCCCCAAAGGCGGCGACGTCCGTGTTTACGTAGAGACCGGCAAGCTGGACCTTGCCGACGTCAAACTGGGTGACAGCATCGCCGTCAACGGCGTGTGCCTGACGGCCGTCGAGCTGCCGGGCGATGGCTTCTGGGCCGACGTCAGCCGCGAAACCCTGGACTGCACCGCATTTCATGACTTGAAGGCCGGCAGCCGGGTCAACCTGGAAAAGGCTCTGACGCCAAGCTCGCGCCTGGGCGGCCACCTGGTCAGCGGCCACGTCGACGGTGTTGGCGAAGTGGTCTCGCGTGAAGAAAACGCCCGTGCCATCCAGTTCCGTGTCCGTGCCCCCAAAGAGCTGGCCAAGTACATCGCCCACAAGGGCTCGATCACCGTCGACGGCACCAGCCTGACCGTGAACGCCGTCGATGGCGCCGAGTTCGAATTGACCATCGTTCCGCACACCCTGGCCGAAACCATCATGGCCGACTACCGCGCTGGCCGTAAGGTCAACCTGGAAGTGGACCTGCTGGCCCGTTACCTGGAGCGCCTGCTGCTGGGCGACAAGGCCGCCGAGCCATCCAGCGGTGGCATCAGCGAAAGCTTCCTGGCCGCCAACGGTTACCTGAAGTCCTGACATAGGGGGTGCCGCGTGGCGCTCAACACGATTGAAGAGCTGGTGGAAGATATCCGCCAGGGCAAGATGGTCATCCTCATGGATGACGAAGACCGGGAAAACGAAGGCGACCTGATCATGGCCGCCGAATGCTGCCAGGCCGAGCACATCAACTTCATGGCCAAGCACGCCCGCGGCCTGATCTGCATGCCCATGACCCGCGAGCGCTGCGAGTTGCTCAAGCTGCCGTTGATGGCGCCGCGCAACGGTTCGGGTTTCGGTACCAAGTTCACCGTGTCCATCGAAGCCGCCGAGGGCGTCACCACCGGCATCTCCGCCGCCGACCGCGCGCGTACCGTGCAAGCGGCCGCTGCCAGGGACGCCAAGGCTGAAGACATCGTCAGCCCCGGCCACATCTTCCCGCTGATGGCTCAGGCCGGCGGTACCCTGGCCCGTGCCGGCCACACCGAGGCCGCCTGCGACCTGGCGCGCATGGCCGGTTTCGAGCCCAGCGGCGTGATCTGCGAAGTGATGAACGACGACGGCACCATGTCCCGTCGTGCCGAACTGGAAGCCTTCGCCGCCGAGCACGGCATCAAGATCGGCACCATCGCCGACCTGATCCACTACCGCATGATCCACGAACGTACCGTTCAGCGGATTGCCGAGCAGCCGCTGGACAGCGAACTGGGCCAGTTCAACCTGGTTACCTACCGCGATTCGGTGGAAGGCGACGTGCACATGGCCCTCACCTTGGGCACTATCTGCGCCGAGGAACCGACCCTGGTACGGGTGCACAACATGGACCCGCTGCGCGACCTGCTGATGGTCAAGCAGCCTGGCCGCTGGAGCCTGCGGGCCGCCATGAGCGCGGTTTCCGAGGCCGGCAGCGGCGTGGTGCTGTTGCTGGGCAACCCGGTGGACGGCGATGTGCTGCTGGCCCATATCCGTGAAACCGGCGACAGCGCGCCGGCGAAAAAACCGACCACCTACAGCATCGTCGGGGCCGGTTCCCAGATCCTTCGTGACCTGGGCGTGCGCAAGATGCGCCTGATGAGTTCGCCAATGAAGTTCAATGCGATATCCGGATTCGATCTGGAAGTAGTAGAATACGTGCCCTCCGAATAAACACCGGTAAAAGGGTCGCCAGATTGCCAGGCCAGCGCTATGGTTTTCAGTGACCCCGTACGTGCTTGTTCGTGAACCATTACCCCCATAGGACGCCCCTGGCGTCCTTGCTCTTTAAGACGAGACTCACCCGAATGACCCTGAAGACCATCGAAGGTACCTTCATTGCCCCCAAAGGTCGCTATGCCCTGGTGGTTGGCCGTTTCAACAGCTTCGTCGTCGAAAGCCTGGTGAGCGGTGCCGTTGACGCCCTGGTTCGCCACGGTATCAGCGAAAGCGACATCACCATCATTCGCGCTCCGGGCGCCTTTGAAATTCCGCTGGTGGCCCAGAAAGTCGCTCAGCAGAGCGAGTACGACGCGATCATCGCCCTGGGCGCGGTCATTCGTGGTGGCACCCCGCACTTCGAATACGTGGCTGGCGAATGCACCAAGGGCCTGTCCCAGGTGTCCATGGAGTTTGGCGTACCGGTGGCCTTTGGCGTGCTGACCGTCGATTCCATCGAGCAGGCCATCGAGCGTTCCGGCACCAAGGCCGGCAACAAGGGCGCCGAAGCTGCCCTGTCCGCCCTGGAAATGGTCAGCCTGCTGTCGCAGTTGGAGGCCAAGTGATTTCCGACGAAAGCGATCGTTTCAACCCGCGCGATCCAAAACCTGCGGATGCTGGCAAGCCTTCCAAGAGCATGAAGCGTCGTGAAGCCCGCAAGCTGGCGACTCAAGCCCTGTACCAATGGCACATGGCAAGCCACTCGCTGAACGAGATCGAAGCCCAGTTCCGGGTCGACAACGATTTTACCGACGTCGATGGCGCGTACTTCCGCGAGATCCTGCACGGCGTTCCCGCCAGCAAGAGCGAGATCGATGCCGTGCTCACGCCGTGCATGGACCTGGCCCTGGAAGAGCTGGACCCTGTTGAACTGGCTGTCCTGCGCCTGTCCACCTGGGAGCTGCTCAAGCGTGTCGACGTGCCGTACCGCGTGGTCATCAACGAGGGTATCGAGCTGGCCAAGGTCTTCGGTTCCACCGACGGCCACAAGTTCGTCAACGGTGTGCTGGACAAGGTAGCGCCGAACGTTCGCGCCGCCGAAGTGAAGGCTTTCAAGCGCTGATTCGCGCGCTTGCAGACCATGGGCGAGTTTGAGCTGATCCGACACTTCTTCGCCGCCGCGCCCTGTGCGCAGGGCGGTGACGGGGTGGCGCTCGGCATTGGCGATGACTGCGCCCTGCTGGCCTTGCCAGCCGGCCAGCAGTTGGCCGTGTCGACCGACACCCTGGTGGCCGGGGTGCATTTCCCCGACCCCGCCGACCCCCTTCTGCTCGGCCAGCGCGCGCTGGCGGTGGCAGCCAGTGACCTGGCGGCCATGGGCGCTTCCCCACTGGGCTTTACCCTGGCGCTGACCTTGCCGTCGGTGGCCGAAGGCTGGCTGCAGCCGTTTGCCGAGGGCCTGAACCGCATGGCCCGGCAATGTGGCCTGAGCCTGATCGGCGGGGACACCACCCGTGGGCCGTTGAGCCTGACCGTTACCGTGTTCGGTGCTGTGCCCGTCGGGCAGGCGCTGCTGCGCAGTGGCGCCCAGCCGGGCGACCTGCTGTGCGTGGGCGGGGTGTTGGGTGATGCCGCTGGCGCCTTGCCGCTGGTACTGGGCCAGGCCCAGGCGCACGACGGGATGGCCGGGCCGTTGCTGGCCCACTACTGGTCCCCACCGCCGCAATTCGGCCTGGGCCTGGCCCTGCGCGGCAAAGCCACCGCCGCCATGGATATCTCCGACGGCCTGCTGGCTGATTGCGGGCATATTGCCTCGGCCTCCGCCGTGGCGCTGGCGCTGGAGCTCGAGGCCTTGCCGCTGTCGGATGCGCTGGTGGCGTTTTGCGGCCGCGAAGGCGCGCAGAACGCGGCGCTCACCGGGGGGGATGACTACGTGCTGGTGTTCAGCCTGCCGCCCCGGCACCTTGATAGCCTGCGGGCCGATGGCTGGCCGATTCATGTGGTGGGCCAGGTACGCGCGGGGCAGGGCGTCAGCCTGCTGGACGGCGCCGGCCGCGACATCACCCCGGTTGTGCGGGGCTACCAACATTTTCGGGAGACACCGTGACACACCCCTCCAACCAGGCCCTGGAAGAGAACGCAGTTCCGTCGGTGTGGCGCAACCCCTGGCATTTCATGGCCTTCGGCTTCGGTTCCGGTACGCTGCCCAGGGCGCCCGGTACCTGGGGGTCATTGGTGGCCATCCCGTTCATGCCCCTGTGGCAGATGCTGCCCGGCTGGGGCTACTGGCTGATGCTGGGCATCACCCTGCTGTTCGGCTTCTGGCTGTGCGGCAAGGTGGCGGACGACCTGGGGGTGCATGACCACGAAGGTATCGTCTGGGACGAAATGGTGGGCATGTGGATAACCCTGTGGCTGGTGCCCCAAGAGTGGGAATGGCTGCTGGTGGGTTTTCTGCTGTTCCGTTTTTTCGACATACTCAAACCCTGGCCGATCAGTTGGGTCGACCGGCATGTGCACGGGGGCCTGGGCATCATGCTCGATGACGTCCTGGCCGGCGTGTTCGCCTGGCTGGCCATGCAGGCGGTAGTCTGGGGGTGGCACTTCGTTTGACAGGGAGCAGGGCGATGGTCAAAAGGATTCTGGTGATGGTGCTGGGCCTGCTGGCGGTCGCCGGCGTGGCCGCGGCCGAGCCGCCACCGGCACAGATAACCGTCGTCAGCGAAGAGTGGAGCGACTACACCAACGCCGATGGCACGGGTCTGGGCTGGGACATACTGCGCAAGGTGTTCGAGCCTGCCGGGGTTCAGATCCACACCCGCAGCGCACCTTATACCCGTTCCATGGGGTTGGTGCAGCGAGGCGAGGCCGATGCCTGGGTTGGCTCTTACCATGACGAGGTCGCCAACACGCTTTACCCCCGTTGGCACTACGACACCGACCATATCTACGCGCTGGGGCTGGCAGACAAGCCAGCGCCTACGCTGAGCACCATCGGTCGCTACCGCCTGGCCTGGGTGCGTGGCTACGGTTTCGAACGCTACCTGCCCGCCATTCACCAGTACAACGAAGTGCAGCGCCGCACTGGTATCCTCTCGATGCTGGTTCACGACCGCGCCGACTATTACATCGACGCCTTCACCGAGGCCGACGGTATTCTCAAGGAAGCCGACAACCCGCGGCAGTTCAAGCTCACGCATATCGCGGAGCTGCCATTGTTTGTCGGCTTTGCCGACAGCCCGCGAGGCCGGTCCCTGATGGCGCTGTTCGATCAGCGCATGGACGAGCTGGTGCCCGATGGCGGCCTGCGGCCAATCTTCGCCCGCTGGAACCAGCCTTATCCCTTTACGCCATAAGCGATCAAACTTCCTGATCTTTAGCCCCAATAATTCAGCCTAAGCGCCGTCCGTAAGCTGCTGTTACAATGCAGCCCTGGGTCAATTTTCACGTCAGATATTTGATAGGAGCACACGGTGCCCGTCGTTTTTGTCGCCGCTTCCAAGCTGCCAACGCCTTTTGCGCAATTCACCATGCACGGTTTCCTCGACGAAGCCACCGGCCGCGAGCACGTTGTGCTGAGCCTGGGCGATGTAGCCGACGGCGAACCCGTGCTGGGTCGTCTGCATTCCGAGTGCCTGACCGGTGATGCTCTGTTCAGCCAGCGTTGCGACTGCGGTTCGCAACTGGAAGCTGCCCTGCAGGCCATCGCGCGCGAAGGCCGTGGTGTGTTGTTGTATTTGCGCCAGGAGGGCCGCGGTATCGGCCTGTTGAACAAGATCCGCGCCTATGAGCTGCAGGATGGCGGCGCTGATACCGTAGAGGCCAACGAGCGCCTGGGCTTCGCCGCCGACCAGCGTGATTACGCCATGTGCCTGCCGATGCTGGAACACCTGGGGGTCAAGTCGCTGCGGCTGATGACCAACAACCCACGCAAGGTCAAGGCCCTGACCAACATGAACATCGTGGTGGCCGAGCGAGTGCCGCTGCACACTGGCCACAACCCCCACAACAAACACTACCTGGCCACCAAGGCCGGGAAGTTGGGGCACATGATGGGCAACGAACACCAGAGTGAGGTTGGCCAGGCGTGACCCGGTCCCAGGTGCGCCGCCGTCTGGCGGTGGCCTGGTGCCTGTTGGCCTCCTCCAGCGTGTTGCTGCTATGCCTGTACCGAATTCCTCGTCAGCTCGGCTGATGCGCGTGGCGCTGTTGTGTTGCCTGATGTTCTGCGCCGGGGCATCGGCTGCGCAGCGGGTCATCAGCCTGGCACCGTCGTTGACTGAAATCGTCGTCGAGCTGGGCGCGCAACAGCGTCTGGTGGGCATCCTGGATGCGGGGCCTCGGCCTGCAGGCCTGGAGCAGGTGCCGTCGGTTGGGCATTACAGTCAACTCAATACCGAAGCCCTGTTGGCGCTCAAGCCTGATCTGCTGTTGCTGTGGCCGGGCAGCGTCGGGGTGGCCCAGCGCGATCAACTGCAGCGTCTTGGCATTGCCACCCTGGTGGTCGACCCGCACACCCTGGATGAGCTGGCAGTGCAGATCGAGGTCGTGGGCCAGCATCTCGATGCGTCCGAGAAGGGGCGACGGCTTGCCAGCGATATCCGGCAGCGGCTGGCGGCGCTCAGCGAGCGTTACCACCGGCAGGTGCCGTTGCGGGTGTTCTACCAAGTGTGGGACAAGCCGCTTTTCACGCTGGGTGGCCAACAGATCATCAGCGATGCGCTGCGGGTGTGTGGGGGGGAAAACATTTTCAATGAGCTGCGCGTACCGGCACCGCAGGTGAGCATCGAATCGGTGTTGCAGCGCGACCCCCAGGTGATACTGGTGCCGGACCAGGCCCAGGCTGATGCCTGGCGTGCCTGGCCAAAGGTAGAAGCGGTCAAGGCAGGAAGGGTGTGGGCAAGTGATGGCGCGCTGGAGCGCCCCAGTGCCGCGATGATCGATGCCGTTGAATCGCTTTGCCACAAAATGGCATCGCACACCTGATGGGAGCGTTGCCTGTTTCCCGAGCTTCGCCCGGTCCCACAGGGGGCCGCATCAACCCTGTGGGATCGGGCGAAGCTCGGGAAGGGGTCGCCACGCAACCAGGATTTTCCCGAAAGCCCGCGCCTATAGCGCTGGCTGCCACGTCAGCCCAATGGTCCAGGCCCGTCCCTGCTCTCGATACTTATTCGCCTGCCCATCAAACTCGTACAGCACCCGGCTGTACTGGCGATCGAACACGTTATCTACCTTCAGGTCGACCTTGACCTGGGGCGTCACCGCCCAACTGCCACGTAACCCCATCAGCGCGTAACCGCCCATCCCTTGCTGATTGGAGGCGTCGTTATAACTGCGACTCACCGCTTGCCAGGTCATGCCGACGCCCAGTGCCCTGAAGCGCCGGTCCAGGTCCCAATTCAACGTGCGTCGGGCCCGGCGGGTCAAGGTATGGCCGCTGTCGCGGTCGCGGGGGTCGATCACCGCTACGCTCAGGGCACTATCCCAGCCCAGGACTTGCTGGCGCAAGACGCCCTCGGCACCGTTGATACGCGCGTGGCCAATGTTCTGCGGCAAAAAATTGCTGTCCAGCACGATGGCGTCGCTAAGGTCGATACGGTACAGCGAGGTCTCCAGGCGTGTGGTATCGCTCAGACGGCTGCGCCACTGCAGCTCATGGCTCTTCGAATGCTCGGGTGTGAGGTTCGGGTTGCTGTAGCCCGGGTAATAGAGATCGTTGAACGTCGGTGCACGGAAGCCTTCGCTGTAGGACAGCACCAGGTCATTGCTGCGGTTGACGAACCAGGTCAGCGCCGCGCTCCAGGTGTCCTGCCCACCGAACTGCTGATTCACGTCGCGGCGCCAGCCGACCTGGGTCCCGAAGCTGTCGCCGCGATAGCTGTGCTGTACGAACGCCGCGCGGTTCCAACGGCTGTCCTTATCGAAAGCGGTGCTGCTGTTGACCCTGTCCTGGAGCATGTCCACACCCGCCAGCAGGGTGTGGCGTTCATCCAGGCGCAGGGTGTTCTGCCAGCCAAGCGAGTCGCGGTAGGTATTGAACACGGAATGCTCGTCGCTGAGGGTGTCGCGCGATATTTCCCTGTTCTCGCTATGGCCCAGTTCCACGCGGCTCTTCCAGCGCTCGGTGAGCTGGGCGTCGACATAAGTGCCGAAACTGCTCAGCTGAAAGTCGCTGTAGGGTTTTTGCCCGACCGAGGTGAAGCTTGCGGGGTCAAAACGGCCAAAGGGGTTGTCGAACTCGTTCTTGCCCTGGTTATCCAGCAGGTTGAACCCAGCCTCCAGGTCGTCGGTGAAATAATGGCTGGCGGTCAGGCTCAAGGACCGGTTGCGATAGGCGTCGTGGTCCTGGTCGCTGGCAAACGATGCATGGGTTCGGTTGATGCCCGCGCTTTCGTCCAGCCCGGCGCTAAGAGCGAAGCGGCTGTCGTCACCGGCCCCGGATAGCCCGAGGTCGTGCTGCCAGCGCCCTTCACTGCCAGCCGCCACGCGCACGCGGCCCTGCAACCCCGATTGATCGGCGCGGCGGGTAAAGATCTGGATTACCCCTGCCATGGCATCGGCGCCATAATTTGCCGAACGGGCACCACGCAACACCTCCACCCGTTCGATCTGGTCGACGCCGAGGTGTTGCAGGTTGCTGTCGGCCGACGTGGCCGTGGCCACCCGCACCCCATCCACCAGTACCAGGGTCTGGGAGGATTGCATGCCGCGAACGAAGATCCCCGGCAGGCTGCCGCGACCGCCGCTTTGGGCCACCTGTACCCCAGGCACGCGGTTGAGCAGGTCAACGACGCTGTCGGGCTGCAGGCGATCAATGTCGGCACGGGTGAACACAGTGCTGGCGCTGGTACTGGTGTCGCGGGATTCGGGCTGCCGGTTGGCAGTCACCAGCGTGTCGGCCAGCTTCAACGGCTCATCGTCGGCAAAAGCGTCCGGCGGGCACAGCAGGGCGAGGGGCAGCAGCAGGGCGGGGCGCATGGCGTGTCCTTGCAATGCGCTTCCCGGGGCCCTGTCAGGGCTCCCGGGAAGTCTGGCTCAGAGACCGAGCAGTTGCAGGCGCCGGGCCACGGCGGCTTCGATGCCGGCCTCGTCCAGGCCGCATTCGGCCAGCATCTGGGCGGGTTTGGCGTGTTCCACGTACGTATCCGGCAGCCCCAGGTGCAGCACGGGCTTGAGCAGGTTCTCGCGGGCCAGGAACTCGCTGACCGCGGCACCGGCGCCGCCCATGATGCTGTTTTCCTCGACGGTCACCAGCAGTTCATGACGGGCAGCGATGTCGCGCACCATGGCCTCATCCAGTGGCTTGACGAAGCGCATGTCGACCACGGTGGCGTCGAGTTTCTCGGCCACTTTCAAGGCTTCGGCCAATTGCACGCCGAACACCAGCAAGGCCGTCTTGCTGCCTTGGCGGCGAATGATGCCCTTGCCGATTTCCAGCGGCTCCAGGCCTGCCTCGATAGGCGCGTTGGGGCCGGTGCCACGGGGGTAGCGCACTGCGGCCGGGCCCGGGAACAGGTGCCCGGTGGTGAGCATCTTGCGCAGTTCGTTCTCGTCGCTCGGGGTCATGATGACCATGCCCGGAATGCAGCGCAGGTACGACAGGTCGAAGCTGCCGGCGTGGGTCGGCCCATCTTCGCCCACCAGGCCGGCGCGGTCGATGGCAAACAGCACGTCGAGGTTCTGCACCGCCACGTCATGCACCAACTGGTCATAGCCGCGCTGCAGGAAGGTGGAATAGATAGCCACCACCGGCTTGGCGCCTTCGCAGGCCATGCCCGCGGCCAGGGTCACCGCGTGCTGCTCGGCGATGGCCACGTCGAAATAGCGCTCGGGGTAGCGTTCGCTGAAGTCGACCAGGTCCGAGCCTTCCTTCATCGCCGGGGTAACGCCCACCAGGCGTTCGTCGGCGGCGGCCATGTCGCACAGCCACTGGCCGAATACCGCGGAGTACTTCGGCCCCGTGGCTTTCTTCGGCGCGGCGGGCGCGTTCAACGGCTCCAGCTTGGTGATGGCGTGGTAGCCGATCGGGTCCACTTCGGCCGGCGCGAAGCCCTTGCCCTTCTTGGTGACCACGTGCAGGAACTGCGGGCCCTTGAGGTCACGCATGTTGCGCAGGGTAGCCACCAGGGTGGGCAGGTCGTGGCCGTCGATGGGGCCGATGTAGTTCCAGCCCAGCTCTTCGAACAGGGTGCCGGGTACCAGCATGCCCTTGGCGTATTCTTCGGTACGGCGGGCAATCTCCCAGGCACCTGGCAGGCGCGACAGCACTTTCTTGCTGCCTTCGCGCATGCTGGCGTAGGTGCGGCTGGACAGGATCTTCGCCAGGTAGTTGGACAGGCCACCGACGTTGCGCGAGATCGACATGTCGTTGTCGTTGAGGATCACCAGCATGTCGGCGTTGACCTCGGGTGCGTGGTTCAACGCCTCGAAGGCCATGCCGGCAGTCAGCGCGCCATCACCGATCACGGCGATGGACTTGCGTCCGCTGTTCTGCAGGCGCGCGGCGATGGCCATGCCCAGGGCGGCACTGATGGACGTGCTGGAGTGGCCGACGCCGAAGGTGTCGTACTCGCTCTCGCTACGCCGCGGGAAGGCCGCGAGGCCGTCCTTCTGGCGCAGGCTGGCCATGCGCTCGCGACGACCGGTCAGGATCTTGTGCGGGTAGGCCTGATGGCCCACGTCCCACACCAGGCGGTCGTCGGGCGTGTCGAAGACGTAATGCAGCGCAATCGTCAGTTCGATGACGCCCAGGCCGGCACCGAAGTGCCCGCCGGTCTGGCCAACGGTATAGAGCAACTCCTGGCGCAGTTCATCGGCCAGGGTTTCCAGCTCGGCTTCACCCAGGTGGCGCAGCCCGGCCGGCGTGTCGGCACGGTCCAGCAGGGGCGTCAGCGGGCGTTCGCGGGGAATCTCTTGAAACGTCGTGGGCATCAGGCGAATCGTTATAGATATGAAGTGGCGGCAGTTTAACCTATGCAGCGCCGACTGCCCACGCGATGACGCATCGGGTGGTTGGCGCCGGGTTGTTCAACTGCGACGTTCGACAATGTAACGGGCCAGTTCGCGCAGCGGTTCGGCTGCTGCGTCAAAGGGCCGCAGGGCCTCCAGCGCCTGGTCGCGCAGCTGCAGGGCATAGGCCTTGGCCAGGTCCAGGCCCAGCAGCGCCGGGTAGGTCGGCTTGTCGCGGGCGATGTCTGCGCCCTGGCGCTTGCCCAGGGTCTGGGTGTCGCTTTCCACGTCCAGAATATCGTCCTGAACCTGGAACGCCAGGCCGATGGCCTGTGCATAAGTCTTCAATGCCTCGCGCTGTTCAGGCGTGGCCCGGCCGCTGGCCAGCGCACCCAGTTGCACACTGGCCTCGATCAGGGCGCCGGTCTTGTGCCGGTGCATGAACTCGAGGGCGTTCTGGTCGAGCTTCTTGCCCACCGAACCCAGGTCGATGGCCTGGCCGCCGACCATGCCGGCGGGGCCCGCGGCCTTGGCCAGGACCATGGCCATCTGCAAGCGCAGGGCCTCGTTCTGAGGGCTCAGGCGGTCATCCAGCAGGGCGCCGAAGGCCATGCTTTGCAGCCCGTCACCGGCCAGGATCGCGCAGGCTTCATCGAAAGCCTTGTGAGTCGTGGGCTGGCCGCGGCGCAGGTCGTCATCGTCCATGGCCGGCAGGTCGTCGTGCACCAGCGAATAGGCATGAATCAATTCCACCGCACAGGCCGCGCCATTGCCGTGCTCGGCCGACGCGCCCAAGGCTTCGCAGGCCGCATACACCAGCAGTGGGCGCACGCGCTTGCCGCCGTTCATCACGCTGTAGCGCATGGCTTCGTAAAGCCGCGCCAGCTCAGGGGCAGGCGCGGTGAACAGGCTATTCAGGGCGCCATCGACACGTGCCTGGCAGGTGGCCTGGTAAGTGCTGATCATTCGGGCTGTTCCGCGTCAAAGGGCTCTTGGGTCAGCTCCCCGTCGCGTTCGAGCAGTACTTGCACCTTCTGTTCGGCCTGGGCCAGCGCGGCCTGGCAGTCGCGGGTCAGGCCAATGCCTTGTTCAAAGGCGGCCAGGGAATCTTCCAGCGACAATTCGCCGTTTTCCAGACGCTCGACCAGGGTTTGCAGATCGGCCAGCGATTGCTCGAAATCCACGGAAGCTTTCTTACGGGCCATGGCGGCTCTCTCGACAGGGTTCAAACCGCGCGACACTAGCAGAGCAGGGCGCCACGGGCAAATCAGTGGTTGCAAAACACTGTTGCAGGTTGGCGCCGTTGGTCACTTTTTCGCCAGTGCAGCGCAAATTTCTTGAGTGCCCCATGCGCCTGCCTTACTGTATATAAAAACAGTGCCGAGAAAACCCATGCAGCTGATCGAGAAACTCAGCATCCTCGCCGACGCCGCCAAGTATGACGCTTCATGCGCCAGCAGCGCCGCGCCCAAGCGCAGCTCCGAAGGCAAGGCCGGGCTGGGCGCCACCGATGGCATGGGCATCTGCCACAGCTATACGCCGGACGGGCGTTGCGTGTCGCTGCTCAAGATCCTGCTCACCAACTTCTGTCTGTTCGACTGCCAGTACTGCGTCAACCGCCGCTCCAGCGACGTGCCCCGGGCGCGCTTCACACCAGAGGAAGTCGTTACCCTGACCCTGGATTTCTACCGGCGCAATTGCATCAGCGGACTGTTCCTGAGCTCCGGTATCATCCGCTCCGCCGACTACACCATGGAGCAACTGGTGCGCGTGGCCAGACTGCTACGCGAAGAGCATGAATTTCGCGGCTATATCCACCTCAAGACCATTCCCGAAGCCGACCCGCGCCTGATCGAAGAAGCTGGCCGCTACGCCGACCGCCTCAGCGTCAATATCGAACTGCCCACCGACGCCAGCCTGCAGACGCTGGCGCCGGAAAAGCAGGTCAGCTCCATTCGCCAGGCCATGAGCACCATTCATGTCGGCCGCGAGGCGGTGGTCAACGAGCCCAGGGCGCCGTCCTTCGCCCCGGCCGGGCAGAGCACCCAGATGATCGTAGGTGCCGACGACACCGACGACAGCACTATCCTGCACAGCGCCGAGAGCCTGTACGGCAACTTCAAGCTCAAGCGGGTGTATTACTCGGCGTTCAGCCCGATTCCCAACAGCCCCAAGAGCGTACCCCTGGCCGCGCCGCCACTGATGCGCGAACACCGTTTGTACCAGGCCGATTTCCTGTTGCGCGGCTATGGCTTCAAGGCCGGTGAGCTGTTTCAGGGCCCCGGCCACCTGGCGCTGGACATCGACCCCAAGCTGGCCTGGGCGCTGGAACACCGCGATGTGTTTCCCCTGGATCTCAACCGTGCCGAACCTGCCTTGATCGCGCGTATCCCCGGTATCGGCATTCGTACCACTCAGCGTCTGGTGGAGCTGCGCCGCCAGCGCCGCATTCGCTACGAAGACCTCACACGTCTGCGCTGCGTGCTGGCCAAGGCCAAGCCATTCCTGATCACCAGTGACTACCATCCACGCCAGGCCGAGAGCAGCAGCCACCTGTTGCGCGAACAATTGCGCGACCGCCCGGCGCCCCAGCAGATGGGGTTATGGGGATGATCTGCCTGGACTGCGACGACCTGTTCGCCACCTGGCGCCAACAGGCACGCTGGTTGCTCAGCCACGGGGTAGACCCCAGCCAGGTCAGTTGGGAAACCGCGGACCTGTTCGCCACCGACCAGGACCTGCCTGCCACCCCCGGGCCGTTCCAGGCGCGAATTCCGCTGGCGCTGGTGGAACAATTGGAAGCGGCGGCCCGCTACCGTGGCCAGCAGCGCTGGAGCCTGCTGTATGAAGTGTTGTGGCGGGTGAGCCATGGTGATCGCACCGCGATGCTTGCCGGCGACAGCCTGGGCAGCGAGCTGCATCGGCGCTTGAAACAGGTTTCCCGTGAGGCGCATCACCTGCACGCCTTCGTGCGCTTCGTGGCCCTTGCGCCGGCCGAGGGCGCGGCAGGCCAGCCAGAATACGTGGCCTGGCACGAACCGGCCCACGACATCCTGGAAAGTGCCAGCGCGCACTTCATCGGGCGCATGGGCCGTCACCGCTGGCTTATTGCTACACCTCGGGATGGCGTTTACTACGACGGTGAACAACTGCACTACCAGCGCCAATGCCCCGTGGCATGGCAGCAGATGGCGCAGCAGGCCGAAGACCCTCATGGCGAACTGTGGCTGACCTATTACAGCCACATATTCAACCCGGCGCGGCTCAACACCCGTGCCATGCAGGGGCACCTGCCCAGCCGTTTCTGGAAACACCTGCCGGAAGGGGTATTGATCCCCGGGCTGATCAGCGAAGCCCGCACGGGCAAGCAGCGGGATGGCCAGGCGGGCTCCATTGGCGCCCGCCAGGGCAAGCGCATCGTCACCGGAGGATGAGCACTGCTCGACATTTCCGGCGTGTGGCCGATTGTTAAACATCAGGCAACTGGTTAATCTTCGCCCGCCTTGAAAACGGGCTATAAAGGGTGTCCGGGAATAGACACTCATCATCATGCATTGCAGGAAGCACCCATGCGATTTCTCCTCTGGTTGAGCGCCATCTTCTGGGCATCCAGCGCCCTGGCGGACACCACGGCCACCCTCGACAGCCCCGTGGGTGGCTGGCGTTATTTCGGTCTGCTCGACCGCACCGAGAACCCGCGCGTGGCCTATCCCACGCCGCCCATCGACCGTGGTATCCAGCGCAACCGCAGCATGATCGAGGGGCAGATCAAGGCCACTTCAGCCGCGCGCCAGCCCCACACCCTGGCCGTGAACGGCAACGCCCTGAGCCTGTATACCGACGAACAAGGCCGCTTCGCCCGGCCCTACGCCTTCGGGGCGGGCTCCAACAGCGTCGAGGTGCGCAGCAGCGAAGGCAAGTCGCTCAAGCGCGTGCAATTCTACGAAGCCAACGACCAGCGCACGCCCGCACGCATTCGCATCTTCCTGGCCTGGGATGACCCCAAGGCCGAACTCGACCTGCACATCATCACCCCCGACGGCCAGCACGCCTTCTACGCCAACCCGGTGTTGAGCAACGGCGGGGGCCTGGACACCGACAGCGTCGACGGGCCCGGCCCGGAGATGTTCACCATGACCGCGCCGATGCACGGCACTTATCTGGTCTACGTCAACTACTGGGGCAACTACAGTAATGGCGGCTATAACTTCGAGGAGCGCGGCAACCAGAACGAGGTGATCACCTCGCAGATCAACCTGGTGCTCAACGAAAACACCGTCAATGAAAAACGCGAGAGCTTCATCGTGCCCTTGCGCGCCATCGGCGACCTGCTGCTGGTCAAGACCTTCACTTATTGAACCCTGCACCGCATGGATGAATCGGGCTTTGCGAACATGAGCGAAAACACCGCTGTACCGGCCGCCACACCCGCGGCGTCGTCACCTTCCAGCACCGGCAAGCGCCGCAACCTGCTGCTGGCCGCGGGCCTGTGCCTGGTGGCCGCGGTAGCGGGCGGCATGGGCTGGTTCCTGCACAAGCCCGCCTTGCCGGCCGTGGCCCTGGCCATGGACAAGTTCGGCCTCAGCCGCCCTGATGCGCTGCTGGAGACCCGGTCCCTCAGCCAGTTGCCGCGCGACCTGCTGAGCGTGCCGTTCCTGCGCGACACCCTCACCGAGGATTTCGTCTTCTACTACGAAACCCACGGTGACCGCCTGGGCCTGATCGGCAGCTTGCGGCGCATCATCTACGAGCATGACCTGAAACTGCAGGACAACCTCATCGAAGCGCTGTTCGACCAGCCCGCCGATGTGGCCCTGTGGCGCGGCGCCGATGGCCGCCTCAAGGACTTCCTGCTGGTGATGGACCGTGGCGGCCTGGCCAGACTGCTGGAGCCACTGGCCCATGTCGCGCTGGACGATCAGCAGCTGAGCAAGGTCGGTGAGTTGAAAGTGGCAGGGGAGGCTGTCCCGCTTTACCGCCTGAGCTACAACGCCACCAGGTCATTGCTGTTCGCCTCCCGTGGCGACAAGCTGGTGGTGTTGTCCAACCCCGACAAGCTTTACGAACACGCCGATGACAGCGAAGTGGCGCCGGGCGCGGTGTCGACCCAGGCCCTGGCCGCGCTATTGAGCGGCAACCAGCTGTTCCCCGAGGCATTTGGCCTGAAACCGCGTGACGGCGGAATCAAACAGCGTATTTCCATCGGTTCCAGCGTGCTTGCAATGGGCTACCAGCGCTTCATACCCACCTTCGCCGGTGTGCGCCTGGACATGGACGACAAGGGCTGGCACAGCTACCTGGCGCTGGATGAAACGGCAAGCGGCGCGGACCTGAATTTCGCCCCCGTGTCGCAAGCCATGCCGGTTGGCGCCAGTGCCTGTGTGGCGCTGCCTCTGGCTGCCGAACAGCAACAGCCCTTGCTGGTGAAACTGGGCGCCGACGAACAGGCCGCCAAGGCCCTGACCGGCCACATGACCGGCGCGGCAGGCCTGTGCTGGTACCCGGACTCCAAACTCTATACGCCATTGCTGGTAGCCGGCCTCGACACTGCGGACGGCGGCAAGCTGGATGCAGACCTGGGCAACCTGTTCGGCTCCATGGTAGGGGCCTGGGAAAGCAAAGTACCTGGCGGCAAGTTCGCGGTCAGCGAGCAGGCGCCAGCCGACGGCCATCAATGGCAACGGCAGGTGAGTTCCAACTTCGGCCAATACCGCAACCGCGAGGCCGAGAAGCCTGACAGCATCACCGGCAAGGGCTTTTTCAAGGTCAGCCTGGCGCGCCATGGCTCGACCCTGCTGTTCTCGCTGGACGACAAGCTGGTGGACAAGGCCGTTGCCACCCTGGACAAGCACTTCGCGCCGCTGTCCGATGTAGCGCCCAAGGATGCCCTGATGTCCGTGTACCTGGGGCCTGACTCCCTGGCACAGCTGATGCAACAGGAAACACTCGATAGCCTGCCCCAGGACATGGAGCCGGTGTTTCGCAATGCCGCCCAGACCCACCTGATTCCCAAACTGCAGAAGTTGGCTGGCTATGGCAAATACGCGCTGACCTTGCCCGAGGGCAGTGAGCCGGATGGGCACTGGCAGTGGCTGCCCTTGCAATGGCGTGCCCTGTGAAATCATTCGTCCTGGGCATGGCCGCGCTGCTGTTCAGCGTTCGGCTGCTGGCCGCGCCCATACCGGCGCTGGATGCCGAACAGAGTCAGGTGTTCCGCGCCTGGTTCGTGCGTATCGCCCAGGAACAACTGACCCAGGGCCCCAGCCCGCGCTGGTACCAACAGGACTGCGCGGGCCTGGTGCGGTTCGCCGCCAATGAAGCGCTCAAGGTTCACGATGACAAGTGGTTGCGCGCCAATGGCCTGTCCAACCGCTACCTGCCGCCAGAGCTGGCGCTCACGGATGCCCAGCGCAGCCTGGCCCAGCAGTGGCAGCAGGGCGGCGGCCAGGTCGGCCCCTACGTCAATGCCATCAAGCTGGTTCAGTTCAACAGCCGCCTGGTAGGCCGTGACATCAACCAGGCTCGCCCTGGCGACCTGATGTTCTTCGACCAGGGTGACGACCAGCACCTGATGATCTGGATGGGCCGTTACATCGCCTATCACACCGGCACCACCACCCCCACCGACAACGGCATGCGCTCGGCAAGCGTGCAGCAACTCATGACATGGAAGGACACCCGATGGATACCCGACGCAGCCAACCCGAATTTCATCGGTGTGTATCGGCTCAATTTCCTGCGATGAGCCGCGCGCTGGTGGTGCGCCTGTGCCTGTGGCTGCTGTGCCTGCTGGCGCCCGTGGGCCTGGTGCGCGCCGAAGACTCGGTGCCGGCCAGCGACTACGCGCCCCTGGCCGGCGAAAGCTTTTTTCTGCTGGCCGACAGCAGTTTCGCCACCGATGAGCAGGCCATGGTGCGCCTGGAGGCACCGGGGCGTGACTACCGTCGGTTCCGCATGGAGCCCTACGGTGGCGCTGACATTCGCGTCTACCGCATCGACCAGCCGCTGGAATTCCTCAAGCGGCAGAAGAACCTGCACCGGGTGGTCAGCGAAGGCCAGTTCAAGGGTGAGGGGCTGTCCAACACCCTGGCGTACCTGTGGGACAATTGGTACCGCAAGTCCCGCCGCGTGATGCAGCGGGCGTTTTCCTACGAGTCGCGCAAGGAAGTGACTGAACAGGTGCCGGAACTGAAGATGGGCAATACCATCGCCGCACCCACCCAGTACGATGCCCAGCCCCAGTACGCGCCCATTCCCGGCCTGCCGCTGGTGACCCAGTTCCGCTACCCGCTGTGGCAAGCCAAGCCGATCCAACCGCCCAAGGGCGTCGACCTGGCGGGCTCCTCCAGCGAGTTCATCAGTGTCGCCCCTGGCAACGTGTACATCCCTCTGGGCAAGCTGAAGCCGGGCCTGTACCTGGTGGAAGCGCTGATCGGCAAGTACCGCGCCACCACCGTGGTGTTCGTCTCCAATACCGTGGCCGTGAGCAAGATCGCCGGCGACGAACTGCTGGTGTGGGCCGCGCGCAAGCATGAAGGCAGCTCGGTACCCAAGGTGAAAGTGCTCTGGACCGACGGCCTGGGCGTGATGAGCAGTGGCGAGACCGACAACGACGGCCTGCTGCGCCTCAAGCACGTCAGCCCCGAGCGCTCCTTTGTCATTGGCGAAGACGCCGAGGGCGGGGTATTTGTCTCGGAGAACTTCTACTACGACAGCGAAATCTACGACACCAAGCTCTATGCCTTCACCGACCGGCCGCTTTACCGGCCTGGCGACTGGGTGTCGATGAAAATAGTGGGGCGCGAATTCAAGAACGCCCGCGACTCGGTCAACCCCGCGGGTGGTGCCGTGCACGTCAGCGTCATCGATGCCACGGGTACCACCCTGCAAGGCATGGACCTGAACCTGGACGCCAAGGCCGGTACCCAGGGCCGCTTCCAGTTGCCCGACAACGCCGTGGCCGGGGGTTACGAGTTGCGTTTCACTTATCGCGACCAGACCTACAGCAGTGCCTTCCGCGTAGCCGAATACATCAAGCCGCACTTCGAGATTTCCCTCGACCTGGCCAAGCAGGACTTCCGTACCCATGAACCGGTCAAGGGCAAACTGTTGCTCATGTATCCCGACGGCAAGCCGGTGGCCAACGCCAAGCTCACCCTCAGCCTGCGCGCCCAGCAATTGTCGATGGTGGAAAACGAGCTGCAGTACCTGGGCCAGTTCCCGGTGGAACTCACCAGTACTGAACTGACCACCGATGCCAAGGGCTACGCGAGCATCGAGCTGCCGGCGGCTGAAAAGCCCAGCCGTTACATGCTCACCGTGTTCGCCAGCGACGGCGCCGCGTACCGGGTCAAGACCACCAAGGAAATCCTCATCGAGCGGGGCGCCGCCCAGTACCAGCTCGGTGCGCCCGAGCGCTTCAGTGCCGTGGGTGACAAGGTCGCCTTCAGTTACCAGAGCGAGCAGCCGACTCCGGTCAAACCCGCGGCCTACACCTGGGTACGCCTGGAAGACCAGACCACCGGCGGCGCCAAGCTGGGGGCGGCGGACAAGGGCTTCACCGTTGCCTTCGACCGGCCCGGCACCTACAACCTCAGCCTCGTCGACGAACACCAGCGCATCCTCGGCGCCACCGGCCATTCGGTGACCGGCGACGGCGTCAAGGCAGTGCCTGGTACCGTGGAGATCACCCTCGACAAGGCCGAGTACAAGGCGGGCGACGAAGCCTTGGCGCTGATCACTTTCCCCGAGCCTGTCAGTGATGCCTTGCTGTCGCTCGAGCGTGACAAGGTCGAGGCCACCGCGCTGCTGACCAAGGGCGGCGACTGGCTGAAAATCGATACCATCAGCCCCACCCAATACCGCGTGCACATCCCGGTGAAGGATACCTTCGCGCCCAACCTGACCTTCTCGGTGCTCTACACCAAAGGCGGCGAATACAGCTTCCAGAACGCTGGCATCAAGGTCGCGCAGCCGCAGATCGACATTGCCATCGCGACCGACAAGGACCACTACCAGCCCGGCGAGACCGTTACTGTCGACCTCAGCACCCAGTTCGCCGGAAAGGCCATTCCCGCACACCTGACTGTCAGCGTCGTCGACGAAATGGTCTACGCCTTGCAACCGGAAATCGCCCCTGGCATCGACCAGTTCTTCTATCACCCACGGCGCAACAATGTGCGCACCAGCGCCAGCCTGTCGTTCATCAGCTACGACGTCGCCCTGCCGGGCAGCCCCACGGCACCTGGCAAGGCCAACCGCAGCGAGCGTGGCGTGAAGGTGCTGGAACGCCCGCGCCGCGAAGACGTCGACACCGCTGCCTGGCAGCCGGAATTGGTCAGCGACGCCAGCGGCAAGGCGCGCTTCACCTTCCGCATGCCCGACTCCCTGACCCGCTGGCGCATCACCGCACGGGCCATCGCCGATGACGGCCAAGTGGGCCAGAAAAAGCAGTTCATTCGTTCCGAAAAGCCTCTTTACCTGAAATGGAGCGGCCCGACGCGCTTCCGCGCAGGTGACAAGCCTGACCTGGGTGTGTTCGCCTTCAGCCAGGCAGAACAGGCGGTCAAGGCTGAACTGGTTATCCACAACGCCGGCCAGGAACAACGCCTGCCACTGACCCTCAACCCAGGCATCAATTACATTCCCTTGCCTGGCGAGGCGCTGCAACTGGCCTTGGGAACGACCAACCTGACGGCCGAGATCCAACAGGATGGCAAAACCCAGGACGCCCTGGCCATCGACCTGAAAACCGTCGCCGACGGTTGGCAGACCGTGCACACCCAGGCCCTGGACGTTACCGCTGGCGACATCCCCCTGTCGTTGCCCGTCGATGCCAGCAACCTGCGCCTGCGCCTGGACGACAGCCCGCAAGCCCTGTTCCGCGCCAGCCTCGATGACCTGCTCGAATACCCGTGGGGCGGTGTCGAACAGACGGCCAGCCAACTGTTGCCGTTGGCCATCGCTTACCCGGCCATGACCGCCGACACCCGTGTGCGTGACCGCCTGCGGCTCATCCTGCAGAACAGCCGCCTGCGCCTGGTGCAGATGGCCGGGCCTGAAGCGGCGTTCACCTGGTGGGGCGAAGACCGTGCGCCCGATGCGTTCTTGACCGCATACGCTTATTACGCCGACTGGCATGCCAGCAAGGCCTTGGGTCTGACCCTGCCGCCAGAGCATTGGCAGCGAGTAATGGACGTGTATGCCAAACAGGCGGCCAGCACCCCCTTGCTGCAACGGGCGCTGATCCTGTCGTTTGCCCGCGAGATGCAATTGCCGGTCAACACCCTGCTCAGTGGCCTGATGGCCGACCTCGCCAAGGCTGGCCCGGGGGCCAACGCCAACCTGATGGACGATGGTGAAGACAGCGTTGTCATGGACGCCCCCGAGTCCGCCCTGGGCCTGGCCAGTGCTCGCGTATTGACCGCAGCCCTGGCGCAACAGGCCAAGGTCACCCAACCGCCGGCCTTCGCCAGCGGCCTGGAAGAGGCTCGGCAACGGGTTGCTACCAGTGGCCAGCCGTTCGCCGCGGCCTTGGACCTGTCGCTAAAGCCTGCCACTGCCGACCAGGTCCGCGACCTGCTGCAACGCCTGTTGCCGCAGCAGTCGACCCTTGAGCGCGCGCTGGCTCTGAGCTGGCTGCAACGCAGCATCGAACAGGCACCCAAGCCCACTACCTTGGCTCCCGGGGTTGACTGGCAAGCGGCACAGGGCGCCACCGGCACTGGCTTCTGGCAGTGGCAGGGCAGTGGCGTACCGGCCGCTCTCAACATTACCGGCACCAGTGAGCGCCCCGTTCGCGCAGTGCTGACCTTCAACAGCAAGCAGACCGCCCCGGATGACCTGCCGGTGGTGGTCAAGCGCCGGCTGCTGCGCCTGGTTCCCGGTGACCAAGCTTTCACCTTCAAGCTCGAAGCAGTGGGCAACAAACCTCTGGCCAGCGACAGCCTTTACCTGGATGAGGTGACGGTCAGCACCAAGGGCCAGCCACTGCGCTATGGCATGCTTGAAGTGCCGCTGCCGCCGGGCGCCGATGTGGAACGCACCACGTGGGGCATCAAGCTGACAGGGCAGGGCGCCACCGACGCCGCACCGCTGGAAAAGGCCCGCTTCGAACCCGGGCAGATGGCCTATGGGATCGCCGTCGACAGCCTCAGTGGCGAGCTACGCTTCCGCCACCTGGTACGCTTCTCGCAGAAAGGCCAGTTCACCTTGCCGCCTGTGCGCTACACCCAGCTCTATGCGCCGCAGCACAAGGCCGAAGAGAAGAAGGCAGCGGTTGGCCAGGTTACGGTCCAGTAACATGAGACGTGCGCTGCTGGGCGGTTTGCTATGCCTGCTTCCTCTGCTGACCTGGGCAGGGGAGGCGCCTCTGCGCCTGGCCTGGCCCCATGGCGCAGGGTATGAGCTGGTACAGTTCAGTGAAACCCAGGCCATCGGCCGCGCGCCACTGCCGGCCGACTTGACCACGCCTCTGGGCAGCCTGTGGAAACTGTTCGTCTATGCCTGGCTGGTGGACACTGACCAGCACGAACCGGCCTATGACTGCCAGGGCCAGGACCGCGACGAAGTCTATTGCTGTACCCCCGGCGGCACCATTGCCCGTGACGCGGCGCTGGTGCATTCCTGCGGGCTGTATTTTGACCCGCGGCGTTTGCAAATCGATGTGCAGCAGTGGCATGACTACTGGCACGCCCGCCAGGCCCCGGCCTGGCTTGCCGACCTCGGCCAACTCCAGCCCGGCACCCGCGTCCCGGTGGCGCAATTGCTCGACAGCCTGCGTACCCTGCCATCCCAGGGGCAGGCCCGGCAGTTGTTGCTGGACGTGGTGCTCGACGCTGCCGACGGCCAGGCAGTGGGCAGCCTGGGCGGCCGCCTGCGGGTGAAAACCTGGAGCTGGCTGGCCGACAGCGACCCCAAGGCACGGCAGGGCGGTTTTGCGGGCTGGCTGCAGGATGGCACGCCGATCTGGGTTGGCGGGCGCGGTACCAGCCAGATGGTCCTGCGCCATTACGCCGACGTGCTCGGCGCCTTCCTGCCGGCGCCCTGGCCCACGGACACCGGGCGTTGCGTGGAGGTCGACCTGTTCGCCCGCTACCCGCTCAAAAGCGTGCTGACCCCCTCGGGTACCCCAGCACCCCAGGGCATGCTGCAAGGCCGCTACCGTGCTGTATTCGCCAATGGCAACGATCTGGATATCGACAGCAGCGGCGACCTGTACCTGCAGCAAGGTCCCCATCTGATCGCTCGCCTGGACCGCGAAGAATACGTTGCCCGGGTGCTGCAACGGGAGGCGAAAAGCCAGCCTGCCGAAGCGGCCAAGGCACTGGCCGTGGCGATTCGCACCTACCTGCTGCAGAACGCCGGGCGCAATGGCGATTGCCTGAGCATCGACGATAGCAGCAGCCACCAGCGCGTCGCCCCGCGTGCCGCCACGGTCGACACCCGGCGCATCGTCGCGTGGACCAGCGACCTGGTGCTGGCCGGCAGCCCGGTCACCTACCACTCCGATACCCCCGGGCCGGACAAGCTGTCCTGGGCCCAGGCCGTGCAGCAAGCCCGTGATGGCCTGCGTTACGACGTGATTCTGCAGCGCGCCTACCCTCGTGCAAGCCTGAGCCGCTGGGACAACCCGGTCGCCTCCTGCGAAGCGCTACCCGCCGCCCAGGAGTGGTTGCAGAGCCAGAAACGCCAGTGGCGCCCGGCCCTGGACAACGAAGTGGGCTACAACGAACTCAACACCTTTGCCGTGTGTCGCCTGGCCTACGGCCGCCCCTACGTGGACCGCGAACGCCAGCGTATCTACGTGCGCGGCGTCCTCACCCTGCAAGACCGCCTGGACCTGACCCATGAATACCTGCACCTGGCCTTCGAGGCCCACCCCAATGGCCAGGATGAAACCTACATCGAAGGGCTCGCCCGCCACCTGCTTCTGGACTAGGCCATGACACCGCGTACCTGTACTACCGCCCTGTTCCTCAGCGCCTTGCTGGCGTTGCCGGCCGCCCGCGGCGACAACCCCGTCAGCCTTGATACCCCCATCGGCGGCTGGCGCAGCGCTACCCCGGAAGGCGAGCACTTCCGCCAGACCGTCAATTACCCGGCCTCCTCGGTGAACACCCCCGCCGGCCAGGCCGACACGGCGCGCATCATGGGGGCCATCAAGGGCATGCCCAAAAGTGCCGACCAGCCTGGCAAAGTCATCGTCAACGGCGTCGCCATGCCGCTGAAACTCGACGGCAACGGCCACTTCGACCGCCCGTTCTCGTTCCCCAGCGGCACCAACAGCGTTGAAATCCGCAGCCCTGACGGCCAGCAGAAACGCCGCGTGCAGTTCCTCAACACCGGCAGCGCCAGCCCCGCCAAACTGCGCATCCTGCTGTCGTGGGACAGCGACAACACCGACCTGGACTTGCACGTCATCACCCCTGACGGCGCACACATCTGGTACGGCGACCGCACCGCCCCCAACGGCGCGGCACTGGACGTGGACGTCACCACCGGCTACGGCCCGGAGATCTTCGCCATGCCCGCGCCGCAAAAGGGCCAGTACCTCATCTACGTCAACTACTTCGGGGGCGGTTACCGCAGCGACGACGACAGCGGCGGCCAGGAAAACCCGGTCAAACCCCTGACCACCGCCCAGATCACCCTCATCACCGAAGAGGGCACGCCCAACGAGAAAATGGAAACCTTCCTGGTGCCCATGCGCGCGCCGGGTGAGCTGACGCTGGTGCATCGGTTCAGCTATCCCTGAGGTCTTTGACTACCGGCAGTGGCCTTGGGCTTGTTGGCCAGTGGAAAGGGCGGTGCGGTCCGCCAGGGAGAATGCGGCGCTTGTGACGCGGCCAGGTCCGCTGCTACATCTGATTGCGCTACCAGGTCCTGCCTGGCAAAAGCCCGGGAAACGGGGTGCTTGGACGCTGGCACCGTACAAGTAACCGTACAAGTAACCGTACAAGTAGATCGGTGTACCATTACGGCCGATGAAGCTCCCATTCACTGTCCACTGACTCGCCGGAAAGACCATTGAATCGTTACCAGCCGCCCCTGACCCTCACTACACGCATGCTCGCTCTGGTGGCAGAAATCAGTGAGCAGGTTGGCCGTCTCTCGGAACGCCGTGAAGCCGAACTCACCCCGCAATTGCGGCGCGGCAACCGCATCCGAACGATTCAGGCTTCGCTGGCCATTGAAAACAACACCCTGAGCCTCGAACAGGTCACCGCCGTGCTCGACGGCAAGCGAGTACTCGGGCTGCCCCGCGAAATCCAGGAAGTACGCAACGCGTTCACGACCTATGAGGCCATGCCGACTTTCCGCCCAGACTCTCGAGCGCATTTGCTGCAGGCGCACGGGACGCTGATGTTCGGTCTGCTGGACGACGCAGGTGAGTTCCGTGGTGGCGGTGTAGGCATTTACCGAGGGGATCGCCTTGTACATATGGCGCCTCCTGCCAGCCGTGTCGCTACGCTGGTTGACTCGCTGTTGCAGTGGGCGGGCTCAACCGAGCTGCATCCACTGATCGCGAGTTGCGTGTTCCATTACGAGTTCGAGTTCATCCACCCGTTCGCTGATGGCAATGGCCGAATGGGGCGTCTCTGGCAGACCTTGCTGCTCAGCCAATGGCGCCCCGTGCTCGCTTGGTTGCCAGTAGAGACCGTGATACGCGACCAGCAGGATGCCTACTACGCGGCACTCTCGCGGGCCGATCAGTTGGGTGAGGCAACGCCCTTCGTCGAGTTCATGCTGAGTGCCTTGCAGCAGGCTTTGCTGGATGCAGGTAGCACTGATGACCACAGCACCGAGCCATTGAGCGACCAGGTTGCAAGCCTGTTGCGGTGCTTAAGCCACCGTCAGGCGATGAGAGCTGCGGAGTTGATGGACAGTTTGGGAATTTCCCACCGTGCCACCTTCCGTGAAAACTACCTAAACCCCGCGCTTGCCCAGGGGTTGGTCGAGATGACTCATCCTGATTCACCGCGCAGTCCTGCACAGAAATACCAAATTAACCAGAAGGGCGCCGATTGGGTCGCCTCGACAGCGGGCTGATCAGGTTGCCCCTCAGTCATACAACCAAGGCTTCAATGCCTGCAGGTTTTTCACCACGATCTGCTGTGCCTCCGGCTTGGGGTTCAGGTTCTTGGGGTCAAGCTGATAGCGCTGCAGCACATATTTCACCAGCGCCCGACGGCTGGGTACCAGCAATTGCCCGTCGACCATGCCGAAGTCCGTCTCGATGATCGCCTTCTGCACCGGTTCCAGGCGCGGGTCCGGTGTGATGACCACATCAATGTCCGTGTTCCAGTCCACGTCGGCAGCGCTGCCGTTGTCCGACAGGCCGAGCAACTCCGGTTCGCCACGCAGTCGGCTCAGCACAAAGTCGCGATACTGGCCGTTCTTCTCGCAGTACGCCCGCACATGCCAGCGCATGCCGGTATACACCAGGGTGTGCGGCGCAATCAGCCGGACCTCGGCTTGCGGCGTGTTCAGTGACACATACTCGGTCTCCAGCCGCAGCCCCTCGCGGCACGCCTTCAACAAAGGCCGCAGTACCTCCGGACGAATCGGCCGGTCAGGTACTTCCAGTACCCGCGTGTGGGCATAGGCCAGCGCGAGCCCTTCGATATGGTCCTGGCGTTCATTGTTCTGATACAGCAGGTGCAGGTAGGCGCTGGCGCTGTTCTCGATGAACCGCGGTGCGAACGCGGAGGTAGGCACGTAGCCTTTTATTTGTTTGTCATATGTAAGGTTTTCAGGCGCATGCTCGTTGATGTACGTGTTGATGTCCTTGGAGGCCTGCTGACGGCTGATGCCGAAGCTCTGGATCAAGTGCCCCGTGGTCAGCCGGCCTTCCCACCAGGCGACGGTCTCGATCAAACGATAGCGAAGTGCCAGGTCCCAGCGGACCTGTTCGATTTCCTGCAAGCGTTTCATCGGTGCTCCATGTGTGCGAATTGTTTACCTGTATAAGTCTACATTCTAGACCTGTCGTAAAACACTACATATCGTGTGTCTGGCAAAGGCATTCCCGGCCTCCACAAAGGACACCGAACATGAGTATTTCAGAGCTGGTATCAACAGGCGCCATCGCCCTTATCGCCGCGATCCTGCTGATCCTCCTGATGCAATACCTGCGGCTGCGCGAACTCTGGGAACTGGCGCGCGACTGCCAAAAGGGTGCACGCTGGGCACGCATCCATGCCATGGAAAACCGCGAACTACGGCGCACCCTGCGCGCTGAAAAGGCCCGTATCATTGAACTCAAGCAAGCACTGGCCCGCCTGCAGCACACCGAACTGGCATCGTAAGGAGACCGCCATGAACCGACTCGACCGCATCAAGGGCTGCCTGCTGGGGGGCGCCGTTGGCGACGCCCTGGGTGCCCCCGTGGAGTTCCTCGAGTGGCCGGTGATCGAAGCCCGCTACGGCCGACGCGGCATCATCGACTTCGCCCCGGCCTACGGCCGTATCGGCGCCATCACCGACGACACGCAAATGATGCTCTTTACCGCCGAAGGCTTGCTGCGCGCTTACGTACGCGGCAGTTCCCGGGGCATCTGCCACGTGCCCGGCGTCATACACCACGCCCTGCTGCGCTGGCTGGTCACCCAGAACGAACAGCCGGCCACGCACGTGAGCCAGGACGGTTGGCTCATCAGCGAAAGAGCGCTCTGGGCTCGCCGCGCCCCTGGCACTACCTGCATCAGCGCCCTGAAGGCCAGCAAGCGACTGGGCATTCCCGCCCAGAACAACAGCAAAGGCTGCGGCGCGCTGATGCGCTCCGCACCCTGCGCCTTCTTCGCCAACGCCTTCGAGTGGGCCAGCGAAGCCGGCCAACTTACCCACGGCCATCCCAGCGGCTACCTGGCTGCCGGCCTGTTCGCCGACATCCTGCAACGCATGGCCGACCACGGCGCGGGCCTGGAAAGAGCCGTGGTCGACAGCCTGGCCACACATGGCGACAAACCCGGCATGCATGAAGTGCGTGAGCTGCTGGAGCGCGTATTGTTTTTCGTTCGAGAGGGCTACCGGCCCACCCCCGAGCGCATCAGTGAACTGGGCGCCGGCTGGGTCGCCGAAGAGGCGCTGGCCATTGGCGTGTGGTGCGCATTGATGGCTGACAACCTGGAGGACGGCATCATCTTGGCAGTGAACCACAGCGGTGACAGCGACAGCACCGGGCTGGTGGCGGGGCACCTGCTGGGCATCGAGTACGGCGCGGCGGCGATACCGGCACGCTGGTTTCAGCGGCTGGAGTTGCGTGCGGTGATCGAGCGAGTGGCGGAAGATATCGAGCGTGTGCCGCGCGATTACTACGGGTATGGCGGCGAGGACGATGAGTGGATCGAGTTGGCGTATCCCGGGGGTTGAGCTCGGGCGAGGATGGATACCGCGACATGCGGAATGTAACTACAGGTATTCATTCTATTTTTTTGCTTTCGAGCTTGACGCCAAGCGCGTAAAAACGTCTAATCCCGCCTGCGGCCCAGATAGCTCAGTCGGTAGAGCAGGGGATTGAAAATCCCCGTGTCGGCGGTTCGATTCCGTCTCTGGGCACCACACATTGAAAAACCCCTGAATCGCAAGGTTCAGGGGTTTTTTCGTTTCGGTGCTGATGGCGAATAAGTCTGCGACGCAGGATCTGTACGAAAATTCTTGTTTCGGGCCACAGAGACCCCTGATACGACAGGCATTAAAAAGCCGGCTTGTGGCCGGCTTCTCGGGGACGGCGTTGGTCTATTTTTGGTAGACCGCCACCGCCTTCAAAAATGTAGAACCAGTAACCTTGCGTCACCGGTTAGCCAGGCCGCGATGTACACCGCCCGACTGTGCAAGCCAGCTGCCTGTGCAGCATGCCTTGCGAAAACGTGCGGCAAGAATAGCGGCATTGCCGGCAAATGCCCAGCACAAATGTCATTCCTTCTCATCCGGCCGGCGGGTTTGAAGGGTCGACCACCAGAATACCCAGCCCAGTACTTCTATCGCATCCGTGGCACTGGCCAGTTCATCGCTGAACTGCGACAGGTTGTGCGGGCGCAAGCGCGTGGCGTCGCAGGTCATGGGGTAGAGGGTGCGGATCGCCAGGTCGCCGCCGTGCAATACGGCATAGAGGTGGCCGGGCTGATACAGGGTGTGGCTGCGGTCGATGGCCAAGGCGGCGCCAGGCTGGATGCGGGGGGCCTGGCTGGTGTCGGGCATGATCAGGGCGGCGCAGTGGTCGGGGTTTATGCACAGGCTGTCGATGGCTTCCCGGGGCAGGCGCAGGTAGCGGTCGTCGACGGCGATGAGCTGTTGGTTGAGGGGGCGATGGAAGGGGATGAGGACATCTTCCAGGGTGCTGGCGGCCAGAGCGGTAGGGCTGGGGGCGGGGTGCAGGAGGTTGTCCTGGTCGATGAACTGGTCTTGGGGGTCGAGGGGTGGGGAAGGTGGGGGGAAACGGTATTTGGGCCCCATGCCAGTGCGCAGCCAGTGGGTATGGACGCACAGCAGGCCGGCAATGTCGTCGAGGCGGGCAATGGGGACGCCGCGGCGGATCCAGTTGTTGACGTGCTGGGGGAGGATGTTGCGGTGCAGGGCCAGGTCGGACGGTGACAGGTGGCATTCCTGAAGCAGGGTTTTGAGGCGGTCGCCGGAGGTGATCATGGGCGCGGGACTCCCGGGCTGGTGGGTTCGCGAGGGAGTGTGGCGGGGGGATTGGCGTGGGGATGTAGGACGTTTCTGAATAACGAGGGGGGCGGGACGTGAAAGCGCGAGCATGAAAAAGCCCTGCGCGAGGGCAGGGCTTTTTCGGGCCGGGTGGCTTAGCCTTTGAAGGCAGCGACCGACTTGGTGATTTCGGCACGGGCGGCGTCTGCGTCGCCCCAACCTTCGATCTTGACCCACTTGCCTTTTTCGAGGTCTTTGTAGTTCTCGAAGAAGTGCTTGATCTGTTCCAGCAGCAGGGCTGGCAGGTCGGTGTATTCCTTCACGTCGACGTACAGTTGCGACAGTTTGTCGTGCGGTACGGCGATGACCTTGGCGTCGCCGCCGCCGTCGTCGGTCATGTGCAGGATGCCGACCGGACGGGCGCGGATCACCGAGCCAGGGGCTACTGGGTACGGGGTGACGACCAGCACGTCCAGGGGATCACCGTCGTCGGCCAGGGTGTTGGGGATGAAGCCGTAGTTGGCCGGGTAGAACATTGGGGTGGCCATGAAACGGTCAACGAACAGGGTGTCGCTGTCCTTGTCGATTTCGTATTTGATCGGCGCGTGGTTGGCCGGAATCTCGATGGCGACGTAGATGTCGTTCGGCAGGTCTTTGCCAGCCGGAATCTTGCTGTAGCTCATTGGGCGTTGCCCCCGTTGTAGGCCAGTAAAAATGGCCGTCTAGGCCAAAAAGTGGCAGGGATTATTGCATAGTTTGTCGGCGTTGCCACGCCCGGCCGGACCGCCGTCTGCCTCAGCCGTGGTGGGGCTGGCGGTAGTCCGGGTGGCTGGCCTGCAGGGCTTGCAGGCGGGCAAGTGGATCCTGGCGATAGAACGCCTGGAGCTGCGTATAGACATGCGGGTAAGCCTGGTGCAGCAGGTCAGGGGCGCTGAAGAAATATTCGCTGGTAACCGCAAAGAATTCGGCCGGGTTTTCCGCGGCATAGGGGTCGATGGCGGTTTCGGCGTCGGGGTTCTTGTCCAGTTGCCGGTTCATGTCGTCGTAGGCGTGCTGCATGGCCGTGGCCCAGTCGCTGACGCGCATGTCACTGTGCAGGGGCGGCAGGCCATTGGCGTCGCCATTGAGCATGTCGAGCTTGTGCGCCAGTTCATGGATGACCAGGTTGTAGCCTTCCCAGCCGCCACTGGCCAGCACCCCAGGCAGCGCCAGGATGATGGGGCCTTGTTGCCAGGCCTCCCCGCTATGTTCGCCGTCCCAGTTGTGTTCCACGCCGCTGGCGTCGCGGTGGCGCTGGGGGCTGAGGAAGTCGTCGGGGTACAGCACGATCTCGTGGAAGTTGCCGTACCAGTTCAGGTCGCCCAGGTGCAGCAGCGGCAGTTGTGCCTGGGCGGCCAGCAGCAGGCGGGTGTAGTCATCCAGTTCCACGCCGGGCAGGCTGGTGAGGTGCTTGTCCAGCAGGAACAGAATGCAGGCTTCCTGCAGCCAACGGTCTTCTTCGACACTGATGTCGTCGAGGATCGCCAGCTGGTGCCGGACCTGTTTCCACAGGTCCATGTCCAGAGGGTGCCTGGCCAGCGCCCTACGGCGCCGCCAGGCGCGCAGTGACCACATGGCTTAGCGCGAGGAGGCCTTGGCGGCCTTGCCACCCATGCGGCTCTTGACGATGCCGATGACCATGGGTACCAGCGAAAGGAGGATGATGGCCAGCACCAGCAGCGACAGGTTCTTCTTGATGAACGGTACGTTGCCGAAGAAGTAGCCCAGGGTTACCAGGCCGCCGACCCAGACCACGGTGCCGACGACGCTGAAGGCCAGAAAGCGCGGGTAGAACATCTTGGCGATACCGGCCACGAACGGTGCGAAGGTACGCAGGATGGGCAGGAAGCGGGCCAGGGTCACGGTCTTGCCACCATGGCGTTCGTAGAAGTCGTGGGTCTGCTGCAGGTAGTCGCGGCGGAAGATCTTCGAGTTGGGGTTGCTGAACAGTCTTTCCCCGGCGGTGCGGCCAATGACGTAGTTGGTGCTGTCGCCCAGGATGGCAGCGGCCATCAGCAGCGCGCCGACCAGCCATGGGTCCATGCCACCCCCCGCGGCCACTGCACCGGCGATGAACAGCAACGAATCGCCTGGCAGGAAGGGGGTCACCACCAGGCCTGTTTCGCAGAAAATGACCAGAAACAGGATCGCGTAGATCCAGGGGCCATAGTTGTTCACCAGCAGATCGAGGTACGTATCGAGGTGGAGGATCAGGTCGAGCGGGTTGAAATCCATGTGCAACACCTGTGCAGGGCCCGACGCTACGGGCTTGGGGCTACTTGAGTGGGGCGTGGTCGTACGGTAACAAATCGTACAACTTGGCGAGCCGGGATTATACGACCGACGAGCGCCAATACCCCATGACTTTGTAGCCAGGCATTGCGGATTGCCCACTGCGACAACAGGTTTTTGCAGGCGCTGGCTTGCCGGTGAGGGTTTTCCCCCCTTACGACTCGCAGGTAAGCCAGCGCCAGCACAAGGCGTTGCTACCGGGTCAATCGGTGGTAATGGGCAGCACGTAATTGAGGAATTCGGTGTCCTGGTGGAACCCGATGGACTCATACGTCTTCTGCGCCACTTCGTTGCTGGCGCTGGTGGACACCCGCAGGCGCACGGCCTGGGTTTCCTTGGCCATCTTCTTGGCGGTGCGGATCAGGTGGTCGGCTACCAGCTGGCGGCGGGCGTCTTCGGCGACATAGATGTCGTTGAGGATCCACACGCGTTTGAGCGATAGCGAGGAGAAACTGGGGTAGAGCTGGCAGAAGCCCAGCAGCTTTTTGTCATCATCGTCCGGCAGGGCCAGGTAGATGGTCGATTCCTCGCGTCGAAGACGTTTTTCCAGAAAGGCGCGGGAAGAGTCGGGGTAGGGCAGTTCGCCGTAGAACTCGCGGTACTTCACGAACAGTGGAGCGATCAGGTCCAGATGCTCCAGCGTTGCTTGAACAATTCGCATATCGGGCCTCGCGTGCTGGACAGAGAATGGCAACCAATACCACGGCATGCCGTCGGTCCGATGCTGCCTCAAAACAATTAGAAAGCGCAATCAAACGGACGCTGAAATGAATCAGCCCGGTCATGGGACCATGACCGGGCCGACCTGGTTTCAGCTTAGAAGAAGCCCAGCGGGTTGATGTCGTAGCTCACCAGCAGGTTTTTGGTCTGCTGGTAGTGGTCCAGCATCATTTTGTGCGTTTCACGGCCCACCCCCGATTTCTTGTAGCCACCGAAGGCCGCGTGGGCGGGGTACAGGTGGTAGCAGTTGGTCCACACACGGCCGGCCTTGATGCCGCGGCCCATGCGGTAGGCGCGGTTGATGTCGCGGGTCCACACACCGGCGCCCAGGCCGAACTCGGTGTCGTTGGCGATGGCCAGGGCCTCGGCTTCGTCCTTGAAGGTAGTGACGCTCACCACCGGGCCGAAGATTTCTTCCTGGAACACCCGCATCTTGTTATTGCCCTTGAGCAGCGTCGGCTGGATGTAATAGCCGGTCGAAAGGCTGCCTTCGAGTTTCTGTACCGCGCCACCGGTCAGCAGCTCGGCGCCCTCGCCCTTGGCGATTTCCAGGTACGAGAGAATCTTGTCGAACTGTTGCTCGGATGCCTGGGCGCCCACCATGGTGTCGGTGTCCAGCGGGTCGCCGCGTTTGATCTGCTCGATCTTCTTCATCACTTCTTTCATGAAGGCCGGGTAGATCGACTCCTGCACCAGCGCACGGGAGGGGCAGGTGCACACCTCGCCCTGGTTGAAGAAGGCCAGTACCAGGCCCTCGGCTGCCTTCTCGATGAAGCTCTGCTCGGCTTGCATGATGTCTTCGAAGAAAATGTTCGGCGACTTGCCGCCCAGTTCAACGGTAGACGGAATGATGTTCTCGGCGGCGCACTTCATGATGTGCGAGCCCACCGGGGTGGAGCCAGTGAAGGCGATCTTGGCGATGCGCTTGCTGGTGGCCAGCGCTTCGCCTGCTTCCTTGCCGAAGCCCTGGACGATGTTGAGCACGCCCGGTGGCAGCAGGTCGCCGATCAGTTCGACCAGCACGGTGATACCCAGCGGCGTCTGCTCGGCCGGCTTGAGCACCACGCAGTTGCCGGCGGCCAGGGCCGGGGCCAGTTTCCAGGCAGCCATCAGGATGGGGAAGTTCCAGGGGATGATCTGGCCGACCACGCCCAGCGGCTCGTGGATGTGGTACGCCACGGTATTGCCGTCGATTTCCGCAGCGCTGCCTTCCTGCGCGCGCAGGCAACCAGCGAAGTAGCGGAAGTGGTCGGCGGCCAGCGGAATGTCGGCATTCAGTGTCTCACGCACGGCCTTGCCGTTGTCCCAGGTTTCGGTGATGGCCAGGGTTTCCAGGTGTTGCTCGATGCGGTCGGCGATTTTCAGCAGGACCAGCGAACGGGCCTGCACCGAGGTGCTGCCCCAGGCGTCGGCAGCGGCGTGAGCGGCGTCGAGGGCTTTGTCGATATCTTCGGCAGTGGAGCGGGGGAATTCGGCGATAGGCTGGCCATTGACCGGGGAAGTGGTGGTGAAGTACTGGCCCTTCACCGGCGCCACGAACTCGCCGCCGATGTAGTTGCCGTAACGGCTCTTGAAGTTGACCAGAGCCCCTTCGGTACCGGGATGTGCGTAACGCATGGTGAGTTTCTCCTTGGTTTTTTTACTTTTGGCTGGAGGACGCGTCTGTGGCGTTCAATAGCGTAGAGCAAGTGTCGGGCCAGCGCCTGACAACCCAGTGAAACCGCGGCTTGCAGCGGTGGGCATGGCCCGCTGTCGCACGCTTTGGTGACAACCACGCGACAGGTGGCGTGACACTTTGTGCCAGCCACGTGACACTACTCACCACGGGGCCGAAGGTGGCATTGCATTGGTGCGATGGCTGGAGGATGCTGGGGGAAACCCACTGGGAGAATAATAAAAAGTGCACAGTGACCATCTCAGCCGTCATGCCCGCCAGGTACTGACCGTCACCCGTGGCCCGGCCCCATTGCGTGGCCCGGCCAGCGACCCTTCCATCGCCCGTTCCTGGCTGCGGTGCCTGGAGGACTACCACCTCGACCCGTCAGTGGCGGTGGCGCCCACCGTATTGGAACACGGGCGTATCCTCGAAAGCCGCGAGCGCATGCAGCAGGTGCTGCAGATCGCCGGCGGGGAAATGGCCAGCCTGCACCAGCAGTTGTCCGGTGCTGGCCACGCGGTGCTGCTCACCGACGCTCGTGGCGTGATCCTCAACTGCGTGACCGCGCCCACCGAGCGCAAGGTGTTCGAGCGCGCCGGCTTGTGGCTGGGCGCTGACTGGAGCGAAGCCCGGGAGGGCACCAACGGGATCGGCACTTGCCTGGTGGAGCGACAGGCGTTGACCATTCACCAGGACGAGCATTTTCGCGGCCGTCATACCGGGTTGACCTGTTCCGCCAGCCCGGTGTTCGACCCCAATGGCGAGCTGTTGGCGGTACTGGACGTATCTTCGGCACGGGCGGATGTGTCGCGCCAGAGCCAATTTCACACCATGACCCTGGTCAACCTCTCGGCGAAGATGATCGAAAGCAACTATTTTCTGCGCCATTTCGAAGACCAGTGGTTGCTGCGCTTTCACTTGCAGGCCGAGTCCGTGGGCTTTTTCAGCGAGGGCTTGCTGGCGTTCGATGAGCAGGGGCGCATTGCCGCTGTCAACCAGAGTGCCTTGAACCTGCTGGCGCGCGGGCGCAGCACGCTGGTGGGCCAGCCGGTGGACAGCTGCTTCGACTGCTCACTGGGTGAACTGCTGGGCCGCGCGACCTTGGAGGCCAGTGCCAGCTGGCCGCTGCGTACCCGTGACGGCCGTTTGCTGTTCGCCAGCCTCAAGGGGCGTCCGCCGGCGTTGGCAGTACCGTTTGCCAAGGCAGCGGTGCCGACGGCGGATATCTGCCTGGGCGACGAGCAGTTGCAGCTGGATTTCCGTCGCGCGCTGAAAGTCTTCGAGCGTGACGTGCCATTGATGGTCCATGGCGAAACCGGGTCGGGCAAGGAGGCCTTCGCCAAGGCTGTGCATCAAGCCAGCCGCCGGGCCGGCAAAGCATTCGTGGCGCTCAATTGTGCTTCGTTGCCCGAAAGCCTGATCGAGAGCGAGCTGTTCGGCTACCGGGGTGGCAGTTTCACCGGCGCGCGCAAGGAAGGCATGCGCGGCAAACTGCAGCAGGCCGATGGCGGTACCTTGCTGCTGGATGAGATCGGCGACATGCCGCTGACGTTGCAGACGCGCCTTTTGCGGGTACTGGAAGACCGCATGGTGGTGCCGCTGGGGGGTGAGGCCGTGGCAGTGGACGTGCGCATCATTAGTGCTACCCACCGCGATTTGCTGGAGCGGGTTCGCGATGGCAGCTTCCGCGAAGACCTCTATTACCGTCTCAATGGCCTGGAAATCGACCTGCCCGCCCTGCGTGAACGCACCGACAAGCCCGCCTTGCTGGCCTTCGTCCTGGCCCAGGAGGCGGCCGGTGAGCCGTTGCACCTTGAGGAGCGTGCCCGCCAGGCATTGCTCGCGTACTCTTGGCCGGGCAACGTGCGGCAGCTGCGCAATGTGCTGCGCACGCTTGTGGCTCTGAGCGAAGGTGGGCGGGTGGCGTTCAGCGACCTGCCGGCTTATGTGCGTGAGCAGGGCGTGGAGGTACCGCAACCCGAGCAACCACTGGCGCAGGCCGAGCGTACCGCGTTGATCGGTGTGCTGGAGCGCCAGCGCTGGCACATGACCCATGTGGCCGAGGAGTTGGGGGTCAGCCGTAATACCTTGTATAGAAAGCTGCGCAAGCACGGTATCAGCCGGCAGATGAATGCCTGAGTCTCGATCAGGCGTGAAGGCGGGCCCGCAGCGATACACCCGGCGGCGTGCAACAATCAACGCGTGAGATTTTTCCTACCGTGGGCTACCCTGCCTCGATGTTTTGCGAGGTCAATCATGCACATTCACATTCTCGGTATCTGCGGCACGTTCATGGGGTCGCTGGCGGTTCTCGCCAAGGAATTGGGCCATCACGTCACCGGCTCCGACGCCAACGTCTACCCGCCCATGAGCACTCAGCTGCAGGCCCAGGGCATTGAGCTGACCCAAGGCTACGACGCAGCCCAACTGGACCCGGCGCCAGACCTGGTGGTCATCGGCAACGCCCTGTCGCGCGGCAACCCGGCGGTGGAATATGTGCTGAACAAGGGCCTGCCTTATGTGTCAGGGCCGCAATGGCTGGCTGACCATGTGCTGCAAGGCCGCTGGGTACTGGCCGTGGCCGGTACCCATGGCAAGACCACCACCAGCAGCATGCTGGCGTGGGTGCTGGAACATGCCGGCATGGCGCCAGGCTTCCTGATCGGCGGCGTGCCGCAGAATTTCGCGGTGTCGGCGCGCCTGGGGGATACCCCGTTCTTCGTGGTCGAGGCCGACGAGTACGACAGCGCCTTTTTCGACAAGCGCTCGAAGTTCGTCCACTACCGCCCGCGTACGGCCATCCTCAATAACCTGGAATTCGACCACGCCGATATCTTCCCGGACCTGGCGGCCATTGAGCGCCAGTTCCACCACCTGGTGCGCACCATTCCCAGCGAAGGCCTGGTGATTCATCCCACCACCGAGCCCGCGCTCAAGCGCGTCATCGACATGGGTTGCTGGACGCCGGTGCAGACTACCGGCCAGGGTGGCCAGTGGCAGGCTCGGCTGTTGAGTGAAGACGGTTCGCGCTTCGAAGTGCTGTTCGAAGGTAAGGTGGAAGGTACGGTGAACTGGCCGCTGACTGGCCAGCACAACGTCGCCAATGCCCTGGCCACGCTGGCCGCAGCCCGCCATGTGGGCGTGGTGCCGGCCATGGGCATCGAAGCGCTGAGCGCGTTCAAGAACGTCAAACGGCGCATGGAGACCGTGGCCCAGGTGCACGGTGTGACCATCTACGATGACTTCGCCCACCACCCGACCGCCATTGCCACCACTCTGGATGGCCTGCGCAAGCGTATAGGCGATGCACCGCTGATCGCCGTGATCGAGCCGCGCTCCAACTCCATGAAGCTCGGTGCCCACCGTGACGGCTTGCCGGACAGCGTGCGTGATGCCGACCAGGTCATCTGGTACGCGCCGCCCAACCTGGGTTGGGATCTGGCGGCAACCGCCGCGCTGTGCCCGGTTCCCGCCATCGTCGCCGATTCGCTGGAGGCCATCATTGCCCGGGTGCAAAGCCAGGCACAACCCGGCACCCACGTGGTCATCATGAGCAACGGCGGCTTTGGCGGCCTGCACCTGAAGCTGGCCGAGGCGCTCAAATGAGTGGCCCGGAACGTATCACGCTGGCCATGACCGGCGCCTCGGGCGCCCAGTATGGTCTGCGCCTGCTCGATTGCCTGGTGCGCGAAGACCGTGAGGTGCATTTCCTGATCTCCAAGGCCGCGCAGTTGGTGATGGCGACCGAGACCGATGTGGTATTGCCGGCCAAACCCCAGGCCATGCAGGCTTTTCTCACCGAGTACACCGGTGCGGCGGCGAACCAGATTCGCGTGTACGGCAAGGAAGACTGGATGTCGCCGGTAGCCTCGGGCTCTGGCGCGCCGGCCGCCATGGTGGTGGTGCCCTGTTCCACCGGGACGTTGTCGGCCATCGCCACCGGCGCCTGCAACAACCTGGTCGAGCGTGCAGCCGATGTCACCCTCAAGGAGCGCCGTCAGTTGATTCTGGTACCCCGCGAGGCGCCGTACTCCAGTATTCACCTGGAGAACATGCTCAAGCTGTCGCAGATGGGCGCGGTGATCCTGCCGGCATCGCCGGGCTTCTATCATCAGCCCCAGACCATTGATGACCTGGTGGACTTCGTGGTGGCGCGGGTGCTCAACCTGCTCGATATCCCGCAAGACATGCTGCCGCGCTGGGGTGAATACCACCTGGGCGGCGATGAATAAACGACTGATCGGCCTGCTGGCGGCGCTGCAATTGACGGGGTGCGCCACTGTCAGCACCTTGAACGCCGCCAAGCCAGGCGCGCCGGTGGTGTACTCCGGGGCGCGGCTGGATTGGTACGCGATCGAAGGCGGTTGCTGTGCGATGGATCACTTCGGCGCGCAAGCCCCGGCCTGGCCGCGGGTGGACCTGCCGTTCAGCACCTTGCTCGATACGCTGCTGTTACCGATATCGGCGTTGACCGTGCTCGGCTTCGGCGTGCAGGCCCACGGCGGGATGTAACCCTGCATGGATGCCTGACTGGCGCACCTGTGTGGGGTAGGGCGGCAGGGCTATTTGCCTAGCCGGCGCAACTCGTCGGACTCGACCACGCGAATGCCATCCTGTTCTTCCAGTGCCAGGCGCCACAAGGCTCGGGCCAGGTCGCACACTTCGATGCCCCGGTACTTGCCCGGAATCAGCTTCGACAGCGGCCCTGCCAGCTGTTCGCCCAGACGCGGTTCCAGGCGTTGCCCCAGCAGCAGCGACGGCCGCACGATGGTCAACTGCGGCCAGTTCATGGCCTTGAGGTCGCGTTCGGTCTCGCCCTTCACACGGTTGTAGAAGATCTTCGACTTGTCGTCGGCATCAATCGCGCTGATCACCAGCAGGTGCCGTGCGCCCAGTTCCCGCGCGCGTTTGGCATAAGCCACCACCAGGTCATGGTCGATCTGGCGGAAGGCTTCCTGCGAGCCGGCCTGCTTGATGGTGCTGCCCAGGCAGCAGAAGGCAATATCGACCCGGCCGCTCAGGCCAGGCAACAATTCGTTGAACGCCCCCACCGGGTTTTCCAGGTGCGGGTGCTCGGCAAGGGGGCGACGGGTAGGGGCCAGAACACGGCTCACGGTGGGTTCGCTGAGCAGGCGGTCAAGCAGATGTTCACCGGTCAGCCCGGTGGCTCCAGCAAGCAGGATGTGCTGCGGCGTCAAGTACATGATGTCTCTCCCTTGATACAGGAAGTTTAGTGGCTTCCGGTATTTTTTGCCTCTCCCGTGACACCCAGTGAGGCGCTTTGCAACGCATGCCTGGCTTGCTGCTGGCGCAGCCGCTGCCAATGCGCCAGCACGCCTTTGGGCGCCCAGATCTGTGGGTCGGACGCTTCGAAACCGTCCGTCGCTTCACGTTCGGCAACATGCTTGCGGGCAAGTTCGAATGCCTGTTGCAGGTCATCGGTTTCGTTCAGCGCCTGGGCGAACAGGGCATCGCCGAAATACGTGAAGTCCGACTCTTCCGAGCAGCCGAACGACACGCGGTCGGCCCGGGAAGCCGTCATGACCAGCGTGTGGTCGTCCTTGATGGCGGGAATGAAACCACCGGAGTAACAGGCGGAAATCACCACGACCTTGTCACGGTTTTTCAACGGTGCCAGCACCGCCGCCAGTTCGTCGGGCGGCAGGTCTGACAGCTGAAGGCGGGGTTGGTCCAGCACCAGTTCGTTTTCGTGGGTGCCGTGGCTGGTGAGGTAGATGAACACCAGGTCGTCGGCCTTGCTGCGCTGGGCAATGGTCTGTACTGCGCGGCTCAGGGTTTCGCGGGTCGCCATGGGGCGGTCATCGAGATGGTCGCGGTGGTTGATCAGGTTGACCTGGCCCACGGCGCCGAATCGGCTGGCCAGCATGTGGTTAACGTAGTCGGCTTCGCGCATGAACACGCTCTGCTTGCCATCCCCTGCCAGGGTGATGGTGTACAACTGCACGTCGTTGCCCGTGGCAGCGGGCACGGCGGCCAAGGCCTTGTCCAGCAACGCGCCCTGGTTCAGCAGGCCCAGTTCAAGGGTGTCGGGCAACAGCTTGCCCTGGGCGTCGCGCACACGCTGGCCGTTGGCCCACAGGCCGCTTTCGACTTCGCCGTCCTTGTGGATCAGCGTGCCCTTGCCGTCGTAGGCGTCCTTGTCGAAATTGCCGACGTAGGCGCTGCCATCGGCCAGGGACAGGCTGCCCGGGCCTGTGAAGTGCCAGTCATCGAAGCGGCCCTTGTAGTGGCTGCCGTCGCTGCCGAACATTTCGCCTTCGCCGCTCAGCGCGCCTTCCTTGAACTGGCCTATCCACACGTCGCCCTCGGCGCTCTCGTACCGGCCGCGACCGTGCAGTTGGCTGCGGTGGAAGTCGCCGATGTACTGGTCACCCTCGGAGCTGCTGAACGTGCCATGGCCTTCCAGCTCGCCGTTGGCGAAGGTACCGGTGAACTGGTTCCCGCTGGCATCGCTGCGCACCCCTTCACCGTTGGGCTTGCCATGGGCGAACACGCCCTGGTAATCGCTGCCGTCGTCGAGTTCCAGGTGGCCGGCCCCCGAATACTGGTCGGCCTTGAACTCGCCGCGGTAAGTCTGGCCAGGCTCCTTGAGGGTACCTTCACCGTCGCGGCGGCCCAGTTTGAAACTACCCACATACGTTGTGCCGTTGGCGCTCAGGTTGCCCTGGCCGTCGAACAGCCCCTGCTGGAAGCCGCCGCGGTATACCTCGCCATTGCTGCCGTGCCATTCGCCCTGGCCATGCCACTGGCCATTCTGGAAATCGCCGGCGTACCAGCTGCCGTTGGGATAGTCGATCCGGCCCTGGCCCTGCAACAGGCCATTGACCACCTCGCCCCGGTACCGGCCGCCGTCGGGCAGGCGTGCATCAGGTGGGGAAAGGGACTCGCCATCGCCACAGGCGGTGATCAGCAGGGTCAGGGCGAGGGGAACGAGTGGGCGCATGGCGGGATCCGGGCAAGTAAGGCGCCGAGTATGCCGCACAACACCCCCGGTGAAACAGCCACCGGGGTGGTTTGAGCGCTGGCCGGTATTAAACGAAGCAGAGCGACAACGGTTCAGCTATATAGGCCGGTTTTTCCTGACCTTCGATTTCCAGCGTGGCGACTGCCTTGAGCAACCACTGGCCGGGCTTTTTCTCGGTGACTTCGGTCAGTTCCACCTTCAGGCGCACGTTGGAGTCGACCTTCACTGGCTGGATGAAGCGCACGCTGTCCAGGCCATAGTTGACCACCATCTTCAGGCCCTCTGGCACTACCAGCAGGTCTTCCATCAGCTTGGGGATCAGTGACAGGCTGAGAAAACCATGGGCGATGGTGCCGCCGAACGGGGTCTTCGCGGCCTTTTCCGGGTCCACATGGATGAATTGGAAGTCACCCGTGGCCTCGGCGAACAAGTTGATGCGGGCCTGGTCGATTTTCAGCCATTGGGAATACCCCAGTTCCTTGCCCACGTACTGCTTGAGTTCTGCAACAGGTACAAACGGCATCGAGACTCTCCTTGTTGAGTGGCGCGTTGGCGTGCGCCCGCTTAGATCAGCACGCTGTGCCGGGCCGGTCAAGCCTCCATGGCGTTGGCGAATGCCGGTTTATAGGCATCAACCTTGCGTGCTTATAATGGTGCCGGATGCCGGCGGGGGAGGAAAATATGTTGTTACGTGGTTTGACGTGGCTGATCGTGTTCCAACTGTTGGGCACCGCGCTCAATCACCTGGTATTGCGCATGCTGCCTGGGCCGATCATCGGCCTGCTGCTGTTGCTGGGGTTCCTGATCATTCGGGGTGAAGTGGGCAAGCCGCTGGCCGATGCATCTGCCAGCCTCCTGCGCTACCTGCCATTGCTGCTAGTGCCGCCCGCCGTGGGCGTGATGGCCTACGCCAGCGACATTGCCGCCGACTTCTGGGCCATCGTCGGCACGCTGTTCATCTCGGTGCTGGTGTCCATGGCCCTGGTGGGCAAACTGATGCAGAAAATGCTCGCTCGCCGCGGGGAGCACCCATGAACCTTGACTGGCACGGCGCACTGGAATCGGTCATTCACCACCCGCTGTTCGGCATCGGCATTACCCTGGGTGCCTATCAACTGGTGCTGGCGGGGTACGAGCGTACCCGTTGGGTCTTTCTGCAACCGGTGCTGGTGTCGATGCTGCTGGTGATCGGCGTGTTGCTGCTGACCGGCGTCAGCTATGGCGAGTACCGCAAGAGCACCGAGATACTCGGCACTTTGCTGGGGCCGGCCACGGTTGCCTTGGCGGTGCCGCTGTTTCTCAACCTGCGGCGCATCCGTCAACTGCTGGCGCCGGTGTTGGCTACGCTGGTGATAGGCGGGGTGTTTGCCACCGGCCTGGGGCTGTTGCTGGCGTGGTGCTTTGGCGCCGAGCACATGATCCTGATGACCATGGCACCCAAGTCGGTCACCTCGCCCATTGCCATGCTGGTGGCGGAGCAGATCGGCGGTGTAGCCGCCCTGGCGGCGGTGTTCGTGCTGATCACCGGGGTCATCGGGGCGATCTTTGGCCCCGCGCTGTTGTCCATGCTCAAGGTGCACAGCCCCGAGGCCCGTGGCATGGCGCTGGGCATGACCGCCCATGCGGTGGGCACTTCGGTGGCGCTGCAGGAAGGTGAAGAGTGCGGGGCGTTTGCCGCATTGGCCATGAGCCTGATGGGGGTATCGACCGCGGTATTCCTGCCGCTGGCCGTCAGCCTGTTCGTTTAAGGAAACCACTATGACGTTGCCGCTTTTTCCCCTCAATACCGTGCTGTTCCCGGGCTGCATCCTCGATTTGCAGATTTTCGAGGCACGCTACCTCGACATGATCGGGCGCTGCATGAAACAGGGCGGGGGCTTTGGCGTGGTCTGCATTCTCGACGGGCAAGAGGTTGGCCCGGCGCCGGGCGGGCACGCGATGGTCGGTTGTGAAGCCGTGATCACCGACTTTCAGAAGCAGGACAATGGCCTGCTGGGCATTCGCGTGAAGGGCGCCCGGCGGTTCAAGGTAACGGGTACCGAGCTGCAGCGCGACCAATTGCTGGTGGCGGATGTGGAGTGGCAGGACGAGGCCGCTGACCAGCCGTTGGTGGAAGAGGATGACGACCTGGTGGCGTTGCTGCATGCCCTGGCCGAACACCCCATGGTGGCGGCGCTGGACATGGGCACCGAAGTGCCCGGGCGCCAGTCCCTGGCCAATCAACTGGCCTATCTGCTGCCGTTTCCCGAGCAGGACAAGATCGACCTGCTGACCCTGACTGACCCGGCTGAACGGTTGGCTGGCATTCAGGTGCTGCTGGACGACTTGCAGGGCGAGCTCTTCGCCTAGTGCTCTACCGCGCCATGCGCGGCGGCCTTGAACGGTCAGTAGGCATACCGCAGCAAAGTATGGGAGAAGTCCCGCGTAGCGAAGAAGCCCAGCGACACCACTATCACCGGCATCACCGTCCACCACACCCGCGGTGCCATTGCTGGCAATGGCTGGCGCCACTGGTTCAAGGTCAGGCTGGCCGCGCAGACGAAGCACGCCAGCAGGGTGCCCGCCAGAATATCCGTCGGCCAGTGCGCCCCTAGGTACACGCGCGACAGGGCAATGCCCGCTGCCGGCAGCCCCGCCAGTACCAGCCAGGCCAGGCGCAGACGCGGTGGCTGGCCGCGCCCGGCCAGCACGCCCAGGGTCAGGAACAGCGCGAACGCCGCCGAACTGTGGCCGCTGGGCATGCTGTAGGTGCCCAGCGGGTGGGTCATCACCTCCGGGCGAATGCGCGCGAACACGTGCTTCATCAAGCCGTTGCCCAGCGCGGTAAATAGCAGCGTGCCGATGGCGAACATCGCGGGGCGCCACTGGCGCTGCACCACCAGCAGTCCGCACACCAGGGCTGCCAGGAGGAACTGACTGCGAAAATCACCCATCTTCGTCAAGGCGATGGCGACGTCGTCCATGAACGGGGCGCGGTGCTCCTGAACCAGGGTCATGATCCCCTGATCGAACTGCACCAGGTGCGGCCAGCCGAGGAAGACCCCGACCAACAGCACCAGGCACATGCCCGTGACCAGGCGCGTGCCATGGGGCCGCGAGCGCCATGCGGCACTGATACTCAAGCCAACGAGCACGGCGACGCCCGCCGCCAATACCCCGGCCTGCCCCCAGAACCCCTCTGGCAGCGGCAGTCGCATGGCCGCGCCGGTCGCCCAGCCCGGCATCAGGTACACCACCGACCAACCGGCGCCCGCCAGCAGGCTGACCCCCACGAAGCGCAACAATGGCATGTCGAACATGCCCGCCACCATGGGCAGCATGGGCCGCAGCGGTCCGATGAAGCGGCCCACCAGCAAGCTGGCAATGCCATAGCGCTGGAAATAGCCCTCGGCGCGGCCGATCCATTCCGGGTGATGGCGCAGCCCGGGCAAGCGGCGGATGTTCTGGTGGAAATGGCGGCCGGTGAAGTAGGACAAGCCGTCACCCAGTAATCCGCCGATGTAGCCCAGCAACAAGGTTTCACCCAGCGACAGCGCACCATTGCCGGCCAGCACGGCAATGGCGAACAGCAGCACGGTGCCGGGCACTATCAGCCCGACAATGGCCAGGCATTCGGTGCACGCCACCAGCACAATCGCCAGCCCCAGCCATTGGGGGTGTGCGGACAACCAGGCGGTCAGCCCGTCGAGCCATGGGCCCATGTTTCAATTTCCTTGCGCAAGGGTAAAAAAGTCGCGACCTTCGACTTGGCCGCGGCGCAAGGGGTTCCTTGTGCAATGGCGGGCATGCTCGGCGTCCACGAAACGGTACGGCAGATGTTCGTCGCGCCCGTGGGGAATGCCCAGGCGAGTGGTCTGGATAATTTGTTTCGGGATGATGCCAAGGTCATCGACAAATAATTGTTCATGGTCGAACCGCTTGGCGTCCCAGTTCGGCACCTTCAGCCCCATGGCCTTGCACAACAGTGTCTGGCCGGCACAGAGGCGCTCGATCGGGCGCGGGTTGCCGGCGGCGTCGGGGTTGTTCAGTTGCATCTGGGCCAAGGCGTTTTCATCGGCATGGGCGTCCACCCAGGGGTAGCCGGACTTGATCAGCACTGCGTTGCCAGGGCCCTGGGCGCTGAAGTTCAGCGAATCACCGCCCCGGGCGTAGTACATGTAGATGTGCCCGCCATCCAGGAACAGCGCCTTGCGTTTCTCCGTGTAGCCCAGCGAGGCGTGGCTGCCCTTCTCGGCGCAGTAGTAAGCCTCGGTCTCGATGATGCGGGCCGACAGCCAGTACGGGCCCTGCTTGTGGCGAATCACCTTGCCCAGCAATTCGCGGGCAAGCAGTTGGGCGTCGCGGTCGAAAAACGCGTCGGGCAGGGGGCGCGCGTCTGGCCAGGGCAGGGCATTGAGCAGCATCGGCGATTTACCGCAAGTTACGAAAGAACCTGCAAGGATAATATTCATTCGTGGCTTAATCACGGCTGAATCATTGCCCTGGCGCAGACTGTTTTCGACCATCCGCCTGCCGCCGCTGTCAGTGGCCGGTCGAGACAGCTATAATCAGCCGCTTTCCTCTTTGCCAAGACCACAGAGACCATGACTGAGTCCGTTCTTGACTACATGACCCGTCTGGGTCGCGCCGCCCGCGAAGCCTCCCGCGTGATCGCGCGCGCCAGCACCGCGCAGAAGAACCGCGCCCTGCTGGCTGCTGCCAACGCGTTGGACGCTGCCCGTGGCGAGCTGACTGCCGCCAACGAACAGGACCTGGCCGCTGGCCGCGCCAATGGCCTGGAACCAGCCATGCTCGAGCGCCTGGCGCTGACCCCGGCACGCATCGACGGCATGATCGTTGGCCTGCGCCAGGTGGCCAGCCTGCCAGACCCCGTGGGTGCCATTCGCGACATGAGCTATCGGCCGTCGGGCATCCAGGTGGGCAAGATGCGCGTGCCCCTGGGGGTGGTCGGGATCATCTATGAGTCGCGCCCGAACGTGACCATCGACGCAGCCAGCCTGTGCCTGAAGTCCGGCAACGCCACCATTCTGCGCGGCGGCTCCGAGGCCATCCACTCCAACCGTGCCATCGCCGCCTGCGTCCAGCGCGGCCTGGCCGAAGCCGGCCTGCCGGCTGCCGTGGTGCAGGTCGTGGAAACCACCGACCGCGAAGCCGTGGGCGCGCTGATCACCATGCCCGAGTACGTGGACATCATCGTGCCCCGTGGCGGCCGTGGCCTGATCGAGCGCGTCAGCCGCGACGCCAAGGTGCCGGTCATCAAGCATCTGGATGGCATCTGCCACGTTTACGTGGCCGCCGACGCCGACCTGGCCAAGGCCGAGCGCATCGCCTTCAACGCCAAGACCTACCGCTATGGTATCTGCGGCGCCATGGAAACCCTGCTGGTGGACGCGGCCGTGGCCGCCGACTTCCTGCCGGCCATGGCTGCCCGGTTCGCCGAGAAAGGTGTCGAGTTGCGTGGCTGCGAGCGCACCCGCGATATCATCCAGGCGCTGCCAGCCACTGAAGAAGACTGGCACACCGAGTACCTGGCGGCGATCCTGTCGATTCGCGTGGTCGATGGCCTGGAACAGGCCATCCACCACATCAACCATTACGGTTCGCACCACACCGATTCCATCGCCACCGAGAACTTTGGCGAAGCCCGGCGCTTCACCGCCGAGGTCGACTCCGCCTCGGTGATGATCAACACCCCGACCTGCTTTGCCGATGGCTTCGAGTATGGCCTGGGTGCCGAGATCGGCATTTCCACGGACAAGATCCACGCCCGTGGCCCGGTGGGCCTGGAAGGCCTGACCTGCGAGAAATACATCGTGATTGGCGACGGCCAGCTGCGCGGCCAGGAGCCTGCCTGACTTGGGTGACGTCAGCCGCCCAGGCAGCCAGCCCGTCCCGCGCCGTATCGGTGTGCTGGGCGGCACGTTCGACCCGGTGCACATCGGCCACCTGCGCAGCGCGCTGGAAGTGGCCGATGCCCTGGGCCTGGACGAGCTGCGCCTGACGCCCAACGCGCGGCCGCCGCACCGCGACACCCCGCAGGTGACGCCCCACGACCGCCTGGCCATGGTGCGCTGCGCCGTGGAGGGCGTGGCGCCGCTGACCGTGGATGCCCGGGAGCTGCAACGGGACAAGCCGTCGTACACCATCGACACGCTGGAACTGATGCGCGCGGAACTCGCCGCCGACGACCAGCTGTTCTTGCTGCTGGGCTGGGATGCCTTTTGTGGCCTGCCTTCCTGGCACCGCTGGGAAGAACTGCTGCAGCATTGCCATATTCTGGTATTGCAGCGGCCTGACGCCGACAGCGAGCCGCCGGATGCCTTGCGCAACCTGCTGGCCGCGCGGTCGGTCAGCGACCCGCTGGCCCTTGAAGGGCCGGGCGGGAATATTACTTTCGTCTGGCAGACACCCCTGGCGGTGTCGGCCACCCAGATCCGTCAACTGCTGGCCAGCGGGAAGTCGGTACGTTTCCTGGTGCCTGACGCGGTACTGGCCTACATCGAGGCGCACGGGCTGTACCGTGCGTCCAATTGAACTGAACGAGTTTTATATGACCAAGCAAAAAATCAGCGTATCCGGCGAAGAGCTGGTTGAACTGGCCAAGGCCGCCCTGGAAGACGTCAAGGCCCAGGACATCCTGGTGATCGACGTGAAAGACAAGCACAGCCTGACCGACTACATGGTGATCGCCACCGGTACCTCGAACCGCCAGATCAACGCCATGCTCGACAAGGTTCGCGAGAACGTCAAAGCCAAGGGCGCGCAGCCACTGGGCGAAGAAGGCAAGGGCGAAAGCGACTGGGTACTGCTGGACCTGGGCGACGTGATCGTGCACATGATGACCGCCGCTGCCCGCCAGTTCTACGACCTGGAACGCCTGTGGCAGGGCGCCGAGCAGAGCCGTGCCGCCAGCGGTGCGCACCACACCCCAGGCAACGAATAAGGCCGGGCCATGCGTCTGCGTCTGATTGCTGTCGGTTCGCGCATGCCCAGGTGGGTGGAGGACGGTTGGCAGGAATACGCCAAGCGTCTGCCGTCCGAACTGGCGCTCGACCTGGTGGAAATTCCGCTCAACACCCGTGGCAAGAACGCCGACGTGGCGCGCTTCATCCGTCAGGAAGGCGAGGCCATGTTGGCCAAGGTTCAGCCGGGTGAGCGTATCGTCACGCTCGAAGTGCACGGCAAGCCGTGGAGCACCGAGCAGTTGGCGGTGGAACTGGACCGCTGGCGGCTGGACTCGCGCACCGTCAACTTCATGGTCGGCGGCCCCGAAGGGCTGGCGCCGGAAGTCTGCGCGCGTGCTGACCAGCGCTGGTCGCTGTCGCCGCTGACACTGCCGCACCCGTTGGTTCGTATCCTGATCGGCGAGCAGCTGTATCGCGCCTGGACCGTGTTGTCCGGGCACCCTTACCACAAATAAGCGTACAAGCCGCCTTTCATGTCCCAGCCGATTCACCTCAAGGATCACGAGAAGGACGCACGCCTGGTGCGTGGCCGCGTCGTGGTCGGTGCAATCGTGGTGATGGTGATGGTGTGCGCGCTGGTGGCGCGGCTGTATTACCTGCAGGTGATCCAGTACGAGTATCACTCCACGCTGTCGGAGAACAATCGGGTGCACGTGCAGCCGATTCCGCCGTCGCGTGGGCTGATCTACGACCGCAACGGCGTGATCATCGCCGACAACCGCCCCAGCTTCAGCCTGAGCATGACCCGCGAACGCGCGGGGGACTGGGCGCAGGTCCTGGACCTTATCGTCCAGGTGCTGGAGCTGACCCCGGATGACCGGGCCATTTTCGAAAAACGCATGAAGCAGGGGCGCCGGCCATTCGAGCCGGTGCCTATCCTGTTCGAACTCAATGAAGAGCAGATCGCCCGCATCGCGGTGAACCAGTTCCGCCTGCCGGGCGTGGAAGTGGTGGCGCAGTTGGTGCGCCATTACCCCCAGGGCCCGCATTTCGCCCATTCGGTGGGCTACATGGGGCGCATCAACGAGAAAGAACTCAAGGCGCTGGACTCGACCAACTACAGCGGTACCCACCACATCGGCAAAACCGGCGTCGAGCGTTTCTACGAGCCCGAGCTGCACGGCCAGGTGGGTTACGAGGAAGTCGAGACCAACGCCCGCGGCCGCGTGCTGCGGGTACTCAAACGCACCGACCCGGTACCTGGCAAGGACATCGTCCTGAGCCTGGACATCAACCTGCAGGAAGCGGCCGAAGCGGCCCTGGGCGGGCGCCGCGGCGCCATCGTCGCCCTGGACCCGAAAACCGGCGAGGTGCTGGCCATGGTCAGTCAGCCGAGCTTCGACCCCAACCTGTTCGTCACTGGCATCAGCTTCAAGGCCTACGCCGAGTTGAGTGACTCCATCGACCGCCCCCTGTTCAACCGGGTGCTGCGCGGCCTGTACCCGCCTGGCTCGACCATCAAGCCAGCGGTGGCCATCGCAGGCCTGGACACCGGTGTCGTCACCCCTGCTACCCGGGTGTTCGACCCTGGCTATTACCAGCTGCCGAATTTCGACCACAAGTACCGCAACTGGAACCGCAGTGGCGACGGCTGGGTGGACCTGGACACCGCCATCATGCGGTCCAACGACACCTACTTCTACGACCTGGCGCACAAGATGGGCATCGACCGCCTGTCCAGCTACCTGAACCGCTTCGGTATCGGCCAGAAGGTGTCGCTGGACATGTTCGAGGAGTCGCCGGGCCTGATGCCGTCGCGGGACTGGAAACGCATCACCCGCCGCCAGGCCTGGTTCCCGGGTGAAACCCTGATTCTGGGGATCGGCCAGGGCTACATGCAGGCCACCCCGTTGCAACTGGCCCAGGCCACCGCGCTGGTGGCCAACAAAGGCAAATGGAACCGGCCGCACCTGGCCCGCACCATCGAAGGCCAGCCTCCGGTGGATGAAAACCCCATGGAAGACATCGTGTTGCGCGACGCCAATGACTGGGACCGCGTCAACCACGGCATGCAGCAAGTGATGCACGGCGCCCGGGGTACCGCGCGCAAGGCGGCGGTCGGCGCCCAGTACCGTATCGCTGGCAAGAGCGGTACCGCTCAGGTCGTCGCCATCAAGCAGGGCGAGAAATACGACCGCACCAAGCTTCAGGAACGCCATCGCGACCACGCCCTGTTCGTGGGTTTCGCGCCGGCCGACAATCCCAAAATTGTAGTTGCGGTGATGGTGGAGAACGGCGAGTCCGGTTCCGGCGTCGCGGCGCCCGTCGTGCGTCAGGTGATGGATGCCTGGCTGTTGGGGCCCGACGGCCAGCTCAAGCCCGAATACGCCAGCAACACCGCAATGGAGACAACCGCACGTGAAGAGTAATTTCGATCGCATGCTCTCCAGCGAGGACGTGATGCGCCGCCGCGCCACCTTGCTGCAGCGCATCCATATCGACGGCCCGCTGTTGATCCTGCTCCTGACCCTGGCCGCCGGCAGCCTGTTCGTGCTGTATTCGGCCAGCGGCAAAAGCTGGGACCTGCTGATCAAGCAGGCCACCTCGTTCGGCATCGGCCTGGTATCGATGCTGCTGATTGCCCAACTGGAACCGCGCTTCATGGCCCGCTGGGTACCATTGGCCTACGGCCTGGGGGTGATCCTGCTGGTGGCCGTGGATGTCATGGGCCACAACGCCATGGGGGCCACGCGCTGGATCAACATTCCGGGGGTGATTCGCTTCCAGCCGTCGGAATTCATGAAGATCATCATGCCGGCCACCATCGCCTGGTACCTGGCCAAACGCACCCTGCCGCCCACGCTCAAGCACGTGGGGGCCAGCCTGGTGCTGATCGGCGTGCCGTTCATCCTCATCGTGCGCCAGCCGGACCTGGGTACCTCGCTGCTGATTCTGGCCTCGGGTACCTTCGTGCTGTTCATGGCCGGCCTGCGCTGGCGCTGGATTGTCAGCGTGGTCGCCGCCGCCGTGCCGGTGGCCGTGGGCATGTGGTTCTTCATCATGCACGACTACCAGAAACAACGGATCCTGACCTTCCTGGACCCCGAGAGCGACCCCCTGGGCACCGGCTGGAACATCATCCAGTCCAAGGCGGCGATTGGCTCGGGTGGCGTATTCGGCAAGGGCTGGCTGCTGGGTACCCAGTCGCACCTGGACTTCCTGCCTGAAAGCCACACCGATTTCATCATCGCCGTGCTCGGCGAAGAGTTCGGCCTGGTGGGTATCTGCGCCTTGCTGCTGCTGTACCTGGCGCTGATCGGCCGCGGTCTGGTGATCACTGCCCAGGCCCAGACGTTGTTCGGCAAGCTGCTGGCCGGCAGCCTGACCATGACCTTCTTCGTATACGTGTTCGTCAATATCGGTATGGTCAGTGGCCTGTTGCCCGTCGTAGGCGTGCCGCTGCCCTTCATTAGTTACGGCGGAACTTCGCTGGTGACGCTGATGTCAGCGTTTGGGGTTTTGATGTCGATCCATACCCATCGCAAGTGGATCGCGCAGGTTTGATTAAGGTGAAGAATTTCATGCAAGCAGTCTGCAACTGGGCCACCCGGTGCATTCCCTGGGTCGGCCTGGTCGGCATCCTCGGTTCGTCGCAGCAGGCAGTGGCCGGCGACTACGATGGCACCCCGCAGTTGGCGCAGTTCGTCGGTGAAATGACCCGCGACTATGGTTTTGCCGGCGAGCAGGTCATCGGGGTGTTCCAGGAGGTGCAACGCAAGCAAGCCATTCTGGACGCCATTTCCAAACCCGCCGAACGCGTCAAGCCGTGGAAGGACTACCGCCCGCTGTTCATCACCGATGCGCGCATCGCCCGGGGCGTGGACTTCTGGCGCCAGCATGAGGCTGCCCTCAAGCGTGCCGAACAGGAATACGGCGTACCGGCCCAGATTATTGTGTCTATCATTGGTGTCGAGACGTTTTTCGGTAGAAATACCGGCAACTACCGGGTGATCGATGCACTTTCCACACTGGCCTTCGATTACCCGCCACGGGCCGACTTCTTCCGCAAGGAGCTGCGCGAGTTTCTGCTGCTGTCCCGCGAAGAGCAGGTCGACCCGCTGAGCATCAAGGGCTCGTACGCTGGCGCCATGGGGCTGCCGCAATTCATGCCCAGTAGTTTCCGCGCCTATGCCGTGGACTTCGACGGCGATGGCCACATCAATATCTGGAGTGACCCCGATGATGCCATCGGCAGCGTCGCCAACTACTTCAAGCAGCACGGCTGGGTGATGGGCCAGCCTGTGGTGAGCCGCGCCGCGGTGCGCGGCGAGCATGTGGACGAAGGCTTGAGCCCGGGCATTGATCCGGTGAAGAACGTTGGGCAGTTGCGAGCACTGGGCTGGTCGAGTCATGATGCGCTGCGCGACGATATGCCGGTGACTGCTTTCCGCTTCGACGGTGAGTTCGGTCCGGAATATTGGATGGGGTTGGGCAACTTCTACGCCATCACTCGCTATAATCGCAGCGCCATGTATGCCATGGCCGTCTATCAACTGTCGCAAGCACTGGTTCAAGCACGGGGCGTCAAGTAAATGCGGACACTGCAGATTCGCACACCTTTGAAGCTGATGGGCTACGCGGCCCTCGCCATGCTGGTCGTCAGTTGTTCGTCCACCAGCCGCACGCCGCAAAGCGGTGGCTACGTGGTGCGCTCCCAGCCGGGGCTGGACATCAACCGGGCCCACAAGGACGGCGCGCCGTGGTGGGACGTGGACGTATCACGCATTCCCGACGCCGTGCCCACCCTGCACAGCGGCCCCTACAAGGCCAACCCGTACACGGTATTGGGCAAGACCTACTTCCCGCTCACCGATGCCAGCCATTATGCGGCGACTGGCACGGCGTCCTGGTATGGCACAAAGTTTCACGGCCAGAACACCGCCAATGGCGAAGTCTACGACCTGTACGGCATGAGCGCGGCGCACAAGACCCTGCCGCTGCCCAGCTATGTACGCGTGACCAACCTGGACAACAACCGCAGCGTGATCCTGCGGGTCAACGACCGCGGGCCGTTCTATTCCGACCGTATCATCGACCTGTCCTACGCGGCGGCCAAGAAGCTCGGCTATGCCGAGATCGGCACCGCGCGCGTCAAGGTCGAGGGTATCGACCCGGCCCAGTACTGGGCTCAGCGTGGCCGTCCGGCGCCGCTGATGCTTGACCAGCCGCAGGTGGCCCAGGCGCCGCAGCAGCCAGTCATCACCGCGTCGGCGGGCACCATCGAGCAATGGACGCCGCCGCCGCAACAGCACGCCGCCGCCGTCCTGCCCGCGCAGATCGACGCAAAAAAAAACGCTTCTGTTCCAGCGTCTGGCCAGTTTCTCCAGGTGGGAGCGTTCGCCAACCCGGACGCTGCGGAGCTGCTGAGGTCCAAGTTGAGCTCGATGGTTCGGGCCCCGGTGTTCGTCAGCTCGATCGTGCGCAACCAGCAGACACTGTATCGAGTGCGGCTGGGGCCGATCGGCACGCCGGGTGAGGTGCAGCAGACCCAGGACAGCGTGCGCCTGGCCAACCTGGGCTCGCCCAGCGTGGTCACCGCCGAATGATTTCCCGGCCTGGCGACAGGCCGGACCCCGGTTGCCACTTGCCCTTGGGGGCGGGCGGCAGCCGCATGAACAACGGCCCGCAGAAAGGCCGCGCAAACAACCAGGGCCACGGCCCACACAAACAGATTTTGCCCGCGAGGGCATGTGCCCATTAGCAATTTCGAGAGACGGATGAACATCACCACCTTTGCCAAACGCCTGTGCCTGCCTGTACTGCTGCTGATCGCCCCAGTTGCCATGTCGGCCGAGCAAATGACGCCTGCAGCCCCGCAACTGGCTGCCAAGGCCTACGTACTGATGGAAGCGTCCAGCGGGCAAGTCCTGGTGGACAGCAACGGCGACCAGCGTCTGCCGCCAGCCAGCCTGACCAAACTGATGAGCGCCTACATCGCCACCCTGGAGATCAAGCGCGGCCAGATCGGCGAGAACGACATGGTCACCGTCAGCGAAAACGCCTGGCGCACCGGCGGTTCGCGGATGTTCATCAAGGTCGGCTCGCAGGTCACCGTCAGCGACCTGCTGCACGGCATCATCATTCAGTCGGGTAACGACGCCACCGTGGCCCTGTCCGAGCACATCGCCGGCAGCGAAGATGCCTTCGCCGACATGATGAACAAGACCGCCGGCGACCTGGGCATGGAGAACAGCCACTTCATGAACCCTACCGGGCTGCCGAACCCGGACCACTACTCCACCCCGCACGACATCGCCAAGCTGGCCCGCGCGATCATCAACATCGACCCGGCCCACTACGCGATCTACTCGCAGAAAGAGTTCTTCTGGAACAACATCAAGCAGCCTAACCGCAACTTGCTGCTGTGGCGCGACAAGACCGTCGACGGTCTGAAGACCGGCCACACCGAAGAAGCCGGTTACTGCATGGCGGCCTCGGCCGTTCGTGATGGCATGCGCCTGATCGCCGTTGTGTTCGGTACCACCAGCGAAGCCGCGCGTGCGGCCGAAACCCAGAAGCTGCTGACCTACGGTTTCCGCTTCTTCGAAACCCAGACCTTCTACCAGAAGGGCACCGAGCTGGCGAAGGCGCCGGTCTGGAAAGGCGCTACCCACGAGATCCGCGCGGGCCTGGCCGATGACCTGACCATGACCCTGCCAAAAGGCCAGCTGAAAAACCTGACCGCCACCATGACCATGAACCCGCAGCTGACCGCGCCCATCGCCAAAGGTGACGTGATCGGTAAAGTGGAAGTCAAAAACGGTGAGCAGGTCGTGCACAGCGCCAACCTGATCGCCCTCGACGCGGTCGAGGAAGGTGGTTTCATTCGCCGCATGTGGGATAGCATTCGTCTATTCTTCTACGGCTTGTTCAACTGATTACGTGAACAGCATGCCCCCGGGACCGCGCCGTGCGGACCGGGGGTTTGTCCGTCTTCACGGCTTGCGAGGCCGTTACTGCTATGACAGACACCGAAGTCAAGGCTCCTAAGATCGAATTCCCCTGCGCCGATTATCCGATCAAAGTGATTGGTGACACCGGGGCGGGCTTCAAAGACCAAGTGATCGCCATCGTTGCCAACCATGCGACCATCGAGCACGAGAAAACCGCCGAGCGCCAGAGCAGCAACGGCAAGTACACCACGTTGCAGCTGCACATCCTGGCCACCGGCCAGGACCAGCTCTACAACATCAACAGTGAGCTGCGTGCCACGGGCGTAGTGAAAATGGTGCTCTGATGTCCGGTTGCCTGGGCTTTCGCGAGCTGGGCCTGATGGCCTACGAGCCGGTGTGGCATGCGATGCAGCGCTTCACCGACCAGCGTGGCCCGGCGACGGGTGACGAGGTCTGGCTGGTGCAACACCCTGCGGTGTTCACCCAGGGCCAGGCGGGCAAGGCCGAGCACTTGCTGGTGCCGGGTGATATTCCGGTGGTGCAGGTGGATCGTGGCGGCCAGGTGACCTACCATGGCCCGGGCCAGATGGTGGCCTACCTGCTGCTGGATGTGCGGCGCCTGGGTTACGGCGTGCGGGAGCTGGTCACGCGCATCGAGCAGACCATCGTCGCGCTGCTGGCTGAATATGATGTGCCGGCAGCGGCCAAGGCCGATGCGCCCGGTGTTTACGTCCAGGGGGCGAAAATCGCTTCCCTGGGCTTGCGGATCCGTAACGGGTGTTCCTTTCATGGCCTGGCCCTGAACGTGGACATGGACCTTGCGCCGTTCCGCCGTATCAACCCCTGCGGATATGCCGGGCTGGCGATGACCCAGTTGTGCGATCATGCAGGCCAGATTGAATATGCCGAGGTTGGTGCCCGGCTGCGCGCGCAGCTCGTCAAGCACCTCGACTACGCTGAGCAGACGACCCTGACGGGCGGAATCGATTGATATGACTACCGCGCTAGACACAGCTGAATCCGTGCAAACCATGATCCCCGTGACCAACGTCACGCCGCCGCGGCCCAAGGTCGAAGCCGGTGTGAAGCTGCGTGGCGCCGAGAAAGTCGCACGTATTCCGGTGAAGATCATCCCCACCGAAGAACTGCCGAAGAAGCCCGACTGGATCCGCGTGCGCATCCCGGTTTCGCCGGAAGTCGATCGCATCAAGCAACTGCTGCGCAAGCACAAGCTGCACAGCGTCTGCGAAGAAGCGTCCTGCCCGAACCTGGGCGAGTGCTTCTCGGGTGGCACCGCTACCTTCATGATCATGGGCGATATCTGTACCCGTCGCTGCCCGTTCTGCGACGTCGGCCACGGCCGTCCGAAGGCTCTGGACGCCGATGAACCGATGAACCTGGCGGTCGCCATCGCCGACCTGCGCCTCAAGTACGTGGTCATCACGTCGGTGGACCGCGACGACCTGCGTGACGGCGGTGCCCAGCACTTCGCCGACTGCCTGCGCGAAATCCGCAAGCTGTCGCCGGGCGTGCAACTGGAAACCCTGGTGCCGGACTACCGCGGCCGCATGGACGTCGCCCTGGAAATCACCGCCAAAGAGCCGCCGGATGTCTTCAACCACAACCTGGAAACCGTGCCACGCCTGTACAAGGCTGCGCGTCCGGGTTCGGACTACCAGTGGTCGCTGACCCTGTTGCAGAAGTTCAAGGAAATGGTGCCGCACGTGCCCACCAAGTCCGGCCTGATGCTGGGGCTGGGCGAGACCGATGAAGAAGTGATCGAAGTGATGCACCGCATGCGCGAGCACAACATCGACATGCTGACCCTGGGCCAGTACCTGCAGCCGTCGCGCAGCCACTTGCCGGTGCAGCGTTTCGTGCACCCTGACACCTTCGCCTGGTTCGCCGAGGAAGGCTACAAGATGGGCTTCAAGAACGTCGCCTCCGGCCCGCTGGTACGTTCTTCGTACCACGCCGACCAGCAGGCGCACGAGGCCAAGATCAAGCTCTGATCCGCGCCTGAGGTACCGATGCCGGCCGCCAGTTCCCGCAACTGCCGCCGGCATCGTTGTTTCCGGGGTTTGTTCATGGGACGCACGGGGTTACAAGGCTATGCTGTTCTGTCATGGGGATCGCTCTACAGTAGGCATCTTCGATCAATGCAAGGAGCCTGACGAATGAAACACACACCCACGCCCGCCGCTTTGCCGCGTCGCGTGCCCACCCAGGCGCAGATCGCCCTGATCGCGCCGGCCGGCCCCAAGGAATTCAGCGTAGAGGCCGCGCAGCGCTGGGTCAGCAGCCGGGGCCATACGCTGAAGGTCTACCCGGGTGTGCTCGAACACCAGGGCTACCTGGCGGGCAGCGATGCCGTGCGCCTGCGCGACCTGCATGACGCCTTCGCCGACCCGGACATAGACGCCATCATCTGCTTGCGCGGCGGCTACGGCACGCCGCGGCTGCTGGATAAAATCGACTACGACCTGATCGCCCGGCACGCCAAGCCCTTCATCGGCTACAGCGACCTTACTGCCTTGCACCTGGCGTTTGCCCGCTACTGCAACTTCGTCACCTTCCACGGGCCGATGCTCACCTCAGACCTGTTGGCCAACCGTCAGGCGCCCACTGAAGACTCCATGCGCCGCTTGTTGCGCGGGCAACTGCGCAAGGGTGACCTGCTGGCCCACCCCGTGGCGCACCCCCTGACCTGCATCGAGCATGGGGTAGCCAGCGGTCGGTTGAGCGGGGGCAACCTGTCGATGATCTGCGCCACCTTGGCCACCGATTACGAAATCGACCTGCAAGGCGCCATCCTGTTTCTGGAGGACGTGGGTGAGCCTCTCTACAGGGTTGACCGCCTGCTGACACAGTTGCGCCTTGCCGGACGTTTCAAGGGCCTTCGCGGGGTATTGGTGGGGGATTTCGCCGGGCTGGATGTGCCACGATTGACGCCATTGCTCAAGGAGATCTTCGAGCCCATGGGCATTCCGGTGCTGGCCGGTTGGCGCAGTGGCCATTGCGACCCGAACCTGACCCTGCCCCTGGGCGCCCAGGTGCGCCTGGACGCGGGGCAGAAGACCTTGATGCTGGAGCAGGATGTGGTCAGGTAATCGGTGTCGCCTGGCCCCACGTGATCGACTGTGGGACCGGGCAAAGCTCGGGAAGAGAGCGACCCTGTCTCAAGGCTGGCGCAGGCTATCCAGCAACTTGTGGTTGGCATACCCATCCGCCGGCCAGCCCAGCGACTGCTGGGCCAGGCGAATGGCCTTGCGGGTATTGGCGCCGATGATACCGTCCGGGTTGCCTGCCTCATAGCCCTTGGCCGTCAGCAGCGTTTGCAACTCGATACGCTCGGTGCGGCTCAATGGCAGGTCATCGCGCGGCCAGTCACCCATCACGTAGCCACCCCCGTCGAAGCGCTGAGCCAGCAGGCTCACGGCCAGGGCATAGGACGACGAATTGTTGTACTTGAGAATGGCGCGGAAGTTGTCCAGTACCAGGAACGCAGGGCCACGGTAACCCGCTGGCAGCAGCAGGGCGGCCGAAAGCTGCTCGCTTCCGGCAGGCAAGCGCGTGCCAGCCGGCAGCTTCACGCCCATCTGCAGCCATTCGGCCACTGGCTTGCGCAGGGCACCATCGGCCTGGGCGTAGTCGAAACCAGGCGCCAATTGCACTTCGAACCCCCAGGGCTGGCCACGCTGCCAGCCCGAGCTTTGCAGGTAATGCGCGGTTGAGGCCAGGGCGTCTGGCGCGCTGTTCCAGATATCGCGACGGCCATCGCCGTCGAAGTCCACGGCATGGGAGTTGTAAGTGGTGGGGATGAACTGGGTCTGGCCCATCGCGCCCGACCAGGAGCCCAGCATGGCCTCGGGCTGGATGTCACCGTTCTGCAGAATCTGCAGGGCAGCGATCAACTGGTCCTGGGCGAAGCTCTGGCGGCGGCCTTCGTACGCCAGGGTCGCCAGCGAGCGGATCACCGACTTGTCGCCCTGGAACTGGCCAAAGCTGCTCTCCATCCCCCATACCGCCACCAAAGCCTGGCGGTCGACGCCATAGCGCTGCTCGATGCGCTGCAGGTCATCGCCGTACTGGTTCATCAGCGCCTGGCCTTTGCGAACGCGCACGGGCGAGATGGCGCCGTCCAGGTATTCCCACACCGGGCGGGTGAACTCTGGCTGGCTGCGGTCGGCCTTGACCACGCTCGGGTCCGGGGTGACGCCGGTGAAGGCGCGGTCGAACACGTCCGGGCGGATGCCGGCCTGCAACGCCTGCTGGCGGAAGCCGTCTTCCCACTGGGTGAAGGTTTCGCTGGGCAGCATCACGCCATCGGCATCCACGGGGGCTGCGGTGGTCAGCGGGGCAACCGGCGAGGTCTTTTGCGCAGGGGTGGGCAGGGCATCGGCGGCAACCGTTGGCTTTTCAGCACAGGCGCCCAGCAGAACGAGGGTGGAGGCAGCGAGCAGATGACGCATTTGCACACGCTGGAGACGACGAAGAGACATTCACAGGTCCAGGTATTTCAAGTCAGATGCGGACCATATCATGAGAGCGGGGGGCAAGGGGCAACGCGTAGGAAAGTTCGTGGTAAACGGTGTTTTCAGGCTGCCAGAAAAGGAGAAGCCTCCCAGTTTTTCGACTGGAAGGCTTCGCGTTGGTAGCTGCCCTTGCCCTTGGCGGGTCGTTCCTGGCGGCTGCGGAACAGGGGTTGGGCGACGATGGACTTGGCCTTGTTGGGGCGCTTTTTGCTCATGACGGCACTCCTTGGTTGGAGCGCCGATCATACGCCGATCACGCTCCCGCGCAATCCCTGTGGCCTTGGCAGGCCGCGTGTATCCCGCACCGGGCTATTGGGCAGGAAGTACGTTGCGCTGCCCGGCCATCAACAGCGACAGGCGCGACAGGCTGATCCACACCGAACCCTGGGCCTGGCCCTTGATCTGGGCGTCGATGTGCTGGGCGTCCTGCAGCAGTTCGCCCCAGCGCTTGGCCGAATGGCGTTGCAGGGCTTTGCTCATCAGCGGTTTGCGCTTGTCCCATACTGGCGGCTTGGCGCTGCTGAAGGCTTTGTCCAGCGGCGTGCCCTGGCTGTATTGCAGGGCAATGCTGGCCAGGGTGCGCAGCTCACGGGCCAGGGCCCAGAGAATCACCGGTGGCTCCACACCCTCGCCGCGCAAGCCCTCGAGCATGCGCAACGCATGGGCCGCTTCGCCGTTGAGTACCGCGTCAACCAGGCCGAATACGTCGAACCGTGCACTGTCGGCCACCGCCGACTGCACCGTTTCCAGGGTGACCTGGTTGTTCTCGGCCAGCAGCTTGAGCTTCTCGATTTCCTGGGCGGCCGCCAACAGGTTGCCCTCCACTCGCGCAGCAATGAGCTCGACGGCATCCTGCTGGGCAGCCAGGCCCGCCTGGGACAAGCGTTGGCGAATCCACTGCGGCAGCTGGTTGGCGTCCACCGGCCAGATCTGCACGAACTGGGTCTGCTGGCCGTCGATCAGGGCCTTGCCCCATTTGGTCTTCTGCGCGCTGCCATCAAGCTTGGGCAGGCTGATCAGTAGCAGGGTGTCTTCGGCCGGGCGGTTGCAGTACTCGATCAACGCCGCGGCGCCCTTGTCGCCAGGCTTGCCCGAGGGCAGGCGAAGTTCCAGCAGGCGCCGCTGGGCGAACAGCGACAGGCTGGCACCGGCCTGCAGCAGGGTGCCCCAATCGAAGTTGGCGTCGGCGCTGAAGACCTGGCGTTCATCGAAACCTTGGGCGCGAGCTGCGCTGCGCACGGCATCGGCGGCTTCCTGGCACAGCAACGGGTCGTCGCCGCTGATCACGTAGATCGGCGCCAGGCTGCCTTGCAGGTGTTTGTTGAGTTGGGCGGGGGTCAGTTTCATGGTGATGAAAGAAGGGGCGCCTGAGCGCCCCGTTCCTCTTTTACTTCGAAGGGATCTGGATCGGCGACTGTTGCGGCGTCGCGTCACGGATACGCTGGGCTTCGGCTTCCTGCTCGGCCAGGGCCTTGGCCTTGGCGTCAGCATCGGCCTGGAGCGTGTCCAGCTGCTGCGGGGTGATCTGCTGCAGACGCAGCATCAGGCGCTGGATAACTTCGCGGCGGATTTCCTCGCGAGTCTCCTGGGCCACCTGGTCGGAACCTGCCAGGTTGTTGCCGTCCTGGGTGTAGGTCTTGTCGACGATGATCTTGTCGCTGAGCAGGTTCAGGTTCTCGTGGCCGACGATGTCATAGCTCAGGGTGGTGGTCAGTTCGTACTCAGCCGAACGCGAACCGCTGGTGTAGCTGGCCGAACGCTGTTGCTCGTCCTCGTGGCTCAGCACCAGTTTGTACGGTGCGCCGTCGTAGACTTTCACGCCACTGGCACTGATTTGCTTGCGCAATTGGGTAACGGTGGGGCCGTAGGCATCGCGGGCGGTGACGTTCAGTTCTTTGAGCGCCAGTTGGCTGGTGCCGGTGCCGCGCAACTGGAAACCGCAGGCGCCCAGCAGCACGGCCAGGCCCATAACCAGTAGATTGCGTTTGATCATCTTGATGCTCCCTAGAAACCTTGTGGGCCGACTCTGTAAAGGGCGCCCGGCGAACCGGGCGCGCTGATCCGATCAGCTGGCGACGATATTGACCAGTTTGCCAGGCACGACGATGACCTTGCGGATCGTCAGGCCATCGATGAAGCGCAGCACGTTTTCGTTGACCCGGGCGGCGGCTTCGATTTCTTCGCGGGTGGCGCTGGCAGGCATTTCGATCTGACCGCGCAGCTTGCCGTTGACCTGGATCACCAGGGTCAGGCTGTCCTGTACCAGGGCGCTGTCGTCCAGCACCGGCCAGCCGGCGTCGATCACGGGGCCCGTGTGGCCCAGCGCATTCCACAGCTCGTGGCAGATGTGCGGGGTGATCGGGGCCAGCAGCAGGGTCACGGTTTCCAGGCCTTCCTGAATCAGGGCGCGGTCCTGTTCGGTGGCTTGCGGGGCTTTTTCCAGCACGTTCATCAGGGTCATCACCTGGGCGATGGCGGTGTTGAACTTGTGGTGTTGGCCGATATCCTGGCTGGCCTGCTTGATGGCCAGGTGGGTGGCGCGGCGAATGACTTTCTGCTCCTCCGACAGGCTGGCGATGTCCAGTACGGCAGGCAGGCCCTGGCCGACATGGGCCTGGGCCAGGCGCCAGACGCGGCGCATGAAGCGGTGCGAGCCTTCAACGCCCGAGTCGGACCACTCCAGGCTCATGTCGGGCGGCGAAGCGAACATCATGAACAGGCGGCAGGTGTCGGCACCGTACTGGTCGATCATCGACTGCGGGTCAACGCCGTTGTTCTTGGACTTGGACATCTTCTCGGTGCCACCGATTTCCACCGGCAGGCCGTCGCTGATCAGCTTGGCGCTGATGACCTTGGCCTTGCTGTCGCGTTCCAGCTCCACGTCGGCCGGGTTGAACCAGGTCTTGCCGCCGTTTTCTTCCAGGCGGTAGTAGGTCTCGGCGACCACCATGCCCTGGGTCAGCAGGTTCTTGAACGGCTCGTTGGAACCGACCAGGCCTTCGTCGCGCATCAGCTTGTGGAAGAAACGTGCGTACAGCAGGTGCAGGATGGCGTGTTCGATACCACCGATATACTGGTCCACGGGCAGCCAGTGGTTGGCCGCGGCCGGGTCGACCATGCCCTGGTCGTAGTGTGGCGAGGCGTAGCGGGCGTAGTACCACGAGGACTCCACGAAGGTGTCCATGGTGTCGGTTTCACGCTTGGCCGCCGCGCCGCATTTCGGGCAGGTGCACTGGAAGAATTCGGGCATGCGCGCCAGCGGCGAACCGGCACCGTCCGGGACTACATCTTCTGGCAGCTTGACCGGCAGTTGGTCTTCCGGCACCGGCACGTCGCCACAGGTGTCGCAGTGGATGATCGGGATCGGGCAGCCCCAGTAGCGCTGGCGGCTGATGCCCCAGTCGCGCAGGCGGAACTGGGTGCGCGACTTGCCGAGTTCCTTCTTGATCAGTGCCACTTCGATGGCATCGAAAGCGCCGGCGAAGTCCAGGCCGTCGAATTCACCCGAGTTGATCAGGGTGCCGTGCTCGTTGTACGCGTCCTGCCAAGGGGTAGGGGTCAGGTCGCCCGCGCTGGTGCGCACCACCGGTTTGACCGGCAGGTGGTATTTGACAGCGAACTCGAAATCACGCTCATCGTGCGCGGGCACAGCCATCACCGCACCGTCGCCGTAGTGCATCAGCACATAGTTGGCGACCCACACCGGCAGCTTTTCACCGGTCAGCGGGTGCTCGACGAACAGCGGCGTCGGCATGCCTTTCTTTTCCTGGGTGGCGACGTCGGCTTCGGCGACGCTGCCGCTCTTGCATTCATTGATGAATGCCTGCAGCTCAGGGTTGTTCTGCGCCGCCAGGGTGGCCAGCGGGTGCTCGGCGGCCACGGCCACGTAGGTGGCACCCATCAGGGTGTCCGGGCGGGTAGTGAATACTTTCAGGGTACCGGTTTCGCCGATCGACGCCTGGTCGTACGGGAACTGCACTTCCATGCCCCGGGACTTGCCGATCCAGTTGCGCTGCATGGTCTTGACCTGCTCAGGCCAGCCCGGCAGTTCGTCGAGGCTTTCCAGCAGCTCTTCGGCGTACGCGGTGATCTTGAAGTAGTACATCGGGATTTCGCGCTTCTCGATCAGCGCGCCCGAACGCCAGCCACGGCCGTCGATGACCTGCTCGTTGGCCAGCACGGTCTGGTCCACCGGGTCCCAGTTCACCGTGCCGTTCTTGCGGTAGATCACGCCTTTTTCGAACAGGCGGGTGAACAGCCATTGCTCCCAACGGTAGTAGTCGGGCTTGCAGGTGGTGACTTCGCGCGACCAGTCGATCGCCAGGCCCAGGCTCTTGAGCTGGGTCTTCATGTAGGCGATGTTCTCGTAGGTCCACTTGGCCGGCGCGACGTTGTTCTTCATGGCGGCGTTTTCCGCCGGCATGCCGAAGGCGTCCCACCCCATTGGCTGCAGGACATTCTTGCCCTGCATGCGGTGGTAGCGCGAGATCACGTCGCCAATGGTGTAGTTGCGCACGTGCCCCATGTGTAGCTTGCCGCTGGGGTAGGGGAACATCGACAGGCAGTAGAAGGTCTCCTTGCCTGGCTGTTCACTTACTTCAAAGGACTTTTGCTCGTCCCAGAACGACTGGGCGGCGGCTTCGATTTCGCGGGGCTGATAGAGTTCGTGCATGGCTACTTTGCGCTGAGAAATGGGTGACCTTATCCAGGCAGCGTGAAATCCGCTACACCCGGCAATCCGGCGGCGATCTTTAAACGCCGTAGCATACATGACCCCACTCGAAGGTGGGAAACCCTGATTGCATCAAAGCATGGGGCCCAGGGCCGGCCGAATGTCAGCAAACGCCCGCAGGCGTTGGCCGTTGGTCGCGGCGGCGGGCCGGTTTTGCCTGCGCCGCTAAGCTCATCAGTGGGGAACGTGTTTTATTTTCAATGAGGTGAACGGATGGTTGAGTCACATGTTAAAGGGATGAAGCCGGAGCTGTTTGAACGTTTGATCGATCGCCTTGGCCTGGCCCTGGATGTCGCCAGGACCTCGGTACGTTTGCGCAACGAAGCCCCTGCCGAACTCGAGCTGCGCGGCCTGAGCCGTGCCGAGGTTGAGCTGATCAATGCCTACCTGGACACCATGCCCGTGGGCGTGCATGCCGGCGCGGTGGTTCGCGACCCCCGGGAAGCCGTGCCGCCCGCCAGCAATAACGTAGTGTGGATCAAGAACAAGGCACCGAAACGGCCCGCCAGCAAAGCCCGGTCGATGCAGTTCAAGTAAGTGTCGAGGTGATGCACCTTCCTGCACGCCCCCGGCACATTCATATTGTTGTGTCCCGTTGTTACCCTTAGGCTTCGAGCATCCATGGAGATGCTCGATGCCTTTTCGTTACTTCATCAAACAGTTGCTGTTGCCCCCGGGCATTCTTTTCATCTTCCTTCTGCTGGCCTGGTGGCTGCGGCGTTCACGGCCGCGGCTGGCCTGTGTCTGTTTCGTGGTGGGGCTTGGCGGCCTCTGGTTGATGAGCATGCCCAAGGTGGTGCAACTGGCAGCCCATGTACTGGAGCAGGAGCCCGCACTGACCGCCGCGCAGTGGCCGCAGTTGGCCCAGCGTGCCGATGCCATCGTGGTTCTGGGCGCAGGGCGCGAACGTGGCGACCCGGCCTGGGGCGGCGAAGACCAGCCCACGGGCGTCAACCTGGAGCGTGTGCGCTATGCCGCCCGGCTCGCCAAGGCTTCCGGGCTGCCGGTATTGACCTCCGGCGGCTTGCATTATGGTTCGCCGCCCAGCGAGGCCTACATCATGGCCACTTCATTGCAGGATGACTTCGGTGTACCGACCCGCTGGCAGGAAGGCGCCAGCCGCACCACCTGGGAAAACGCCACCCTGAGTGCCGACATCCTCAAGGCCCAGGGCATTCATCGTGTCGTGGTGGTGACCCAGGCCTGGCACATGCCGCGGGCGCGCTGGAGTTTCGAGCATGCGGGGTTGGAAGTGGTGAGTGCGCCGGTGGGCTTTCTGGGCATCGACAATGCCCGGGCATTGGGAGGGTGGATGCCGGAAGGCAAGGCCTTCTGGCAGAGTGGGCAGTTGTTGAATGAGGCGGTGGGGTTGGTTGGGTATCGCCTGTTCTACCGGTGATGAGTAGTGTCTGGTTCCCGAGCTTCGCCCGGTCCTGCGAGGGAACTGTGTAACCTGCAGGGCCGGGCGAAGCTCGGGAAGAGAGCGACGCCGATCTAGACGGTTCTTGCAACCCGCCCAGCCAGGAGCGCCCAGCCGAACAGCACCAGGCACAGGATGATCAGCGGCCACGAGCGCCACTGCAGGTACGGTGTGAGCTGATGCATCGGCACCACCTCGCCATACAGAATGCCTTTCTGGAACTGCGGAATCTGCTCGGTGATTTCCCCATAGGGGTTGATCAGCGCCGTGACGCCGTTGTTGGTGGCACGAATCATCCAGCGGCCGGCCTCCAGCGCACGCATCTGCGCCATCTGCAAGTGCTGCAGCGGGCCGATGGAGGTGCCGAACCAGGTGTCGTTGCTGATGGTCAGCAGCAGGTCGCTACGCGCGGCCTCGCCAGCGGCAAACTCCGGGTACACCACTTCATAGCAGATGAAGGGCGCGATTTCGTAGCCCTTCGCCTGCAGCAGCGCCTGGTCGGCGGGGCCGCGGGCGAAGTCCGACATCGGCAGGTCGAAGAAGGCGATCAGGCCGCGCAGTACATCCTGCAGAGGCACGTATTCGCCAAACGGCACCAGTTTCTGCTTCAGGTAGGTGCCGTCGCCCTGGCCCGTCACGGTGATGCCGTTGAAATACTTCTTCTCGTGACGCACCAGCTGGCGGATCGGCACGCCAGTGATCAGTGCCGAATTCCGGCTGCTGGCGAAGTTGCCCATCATGTCCAGGTAGCCCTGGGCATTGTCCATCAGGATCGGCACCGCGGTTTCCGGCCAGATGATCAGGTCGGTACGCTTGGCGGTGAAGGTCATGTCACGGTACAGCGCCAATTGTGCATCGACCTGGGCTGGGTCCCATTTCATTTCCTGTTCGATGTTGCCCTGCACCGCTGCCACGCTCAGGGGCTGGCCCAAGGGCTCGGTCCAGGCATGGTGCTTGAGGCCCTGGCCGATGAGCCAGGGGCCGGCCAGCAGCGCCAGCGCCCCGGCGAGGGCGCCCTTGCGCTGGCGCAGGCGGTGGAGGTTGCACAGCAGCGCGGCGCTCAGTGCCAGCACGAACGACACCAGCCACAGGCCGCCGACCGGCGCCAGGCCGGCCAGTGGCGCGTCGAGCTGGCTGTAACCGGCGTAAAGCCAGGGGAAACCGGTGAGGAACCAGCCGCGGAAGGCCTCCTGGGCCACCCACAGTGCACCGAAGGCCAGGGCATCGGCCAGCGGCGCCTCGTTGCGGCGCAGCCAGCGCGCCCACAGCCAGGCAGGCAGGGCGAAGAACAGCGCCACGGCCATGCTGAACAGCAACATGAGGAAGCCGGCCAGCAGCACCGAGGCGCCACCGAAGTTGTGGATGCTGACGTAGATCCAGCTGGTGCCGGCGCCGAACAGGCCGAAGCCATAGCACCAGCCGCGCCCGGCTGCCTGACGCGGGCTCAGCCCGCGCAGGCCCAGGTACAGCAGCGCCAGTGACAGCAGCGACAGCGGCCAGATATCGAATGGCGCCAGGGCCAGAGGGGTCAGTGCACCGGCCGCCACGGCCAGCAGGTTACCGGGCCAGCCGGGGCGGGTGATCCAGCGCATTGTGATCCTTAATGCGTTTTCAGCGAGAGATAGGGGTCAGGCGCAGCAAGTGTATCCGGCGGCTGTCGGCGTTGAGAATACGGAACCGGTAAGCACCGATTTCCGTGGTCTCGTTACGCTTGGGCAGGTGGCCGAAGGCGCTCATCACCAGGCCGCCCACGGTATCGAATTCGTCATCGGAGAATTCGCTGTCGAAGAACTCGTTGAAGTTCTCGATCGGCGTCAGCGCCTTGATCAGGAAGTCGCCGCTGGGCAGGGGCTTGATGTAGCTGTCTTCTTCCACATCATGCTCGTCCTCGATGTCGCCGACGATCTGCTCCAGCACGTCCTCGATGGTCACCAGGCCGGCCACGCCGCCGTATTCGTCGATGACGATGGCCATGTGGTTGTGGTTGGCGCGGAATTCGCGCAGCAGCACGTTCAGGCGCTTGGACTCGGGCACGAAGGTGGCCGGGCGCAGCAGGTCCTTGATGTTGAAGCTGTCGCCGTTTTCCTGAAGGATCAGGGGCAGCAGGTCCTTGGCCAGCAGCACGCCGATCACGTCGTCATGGCTGTCGCCGATGACCGGGTAACGGGAGTGGGCGGCGTCGATCACCGCGGGCAGGAATTCGCGAGGTGTCTGGGTCGACTTGATGCTGATCATCTGCGAGCGCGGCACCATGATGTCACGCACTTGCAGGTCGGCAACCTGGATGGCGCCTTCGACGATGGTCAGCGCTTCGCTGTCGAGCAGCTTGTTCTGGTGGGCTTCGCGCAGCAGCTCCAGCAGCTCCTGGCGGTTTTTCGGCTCATGGGCAAAAGCCTGGGTGATTTTACCCAGCCATGACTTTTGCCCGTTGCTCGATCGATCTTCGCTCATGGCCCTTTTCTCGTGATCCTTGCTGTTTCGGTGGTGAATATCAGTGTTCATCGTCGTCTGCATACGGGTCGGGGTGACCCAACTTGGCAAGCAACTCTCGTTCCAGGCCTTCCATTTCCTCGGCTTCCTCGTCCTCTTCATGGTCGAAACCAAGCAGGTGCAGGCAACCGTGGATGACCAGGTGCGCCCAGTGGGCTTCCAGCGACTTGCCTTGTTCGGCAGCTTCGCGCTCCACCACCGCCACGCAGATCACCAGATCGCCCAGCAGGGGGATGTCGAGCATGTCGTCCGGCACATCGGCAGGAAAGGACAGGACGTTGGTGGCGTAATCCTTGTGACGGTAGGTGTGGTTCAGCTCGCGCCCTTCGGGCACGTCCACCAGGCGGATGGTCAGCTCCGAATCGCCTTTGCGCATGCCCAGCGCGGTTTCGCACCACTGCTGGAACAACGTTTCGCTGGGCACCGGGTCATTGGTGGCAACCTGCAGGTCCAGTTCAACCATTGCGGCGGCTGTCCTGTTCCGGGGTGCGGGCATCGAAGCGCTCGTAGGCTTCGACGATGCGCTGTACCAGCGGGTGGCGCACCACGTCCTTGGGCTTGAAGTGGGTAAAGCTGATGCCCGGCACGCCGTCCAGCACTTCGATGACATGGGCCAGGCCGGACTTGGTGCCCTTGGGCAGGTCGACCTGGGTGATGTCACCGGTGATCACGGCGGTGGAGCCGAAACCGATGCGGGTCAGGAACATTTTCATCTGCTCGACGGTGGTGTTCTGGCTTTCGTCGAGGATGATGAAGCTGTTGTTCAGGGTGCGGCCGCGCATATAGGCCAGCGGGGCGATTTCGATCACCTGGCGCTCGATGAGCTTGGCCACGTGTTCGAAGCCGAGCATCTCGTACAGCGCGTCATAGAGCGGGCGCAGGTACGGATCGATCTTCTGGGCCAGGTCACCGGGCAGGAAACCCAGCTTCTCGCCAGCTTCCACCGCCGGGCGTACCAGCAGGATGCGCCGCACCTGTTCGCGTTCCAGCGCATCCACGGCGCAGGCAACGGCCAGGTAGGTCTTGCCGGTACCGGCCGGGCCGATCCCGAAGTTGATGTCGTTACCCAGGATTTCCTTGACGTAGCGCTGCTGGTTCAGCCCGCGCGGGCGAATCATGCCCTTTCGCGTGCGCAACGACACCGGCACTTCGTTGTTGGCAGGGTTGTCCAGCTCTTCGATGGCCGATTCCTGCAGGTACAGGTGCACAAGGTCCGGAGACAGCTCGGTGGCCTTCGTCTCACGGTACAGGCGGCGCAGCAGGTGTTCGGCGGAGGTGGTGTGCTTGGGTTCGCCAATCAGTTCGAACTGATTGCCGCGGTTGCGGATCTCGATTTCCAGGCGTTGTTCGATCAGGCGCAGATGCTCGTCGAACTGCCCGCAGAGGTTGGCGAAACGGCGAGCTTCAAAGGGCTCGAGGATGAAACGATGAGGTTCTATGGGTGCGTTCAAGGTCGTTTTTAGCCGCCCGACGGCAATTGAGTTGGATTCAAGGATAACCCCAGTGGGCCACCGGCGAAAGGCCCCAGATGTCCAGTGGTCATCTGACGCTGCGCACGCAGCCTTCGGCCTGCTGCACGGGCCGCCGTGGCAGCGGACCTGGCCGCGGCCAGGTCCGCGTGACTTCAGGCACGCCGCATGTACCGCCGGCGTGGCCCTGGCCGCCGTTACGGAGGCGGTGACGGGTCAGATCAGCGTGCCGCGCAGCGAGTGGGGGCGTGCTTCGCCGATGTGCACGTCGACGAACTGGCCGATCAGCTTGGCGTCGAGGCAGGCGAAGTTGACGATCCGGTTGTTCTCGGTGCGGCCCTGCAGCTCGCCTGGGTCCTTGCGCGAGTAGTCGGTGACCAGAATCCGCTGGGTGGTACCCACCATCTGTCGGCTGATCTCGAAGCCCTGCTGGTTCAAGCGGTGCTGCAAGGCCTCCAGGCGTTGCTTCTTCAAGGCCTCCGGGGTGTCGTCGGCAAGGTCCGCGGCCGGGGTGCCCGGGCGCTGGCTGTAAACGAACGAGTAGGAGAAGTCGAAGCCCACGTCGGCCACCAGCTTCATGGTCTGTTCGAAGTCCTTCTCGGTTTCGCCGGGGAAGCCGACGATGAAGTCCGAACTGATGCAGATGCCCGGTACCGCGGCCTTCAGCTTGCGCAGCTTGGACTTGTATTCCAGCACCGTGTGGTTGCGCTTCATGGCCGCCAGCACCCGATCGGAGCCCGACTGCACCGGCAAGTGCAGGTGTTTCACCAGTTCCGGCACTTCGGCGTGGGCCTGGATCAGGCTGTCGGAGAACTCCAGCGGGTGCGAGGTGGTGTAGCGGATGCGGTCGATGCCTTCTACGGCGGCCACCACGCGGATCAACTCGGCCAGGTCCGCCAGGCGGCCGTCCTCGGTGAGGCCCCGGTAGCCATTGACGTTCTGGCCCAGCAGGGTCACTTCACGCACGCCGTTCTCGGCCAGGTGGATGACCTCGGCGATGACGTCGTCGAAAGGTCGGCTGACTTCTTCGCCGCGGGTGTAGGGCACCACGCAGAAAGTGCAGTACTTGCTGCAGCCTTCCATCACCGACACGTAGGCGGTGGGGCCATCGATGCGCGGCTCCGGCAGGTGGTCGAATTTTTCGATCTCGGGGAAGGAAATATCCACCTGGGGCAGTTTGGTCACGCGCGCGGCGTCGATCATTTCCGGCAGGCGGTGCAGGGTCTGCGGGCCGAACACCACGTCCACGTAGGGCGCGCGGTCGCGGATGGCCTCGCCTTCCTGGCTGGCCACGCAACCGCCCACGGCGATGACCATCTCCGGGTTGGCCAGTTTCAGCTCGCGCCAGCGGCCCAGTTGCGAGTACACGCGGTCCTGGGCCCGCTCGCGAATCGAGCAGGTGTTGAGCAGGATGACATCGGCGTCCTCCGCCCGGGCGGTGACCTCCAGGGCTTGATGTTCACCCAGCAGGTCGACCATGCGCGAGCTGTCGTACTCGTTCATCTGGCAGCCGTGGGTTTCGATGTAAAGCTTCTTGGCCATGGGGGATCATCTGGTCGTTCAACGAACCGCACATTATAGGGCCGCAAGCCCGACCTTCCTAGCATTGCCTGCCCGGCGCCTGTGCTATAGTTTTCGCCCTCTTTACCACCCCCGACTGTTGCCCACCCAAGATGACCAAACGCGAAGCTCCGATCTACAAAGTGATTTTCCTCAACCAGGGCCAGGTGTTCGAAATGTACGCCAAGCAAATCTTCCAGAGCGATCTGTGGGGTTTCCTGGAGATCGAGGAATTCGTCTTTGGCGAGCGCACCCAGGTCGTGGTGGACCCCAGCGAGGAAAAACTCAAGGCGCAGTTCGAAGGCGTGGTGCGCAGTTTCGTGCCCATGCACTCTATCGTGCGCATCGACGAAGTGGAGCGCCTGGGCACGCCGAAGATCAGCGAGGCCCGTGGCCCCAGCAACGTCATGCCGTTCCCGATGCCAATGCCGGAGAAGTAAGCGTCCCGGTATTGGCCCCCGGTTTCCCCCTCGTCAAGGAGAGTATTGGATGAAACTGATTGGCATGCTGGATTCCCCCTATGTACGCCGCACGGCGATTTCCCTGGACCTGTTCGGCGTCGCGTTCGAACACCAGTCATTGTCGGTGTTCAGCACCTTCGAAGACTTCGCCCGCATCAACCCGGTGGTCAAGGCCCCCAGCCTGGTACTGGATGACGGCACGGTCCTGATGGACTCGACCCTGATCGTCGGCTATTTCGAAGCCCAGGCTGCCGAAAGCCGCAGGCAGTTGCCGCAGCAACCCGCGGCGCTCGGCAAGGCGCTGGAGGTGGTCGGGCTGGCCCTCGCGGCGTGCGAGAAGGCGGTTCAGATCGTCTACGAGCGCAACCTGCGCCCCGAGGAGAAACTGCATCAGCCGTGGGTGGAGCGGGTGACGCGCCAGTTGCTGGCCGCTTGCCATGCGCTTGACCTGCATTACGCCGCGAACACCGAGCACGCGGTGGACCAGGCTGGTATCAGCAGTGCGGTGGCCTGGTCGTTCATTCAGTTGATGGTGGCTGACGTGGTCAAGGCAGACGACTTCCCTGCCTTGCGCGCTCACGCCGAACGTCTCGAACAGAGCGAGCTGTTCAAGCGTTACCCGATGGTCTGAGGCAGGGGGTCAGGGCAGCGGCGAGAAGGGCGAGCGGCCGTCGGCGGTCTGCAGTTCCAGCAGGTACTTGCGGAAGATCTGGCCCAGTACCTGTGTTGCCGTTTCCAACTGGTCGCGCGGCATCTGCGCGGCCACTTCGTCGGCGACGTCCAGGGCATCCTCGGCGCCGTTGACAGCGGCCATCTTCAGCACGATATAAGCCTGGATATTGTTGGCGGCGACGCCTTCGCCGTGGAAGAACATCATGCCCAGGTGGTATTGCGCATCGGCATGGCCTTGCAACGAGGCCTGCTCGAAGTAATTGAGGGCCTGGCCCAGGTCGCGGGGCGTGGCCGTGCCGTCGTAGTAGAACTGACCCAACTCGTATTGTGCCTGCGCATCCCCCGACTTGGCCGCCTGCTGGCAGGCAGCCAGGGCCTGTGGCAGGTCCTGGGGCTGGGTGTTGAGGGTGCAGCGACCCACCGCCGGAATCAACAACGAGTTGCCGCCTGCGGTTGCCAGCAGCGGCTGAAGGAGCAACAGGCAGCCCAGGGCAAGGGCGCGGCCGGTGCGGTTCATGGGGATCGACTTACCTCAACAGGAAACGGGCGGACCCGGCCAGGACAATGGACTGGTAGGGCATTATGAAATAAGCCGGGCCGTCCTTACAAAGTCTTTACTCGTTTTTCTGCTCTGCGGGGCTGTGAAGCGGCCTTGCGGCCACTGCTACAGAGTGTGTAGCAGCAGCCACCAGGCCGCGTCCAGCCGTTGAGCAGGGTTATTTCAGGGCGGCGAAGGCCCGTTCGGCGGCGTCCAGGGTGATTTTCAGCTCTGCATCGCCGTGGGCGATGGAGGTGAAGCCCGCTTCGAACGCGCTCGGCGCCAGGTACACGCCACCTTCCAGCATCAGGTGGAAGAAGCGCTTGAAGCGCTCTGCGTCGCTGCCCATCACGTCTTCGAAGGTAACGATGTCGTCGGCACCGCTGAAGTACAGGCCGAACATGCCACCCGCCTGGGTGGTCACGAACGGAATGCCGGCAGCATCGGCGCGCTGTTGCAGGCCATCGAGCAGCCGGGCGGTGTAGTCGCTCAGTTCGTCATGGAAGCCCGGGCGGCTGATCAGGTTCAGGGTGGTCAGGCCAGCGGCCATGGCCAGCGGGTTCCCCGACAGGGTGCCGGCCTGGTACACCGGGCCCAGCGGCGCGATGTGCGACATGATCTCGCGCTTGCCGCCGAAGCAGCCCACTGGCATGCCGCCGCCAATGATCTTGCCGAAGGTGCTCAGGTCGGGTGTAACCCCGTAGAACGCCTGGGCGCCGCCCAGGGCCACGCGAAAACCGGTCATCACTTCGTCGAAGATCAGTACCACGCCATGCTGGTCGCACAGTTCGCGCAGGCCTTGCAGGTAACCGGGCGCCGGTGGCACGCAGTTCATGTTGCCGGCTACCGGCTCGACGATGATGCACGCGACTTCCTGCCCCACATCGGCGAGCATCTCGGCGACCGCCGCCAGGTTGTTGAAGGGCAGGGTCAGGGTGTGTTTGGCGAACGCCGCCGGCACGCCCGGCGAGCTTGGCACGCCCAGGGTCAGGGCGCCGGAGCCGGCTTTCACCAGCAGGCTGTCGGAGTGGCCGTGGTAGCAGCCTTCGAACTTGATGATGCTGTCACGGCCGGTAAAGCCACGGGCCAGACGGATGGCGCTCATGGTGGCCTCGGTGCCCGAGCTGACCATGCGCACCATTTCCATGGACGGTACCAGCGAGCAGACAAGGTCGGCCATCTGGGTTTCCATCTCGGTCGGCGCACCGTATGACAGGCCGTGCTCCAGCTGCTTGCGCACCGCCTCCAGCACGTCGGGGTGGCTGTGGCCCAGGATCATCGGGCCCCAGGAGCCCACGTAGTCCACGTAGCGCTTGTCATCTTCGTCGGTGACGTAGGCACCGGCCGCGTGCTTGAAGAACAACGGCGTGCCGCCGACACTCTTGAAGGCGCGCACGGGCGAATTGACGCCACCAGGGATGTGTTTCTGAGCGTTGGCGAACAGCGTTTCGGAGCGGGACATAAGGGTAATCTCGTTAATCAGGCAGATTCGAACAGGGCGTTGAAGGCGCGTGCGCGGCGTGTCACGTCCTGGGCGGTCTCGGCGCCGAACAGGGCATTGACCACGGCCAGCAGGTCGGCGCCCTGTTCCAGCAGCAGCGGGGCGTTGTCCAGGGTGATACCGCCAATGGCGCAGATCGGCAGCTTGAACTGGGCGCGGGCCTGGCTGAGGGTGTCCAGGCTCACCAGGCCGGCATCGGGCTTGGTGCTGGAGTCGAAGAAGGCGCCGAAGGCCACGTAGCTGGCCCCTTCACGGGCGGCCTGTGCGGCCAGGGGCAGTTTCCCGTGGCAGGTGGAGCCAATGATGGCGTTGCGGCCCAGCAGGGCACGGGCCGGGGTCAACGGGCCGTCGGTCTGGCCCAGGTGCACGCCCACGCCCAGCTTGGCAGCCAGTTCCAGGTCATCGTTGATGATCAACTGGGTCTTGTAGGACTCGCACAGTTTGCGCAGGGCTTCGGCCTCGCGCAGGCGTCGGGCCTCGTCACTGGTCTTGTCGCGGTATTGCAGCAACACGACGCCACCGTCCAGGGCAGCCTTGACGTAATCAAGGAATTTGCCGGCCAACAGTTTGCTGTCGGTAATGGCGTAAAGGCCACGTAGTTTCATCAAGCGCACCTCAAAAATGGCGTGGCATCAGGAGCAGAAGTCCAGCGGTAACCGGCGGGGCACGTATTGGCCCTTGCCCAGTTGTTCGGCGTCACGCAGGGTGCGCCATGTGTAATCGAGCGCCGACTGCACGGCGCTTTCCAGTTGCTCGCCCAAGGCCAGGCGGCCAGCCAGCGCGCTGGCCAGGGTGCAACCGGAACCATGATAGCTGCCGGGCAGGCGCTGGCAGGTGAAGGTCTGGCGCCGACCGTCGCGGCTGTACAGGCGGTTGTGGATTTGCACTTCGTCGCCGTGGCCGCCGGTGATCAGCAAATGGCGCACGTAGGGCAGCAGTTTCTCCGCGCACTCATCGGCGGTGCCTTCCGGCAGTTCGGCGAGGATGCGTGCTTCAGGCAGGTTCGGGGTGGCGATGATCGCCAGGGGCAGCAGGCGTTCGCGCATGGCGTAGCCGACCTCGTCCTTGCCCAGCCGGCCCCCGCCACCGGCACGCAGCACCGGGTCGCAGACCATGGGCAGGTGCGGGTGCGCGCTGAGCAGCTCGACCACGGTGTCGACCATTTCCAGCGAGCCGAGCATGCCCAGCTTGACCGCTGCCACCTCGGAATCGTTGAGCACGGCATTGGCCTGGGCCATTACCCACTCGCGGTCCAGTACACGGAAGTCGGTGACATTGACAGTGTCCTGAACGGTCAGGGCGGTCACTGCGGGAGCAGCGTGACAGCCTTGGGCAATCAGGGCTTCGATATCTGCCTGCAGGCCGGCGCCGCCACTGGGGTCGTGGCCGGAGAGACAGAGGACAACGGGGCGGGAGCTATAGATATTCATGGTGCGCGAGCTTACCACCAAACGCTTTTGCGGGGCGGACAGGTGCAATTGGATTTTTTGTCGTAATGGCCAGCAATAATCGACCGATGGTCGCTGAAAGTGCTGTTATAGAGCCTTCGATACAAATTTTTACCAGCGGTGCGCTAGTGGCCAGAAGCTATGCTAGAGTGCTCCGAAACCGATAACAGGCACTGCCGGACGACGTCGTCTCAAAGGGAATGGGGGCTTCCTGACGCGCTCGTGCAGGCTACGCTGGGGCTGTATGCGCTATTTGCTGATACTACTGGTGGGCTGGCTACCGATGCTTGCCTGCGCGCTCGATTTCGACGAGTCCACGCGCACCCTTCCCCTGGGGCACGTGATGCAGGTGTACGAAGACGTCGATGGCACGGCCAGCATCGAACAGGTGAGCTCCGCGGGCTTCGCCGACAAATTCCATCGCCAGAACGAAGCTGTGCTCAACGCGGGTTACTCACGGTCGGTTTTCTGGCTGCGGGTAGACCTGCGCTTCGTGCCCAGGGAGCCCGACGCCGTGGGCAACTGGCTGCTGGAGTTGGCCTACCCGCCCATGGACAGTATCGAACTGTTCCTGCCCGACAAACGTGGCGTGTACCGCCTGAACGAGCACACCGGCGATGAGCTGCCGTACTCGGTGCGTCAGATCAAGCAGAACAATTACGTCTTCGCCATTCCGTTTCCCGCCAACGAGCAGAAGACCGTGTACCTGCGTATCCACAGCGAAGGCTCGGTGCAGGCACCGCTGAACCTGTGGTCCTACACCGCCTACCTGGAAGACCAGCCCACGCGTCTGTATGTGTTGGGGCTGATCTACGGGGTGCTGTTGGGGATGCTGGTGTACAACCTGTTCATCTACCTGAGCGTGCGCGACCGAAGCTACCTCTATTACATCCTCTATATCGCCTCGTTCGGCCTGTACCAGGTGTCGGTCAACGGCGCCGGGGTGCAGTACTTCTGGCCGGAGAACCCCTGGTGGGCCAATGCGTCCACGCCCCTGCTCATCGGTTCCGCCGCGCTGTTCGGCAGCCAGTTTGCCCGCAGCTTCCTGCAGACCGCCGACCACAGCCGCTGGCTCGACCGCATCCTGATGGTGCTGATGGGCTGGGGCGCGATAACCATGCTCATGTCCCTGGCCTCCACCTATGCCCTGGCCTTGCGCCTGGCCACGGCCCTGGCGCTGGTATTTACCGTGGTGATCTTCAGCGCTGGCCTGATTGCCTGGTGGCATGGCCTGCGCCTGGCGCGCTACTTCATCATTGCCTGGACCGCCTTCCTCGCAGGCGGCGTCATCAATACGCTGATGGTGCTGGGCTACCTGCCCAACGTGTTCATCACCATGTACGCCAGCCAGATAGGCTCGGCACTGGAGGTGGGCCTGTTGTCCCTGGCGCTGGCCGACCGCATAAACTCCATGCGCGAGCAGCAGGCCCGGGTGCTGCTTGAGGCCGGGCAGAAGCTGGAGTTGCTCAACCAGCAACTGGCCAACAGCAACCGCCTGAAGGACGAGTTCCTGGCGACCGTCACCCACGAACTGCGTACGCCCATGAATGGCGTCATCGGTTCGCTGGAACTGATGCAGACGGTGCCCATGGACGCCGAACTTGCCCAGTATCAGCAGACCGCCGCAGGTTCCGCGCGGGACATGATGCGCATGGTCGACGACATCCTCATCCTCACCGAACTGCAGGCCGGCAAGCTCTACCCGCGCCACGAACCGTTCGGCGTGCAGGCGCTGCTGGACAACCTGCAGATGCAGTTCATCCGCCCGGCACAGGCCAAGCACCTGGCGTTTTCCGTGGAAACCGACAGTGACCTGCCCGAGCGCCTGCAGGGCGATTCGAAAAAGCTGGCGCTGTGCCTGGGCTGCCTGCTGGACAACGCCATCAAATTCACTCGCCAAGGCGCGGTAGGCTTGCGCGTTCGTGCCGGTACCCGCACCGCTGACAGCTTGGAACTGAGCTTCAGGGTCAGCGATACCGGCATCGGCTTCAGTCAGTTGGCTGATGCGGCGCTGTACCAGCGGTTTTCCCAGGTGGACGGCTCCATGACCCGTGAGTACGGCGGCCTGGGAATAGGCCTGGCGATTTGCAGGCAATTGGCCGACCTGATGGGGGGTGAACTCAGCCACCACTCCGAGCCTGGCTACGGTAGTTGGTTCGAATTGCGTGTCCCGCTGGGTGTGGTGCACCGCGCAGGTAATGCCCCGCCTGGCCTGCGCCCCGGGCCTCAACGCCCGCAACGCCAGCCGCAGGACTGCACGGTATTGCTGGTAGACGACAACAGCATCAACCAGCTGGTGATTCGCGGCATGCTGCTCAAGCTCGGATACCGGGTGCGCACTGCCGACGATGGCATCACCGCCCTTGAACTGTTGCACCGCGAGCGCTTCGATGCGGTGCTGCTGGACTGCCAGACCCCGTTGACCGATGCCTTCGCCACCACCCGGCGCCTGCGTGAACTGCCGGGGTGCGCACGCTTGCCGGTGCTGGCGGTGATCGCGCAGCGCCATGAGCGCCAGCGCTGCCTGGAAGCGGGCATGAGTGACTGCCTCAACCGCCCCGTGCGTTTCGAGGAATTGCAGGCGGCGCTGCATCGCTGGCTATTGGTGCAAGCGCAGGGCGAAAGCGCCGGCAGTTAGGCCGAAATGACACTTTGATGCAAGGCTTCAGCGTGCTTCACTGGGGCAGGAACCCGCCCCCAGGAGCCTGCGATGAACCTGCATCAGTTCGCCGAGACCCACGAAGTCACGAACCAGCCGCCCTCGCTGGACGGCGCCAACCTGTGGCGTATCGACCTACCGCTGCAGGAATGGGTGCGCCGTTGCGGCGGTGGCTGGGCCGAGTCGCGCATCGACGCCTATGGCGCGCTGGCAGGCGGGCCGCTGATGGCGGCCGGTTTCCTGGCCAACCAGCATAAACCCGTGTTCAACAGCCACGACCGCTACGGCCACCGGGTCGACCTGGTGGAATTCCACCCCGCTTATCACGAGCTGATGCGCACGGCCATCGAGCATGGCCTGCCGTCCCTGCCTTGGGCTCACCCCCAGCCCGGCGCCCACGTGGCCCGCGCCGGCATGACCTACCTGCATAGCCAGGCCGAGGCCGGCAGCGGTTGCCCGTTGACCATGACCTTCGCCAGTGTACCGGCGCTGCGGTTGCAACCGGACCTGGCCGAGCAATGGCTGCCCAAGGTGCTGGCCACCGAATATGACCCGCGCAACGTCGGTATGGCCCACAAGGCCGGGGTTACCCTGGGCATGGCCATGACCGAGAAGCAGGGCGGTACCGATGTGCGCGCCAACACCACTCGGGCGTTCGCCGTGGGTTCGCCGGGGCCAGGCCAGGCTTACGAACTGGTGGGGCACAAATGGTTCTGCTCGGCGCCCATGTGCGATGCCTTCCTGACCCTGGCGCAGACCGACAAGGGCTTGAGCTGTTTCCTGCTGCCACGCCACCGCCCCGACGATACGCGTAACGAGTTCTACATCCAGCGCCTGAAGAACAAACTGGGCAATTGCTCCAACGCCTCCAGTGAGGTCGAATTCCGGGGGGCCTTGGCCTGGATGATCGGTGAAGAAGGCCGAGGCGTGCCCACCATCATCGAAATGGTGGCCATGACTCGCTTTGATTGCATGGTCGGCTCCAGTGCCCTGATGCGTCAGGCCCTGACCCAGGCTGCGCATCATTGCGCGCATCGCCAGGTAGGCGGGCGCCTGCTGGCCGATCAGCCATTGATGCAGAACGTGTTGGCCGACCTGGCGTTGGAGAGCGAAGCGGCTCTGGCGCTGAGTCTGCGGATGGGCCAGGCACTGGACAACCTGGACGACGGCCAGCAGGCGCGGTTCGCTCGGTTGATGACGGCGGTGGGCAAGTACTGGATCTGCAAACGGGCCCCGGCCATGATCAACGAAGCGGCCGAATGCATGGGCGGTGCCGGTTATGTGGAAGACAGCATCCTGCCGCGGCTTTACCGCGAGGCGCCCGTGAATTCCACGTGGGAGGGCTCGGGCAACGTGCAGTGCCTGGACGTGCTTCGCGCCTTGTCCAAGGAGCCAGGCGTGCTCGACGCATTGTTCGCCGAGCTGGGCGATGGCCATGGCGACCGGCGCCTGGTGGCGCACATCGACCACCTGAAAGACGCGTTCACTGATACCGCTGACATCCAGTACCGCGCCCGGCAATTGACCGAGGACATTGCCCTGGCCGTGCAGGCGAAGTTGTTGCTGGAGGCAGGCAATACCGTGGTCAGCGATGCCTTCATCGCCAGCCGACTGGGCAGTGGCGGGCGCGTCTACGGCGTGCTGCCGCGCGGCCTGGATGTGCAGGCACTGGTGCAGCGTTCAACGCCGGCAACCCTGTAATCGCGGCGATCCCTCGCAGCACCGGGCTGATCGTCTGTTATCGGAAGGCGTGCCTTTGCCTGTTGTTACAGGCAAGATGGAGGTCTGCAAGATCAGACAGGAAGCGCACCGTGACTCAAGCCTTTGTTGTTGTCGAAACCGCCGAACAAGCCGTCGATCGTCTGGCTGAACTGCATGAACGGGCTACCCAGGCCCTGAGCCAGGCCCTCAAGCAGTACCTCAAGGATCGCAGCGAGCCCGACGCTGCCCAGCGGGCCCAGTTCCGCTACCCCGAATTGCGCGTCACTTACACCTACAGCGGCGAAGTGCCGCCCATCACCCGTGCCTACGCCAAGGTGCAGTCGCCGGGTACCTATTCAGTGACCGTCACCCAGCCCGCGGCTTTCCGCACTTACCTGCTGGACCAATTGCGACCGCTGATGCGCGACTTTTCCGTCACGGTCGAAGTGGGTGTCAGCGAGCAGAACATTCCGTACCCCTACGTGGTGGAGCAAGGCGATGAGCTGGCTGGCAGTGGCGTCACCGCCGCGGCCTTGGCAAGGGTATTTCCCAGCACCGACCTGTCCGCCGCCACTGACGGTGTCGCCGACGGCCTGTATGACTGGGCCACTGCCGACCCGATGCCATTGGCGCTGTTCGACGCCGCCCGCGTGGACTTCTCCCTGCGCCGCCTGATCCACTACACCGGCAGCGACTGGCGCCATGTGCAGCCGTGGATTCTGCTCACCAACTACCACCGCTATGTTGACCAGTTCGTCAGCCACGGCCTGGAGCAACTGCAAAGCGACCCGCGCTTCGTGCGCATGGTCATGCCCGGCAACGTGGTCATCGATAAAAGCATGAACACCGAGCAGGCCCAGGCGCTGGTCGACAGCGTGGTCTGGCACCGCTACCAGATGCCGGCCTACCACCTGATCGCCGCCGATGGCGATGGCGTGACCCTGGTCAACATCGGCGTGGGCCCCTCCAACGCCAAGAACATCACTGACCACCTGGCGGTGCTGCGCCCACATTGCTGGTTGATGATCGGCCACTGTGGCGGGCTACGCCAATCCCAGACCATCGGCGACTATGTGCTGGCCCACGCCTACATGCGCCAGGACGGCATCCTCGACCGCGTGCTGCCGCCGAACATCCCGATCCCGGCACTGGCCGAGGTGCAGATGGCCCTGCAGGAGGCAGCGGCGCAAATCACCGGCGAGCGTGGCGATGAGCTGAAGAAACGCCTGCGCACCGGTACCGTGCTGACTTATGACGACCGCAACTGGGAGCTGCGCTGGGCCCAGGAACGGCCGTTGATCAACCTGTCCCGTGCCGTGGCCGTGGACATGGAAAGCGGCACCATCGCCGCCCAGGGTTACCGCCTGCGCGTACCGTACGGCACGTTGCTGTGTGTGTCCGACAAGCCGCTGCACAGCGAGATCAAGCTGCCGGGTTCGGCCAATGCCTTCTACAACCGGGCGGTCAGCCAGCACCTGAAGATCGGCATCGCCGCGCTGGACCTGCTGCGAACCGAGCTGAACTCGTTGCACTCGCGCAAACTGCGCAGCTTCGACGAACCGCCGTTCCGTTGAGGTTTGCCCAAAGCGGCCGGGCCCACTAGCATAGTCGGCCCAGTTGCCTTGATAGCCTTCGCCATGTCTTTGCCACCGCGTTCCAACCCTCGCCGCCCGGGCACCAAACCCTCTACCAAGCCCGGGCAACCACGGCGCGTGGCCAAGGCGCCGCCGGCCGAGCCGCGGTTGATCCTGTTCAACAAGCCCTTCGACGTGCTGACCCAGTTCAGCGACGGCGAAGGGCGGGCGACGCTCAAGGACTTCATTGACATTCCAGGCATCTACCCGGCCGGGCGCCTGGACCGCGACAGCGAAGGGTTGTTGCTGCTGACCAACGACGGCCAGTTGCAAGCGCGCATCGCCGACCCCAAACACAAGTTGGCCAAGACCTATTGGGTGCAGGTGGAGGGCGAACCAACCGAGGAGCACTTGCAGCGGTTGCGCCAGGGCGTGGAGCTCAACGACGGCATGACCCTGCCGGCTCAGGCGCGTCTGCTGGCAGAGCCGGACCTGTGGCCGCGCGACCCGCCGGTACGGTTCCGCAAGAGCGTGCCCACCCATTGGCTGGAACTCATCATCAAGGAAGGCCGCAACCGCCAGGTTCGGCGCATGACGGCGGCGGTGGGCTTGCCCACCTTGCGCCTGGTGCGCGTGCGCATTGGGGATTGGGCACTGGACGGCCTGGAACAGGGCAAATACCGCGAAGTACCCGCCAAACTGTAGCCGCGGACCTGGCCGCGTCACGATCGCCGTGCACCATCAGGCAAGCCGCAAGCCCAACTGCCTAGCGCGACTCGATCACCGCGATCACCACGGTCTTGATGATGAACGCCAGCACGCCCAGCCCCAGCACCGCGAACAGGATCAGGGTGCCCAGCCGCCCGGCCCTGGACTTCTTCGCCAGGTCCCAGACGATAAACCCCATGAACCCCACCAGGGCAGTGACGAGAATTCGCAGCATCCAGCCTTCGAATACATCCGGGTCCATGTGGCCGTTCCTCAGGTGCGCAGGTGGGTCAGCGGCAGTTCGGTGCTGGACAGCACCTGGTTCAGCACAAAGCTCGAGCGCACGCTGGTCACGCCTTCGATGCGGGTCAGGTGGCCTAGCAGCAGCTTTTGGTAATGGTCCATGTCCGGCACCACCACCTTGAGCAGGTAGTCCGCTTCCATGCCGGTCACTAGGCTGCATTCCAGCACCTGGGGCAGGGCGCGCACGGCGGCTTCGAAATTCTCGAAGCGCTCGGGGGTGTGGCGGTCCATGCCGATGTTCACGTAGGCCGTCAGGCTCAGGCTGAGCATCTTGCGGTCCAGCAGGGCGACCTGGCGAGTGATGTAACCGTCATCTTCCAGTTGCTTGACCCGGCGCGAGCAGGGCGAAGGCGACAGGCCGATGCGTTCGGCCAGTTCCTGGTTGGAGATGCGGGCATCGCGCTGCAATTCGGCGAGAATGCTCAGGTCATAACGGTCCAGCTTGCTCATGGATCTGCCCTTGATCTTTAATATTGCTGCAAATTATCCATCTGAAGGCAAAAATTGCGCAAGTGATGTTTTCATCAGCAATCTTCGCAATCCCCTGCCGCCGCTTTCGTCTTATGCTTATACCCAGAATCACTACCCGGACATGAGTCCACTGCGACCCGCCCAAGCAGGCAGGTCGCGGCCACCACCCCCACAGGGGATGCGCTGGCCCCCGGGTTGCACGCGGTCCAGAAGACAGCGTGAGGTGAGCCGGCGCCACAAGCGTCGAGCCGGACGGAAGACACTAAAGGGAGGCCGACGGGCCTCCCTTCTTTCTTTGTGGGCGCTGTAAAAAAACCGCGCAACAAAATCATGTCCCCGCCGATACCCTCCTCATACACCCTGATAGACTTGAAGAACCGAAAGGTCGTTTCCAGTCTTGTCTGTACGCCCTAACCCCCGTGAGGAAAAGCATGAAGTCGCGCATCTGGCAGTTGGCAGGTGTTGGTTTGCTCTGTGTGAGTGTCAGCGCTCAAACCCTGGCCGAAGGGCCAAACTCGCAAGAAGAACAGCGGGGCAACCAGCATGGACCGCAAGGGCAGCAAAACCACCCGCAGCCGCAACAGCAGCAGAATCACCCGCAGCCGCAACAACCACCTCAGCAACAACAGCAGCAACAGCGCCCGGTGCAGCAGAGCGGGCAATACCAGTTTCACCAGCAGAACTTCAACCGGGACGAGCCTGCGCGTCAGCAGCAGAATTTCAACCGCCCCGAGCCTCAGCGCCAACCGCAGCAGCCACCCGTGCAGCAGCAACAGCCGCGCCCGCAGCAGCAGAGTGGCCAGTACCAGTTTCACCAGCAGGACTTCCCGCGCGCCCAGGACCCGAACAACCGCAACCAGTTCGACAACCGCCCCGCGCAGAATTTCGAGCAGCCCTCCATTCGGCCCAAGCCCGATGAAGTGCGCCAGACCCAGCCGCCCATTCGCGGCAACTACGCCGACATGCCCAACCGCGACCGTCGTGATGACCGCCGCTGGCCTGGCCGCCCCGATGGTCATGGCAATGGCTGGGGCCCTGGCCCGCAATACCGGCCCGGGCAGTTCGTCGACCGTTTCCCCGGGCAGTCCTACCGCGTGCCATACCGGGGGGGCGACTACTTTTTCTCGGGGGGCTACTGGTACCGGCCTGAAGGCCCGCGCTACATAGTGGTGTCACCGCCTTATGGTATCCGTACCCGTTACCTGCCGGACTATGCCCGCGAAGTATGGGTGGGCGGCGCACTGTTCTTCCTCGCCGCAGGCAGCTACTACCAGTGGCTGGACTCGAGCCAGGAGTACCAGGTGGTCAACCCGCCCACCGCCCAGCCGGAGCCCGCGCCCAACCCCTATGACGTGAACCTGTACCCGGCCTACGGCCAGAGCCCCGAGCAGATGGCTCAGGACAAGTACGAGTGCTATCGCCAGGCGGTGCAGCAGACCGGATTCGACCCGGCCACTGCCACCTATGCGCCTGAAGAGGCCGTGGTGTACGGCTACCGCAACGCCTTCGGCTCCTGCCTGACCACCCGCGGTTACAGGGTGTACTGACGCGGGTCGGTGCGGCTGGCCTTGAGTACTTCCTGCGGGTCGGCGTGCACCAGCACTTCGGCCTGTGGGTAGGTCTTCATGATCGCTGCCTCCACCTGTTCGCACAGGTCGTGGGCGGCGGTCAGGGTCAGGTGGCCTGGCAGTTCCAGGTGCAACTGCACGAACCAGTGGTTGCCGGACATGCGCGTGCGCAGGTCATGGGCGCCCAGTACGCCGGGCACACCACAGGCCAGGGCCAGCATCTGCTCGCTGACATCGGCCGGCAGTTCCTGGTCCATCAGGATGGCCGAGCTTTCCCGGGCGATCTGTACCGCGCTCCAGAGGATATACAGGGAGATACCCAGGCCGAAAAAGGCGTCCATCTGGCCGAGGCCGAACTGTGCCAGCAGCAGCGCTACCAGAATGCTGCCGTTGAGCATCATGTCCGAGCGGTAATGCAAGGAGTCCGCGCGAATGGCCGTGGAGCCGGTTTCGCGGATGACCTTGTACTGGATGGCCAGCAACCCTGCCGTGAGCACCAGCGACAGCACCATCACTGCGATGCCCAGGCCTGCCTGGCCCAGTGGTTGCGGGTTGTGCAGCCGCTCGACCGCCTGGTAGGCGATCAGCACCGCACTGAAACCGATGAACAGCGCCTGGGCCATGCCGGCCATGGCTTCTGCCTTGCCGTGCCCGTACCGATGGTCGTCATCGGCAGGGCGCAGGGCGTAATGCACCGCCAGCAGGTTGAGAAAAGAAGTCGCGCCGTCCAGCACCGAGTCGGTGAGGCCGGCCAGCAAGCTGACCGACCCGCTCAACCACCAGGCCACGGCCTTGGCGATGATCAGGATGGCGGCCACCGTCAGCGAAGCGCGGGTGGCCAGGCGCAGCAGTTTGATGTGGCGAGCGGATGGGGTCATGGGGGCCTTTTCTTACGCGGCGGGTTTGAGGCCGAACATTGCCAGCTGTTCGACGCTGCCACGGCTTTCGATCAGGCGCGGGTCGTTCAGGGGCAGGCTGCGGCCCAGTTCGTTCTGCAGAATGGCTTCCAGTTTCGCCCGGTCTACCTTGCCATCGGCGGTCACCGCCTCGCGGAGTTTTTCCGGGGCTACCTGGGCTGTCTTGCCGTGAGGGAAGTAGATGGCGCCAGTGGCGAAATCGACGCCGAACGCGATCAGGCCGGGGATGATATAGAACAACAGGCCCACGGCGTCGGCGATGACGATGACCGGGTCGACATGGCCGTCGATCTGGCCGCGACGATCAGGGTAGAACAGGCTGCCGCAGGCAGTCACCTGGGTCAGCAGGGCGCCCACCAGGACACCGCCGATCAAACGCGAAGGAATACGCATGGGAATCTCCGTAATGAAGGACACAACGTTACAGGCAAAACGCCGTTACCAGTAGATAAGACCATGATAATAGGGCGCGGGTTCGCCGTTATACTCGTCGGCTTGCTTGGGAGCCACCATGATTTCATTGCCGATTGATGCCGTTCTGCCAGCCCTTCGTGAAGCCCTTTCGGCCCGCCACGAAGCGGTCCTCGAAGCCCCGCCCGGTGCTGGTAAAACCACCCGGGTGCCGCTGGCGCTGCTCGATGAGCCATGGCTGGCGGGCCAGACCATTCTCATGTTGGAGCCACGGCGCCTGGCGGCCCGCGCGGCGGCCGAGCGCCTGGCCAGTGAGTTGGGGGAGAAGGTCGGTGAAACCGTGGGTTACCGCATTCGCCTGGAGAGCAGGGTTGGCCCTAAAACCCGTATCGAGGTTGTGACTGAGGGCATCCTTACGCGGCGCCTGCAGGAAGACCCGGCGCTGGAGGGCGTGGGGCTGGTGATCTTTGACGAGTTCCATGAACGCAGCCTGGACGCCGACCTGGCGCTTGCACTGAGCCTCAACGGTCGCGAACTGCTGCGCGATGACCCGCCGCTGAAGATCCTGCTGATGTCTGCCACCCTGGAAGGCGAGCGCCTGGCCGCCATGCTGGATAATGCCCCCGTGGTGCGCAGCGAAGGGCGCATGTTCCCGGTGGATATCCGCTGGGGCCGGCCGTTCCAGCCGGGTGAATACGTGGAGCCGCGGGTGGTCAACACCGTGCTCGAAGCGCTCAACGACGAGACCGGTAGCGTCCTGGTGTTTCTGCCGGGCCAGGCCGAAATTCGCCGCGTGCACCAGCAGTTGGCCGAAGCCTTGGGCGAAGGTGGCAACGTGCTGCTGTGCCCCCTGCACGGTGAACTGGACCTGGCCGCCCAGCGTGCCGCCATTGACCCAGCACCTGCCGGGAAGCGCAAGGTGGTGCTGGCCACCAACATCGCCGAGACCAGCCTCACCATCGACGGCGTGCGTGTGGTCGTCGACGCCGGGCTGGCCCGCGTGCCGCGCTTTGACCCGGGCAGCGGCATGACCCGGCTGGACACCCAGCGTATCTCCCGCGCCAGCGCCACCCAGCGCGCTGGTCGGGCAGGGCGGTTGGAGCCGGGCGTGTGCTACCGCCTGTGGTCCGAGGCCCAGCATGAGCAGTTGGCGGCGTACGGTGCCGCTGAAATCCTCCAGGCCGACCTGGCCGGGCTGGCCCTGCAACTGGGGCGCTGGGGCGTTACGCCCGGCCAACTGAGCTGGCTCGACCTGCCCCCGGCGGCTGCCTACAACCAGGCCCTGGACCTGTTGGTACGCCTGGGGGCGCTGGCTGACGCGGGCGCGGTCAGCCTCACTGACCATGGCCAGGCCATGGCCCAGTTGCCTGCCCACCCACGCATCGCCCATTTGCTGTTGCGCGGGCATGCCCTGGGGCTGGCGGACCTGGCCTGCGACGTTGCGGCATTGCTGGGCGAACGCGACATCCTGCGTGGCGCCGGCGCCGACCTGCACAGCCGCCTGGGCCTGGTCTCGGGCGAGCAGCGCGGTGCGCGCGGCAGCCAGGGCGGTGTCCAGCGAGTACGGCAACTGGCCAGGCAATACCGCGGCTACCTCAAGGGCAATGGCAGCCAGCCGGTGGCCGACCCCCAGCACCCGCGTTGGCTGGGCGCGTTGCTGGCGCTGGCCTACCCGGACCGTGTCGCCCAGCAACGCCGGGCCGGTGGCGGCGAATACCGTCTGGCCAACGGCCGCGCTGCCCAATTCGGCGAACCGGACGCGCTGATGAAACACGAGTGGATCGTCATCGCTGACCTGGGCAGCCGCCAGGGCCAGCGCGAAGAGCGCATCTACCTGGCCACCGATTTCGACGCGCAGCTGTTGGACGGCGTATTGGCCGAGCAAGTGCGTCAGGTGGACCAATTGGAATGGGACGAGCGCGAAGGCGTGCTGCGCGCCGAACGCCAGCGCAAGGTCGGCGAGCTGGTGCTCAGCCGTGAACCATTACCCGGGCTGGACGACGCGGCCAGGGCGCACGCCCTGGCCGGCCTGGTGCGGCGCAAAGGCCTGGAACTGCTGCCCTGGACCCCCGAGCTGCGCCAGTGGCAGGCCCGGGTCGGTCTGCTACGCCAACTGGACCTCGACAAACAAGGCGCCAGCGAATGGCCGGACGTCAGCGACGCCGCGCTGCTGGCAACGCTGGAAGACTGGCTGGAACCTTACTTGGGGAAAGTCACCCGACTGAGCCACTTCGGCAACCTGGACCTGTCCTCCATTCTGCGCAACGCCTTGCCCTGGCCGCTGCCCCAGCGCCTGGACGAATGGGCGCCGCAGCACCTCACCGTGCCATCAGGCAGCAACGTACGGCTGGACTACAGCGAGCTGCCGCCGATCCTGGCGGTGCGCCTGCAAGAACTGTTCGGCCTGGAAGACACCCCGCGCATCGCCAATGGTCGCCTGCAGGTCAAGCTGCACCTGCTGTCGCCGGCGCGGCGGCCGGTACAGGTCACCCAAGACCTGGCCAACTTCTGGCGTACCACTTATGCCGAAGTGAAGAAAGACCTGAAGGGGCGCTATCCAAAGCACTACTGGCCGGATGATCCGTTGGTGGCGGAGGCTACGGCACGCATCAAACCTAGAAAATGAAAGGTGCAGGCCCGAGGCACCCGGTCCTATAGGGATTGGCGTGTACCGTGTTCCATTGTAGGACCGGGCGAAGCTCGGGAAGCGGCCAGCCTGTATCTGTCAGGAAGACCGCGGTGCCTGGTTCCCGAGCTGGCGCCCGGTCCCACAGTGATTGGCACGGACCTGTGTGTCGCGGAGCACCACGGTCCATTGTAGGACCGGGCGAAGCTCGGGAAGCGGCCAGCTTGTATCTGTCAGGAAGACCGCGGTGCCTGGTTCCCGAGCTGGCGCCCGGTCCCACAGTGATTGGCACGGACCGGTGTGTCGCGGAGCACCACGGTCCATTGTAGGACCGGGCGAAGCTCGGGAAGCGGCCAGCTTGTATCTGTCAGGAAGACCGCGGTGCCTGGTTCCCGAGCTGGCGCCCGGTCCCACAGTGATTGGCACGGACCGGTGTGTCGCGGAGCACCACGGTCCATTGTGGGACCGGGCGAAGCTCGGGAAGCGGCCAGCGCGTATCTGTCTGGAACTCCCGGCGCCTATCCCTCAATTAGCCGGCGGCGGCAACAACAGCCGCGCCATCAACGGCAGGTGATCGGCAATTTCCTCGGTGTCCTCCTGCCGCACCCGGGCTTCGATACGCTTGAGCTTGGGGCTGTGGAACAGGTAATCCAGCGTGCGATCCGGGCCTGGCACCGCCGGGTCGTTGGGGTAGTAGGTGAACCAGTCGCTTCGGTCCGCGCCGCTGGCTTCCTGGTTGTCCGGGATCATGGGGTAACGGTCCCACAGCAGGTGCAAGGGGCTGTCCGCCGGGTAGGTGGCTTGCTGCGCCTGGCTCAGGCGCAGTGTCTGGCCCAGGGGCAGGGCATTGAGGTTGCCGCCCAGCAACCATGGGGTGCCATGGCTTTCCATGCGGTCGATGCGCTTGAGGATGGCTTGCATCTGCTGGCCCTGCAGGTCGCTTCCCGAGGCGGGCTTGTCCAGGTTGGTGTTGAGCACCGCCAGTTGGCCGCCACCCTGTATCGGCAAGTAGCTGGTAAGCAAGGCCCGCTGCGGTGCGAACGGGTTGCTCCAGCGCGGGCGGCCTGGCAGTTGCAGGCGCTCGGCCTGGACGATCTGGTAGCGGCTGAGGGTCACCAGTTTGCGGCCAACGCTGCCCAGGATATGCGGGTCGGGCACGAAGTCGGCTTTCCAGTCGAAGGACTCGACGTCGCAGGGGTAGAGGTCGACGATGCGGGCGCGCAGCAACGCCAGCTGGTCCTGGTAATCGCTGGCCTTGGCGCCGTCGTCCAGGTCCTGCAGCAGCACCAGGTCGGGTGCCTCGTCACGGATGATCCGCGCCACTTCATCGAGGTTGTACGCCAGGTCTTCAGGGGTAGCGCGCTCATCCGGGCCGTTGCCACCGGGCAGGTCGTACCAGAACACGTACTGCTTGCCCGCCAGGTGCTGCACGTTCCAGGTCATCACCTTCAGCGCCTGGCCAGGCACCAGTTGCGGCGCAGCGCCGCGGCACATGCGTGTCAGTTTTTCCCGGGGCTCTGGGTGCCAGGTCAGGGTGTAGACCAGCACCGCCAGCAACAGCGCCAGGGTCACCAGCACCAGCAGGGTATTGCGCAGTAGTCGGGTCATCGGCTCGGCTTATGGCGTGGCAATGCCCCTGAGCATAACCGAGCCGGCGCCCCGGCCCAAGGCCTCACGCCTGGCCGGTCTTGCCCACGCGCAACATGTACAGGCGGTAGGCCACCACGCTGGTGAACAATTGCAGGAAGCCGTTGAGGCTGTCGAGCAGCAACATCTGCCAGTGGCTGGGGTCAGGCCAGACGGTATTGCTGGCCAGGTCGATGGCCCATAGCGGCACCAGCGAGCCGAACACACAGGTGGCAATGGGCAGCAGGTGCCCCTGGGTCAGCTGGAAACTGTCGCGCATGGCCGCCATGGGGGTAAGGCCTCGCAGTACCAGCAAGTACTCGGCGAACACCAGTCGGATCATCACGTACACCCCGGGCAGGATGAACAGTGACAGACCCAGCAATATCAACAATGTGCTGCTGGCCGCCAGCACCGCGAAGAACGGCCACATCTGCAGCGTGGCCGACAGCAGGTTGCGCTTGAGCGGTTGCAGGCCCTGGCTGCGAGCATCCAGGAACAGAATCAGGGCGCCGGTGTACAGCGGGTAGAACAGCAGGCCCACGGCGATGTCATACATAGGCGAGGCATCGGGGCCGATGCTGTGCTGCACCAGCTGCGAGGCCAGGGCTTCGAGCACCAGCAGCGGCAGGCACAGCTGGGCAATACCGGCCAGGTTGCGGCGGAAGAAATACAGGGAGTCACGCAGTACGTCTAAGGGGTTCATCAGTCGCGATCACACATGAAAAGCAGGCCGACACTTTAGCCCATGCGCCCCAAGCCTCCAACCGCGATGGTCGGCTGGTTGGCTGAAGGAAGTTTCATGCTGCGCCGCCATTGAAACCGTCACCCGGGTGCCCCATTTTGTACGCAGGCCGCCCATATCGGGCCGGGCCGAATTTTTACCGGCAATCTAACGAGGTCGCCATGAACAGCGAAGAGCAAACCCTGATCGACGGACTGTTTACCCGGCTCAAGCAAGCCGAAGCGGGATCAGCCCCACGTGACGCCCAGGCGTACGAACGGATCAAGGAACATGTGGCCGCGCAACCGGCAGTGCCTTATTACATGGCCCAGGCCATCCTGGTACAGGAAGCGGCCCTCAAGCGCATGGACGAGCAGGTCAAGAAACTCCAGGCCGACCTGGCACAAGCACGTGCCCAGGCCGGCTCCGGCAACCAGCAGCCAGCCAGCGGCGGGTTCCTGTCGAACCTGTTCGGCGGTGGCTCGCGTTCCGAGCCCGCACCGGCCCCGCAGCAATCGGGCGGCTGGCGCGAGCCCGGCAACGGCTATCAGCAGCCTGCGCCGCAGCAACCGCAATACGCACCACCGCCCCAGCAAGCGGCTCCGGCAGGTGGCGGCTTCATGCGCGGCGCCCTGCAAACCGCAGCCGGCGTCGCCGGTGGCGTGATGCTGGCCGAGGGCATCAGCAGCCTGTTCCACCACAACAACCAGCCTCAGGAAATCGTCGAGGTGCTGCAAGAGCCTGTGCAGGACCAGGGCGGTTGGGGCGGCAACGAGCCCGAGCGCTTCGCCAACAACGATTCGTGGGGCAACGACAGCGGTAACCTCACTGACACCGACTTCAGCGATGACAGCGGTGGCAGCTTCTTCGATGACGACGACACCTTCGTCTGAGCCCCTTCGGCAGGCGGCCCGCGGCAGTTGCCCGGGCCGTTTCGCCAGACAATTCCCAGCACCCGCGTCGCAACTGGCATACTGACGGCCTGATCAAGGTCGAGCGCTCCGGCGCCACGAGGATGTGCGGTGAAAAGAATCGCGGTGTTCGCCGATGTACAAAACCTCTATTACACCGTGCGCCAGGCCTACGGTTGCCATTTCAACTATGCCGCCTTGTGGGCCGACATCAGCCAGCGCGGCCAGATCGTCGAAGCCTATGCGTATGCCATCGACCGTGGCGACAGCAAGCAGCAGCAGTTCCAGCAGATCCTGCGCAACCTGGGGTTCACGGTAAAGCTCAAGCCTTACATCCAGCGCAGCGACGGCTCGGCGAAGGGCGACTGGGACGTAGGCATCACCATCGATATCATGGACGTGGCCGACCGCGTCGATGAAGTGGTACTGGCCTCGGGCGATGGCGATTTCGACATGCTGCTCGAACGCATCATCGGCAAGCACGGCGTGCAGGCCGTTGCCTATGGTGTGCCGGGGTTGACGGCGAACTCGCTGATCCGCGCCGCCAGCCGCTACGTGCCCATCGAAGGCGCGTTGTTGCTCAAGAATTGAATACCTGGAGTTGTCTTGGAACGTATCGCCGTCATCGACTTTGAAACCACCGGCATCTCGCCGGGCGCCTACTGCCGTGCCACGGAAATCGCCGTGGTGATGCTCGAACGCGGGCAGATCGTCGATCGCTACCAGAGCCTGATGAACGCGGGGGTTGCCGTGCCCGCGTTCGTCTCCAGCCTGACCGGCATCACCACCGCCATGGTCCGCGGTGCGCCGCCGGCTGCCCAGGTGATGGGTGAAGTCGCGGACTTTGTCGGTGATACACCGCTGCTGGCCCACAACGCGTCGTTCGACCAACGGTTCTGGGACTATGAACTGGGCCTGTTGCGGCGCGAGCGCCGGCAGCGCTTCGCCTGTTCCATGCTGCTGGCCCGGCGCCTGATGCCGGCCGCGCCCAACCACAAGCTCGGCACCCTGACCCAGTGGGCTGGCCTGCCGCACACCGGCACCGCCCACCGGGCCATGGCCGACGCCGAGATGGCGGCCAACCTGGTTCAGCACCTGGCCGGCGAGCTGCGCCAGACCCACGGCTTGAGCCAGGTGTCCCATGCGTTGTTCTGCACCTTGCAGAAGGTGCCGGCGGCGAAGATCGGCGACGCGCTGCGCAAGCATCGCGGCGCCTGACCGCCCCGCCAGCGACCGTTCAGAAAAACTCGCTGGCAAGCCCGCCTCCACACGCCCTGACAAGGTAAACTGCGCGCATTGCAGAATTTGACCTGACGGTACCCTCGATGACATTCGCCACCCTTGGCCTGATTGAACCCCTGTTGCGCGCCCTGGAAACCCTTGGCTACCAGACCCCGACGCCGGTACAGGCCCAGGCCATTCCAGCGGTGCTGGCCGGCCGCGACCTGATGGCCGCCGCCCAGACCGGCACCGGCAAGACCGCCGGCTTCGCTCTGCCCATGCTGCAGCGCCTGACCATGGAAGGCCCGAAAGTGGCCAGCAACTGCGTGCGCGCGCTGGTGCTGGTGCCGACCCGGGAACTGGCCGAACAGGTGCATGCCAGCATTCGTGAGTACGGTGAGCATGTGCCGCTGAGCACCTATGCGGTGTACGGTGGCGTAAGCATCAACCCGCAGATGATGAAGTTGCGCAAGGGCATCGACCTGCTGGTGGCCACCCCGGGCCGCCTGCTGGACCTCTACCGCCAGAACGCCGTGAAATTCAACCAGCTGGAAACCCTGGTGCTGGACGAAGCCGACCGCATGCTTGACCTCGGTTTCGCCGAAGAACTGCGCGATATCTATGCCGCATTGCCGAAAAAGCGCCAGACGCTGTTGTTTTCGGCCACGTTCTCCGACGACATCCGCCTGCTGGCCGGGCAGATGCTCAACGACCCGCTGAGCATCGAAGTCAGCCCGCGCAACGTAGCGGCTGCCACTGTGAAGCAGTGGATCGTCACGGTGGACAAGAAGCGCAAGCCGGAGCTGTTCATCCACCTGATGAAGCGCTTGAAGTGGAAGCAGACCCTGGTTTTCGCCAAGACCCGCAACGGTGTCGATGCCTTGGTCGAGCGCCTGCAGGGCCTGGGCATCAACGCCGACGGCATCCACGGCGACAAGCCCCAGGCCACGCGTCAGCGTGCCCTGGACCGCTTCAAGGCCAATGAAGTGCAGATCCTGGTGGCCACCGACGTGGCGGCCCGCGGCCTGGACATCGACGACCTGCCCACCGTGGTCAACTTCGACCTGCCCATCGTTGCCGAAGACTACGTGCACCGCATCGGCCGCACGGGCCGGGCTGGCCAGACGGGCGAGGCGATTTCGCTGGTGTGCGCCGACGAAGTGCAACTGCTGTCGGCCATCGAAGTGCTGACCCGCCAGACCCTCAAGCGCCAGGAAGAGTCGGGTTTCGAGCCAGATCACCGGGTGCCGGAAACCAATGCCAGCGGTGACGTGCTGAAAAAGCCGAAAAAGCCGAAGAAACCCAAGGTAACCGGTGGGAAGCGAACCCTGGGCAAATGGATGGACAGCGGCGACACGCCCACCGAAAACGTTGCCCCGGCCGCCAAGCCCGTGCGCAAGGTGCCGGCCTTCAACACCGGCCCACGCAAGCGCAAGCCTTAACGCGCTGTGTAGCAGCGGACCCGGCCGCGACCGGGCCGCCGCGTGGTTTCATTCACCCCGCGTGACGGCCGACGCGGCCAGGCCCGCTGCTGACGGTCAGGTGCGCAACCAGTCCAGCGCACCGTGGGCCGCAACTCGCCCGCTGGCGAAGCACGCCGTCAGCAGGTAGCCGCCCGTCGGCGCCTCCCAGTCCAGCATTTCCCCCGCGCAGAACACCCCTGGCGCCGCCGTCAGCATCAGTCCTGCGTTCAACGCGTCAAACCGAACCCCGCCGGCGGTACTGATCGCTTCATCCAGCGGCCGTGGCCGCACCACGACGATGGGCAACGCCTTGATCGCCGCCGCCAGCACCTGTGGTTCGTCAAAGGCATTCTTGTCCGTCAGCTCGCGCAGCAGCGCCGCCTTCACGCCGTCGATGCCCAGCACGCTGTGCAGGTGCTTGGCCATGGAGCGCGAACCCCGAGGCCTGCTCAAGGCGGCTGCCACTTTATCCACAGGCTTGCCCGGCAGCAGGTCGAGGTAGACCGTCGCTTGCCCCTGCGCATTGATCTGCTCGCGAATGCGTGCCGACAGGGCGTACACCAGGCTGCCCTCGATACCCGTGGCGGTGACGATCGCCTCACCCAGGCGCGGCGTCTCACCGGCCAGGTGCATGGCCACGTTCTTCAGGGGGGCGCCAGCGAACCTGTCGCGTAGCAAATCACTCCAGGCCGCCACTTCGAAACCGCTATTGGCGGGCTGAAGGGGGGCGATGGCTACCTGGCGCTCCGTCAACCGGGGCAGCCAGGCACCGTCGGAGCCCAGGCGCGCCCAACTGGCGCCGCCCAGGGCCAGCACCGTGGCGTCGGGCTTCACCGCCAATTCGCCCCCAGGGTGTTGAATACGCAGGCTGCCGTCGACGTTCCAGCCCTGCCAGCGATGCCGGGTGTGGATAACGACCCCCTGTTCACGCAGGCGCTTGAGCCAGGCGCGCAGCAAGGGCGCGGCCTTCATGTCCGTGGGAAATACCCGCCCGGAGGTGCCGATGAAGGTGTCGATGCCCAGGCCGTGAATCCACTGGCACAGGCGTTCGGCGTCGAACCCGGCCAGCATGGCCGCCACCTCATCACGCCGCTCGGCGTAGCGCGCGACGAACGCAGGGTACGGCTCGGAATGGGTGATGTTCATGCCGCCGACCCCGGCCAGCAGGAACTTGCGGCCCACCGATGGCATGGCATCGAACACTTCAACGCGCACGCCGGCCTGGCTCAGCACTTCAGCGGCCATCAACCCGGCAGGGCCGCCGCCGATGACCGCGACATGATGAGCAGGGGTGGGGAGGGAATCTGACATGGGCAGCCACACGGTACGAAATAAGCCGGTCATTGTAGCTCATCGGCAGTGGATAAAAAACGTACAGCGGCCTGGAGACCACGCCGTTACTGGCGTGGCAGAGCTTTCCCGCAGGTTATCCACAGGCGGTTCCACAGCCGATGTGGGTAAGTCACAACCCCAGATCTGTCCACACCCGCTGGGCACTGTGGTGCAGCAGCCCGTGGCGGCGGGCCAGGGCCTGGCGGTCCTTGCTGTAACCGCCGCCGATCACGCCCATCACCGGAATGTCCCGGCCCAGGCAATGGCGCAGCACACGCTCATCGCGCGCCGACACGCCCGCATCGGTCAGTTGCAGGTAGCCCAGGGCATCGTCCTTGTGCACATCCACGCCGGCGTCATACAGCACCAGGTCGGGCCGGTACAGGGGCAACAGGTAATCGAGGGTTTCGTCCACCACTTGCAGGTAGGCGTCGTCGTCCATGCCCATGGGCAGGGGGATGTCCCAGTCGCTATCGGCCTTGCGCGCCGGGAAGTTCTTTTCGCAGTGCAGTGACACCGTGATGGCGCTGGGTGTGTCGGCCAGGATGCGTGCCGTGCCATCGCCCTGATGCACGTCGCAGTCGAAGATCAGCACGTTGCCCACCCGGCCACTGCCCAGCAGGTAGTGGCTGATCACAGCCAGGTCGTTGAAAATGCAGAAGCCGGCGGGATGGTCATGATGAGCATGGTGGGTGCCGCCGGCCAGGTGGCAGGCCAGCCCGTGCTGCAAGGCCTGCTCGGCCGCCAGCAGCGAGCCACCCACCGCGCGCACGGTGCGCCGCGCCAGCGCTTCGGACCAGGGCAGGCCCAGCCTGCGCTGGTCTTCGCGCGCCAGGCTGCCGCTCATATAGCGCTCGATGTAATCCCGGTCATGGGCCAGGGCCAGGATGTCTGCCGGGCACAGTTCGGGGCGAAGCAGGTCGGCATCGCGTACCAGGCCGCTGCTCACCAGGTGGTCGCGCAGCAGGCGGAACTTGTCCATGGGGAAGCGATGTTCCGGGGGGAACTCGGGGCTGTAGTCGTCGTGGTAGATCAATGGCAGTGGCATGGGCACTTTCGGCGCAGGGGGTTGCCTGATTCTTGCCACCGGCAGAGTAAACTTCAAGGACCGTCAACGGGGAACACAGTGATGAAGCCGATCCTGGAGCTGGAAAGCGCGCGCCTGATCCTGCGCCAATGGCGTGACGACGACCTGACGGAGTTCGCGGCCCTGTGCGCCGATGAGCAGGTGATGCGCTACTTCCCCGCCTTGCTCACACGCCTGGAAAGCGCCGCGTTGATCGGGCGCATCCGTGGGCATTTCAACGAATACGGCTTCGGGCTGTGGGCGCTGGAGCGCAAGGACACCGGGGCCTTCATCGGTTTCACCGGTTTGGGCCATGTCAGCTTCGAGGCGCCTTTCACCCCTGCCGTGGAAATCGGCTGGCGCCTGGCCCGCCGTCACTGGGGCCTGGGTTTTGCCAGCGAAGCGGCCTGGACCAGCCTGCGGGCCGCCTTCAGTCAACTGGGGCTGGACGAGGTGGTGTCGTTTACCGCCCAGACCAACGAGCCGTCGAAGAAGGTCATGCAGGCCATCGGCATGCAGCGTGACCCGTTCGGTGATTTCGACCACCCACGGTTGCCCCCCGGCCATGAACTGGAGCGCCATGTGCTGTACCGCATCAATCGCGACCAGTGGCGCCAGACCCTGCACGGCTAGCCCCTGGTCGGCGGCCGGGGCTTTTGCCTGTATCATTCGCCCTCACTGTCTCGTCTCACGGGCACCGTTACTGTTTTTGGAGAGTTCGAATGAGCCACGTGTTGGACGATCTGGTTGACCTGTTGACCCTCGAGCCCATCGAGGAAAACCTGTTTCGCGGCCGCAGCCAGGACCTGGGCTTCCGCCAGCTGTTCGGTGGCCAGGTGCTGGGCCAGTCGCTGTCGGCCGCCAGCCAGACCGTCGAGGACGCGCGCCATGTGCACTCCCTGCATGGCTACTTCCTGCGCCCCGGCGACGCCCAGCTACCGGTGGTGTACATGGTCGACAAGGTGCGTGACGGCGGCAGCTTCAGCACGCGCCGCGTGACTGCCGTGCAGAAGGGCCAACAGATTTTCACCTGCAGCGCTTCCTTCCAGTACGACGAAGAGGGCTATGAGCACCAGGCGTCGATGCCCGGCGTGGTCGGCCCGGAAAACCTGCCCACCGAGCTGGAACTGACCCAGCGCATCGCCCACACGCTCCCCGAGCAACTGCGCGACAAGCTGCTGTGCCCCAAGCCCATTGAAGTGCGCCCGGTAACCGAACGCGACCCCTACAACCCGGTCCCTGGGGACCCGGTCAAATACGTGTGGTTTCGCGCCGACGGCACGCTGCCGGACATCCCGGCACTGCACAAATACATCATGGCCTATGCCTCTGACTTCGGCCTGCTGACCACCTCGCTGATGCCTCATGGCAAGTCGGTGTGGCAGAAGGACATGCAATTGGCCAGCCTCGACCACGCCCTGTGGTTCCATGGCGACCTGCGTGCCGATGACTGGCTGCTGTATGCCATGGACAGCCCCTGGGCCGGCAATGCCCGCGGGTTCTGCCGCGGCAGCGTGTACAACCGTGCGGGCCAGTTGGTAGCGTCCGCGGCCCAGGAAGGCCTGATTCGCCACCGCAAGGACTGGGCATGAGCCTGCGCGACATACGCCACTGGGTGTTCGACATGGATGGCACCCTGACCGTGGCCGTGCACGATTTCGCAGCCATTCGCGTGGCCCTGGAGATTCCGCCCGAGGATGACATCCTGACCCACCTGGCGAGCTTGCCCGCGCACGTGGCGGCGGCCAAGCATGCCTGGTTGCTGGAGCACGAACGCGAACTGGCGGTGGCTTCCCGCGCCGCCGATGGCGCGGTCGAGCTGGTGCGCAGCCTGGCGGCCCGCGGCCACACATTGGGTATCCTGACGCGCAACGCACGGGAGCTGGCGCACATTACCCTTGAGGCCATCGGCATTGCCGACTGCTTTGCTGCCCAGGACGTGCTGGGGCGCGACAATGCGCTACCCAAGCCGGACCCCGATGGCTTGCTGAAGCTGGCCAATGGCTGGGGCGTGTCGCCGTCGCAGATGGTGATGGTGGGCGATTACCGCTTTGACCTGGACTGCGGCCGCGCGGCCGGCACCCACACTGTACTGGTCAACCTGCCGGAAAACCCGTGGCCCGAGCTTGCCGACTGGCACGCGCCAACCTGCTCCGACCTGCTCGACCTCGCCACCCGCTGAGACCCGCCATCGCACTGTCTGACCGGCCATCACCGGGCGGGCTTTCACGCTTGGAAAGCCCCGCTCGACCATCGCATACCTGCGTATGAAACTAAACTAACTATTCCGATCATTTTCTTAAATTCCGCAACACAATTTTGTTACCATTGGTCTTAATTCCGCAGGGGTGCGTCATTATGATGCACCCCTCGTACTAGGCTAAACATCCCTGCCGGCCGATACCTCCTCCTGAATCAATCGAAATCGTAGAGAATCATGCTCATCAAATCTTCGCGTCGCATCAAGACTTCAGGCCTGGTGGCCGGCCTGTCGCTGGGCTCCCTGGTGGTTCCGGGCCTCGCCCTGGCCGACGACTCGCTCATGACCGGTAACTGGGGCGGTGAACGTACGCGCCTCGAGAACGAGGGCGTGAAGATCACCAGTGACTACGTGTCCGAAACCTTCGGCACCGTGCACGGCGGCGAGAGCCACGGCGCCCGTTACGCCCAGCAACTGCGCATTGGCGCGCGGTTCGACCTGAGCAAGATCCTGGGCGTGGACAACGGCGGCCTGGTGCAGATCATGGTTACCGACCGCCGCGGCAACAGCGCCTCCAACGACCTGGTGGGCAACCGCCTGCCGGTGCAGGAAATCTACGGCGGCCAGTACACCCGTATCAGTGAGTTCAGCTACGAGCGCACCATCTTCACTCCCAACCTGGACATGAAAGTCGGTTTCATGCCCATGGGTAATGATTTCGGTGGCATGAGCATTCTCACCAACTTCGTCAACGCCGGCTTCTGTGCCCACCCGTTGTCGATGTCCGGTGGCAGCGGCTGGACCAACGCCCCGACCGGCCACTGGGGTGGCATGCTGAAGTACAAGATCAACGACGAGTGGGCGATCCAGACTGCCGCGTTCGAGGTCAACCCGATCACCAACAGTGAGTCCAAGTACGCGCTGCGCATGAGCCCGGATCACTACACCGGCACCATCATGCCGATCGAGCTGATCTACACCCACGCCGGCGAATATGACGGCCAGTACAAGTTCGGCTGGTACTACGACACCTCCGATACCGCGCGCATCGACCACAACGGCACCGCTGCCGGCCGTTCCGGTTCCTATGTGCTGGCCGACCAGTCCGTGTGGCATTCGGCCACCGACCCCAAGCGCAACCTGCACGTGTTCGGCCAGGCCACCCAGACCGACGTGGCCACTTCGCCGTTTCACCACTGGTACTCGGCGGGCGTAGTGCTGCACAAACCGTTCGACAGCCGTCCTGACGACGCCATCGGCCTGGCCTACGGCCGTGCGGTGCTGAACCCGCACACCCGTGACAACCAGATCGCCGCTGCGTCCACCGCCGCCGCAGCTGATGAAATCAGCAACCTGGACAGCGGCGAGCAGCTGATCGAGCTGAGCTACACCGCCCAGGTCACCAAGTGGCTGACCGTGCGCCCTGACGTGCAGTACATCAAGGAGCCGGGTGCATTCTACGGCACCAACACCCAGAACGCGCTGATGGCCGGTGTGCAGATCAAAGCGGCGTTCTGATCACAGCGCCTTGGCGCCAAAGGTATCGCACTGGTTCACCTGACCCTGTGCGAAACCTGCCTTGAACCAGCGCACGCGCTGGGCCGAGGTGCCATGGGTAAAGGAGTCGGGGACCACGCGTCCCTGGCTCTGTTCCTGCAGACGGTCGTCGCCGATGGCATTGGCGGCATTGAGCGCCGCTTCCACATCCCCCGGTTCCAACCAGTTCAGCCGCTGCTGGGCATGGTAGGCCCACACCCCCGCCAGGCAGTCCGCCTGCAGTTCCTGCCTTACCGACAAGCCACTGGCGCCTTCCATGGGCTGGCCACGCTGGCGTGCGGCCTGGATCTTGGCCGACACCCCCAACAGGTTCTGCACATGGTGGCCCACTTCATGGGCGATCACGTAAGCCTCGGCGAAGTCGCCGGCGGCGTGGAAGCGCTGGGCCATCTCTTTGAAGAAGTCCATGTCCAGGTATACCTGGCGGTCGCCCGGGCAATAGAAGGGGCCCACTGCCGAGGTGGCAAACCCGCAGGCTGAATTCACCTGGCCGCGGAACAGCACCAGCTTGGGGTCCTGGTATTGCTTGCCGGCCTGCTGAAAGATCTGGGTCCAGGTGTCTTCGGTGTCACCCAGCACGGCGCGCACGAAATCTGCCTGTTGGTCGTTGGCGGGCGGGGCAGGGCGGGTACGTGTGTCTGCCGGTGCGGTTTGCGGCTGGCTCAGTTGCCCGGTCAGTTGTCCGAGAATCTGCATGGGGTCCTGGCCGGTGAGCAAGCCAAAGCCCACGATCAGCACCACGGCTGTCAGGCTCAGGCCCTTGCCACCGATGCGCAGGCCGCCACCGCCGCCGCCTGCGGCAGAATCATCATCGCGGGCGTCGACGACGTTGTCACTGCGACGACCTTTTTTCCACAGCATGGCTTGGACCCTCCAGAACAGCGGTATGGATAACCAATTGGATATGTATGGTGCTGCTATATTCAATTTTCGATACTAAAGATTTCATTGAGACTAGCCCCAAGCCTGTCCGCAGGACCCAATAAATCAAATAATAGGAGAACGGCATGTCTTCCCAAGACACCAGTCGCTTCGTTATCCGTGACCGTAATTGGCACCCCAAAGCCTTGACCCCCGACTACAAGACCTCCGTGCCGCGCTCCCCGCGCCAGGCCCTGGTGAGCATTCCTCAATCGGTGAGCGAATCCACCGGCCCGGATTTCTCGCACCTGAAATTCGGCAAGTACGACAACGACCTGTTGCTGAACTTCAACAACGGTGGCCTGCCTATCGGCGAGCGCATCATCCTGGCCGGCCGCGTGTGCGACCAGTACGGTAAGCCGATCCCGCACACCCTGGTGGAAATCTGGCAGGCCAACGCCGGTGGCCGCTACCGCCACAAGAATGACCGTTACCTGGCGCCGCTGGACCCCAACTTCGGTGGTGTCGGCCGCATGGTCACCGACAGTGAAGGCTACTTCAACTTCCGCACCATCAAGCCGGGCCCGTACCCATGGCGCAACGGCCCGAACGACTGGCGCCCGGCGCACATCCACGTGTCGGTAAGCGGCCCGTCGATCTCTACTCGCCTGATCACCCAGCTGTACTTCGAAGGTGACCCGCTGATCCCGATGTGCCCGATCGTCAAGTCCATCGCCGACCCCGAAGCGGTACAGAGCCTGATCGCCAAGCTGGACATGAACCACGCAAATCCGATGGATTGCCTGGCGTACCGCTTTGACATCGTGCTGCGCGGCCAGCGCAAGACCCACTTCGAAAACTGCTGAGGAGAGCGCCACCATGCCTATCACACTGCTCAAGGAAACACCTTCGCAGACCGCTGGCCCCTATGTGCACATCGGCCTGGCCCTGTCCGCCGCTGGCAACCCACCGCGCGACCAGGAAATCTGGAACCAGATGGCCAAGCCAGGCGCCCAGGGCGAGCACATCGTGCTGCTGGGCGACGTCTACGACGGCAATGGCCACAAGGTGCGCGACTCGTTCCTGGAGTTCTGGCAGGCCGATGCCAACGGCCACTACGACACTGACTACAACCTGGAGAAGCCGTTCAACAGCTTCGGCCGTACCGCCACCACTTTCGACGGCGGCGAGTGGGACCTGCACACGGTCAAGCCGGGCGTGGTGAAGAACGCCGCGGGCGTTCCGATGGCGCCGCACATCAACGTCAGCCTGTTTGCCCGTGGTATCAATATCCACCTGCAAACCCGCATCTACTTCAGCGACGAAGCCGAGGCCAACGCCAAGGACCCGGTGCTGAACCTGATCGAGCAGCCAGCGCGCCGCGAGACTCTGATCGCTACCCGCTGTGAACTGAATGGCAAGACGGCCTACCGTTTCGACATTCGCATCCAGGGCGAAGGCGAGACCGTGTTCTTCGACTTCTAAGCCGAAAAGCCGACACAAAAAAACCGCCTTGATGGGCGGTTTTTTTGTGTCGCATCGCCTGATAAGGGATCAATCCCACTGCGGCGCGAACGGCGGGCTCACCAGGCGTTGGTCCTTGGGCAGGCCGGCGATCAGCGCACGGTCTTCATCATCCAGCTGAACCTGTAGTGAAGCCAGGTTGCTCAACTGGTTGGCCCGGCTCGCCGCTTTCGGAATGGCAGCCACGCCGTCCTGATCCAGCAGCCACTTGAGCGCGACCTGTGTCGGCAGTACGCCGTGCTTCTTGGCGATGGCCTGCAACTGCGGGTATTCCGACACCCGGTTGCGCACGATCGGGCTGTACGCGGTAAGGGCCATGTCGTGCTTGCGGGCCAGTTGCAGCAGCGGGGTCTGGTCCAGGGTGACGTGGTATTCCACTTGCAGCACCGACAGCGGCGCTTTCAGTTCTTCCAGCACCTTGGTCAGCAATGGCAACGGGAAGTTGGCCACGCCGATGTTGCGGGCACGGCCGTCTTCCTTGAACGACACCAAGGTCTCGATGGTGCGTTCCAGGTCCCAGTCCTTGGTCGGCCAGTGGATCATGAACAGGTCGATGTAGTCGCTTTGCAATGCCTTGAGGGTATTGTCGAACGACTGGCGCATGTCGGCCGGCGCCAGCTTGTCCCACCACACCTTGCTGGTGACGTGGATCTGCTCGCGCGGCACCGAGGTCTGGGCCAGGGCGTTGCCCACGGCGTCTTCATTGTTGTAGCCGGCAGCGGTGTCGATGTGGCGGTAGCCCACATCCAGCGCCTGGACCACAGCGGCGGTGCATTCCTGGCCGACCATGGGCCAGGTACCCAGGCCCAGCTTGGGCATGTTCAGCCCGTGACGGTTGGTGATGCTCTGCATGCTCGATCTCCCTGCATTCGTGGTGGTGTTCATTCGTAGGTCGTTGCGCCCGCCAGGTGGCGGCCGGCGATATAGCCGAACGTGGTGGCCGGCCCCAGGTTGATGCCCCCGGCGGGGTAGTAGCCGCCCATCATGCTGGCCATGTCGGTGCCTGCCGCGTACAGCCCGGCGATGGGCTGGCCGCGGGCATCCATTACCTGGGCATGTTCATTGGTGCGCAGCCCGGCGAAGGTGCCGAAGCTGCCCGGTTGAACCTTGACCGCATAGAAAGGCCCCTGTTCGATGGGGGCCACGCAGGGGTTGGGCTGATGCAGCGCGTCGCCCTGCTTGCGGTTGTAAGGGGTATTGCCGCGGCCGAACTCGGGATCCTGGCCATTGCGTGCGTGGCGGTTGAAGTCGGTGACCGTCTGCACCAGGCCGGCCGGGTCGATGCCGCAGGCAATCGCCAGTTCTTCGATGGTATTGCCGGTCTTCAGGTAGCCGTTGGCGACCCATGGCGAGACGGGCAGGGGGAAGGGGCGGGAAATGCCCAGGCCATAGCGACGCTGGAAGGCATGGCTGCAGATCAGCCATGACGCGACTTCTTCACCCGGTGCCTCGCGCACCATGGCGTTGGTGTAGTCGTAGTAGCCGTCGGCCTCGTTGACGAAACGCTTGCCGTTGGCCAGCACGCCGATGATGCCCGGTTTGCCCCGTTCGATGATGTGTGGGAAGTGGCCGAAGCTGCCGTCCTTGTAAGGCACCTTCGACACCGGGCACCAGGCCGCGGCGCTCACCAGGTCATCGGCCACCTGGCCGCCCACGCTCTCGCCCAGGCGCAGGCCATCGCCGCTGGTGCCCAGGGGCGGCAGCGCCAGGTGCTCGTGGCCAGTCGGGGTACGGGGGAACAGGGCCTTGCGCCGTTCCACATCATTGGGGAAACCGCCCGCCGCCAACACCACGCCTTTGCGGGCTCGGATGGCAATGTCCCCCTTGGCTGTCTGCACCACGGCGCCGGCCACGCGGCCTTGTTCGTGGATCAGGCTTTTGGCCGGTGCCGACTCCCACAGCAGCACGCCCAGGTCTTCGGCCGACTTGGCCAGACGCGCTACCAGCGCCACGCCGTTGACCAGGTGCATGGCCCGGCCGTGCACCGCCAGGTCCCACAGGTGGCGGCTGAAGCGCTTGGTCACGTGCAGCAGCGACTTCCAGGAGCGGGTCAGGGTCAGGAACGCGGTCAGATCAGCCCCCGCCATGATCGGCATCCCCATGAACGAGGTTTCGCGCAGGGTCCGGCGCAGGCGTTTGAGCAGCTTGCCCACCTGGCGCGCGTCATAGGGCGCGGCGATCACAGAGCGCCCGCCAGTCCCCGCTCCCGGCGTGTCACCGTGGATATCGGCAATGGCGTTGCCATCACTGAATTGCAAGGACGTGTGCTGTTCGAAGAACGCCACCATGCGCGGTGCCGCTTCCAGGAAAGCGTCGACGATGGCCGGGTTGAAGCGCTCGCCCAGTTCGTGTTCCAGGTAGGTGCGTGGCAGCGAGACGTCTTCGTCGATGCCCGCGCGCTTGGCCAGGGGGTTGCACGGCGTCCACATCCAACCGCCGGACCAGGCGGTGGCCCCGCCGAACACGTCGTCCTTTTCCACCAGGATGACTTTTTGGCCATGCCAGGCGGCGGTCACGGCGGCCGACAAGCCGGCCGCGCCAGAGCCGATGACCAATACATCGCAGTCCACGGTGGAATGAAGCGGGGTAGCGGCAGGCATGAACAAGATCTCCTGGCGGCGGCTCGGTGGGATGACGGATTTTGTAGTATTCTGGAACCGCGTTCCACATTCTATGGCGGCCATGTCGTCGCCGCCAAGGGTGCGCGTGGCGAAATTGGGCGAAGATCGGACAGCTTGCGCTTCGCCCCACCGCGTTTAGAATCGCCCCACTTTCACCAGGACCCGTCACCATGGCCGGCAGTCAGATCGAACGTGCTTTCAGCCTTCTGGAAAGCCTCACCAGCGACCCCCGGGGCTTGCCCATGCAGACCCTGGCCGAGCAACTGGACATTCCCAAGAGCGCTACCCACCGCATGCTCGGTGAGCTGATGCGCCTGGGCTACGTGCGCCAGAACCCCGACAATAACCGTTACCACCTGTCCACCAAGCTGGTGGCCATGGGCTTTCGCTACCTGGCCAGCAGCGGCGCGGACATCGTTCAGCCGATCCTGGAGCGCCTGGCCCAGGAAACCGGCGAGCTGGTGCGCCTGGGGGTGATCGACGGCGAGCGCCAGACCTGGATCGCCAAGGCCCAGGGCGCCCGCTCTGGGCTGCGCTACGACCCGGAAATGGGCCAGGACGCGCCGCTGTTCTACACCGCGTCCGGTCACGCCTGGCTGGCCAGCCTCAGCGACGCCCAGGCGCTGGCCCTGGTGGAGCGCCAGGGTATCGCCAACCGCGAAGACTTCGGGCCCAACGCGCCGAAGTCCAATACCCAATTGCTCGAACACCTGGAGCAGACCCGCCAGCGTGGCTACTCGCTGGTAATGGAAAGCTCGGCAATAGGCACTTCGGCCATCGCCGCCGTGGTGCGCCGGCCGGTCGATGGCCAGGTCGTGGGAGTGGTGAGCGTGGCCGGCCCTACCGCGCGCCTGAGCCAGGCCCGCCTGCAGGAACTGTCGGCGCCTCTGCTGGCCGCCGCCGCAGAACTCTCCCAGGCGTGCCCCGCCTCCGAACTGTTCAGCTGATTGCCTAACCCTTGCAACTTGCCTTTGTGGGGAAAAACCTCTTGTCAGAAAATGGAACTGAGTTCTAAATACTGAAGCAAGAACATCATCACGAGGATTCCCCTGTGCCACGCATCCTGTCCCTCGCCGCCCTGACGGTGCTTGAATTGTCCCCACCGGACATGGTTGAAGTCGCCGCCCGCGCCGGCTACAGCCATGTTGGCCTGCGCACGGAACCGGCGACCCCCGAGGAGCACCATTTTCCCCTGGTGCGCGACGCCGAGCTGCGCCGCCAGACTGCCGCGCGCTTGCGCGACACCGGCGTCAAGGTACTGGACATCGAGATACTGCGGCTCAAGCCCGATACCCTGGTGGCAGACTTCGCTGCGCACCTGGCCGTCGGTGCCGAGTTCGGCGCCACCGAATTGCTGGTGGCGGGCAATGACCCGGACGAGGCGCGCCTGACCGAAAACTTCGCTGCCCTGTGTGACTTGGCCAAGCCCTACGGGATTCGCCCGCACCTGGAGTTCATGCCTTGGACCGACGCCAAGAACCTCGTGCAGGCCATGCGTATCGTCGAAGCAGCGGGGCGGGACAATGGGTGTGTGCTGGTCGACGCGTTTCACTTCGACCGTTCTGCCTCGCGCCTGGAAGACCTGCGCCAGCTACCGGCTTCACGTACCCATTACGTGCAGCTGTGTGATGTGGCCGGCCCCCGTCCTGATGATATGGCGGAGATCCTGCGCCAGGCGCGCAACGAACGGCGCTTCCCTGGGGATGGTGATTGCGATCTGCTGGGGCTGCTGCGGGCATTGCCGGCGGGCTTGCCGCTGAGCCTGGAAGTGCCGGTGCGCGACGGCGGCAGCGCCCTGGAACGGGCAAAGAAGGCGCTGGACAAGACCCTGCAGGTCCTGGAGCGCCTGTAGCAGCGGACCCGGCCGCGTCGCAGTCACCGCGTTCTGCCGATCTAATGCGGCGACTGCGACGCGGCCGGGTCCGCTGCTACGGTCGCACTAGTCGACTACCGGCACCTTGCGCGGCGCCATCAGGTACAGCCAGGCCAGTGCGATGAAGTACATGCCCGGGATGATCATGAACAGCACGTGGTAGTTGTTGTGGGTCACGGTCAGGATGTAGCCGACGATCTGGGTCATGAACATGCCACCCACCGCCGCGCACATGCCGCCAAAGCCGAACACTGTGCTCATCATGGGCTTGGGTGTGTAGTCCATCACCACCGCCCAGATGTTCGCTGTCCACGCCTGGTGCGCGGCGATGGCCAGGGAAATCGCCAGTACCGCCACCCACAGGTTGCTGGCGCCCGCTGCGCCGATCACGGCGACGATGCACAGGGCGAACAGCAGCATGGAGGTCAGGCGCGCCTTGACGGGTGACACCCCGCGGCCAATCAGGAACGACGACAGGATGCCGCCACCCACGCTGCCGAAGTCGGCGCTCAGGTAGATGATGATCAGCGGGATGCCCATTTGGGTCACGTTGATGCCCAACTGGTATTGCTGGTTCAGGAACGGCGGCAGCCAGTACAGGTAGAACCAGAACACGGGCGCTGTCATTGCATTGGCCAAGGCGTAGGCCCAGGTGCCACGCATGCGCAGAATGCGGTGGAACGGCACGGCCTTTTGCTCAGGCTCGGGTTCGGCCTGGATGTAATCCAGTTCGCTCTGCTTTACCCGTGGGTGGTCTTCGGGGTTGTAGTATTTGAGGGCCCAGCACACGCTCCAGGTCAGGCCCAGGCAGGCCATGCAAATGAACGCCGCCTGCCAGCCCCACACGGCGAGGATCAACGGCAGCATCACCGGGGTAATCATCGCGCCCACGTTGGTACCGGCGTTGAAAATACCGGTGGACACTGCGCGTTCGCCAGCCGGGAACCACAGGCGCGTGGTTTTAACGCAGGCTGGGTAGTTGGCTGCCTCGGTCATGCCCAGAATGAACCGGCACACCATGAAGCCCACGGCCGACGTGGCCAGCCCGTGCAGGCCGGTGGCCACGCTCCACAGCAGCACCGCGCAGAAGAACACGCGTTTGACGCCCACCTTGTCGATCAGCCGGCCTTGCAGCACGTAGCCGATGGCGTAGCCCACCTGGAACCAGAAGTTGATGTTGGCGTAGTCCATCGCCGTCCAGCTCATTTCCTTGGCCAGGATAGGCTGCATGACGCCCAGGGCGGCACGGTCGATGTAATTCAGGGTGGTGGCGAAGAATACCAGGGCGAGCATGCCCCAACGGGTTTTGCCCACGGCCAGGGCGCCGCGGATTTTCTCGCCCATGCTCGCATGGCGAGGCGCAAGTGCATTTACAGCGTGCATGATGGTTACCCGATTTTTTGAAATTTTTATGGAGTAGCGCGGTTCTGAAGTACGCTGGGTTGGCGTAGCTCAGTGCTGCGTCTGCTGGCTTTTGGCCGGCTGACGGGCTTCAATGAGGGGGGCGATGGTGGCGATTGATCGAAAAATCGTCAATTGAACCGGTGTGTTTTCGGTCGATAATCGCCCACAAAACTAACTGGTTCGTACGCCATAAAAGTGCGGTATAAATTAGCATCCAAGAATTCTTTCAACCCGTCGCAGGTGCGCCTGACACCCTGTAACGGACATCGGCCAGCTGGCCAGATGCGCACCCGTGAAGTGCCCTGGCCGCCAGCCCCATGGAGCTGAAACATGCATCGTTCGATTGCCACCGTCTCCCTGAGCGGTACCCTGCCGGAAAAACTCGAAGCCATTGCCGCCGCGGGTTTCGACGGTGTCGAGATCTTCGAAAACGACTTGTTGTACTACGATGGCAGCCCGCGCGAAATTCGCCAGATGTGTGCCGACCTCGGCATCGCCATCACTCTGTTCCAGCCGTTCCGTGATTTCGAAGGCTGCCGCCGTGATCGCCTGGCCCGCAACATCGAACGCGCCGAGCGCAAATTCGACCTGATGCAGGAACTGGGTACCGACCTGGTGCTGGTGTGCAGCAACGCTTCGGCTGACTCCGTGGGCGACCGCCAGATCCTGGTCGACGACCTGCACTTGCTGGCCGAGCACGCGGGCAAGCGCAACCTGCGCATTGGTTACGAAGCCCTGGCATGGGGCAAGCACGTGAATACCTACCAGCAGGTCTGGGACATCGTCAAAGCCGCCGACCATCCGAACCTGGGCGTGCTGCTGGACAGCTTTCATACCTTGTCGCTCAAGGGCGACCCGGCGGCCATCGCCGACATTCCGGGCGACAAGATCTTCTTCGTGCAGATGGCCGACGCGCCGATCCTGAACATGGACGTGCTGGAGTGGAGCCGCCACTTCCGCTGCTTCCCGGGGCAGGGCGAGTTCGACCTGCCGGGCTTCCTGGCGCCGATCATCAAGTCCGGTTACACCGGCCCGCTGTCGCTGGAAATCTTCAACGATGGCTTCCGCGCCGCGCCGCCACGCGCCAACGCCGCCGACGGCCTGCGCTCGCTGCTTTACCTGGAAGAGAAAACCCGCAAGCTGCTGGAACAGGAAGCCACCCCGGCGCCGAACCTGGACATCCTGTTCTCGCCACCTCAGGCCGACGCTTACGACGGTATCGAATTCCTCGAGTTCGCCGTGGACGAAGCCCAGGGCGCCAAGCTGACCAATGTGCTGGAGCAACTGGGCTTCGCCAAGGCTGGCCAGCACAAGTCCAAGGCCGTGAGCCTGATGCGTCAGGGTGACATCAACCTGATCCTCAACTCCGAGCCGTACTCGTTCGCCCACAACTTCTTCGAGTCCCACGGCCCTTCGCTGTGCGCCACCGCCATTCGGGTGAAAGACAGCGCCAAGGCGCTGGAGCGCGCCGTGGCCTACAAAGGCCAGCCGTTCCGTGGCCTGGTGGGCCCCAACGAGCGTGAACTGGCCGCCGTGCGCGCGCCGGATGGCAGCCTTATCTATCTGGTGGACCAGGACGCCCAGGGCCGCACCATCTACGACACCGACTTCAGCCTCAAGGACGTCAAGCAGAACCCCCTGGGCCTCAAGCGCATCGACCACATGGCCATGGCGCTGCCGCCGGACAACCTCGACAACTGGACCTTGTTCTACAAGAGCCTGCTGGACTTCACCGCCGACGACGAAGTGGTGCTGCCGGACCCGTACGGCCTGGTGAAGAGCCGTGCGGTCCGCAGCCGCGACAGCTCCATCCGCCTGCCACTGAACATCTCCGAGAACCGCAACACCGCCATTTCCCACGCGTTGTCCACCTACCGTGGGTCGGGCGTACACCACATTGCCTTCGACTGCGACGACATGTTCGCTGCCGTCACCAAGGCCAAGGAGGCGGGCCTGGCGCTGCTGGACATCCCGCTCAACTACTACGACGACCTGGCCGCGCGCTTTGACTTCGATGACGAGTTCCTGAGCGAACTGGCCTACTACAACGTGCTCTACGACCGTGACGCCAACGGCGGCGAGCTGTTCCACGTGTACACCGAACCCTTCGAAGACCGTTTCTTCTTCGAAATCATCCAGCGTCGCAATGGTTACGCCGGGTACGGGGCGGCGAACGTCGCGGTGCGTCTGGCGGCCATGGCCAAGGCGCGCAGCAAGGGTGTTCGCCACGCCAAACTGTAACCGTTTGCATGCAATTGCAAGCCTTTGGTTGTAGACCGGGGCTTGCAGGCTTCCTTCGCCGCGCTGGCCGCTCCATAATTGCCGCTGTTTAACGATGGCCGTGAGCCCAGAATGACAACAATGACAGAACGCTCCGTGGAAACTGCTGAACCGGCGCCACGCAAGAGCCGCAAGAACAACCCCGAGAAAACCCGCGAGAACATTCTCCAGGCGGCGATCGCCGAGTTCGTCCTGCAAGGCCTGGCGGGTGCACGGGTAGACGCCATTGCCGAGCGCACGCAAACCTCCAAGCGCATGATCTACTACTACTTCGGCAGCAAGGAGCAGTTGTACGTCGAGGTGCTGGAAAAACTCTACGGCGACATCCGCAGCACTGAGGTGGACCTGCACCTGGGTGAGCTGGAGCCGCGCGATGGTATCCGCCGCCTGGTGGAATTCACCTTCGATCACCATGACGCCAATGTCGATTTCGTGCGCATCGTGTGCAACGAGAACATGCACAAGGGCGAGTACATCAAGCAGTCCACCGCCATCCGCGCCATGAACAAGACCGTGTTGCACGCGCTGGGCGAGGTGTTGGAACGCGGTGCCCGCGAAGGGCTGTTCCGGCAGGGCCTCGATGCCCTGGACGTGCACTTGCTGATCAGTTCGTTCTGCTTCTACCGGGTGTCCAACAAGCATACCTTCGGCGAAATCTTCCAGATCGACTTCAGTGAAGAGCAGAACATGGCACGTCATCGCGAGATGATCGTCGACACGGTGCTGCGTTACCTGAAACCCTGACGGCGTCGGCTGCCAGGCTCAGGCCGGCGAGGTAGCCGAAGGTCATCGCCGGCCCCAGGGTAATGCCGCCGCTGGGGTAATGGCCGCCCATGATACTGTCCATGTCATTACCCACCGCATACAACCCGTCAACCACCAGGCCCTGTGCATCCAGCACCCGTGCCTGGCGGTCGGTGGCCAAGCCCATGAAGGTGCCCAGGCTGCCCGGCTCCAGTTTCACCGCATAGAACGGCCCACGCGCCAGCTCGCCCAGCGATGGGTTGGGTCCGTGCGTGGCTTCACCTTGGGCGCGGTTGTAGGCCGAGGCGCCGCGGTGAAAGTCGTCGTCATGCCCCTGGCGCGCCTGCTGATTGAAGCGCTGCACCGTGGAGTGCAGGGCAGCGGCATCGATACCGCAACGCTCGGCCAGTTGCGCCACGCTCCGGGCCTTGATCAGATACCCCCGGCGACGCAGGCCCCAGGCAGGCAGCGGAAACGGCCGTGCAGCTCCAAGCCCGTAGCGGTGCAGGGCGCGGTGGTCGCAGATCAGCCAGCAATGGGGCTGGCGGTCGGTGGGGTTGGCGGCGAACAGTGCCTGCATGAAGTCATGGTAGGAATCGGCTTCATTGGTAAAGCGGCGGCCGTCGTCGCGCACGGCAATGAAGCCGGGTTTGGCCCTGTCCATCAAATGGGGAAAAGCCTGGGCCGGGCTGGAATGCCTGCCTCCGCGCATCACCCTGGAGACGGGTGCCCAGGCAGCCCCATTGGGCAGGGCAGGCACCACCCCGCCAGCCATTTCACCCAACCGAATCCCGTCCCCCGTATTCTGCGCCGGCGCAGCCGACAGGTGGTTGTCATGCCCGAATACTTCACTCATCCGCTGCCTGTCATGGGCAAACCCACCTGCCGCCAGTACCACGCCACATCGCGCCCGCACTTGGCCAGTGGACAAGCGCGCGCCCACTACCCGATGGCCATCCACCAGCAACGCCAGCGCCGGGCTGTGCGTACGCACCTGCACCTGCAAATCCAGCGCGCTGCGCAACAGGCGGGCCATCAGCGCGTTGCCGTTGACCAGGTGCAGCCCGCGCCCATGCAGCAGGCGGTCGCACCAATGGCGCGCCAGCCGCCTGGTCACATGAAGCGCCGATTTCACTGACCGCGTGGCATTGAAGAAATGGCCCAGGTCCGTGCCGCCAGCGATGCCCATGCCGCCGAGGCTGATCAGGTCCAGGGGTGGGCGCAACCTGTGCAGCCATGGCCCCAGCCGCCGTCCATCGAATGGTTGCGCGCACAGCGAACGGCCGCCCAGGGCGGCGCCTGGCCCGTCATGCATGTCGGGCATGCGGCTGCCTGAATAAAACTGCACCTGGGTATGCCGCTGGAAGAAGTCGACCATCCTTGGCCCCTGTTCGAGGTAGGCCTGCACGCGGTCATCCAACTGCGCCGTGGTCAGTTGCTGGCGCAGGTACTGCTCTACGGCGCCGGGCGTTTCCAGCTGCCCCTCGGCCACTGCCAGCGGGTTGCCGGGTACCCACAACCAGCCACCCGACCAGGCACTGGTGCCGCCCAGGTGGTGGTGCTTCTCGGCGACGATCACCTTCAGCCCGTGGTGGGCGGCGGTCACGGCGGCGGCCAGGCCGGCGGCCCCCGAGCCGATGACCAGTACGTCGCAGTCGTAGTGCTCAGGAGCGCTCATGGGCCTGGCCTACTTGAGTGGCGAGAATGCAGTGGGACGCATCATCCGCGACTCCAGTTTCATCACGGCGTCCAGTTCCTTGTTCTTGCGACTGAACTCCATCCAGCGGCTGTCGGCCGCCATGGCAGTGCGCCGGGCCATGCGCTCGTCCAGGCTCTCCCAGGCCCAGATATGCACCACCTGGTTCACGTCGCCGATTTCGGTGGTGAAGAAACCCACCAGGCGGCCCAGGTGCTCGGTCTGCACGGCCAGGGCATCGCTTTGGTACAGCGCCAGCCAGTCGGCGAGCTTGGTGGGCTTAAGGGTGTAGGTGCGCAATTCATAGAACATGGTCATGCCTCTTGTTGGGTAGGGGTGCTGCGTTGCAGCCGGGTGGCCGCGTGGGTGGCGGCGATGTAGCCGAAGGTTAGGCCTGGGCCCAGGGTGATACCGGGGCCGGGGTAGGTGCCGTCCATGATCGAGTTCATGTCGTTGCCTGCGGCATACAGGCCGGGAATGGGCTGGCCCTGGCGGTCGAGCACGCGCGCGGTGGCATCGGTCAGGTCGCCGGTGTGCACGCGGATCGCGTACCAGGGCGCTTTCGTCAGCGGCGCCAGGCAGGGATTGGGGGTGTGATGAGGGTCGCCCAGGGAGCGGTTGTAATTGTTGCCGCCCTTGGCGAATTGGCTGTCGGTGCCGCGCACGGCATCGGCATTGTGCTGGCGCAAGGTGTCGGCCAGGCCGTCGGGGTCGACGCCGATCAAGTGCGCCAGTTGCGCGGCGCTGTCGGCCTGGTACAGGTAACCCGCGTCCACCAGTGCGCGGTTATCCACGGGCTTGGGTCGTGCCAGGCCCATGCCGTAGCTGTTCAGGGCCTGGGCATCGGCGATCAACCAGCACGGTGAGTTGGCGTTTTCCTGCATGGCCTGCACGAAGCAATGGTAGGAGTCGGACTCGTTGACGAAGCGCTGGCCCCTGCGGTTCACGGCGATGATGCCTGGTTTGGCGCGGTCGGTGACCAGGTGCGGGAAGCGTTCCAGCGACCCATTGGCGTGGCGGCGCAGGGACACCGGGGCCCAGAAGAAATTGGCCGCCAAGCCTTCGCCCAGGTGCCCACCCACCGCCTGGGCCAGGGCCAGGCTGGTGCCGTCATTACTGGCGGGGGACATGGTCAGGTGGTCGCTGCCGGTACCCGGGCGCAGGCCATCGGCATTGCCCGCGGCGGCGAAACCACCGCCGGCGCACACCACGGCGCAGCGTGCCTGAACCCTCAAGCGCTGGCCGTTATAGTCGGCTTCCACGCCAGTGACCGCGCCGTGCTCGTGCACCAGCGCCCGCGGTTCGGCCTTCAACCACAGGTCTACCCCCTTGGCGAAAGCCGTGGTGGCCAGCCGTGCGATCAAGGCGTTGCCGACGGTCAGGCGGGTGCCGCGCGGGAGGCGCAAGCGGTCCTTGCCGTAGCGCGCCAGCAGCTTCACACAATGCCACAGCGAGGCGGGCGACCGGCGGAAGCTGAGCAGGTGCTGGATATCCACCCGGTTGACCATCATGCCACCGAACAACAGCATGCCCGGCGGCGGGGTGCGCAGGTGCTGGAACCAGGCGCCCAGCCGGCGGCCATCGTATTCCACCATCTCCAGGGCGCGGCCGCGGTCGGTACCACCGGGTTCCTCGGGGTGATAGTCGGGGGAAAGGGGTCGTAGCGCGTATTTCAGTTCGCTGTGGCTTTCCAGGTAGCGCAGCGCTTCGGCGCCCCGTGCGATGTAGGTGTCTATCAGGTCGGCACGGTAGCCGGGACCGATGGTGGCCTTCAGGTAGCGGCGCACGGCATCGGGGGGGTCTTGCACGCCAGCGGCACGTGCCTGGTCGGTGCCGTGAACCCATACGGCGCCGCCGGAGATCGCCGAGGTGCCACCAAACGTCTCGGCCCTTTCCAGTATCAATACCTTCATGCCTCGGCAGGCCGCAGTAGTGGCGGCGGCGAACCCGGCGGCGCCGCTGCCCAGCACCACCAGGTCCACATGGTGAGTCCAACCCTGTGTGGGTATGGCTGCGTTCATGGCGGCCTCCTCAGGCGTCTTCGGGGGTCACGCCCATGAAGGCGCCCAGGTTGCCCATCTGCGCGCGGGCCATTTCCGGGCCGGTCTGGATACGGCAGCCCTGGTCGCGGGCCTTGGCAAGCAGAGGGGTAACCGGTGGCGAAGTGACCACATCGGCCACCAGCGTGCTTGGGCGCAGGCCGGCCAGGGCGGTGTCGGGTAGCGGCAAGTGGCCGGTATCCCCCATGCCCACCGGCGTAGCGTTCACCACCAGGTCAAAGGTGCCCAGTTCACTGTAGGCGCTTTGTACTGCCAGCGTCGGGAAGGCGTCGATCAGCACCTTTTTCAGTGTCTCTACCTGAGTGGTGCGCACATCCACCAGCACCAGCTCGGCCAGGCCCTGCTCGGCCAGCGCGTAGGCAATGGCCGCGCCCACGCCACCGGCGCCCACCACCAGGGCACGCTTGCCCTGCGGCTGGAAGCCGTGAGCCGCCGCGGCCTTGAGAAAACCAATGCCGTCCAGGTGGTCGCCTATCAGGCGGCCATCGGCCTCGCGGCGGATCACGTTGGCCATGCCCAGGGCGGCGGCCCGCTCGGTGAGAGCATCGAGCAAGGGCGCCACGGCCTGTTTGTAGGGCACCGTCACCACACAGCCACGCAGGTTCTGCCAGCCCCGCAGCGTGTCGACGAACGCCGGCAACGCCGCGGCCCCCAGGTCGATGGGCAGCATGGCGATATCGCGATCGTTGTCGGCGAACCAGCGGTTGAAGTTGTCGGGGGATTTCACTTGGGCGATAGGCGTGCCGAGTATGGCCACCAATTGGGTCGAGCCGCGAATCATGTCGATCTCCTGGACCGTTTGCTGTTGTTGTGGGCCCATGGTGAGGCTGGCCGGCAAGCGTCACAACGCGGCTGTTAGCGGTTTTGGTTGTTATTCGCGGTACCACTGCGATAATCGCATCGTCGGGCCGATAATCCGGGCGGGGCACCAATGAAACAACCCACTATCCACGAACGAGACCTCATCGCAGGGCTGCAGAAGGGCCTGGCGCTGATGCAGTTGTTCAGCGAAGACCACCCGCGGCTCACGGTGCCCATGGCAGCGCGGCTGTCGGGATTGAGTCAGAGCGCCGCGCGGCGTTTTCTGCTGACCCTGGTGCATGAGCGCTTCGTTGAAACCGATGGGCGCGACTACTGGCTGACTGCCAAGGCCCTGCGTATCGGCCAGGCTTACGTGGATTCCGCCCAGCTACCGCGCATGCTGCGGCCCATCGTCGAGCAGGTGGCGCGCAGTACTCAGGAGCACGTGTCCGTAGGCGTCCGGGATGACGACGACATCATTCACGTGGTGCGCAGTCGTTATAGCCACATATCGTCGCTGTCGATCCGCCCTGGGTCGCGGCTGCCGTTGTATTGCACGGCGAGCGGGCGCATCTGGCTGGCGCAACTGCAGCCTGCGGAGTTGCGCAGCTACCTGCAGCGCGTCGAACAACGGCCGCTGACGCCCTACACCAAGGTGACGGTGGCGGCGCTGGAAGAAGAGTTGGAGCGAGTGCGCGAGCAGGGGTTCTGCATCGTCGATCAGGAGTTCGAGGTGGGCATGGCGGTGTTGAGCGTGCCCCTGCGTGACCGCAAGGGCGTGCTCAAGGCGGCGTTATCGATCACCACCCAGGTGGCCCGGCTCAATCCCCAGGCCATGCAGCAGCGCTACCTGCCGGCGCTCTACGAAGCCCAGGCGCTGCTGCGCCCGGTGCTTGATTGAGGCGGCTTCAGCCATTCATGCTGTTGAAATGCGCCGTCATGCGGTCGGCATCCGGCACGATGCCGCTGAACAGTTCAAAGGCCTTCACCGCCTGGAACACGGCCATGGTGCCGCCGTCCAGGGTGCGCGCGCCCAAGGCGCGGGCGGTGCGCAGCAGCTCGGTTTCCAGTGGGAAGTAGACGATCTCCGCTACCCACAGATCCTTGCGCAGCAGCTCGGCCGGAACGGGCATGCCTGGCAGCTTGGCCATGCCCATCGGCGTGGTGTTGACCATGCCGTCGGCTTCGTTCATCGCCGCCGCCAGGTCGCTGCCCGCACGGGCGCGGTTGCCGGGGAAGTGCTGGTTGAGGTTGTCGGCCAGGTCCTGGGCACGGCTGGCGTCCACGTCGAAGATGGTCAGCTGTTTCACGCCCTCGATCAGCAGCGCATGGGCAACTGCCGCGCCAGCACCGCCGGCCCCCATCTGCACCACACGTTCACGGGCGGCGCCGTCCATGCCACGGCGAAAGCCTTCGGCAAAGCCCAGGCAGTCGGTGTTGTGGCCTACGCGCTTGCCATCCTTGAGCACCACGGTGTTCACCGCGCCGATACCACGGGCTTCGGGCGATAGGTCATCGAGCAGCGGAATGATGGCCTGTTTGCACGGAAAGGTGATGTTGAGGCCGGTGTAGGCCATGCGCTGGGCCGCGGTGAGCAGCTCTTCCAGGTGGGTGGTGTCGAGCTTCAGCTGGTCCAGGTCGATCAGCCGGTAGAGGTAGCCCAGGCCCTGGGCGGCGCCTTCGCGCTCGTGCAGGGCAGGGGTGCGCGAGGCCTGGATGCCAGCGCCAATCAGGCCGGCCAATACACTGGTTTTATTGTTCTGGGACATTGCGAGTTAACCCTTGTTGTTCAACAGGTGGCTGACGTGTTCAAGCGCCAACCTATAGCCATTGGTGCCAAAGCCGCACAGCACGGCCACGGCGACGCCGGAGACATAGCTGTGGTGGCGGAAGGTTTCACGGGCGTGCACATTGCTGATGTGCACTTCGATCACGGGCAGCTCACTGGCGGTCAGTGCATCGCGGATGGCAATGGAGGTGTGGGTCCAGGCGCCAGGGTTGATGACGATCGCTGCGCAGCGGCCGCGGGCCTGATGAATCCAGTCGATGGCTTCGCCTTCATGGTTGCTCTGGCGGAACTCGACCGTCAGGTCGTGCTGTTCGGCAGTGCGGGCACACAGGGCAGAGACGTCGGCCAGGGTTTCGCGGCCATAGGTGGCAGGTTCGCGAGTACCCAGCATGTTGAGGTTCGGGCCGTTGAGCACCAGTACGGTACGGCTCATGGAGACTCTCCCTTGTTATTTTTGGTGTGAGACAGTGGAGCGAGGTGTACATAAATTGTACTAACCAGTTAATTTGGTCAAATTAATTTATCTCCACGCTCGTTCGGAGGCTGAATCACGGGCGTAAAAAAAGCGGGTGGAAGATTGCTCTTCCACCCGCTTCGCTGACGCCGCGCTGCGACCCGAGTTCTCTAGGCCAGGGTCATGACGCCTTTGAATTGTGGGGAACGCTGGGCATTCCGTCAACGCCGCCGGGCGGTCGGTTGTGGATATCTTTGCAGATGGTCCTTACCCCTCGTGGCGCCAGCTCGGGAAGAAGGCGGTGCGGTGGGCCTGGAAGACCGCGCTGGCTGCTTCCCGAGCTTCGCCCGGTCCCACAGAGGTGAACCGCGCGCTCCCATCCACGGCTGTGGGACCGGGCGCCAGCTCGGGAAGAGGGCGGTGCGGTGAGTCTGGAAGACCGCGGTGGCGGTTTCCCGAGCTTCGCCCGGTCCCACAGAGGTGAACCGCGCGCTTCCATCCACCCCTGTGGGACCGGGCGCCAGCTCGGGAAGAGGGCGGTGCGGTGGGTCTGGAAGACCGCGGTGGCGGTTTCCCCGAGCTTCGCCCGGTCTACAGCGAAAGTCGCAACCTCAAGCAGAGGGCGCCAACTGCGCCACCATGAAGTCGATGAACGCCCGGGTTTTCTGCGGCACCCGCCGGGCCGAGGGGTAAACCGCATGGATGCCGATCGGCGGTGCCTGCCAGTCGCACATCACCGCCACCAGCCGGCCGGCCGCCAGCGCGTCCTCGACGATGAAGGCCGGCAGCAGGGCGATGCCCATGCTGCCTTCGGCCGCCGTGGCCAGCAGGTCGCCGTTGTTGGCGTGCAGGGGGCCGGTCACATGCACGCGCTGGGTGTCCTTGCCATTGCTCAACTGCAGGCTGACGCCGCTCTGCAGGTAGCCGTAGTTCAGGCACGCATGCCCCGTCAGGTCGCGGGGCACCTGTGGCGTGCCATGACGCGCCAGGTAGTCGGGGGAGGCCACCAGCACCCGGGGCGCCGGGGCCAGTTGCTTGGCCACCATGCTTGAGTCCGTCAGGCTGGCGATGCGGATGGTCACGTCGAAGCCGCCACGCACCGGGTCTACCTGCTGGTCGCTGAGCACCAGCTGCAGTTCTATTTGCGGGTGTTGCTCGTGAAACCTGGGGATCAGCGGCCCCAGTTTGCGCAACCCGAATGACATGGGCGCGTTCACCCGTAACACCCCCCGCGCTTCCCCCAGGCCGCTGCGCGCCCGCTGTTCGGCTTCGTCCACCGAGGCCAGCACCTCGCGCACGGCTTCGTAATACTCCGCCCCTGCCTCGGTCAGGTGCAGGCTGCGGGTAGTGCGCTGCAGCAACTGCACCCCCAGGTCTTCCTCCAGGGCCTGGATCTGTTTGCTGATTTTCGAGCGTGGCACATCCATGGCTCGGGCGGCCGCGGCAAAGCCGTTTTCATTCACGGTGGTGACAAAGGCGCGCATGGCGTCGATACGGTCCATCAGTGTCCCTGATATGGAATCAATGAGTCTCGATTTTATGGGATTGTTGCGCTTAATGCACGGACTTACATTATCAACACGCCAGGCGCACACCCCCAAGCGGCAGCGTCCAGCCACCCACTACTTCGAACCTGTTGAAAAGGAATACATCATGTCCAAGCACGAACTGCTGAACCCCGCCAATGCCGCCTTGATCCTCATCGACCACCAGCCACAAATGGCCTTCGGTGTGCAGTCCATCGACCGTCAGGTGCTGAAAAACAACACCGTGGGCCTGGCCAAGGCTGCGAAGATCTTCAATGTGCCGACGATCTATACCTCGGTGGAAACCGAAAGCTTCAGCGGGTACATCTGGCCTGAACTGTTGGGCGTGAACCCTGGGCAGAAGCCCATCGAGCGTACCTCGATGAATAGCTGGGAAGACGCCAGGTTCGTGGAGGCGGTGAAAGCCACTGGCCGCAAGAAGTTGATCATCGCTGCCCTGTGGACCGAGGTGTGCCTGACCTTCCCCGCCCTGGAAGCCATGGCCGAGGGCTTCGAGGTGTACATCGTCACCGACGCCAGTGGTGGCACCACCCAGGAAGCCCATGACATGTCGGTGCAACGCATGATCCAGGCCGGTGCTATCCCGGTGACCTGGCAGCAGGTTCTGCTCGAATTTCAGCGCGACTGGGCCCATAAAGACACCTACGACGCGGTGATGAACCTGGTGCGCGAACACAGCGGCGCCTACGGCATGGGCGTGGACTACGCCTACACGATGGTCCACAAGGCGCCACAGCGGCAAGCCAACTAAGCTCAGCGCGAAAGGAGTCCACCCACATGAACATCGAAATGTCCGACGGCGTAGTGACCCTGCTGGTGCGTCATCGCATCAGCAAGGGCCAGGAACAGCGCTACGAAGAATGGCTGCGGCGCATCATAGGCACCGCTCGCAGCTACCCCGGCCACCTGGGCATCGATGTCATGCGGGGCCACAGCCAGGGCTTGCAGCTGTTCACCAGCGTGCTGCGTTTCGCCAGCACCGAGCAGTTGCAGGCTTGGCTGGACTCCAGTGACCGCAAGCGGCTGGTGGACGAGGCCAGGCTGATGTTGGCGGACGGCGACCAGACCGAGATCAACAACGACCGCGAATTCTGGTTCACCCCCGTGGACGCTGGCAGCCCGCCGCCGCGCTGGAAGCAGGCGTGCGTGACCTTCATGGTCATTCTGCCGCTGAGTTTTCTGGTGCCGTGGTTGTGGGGGCCGGTGTTCAAACGGGTGCCCTGGCTGGGCAGCTATGCAGCGGCGAACACGCTGATCACCTTGAGCGTGGTGCTGTTGGTGGTCTACGTGTTCATGCCGCGGGCGACCCGTTGGCTGAGCGGTTGGTTGCAAAGCCGCTGACTGCTGACGTGGCTACCGGCGAACCAGCAGCACGCCCGATTCCATGTGGTGGGTATACGGGAACTGGTCAAACAGTGCGCAGCGCTCGATACGGTGCGTATCGTGCAGTTGCGCGATGTTCGCCGCCAGCGTCTCCGGGTTGCAGGAGATATACAGAATGTTGTCGAAACGCCGGGTCAGTTCGCAGGTGTCCGGGTCCATGCCCGCGCGGGGCGGGTCGACGAATACGCTGCCGAACTGGTAGCTCTTCAGGTCGATGCCCTGCAGGCGGCGGAATGGGCGCACTTCGTTCAACGCCTCGGTCAATTCCTCGGCGCTCAGGCGCACCAGGGTCACGTTATCCACAGCGTTGTCAGCGAGGTTGTTCAGTGCCGCGTACACCGAGGTCTTGCTGATCTCGGTCGCCAGCACTTTGCGCACCCGGGTGGCCAGGGGCAGGGTGAAATTGCCGTTGCCGCAATACAGTTCCAGCAGGTCGTCATCACGCTGGCCCAACGCATCGTACGCCCAGTTGAGCATCTTCTGGTTCACCGTGCCGTTGGGCTGGGTGAAGGCGCCTTCCGGCTGTTGATACTGGTAGGTACGGCCTGCCACTTCCAGCTTTTCCACGGCGAAGTCGCGGCCGATCACCACGCGCTTGCCCTTGGAACGGCCGATCAGGCTGACGCCCAGGTCGGCCGCCAATTGTTCGGCGGCGGCCTGCCAATGTGCGTCCAGGGGGCGGTGGTAGCACAGGGTGACCATGGCGTCGCCGGCCAGGGTGGTCAGGAACTCCACCTGGAACAGCTTGTTGCTCAGCGCTTCGTTGGCCTGCCAGGCGGCCTTGAGCTTGGGCATCAGTTCGTTGATGCGCAGGCTGGCGATCGGGAATTCCTCGATCAGGATGGCCTGGTGCTTCTCGCCCGGGGCAAACATGGCGTAGTGGCGCTGGCCGTCCTGGCGCCACAGGCGAAATTCGGCGCGCAGCCGGTAGTGCTCGCGTGGCGAGTCGAACACTGCGGGTTCCGGGGCATCGAAAGGCGCCAGCAGTTCACGCAGGCGCGCGGTCTTTTCGTCCAGTTGGCGGCTGTAGTCCGCCGGGTCCACTACTGTACTCATGCGTTGAACCAGCCCAGCTTGATGACAAACAGAATCGACAGGATGACCAGCGCCGGGTTCAGGTCGCGGGTGCGGCCCGACAGCAGCTTGATCAGTGTCCAGGAAATGAAGCCGAAGGCGATGCCGTTGGCGATGGAATAAGTGAAGGGCATCGCCAGGGCCGTGACCACCACCGGTGCTGCTTCGGTGATGTCGTCCCAGTTGATTTCAGCCAGGCCCGACATCATCAGCACAGCCACGAACAGCAAGGCCGGAGCAGTGGCGAAGGCAGGCACGCTGCCGGCCAGCGGGGCGAAGAACAGTGCCAGGATGAACAGCACGGCCACCACGATGGCGGTCAGGCCAGTACGGCCACCGGCGCTCACGCCCGCGGCGGATTCGATGTAGCTGGTGGTGGTCGAGGTGCCCAGCAGGGAGCCTGCCATGGCCGCGGTGCTGTCGGCGATCAGGGCACGGCCCATTTTCGGCATGTGGCCGTCCTTGCCCATCAGGCCGGCACGCTTGGCCACGCCGATGAGGGTGCCGGAGTTGTCGAACAGGTCAACGAACAGGAAGGCGAAGATCACGCTGACCAGCCCTACGTTCAGGGCGCCCTTGATGTCCAGTTGCAGGAAGGTCGGGGCCAGGGACGGTGGCATCGAGACGACGCCGCCGAACTCGCTGGCGTGGATCAGGATCGAGACGATGGTCACCGCCAGGATGCCGATCAGCACCGCGCCGCGCACTTTCAACGCTTCCAGGCCCACGATCAGCACGAAGCCCAGGGTGGCCAGGATGGGTGCAGGCTTTTTCAGGTCGCCCAGGCCGACGAGCGTGGCCTCGTTGCCTACCACGATACCGGCGTTATGCAGGGCGATCAGCGCGAGGAACAGGCCGATACCGGCGGCGATGGCTGAACGCAGGGGCAGGGGGATGCTGTTGACGATCCATTCGCGGATACGAAAGATCGACAGCAGGAAGAACAGCACGGCAGAGATGAACACCGAACCCAGCGCGGTCTGCCAGGTGTAACCCATGTGCAGCACTACGGTGTAGGTGAAGAAGGCGTTCAGGCCCATGCCCGGTGCCAGGGCGATCGGGTAGTTGGCGATCAGGCCCATGACGGTGGAGCCGATGGCGGCGGCCAGGCAGGTGGCGACGAAGACGGCGCCCTTGTCCATGCCGGTCTCGCCGAGGATGCTCGGGTTGACGAACAGGATGTAGGCCATGGCCAGGAAAGTCGTGATGCCCGCCAGTATCTCGGTACGCACGTTGGTGTTATGTGCTTTGAGTTGAAACAGCCTTTCCAGCATGCCTGCTCCCCGTGGCGCGCCCCGGCGCCGTGAATGAATTGACCCCTCAAGCAAAGCACATGCTCGCCGAGGGGCCGAAAAAAGCCGCGCATCATAGCAGCATGGTTGCCCGGCGGTGAATGCGCGTGTCGGTTTTAGGCGCGAATGCCTTTTTTAGGCAGGAGCCACCCATCAATCCACCTGAACGATAGTGCCACCCACCCAGTCGTACGCCTTGACGACGCCGCTCGCAGAAGCTGCGCAAGAATCAGGCCGAACACCGTGAGGTTGCCATGAGCGAAACCACCCATACCCTGGAGCTGACCCTCAATGGCCAGCCCCGCAGCCTGCAAGTGCTGCCCTGGACGACCCTGCTGGACCTGCTGCGCGAACAGCTGGACCTGGTGGGCAGCAAGAAAGGCTGCGACCACGGCCAATGCGGCGCCTGCACGGTGCTGCGCGACGGCAAGCGCGTCAATGCCTGCCTGACCCTGGCCATCATGTGCCAAGGCGCCCACCTGACCACCATCGAGGGCCTGGCCGACGATGCCGGGCTGCACCCGATGCAGGCCGCGTTCATCAAGCATGATGCCTTTCAGTGCGGCTACTGCACCCCCGGGCAGATTTGCTCGGCTGTCGGCCTGCTGGAGGAGGGCCGCGCGCAATCACCGGCCCAGGTGCGCGAATTGATGAGTGGCAACCTGTGCCGTTGCGGTGCCTACGGCAACATCATCGACGCCATTGAAGACGTGCGCGCAGGGGGTGGGCAATGAACCCCTTCAGCTACAGCCGCCCGGCGGGCATCGCCGAGGCCATCGGCCAAGCGGGCCCCGGCAGCCGCTTCATCGCCGGGGGCACCAACCTGCTGGACCTGATGAAAGAGAATGTCGAACAGCCGGCGCGGGTCATCGATATCACTGGCCTGCCCCTGCATGACGTGGTGCCCACCCCCGATGGCGGTTTGCGCATTGGCGCGCTGGTGAGCAACGCGGACCTGGCCTGGTTGCCGCAAGTGGAATGGCAGTACCCCCTGCTGAGCCAGGCGATACTGGCGGGCGCGTCCCCGCAGTTACGCAACATGGCCACCACCGGCGGCAACCTGCTGCAACGCACCCGTTGCTACTACTTCTATGATGCCGGGGTGCCCTGCAACAAGCGCAAACCGGGCAGTGGCTGCCCGGCCCGGGAAGGCCTGAACCGAATTCATGCGATCTTCGGCGCCAGCGCCGAATGCGTGGCCACCCACCCCTCGGACATGTGCGTGGCCCTTGCCGCGCTGGAGGCAGTGGTGCACGTGCAGGGGCGCGCTGGCGCACGCACCATCGAGTTCGCCGACTTTCACCGCTTGCCCGCCGACCACCCGGAGCGCGACAACCAGTTGGCGGACGATGAGCTGATTACCGCCATCGAACTGCCCGCCGAAGGCTTCGCGGCCCATAGCCATTACCTCAAGGTGCGCGACCGGGCGTCCTACGCGTTCGCCCTGGTATCGGTGGCTGCAGCCCTGACACTGGACGGCCCCACCATCACCGCCGCGCGCCTGGCGTTGGGTGGCGTAGCCCACAAACCGTGGCGCGACCGTGCCGTGGAAGCGCAACTGGTGGGCCAGCCCGTCAGCCACGAAACCTTCACCGCGGCCGCCGAAGCGCTGGTGCGCGACGCCGAGCCGCTGGCCCATAACGCTTTCAAGGTGCGCCTGGTGCGCCGCGCCGTGGTACGCGCACTGGAGCAGGCGGCACTGGGAGGGCAGCCATCATGAACGGTACCCCCATGGACCGCGTTGACGGTGTGCTCAAGGTCACTGGCCAGGCTCGCTATGCCAGTGAGTTTCCCGAAGATGGCCTGCTGTACGGTAGCGTGGTCTCCAGCACCATCGCACGCGGCCGGGTCGTCAATATCCACGACGCCGCCGCCCTGGCGCTGCCGGGTGTGGTGGCAGTGATCGACCACCGCAACCGCCCGGCCATCGCCAGCTACGACAAACCCTACGAAGACGCCGACGCCGCCCCCGGTTCACCCTTCCGGCCGCTGTACAACGACAATGTGCTGTACAGCGGCCAGCCGTTGGCCTTGGTGGTGGCGTGCGACCTGGAGCTGGCGCGTTACGCCGCGACCCTGGTGCACATCGAATACGAAGAAACGGCGCACCAGACCGACCTGCTGGTGGACCTCAAGCACGCCCGCCCTGCACCGGCCGAGCCACCCAAGCCACGCGGGCACTTCGAGGAAGCTCTGGCGGGAGCGGCGTTGAGCATCGACGCCACCTACGACACCCCCAGCGAATACCACAACCCCATGGAGCCCCACGCCAGCACCGTTCTTTACCAGCAGGACGGCAGCCTGCTGATCCATGACAAGACCCAGGGGCCACAGAACTGCCAGGCCTACGTGCAGAAGGTATTCGGCCTGCCCAAGGAAAAGGTGCGGATCCTGGCGGCGTTCGTCGGTGGCGCCTTTGGGTCGGGCTTGCGCCCGCAATATCAACTGCCTCTGGCGGTAATGGCGGCGCTGCTGCTCAAGCGCTCAGTGCGCGTGACCCTTACCCGGCAGCAGATGTTCACCTTCGGTTACCGGCCGCGCACTCGCCAGCGCCTGCGCCTGGGGTGCGCCGCCAATGGCCGGCTGACCGCCATCGGGCACCAGGCCATCGGCCAGACCTCACGCTTCGAGAACTTCGCCGAACATGTGGTGGAGTGGAGCGGCATGCTCTACCACTGCGATAACGTCGAGCTTGACTACCAACTGGTGCCGCTGGATGTGTACACGCCGCTGGACATGCGCGCCCCAGGCGCAGCGTTGGGCCTGATCGGCCTGGAGTGCGCCATGGATGAACTGGCCTGCGCCGTGGCCATCGACCCGGTCCAACTGCGCCTGCTCAACTTTTCCGAGCGCAACCAGAACGAAGACAAGCGTTACTCCAGCAAGGAACTGCGTGCGTGCTACGCCGAGGGTGCCGAGCGCTTCGGTTGGGCACGCCGCAACCCCGAACCGCGCAGCCAGCGCCAGGGCCACCAGCTGGTGGGCTGGGGCATGGCCGGCGGCGTGTGGGAGGCCTTGCAGATGAAGGCCAGTGCCAAGGCCAGGTTGATGGCGGACGGGCAGTTGGTGGTCAGCAGTGCCACTACCGACATCGGCACCGGCACCTACACGGTCATGACGCAGATCGCGGCCCAGGCGTCCGGCGTGGCGGTGGAGAACATTCGCTTCGTGCTGGGCGACTCTTCCTTGCCCACGGCGCCGTTGCAGGGCGGTTCCTTCACCGTTTCCTCGGTGGGCAGTGCCGTGCAGCAGGCATGCGCGGCGCTGCAAGGCCGCTTACTGGACCTGGCTCGCCAAATAGACCCGGCGTTCGCCGCCATCACCCCCGAGCGGGCACGTTTCGAGGATGGCCACCTGCATTTTGGTGGCTACCGCCGAGCCTTGGCCGAATTGCTGGAAGCGGGCGGCGAAACCTTCCTGGAAGTGCAGGTCGACGCCGAACCCGACAAGAAGCGTGAAGCCTACGCCACGGCGACTCACTCGGCGGTATTCGTCGAGGTGCTGGTGGACGAAGACCTGGGCAGCGTGCGGGTCAGCCGGGTGGTCAGCGCGGTAGCGGCGGGCAAGGTGGTCAACCCGAAAATGGCACGCAGCCAGATCCTGGGCGGCGTGGTGTGGGGCGTGGGCATGGCGTTGCATGAAGAAGCGCTGGTGGACCACGTGCTGGGGCGGCCCATGAACCATAACCTGGCTGAGTACCATATTCCGGTTCAGGCAGATATTGGCGACATTGACGTTATTTTCGTCGAGGAGGAGGACGATATAGTGAATGCCCTGGGCTCCAAGGGTGTCGGGGAGATTGGTGTGGTCGGTGTGGCGGCGGCGGTGGCCAATGCCATTTACCACGCCACCGGCAAGCGCGTACGCGAATTCCCCATCACCCTCGATAAATTGCTCTGAGCGTGCATTCGCCGGCTGGCCCGGCCTCACAGGTGGTCATCTATGAGGCCGGGCGAAGCCGGGGATCGGCGCGCTAAGATTTACGGGTATGCATATGATCGCGCTTGGCCAAGGTCGGGAACAGCTTGATCCAGATCCCGGTCACCGCCAACGTACCCACACCGCCTAGCACCACCGCGGGAACGGTACCGAACCAGTGCGCCGTCAGCCCCGACTCGAATTCCCCGAGCTGGTTCGAAGCCCCGATGAACAGGCCGTTCACCGCGCTGACCCGCCCACGCATCTCGTCAGGCGTTTCCAGTTGCACGAACGCCCCGCGGATCACCATGCTGATCATGTCTGCCGCGCCCAGCACCGCCAGGGTACCCAGGGAAAACCAGAACGACGTCGACAGGCCAAAGGCGATGGTCGCCACCCCAAACACTCCGACGCCGGTGAACATGATGCGGCCCACGTTGCGTTCGATAGGGAAGCGTGACAGCCAGAAGGACATCAGCAATGCCCCCACCGCTGGCGCCGAACGCAGCAGCCCCAGGCCCCAGGGGCCGGTCAGCAGGATGTCGCGGGCGAACACCGGCAGCAGGGCCGTGGCGCCGCCCAGCAATACCGCGAACAGGTCCAGCGAGATGGCCCCCAGAATGTCCGGGCGGCTGCGGATGAAGTGAATACCCGCCAGCAGCGATTGCAGCGTGGCCTTGCCCTTGTTCAGCGGCGTCTGCCGCGCCGGCAGGCTGAGCATCAGCGACAAGGCCAGCACGTACAGCACCACTGTGGGGCCATACACCCAGATGCTGCCGAAGGCATACAGGAAACCGCCCAGTGCCGGCGCGACGATCGTGGCGGTCTGCATGGCCGACGCCGAGGCCGCCACGGCCCGGGGGAATAGTTCGCTGGGCACGATATTGGGCAGCAGGGCCTGGGTCGTGGGCATCTCGAACGCCCGGGCGCTGCCCAGCAGGAAAGCCAGCACGAAGATCATGTCGCGGCTGACGGTATCCGTGCTGCTGCCGATCACCAGGGCCAGGGCCACCAGCGCCTGGCCGGTCTGGCAGATAGCCGCCACCTTGCGCCGGTCATAGCGGTCGGCTACATGGCCCGTGTGCAGCATGAACAGCACGCGCGGTGTGAACTCCACCAGGCCGACCAAGCCTAGGTCCAGCACGCTGCCGGTCAACTGGTAGAGGTGCCAGCCAATGGCCACGGTCAGCATCTGGAAGCCGCTGGCAGTGCAAACCCGCGCGAACCAGAAGGCCATGAAGGGACGATGATGACGCAGCAGCAGTACAGCGGAACTGGACATGGGGCAGGGCGACCTCGCGGGCGGAAGGCGCGAGATTAACATTTGTTTGTAACCAGAGGTTGCAGAAACACAGGTTGGCGCCGTTCGCCACCATCCGTGAGCCCGATCAGCGAATTTCGCCGCATACACCCGTCTTTCGCAGGGTGAGGCAACGTGCCGCGTGACAATAGACCACGCAGTTGCCCGCGCCTTTTGGGTCTACTCTTTTAGGGATCATTGACCCAGGTCAAAGCCCATTGCGCCCGCACTGTGTTTGGCCTTCGGTCGCTGACTAACCTGATTACGCAGAACACATGACAAGCGCCGCACTCAGTAACCCTGAGGGCCGTAGGCGCGAGTTCACGGGCTGCCGCCCGTAACGTGCAGATGACACATCTGATAGAGGACAACTTATGTTCGGTTTAGAGGCTCTAGATCTCGCCCGAATGCAGTTCGCGTTTACCGTATCGTTCCACATCCTGTTCCCTGCCATCACCATCGGTCTGGCCAGTTTCCTGGCTGTGCTCGAAGGCCTGTGGCTCAAGACCAAGGACGATACCTACCGCGACCTGTACCACTTCTGGTCGAAAATTTTTGCCGTCAACTTCGGTATGGGCGTGGTCTCGGGCCTGGTCATGGCCTACGAGTTCGGTACCAACTGGAGCCGTTTCTCGGACTTCGCCGGCGCCGTGAACGGCCCGCTGCTGACGTACGAAGTACTCACGGCATTCTTCCTGGAAGCGGGTTTCCTCGGTGTCATGCTGTTCGGCTGGAACCGTGTGGGCCGTGGCCTGCACTACTTCTCCACCGTGATGGTGGCCGTGGGCACGCTGATCTCGACCTTCTGGATCCTGGCGTCCAACAGCTGGATGCAGACCCCGCAAGGTTACGAGATCGTCGACGGGCGCGTCATTCCGGTGGACTGGCTGGCGGTGATCTTCAACCCGTCGTTCCCCTTCCGCCTGGCGCACATGGCCATCGCCGCCTTCGTCGCCACCGCGTTCTTCGTCGGCGCCTCGGCTGCCTGGCACCTGCTGCGCGGCCGCGACAACCCGGCCATCCGCAAGATGTTCTCCATGGCCATGTGGATGGCGCTGATCGTCGCGCCTATCCAGGCCTTCGTCGGTGACGCCCACGGCCTGAACACCCTGGAGCACCAGCCGGCGAAAATCGCTGCCATCGAGGGCCACTGGGAAAACGTCGGCAACGAGCCGACCCCGTTGATCCTGTTCGGTATCCCGGACATGAAGGAAGAGAAAACCAAGTACGCCATCGAAGTGCCGTACCTGGGCAGCCTCATCCTGACCCACAGCCTGGACAAGCAGATCCCTGCGCTGAAGTCGTTCCCGCCTGAAGACCGTCCGAACTCGCTGATCGTGTTCTGGTCGTTCCGCATCATGGCCGGCCTGGGCATGCTGATGATCGCGGTGGGCCTGTGGAGCGCCTGGCTGCGCTGGCGCGGTGGCTTGTACACCAACCGCCTGTTCCTGACCCTGGCCATGTGCATGGGCCCGTCCGGCCTGATCGCCCTGCTGGCGGGTTGGTTCACCACCGAGATCGGCCGTCAGCCGTGGGTCGTGTATGGCCTGCTGCGCACCTCCGATGCGGTGTCCAACCACAGCGTCACGCAGATGAGCATCACCCTGGTGCTGTTCGTGGTGGTCTACTTCTCGCTGTTCGGTACCGGCTTCGGCTACATGATGCGCCTGGTGCGCAAAGGGCCGAAAACCCACGAAGGCGCAGAAGCTACCCACGGTGGCCCTGGCCAGACACGCACGCCTGCCCGTCCTCTCTCCGCCGCCCATGAAGGCGCCGAAGAAGGTACTGCCGACCTGACCAAGGGGAATTGAGTCATGGGTATCGATCTGCCACTGATCTGGGCCGTGATCATTATCTTCGGCATCATGATGTACGTGATCATGGACGGCTTCGACCTGGGTATCGGGATTCTATTCCCGTTCATCAAGGGCGAGTCCGACCGTGACGTAATGATGAACACCGTCGCCCCCGTGTGGGACGGCAACGAAACCTGGCTGGTGCTGGGCGGTGCCGCGCTGTTCGGCGCCTTCCCGCTGGCCTACTCGGTTGTACTGGAAGCGCTGTACCTGCCACTGATCCTGATGCTCATCGGCCTGATCTTCCGTGGTGTGGCCTTCGAGTTTCGCTTCAAGGCCCGTGCCGACAAGCGCCACATCTGGGACAAGGCGTTCATCGGCGGCTCGTTGCTGGCCACCTTTGCCCAGGGCGTGGCCCTGGGTGCCTACATCGATGGCATTCCGGTGGTCAACCGTGCCTATGCCGGTGGTGGCCTGGACTGGCTGACGCCGTTCAGCGTGTTCTGTGGCCTGGCGCTGATCGTGGCCTATGCCCTGCTGGGTTGCACCTGGCTGATCATGAAGACCGAAGGCAGCCTGCAGGAAGCCATGCACAAACTGGCCAAGCCGCTGGCGCTGGTGCTGCTGCTGGTAACCGGTATCGTCAGTATCTGGACCCCGTTGACCCACGCCGACATCGCCGGCCGCTGGTTCAGCATGCCTAACCTGCTGTGGTTCATGCCGGTACCGCTGTTGGTGCTGCTGTCGCTGTACGTGCTGCTCAAGGCTGTTTCCCAGCGTGCTCACTACATGCCGTTCATCATGACCCTGGTGCTGATCTTCCTGGGCTACAGTGGCCTGGGCATCAGCCTGTGGCCGAACATCATCCCGCCATCGGTGTCGATCTGGGACGCTGCTTCGCCGCCGCAAAGCCAGGGCTTCATCCTGGTGGGCACGCTGTTCATCATCCCGTTCATCCTGGTGTACACCTTCTGGAGCTACTACGTGTTCCGCGGCAAGGTGACCCATGAAGATGGCTACCACTGATACTGATTGATCAATGCCCCTTGGCGGTGTTCAGCACCGCCAAGGGCTTGCCTGGAGAGTCGTGACATGAGCACCAAGGAACACGAACCCGACCCGGCCGCCAACACCCCCTGGTGGAAGCGTGTTGGCTGGCTGGTGGTGATCTGGGCCGGCAGCATAGTGGCCCTGGGCATCGTCGCAGAGTTGCTGCGCATGTTCATGACCGCCGCGGGCATGAAGTCGCACTGATTCAAACCTTCTCATCCCACCGCTGTTTTGCACAGGCAGCGGCTTTCAGACCCTCTTCGGAGGGTTTTTTTTTGGTTCACTGCAGGGCTCGCGGGTTATTTGCGGGCCTTGAGGATGACGAACTTAGGCGTGGCCGCTACCTGCTCGACCCCGCGGAACAGGCGTGCCAGCTTGCTGTGGTAACCCAGGTGGCGGTTGCCGACAATGTACAACGCGCCGCCCACCACCAGTGCTTCGCGGGCCTGCTGGAACATGCGCCAGGCCAGGAAGTCACCCACCACCTGGGCCTGGTGGAACGGTGGGTTGCACAGCACCACGTCCAGCGACTGCGGTGCCTGGCCCGCCAGGCCATCGTCGGCACGAACGGTCACCTCACGGCTGCCCAGCGCGGCCTGCCAGTTTTCGGCCGCTGATTGCACCGCCATGTAGGACTCATCCACCAGGGTGTAGTGGGCGTCAGGGTTGCCCAGCGCGCTGACGATGCCCAGCACCCCGTTGCCGCAGCCCAGGTCCGCCACCCGGGCACTGCCCAGCCCCGTGGGCAGGTGCGGCAGGAATGCCCGGGTACCGATGTCCAGGCCTTCGCGGCAGAACACGTTGGCATGGTTCAGCAACGCCACGGCGGGTTCGTCCAGGCGGTAGCGGCTGGGGTAGGGCGAGGTGAACGGCCCCCGAGGCTCGGCGCGGGCGATCAGCAAACGCGCCTTCTTCACCGCCAGCGAGGCGCTGACCGGGCCGATGTACTTGTCCAGCAAGTCACCCGCGGCCCGTGGCAAATGCTTGACCATGGCCCCGGCCACTACCTCTGCACCGGGCGCCAGGTGGCCCTGCAGGCGAATCAGTTGCTCTTCCAGCAACGCCAGGGTCTTGGGCACGCGGATCAGTACCCGCTCGAACAACCCGTCCCAGCGCTGGCTGGCCGGCAGCACAGTGATGGCATCGAAGGGCCGGCCGTTGCGCACCAGGTTCTTCTCCAGCGCCAGGCTGCCCAGGTATGAATCACCGCTGCTGAGCAGGTCAAACTGGCCCTGCAAACTGATGGCCAGCGCACCGAAGCTGTCATTGAGCACCAGCACCTGGGTACTGGCCGGCAGTTGCTGTTCGGCCAGGTGGTTGAGCAGGTACTCGTCCGCCGCGTCGAACGCCTGCAAAGGCTCGTTGGGCTGGTCGGGCTGGCGGATAAGGTCCAGTTGGGCAAACGGCGTGGTCAACACGGGCATGGGGCAGAGACTCGGGGGTAGGCAGCTTTATATTACGCAAGTCTCGGCGGCACCAAACTCGCAGCGGGGAGTTGCGCTCTGGCACTCCGGGCCGCGAATTCTACGTCCATTTGCAATTTTATGCAGGCGTGACACCGGATAAGAGCCCCGTCCTGGTCGCATGTATCACGGCCTGGGTCTTGTTTTTCTGCCCGGTCTTGCGCACGGCGCTGGTGATATGGAAGTTTACCGTGCGCTCCGACAGGTTGAGGATCATCGCGGTTTCACCGGCGGTCTTGCCTTCGGCCAGCCAGTGCAGTATTTGCCGTTCACGCAGCGACAGTTCCGGCGTGGACCTGCCCAACGCATGAATGAAGTGCTCCCCCTGGCGTTCATGCAGCAGGTTGCACAGCCACAGGCAGCAGCCGCCCTTGGCGTAGAACTCGTCCTCGTTTACCGCCAGGGTTCTGCGGGTCAGGGACAGCATGCTCATGTGCCCACGGGCATCGTGCACCGCCAGGCTGATGCCGTGGCTGACGCCATGGGCGCAGGCATCCCGTTGCAGGGTGGGGGTAGTGGTGAACAGTTCATCGGTCCAGCGTATGGGCGTCACCGAGCGGCGGCAATGTGCCAACACCGGATCGGTTTTCGCGTATTCCATGACGTTGTAGCGTTCCGTCCACTTGCGGGGCAGGTTGCCCATGCCAGCGAGCCTGGGGTTGGCAGGGCCATTCAGGGCGACACTGAACTGGAAGTAATCGAACCCGAGGTCACGGACCAGGGTGGCGGCGGAGCGCAGGGTTTCGTTTTCATTGGTCAGCTGCAGTAGCTGACACATCTGTTTCTGTGGCCAATGGTTCATGGCATCGTCCAGGTACAATAACGGGATCCAATCTTGGTGATCTTCCTCAGTTTAGGGTCAATTCCCTGGTTGCCAAGTTTAATTGCGGCCATGTGCAGCATTGGTCAGGTGCCCCTGTACCGTATAAGCCATTACAAAGCGCCGGTGTTTATCCCGCAGTATTTGCGGGAAACTGGCACCCTTGTTTCCGTGGAGAGCACCATGACTGCCAGCGCCGAGAACTTCACTCGCCAGACCTTGCTGCAGGTTCAGCCCTTGACGCCGAGCCTGTTCACCTTGCGTACCACCCGCGACCCGGGGTTCCGTTTTCGCGCGGGGCAGTTCGCCCGGCTGGGTGTGGCCAAGGCTGACGGTTCGGTGGTGTGGCGCGCCTACTCCATGGTGTCCTCGCCCCATGACGAGTTTCTCGAGTTCTTTTCCATCGTCGTGCCCGGTGGTGAATTCACCAGTGAGCTGAGCCGCCTGCGCGAGGGCGACACGCTGCTGGTCGACCGCCAGGCATTTGGCTACCTGGTGCCCGACCGTTTCACTGACGGTCGCGACCTGTGGCTGCTGGCCACCGGCACGGGGGTAGCGCCTTTCCTGTCGATTCTGCAGGACTTCGAGGTGTGGGAGAAATTCGAACGCATCATTCTGGTGTACAGCGCCCGTGAAGGCCGCGAGCTGGCCTACCAGCCGCTGATCGCCGAACTCACTCAACGCGAATACCTGGCTGACCATGGGCACAAGTTCCAGTACATCCCCACGGTGACCCGCGAGCAGTACCCGGGCGCCTTGAACGGCCGAATCACCACCCTGGTAGAGAATGGCGAACTGGAGCGCGTCGCCGGCTGCGCGCTGACCCCTGAACATTCACGGGTAATGATCTGCGGCAACCCGCAGATGATCGATGACACCCGCCACGTGCTCAAGGGCCGCGACATGCGCCTGGCCCTGACCCGCAAGCCGGGCCAGATCGCTGTGGAAAACTACTGGTGACCCAAGGAATGCAGGACCGGGCGAAGCTCGGGAAGATAGCGCCGCCCAACCACTGAAAATACGCGGCAGCCCGTTCCCGAGCTTCGCCCGGTCCCACAGGGGCCAGCGGTCAGGCGGTCATGCAGGAGGGCCTCAAGGCCGGGTGTTCTGCTCTTTCAGCAAGTCGCGAATTTCCCCCAGCAACAGCTCTTCCTTGGTGGGGCTAGGCGGCAGGGTAGGGGCCTTGGCCTCTTCACGCTTGAGGCGGTTGATGGCTTTCACGCCCATGAAGATCGCGAACGCCACGATCAGGAAGTCGATCACCGTCTGGATGAACTTGCCGTACGCCAGCACCACCGCTGGCGTCGTGCCTTCTGCCGCTTTGAGCTGAATGGCCAGGTCACTGAAATCCACCCCGCCTATCAGCAGGCCCAGCGGAGGCATCACCACGTCGCCCACGAACGACGACACGATCTTGCCGAACGCTGCGCCGATGATGATACCCACGGCCATGTCGACCACGTTGCCTTTGACCGCGAAGGCCTTGAACTCGGCTAGTACGCCCATGTTTGATATCCCCTGTTACAAATGATGGTGGCAGCCAGTGTAAGTTACCCAAGCGCGTCACGCTTGACACCTGGTAACAATGACAGGGGTTACGCCCGATAGTTTTACCGGATTTGCCTGGCGCCTGGGGTATGATAACTGTTTTTCCATACAGGGGTTTTCCACCATGGCCAAGGCCAAGCGCTTGTACGGCTGCACCGAATGCGGCGCCACCTTCCCGAAATGGGCCGGCCAATGCGGCGAATGCGGCGCATGGAATACCCTGACCGAAACCATGATCGAAGCCGGCGCTGCGGCGCCCCCCAGCGGCCGCACCGGCTGGGCCGGCCAGCAGGCGCAGATCAAGACCCTGGCCGAGGTCAGCGTCGAGGAAATCCCGCGTTTCACCACCGCCTCGGCCGAGCTGGACCGGGTGCTGGGCGGCGGCCTGGTGGACGGCTCGGTGGTGCTCATCGGCGGCGACCCCGGCATCGGCAAATCCACCATTCTGCTGCAGACCCTGTGCAACATCGCGGCGCGCATGCCGGCTCTGTACGTCACCGGCGAGGAATCCCAACAGCAGGTGGCCATGCGTGCCCGCCGCCTGGGGTTGCCCCAGGACAAGCTGCGGGTGATGACCGAAACCTGCATCGAGACCATCATCGCCACCGCCCGGGTCGAACAGCCCAAGGTGATGGTCATCGACTCTATTCAGACCATCTTCACCGAGGCCCTGCAGTCGGCCCCCGGAGGCGTCTCCCAGGTGCGCGAGAGCGCGGCGCTGCTGGTGCGCTACGCCAAGCAGAGCGGCACGGCCATTTTCCTGGTGGGCCACGTGACCAAGGAAGGCGCGCTGGCCGGCCCGCGGGTGCTTGAGCACATGGTCGACACCGTGCTGTATTTCGAAGGCGAGTCCGACGGCCGCCTGCGCCTGTTGCGCGCGGTGAAGAACCGTTTTGGCGCGGTGAACGAACTGGGCGTGTTCGGCATGACCGACAAGGGGCTGAAGGAAGTTTCCAACCCTTCGGCCATCTTCCTCACCCGTGCCCAGGAAGAGGTACCGGGCAGCGTGGTCATGGCCACGTGGGAGGGCACCCGGCCGATGCTGGTGGAAGTGCAGGCCCTGGTGGACGACAGCCACCTGGCCAACCCGCGCCGGGTCACCCTGGGCCTGGATCAGAACCGCCTGGCCATGTTGCTGGCGGTGCTGCACCGCCATGGCGGCATTCCCACCCACGACCAGGACGTGTTCCTCAACGTGGTGGGCGGCGTGAAAGTACTGGAAACCGCGTCCGACCTGGCACTGCTGGCGGCGATCATGTCCAGCTTGCGCAACCGGCCGCTGCCCCACGATTTGCTGGTGTTCGGCGAGGTGGGCCTGTCCGGCGAGGTGCGCCCGGTGCCCAGCGGCCAGGAACGCCTCAAGGAAGCCGCCAAGCACGGCTTCAAGCGCGCTATCGTGCCCAAGGGCAACGCGCCAAAAGAGGCGCCTGCGGGGTTGCAGATCATCGCCGTGACCCGACTCGAACAGGCGCTGGACGCGTTGTTCGAATAGCCTGTCCCCAGCACCCGCAAAGCCTGATACCGCGCGGCGCTCGTGACACGGCCAGATCCGCTGCAAGGGCGCGCAAACCGTTGTGGGACCGGGCGCAAGCTCGGGAAGCAGGCAACGCGGTCGATCCGGCAGCCCCCTTCCCGAGCTTCGCCCGGTCCAACAGGGCGCTCATGCCGTTGTGAGACCGGGCGCAAGCTCGGGAAGCAGGCAACGCGGTCGATCCGGCAGCCCCCTTCCCGAGCTTCGCCCGGTCCAACGGGCGCTCATGTCGTTGTGAGACCGGGCGCAAGCTCGGGAAGCAGGCGACGCGATCGATCCGGCAGGCCGCTTCCCGAGCTCCGCCCGGTTCTACTGGGTGGCCATCGCCTTGTAGCAGCAAGCGTCTTCATGGGAGCTTGGAGGAGCCCGCTTCGCTGCCGCTCCTGAAATGGATTCCAGGCCCTTTCATGGCTTGGCAAAAATGTAACGGAAACTACCGTTCGTCGGCTTCACCCCCTACACCTGTAGGGGGTGATACCTCTGCTAGCAAAATTTGGATCCGCCAAGATAGCTACCTCTTACCCGCATTTAGCCTGCATATGCCTAACGTTGTCTGCAGCATTTCCGTTTGTAAAAGAATGTATCGTGAATTTGACGATCCGGGCGTGGCGCCCTAGTATCGCCGCTCTTTTGCACCCCCCCGACGTTTCAAGGATCGATTTGATGTCTGCTTCCAGCCCTCGGATGACGGCCTGGCTGTTCCTGTCATTCAGCCTTTTCTGTGCGCCTTTGGTGGCCAATGCGGCGCCTGCTCCCCTGCCAACCCAGGGTGACCAGGACCTCATCCGCGACCGCCAGAACCGCCTGCTCGAAGAGCAGCAGCGCCGCCTGGAAGACCTCAAGAACCTGCCCGGCAAGGTGGCCCCCGAGGCGGCCCCGACCAAGCCCGTCGATACCCGTTGCTTCACCATCCAGCACATCGAACTCAAGGGCGCCGACCACCTTTCTGCCACCGAGCGTGAACGCCTTGTGGCTCCGTACCTGGGCCGCTGCCTGGGCCTTGCGCAGCTCAACGAGGTGCTCAAGGCCGTGACCGACCATTACCTTGACCGCGGTCTGGTCACCAGCCGCGCCTATCTGCCACCCCAGGACCTGGGCAGTGGCACCCTGCTTATCCAGGTGGTGGAAGGGCGTCTCGAAAGCCTGACGGGCGCGGACGGCAGTGGGCTGAGCGAACGCGAGCTGGCCATGACATTCCCTGGGCGCACGGGCGAGGTGCTGAACCTGCGCGAGGTCGAGCAACTGGTGGACCAGCTCAACCGTCTGCCCTCCAACCAGGCGCGCATGGAGCTGCGCCCCGGCCAGGCCGTGGGCGGCAGCGACGTGCTGGTGACCAATACCCCGCAGAAGCCTTGGCGCGCGTCCCTGGGGCGCAGCAACGATGGCCAGCGCAGCACGGGCGAACAGCAGTGGAACACCGGCCTGGAATGGGACAGCCCCCTGGGCCTGGCCGATGAGCTGGTGCTGCGGGGCGGCCACGATGCGGTCAGCGACTCCAACCACAGCTCGCGCAACGGCCTGCTCAATTACAACCTGCCGTGGGGCTGGTGGAATTTCAATTACAGCTACAGCCAGAGCGGTTACCGCGCCCAGGCCACGCCGCAGGACGGCGGCGGTTCGTTCAGCCAGCGCGGTGACAGTGCCACCCATCAGTTGCGCGCCGAGCGGGTGATCTACCGCGACGCCTTGAGCAAAACCTCGGTGAACGCCGGTTTCGCCCGCGTGGCCACCCACAACTACAACGATGGCGTACGGTTGATCGGCGCCAGCAATACCCTCAGTGAATTCAGCTACGGCATCAACCACGGCCGGCGTATCGGCAACGCGTTCCTCAACCTGGACCTGGGTACCCAGCGCGGCATCGGTGCCTTCGGCGCCCAGGGCGACCATGCCAGCGGTGCCACGGCCCGCTATCGCAAGTACACGGCCACCATGAGCTACCTGCAGCCGTTCCAGTGGCTGGGTGAAACCTTCACCTTCAGCAGCCTCGCCACCGGCCAGCGCACCCCCGACCAGCTTTACAGCTCCCAGCGCATCAGCCTGGGCGGCGAATCCTCGGTGCGCGGTTTCAAGGACCAGTACCTGACTGGCGACAACGGCGGCTACTGGCGTAACGAACTGCGCTGGAGCCGCCCGGTGGACTGGGCCTGGTTGCGCCCGGCAGTCAGCGAATACGGCATGGCCGTGGCCTACGACCAAGGCGTCATCAGCCGCACCCATGGCGCCTACGACCAGCATGGGCGTGTGAGCAGCGATTCGCTGGAGCTGTTCGCCCGCGGCCGTTACCTGGGCGCCAGCGTCACGTTCGCCCACTCGCTGGAACGCCCGGATGCCATCGCCGACCGCGAAGCGCCGATCTATTTCAGCCTGAACCTCTACCTCTAATTTCTGCTGCAACGAGTACCCGACATGGACGCCCGTCACCTTGCCTTCCTGGCCCGCCAGCCCTCGGCTGCCCTCGCACCCCGAGACCGCTTCTGGGGCATGCCCAAGCGCGCCCTGGCCTTCCTGCTGGCCAACGTCATGCTCTGGCAGCCCCTGTGGGCCCAGGCCGATGGCATCGTGGTCAGCGGCCAAGGCACCACGCTGGGTACGGCGGGCAACGGCGTGCCGGTGGTCAACATCGCGGCGCCCAACGCCAGCGGGTTGTCTCATAACCAGTTTCAGGACTACAACGTCGCAAGCCAGGGCGTCATTCTCAACAACGCCACCGGCCGTACCCAGGCCACTCAACTGGGCGGCATCGTGCTGGGGAACGCCAACCTCAACGGCAAGGCCGCCACCACCATCCTCAACGAGGTCACCGGCAACAACCGCAGCCAGTTGAAGGGCTACACCGAGGTGGCGGGGCAGGCCGCACGGGTCATCGTCGCCAACCCCTATGGCATCACCTGCAACGGGTGCGGGTTCATCAACACGCCACGTGCGACCCTGACCACCGGCAAGCCCGTCCTCGACGGCAGCGGCCGACTGGATCGCTTCCAGGTCGATGGCGGTGACATCGCCATCGAAGGCGCTGGCCTCGACGCCGCCAACATCGACCAGTTTGAACTGATCACCCGCACGGCACAGATCAACGCTCGCCTGTACGCCAAGAACCTCACGGTGGTGGCCGGCCGCAACGACGTCAATGCCGACACCCTGCAGGCCACGGCCCGTGCCGACGATGGCTCGCAGAAGCCCGAGCTGGCCATCGACAGCGCCGCCCTGGGCGGCATGTACGTAGGCGCGGTGAAATTGGTGGGTACCGAAAAAGGCGTGGGCGTGCGCCTGGCCGGTGACCTGGCGGCCAGCGCCGGCGACGTGCAGATCGACGCCAACGGCAAACTGACCATGGCCAACGTCAGCGCCAACGGTGCCGTGGTAGCCAAGGCCTCGGGCATCGACGCCCAGGGCGCGGTCTACGCCGGTACCCGCGCCGAATTGCGCAGCAGCGCCGACCTCACCAACGCGCAGAGCATCAGCGCCCGCGACAGCGTCACCCTCAGCGCCGACGGCAAGCTGAGCAACAGCGGCGTGATCGAAGCCGGCGTCAACGCCGACAACAGCCGCAACGCCCAGGGCGACGTGACTCTGCAAGCCGCCGACATCAGCAACAGCGCCAGCGTGATCGCCAGCCGCACCCTGGCCGCCACGGGTACCCACACCCTGCGCAACGACAACGGCGTGGTCCAGGGCCACGACGTCACCCTGACCACTGCCCAGCTCACCAACAACGGCAGCGGTGCGCGGCTGCGCGGGGAAAACAGCCTCAACCTCAACACCCCGGCCATTGCCAACCTGGGCGGCCTGATTCGCTTTGGGGGCGGCCAGAATGTCGACCTCAACCTGGCGAGCCTGGACAACCGCGCCGGGCGCCTGGAAGTGGTGGGTGGCCAGTTCAAGGTAGTAGCCGCCAGCTTCGACAACCGCGATGGTAGCCTGCTGGCCGACACCCTCTACCTGGACACCACCCAGCTGGATAACCGCCGTGGCGTCCTGGCTGCCAGCGTCGGCAGCGCCAGCGTCAAGGCCACCAACCTGCTGGACAACCGCCAAGGCACCCTACAGGCCGCGACTCGCCTGGACGTCAGCGGTGGCGAACAGCGCAACAGCGCCGGCAAGCTGCTGGGGGACGTCATCAGCGTCACCGCCGACAGCTTCGACAACAGCGCTGGCGGCCTGATCAGCGCCGGGCAGGGTGACCTGGCCCTGGCCCTGACCGGCGACTTCAACAACCAGAACGGCAGTGCCCAGGCCCAACAGGTCCTGAGCATCAACGCCGGGGCCGTGGATAACCGCACCGGTACCCTGAGTGCAGACAGCGTCAATGTCACCGCCGACAGCCTCGACAACAGCGCCGATGGGCTGGTCAGCGCGAGCCAGGGCGCCATCGACCTGAGCCTGGCCAGGCAATTCAACAACCAGGCCGGCCGCGCCTTGGCCAAGACCCTGTTCAGCCTGCAAGCCAGCGACCTCGACAACCGCGGCGGCAAGCTGCAAGGCCAGGCGCTGGTGCTCCGCACGCCTGCCGCCACCGTCGACAACCGTGGCGGCAGCCTGCTGTTCGATACCCTGAATATCGCTGCCGGCAAGCTCGACAACCGTGACGCCGGCCTCATTGCCACGGGCATTGGCGGCGCCACCCTGACGCTGACCGGCCTCGACAACAGCGGTGGTCGTATCCAGGGCGATGGCAGCTTGCTGATCAGCGCCGCCACGCTCGACAACCACGCTGGCGCCATCAGTGGCCAAGCCGTCACGCTCACCACTGGTGCCCTGAACAACAGCGCCAAGGGCGCCATCCTCGGCAACGGCGGCACCGTGCGCCTGACCATCAGCGGCGTGCTGAACAATGCCACCGGCACCATCGATGCCGCCAACCAACGCCTGTTGCTCAGCTTCACCCAGCTGGACAACCGCAACGGCAGCCTGGGCGGCAACCGCGTCGACATCAGCGGCACCCAACTGGACAACCGCGAGGGCGGGCAGATCCTGGCCGGCGCCGATGGGCTGCAGATTACCGCCGCTACCGTGCTCAACCAGCAAGGCCTGTTGTACGCCAAGGGCGGCGCCGTGACCCTAGACCTGGCGGACGGCACCTTGCAGAACCAGGGCGGCAGCGTAGTGGCCGACAGCCTGGACGTGACCGCTGGCCACCTCGACAACAGCGCCGACGACAGCCGCGCCGGCATGCTCTCCAGCATCGTGGGGGCGCTCAAGCTCAAGGTCGCGCAACTGACCAACCGCGCCGGCAAGCTGTTCGCCAAGGGCGACCTCAGCCTCGACGGCCAGCAGCTCACCAATGCCAGCGGCGGTGAAATCAGCGGCGCCAGCCTGGCCATCGACCTGGGCGGGCAACTGGGCAACCAAGGCCTGATCGAAGCCCTCGGCGGCCTGAGCATCAACGCCGCCAGCCTCGACAACAGCGGGCGCATCAGTGGCCTGGGCGGTACCCGCAGCCAATTCAGCCTGAGCGGCGCGCTGGTCAACAGTGGCACCCTGAAATTCAACAGTGATGTATTCAGCCTCACGGCCGGTAGCCTCAATGGCAGCCTGGGCAGCATCAGCGGCACCGGCAGTTCCGACTGGCACCTGGGCACGGCGAGCAGCGTAGGCCGCGCCCAGTTCGACGGTACCTTCGCTGTCACCAGCGGCGGCGCCTTGACCGTACTGGCCGGTGACCGCCTGGCCACCACCGACAGCCTCATCCTGAACGTCGGCAGTTTGGACAACGTGGGCGAGCTGGTCAGCAACCTCGACATGACCCTGCTCACGTCCGGTGACCAGGCCAACCGTGGCTTGCTGTCCAGCCAGGGCAACCTGCGCGTGAACGCCCGTGACTTCAGCCAGGTGGGCGGCCGCCTGGCCAGCGCCGGCAATACCATCCTGACCCTGACCGGCGACCTGGCCAACGGCGGGCGCCTGATCGCCGGCAACGACCTGACCATCAGCGCCACCCACGTCACTAACGACGGCACTTTGGGTGGCCAGGGCAATGTCAGCCTCAACGCCCGGCAAACCATCAGCAACAACGCCGATACCCTGCTGTTCGCCGGCGGCGACCTGGCACTGCGCGCCGACCGTTTCACCAACACTTATGGCGACCTCTACAACCAGGGCAACCTCAGCTTCGCCGCCTACGACGGCGGGCGCGCCAGTGCGTTCAGCAACCTCTCCGGCAGCGTGCAAAGCCTGGGGCGCATCGACCTCAACGCCGTCAGCATCGAAAACGCCAAGGCCCAGTTCGAACTGGACCAGGCCGTCGTCAGCGGCACCCTGGAATGGAAATGTGGCCAGCACTGCGGCGGCCACGACTCGTTCAAGCGCGGCGTCATCACCATCACCAAGGCGCTCGAGGAAAGCGTGCTGCTGGACTCGCCCATGGCGCGCCTGATCGCTGGCGGCAACATGACCCTCAACGCCAGCGACGTGCAGAACCGCTACAGCCTGCTGGCTGCCAACGGTGACCTGACCATCAACGCCGACACCCTGCTCAACCAGGGCGCCTCATCGCGCAGCGGCAGCCAGGTGATCATCATCGCCACGCCTCAGCGCATCAGCACCGGCTACTGGGACCAGATGCAGTACGTCGACGTGCCCGCGTTCAACGCCGCCGTCGCCGCGGGCCACTTCGACGAAAGCCGCTTCAACGAACTGATCGCCCGCTCCAGCGACAGCCGCTTCCAGCAGCAGAGTGACGTCACCACCTGGACACCTGACAGCACCCATAACTACACCAGCACGATCCAGTCCGGTGGCAACGCCACCCTGAACGTCACCCAGAGCGTGCAGAACGGCACCCTGCTGGAGCAGACCCTGGCGCAACTGACCGGCACCCTGGACAACGAGGCCACCCAGAAGGTGGGCGCCGTGGTGCTGCAACTCAGCCCCGAGCGCAGCGCCGCCACCCCGGTGGCGGCCAAGGACGTGCAGCGTGTGGAGCGCATCGACACCGACGGCACGGTGCACGTCAGCTTCACCCCGGTGGACTTCACGGGCGTACCTTTCGCCGCCGTCGACCCCACCGCATCCAGCAGCTTCCGCCTGCCCCAGGGCGAATACGGCCTGTTCGTCCCCAGCCAGAACCCGCAAAGCCACTACCTGATCGAAACCAACCCGAACCTCACCGACCCCAGCCGGTTCATGAGCTCGGACTACCTGCTCGGCCAGCTGGGCTACAGCGCCGACGAAGCCGCCCGCCGCCTGGGCGACGGGCGCTACGAAACGCGGCTGATCAGCGACGCCGTGGTGGCCCAGACCGGCCAACGCTTCCTGGCCGCCAGCCTCACCAGCGACTACGACCAGTACCGCTACCTGATGGACAACGCCCTGGCCAGCAAGGACGCCCTGAACCTGAGCGTCGGCGTGGGCTTGACCGCCCAGCAGGTGGCAGCGCTGACCCACGACATCGTGTGGTTGGAAAACCGCGTCATCGACGGCCAGAACGTGCTGGTGCCCGTGCTGTACCTGGCCCAGGCCGACGAGCGCAACATCAACGGCGGCAGCCTCATCCAGGGCCGCAACCTCAGCCTCATGGCCGGCAGCGACCTGGTCAACGTTGGCACCCTGCGCGCCAGCGAAGACCTCACTGCTACCGCCGGCGGCAGCCTCTACAACGGCGGCGTGGTCGAGGCCAACGACCGCCTCAGCCTGCTGGCCCAGGACAGCATCCGCAACGCCCTGGCCGGCGACATCCGTGCCAGCCAGGTCAGCCTGCAAACCCTCAAGGGCGACATCGTCAACGACCGCACCGCCATCACCGTCAACGACGGCGCGGGCATGCGCACCATCACCGATGCCGGCGCACGCATCGCGGCGGGCGAGACGTTGAACGTCACGGCCGGGCAGGACATCACCAACCATGGGGCGATGAGTGCTGGCGGTGACGCCAACCTGAGCGCAGCGCGGGACATCAACCTGGTGGCTGTGCAGGACGTCAGTGAGAAGCATGAGTTTCACAATGGGGGGCATGATTCCAGTGTGACCACCGTCGTCAAGAACCTGGCCGGCACCGTTTCGGCGGGAGGCAGCGTCCACCTGAACGCTGGCCAGGACGTCAACGTTATCGCCAGCGACGTGAAGGCTGGCACCGACATCAGCATCGTTGCCGCTCGTGACTTCAACGCCGCCGCCAACGGCGACGTGCACAACGTTGAAAGCCGCAGCAAGGACGGCAAAAAACGCATCAAGGAACAAAACGACAGCACCACCCAGCGCGCCGCCACCTTCACCGCCGGCAACGACTTCACCAGCGAAGCGGGCCGCGACACCACCCTGGTCGCCAGCAAGATCACCGCCGGCCACGAGGCCTACCTCTACAGCGGCGACCAGACCCAGCTGCTGGCGGCCCAGGACAGCACCCACACCCTGTACGACATGAAGGAAAAGGGCAGCTGGGGTGCCAAGAAAATGCAGCGTGATGAAGTCACGCAGCAGACCAACGTAGGGACTGAAATCAAGACCGGTGGCGACCTGACCATCGAAAGCGGCGGCGACCAGCGCTACCAGGTAGCGAAGCTTGAAAGCGGCAAGGACATCACCCTGGCCAGTGGCGGGGCAATCACCTTCGAGGGGGTGAAGGACCTGCACGATGAGAGCCATACCAAGAGCAAGAGCGACCTGTCGTGGTTCAGCGCCAAGGGCGAGGGGCATACGGATGAAACGCTGCGCCAGAGCGCGCTGGTGGCCCAGGGGCAGTTGGCAATCAAGGCGGTCGATGGGCTGCATATCGACATCAAGCAGATCGACCAGAACACCGTCAGCCAGACCATCGACGCCATGGTCAAGGCTGACCCGCAGTTGGCGTGGCTGAAACAGGCTGAGCAACGCGGCGACGTGAACTGGCAGCAGGTCAAGGAACTGCACGAGTCGTTCAAGTACAACAACTCGGGGATGGGGCAGGGGGCGATGCTGGCGGTCATCATCGTCGTCTCCGCCCTGACCGCGGGGGCTGCAAGTGCGTTGGCGGCTTCGGCGGGATCAACGGTAGGGGCCGGCGCCACGATGGCGGCCGGGTACACCACCGCGGCGGGTGTGGTGGTGCCGGCGGGGTTGGGCAACGTCATCGCCACGGCGGCGTTGACCTCAATGGCGAGCACCGGCGCCGTCAGCCTGATCAACAATAAGGGCAACGTCGGCACGGCGCTCACGGACACCTTCAGCAGCGACGGCGTCAAGCAGGCCGTGATCGCGGGAGCGTCGGCGGGCTTCATCAACTACGCCGGCGGCCACTGGTTTGGCGCCCAGACCGATCCGATCACCAACAAAGTCACGGGGCCAAGCGTGGTGCCGCACCTGACCGACTCCGCCGCCATCGCCCGCTTTGGTGCGATTCAACTGGCGGGCGGTGTGGTTCGGGGAGGGCTGTCCCAGGCCCTGGGGCAGGGCAAGTTCAGCGACGCCATGCTCAACAGCGTCTTCGATGTGCTGCAGGCCACAGTCTTCACCAATGTCGGCGATCTTGGCGACACACTTCAGCTACCCGACAGTGGGCTGGGTAAAACCGCTATTCACGCGTTGGCGGGCGGCTTGCTTGCCGAAGCGATGGGCGGCGACTTCAAAACCGGCGCACTCGCCGCGGGGGCGAACGAGGCACTGATTGAAACGCTGGACAGCCTGCCGTTCCTCCAGGGCGCTGATCAGGTTGAGCATGATCGGCTGGTCAACGCCGCTTCCAAGCTCGTCGGCCTGGTGGCGGCGGCAGGGGCTGGCGGGGACGTCTCCCTCGGCTCCGAAATCGCGGGTAATGCGCAGTCCTACAACCGCAAGCTTCACGCAAAAGAAGAAGAGAAGCTGGCGCAGGCGGCAACCACACTCGACGAGACGGTGGGCAAGAGCCGCACCGGTTTCAGTTGGGACATGCTGCTCACCCTGGTGGCAGGCGGTGACATCGACCAGCGCGACAATGCCCGCCTCACCGCCATCATGGCGCAGTACAACGACGGCAACCCCGAGGGGGTGGCGTTGGCTGACGACCTGGCCAAAGCACGCTCAGTGGTGCAAGACCTGCAAAACGCCAAGGTCTTGCTGACCTGGGAGGACGGCAAGCCGGTCATCGCCGATGGCGCAGTGGTCTATGAATTCAGCGCCACGCCCGAGCAGTTCAAGGACAGCGCGCTGTTCAACTCGGCCAACACCACCACCTACGACCCGCCCGGCGGGGTAGGGGTTGTTCCGGACAAGTGGGTCGAGCAGTATGGCGAGTCGGTAGCGACCAAAAAGCTTCGCGAGATAGGCGCTATCTCCAACGACGCGGACCTGAATGCAGATCAATGGCAGGCGTTGGAGCGTTACGCCACTGGTGGGGTGGATACCAGCACCGTAGACTTGGATGTGCTGTTGGCGGTCGTGCCCGGGGCCAGCGCGGCGAAGGGCGGGGTACGGGCTGTTTTGCAGGCGCTCGCGGAGGCTCGGGCGGCTGGGGCGTCTGCGAAGAGCGCGGCTCAGGTTGAGTTGGGTAGTGCAAAGGCGGTAGCGGAGGCTCGGGCGGGTGAGGCGTCTGCGCAGAGCGCGGCTCCGGGTGAATTGGGTAGCGCAAAAGCGATAGAGGAAGCTCCCAAAGCTACTAGTCTTACCACTATTACGGACGAGATGAACGCTGATCCTTACCATCCGGATTGGCAGCGTTACGTGGGTGGTGAGCCGAGAGCGGTTGGAGCGGATGTTGTTAGTGGAGGTGCAAAAGGGATTCAGAAGGTTCCTGGTTTTGGAGAGGTAGATGACTTCTTTGCAGCACAGTCGTCTAACCTCAACAAAAAACTGGGAACAAAAATTGGTGAGGGTCGGCTGCCCTATGAAACAAGCAGGGCCGGTGTAGAGCTGGCTAAAGCGACGGTTAAAGAAACCTTAGAGAACGTTACGTCTGTGAGTCCATTGATCCCCAGCTCAACTGTGCGAGGAAATTATGACCTCATTCATGTGTACAGCGTCAAAACTAATAGCACCGTAAGTCTGCGAGTATTGCCAGATGGGAAGTACGAGTTTGATACGCTGATTCCAGAGAAGTCGTCTAAATTTTAATATGGAGGCGAAAAGCTGTGCTGATCAATGAGGTATTGCATGATGTCAGATTTCGCTCATTCTTTATGACTGGAAATTTGGTTTGTGAGTTTTTGGTATTGTTTTTTAATGTTTCTAACTCTGGGTGGGTGTCATTAACAATTAGCGAGGGCGTGTCAAGGTTTTTGAAGTTGGATTCGGATCCGGAATTGCTGGAGTTGTCTGAGATAAATGACGATTTTGCGTACCCGATTAAGTCGTTAAGTGGGTTGGATAAGTATCTAGGGTTGAAAATTTTGTCGGTATATGAGTACAGGATTAGTGATGTCGAAGAAGGTTGTATTGGAGTGTATTTGAATTTTGGAAGCTGCGGGCTTAGTGTGATTGAGTCTGGTGAGTGTCTATCAGTTGTAGATGATATGATTAGATTTTCTGATAGTAAGATTTTACTTCTTGAAGTGAGAGTTTAGTTGGTGCAAAAGAAATAGGAGCCGCAGGCCAAAAGCTACCATCCGCTTTGGAGAGTTTAGAGAGGAGATGATACTTAATTCCGATGATTGGGAAAACGCGGGCTTAAAGAGGTTTTTAGCTGCAATGGAAGCCTGGATTAGGTCAATGGATAGGTATGTAATAAACTCTGGCGATATTGATGTTGCTAGTCGTGGTTGGAGTACTTTTGCAAAGATATTGTGTGCGTCGAAAATTTATGAGTGGTTATTCTGCATAGGCTTCACTCAGCACCAGTCTCGGTTCTTCGTTCGCCGCTCGAGTGGGTGGTGAGGCGAGAGCGGTTGGAGCGGATGTTGTTAGTGGAGATGCAAACGCTACTGCTACAACGGGAGAAGTTGTAGCTAAGCCACACAAATGCCCAAGCTGCATTGAGAGCGAAACTATCAGGACTACAAAAAACTCAAGAGACAGCAACGGTCACTAGAACACTGCCTGATGGCCGTATTCATTACTACACACAAGAGGTTCCTGCAAGGACAAAAGGACCTACTCGAGGTGCTTCTTTCGCCACGGAGTTTGATCCTAGAACGGGCAGTACGAGGCAATGGATGGAAAGCTATGACCATGCAGGAGAAGTAATCCGTGTCCACCCGAAAAGTATTAATGGGCAGCCGGTTGATGCTCAGCACTATCCTCCGACCGGAGCGGAGTTAAAGAGTTGGGGGCAGCAATGAGCATGGAAGATATAGTGGCTGACAGACTTAGAAGAGCAGTTGCTGATGGATTTGATATTTTTAAAATATCAAAAGAGGCACTTGATATTTACCAAGATCCAAACCTCTCTCTTACAAAAGCTTTAGACAGTGCGTTGTTGTCACTAATGGCAATGGTCGAAGGGCCAGAGTTTGAGATGACAGAAAAAGAATTTTATGATTTTTTATCTGATATTCGCCAGGCGTAGTTTTTCAATATGCTCAGCTTGAAAAAGCGAGATAGGCACTATCTCTAACGACGCGGACCTGAATGCAGATCAATGGCAGGCGTTGGAGCGTTACGCCACTGGTGGGGTGGATACCAGCACCGTAGACTTGGATGTGCTGTTGGCGGTCGTGCCCGGGGCCACCGCGGCGAAGGGCGGGGTGCGGGCTGTTTTGCAGGCGCTCGCGTAGGCTCGGGCGGCTGGGGCGTCTGCGAAGAACGCGGCTCAGGTTGAGTTGGGTAGTGCAAAGGCGGTAGCGGAGGCTCGGGCGGGTGAGGCGTCTGCGCAGAGCGCGGCTCCGGGTGAATTGGGTAGCGCAAAAGCGATAGAGGAAGCTCCCAAAGCTACTAGTCTTACCACTATCACGGACGAGATGAGGGCTGATCCTTACCATCCGGATTGGCAGCGTTACGTGGGTGGTGAGCCGAGAGCGGTTGGAGCGGATGTTGTAGGGGTAGGTGCAAAAGCGATTGATTCAGCTGAAGTGCCGGCTACTTCGGTCGTTGCGCGTGTTGGACTGAGAGACGATCTGGCAGCCCAAGCAGGTATTCCTCGAAATATTGCTGAGTCGCCGTCGAGCATGTGGGGTAAATCGATTGATGATATCAAACAGTCGCTAATGCTTGATGGTGCGAGCCTTACGCCGAAAGCACCATTGGCAGGTACTTCAGGTAGAACTCAGGTCTTTAACGTTGAAGGGCACCCGACTATAAAAGAGGTAGAGTTTCATCCGGGCGGCGGAACCCACGGTGATAGTCCGTACTATAAGCTTGTTGGTACTGAGAAGGTCGGAAATAAAAACATTGAGATAAGGGTAATCGATCCGTCGTCTGATTTTAGTCCGGGCACCATTACGAATTATCAAAAATATTATGATACCCAAGGAAATCGCCTGAGGTATGAGGGTAGTAATTGGAAAAGCTGGGAGTGATCTATGAAAAACTTATTCCCTAATCTGTACTCTGACCTTGTTCCAGGTATAGCAGCAGCAGGGTTCTCTTTAGGTGAGTCATTTTCCGATGTTAGCGAGAAAGTGGGGAGGGTTGAGTGGTATGGTCCGGATGTACCAGTTCGTGATGTTCTCCTTGAAAATAAGTCTTGGGTCGGTATTCAGAGAAGAATCGGTTTTGGTAATGAGTTTTTGCTATCGTATCGGTTTATGAATGAGGCGGTCTCTCTGTATTTTGAGGGTAGCGGGAGGCTTTATAGGATTTCCGTGGGTGAAGGGTATTGCGGGAGGTTTAATGGTGTGGGTGTGGGGAGTGATCTTCGAAGCTTGGAAAAGGAGTTTGATATTTTATTTAATGATGTGGATGATGATTTTCTTATACGGAAGAATGGGGATATATTGACGGGGATTAGCTTTGTTAGCGACTATAGAGCTTCCTTGGAGGATGTGCCGGAGCAAATCATCAAGTTGGTGTCGATACACGACTGGTCTCTTCGGTAAGAGTAGTGGCTGGGCCGCATTTTTCATGAGCTGAACGTAAGTGGCGGTTGAGCAAGTAGTTCAATAATTGCGGATTATTCCATTATTTAGACAGGCCGAAGTTGAAGCTGATGGGCTGGAGTTTGGCTTGCTTAAGGGTGCAGTTCGATATTTGACGGTTAAATGGATGGCCTAGATCGAATTTAGCTCCCAAAAGCCGTGATTTAACAGGTTATACAGCGCAGTGGTATGGCAAGTCGGCGGCGACTAAGAAGCTTCGCGAGATAGGCGCTATCTTCAACGACGCGGACCTGAATGCAGATCAATGGCAGGCGTTGGAGCGTTACGCTACTGAATCAAAGGTTGGTTACACCTAACTTGAAACAAGCACAGTGCTTCAAGTGGCTAAAGACGCCGAGTTGCTGAGTCGAGTGATGGTCAATGGGGTAACATGGAACTTTTTCACGAGTCCTGTTACAGGTCGTGTTGGCCCGGCGCCCGCGTTGCTAAAGGCACTTTCTGACGCAGGAATTAAAGTGGTGGTGCATTGATTATGAAGTTCACAACAGTTTATACCCCGGTCACTACAGCTTTTGCATCGATGACCAAAAAAGAACTGAGCGATTTTTATGGTGAGTTCATACTAAACGTACCTTACTGTTTGGATGAGTTGATTCAAGCTGTTTGGCAGACCCTCGGATTTGATAGTTGGAGCGCAGACTTCTCTCCGGAATCGTTGGATACACTGGGTGAGTGGCTTGCAACGAAAATTCAAAAAAGAGACTTGAATTCAGAGAAGGTAAGGCGTTCGACAGCCGGTCAAGTAGATCCTGTCGCTTGGGACTTGACCGATGAGGAAAAATCTTTGGCTGTGCAGGTTGGTATGTACTACGGAGAGGTAGCAATTAGAAGCCATCCGTCATTAAGCTGGATGCAATTAAAGGGTAGTAAGAAGCTTGCCGATTACGGCCAGCCTGTAATAGTCGGTCTAAGTAGTATTCCAACAAATCCTGTGAGAGTCGCCAATGCGTTTGCATGTGGTATTGCTGACGGCTCAAGAGTCGGTCGCCGACTCCGAGAAACTTATGATTATTGGATGAAAATGATAAGTGATTTGGCAAAAAATTGACCATGTCCAGTTGGTGCAACAGCAACTGGCGGCGCTGCCGGAAAGGTAGATGATCTAGCCACTAGGGGCTGGGGCCCAAGCGTGGTGCCGCACCTGACCGACCCCGCCGCCATCGCCCGCTTTGGTGCGATTCAACTGGCGGGCGGTGCGGTTCGGGGAGGGCTGTCCCAGGCCCTGGGGCAGGGCAAGTTCAGCGACGCCATGCTCAACAGCGTCTTCGATGTGCTGCAGGCCACAGTCTTCACCCATGTCGGCGATCTTGGCGACACACTTCAGCTACCCGACAGTGGACTGAGTAAAACCGCTATTCACGCGTTGGCGGACGGCTTGCTTGCCGAAGCGATGGGCGGCGACTTCAAAACCGGCGCACTCGCCGCAGGGGCGAACGAGGCACTGATTGAAACGCTGGACAGCCTGCCGTTCCTCCAGGGTGCTGATCAGGCTGAGCATGATCGGCTGGTCAACGCCGCCTCCAAGCTCGTCGGCCTGGTGGCGGCGGCTGGGGTTGGCGGGGACGTGTCCCTCGGCTCCGAAATCGCGGGTAATGCGCAGTCCTACAACCGCAAGCTTCACGCAAAAGAAGAAGAGAAGCTGGCGCAGGCGGCAACCACACTCGACGAGACGGTGGGCAAGAGCCCAAGGTTGAGGCGCAGGTTGTCAAGCAGGCGGTTCTGCCTGCCGGATATCGCGAAGGTGCGGGCGTGGGGGCTGGGTTCCCTACTACGGCGTTGCTGCCGGAGGGGTATCGCAGGGTGCTGAATACCAAGACCGGTGGTGTTGAGGTCTTGGGGAGTGATGGTACGCTGTACTTGGAGACTGCTGCTGGGTTGAAGACAAAGGAAGACAAAGGCGGGTGGTAACCTGCGGGAGTTGGTTGAGGCTGAGCGAAGGATTGCTGGTGTAAAAGCAACCTTGCCTGTGGCGACCGATCTTGTGAAGGTTTCATTTGATGCTGCTAACGGGGTTGGAACCATATACTCCCCGAAAGTGACGATGAAGGCCGGTGAGGTTATATTTGACGACTTTGCTGTAGGTACATCGAAAGGTTTTATGGGTTATGGTCCGGACGGGGCTTCAGAATTAGCGGGGCCGCTTAAAAAACTCCTAGAATACACTCAGTCTCAAGGAGCCAAGACAGTCACCCTTAAAGGTTATTACGCGTCAGAGGAAGGCGCAGCATTAGGGGGCGGAAAAGTGGGCGAGAAATTCTCTTTTAGTTTTCCGGCTACCAAAGCAGGGCTTAGAGATTTTTTGAAGGGGCTAAAGTAGTGAGCCATCCAAATTCAGTGAGCAAGCATCTGAAAAGCCTCAATGTGTCTGGTTATGGAGGCTATATAACTCTCAGTAGTGACCCCGAACTGGGTCAGGGGGTATATGAAATTTATTCAAATGGCTGTACCTTAAAGATTTTTGAAAAAGGCGTAGGTATAAAGTTTAAGGGAAAAAATGTTGGTGCTCTTTATTCTGATATATTAAAGATTAATAGTCATCTATCTGCGGCGGTGTTTTCGCGGGCTTCGGCGAACCAGAATGTGAATATTTCAATTCCTTTGGAAATTCATCTTTCAGAGAGTGTTGTGGCTTTTGAAGTTCAGTTGCTGATTTATTCTAGGGTGTTAATTGTTTTAAATGATATGTGGCGAGCTTATAAAAAATAAAGGGTCAGTCAGCTTGGTGCAAAAGCAACTACTAACGCTCCAAATACACCCACGTTCATTACGGACTCTGCCGATAATACTATTGATTTAGATTATACCAAGGGACTCAGGGAAACGAATGTGACGGTCACGGGAACGCGTGGTGGTGTTCAGTATCCGTTGCAAGGGCAAACTCCCGATTCTTATGCAAATCTTGGAAGTGGGCATGTTGTTGTCTACGGTCCTGAGGGGCGTGCACTATATGATGTGTCTAGCTCTGGGATTAAGGTGGTCGAATGGAACCAAGCTCCGAATGGAACATATTTCCCCAAGGCAGAAAGCCTATGACGATATAGGGCGGCCCGAATTGTTTGACTCAATCAAGCACTTGATTAAATAGGTATGCAAGCATGAATGATAAGCAGATATATGATTTGGATGTTAATGATCTTGTTTGTTATGGCGTTTGGTACTTTCCTATGGATGAGTCTGCGGAAGATGAGCTAACAGTCCGCCCTCTCCTTGATAAGGAAACTTGTACTGACGCTCGAGTAATCGTTCGCGCTAGTTTTGTTGGGGGGGATGGTTCTAGTTACTTAGGCTATCTGTACTGGGATGGTGGTGGGGAAGTTGAGTATTTAAAGCCTGTCATTCTTCTTGAAGATGGCTCCTTTGTTACATTCTGGAATGGGATGGTTGAGCCGTCTTGGGCAGACTACTCTGCAAGAGCTCAACCGCTAAGGAATGGACTTCCTTTTTCATATGTTTCAGAATGTCTTCTCGAACTGCTTGAAATTTCAGGGAGGCTTGAGGGACTATATTATTTAGATGAGGATCACATTTCCTGGGTAAGTTGATGGTGCAAAAGAGGCGACAGATAGCCTTTTAGTATCCGCTTTATCGCCGCTCAAAGACGGGCAGGCTATTGCCAGTGCAGGTAGAGCAGTTACTAAGCGCCCGGAATATTTTGGATTTGATTCCAGGCAAGAGTTACGCCAAGTCTATCGCTCAGATACTCAGCTTCACCGTCTACCCTAGAGAGTCCAATGTGGTTTTAGGTGTTGAAGACTTAACCGAAATATTAAATAGGGCGTGCATTTTTTTGCCGCAAGCATTGGAGAATAACGATTCTGTCTAATTAAGTGGTGCGAAAGGCGCAGGCACTGCGCCGGAAACAACCAATCCCATTGCTGTAAATGGTAGTCGGGCAATCGATAAGGCACAGAATTACGAAGGTGGTGTGAGTGGGATGTACCGTGCCGCTGCCTGATACACGTCATTTAGACGCGCATATGCCGGGAGGCTTTAGATATAATCCTGGCGGTCCTGGGTCAGCACTTCTAGCATACCCGCCGAAGAAAGGAACTGAGTAATGCATGTCACGCCGCTAGATCACGCGAAGCAGAAGTTAATCTTCTATGTGGCTCAGGATTTGGATCAATCAACTAAGTCTGATGTGCAGCAGCTTGTGAAAGATCTTGCTGCGTCAAGGGTATGGAGCATTGCGCCACCAAGCTTGATTGATGAGATAGACGAGAATGGCTTGGAGGTCGTAGGTGGGATGCTGGAAATTTATTCGGCTTTACCGCCGAGCATACTCCCTCTTGATGTGGACTCGAAGCATCTAGAGGAAGTAGAAGAGCTGATTGGTGCTGTTAGGTACTTATCTGAAAAAGCCAGCCTTTCCTTCCAGTTTCAATTGGATACTACCTATGTTGGTAGTATTGATGATGGCGTCGTTGATCGGGTTCTTCAGGAAGGCTTACTTGCGCCATGGAGAGAAAATCTCAGCGGGAAAAGTTGAATCAAGAGTACAAAGACAATATTCACCTGGCACCGATCTCGCGCCGGTGTTGTTTTACCTGCGGTCAGCACCAGGCGTAAATGCCTGTTGCTTTACGATTGTCAGGTGTTCTCTTTCTGTTGTCTCGTGTTGTTTTTCTGTTCTTTCTCAGTTGCTTATGTGTTTCTTTCGAGTTGCTTGATGGCGAATGTATGTCACGCCGTAAACTGCTTATTTCTAGCTATCTTGCTGCTATCTGTTGCTATCTCTCTGTTATCGAGCTGATTTCTTTCTGCTATTTCCCGGCTATCGCTGCCAGCGATCAGGCCGCTGGAAAAGGTTTTGACCCTCTGGCCGGTGCCTGTCCTTAAATTTGCGGTGTTTTCACGGTTGTATTCTGCCCTTAAACCCCAGAATTTTTGCGGGTGACGCTGAGTTGTACGAAATGTATTCCAGCCAAGGCCAGGCAGCGCGACATCTCAACATCCATATTATTGTCCGCATGCACACTCAGACGGCCACTCTGATCTGGAGCGGAGATGAGGCTTAATGTAGTTGGCCCGCTCCTCAAGCTCTGCGTTAGAGAAGTGATCTAGGTACGGACTGCGAAATTTGTTGGTAGCGCCGGCCAGCGCAGCCTTTGGCAGCGGCTACAGAGGGTTGTCCAGCCCCAAGAATCGAGCAGGAACGCTATCCACCAACCACACCCCATTCTCTGCCCGGAAAAACTTGAAGCCCTGCTGCCGCATCGCCTGTGTCTCGATACGCAGCACCACGGGTTTGCCATATCGCTGCCCCACTGCCGTCGCCGTGGCGGTGTCTTCCGCCAAATGCACATGGTGACGCGCGCCCGCGATCAGGCCTTGTTCGCGGATCGAGTCCAGAAAGCGGGTGGCGGTGCCGTGGTAAAGCATGGCCGGTGGCTCTTGTTCCTGGTGTTGCAGATTGACGCTCGTGGTGGAGTGGCCTTGCACGGCGCGGATGCGCTGGCCGTTGCTGGAAAGGGCGAAGCGTTTTTTGTCGCTGCTGTCGACGACTGTACGAATCAGGTCTCGGTCCAGAGTGCGGCCTTGGCTGGCAGCGCCGGTGATCAGTTGATCGAGGTCGGCCCAGCCTTCGCTGTCCAGGGTCAAGCCGATGGTGTGGGGTTCGTGGCGCAGTACGTAACTGAGGAATTTGCTGAGGTCGTTGAGGGGCTTGCTGGTCACGGGTTGGTTTCCTGCCTTGAAATCGCTGCTCGTATTGGTGGGTCACCTACCAATCTGACGCTGAAAAATAAAGTTCGCGGATAATAAATCTGTGTTTGCTTCGTTCACGGTCGTTGTTGGTGGCCTAGGTTGCGCGACGCCAGTAAAACCCTTAGCCGCTGCGCTCGCGCATTATTGAGCCAATGCGACAACCCTGTCGACTAGCCGCAGCCTGGCTGCCGCGGCTACGGGGTCGCGGGGATGATCAAGGCATTGGCGCGCCGGCTCAAACCTCCACCAGCGCCCCCAACTCCCGCTCCAACTCCTCCATATCCCCCAGATTCAACTCAATGATCCGCCGCAAATGGCCAATATCCTCCAGCCCAATGTGCAGGCACGCAAACCCCAGATGCCCATGCTCTTCATGACGCAGCTCCGCATCCATGCGCACTTCGATCAGGTCGGTGAGGTGAATTTTGATCAGGAAATGCTTCTCGAGGTCGGCGGCTTCCCAATCCGCAGGGCGGTCGATCAGGGCGCCGCGCAGGGACAGGTCGATCAGTTTCGCCGGCCAGGTACGGTCGCCCTGGCTGATTTCGGTTTTGGCGTCGAAGGCGACGCGCTTGAAACGGCGGCGGTCGTCGTGGCTATCGGTCATGGGTGCGGCCCTCTGCGATTCCACTGACTATAGCCTAGTGTCTCAAAGCCATCTTCGAACCCGTCGACAATACTGACGATAGGCGTCGCCAAAGGTGCGCTCCAGTTGTGCCTCGTCGGGGCGGATGACGGCGCGGTTCATGATGGCGATCAGGGCGGGCAGTAACAACCAGGGCCAGATGCTGCTGAGCAACACGCCGATGCCGCAATAGCTCAGGGTATCGCCGAGGTTCACCGGGTTGCGGGACACCGCGAAGGGACCGCTTTGCAGCAACTGATCGGGGGTGTCGAAGTTGCTGGCGGTGGTGTGCTGGCGGCGAAAGCGCAGCATGGCCCAGAACGACAGGCCCTGGCCGAGAATGATCAGGGCCGCGCCCGTGGCTCGGGTCCAGCTGGTGTCCGGGATGGGCAAGGGCAGGGCGTAGCTCAGGGCGATGGCCACGGCGATGAAGGTCAGGTACAGCAGCGGCGGTGGAAACGGAGCCTTGGGCATGGGGCGTTACCTGTGCGGTGGGCTTACTTATTGCGACCGGCTTTTGGCCTCGGTGTTCACTGGTCTGCTGGTACTTGCCAAGTGCCAGGCAAGGGCGGATAAAAATGACAGTCATCCTGTAAAAGAAGGCTCTAGACCAACGTGGGGGGTGGTCTTTCCCACGAGTGCCGCTAGACTCGCAGGGCTGACTTTCGTATCCACTTGGTTGGAATAAAAAAAATGAACAACAACAATAGTCTGCTGCGCCATCTGCCATGGCTCGTGGTGGCAGCATTAGGAGCGTGCGCCCTCGGCGTCGTGGCATTGCGCCGTGGCGAAGCGGTCAACGCACTGTGGATTGTGGTGGCTGCAGTGGCGATTTACCTCGTCGCTTATCGTTATTACAGCCTCTTCATCGCCAATACCGTGATGCAACTGGACCCGCGCCGTGCCACGCCGGCCGTGGTCAACAACGACGGTCTGGACTATGTGCCGACCAACAAACATATTCTTTTCGGTCACCACTTTGCCGCCATCGCTGGCGCCGGCCCCTTGGTGGGCCCGGTACTGGCCGCGCAGATGGGTTACCTGCCGGGTACCCTGTGGCTGATCGCCGGCGTGGTGCTGGCCGGTGCCGTGCAGGACTTCCTGGTGCTGTTCATGTCCACCCGCCGCAACGGTCGTTCGCTGGGCGACATGGTGCGCGAGGAGATGGGCCGCATTCCGGGCACCATCGCCCTGTTCGGCTGCTTCCTGATCATGATCATCATCCTTGCCGTGCTGGCGCTGATCGTGGTCAAGGCCCTGGCCGACAGCCCATGGGGCATGTTCACGGTGATGGCGACCATCCCCATCGCGATGTTCATGGGCGTGTACATGCGCTATATCCGCCCGGGCCGCATTGGTGAGATCTCGATCATCGGCGTGCTGTTGCTGCTGGGCTCCATCTGGCTGGGGGGCCAGATCGCCGCAGACCCGCAGTGGAACAAAGCATTCAGCTTCACCGGTATCCAGATTACCTGGATGCTGATCGGTTATGGCGCGGTCTCGGCGGTACTGCCGGTATGGCTGGTGCTGGCGCCGCGTGACTACCTGTCGACCTTCCTGAAGATCGGTACCATCATCGCCCTGGCGATCGGCATTCTGATCACCACGCCGCTGCTGAAAATGCCGGCACTGACCCAGTTCATCGACGGCACCGGCCCGGTGTGGAAGGGCGGCCTGTTCCCGTTCCTGTTCATCACCATCGCCTGTGGCGCGGTGTCGGGTTTCCACGCGCTGATCTCCTCGGGCACCACGCCCAAGCTGCTGGATAACGAAGTCAACGCCCGCTACATCGGTTACGGCGGCATGCTGATGGAGTCGTTCGTGGCCATCATGGCCATGGTTGCCGCGTCGGTGATCGAGCCAGGTGTGTACTTCGCCATGAACAGCCCGCCCGCCGTGGTAGGGACTGATGTGGTGGCGGTAGCGACCGCGGTCAGCAACTGGGGCTTTGCCATTACCCCGGATGCCCTGCAGGCCGTGGCCCATGACATTGGTGAAAACACCATTCTGGCCCGCGCCGGTGGCGCGCCGACCCTGGCGGTAGGTATCGCGCAGATCCTGCACCACGTGCTGCCGGGTGAGAACACCATGGCGTTCTGGTACCACTTCGCGATCCTGTTCGAGGCGCTGTTCATCCTCACCGCGGTAGACGCCGGTACCCGTGCCGGGCGTTTCATGCTGCAGGACTTGCTGGGCTCGTTCGTGCCAGCGCTCAAGCGCACTGAATCGTGGACGGCCAACATCATCGGCACGGCGGGTTGCGTGGCGCTGTGGGGCTACCTGCTGTATCAGGGCGTGGTCGACCCGCTGGGCGGCATCAATACCCTGTGGCCGCTGTTCGGTATTTCCAACCAGATGCTGGCCGGCATCGCGCTGATGCTGGGCGTGGTGGTACTGATCAAGATGAAGCGCCAGCGCTACATCTGGGTGCCGTTGATTCCAGCAGTGTGGTTGCTGGTGTGCACCACGACAGCAGGCTTCATCAAGCTGTTCGACGCCAACCCGGCGGTGGGCTTCCTGGCCCTGGCCAAGAAATACAGCACCGCGCTGGACGCCGGGCAAGTGATTGCCCCGGCCAAGGACATCGACCAGATGCAACACGTGATCTTCAATGCCTACACCAACGCGACACTGACCGGGCTGTTCCTGTTCGTGGTGTTCGCGATCCTGGTGTACGCCATCAAGGTCAGCATCGCCGCGTGGGGCAAGAAGGAGCGTACCGACAAGGAAGCACCTTTCCAGGCGGTGCCTGGTGCATGACCAACGAGGTAGGCAGACATGTTCAATGACCTGAGCCGGCTTGGCAAATACCTGGGGCAGGCCGCCCGCCTGATGGTAGGCATGCCCGACTACGACAACTACGTAGAGCACATGCAGACCAAGCACCCGGACAAGCCGGTGATGGACTACGAGGCGTTCTTCCGCGAACGCCAGGAGGCGCGCTACGGCGGCAAGGGCGGGCCGAAGTGTTGTTGAGTTAAGGACTTTACCTGCTGACCCTTCTGGAACCGGGCGAAGCTCGGGAAACAGACGCTGCGATACCCTCTGGTACACCGCGTCGCCTGTTTCCCGAGCTTCGCCCGGTCCTGCATGGCTAGGCTGAAACCTGGAGAATTGATGTTGTCTTCCCCCATCCCCGTCACCATCCTCAGCGGCTTCCTGGGCGCTGGCAAGACCACCTTGCTGCGCCACCTGCTCAAGGCCGAACATGGCTTGAAAATCGCAGTCATCGAGAACGAATTCAGTGACGCCGGCATCGACACCCAGCTGCTGGGCGATGCGCCGGTGCAGGTCATGACCCTGGCCAACGGTTGTGTGTGCTGCACTATCCACACCGACCTGACCAAGGCGCTGTACCTATTGCTGGAGCGCGTGGATAGTGGCGAGATCGCGTTCGACCGCCTGGTGATCGAATGCACGGGCCTGGCGGACCCGGCCCCGGTGGCGCAGACCTTTTTCATCGATGAAGAGCTGCGCGAGCGCTATATCCTGGACGGCATCATCACCCTGGTGGACGCCGCCAACGCCGACGTGCACCTGGCCGAGACCATCGCCCAGGCCCAGGTAGGCTTTGCCGACCGGCTGCTGGTGAGCAAGACCGACCTGGTCACGCCCCAAGCCTTCGAAGCCCTGAGCCAGCGCCTGACCCGCATCAACCGCCGCGCACCGGTACGCGTGGTGGAACACGGCCGTATCGACCTCGCCGAGCTGCTGGATGTACGCGGTTTCAACCTCAATGGCAGCCTGAGCGTGCGGCCGGTGGTAGCTGCAGCCAGCGTCGACCGCATATCCAGCATGGTGTTGCGCACCGACAAGCCGCTGGATATCGACCGCCTCAGCGACTTCATGAACCAGTTGCTGGAGGACCACGGGCGGCAGTTGCTGCGCTACAAGGGCGTGCTGAGCATCGCCGGGGAAGATCGGCGCCTGGTGTTCCAGGGCGTGTTGAAGCTGTATGGCTTTGACTGGGATACCGAATGGGCCGAGGGCGAGGCGCGTGAGAGCGTGATGGTGTTCATCGCCGATGACCTGCCTGAGGCCAGGATTCGGGAAGGCTTCGAAGCCCTGACCTGACACCGTTGGCGTGTGGGAGCTGGCTTGCCAGTGAGCCAGCTTCCGCAAGTATTGCCACGTCAGGCGTCCTGCGCGCCAGTGCGCCCATCTTCGACGACGAAGCGCTTGAGCGTCGACACCGTCGCCGCCGGATCCCGACAATCCGACACTACCTGAAAGCGCGTCTCCAGCTGCCGTTGGCCCAAGGTCACCGACACATAACCCCGTTGCCGACTGTCGAAGAACCGCACATGCGGGTTCACCGGCAGGATCGCTTTGAACGTCTCGTACGGCGGCCCATCCGACGTCACCGAGGTGCCCACGAACTCCGTGGCCACGGTCTTGTTCGCCACCTGCAGGTCAGTGGTCCAGAACGAATGAATATCCCCGCCAAAAAACACGGGGTTGCGAACCCGGCTTGCATCGATATGGTTGAGCAACCGCGTGCGCGTGGCGCTGTAGCCGTCCCAGCCATCGGTCCAGTGGCCCTGGGCGCCGGTCTGCAGGTCTTTCTGGACCAGCGGCGCCACCAGCAAGTCCTGGGCAATGACGTTCCAGCGCGCCGGTGACTGGCGCAAGCCGTCGCGCAGCCAGGCTTCCTGTTCCCAGCCCAGCAAGGTGCGCGTGGGATCATCCAGGTCCGCGCACGTCGCTACATGCCCACCATGGCGGCCGTCGGGCTGTATGCACGGTTGCTCCGTGCGGTACTGGCGGCCATCCAGCACATGGAAACGCGCCAGCTGGCCGTAGTCCAGGCGGCGGTATACGCGCATGTCAGGACCGAAAGGCAGGCTGGCGCGGCGCAGTGGCATGTGTTCGTAGAAGGCCTGGTAGGCCGCGGCGCGGCGCTTGAGGAACAGCGCCGGGTCGACACCAGGGTCCTGGGACCAGCGGTTGGCATAGTCATTCTGCACCTCATGGTCGTCCCAGGTGGCCACGCTGGGGGCCGCGGCGTGCAAGGCCTGCAGGTCGGGGTCGCGTTTGTACTGGGTGTAGCGGTTGCGGTAGCCGGCCAGGTCGCTGATGTCGGTGAGGGCGTGGGCGCGGATGATCTTGTTCGAGCCTGGCGGGTAGGAGCTGTCGTAGATGTAGTCACCCAGGAAGAACACCAGGTCGGGGCGTTCGTCGGCCAGGTGGCGGTAAGCGCTGAAGTACCCGCGCTCCCAGTGGGAGCAGGAAACAAAGCCCAGCGTAAGGGCCCGGTTGGTGGCCTGGTCCCTGGCAGGGGCCGTGCGGGATTCGCCCAGCGGGCTTTGCTCGCCCAGGGCTTCGAAGCGGTACCAGTAGGGCCGGCCCGGTTCCAGGCCTGTCACTTCTACATGCACGGAATGGGCGAAGTTTGTATCAGCAAGTTTCTGTCCGCGACGCACCACGCGGGTCATGGCTGGGTCGCTGGCCACGCTCCAGCGCACGGGAACCGTGGCCTTCAACTGGCCGGCCAAGGGTGCCAGGCGGGTCCATATCACGAAACCGTCAGGCAGTGGGTCACCCGATGCCACGCCCAGCGTGAAGGGGTATTCCACCCCCGCGCTGCGGGCGAAGGGGCTCAGGATAGACAGTGCCATGCCGGCGCCGATAGCGGCCACCACACGGCGCCGGGGCAGGTCGATAACGCTTGGGTCTGTCATGGGATATTCTGTCCCCTCGGTCAAAAAAACATGGATCCTGACGCCTGCGCATTGCGGTTCAGTGAACAGAAAATGAACAGTTGAATGGTCATGAAAATGCACTCTGTCCGCCGCGAACCCTTCAAATACGGGTAACCGATCAGTCATTTTCGGCTGCTAGCTTGGCGCCCCTAACTTAAAAGGAGGGGGCACCATGAGAACCTGGGACGAGCCAAAAAAGCGCAAGGCGCACATCGAACTCATACCCATGATCGATGTGATGATGTTCCTGCTGGTGTTTTTCGTGCTGGTCAGCCTGAACGTGATCCCGGCCCTGGGCATGAAGACCCAGCTACCCAGCGCGGCCCACGCGCAACCGCTCAAGCCACAGAACAAGTCGATCCTGACCCTGGGCATCGACGGCCAATTGCAGCTCGACGGCCAGGCCACCACGATCGACGCCCTGGTGCCGGCGCTCAAGGCGCTGGAGAAGCCGGACACCAAGACCACCATCATCGTCAACAGCGACAAGGGCGTGGAAGTGGCACGCCTGGTGGAAGTGATGGACACCCTGCGCGGCGGTGGTTTCACCTCCGTGTCGATCGCTACCCGCAAATCATGAGCCTGTACGCTTTTTACCGTGCGCGCCAGTGGCTGGGCGGGCTGCCGGCACTGGCGGCGCTGGTCATCATTGTGATTGGCGTGCGTACCGAGCCGTTGAAGATCGAGCCCACCTACGACGAGTCGGCCGTGGAGCTGGCGCTGGTCGAGCCTGAACCCGAGAAGCCCGTGGAGCCGGTGGTGGAAACACCGCCGCCACCGCCGGTGGTCGAGGAAGAGGAAGCGGCCCTGCCACCGCCGCCCAAACCCGTGCCCAAACCGGTACCGCCCAAGCCTGTGCCACCCAAACCAACGCCCAAACCGGTGGTGAAGGCCACCCCGGTGGCCAAGCCGCAACCGGCCCCGGCCGCCACCAACGCGCCAGCGCCGGTGGTAGCCCAGGCAAAACCGGCACCGGCGCCCGTGCCACCCAAGGTCGACAGCCAGGCCCTGGAAGGCGGTTACCTGCAAGGTTTGCGGGGTGAGATCGACCGCTTCAAGCAGTACCCCACCAGCCGCCAGGCCGCCCTGGAACGCCCCACGGGAGAGGTGGTGGTGTGGCTGTTGGTAGACCGTGCCGGCAACGTCCTGGACTCCGGCATCCAGACGCAGGCCTCCAGCATGCTGCTCAACCGCGCGGCCAGCACCAGCCTGCGGCGTATCAAGCAAGTCAAGCCGTTCCCAGAGCAAGCCTTCGGCGGGCGCAGCCAACAGCGCTTTACCGCCACTTTCAACTACAGCGTGCAATAAGCACCGACCGCACAGGAAGCAAGCAATGAGGTATAGCAAGTTACGCCTGGCCTTGATCGCTGCCGGCATGGCCCACGGGGTGGCCATGGCCGACACCAACGAGTCGGACGTCGGCACCATTGGCGTCGAAGGAAAGGCCACGGTTGGCTCCGGCTACATGGTGCCCGAAGAGGCGGCCAAGTCGCGGTCCACGGTCACCAAGGAGGCACTGGACAAGCAGACCGCCACCGGCAATGCCATCGACAAGCTCAAGTATGTGCCTGGCCTGAACATTTCCAGCGAAGACAGCACCGGCCTGTCCGGCTTCAAGTTCACCATGCGGGGCATGAACTCCGACCAGGTGGGCATGTCGGTGGACGGCATGCCCATCAACGACTCGGGCAACTACGCGTTGTACTCCAACCTGCTGGGCGACCCGGAAAACATCGACCAGATATTCGTCACCCAGGGCGCTTCGGAAGCAGACGGCCCGCACATCGGCTCCAGCGGTGGCAACATCGGTATCGTGACCATTCGCCCCACCAAGGAAACCGGGGTGTTCGTCAAGCAGACCGTGGGCAGCAACAGCACCTACAAGACCTTCGCCCGGGTCAACACCGGTGAGGTCAACGGCCTGAGCAACTGGTTGTCGATGTCCCACGAGGAAGGCCAGAAATGGCGCGGCGACGGCGCCGTGCGGGCCGACAAGGTGGAGTGGAACAGCTTCTTCGACGCCGGTGACGGCAACACCGCCAACCTGATCCTCAAGTACCACAAGCAGGAAAACAACAGCTACAGCCAGTTGACCAAGTCGCAGTTCACCCAGTACGGCCGCGACTACGACCCGTACCCCTCGGTGGCCACCAAAAACAGCAGCGGCAAGATCACCAGCTACTACGGGCTGGCGCTGAACCCTTTCGAAACCTTCACGGCGGTGCTGAACACCAACTTCAAACTGGCCGACAACCTGTCGCTGTCCGTGATCCCGTATTACTACTACGGCAACGGTGGGGGTGTGGGCAGTTCCAGCTATGCGCTCAACAGCAGTTCCAGCACCAGTGGCGTATACGACCTGAGCAACCTGTCCACGGCAGCCCAGTACAACGCTGACGGTACCTCCAACAGCGGCGTGTACTACCGTTCTTCCCTGACGCAGACCTGGCGCCCGGGTATCACCACCAAGCTGAACTGGGACCTGGGCGACCACAGCCTGCAGTTTGGCTACTGGTTCGAAGACGCCCGCCAGCGCCAGACCCAGCCGTTCGTGAGCATCAACTCCGCCGGCAAGCCCGACGACATCTGGGCCGACAGCGACTACGTGGTGGATGCCAATGGCAACAAGGTGCAGGGCCGCAACCGCTTCACCGAAACCCCGGCGCAGAAGGTCTGGGCGCAGGATACCTGGTACCTGACCCCGGACTGGACGCTGATCGGCGGCCTGTCGTTCATGAACGTGGAACGCAAGGGCCACAACCTGGGCAGCATTACCGAGGCCGAGGAAAAGCGCGACCAGAGCTACAACAAGTTCCTGCCCAACGTGGGCATCAAGTACCAGTTGGACGAGAACAACCAGCTGTTCTACAGCCTGTCGCGCAATATGCGCATTCCGCAGAACTACGTGCTGTACGACGCCAACGAGACCTCCATCGACCTCAAGCCCGAGACCAGCTGGAACCACGAGCTGGGCTGGCGCTACCAGCAGCCGAACATGAGCCTGTCGGCGAGCCTGTTCTACATGAAGTTCCAGAACCGCCAGGTGTCGTCCAAGGATGAGAACGGCGACTACGCGGACATCAACGTGGGTGAAGTGGACAACTCCGGACTGGAACTGGCGTGGAGCGGCCTGCTGCCGCACAACTTCAATTACTACACCTCGTATACCTACACCAAGGCCGAGCAGAAAGACGACATGGTGGCCTACAACAACGGCGTGGCGGTGACCCTGCCCACCTCGGGCAAGCAGTTCGCCAACGTGCCGCGCAACATGCTGGCGGCCAACATCGGCTATGACGACGGCCACTACTACGGCACCTTCGGCGGCAAGTACACCAGCAAGATCTACGGTGACCTGACCAACGACGAAAGCATTCCCGGCCGTACCGTGTTCAACCTCGGTGCCGGTATCTACCTGCCTGTGGACCACCGCTTCTTCAAGGACGCCACCCTGCGCGTGAACGTGGACAACCTGTTCGACAAGAAGTACCTGGACGGCGTGTACACGGTGAAAACCAACTCGGCCACCTACGGCGGTTACCGCGACGGCGACCCTGCCTACATCGTCGGTGTCGAGCGCACCGTGACTGTGGCCCTCGAAGCCAATTTCTGATGGCAAACCACTGGAGCTGAACCCATGAATACCAACCTGATGCACGACGTCACGTTCTATGTGATGTACGGCGCCCTGGCCATTGCCGTGTTCATCATCATCGAGCGTTCACTGTACTTCGCCTACGTACGCCGCCAGGCCTCGCGCCTGCTCGGTGCTTTGGCCGACAGCCACGGAGTGCGCGAGCTACCCCCCGAGCTGACGGCGCGCAACAGCCTGCCCCTGGTGATGGTCAACGCCGTGCTCAAGCAAAAGGCGGCCATCGGCACCCGCAAGGACCTGGATGACGTGATCGACGGCCAGTACCTGCACACCCGTGCACCGCTGGCGCGCAGCCTGTGGATCATCGAAACCATCACCACGGCGGCACCGCTGCTGGGCCTGCTGGGGACCATCCTGGGCATCATCGACACCTTCAAGGCGCTGGCCAGCGCTGGCGTGTCCGACCCGGGGCAAATCTCGGCCGGTATCGGCACGGCGCTGTATGCCACGGGCCTGGGCATCGCCATCGCGTTGTTCTGCATCATCTTTCACAACCTGTTCCAGGACCGCCTTGAGCGCATCAACGAACAGCTGAAGATGCTTCTGATCCGCGCGGCCATTGGGGCTCGCACCGTCGCCGAAACCGACCTGCTGGAAGCCGACGCCCCCCGCTACCGTACTGCTTGAGTTAAAACGCCGCAGGCCCACGTGCGTCCCACAGGGGGCACGTGGGCCGCATCAGCCTGGAGTCACCATGTTCAACTACTATCTGGGCGCCCTGGCGCTCCTGCTGTCGGTCCCTCAGGCCCACGCCGATTTCAGCATCCCCGGCTTCGAACTGGTGCACACCGTGCCCACCGGCACTGCCCTGGCCACTCCAGACCTGCGCAGCCCCGGGCCGGTGTGGATGCAGCTGTTCGACAACGCCCGCCACAGCATCGACATCGAACAGTTCTATGCCGTTGACCACCCCGGCTCCGTCATGGCGCAAGTGCTCCAGCGCCTGGAAGCTGCCGGCAAACGCGGGGTAAAAATCCGTTTCCTGCTGGAAGACAAGGGCCAGAAGCTCTCCGACCCCGGCACCCTCACACGGCTACGCGCCATTCCCAACCTGACGTTCGCCGTACTGCCGTATGCCAAGCTGACCGGCAACGGCATCATCCACGCCAAGTTCATGGTGGTGGACGGTGCGCGGGCGTTTGTCGGCAGCCAGAACTTCGACTGGCGTTCGCTGGAGCATATCCACGAAACCGGCCTGCTGATCAGCGAACCGCAGATGGCTGCGCAGGTGCAGGCCATCTTCGACCAGGACTGGCGCGCCGAGCAGGCCTTGAGCCAGAACCAGCCGGCGCCACTGCCCGCACCCGCCCAGCCGACACCGCGTACCGGCAATTACCTGGTGGCCAGCCCCGCCCGTTACAACCCGCCCGGCGTGGGGGATTCCGAACAGGAGCTGCCGCGCCTGTTGGCCGAAGCGAAGAAAGAGATCCGCGTGCAACTGCTCGACTATGCGCCGCTGGCCTACGGGCCCGACAACACCCGGCCGTATTACCCGGTCATCGATAACGCCCTGCGCGCCGCTGCGGCACGCGGTGTGCTGGTGAAACTGATGGTCTCGGACTGGAACACCGCGCCACCGGAGCTGGTGTACCTCAAGAGCCTGGCGGTGTTGCCTAATGTGCAGGTGCGTATCGTGACCCTGCCCGAAGCCTCGGAAGGTTTTATCCCTTATGCTCGGGTGATTCATACCAAAACCCTGGAAGTGGACAGGCAGGTAGCTTGGGTGGGCACCAGCAACTGGCTGGGCGGCTACCTGGACAAGTCGCGCAACCTGGAAGTGGTGATGCGCAACCCGGCCATGGCGGCGCGGATCGAGCAGTTGCATGCGCAACTGTGGGATGGTCCCTATGCCCGGCCACTGGACATCAACCGCGATTACCCCAAGCCCCACCCGGGCACACAATAAAGGGCACCGCTATCGGTACAGGTGCTGGCTTGCCAGCGAGCTATTGGTACCGAACAGCTGGAGAACTCAAGGAGAGTGCGATGTACCGAGTGTTTAAAACCGCGGCCCTGACGCTGGCGCTAGCCCTCGCTGGCTGTGCATCGGCCCCGCCCAAACCGGTGGCGGTGAACATCGTTGCCATCAATGACCTGCACGGGTACCTGCAGGCCAACGGCTATGCCTACAAGGACGCCAGCGGCAGCGTTCAACGGGTAGAGGCGGGCGGGATCGCCACCCTGGGGGGCATGCTGGACCAATTGCGCAAGCAAGACCCGCAACTGCTGTTCATCGGCGCCGGCGACCTGGTAGGCGCCAGCCCGCCGCTGTCGGCCATGTGGGCCGATGAGCCGACCTTGCTGGCCCTGCGCGGCATGGGCCTGAAGTTCAGCACCATCGGCAACCACGAACTGGACAACGGCAAGGCCGAGTTCCTGCGCCAGGCCAACGGTGGCTGCCAGTCTTCGCGGCCTGACAAGGCCTGCCGGTTCCAGGCCGATTTTCCCGGTGGCGGCTTCCCTTATCTGGCGGCCAATCTGATCGATACCGACACCGGCAAGCCGTTGCTGCCGGCTTACCACATAGAGACCGTGCACGGGGTGAAGGTAGCCTTCGTCGGGGCAGTGCTGCATGACGTGGCCAAGGTGGTCAGCGTCAAGGGCATGCAGGGCCTGAAGGCTACCGACGAAGCGGACGCCATCAATGCCGTGGTCCCCCAGCTCAAGGCCCAGGGCGTCAACGCCATCGTCGCCGTGGTGCACCAGGGCGGCGATACGCCGGAGCCCTACGACAAGCCGAACTGCAGTCACTTGCAAGGCGATATCGTCGACGTGGCCCAGCGCCTGGACCCGGCAGTGGATGTGTTGATCTCGGCGCACTCGCACCAGGGTTACCTGTGCAAGGTGGGCAACCTGCTGGTAACCCAGGGCAGTTCCTACGGCCACCTGCTGACCCATCTGACCCTTGAAGTGACCCCGGGTACCCACCAGGTCACCGCCATCGAGGCACAGAACCTGCTGGCCGACCCGCGCAAGTATTACCCGGACGCCAAGATGGCTGCCTTGCAGCAAGAAGTGGAGGCGCGCAGCAATACGGTGCTGCTGCGCCCTGTCGGCACGCCAGGTGCCCCTGCCATCAGTGCCGCGGCCGATGCCAACGGCGAGTCACCCCTGGGTGACCTGATCACCGATGCCCAGTTGGCCATGACCCGCACGTTTGGCGCACAGATCGCCTTCACCAACCAGGGCGGCATCCGCAACCACCTGATCCTGGTACCGGGGCAGACCCAGCTCACGTATGCCCAGGTCGCCAGCGTGCAGCCGTTCAACAACACCCTGGTGTTGATGAACCTGACGGGCGCGCAGTTGCAGCAGGTGCTGAACCAGCAGTGGCAGGGCAACGACTTCAACCCGTTGCAGGTGTCCAGGGGGTTCAGTTATCGCTGGGCGGATAACAGGGTGGTGCCGGGCAGCCTGATGCTGGATGGCAAGCCGGTGCGGCTGGAGCAAACCTACCGGGTGGTGATGAACAGCTTTCTGTCGGGCGGCGGCGACCGGTTTTCGGTGTTCCAGCAAGGTGCGCAGCGCGAGGATAGCCGCATGGTCGACCTTGATGCGCTGCTGGGGTACCTGGCGCAGCAGCCGAACGCGGGGGCTGGTTCGCCGGCGGGGCGCATCATCCGCGTTCGCTGAGTACCGCATCGCTTGCTTCCCGAGCTTCGCCCGGTCCCACAGGGCAGTGCGGCGCGATCACCTGAGGGACCGGGCGAAGCTCGGGAAGCAGGCACTGCCTATCCCCAGGCATAAAAAAACCCGGCTCACAGAGCCGGGCTTCTCACATCAAGGCTTTGCGATCAGTTGCCGTATACCGGCAGCTTGGCGCACACGGCCTTGACCTTCTCGCGAACGGCGTCGATCACCGCTTCGTTGTTCAGGTCGGCCAGGATGTCGCAGATCCAGCCAGCCAGTTCCTTGCACTCTGCTTCCTTGAAGCCACGAGTGGTGACGGCCGGGGTGCCGAAGCGCAGGCCCGAGGTCACGAACGGCGAACGTGGGTCGTTAGGCACCGAGTTCTTGTTCACGGTGATGAACGCTTTGCCCAGGGCGGCATCGGCGTCTTTACCGGAGATTTCCTGCTTGATCAGCGACAGCAGGAACAGGTGGTTCTGAGTACCGCCCGACACAACGTCGAAGCCGCGCTCGATGAACACGCTGGCCATGGCCTGGGCGTTTTTCACCACTTGTTGCTGGTAGGCCTTGAACTCAGGCTGCAGCGCTTCCTTGAAGCACACGGCCTTGGCGGCGATGACGTGCTCCAGCGGGCCGCCCTGGGCGCCCGGGAACACGGCCGAGTTCAGCTTCTTCTCGATGTCGGCGTTGGCGCGCGCCAGGATCAGGCCGCCACGTGGGCCGCGCAGGGTCTTGTGGGTAGTGGTGGTGACCACGTCGGCGAATGGCACCGGGTTCGGGTAGACGCCAGCGGCGACCAGACCGGCCACGTGGGCCATGTCGACGAACAGGTAGGCACCGACCTTGTCGGCGATTTCGCGGAAGCGGGCGAAGTCCAGGACTTGCGAGTAGGCAGAGAAACCGGCCACGACCATTTTCGGTTTGTGCTCGACCGCCAGGCGCTCGACTTCGTCGTAGTCGATCAGGCCGTTGGCGTCGATGCCGTATTGAACGGCGTTGTACAGCTTGCCCGACGAGGAAACGCTGGCGCCGTGGGTCAGGTGGCCGCCGTGGGCCAGGCTCATGCCCAGGATGGTGTCACCGGCTTGCAGCAGGGCCAGGTAGACTGCGGCGTTGGCCTGGGAACCGGCATGTGGCTGGACGTTGGCGTAGTCGGCACCGAACAGTTCCTTGGCACGGTCGATGGCCAGTTGCTCGACCACGTCGACGTACTCGCAGCCGCCATAGTAGCGCTTGCCCGGGTAGCCTTCGGCGTACTTGTTGGTCAGCACCGAGCCCTGGGCTTCCATGACGGCTGGGCTGGTGTAGTTCTCCGAGGCGATCAGCTCGATGTGCTCTTCCTGGCGCTGAGCTTCTTGCTCCATGGCGGCAAAGAGATCGGCGTCGTACTTGGCAAGGGTCAAATCACGGCTGAACATGGCGGTCCTCAAGGATCGGGCAGGGAAAAAGGTGATCAGGCGCGCATTCTACCCCATCGGGTTTTATCTGGCATATGAAAGGCAGTCATTGCGTTGACGAGCGGGCCTCATGCTGCGTGTGCAGAAGGGCCCGCGCTCAATCGAACATGAACAAGGCGTCGTTGCTGAACTGCGCTTCGAAGCGGCTGGCCTGCATGGGTCGGCCGAACAGGTAGCCCTGCACTTCGTCGCACCCGTGCTCGCGCAGGAAGTCCAGCTGCTCATGGGTTTCCACGCCCTCGGCGATCACCGCCAGGTTCAGGCTGTGGGCCATGGCGATGATGGCACGGGCGATCTGGGCGTCCTGCTCGCCCTCGGGCAGGCCGTCGACGAAGGTGCGGTCGATCTTCAGCACGTCGATGGGGAACTGCTTGAGGTAGTTGAGCGACGAATAGCCGGTGCCGAAGTCATCCACGGCGATGCTCAGCCCCAGGAATTTCAGGCTGTCGAGGATCTGCATGGCTTCGTTCACTTCGCGCATCAGGATACTTTCGGTCAGCTCGAGCTCCAGGCATGCCGGCGGTAGCCCGGTTTCCTTGAGGATATTGGCGATGCGCGTGCCCAACTGGCCGTCGGAGAATTGCCGTGCCGAGATGTTCACCGACACCTTGGGCACCCGCACCTTGGCCTGGTGCCAGGCGCGCAGTTGGCGGCACGCCTCGGTCAGCACCCAGTCGCCGACGTCCACCACCAGGCCCAGTTCTTCGAGCACCGGGATGAAGTCGCCCGGCGGCACCAGGCCACGGCGCGGGTGGCGCCAGCGCAATAATGCTTCGGCCCCGGTCAGGCGCTTGCCGTCGCCGCTGAACTGCGGCTGGTAGTACAGGATGAACTCTTTCTGCTCCAGGGCGTGGCGCAGGTCGCTTTCCAGTTCCAGGCGCTCCAGGGCGCTGGCGTTCATGTCGGCCTGGTAGAACTGGAAGTTGTTCTTGCCGCGTTCCTTGGCGTGGTACATGGCCGTGTCGGCGTTTTTCATCAACTGGCTCAGTTCGTTGCCATCCTGGGGGCTGAGGGCGATACCAATACTGGCGGTGACGAAGAACTCACGGTTTTCCAGGACGAACGGCCGCACCAGGCTACCCAGGATCTGCTCGGCCACATGGATGGCACGGTTGAGGGCCGCCTCGCGGGTGTTGCGCGGTTGCAGCAGCAACGTGAATTCGTCGCCGCCCATGCGCGCCACGGTGTCTTCGTCGTCGACGCAGGCCAGCAGGCGCGTGGCCATGTCCTTGAGCATGCGGTCGCCGGCGGCATGGCCGAGGGAGTCGTTGATGGGCTTGAAACGGTCCAGGTCCAGGAACATCAGCACCACCCACGACTTTTGCCGCTCGGCGGTCTGCAGCGCGTTGAACAGGCGGTCCTGGAACAGCGTGCGGTTGGGCAGGTGGGTCAGGGCATCGTAATAGGCCAGGCGGTGAATGCGTTGTTCGCTGGCCTTGCGCTCGCTGATGTCGCTGAAGAAGCACACATAGCTGGCCAGGTCGCCTTCATCGTCGAACACGGCGGTAATGCCCACCCACGCCGGGTAATGTTCACCGTTGCGGCGCTTGAGCCACACTTCACCTTCCCAGGTGCCGCGGCTGTGCAGCTGCTTGAGCACGTAGCTCAGGTGCGCCTGCTGTTCAGTGTCCACGGTGAGCATGGTGGGCAACTGGTCAAGCACCTCGGCCACCGCGTAGCCACTGACGCGGCTGAAAGCCTCGTTGGCCTGCACGATATAGCCGGCCGGGTCGGTGATCAGGATCGCCGACGTGGAGTGCTCGAATACCGTGGCGGCCATGCGCAGGTCTTTCTCGGCGCGGCGCTGCTGGCTGATGTCGCGGGCCACGCCCAGAATGCCTTCGAAGGTGTTGTTGTCGTCCCACACCAGCACCAGGCGCATCTCGATGGGCACCTTGCGGCCGTCACCGCGCAGGCAATCGAATACGTAGAGTTGGGTGGGCAATTCGTTACGCAGTTCGGCCAGCGCCTCGGGCTTGTCCAGCACCTGGCTGACCTTTTCGATCAACTGGTAGATACCGCTCAGTTGCTGGGGGTTGGCGATGGTGGACTGCCAGCCATTGTCGAAGATCCACTTCACATCGTAGCCCAGCACGGCCTGCACCGATGGGCTGACGTAGTTGAGCGCCAGTTGGCTGTCGGTGGAGAAGATCACGTCGCTGATGCTTTCGGCCAGCATGCGGTAGCGCTGCTCACTGTCGCGCAGTGATTCGCTGGCCTCGATCTGGTCGGTGATGTCCTTGGCCACACCGATGATGCGCGTCACCCGGCCTTCGCTGTCGCGGGCCAGGGCCTGCTCGCGAATGTCGAAGCGCAGCCAGTGGCCTTCCTTGTGCTTGAAGCGCAACTGGCATTGCTGCATTTCAAGTTCGGTGTCCTGGCGCCGGGCCAGGCGCATGCGCTGGTAGTCGCCGGCGTCTTCGGGGTGCAGCAGGATCTCCCAGAAGTACTCGCCCATCTGCGCCAGCTCGGCCTTGCTGAAGCCCAGGGTCTGGCCCAGGTGGTGGTTGCTGTAGATCATGCGCTGGCTGAGCACGTCCTGCACGTACAGGTGGTCGGGGACGGTGCGTACCACGTCCGACCAGAAGCCTTCGCGCTCCACCAGCGACAGCTCCACGCTTTTGCGACTGGTGATGTCGTTGATGCTCAGGATCACCGAGCCATGGTCGCCGGTGGCCTGGGGCAGGCGCAGGGTCAGCCACAGGTATTGGTCGTGGCCCAGGAGGTCGCTGATGCGCATCTCGGTTTCCAGCTCTTGCTGGTCGTCGAGCAAGGTGTCCAGCAACTGCCGGCCCACACTGTTGCCAGCCAGGTGGTCGCTGCCGAACAGGCGCTGCCAGGCGCCCTGGCTGTCGGCGACATTGAGCAGGCCCAGGGCCATCTGGTTCACTTCGGTGATGCGCAGTTGTTGCAGCAAGCGCGTGTGCTCGCCGGGGTAGTTCGCCAGCCAGGCGTCGAGTGCCTCGCGGTTGCCGATGGCATTTTCGCCCAGCAGGTCCTGCAGGCCGCGCAGGTCGAGCACGCAGAGGGCCACGCCAGTGCCTTCGAAAATGTCATGGTAGCGCCGGCGCCCCTCGTGCAGTTGGCGCTGGCGACGGCGCAGGTTGAACAGCGCGAGCATCGGTAGCAACGAGCAGGTGGCCAGCAGCAGGAATTTGCCGATCAGCGCCGGCAGCAATTGCAACTGGGCGTCGTGCTGGTCGAACAAGGTACGCAACTGCCAGTCGGTATTGGGCAGTGGCACAGTGGCCACGCTCTGTTGTTGTTCCTGGCTGGTCAGCGCCGGGCCCGTGGCCGCGCAGCGTGGGTCGCGGCGCAGCACCTGGCCCTGGTCACGGCTTTCCAGCAGCCAGCGGGGTGGGGCGCTGGGGTCGACCCGGTGGGTCAGGCTGGCGTAGACCGAGGTGTCCAGGCGCAACAACCAATACCCATCGCTGGACCGTTCGCTGGCGGACAACAACAGGTACACCTGCTGACCGTCGTCACTCTGGCTGAAATGAAAGACTTCACCCTGGCTGCGCTTGACCAGGGCCGGAAAATCGAAAGCGGTTGGCTGGGGCTGGGTGTCGGCCAGCAGGTTGCCCTGGCTGTCCAGCCGCGCCACGCTTCGCAGCGCCGGCAGTTGGGGCTGCATCAGTGCCACCATGGCCTGGGGTGTCTGGGCATCGCCACGGGTGGCGCGGTACAGGGCCTGCTGGCCGACCAGGGCCATGTTCAGCCCCAGGTGCTCGCCCAGCACGCTGGTGTACTCCACGGTGCGCTGCCGTTGGTCGGCTACGTTGTGTTTGAACTGGTCCAGCAACTGCCACACCAACAGCGTCAGCAAAAGCAGGGCAAGCAAGGCCAGGGCGCTCTTCAGCGTACCGCGCGTCGGCTCGCCAGCCGAGTTGACCGGGGAGCGCAGGGATGACGGTTGAGTGAGGTTGGTCAAGCTGTGATCCTGCGGTCTGGCTGGCTGTGGCATGTGGCCGGCAGGGGCCGTTGCAGTGGGGTGCAAACGGTGCCCAGGCCGTTAACAGCGCGCACTATAAGCCGGACGCCCGAAGGGCGGCTAGCATGCCTTGTTTTATGGCTATGTGCCAGCACTGCTTGTCGGTTGTTTGCCCTGCTCCGCGCATTCCGGTAGCTTTGGCCTTCTCGCGGATTCTTCATCTGTCTACTGTTACCAGGTTTCTCATGGCCCAATACGTCTACACCATGCATCGGCTGAGCAAAGTTGTTCCGCCGAAGCGGGAAATTCTCAAAAACATTTCCTTGTCGTTCTTCCCCGGCGCCAAGATCGGCGTGCTGGGCCTCAACGGCTCGGGTAAATCCACCCTGCTGAAAATCATGGCCGGCGTCGACAAGGAGTTCGACGGCGAAGCGCGTCCGATGCCCGAACTCAACGTGGGTTATCTGCCGCAAGAACCACAACTTGACCCGGCCAAGACCGTGCGTGAAGTGGTGGAAGAGGCGGTCAGCGTGATCAAGGACGCCCAGGCGCGCCTTGATGAAGTGTATGCCGCCTACGCCGACCCGGACGCCGATTTCGACAAGCTGGCCGCCGAGCAGGCCAAGCTCGAGGCCATCCTGCAGGCCAGCGACGGCCACAACCTGGAGCGCCAGCTGGAAGTGGCGGCCGATGCCCTGCGCCTGCCGGCCTGGGACGCCAAGGTGGAACACCTGTCCGGTGGTGAAAAGCGCCGCGTGGCCCTGTGCCGCCTGCTGCTGTCGGCCCCTGACATGCTGTTGCTCGACGAACCCACCAACCACCTGGACGCCGATTCGGTCGCCTGGCTGGAGCACTTCCTGCACGACTTCCCGGGGACCGTGGTCGCGATCACGCACGACCGGTACTTCCTGGACAACGTCGCCGGCTGGATCCTGGAACTGGACCGCGGCGCTGGTATTCCTTACGAGGGCAACTACTCGGGTTGGCTGGAAGCCAAGTCCGACCGTCTGGCCCAGGAGTCCAAGCAGCAGTCGGCCCATGAAAAGGCCATGAAGGAAGAACTGGAGTGGGTGCGCAAAGGCGCCAAGGCCCGCCAGTCCAAATCCAAGGCTCGTCTGCAGCGCTTCGAGGAAATGCAGTCGCAGGAATTCCAGAAGCGTTCGGAAACCAACGAAATCTACATCCCGGCCGGTCCGCGCCTGGGTGACAAGGTCATCGAGTTCAAGAACGTCACCAAGGGCTACGGCGACCGTGTACTGATCGACAACCTGTCGTTCGCCATGCCCAAAGGCGCCATCGTCGGCGTCATCGGTGGTAACGGTGCCGGTAAGTCGACCCTGTTCCGCATGCTGATGGGCAAGGAACAACCGGACTCGGGTACCATCGAGGTCGGTGAAACCGTGCAACTGGCCTGTGTGGACCAGAGCCGTGATGACCTGGACGGCAGCAAGACTGTGTTCCAGCAGATCTCCGACGGTTCGGACAACATCCGCATCGGCAACTACGAGATCCCGTCGCGCACCTACGTTGGCCGTTTCAACTTCAAGGGCGGCGACCAGCAGAAATTTGTCAAGGACCTGTCCGGTGGTGAGCGTGGCCGCTTGCACCTGGCCCTGACCCTGAAGGAGGGTGGCAACGTCCTGCTGCTCGACGAACCGTCCAACGACCTTGACGTTGAAACCCTGCGTTCCCTGGAAGAAGCCCTGCTGGACTTCCCGGGCGCCGCCATTGTGATCTCTCACGATCGGTGGTTCCTGGACCGCGTGGCGACCCACATCCTGGCGTACGAGGATGACTCGCAGGCGGTGTTCTTCGAAGGCAACTACACCGAGTATGAAGCCGACCGCAAAAAGCGCCTCGGCGAAGCAGCGGCCCAGCCGCATCGGGTACGCCACAAGAAACTGGCGTAACAGGACGGGGCCTTCGGGCCCCGTTTTTTTGCGTCCGGTTCGTGGCGCCCTGGGCTCAACCCATGTCGATTTCGACGATCTCGATGGTCATGTCACCCACGGGCCTGCGCCACACCACCTCATCCCCCACGCGCGCTCCAAGCAATGCGCTTCCCAATGGCGAGCCCCAGTTGATCAGCCCCTGGGCCGCATCCGCTTCATCCTCGCCCACCAGGCACACCCGCTGTTCATCACCCTGGGTATCGGCAAAGGTCACCCAACTGCCAATCTGCACTTTGCCGTTATCCGTGGTGTTGACCACCTGGGCGCTCTGCACGCGCAGGGTGAAATAGTGCAGGTCGGCCAGGTGCTGGGGGTCATCGCCGGGGACTTGCAGGTCGCGCAGACGGGCCTTCAGCAATGCCAGGCCCTGGGGGGTGACGTAGTTGGGCTGGTCGCTGACTCGGCGCTCGGCAGCCTGGGTGGGCTGGGCGTGGTCCTCGTTGACGAAGGCTCGGCTCACGGGGTACTCCTTTTGGTTCAGCGTTGCCCTTTCCCGAACCTTGCCCGGCCCCGCAGGGGAACACTGTGGGACCGGGCGAAGCTCGGGAAAAGAACGACGCGGTTCAAGGGTGATACGCGCGACCTTCACCCTGGGTTTTCTGCTGCTGCCAGGCGCGCTCTCGGTCATCACCGTGCTGCACGCTCCAGTCGCTCTGGTTCGGCTGCGCTGCCGCGCTGGTCTGGCACTGGCGGAAGCCGTCATCCCAGCCCGTGGAATACAGCTTCTCATGCAGATAGCGGGGCACGTTCTTCTCGAACTGGCCGTTCACCCCCGCCGCCTCGCGCCCACTGCCGCAGCCATCCTTGAACCCGTCGGCGTACGCGGGCGGGTAGCCCTGGCTGATCATCTGTTCATGGGTCGACTGGCAACCCACCAACACCACCATCACACTCACCAACGCCCAGCGCCACATGATTCGACTCCCGATCCATGCCCACCGCACCCGTCTGGAAACAGCGACGGTTAAAGGGTGGACCCATGAGTCAAGTCTAGGTTCGATTTAGTCGCGGCCCTGTCAAACCGTTGTGATGGATTTGTCAGTAGTGGTACCACTTCACCTCAAGCATCACTTCGTTACGCGGCCCGGTGAGCTCGCTGAAGTCGCGCTGGGCGCTCAGGCGCAGGCCCAGGTTGCGTGATAGCTCCCACTGCTGGTTGAGGCTCAGGGTGCGGCGTACTTCGCCGTTGAGGAAGTAGTCTCCCTGGGCTTCCAGGCGCAGGTTGCCCAGGCGGTTTTTCCACAACAGTCCGCTGTCGAAGCCGGCGGCGGGGGAGAGCATGGCCGAGAAGTCGTTGTTGTGTTCCACCCGCACCGTGCCCAGGGCGAATGCCAGGGTATCGTCGCCCAGTTGCCAGGTGCCACCGCCACCGCCGTTGACATGGCTGACCAGGGTTTCGTCGCCGTGCTTGCCCAGCACGCGTTCCAGGCCGCCGGTGACTTGCCATGACCAGGGTTGCAGCAACGCGTTGCGCGGGGTCATGGAGCGGATGGTGGCCAGGTCCAGGCGCTGTACCTGCCAGTGGTTGCCCTCGTACTGGCGCAGCTTCATGTTGAGGATTTCGATCTGTGCGCCCAAGGGGAAGCCCTGGGCGTTGTCGTTGAGGTCATGGTAAGCCATGCGCAGGCCATACTCGCCGAAGGCCTTGCCATCACGGCTGCCCACGCCCACCTGCCAAGTGCGCGAGTCGTGGCCGTCTTCCGGCAGGCCGGGGCGCTCCACGTTCAGTGGCGGCGGCGGGTTCTGGCTGATGGCCCGCAGCAGTTGGTAGCTGCGCTGGGTGCGGCCCGCCTCGCGGTCCTGGCCGGTAGCGCGGTAGCGCTCCAGGCGGTAGGCAGCGTCCAGGATCAGGGCCCGGCGGTCAGTGGCCAGCGCCTTGAAACCGGGGCTTTGCAGTTGCTCGGTGTCTTCGGCCACCTTGAGTACCCAGTGTTGCTCGTCAGCACTCAATGGCTTGGCGCGGTCGAGCAATTCCCGCTCGCGGGAAGGCCGGTAGTCGATCTCGCCCACCATGCCGGCCTGCTTCACCGCCTTCACGGTATCAGTGGGGATCGCGGTCAGGGGAAACTGTGGCGTGAGGCGCAGGCTGGGGCGCGCCACTTGCAGCAACTCCAGCAAGCGGTACGAGCAGTTTTCGTCGAAGAAGAAATAGTCGAAACGCACCTGCTGCAGTTCCCACACATGCTCGACCATGCGCCCGGTTTCCTCGGGTGTCAGGTTCAGGTGGTATTCCCACAGGTCGCGGTTTTCCAGGCTGCGGTATTCAGCCAGTTTCTGTTGGTAGGGCACCAGCGAGAACATGCCCGGGTAGCCGCCGGCAAGGCCTTTCCAGGCATACAGGATGCTGTTGTCGTTGCCTTCGATGTAGGCCCCGAAGTTGATCGCGTAGCTCAGCAGCGAGGTCTTGTCCTGGCTGGCTTCAGCCTGGTCGATGCGCAGCAGCGTGTGGCCGAACATGGAAGAGGGGCTGTTCAGGTAGGCCGCCGGAAACACCAGCACGGTGTGGTGCGGCGAGATTTCCTTGTACCACTTGTGGAAGTCTGTGCACTCGGCGGCAGGCAAGTCGTTCAAGCCCAGTTGCGCGCGCAGCCAGCGCGTGCGCGCGGGGAACACGCATTGGGCCTGCTGGTCGTCCTTGCTGGCGGGGGCGTACAGCGCCTCGACGGTGGCCGCCAGTTCTCGGTCGGGGTGGTGAGCGCCGTCGGGTGCCAGGAAGAAGCGCTGGTCATCCACATAGCTGCGCCAGCCGCCGAACTTGGCCGGGGTGTAATGGCCCAGCGCAAGCCAATACGGGTCGGCTGCCAGGGTAGCGATTCGGGATGGATCCACGTGAGGTGCGGCATGCAACGGGGCGCACACACAGAGCGCCAGGTAAGCAAGGCGTTTGAGCATCGTTGGCAACTAGGTCAGGTGGACGAAAAGGCGTGCCGCGGTGGCGTGGAAAATCCCGCCCCGAGAGGCGGGCGGTTCGAGCTTAGGCCTCTGCTGCGTACTTGGCCAGGCGTGGGTCAGTCTTGAGCACGTTCATGGTGTTGGCGTGAACATCATCGGCCGTCACGTTGGCGGTCTTGAAGATGTCCTGGAAGTGCTGGTGGGTGACGGATTCAAAGTAGGCGCGGTCCTGAGGCGCAACGCCCAGCACCACCGCGTAGGTGGTCAGCGCTTCGCCTTGGCCCTTGGCCATGTCTTCGGAGAGTTCGTTCATCATGCCGTTCATGGCGATCCACGACTTGCCGCCGTAGGTCAGTGCCGCATTGGTGGAGCAACCGTTGGTGCCCGAGGTCATGCCGAAGGTGGCGTTACCCGAGGTGCCGTTGGTGGTGGACGCAAGGAAGTGAGCCGGTGTGCCGCGCTGGCCCTGGAACAGCATGTTCCCCCAACCGCAGTCCGGGCCGCCAGGGGCCTGGGCCATGGCGTTGAGCGAGACGACGGTGAACAGCGTACCCAGAAGAATCCGTTTCATAGCTTTGTTCTCTTTGTAAGGTGCAAAACCAAGGGTTCAGGATTGCCTGGGACTGCTTCGCTCCAGGACGCAGTTTGGAGTTTAGGCGGGGTTTACTGGTTCCACTGAAAAACTGGCTATTTGCATGCGCTGATTATCTGTGGGGCCCCACCACCGGCAGCGATCAACTTCCGCAAGCGCTTGCAGCTTGAAGCTTTTCAGCGCCAGAATGCCGTCATCTGCCCCGCCGAAGTAAGGATGCCCGATGCCTGATCCTGTTGCTGCCAGCCTGCGTCTTGCGCCAGAAGCGCTGACCCGTCCGTTTTCCGCTGAACAGTTCAGCTTCTCCACCACCAATGATCTGGAGCCCTTTCGCGGTGTGCTTGGCCAGGAGCGCGCAGTCGAGGCGCTGCAATTCGGCGTGGCCATGCCGCGCCCTGGCTATAACGTATTCGTCATGGGCGAGCCGGGCACCGGCCGCTTCTCGTTCGTCAAACGTTACCTCAAGGCCGAGGGCAAGCGCCTGCAGACGCCGCCCGACTGGGTGTACGTCAACAACTTCGACGAGCCTCGCGAGCCGCGCGCGCTGGAGCTGCCACCGGGCACCGCCGGGCACTTCATCGCTGATATCGGCGGGCTGATCGACAACCTGCTCTCGACCTTCCCGGCGGTGTTCGAGCACCCGTCCTACCAGCAGAAGAAGAGCGGCATCGACCGCGCCTTCAACCAGCGCTACGACCGCGCCCTGGACGTCATCGAACGCCTGTCCCTGGAAAAGGACGTGGCGCTGTACCGTGACAGCAGCAACATCGCCTTCACGCCCATGCTCGATGGGAAGGCTTTGGACGAGGCCGAATTCGCGCAGTTGCCCGAAGCCGACCGTGACCGCTTTCACCAGGACATTTCCGACCTGGAAGAACGCCTCAACGAGGAGCTGGCCAGCCTGCCGCAATGGAAGCGCGAGTCCGGCAACCAACTGCGTCAGTTGAACGAAGAAACCATCACCCTGGCCCTGCAACCCCTGCTGGCGCCGCTGTCGGAAAAATACGCCGAGAACGCCGCGGTGTGCGCTTACCTGCAGGCCATGCAGGTGTACCTGCTCAAGACGGTGGTCGAGCAACTGGTGGACGACAGCAAGACCGACGCCCAGGCCCGCAAGCTGCTGGAAGAGCAATACGCCCCCAGCCTGGTAGTGGGCCACCCCAACAGCGGTGGCGCGCCGGTGGTGTTCGAGCCGCACCCGACCTATGACAACCTGTTCGGGCGCATCGAATACAGCACCGACCAGGGCGCGCTGTACACCACCTACCGGCAACTGCGCCCCGGGGCGTTGCACCGCGCCAACGGCGGTTTCCTGATTCTGGAAGCCGAGAAAATGCTCGGTGAGCCTTTCGTGTGGGACGCCCTGAAGCGCGCATTGCAATCGCGCAAGCTGAAGATGGAGTCGCCATTGGGCGAGTACGGCCGCCTGGCCACCGTTACCCTGACGCCGCAGATGATTCCCCTGCAGGTCAAGGTCGTCATCATCGGTTCGCGCCAGTTGTACTACGCCCTGCAAGACGCCGACCCGGACTTCCAGGAGATGTTCCGGGTGCTGGTAGACTTCGATGAAGACATCCCCATGGTGGACGAGAGCCTGGAGCAGTTCGCCCAGTTGCTCAAGACCCGCACCTCGGAAGAGGGCATGGCACCACTGACTGCTGATGCGGTGGCGCGCCTGGCCACCTACAGCGCGCGCCTGGCCGAGCACCAGGGGCGCTTGTCGGCGCGCATCGGCGACCTGTTCCAGCTGGTCAGCGAGGCGGATTTCATTCGCCACCTGGCCAATGACGAGATGACTGACGCCGGCCACATCGACCGAGCCCTCAAGGCCAAGGCCACGCGCACCGGCCGGGTGTCGGCGCGCATCCTGGACGACATGCTGGCCGGCATCATTCTGATCGACACCGATGGCGCCGCCGTGGGCAAGTGCAACGGCCTGACGGTGCTGGAAGTGGGTGATTCGGCCTTCGGCGTGCCAGCGCGCATTTCGGCCACGGTGTACCCGGGCGGCAGCGGCATCGTCGACATCGAGCGCGAGGTCAACCTGGGCCAGCCCATCCACTCCAAGGGGGTGATGATTCTCACCGGCTACCTGGGTAGCCGTTATGCCCAGGAGTTTCCGCTGGCGATTTCGGCGAGCATCGCCCTGGAACAGTCCTACGGCTATGTGGACGGTGACAGTGCGTCGCTGGGGGAGGCCTGCACGCTGATCTCGGCCCTGTCGCGCACCCCGCTCAAGCAGTGCTTCGCCATCACTGGCTCCATCAACCAGTTTGGTGAAGTACAGGCGGTGGGCGGCGTCAACGAGAAAATCGAAGGCTTCTTCCGCCTGTGCGAAGCGCGCGGCCTGACCGGTGAGCAGGGGGCGATCATTCCCCAGGCCAACGTCGCTACCCTGATGCTGGACGAGAAAGTGCTGCAGGCCGTCCGTGCCGGCCAGTTCCACGTGTACGCGGTGCGCCAGGCCGACGAGGCCCTGAGCTTGCTGGTAGGCGAGGACGCAGGTGCGCCGGACGCCGACGGCCAGTTCCCGGAAGGCAGCGTCAACGCCCGGGTGGTGGAGCGCTTGCGAGAAATCGCCGAGATGATCAGCGAGGAAGATCTCAAGGAAGCCGAGAAGGAACACGCCGAAGCCGAACTGGCTCAGGTCAAGCCAGCCTGAAACGGGGAGGGCGCCGGATGACCATTCGGCGCCTGACCAGGCAGTCGCACATTGCCAGCGGTGGTTTTCTTCTATCCTCAGGGCATGGATAGCCACGGGTCGCAGGATTGAAACAGTCTTCCATCGAAGGCTGAAGCAGTGTTTTATTGAGGAGCGACGTCATGCCGCGCAACCTCAGCCTTACGCGTCAATGCCTGGGTCTGGTGACCCGAATCGAATGCAGCATACGCCCACTGGCCGGTGATACCGGCATGTGGACTCTGCTTTTCGCCGCTGGCATGGCAGGCGAACAACCTTCCGCCATCAAGTCCCAGGGTCCGTTTCCGGGCCCCACCGTCGCCGAATCGGTGATGGACGCCATTGTCGACAGCCTTACCTTGCACGGCTACCAGGTAGCGGGTGACCCGCAGATCTGGTCGCTGCACCTGCAGGCGCAGTTGCGCAAGATCAATGGCGAGCGATGTCAGCGCTGTTCCTCCTGATGCGGATGTGGCGCAGTGTCGCAGGAGGCGGCGTCGCGACCTGGCAGGTATAATCGGCGCCCCGACTCCTACCCGCCAGGTGCTGTTTCAATGGAACGCTTTATCGAAAGAACCATGTACGCCTCCCGTTGGCTGCTGGCGCCCATTTACGTGGGCTTGTCGCTGGGCCTGCTGGCCCTGGCGCTGAAGTTCTTCCAGGAGGTGTTCCACGTCATTCCCAACGTGTTCTCCCTGGGCGAGGCCGATCTGATCCTGGTGCTGCTGTCGATGATCGACATGGCCCTGGTGGGTGGCCTGCTGGTCATGGTGATGCTGTCGGGCTACGAAAACTTCGTGTCCCAGCTGGACGTTGACGAGGGCCAGGAAAAACTCAGCTGGCTGGGCAAGATGGACGCCAGCTCGCTGAAAATGAAAGTGGCGGCCTCCATTGTCGCGATCTCTTCGATTCACCTGCTGCGCATGTTCATGGACGCGCGCAACATCGAGCCTGAATACCTGAAGTGGTATGTGATCATCCACATGACCTTCGTGGTGTCGGCCTTCGCCATGGGTTACCTGGACAGGCTGACCAAGCACTGACGGCTACCAATCGGACAGGCGGCGCGCCCGCCGCCTTGTGCTTTGCCTGCCGCTGTATGAAGAATGAAGCGTTGAAGTTCATTTGAACGATTCGAGGTGCAGTCATGAATTTTCAGGAACTGACCACCCACGCCAACGCCGGCCTGATCGACGAGCTGAACCTGATTTCGCTGGAAGGCGGTATCTACCTGCTCGAAGCGCGCATGCATGGCAAAGCCCACCCGCTCAACGACGCTACTGGCCACGCCATGCACCTGCGTTCGGTAGAGCATGCCCGCGACTTGCTGCATCTGTTGCCGGAAATGCCCTTCCACCTGATCCACGGCTCGGTGCATGACGAGATGTGCGGCCTGGGCGCCAGCGCCGAGGAAGATCTGCGCGTGCCTATCTCGTTCCGCTCGCGTCACTGACGCCACAAGCTGAACTGCCGTACTCAGTGTGCTAGTCTGCTTGCCCTTTTGGTTTGGGCCTGGAAAGGCAGGTGGCGTCATGGCTGCCCGCTGACGGGCCCTGCAGCGGAGCACCGAGATGTCCGAAGTAACCCTGTCCACCGACGAAACCCGCGTCAGCTATGGCATTGGCCGCCAACTGGGCGACCAGCTGCGCGACAACCCGCCACCGGGTGTCAGCCTGGACGCCATCCTGGCCGGCCTGACCGATGCCTTCAATGCCCTGCCTAGCCGCGTCAGCCAGGAAGACCTGTCTGCCAGCTTCAAGGTTATCCGTGACATCATGCAGGCCGAAGCGGCTGCCAAGGCCGAAGCGGCCGCTGGCGCTGGCCTGGCGTTCCTGGCTGAAAACGCCAAGCGTGACGGTATCACCACCCTGGCCTCGGGCCTGCAGTTCGAAGTGCTGACCGCCGGCGAAGGTGCCAAGCCATCGCGTGACGACAGCGTGCGCACTCACTACCACGGTACCCTGATCGACGGCACCGTGTTCGACAGCTCCTATGAGCGTGGCCAGCCGGCCGAATTCCCGGTCAGCGGCGTGATCGCAGGCTGGACCGAAGCGCTGCAACTGATGAACGCCGGCAGCAAATGGCGCCTGTACGTGCCAAGCGAACTGGCCTACGGTGCCCAGGGCGTTGGTAGCATCCCGCCGCACAGCGTGCTGGTGTTCGACGTAGAGCTGCTGGACGTACTGTAATCATTCCGTAGCCGCTGCCGTCGCGCTGGCCCTGGGTACACTGGAAACTTCCAGCCAGGCGCAGGGCCGGCACAGCCTGGCGGCAGCGGCTACGGGAGTACGGTTCAATGCAGGCTGCTTACCGGGCGCAAGGCTCGGGCATAGCAGAACAGAAACAGGTTTCGCACCAGCTCCTTGAGCACGATCGGCTCGCTTGAACTCAACCCGGACAGGTCCAGGTCACCTTGGTCGCGCAGTTCATCCAGTGCCTCTTCCTCCAGCACCGCACACACTTCCCCGGTTTCGCGGTGCAGAATGCGCAGGTAGGGTTGAGGGCGGTCCAGCCATGCATCGATCAAATAAGTCATGTCAGTTCTCCTTGAAAGCGTTCAATGAGAATAATTCTTATTCAAGGAATAGCAAGGCTCTATTGGATGATTTTTTCCATTCGGGGAAAGATCAGGGGCCGGAGGCCGCGTCAGCCAGCCTCGCGACCATTCGTCAGGTCAGACCTTGCGGACGAATTCGGACTTCAGTTTCATCGGGCCGATGCCGTCGATCTTGCAGTCGATGTCATGGTCACCGTCGCACAGGCGGATGTTCTTGACCTTCGTACCAACCTTGACCACCAGGGAGGTGCCCTTGACCTTCAGGTCCTTGATCACGGTGATGGTGTCGCCGTCCTGCAGCACATTGCCTACCGCATCCTTTTTCACCGCGTCATCGCTGCCCGTCTCGGCTTCGCCGCTGGCCGACCACTCGTGGGCGCATTCAGGGCAGACCAGCTGGGTGCCGTCTTCGTAGGTGTATTCGGAATTGCATTTGGGGCAGGCAGGCAGAGTGCTCACGCGGGTTCCTCGGCGGGTGGGCAAAATAAAGGCGCAGATTATATAGGGTTTTTAGGGCAGGCGGGGAATTGCGGGGAGGCTGTCCCGAGCTTCGCCCGGCCCCACACGGGAATGTGGGGCCGGGCGAAGCTCGGGAAGCAGGCGACTCGGTATCAGTGAGTGCGCGCTACGGCGAATTCGCTCAGCTCAACCAACGCGTCGCGGTACTCGCTGGCCGGCAGGGCATCGAGGCAGGCGATGGCGCGCTTGACGTAGTCGCGCGCCAGCTGGGCGGTATAGTCCAGGGCGCCGGAGGCTTCCACGGCGATGCGGATGCTCTCCAGGTCTTCGATGCCGCCTTTCTGGATAGCCTTGCGTACCAGGGCAGCCTGCTCGGCGGTACCTTCACGCATGGTGTAGATCAGCGGCAGGGTCGGCTTGCCTTCGGCGAGGTCGTCGCCGACGTTCTTGCCCAGGGTCTCGGCGTCGCCCTTGTAGTCCAGCAGGTCGTCGACCAGCTGGAAGGCCACGCCCAGGTGGTCCCCGAAGGTGCGCAGGGCCTCGGCCTGTTCCGGCGTCGCTTCGGCCAGGGCCGCAGCGCTGTGGGTGGAGGCTTCGAAGAGCATCGCGGTCTTGCCCCGGATGACTTCCATATACACTTCTTCGGTAGTGCTGGCGTCGCGCACCTTGGACAGTTGCAGCACTTCGCCTTCGGCGATGACGCGGGTAGCCTGGGAGAGGATGCGCATCACGGGCATGGAGCCCAGTTCCACCATCATCTCGAAGGAGCGCGAGTACAGGAAGTCGCCTACCAGAACGCTGGGGGCGTTGCCCCACATGGCGTTGGCGGTGGAGCGGCCGCGGCGCATGCCCGACATGTCGACCACGTCGTCATGCAGCAGGGTGGCGGTGTGCAGGAATTCGATGGTGGCGGCCAGCAGGCGCAGTTCGTCGCCTTCACGGCCCAGGGCCTTGCCGCACAGCAGCACCAGCAGCGGGCGCAGACGCTTGCCCCCGGCTGACGTAATATAGTCACCGATTTTCGACACCAGCGGTACGCGCGAAGTCAGTTGCTTCTTGATGATGACGTCGACGGCGTTGAAATCGTCCGCCACCGCGCGGTAGAAAGCTTGGGGTTGCATCAGCGACAGGTGCTCCAGAAGGGATGCGCGGCATGCTAGGTCGCGGGTCCCGCGCTGTCAAGGCACGATGGACGGCCACTTGCAAGCGGGGCGGGCCTTGCGTACAATCGCGCACCCTGAACTTCCTGGGCAGCACCTGCCTTACGCAATTGCATTTGGGTCGTTCCACCCCATGCAGCCATGCCAGCCGACACTCTACTTATAAAGAGCTGGGTGAGCAGGATTATCGGAGAAATACCATGTCTTACGCAGTAATTGTTACCGGTGGCAAGCAGTACAAAGTCGCCCCGGGTGAGTACCTGAAGATCGAGAAACTGGAAGTCGCCACTGGCGAATCCGTTACCTTTGATCGCGTTCTGCTGGTCGCCAATGGCGACGACGTCAACATCGGCGCACCAGTTGTTGCTGGCGCTACCGTTGTGGCTGAAGTGATCTCCCAAGGTCGTCACGACAAGGTTCGTATCATCAAGTTCCGTCGTCGTAAGCACCACATGAAGCGCATGGGCCACCGCCAGTGGTACACCGAGATCAAAATCACCGGTATTCAGGCTTAATTTCAGCCTAATTCCTCACTAGGAGAATTGACTCATGGCACACAAAAAAGCTGGTGGTAGTACCCGTAACGG
>Ga0207713_1000047_pt1 | contig 229463 bp, 184 predicted proteins | sample KBSS64metaG_FD_184404 | JGI IMG/M metagenome (GOLD analysis project Ga0207713, IMG submission 184404) | Switchgrass rhizosphere microbial communities from Kellogg Biological Station, Michigan, USA - KBS S6-4 metaG (SPAdes) (version 2) | ecosystem: Host-associated > Plants > Roots > Rhizosphere... | reverse complement strand
ATGGCGGGTATGGCAATCGACGGCAAAGATAAGGGCGAAGCAGAGAACGAAGCTAAGCCTATCGACGTCAAGAGCCTGTTACCGTAAGGAGAGGGCAATGGAATTCGCTTTTTATATCTGTGGCCTCATCGCCATCCTCGCAACCCTGCGGGTGATCACCCACACCAATCCGGTGCATGCGCTGCTGTACCTGATTATTTCGCTGTTGGCGATTGCTGGGGTGTTCTTCTCGCTGGGCGCCTACTTCGCCGGGGCGCTGGAAATCATCGTCTACGCCGGGGCCATCATGGTGCTGTTCGTCTTCGTGGTGATGATGCTCAACCTGGGCGGCAGCGAAATCGAGCAGGAGCGCAAGTGGCTGCAGCCGGGGATCTGGATTGGCCCGGCTATCCTGTCCGCGGTACTGCTGGTGGTTATCGTGTATGCCATCCTCGGTCTTAACGATCAGGGCATTGAAGGCAACGCGATAAGCGCGAAAGAGGTCGGTATTACGCTGTTTGGGCCGTATGTACTGGCGGTGGAGCTGGCCTCCATGCTGCTGCTGGCCGGTCTGGTTGTTGCCTTCCACATTGGCCGCGAAGAGCGCGCCGGTGAAGTGCTGAGCAACCGTCAGGGCGATAGCGACAAAAGAAAAACGGAGGAACACGCATGATTCCCTTAACACATGGGCTGATCCTCGCCGCGATCCTGTTTGTGCTCGGCCTGACGGGTCTGGTTATCCGCCGCAATCTGCTGTTTATGCTGATTAGCCTGGAAATCATGATCAACGCCGCGGCGCTGGCTTTCGTGGTGGCAGGCAGCTACTGGGGTCAGACCGACGGTCAGATAATGTATATCCTCGCCATCAGCCTTGCGGCTGCGGAAGCGAGTATCGGCCTGGCGCTGTTGCTGCAGCTCCATCGTCGCCGCCAGAACCTGAACATCGATTCAGTAAGTGAGTTGCGTGGATGAACATGCTTGCCTTAACCATTCTTCTGCCATTGATTGGCTTTGTTCTGCTGTCATTCTCCCGTGGCCGCTGGTCGGAAAACCTCTCCGCCACCGTGGGAATGGGGTCAGTCGGCCTGGCGGCGCTGGTGACCGCGTTTGTCGGCGTCGACTTCTTCGCTAACGGCAAACAGGCGGTCAGCGTACCGCTGTGGACCTGGATGTCGGTGGGTGATTTCAACATCGGTTTTAACCTGGTGCTGGACGGTCTCTCGCTGACCATGCTTTCCGTGGTGACCGGCGTTGGCTTCCTGATCCACATGTTCGCCTCCTGGTATATGCGCGGGGAAGAGGGCTACTCCCGCTTTTTCGCCTACACCAACCTGTTTATCGCGAGCATGGTGGTGCTGGTACTGGCCGATAACCTGCTGCTGATGTACCTCGGCTGGGAAGGCGTGGGCCTGTGCTCCTATCTGCTGATCGGTTTCTACTATACCGATCCGAAGAACGGTGCCGCCGCAATGAAAGCCTTCGTGGTGACCCGTGTCGGTGACGTCTTCCTCGCGTTCGCACTGTTCATTCTCTACAACGAGCTGGGCACCCTGAACTTCCGCGAAATGGTCGAACTGGCGCCTGCGCACTTTGAAGCCGGCAACAATATGTTGTGGTGGGCAACCCTGATGCTGCTGGGCGGTGCGGTCGGTAAATCGGCACAGCTGCCGTTGCAGACCTGGCTTGCGGACGCTATGGCCGGCCCGACGCCGGTTTCTGCCCTGATCCACGCCGCCACCATGGTTACCGCGGGCGTTTACCTGATTGCCCGTACCCATGGCCTGTTCCTGATGACCCCGGAAATTCTCCATCTGGTCGGTATCGTCGGAGCGGTGACGCTGGTGCTGGCAGGCTTTGCCGCGCTGGTTCAGACGGACATCAAACGCGTACTCGCTTACTCCACTATGAGCCAGATTGGCTACATGTTCCTGGCGCTGGGCGTCCAGGCATGGGATGCGGCGATTTTCCACCTGATGACCCACGCGTTCTTTAAAGCGCTGCTGTTCCTCTCGTCCGGCTCGGTCATTCTGGCCTGCCACCACGAGCAGAACATCTTCAAAATGGGCGGCCTGCGTAAGTCGATTCCGCTGGTGTATGTCTGCTTCCTGGTGGGGGGCGCGGCGCTGTCCGCACTGCCGCTCATCACCGCAGGCTTCTTCAGTAAGGACGAAATCCTCGCCGGCGCGATGGCGAATGGTCATATCAACCTGATGGTTGCGGGTCTGGTCGGCGCATTTATGACTTCGCTCTACACCTTCCGGATGATCTTCATCGTCTTCCACGGCAAAGAGCAAATCCATGCGCACGCAGGGAAGGGGATTACCCACCACCTGCCGCTGATTGTGCTGCTGATTCTGTCGACCTTCGTTGGCGCGCTGATTGTTCCGCCGCTGCAGGGCGTACTGCCGCAGACAACCGAACTTGAGCACGGCCGTGTGATGACGCTGGAGATTGCCTCCGGGATTATCGCCATTGCCGGTATTCTGATCGCCGCCTGGCTGTGGCTGGGTAAACGCACGCTGGTGACCTCTGTCGCCAACAGCGCGCCGGGCCGTCTGCTGGGTACCTGGTGGTACAACGCATGGGGCTTCGACTGGTTGTACGACAAAGTGTTCGTGAAACCATTCCTCGGCATCGCCTGGCTGCTGAAGAGCGATCCGCTGAACGCCATGATGAACATTCCGGCCATCCTCTCCCGCTTTGCAGGTAAAGGCCTGCTGCTAAGCGAGAACGGTTATCTACGCTGGTATGTGGCGTCAATGAGCATCGGCGCGGTTGTCGTGCTGGCGTTGCTGATGGTATTGCGTTGAGTTTGTTGGCTGGGTGAGCGATTGCCTGCTTATCCGGCCGACAAACCCTAAAAGAATTTTAGAATTCGTTGAAAATCTGTTCCTGAGGTACAGGCGTCATCGGCGAAGTCAGACCGGAGACCGCCAGCGCAGAGCAACCGCAGCGTACTAAAGTACGTGAGGAGTGCGAGCACTGGCGGAATTCGGGCTGACGAGCGAGATAGCCTGAGCAGGAGTAAATATAAGGGACATACTCAGCTATGTTATTACCCTGGTTAATACTCATCCCCTTTATCGGCGGGTTTCTGTGCTGGCAGACTGAACGCTTTGGCGTGAAGATGCCGCGCTGGATTGCGCTGATTACCATGGGACTGACGCTGGTGCTCTCCCTGCAGCTGTGGCTACAGGGCGGTTATTCGCTGACGCAATCCGCGGGTATTCCGCAGTGGCAGTCAGAATTCGTGATGCCGTGGATCCCACGCTTCGGTATTAGCATTCATCTGGCTATCGACGGTCTGTCGCTGCTGATGGTGGTGCTGACCGGTCTGCTCGGCGTGCTGGCCGTGCTCTGTTCGTGGCGCGAAATCGAAAAATACCAGGGCTTCTTCCACCTCAACCTGATGTGGATCCTGGGCGGCGTTATCGGCGTGTTCCTTGCCATCGACATGTTCCTGTTCTTCTTCTTCTGGGAAATGATGCTGGTGCCGATGTACTTCCTGATCGCGCTGTGGGGCCATAAGGCTTCCGACGGTAAAACGCGTATCACGGCGGCAACCAAGTTCTTCATCTATACCCAGGCGAGCGGCCTGGTGATGCTGATTGCCATCCTGGCGCTGGCCTTCGTTCACTTTAACGCGACCGGCGTGTGGACCTTCAACTATGAAGACCTGCTGAAAACCCCGATGTCCCATGGCGTCGAATACATGCTGATGCTCGGCTTCTTCATCGCCTTTGCGGTGAAAATGCCGGTGGTTCCGCTGCACGGCTGGCTGCCGGATGCCCACTCTCAGGCACCGACCGCTGGTTCCGTTGACCTCGCCGGTATTTTGCTGAAAACGGCGGCCTACGGTCTGCTGCGTTTTGCGCTGCCGCTGTTCCCGAATGCCTCCGCCGAGTTTGCTCCCATCGCCATGTGGCTGGGCGTTATCGGTATCTTCTACGGCGCGTGGATGGCTTTCTGCCAGTACGATATCAAACGCCTGATTGCTTACACCTCCGTTTCCCACATGGGCTTCGTGCTGATTGCTATCTACACCGGCAGCCAGCTGGCGTACCAGGGGGCGGTGATTCAGATGATTGCCCACGGTCTGTCCGCGGCGGGCCTGTTTATTCTGTGCGGCCAGCTGTATGAACGCCTGCACACCCGCGATATGCGTCTGATGGGCGGTCTGTGGAGCAAAATTAAGTGGCTGCCGGCGCTGTCGATGTTCTTCGCCGTGGCAACGCTGGGGATGCCGGGTACCGGTAACTTCGTCGGCGAATTCATGATTTTGTTCGGCAGCTACAAAGTGGTGCCGGTGATTACCGTGATCTCCACCTTTGGACTGGTCTTCGCTTCCGTCTACTCGCTCTCAATGCTGCATCGCGCGTACTTCGGTAAAGCGAAGAGCGAGATCGCGGCGCAGGAGATGCGGGGAATGTCTCTGCGTGAACTGTCGATTGTTCTGCTGTTGGTGGTTCTGCTGGTGCTGCTGGGCTTCTTCCCTCAGCCGATTCTGGACACCTCACACGCTGCGATGAGCAACATTCAGCAGTGGTTTGTTAATTCCGTTTCTACTACAAGGCCGTAATTCGCCATGACAATAACTCCACAACAACTGATCGCACTGCTACCGCTGCTGATCGTCGGCTTGACGGTGGTGGTTGTGATGCTCTCCATTGCGTGGCGACGCAATCATTTCCTTAATGCCACGCTGTCGGTTCTTGGTCTGAACGCTGCGCTGATCTCACTCTGGTTCGTGGGTCAGAACGGCGCGATGGACGTGACGCCGCTGATTCGCGTTGACGGCTACGCCATGCTCTATACCGGGCTGGTGCTGCTGGCAAGCCTGGCCACCTGTACCTTCGCGTACCCGTGGCTTGAGGGATACAAGGACAACAAAGAAGAGTTCTACCTGCTGGTGCTTATCGCCGCGCTGGGTGGCATTCTGCTGGCGGGCGCCAACCATCTGGCGGCGCTGTTCCTCGGTATCGAATTGATTTCGCTGCCGCTGTTCGGCCTTATCGGTTATGCCTTCCGCCAGAAGCGTTCGCTGGAAGCGAGTATTAAATACACCATTTTGTCTGCCGCAGCCTCTTCATTCCTGCTGTTCGGTATGGCGCTGGTCTATGCGAACTCGGGCAACCTGTCCTTCCTGGCGCTGGGTAAAAGCCTGGCTGATAACACCCTGCACGAACCGCTGCTGCTGGCGGGTCTGGGCCTGATGATCGTCGGCCTCGGCTTTAAGCTGTCTCTGGTTCCGTTCCACCTGTGGACGCCGGACGTTTACCAGGGCGCGCCGGCGCCGGTATCAACCTTCCTGGCAACCGCCAGCAAGATTGCTATCTTCGGCGTGGTGATGCGTCTGTTCCTGTACATGCCGGTGGGCAACAGCGAAGCGGTACGCGTGGTGCTGGGCCTGATTGCCTTTGCCTCTATCATCTTCGGTAACCTGATGGCGCTGAGCCAGACCAATATTAAACGTCTGCTCGGCTACTCCTCCATCTCGCATCTTGGCTATCTGCTGGTGGCGCTGATTGCCCTGCAGAGCGGTGAAATGTCGATGGAAGCCGTGGGTGTCTATCTGGCCGGCTATCTGTTCAGCAGCCTCGGCGCGTTCGGCGTAGTGAGCCTGATGTCCAGCCCATACCGTGGTCCGGATGCCGACTCGCTGTACTCCTATCGCGGCCTGTTCTGGCATCGTCCGATTCTGTCGGCGGTCATGACGGTGATGATGCTGTCGCTGGCGGGTATCCCGATGACGCTGGGCTTTATCGGTAAATTCTACGTGCTGGCCGTCGGTGTACATGCGCACCTGTGGTGGCTGGTTGCCGCTGTGGTGATCGGTTCGGCGATTGGTCTGTACTACTATCTGCGCGTGGCGGTGAGTCTGTACCTGAGCGCGCCGGATAAACTGAATCGCGATGCGCCGTCGAACTGGCAGTACAGCGCCGGCGGTATCGTGGTGCTGATCTCCGCGCTGCTGGTCCTCGTGCTTGGCGTGTGGCCGCAGCCGCTGATTAGCATTGTGCAGCTGGCAACACCGCTGATGTAATCGCCAGGGCCGGGGTTAACACTACCGGTCCTGTAACTCTGCCTGCCCGTTGTGATACGGGCAGGCATTTTTTTTGCCGCCTTTCGCTGTTTTCTCCCCTCCAGACCGACTAGCTCAGGCTGTACACCATAAAGTCTTCGGCCAGCAGCGTCCGGGGAAAAACGTCCCGACACTCCGCCAGCAGGCGCAGACAGCCTTCAGCGTCATAGCGCGAACTAAAATGGGTCGCGATAAACATGCTGACGCCGGCATCGCGGGCCAGCGCCGCTGCCTGCTGACTCGACGAATGACCGCGGCTATTGGCTTTTTCCGCCATCGCCTGCTCCAGCGTCGTTTCATGAACCATCAGGTCAACGCCGCGCGCCAGCTCAAGCGCCGTCTCGCAGGGGGCGGTATCGCCAAAAATCGCCAGCGTTTTGCCGGGCGTCGCCGGGCCGAGATAGTGCCGACCATCGATCTTCCGCCCGTCTTCCAGCTCCACCGTCTCCCCCTGTTTCAGACGTTGAAACAGCGGACCCGGGCGGACGCCGTCGGCAACCAGTCGCGCAGCATCGAGAGTGCCGGGGCGGGCATGCTCTTCGATACGATAGCCGTAGCATTCAACCGGATGATTCAGCGGATAAGCGCTGACCCGATAGCCCCCTTCATCAAAGACCAGGCCGGGCCCCACTTCCACTATGGTGAGCGGATAATCGGTCCATGAGCCGCTTAAGCGCAGCGCGGTTTCAACAAACTCCCTGAGTCCCGTCGGGCCGTACAGCGTCAGCGGCAGCGAGTTGCCCTGCATGGAGCGGCTGCACAGCAGGCCGGGAAGGCCGAACAGATGATCGCCGTGGAGGTGGGTAATAAAAATCTTATTCAGTTTTCCTGGGTGGTACGGGGTATGTAAAAACTGATGCTGGGTACCTTCTCCGCAGTCGAACAACCACATCTCCGCTGCCGTCGGCTGTTGCAAATTCAGCACGATAGACGTCATATTACGTGTACGGGTCGGCACGCCTGCGGATGTCCCCAAAAATGTCAATTCCATCGTCCAGTGTCCTCAGGGCGTGGGTGAAAAAACTCAAGTATACAGGAGCAGTCAATGATTACATGGCAGGATCTTCACCACGCAGAGCTGACCGTCCCGCAGCTGTACGCTTTGCTACAGCTGCGTTGCGCGGTATTTGTCGTCGAACAAACCTGCCCCTATCAGGATGTTGACGGTGATGACCTGATCGGTGAAAACCGCCATCTGCTCGGCTGGCGAGGGGATGAACTGGTGGCCTACGCGCGCATTTTGAAAAGCGACGATGATATTGAGCCGGTGGTGATTGGACGGGTCATTGTCAGCCCGGCGGTGCGCGGCGAAAAGCTGGGTTATCAGCTGATGGAGCGAGCGCTGGCCAGCTGTCGTCGTCACTGGCCGCACAAGGCCATTTATCTCGGCGCCCAGGCGCATCTGCAGCGTTTTTACGCCAGCTTCGGTTTTCAGCCGGTGACCGACATTTACGATGAGGACGGGATTGCGCATATCGGTATGGCCCGCGAGGCGGTCACCGGTTAAGCGCCGTTAGCGTAACCGCGTAAAGGCTCAATACTTTTTCCCCTCAGCCTGCTCCGGCTGGCGGCAGCCACCTGCGGAAAGTCCGCTCCCTCATTATGGGTACTGCAATTTCACGCCAGTACCCCGTATAATCTGTGGTTTTTATTCTCTGGAGGTTTGCGTGCTGTCTGTTTCCACTGCGCTGGAACGCTTACGTGACTGCCTGTCTGACGATTTTCCGCCGTCGTCCGGTACGCGAATTTTCGATATTCCTTTCCCTCTTCATGACGCTTTTGACCCTCTTCTGTGGTGCGGTCATCAAGCGCAGTGGCCACAGTTTTACTGGCTGCAGCGCAATGGCGATGAAGAGCTTGCCGCGCTCGGCGCGGTTAAAACCTTCCCGTCTTTGGCCGGGGCTCACGACTTCTTGCAGCGTCAGGGGTTGGCTGATTTACGTATTTGCGGCCTGAATGCGTTTAATCCGCAGGAAGGGAGGCTCTTTCTGCCGCGGCTGGAGTGGCGTCGGGTCGGGGGAAAAGCCACTCTGCGTCTGCTGCTGAATAGCGAGACGTCACTGCGCGAAGATGCCATTGCGGCCCGGGCGTTTCTCCAGGCGCTAACGCCTGACCAGGCGCAGCCCGCCGCTCTGCCGCCGGTGCTCAGCGAACAACACTCCCCGGACTATCCGCAATGGCATGCGCTGATTGAACAGGCAACTCAGGCGATTGCCGCAGGGGAGATGGATAAAGTGGTGCTGGCGCGGGCCACGGATGTTCAGTTTGCGGCGCCGCCGGATCCGCTGGCCATCGTGGCCGCCAGCCGGCGCAGTAATCACCGCTGTTTTCATTTCATGATGGCCTTTAACGCGCAGCGGACATTCTTTGGTTCAACGCCGGAGCGGCTTTGGCGCCGGCGCGGGACGCTGCTGCGCACCGAAGCGCTGGCCGGGACCGTTGCCAGCCATCCTGACGATCGCCAGGCGCAATTGTTGGCCGACTGGCTGATGAAAGATGATAAAAATCAGCGCGAGAATATGCTGGTGGTGGAGGATATCTGCCAGCGTATGCAGGATGAGGTCCGTTCGCTGGATGTCCTGCCGCCGCAGGTGGTGCGGCTGCGTAAAGTGCAGCATCTGCGCCGCTGCATCTGGGTTGAACTCTCTCAGCCTGACGATACCCGCTGCCTGCATCAGCTGCAGCCGACCGCCGCGGTCGCCGGATTACCGCGCCGGGCGGCGCTGGCATTTATTACCCGCCATGAACCTTTTACCCGGGAATGGTACGCCGGCTCCGCTGGCTACCTGTCGCTGGCGCAAAGCGAATTCTGCGTGGCCCTGCGTTCGGCGCAAGTCGAAAACGCCACGCTCAGGCTGTATGCCGGAGCCGGGATTGTCAGCGGCTCCGATCCTGAGCAGGAGTGGCAGGAGATAGAAAATAAGGCGGCGGGGCTGCGTTCCTTGTTATTGACAAAAACGTAGATAAACGATGCATATCAATACTCCATTGCTTTGTATTACCTATACTTAGCCTCAATATTTGATACCGGACAATTTCATGTCAGTAAGCGCATTTAACCGACGCTGGGCGGCGGTGATCCTCGAAGCATTAACTCGCCACGGCGTGCAGCATATTTGCATTGCGCCGGGTTCGCGCTCGACACCTCTTACGCTGGCAGCGGCGGAAAACCGCGCGTTTATTCCCCATACCCATTTCGATGAACGCGGTCTTGGCCATCTGGCGCTGGGGCTGGCAAAAGCCAGCCGGCAGCCGGTGGCGGTGATTGTCACGTCCGGAACGGCGACGGCTAACCTCTATCCGGCCTTAATTGAGGCGGGGCTGACCGGTGAAAAGCTGATACTGCTTACCGCCGATCGTCCCCCGGAGCTGATTGACTGCGGTGCGAACCAGGCGATCCGCCAGCCGGGCATGTTTGCTTCTCATCCCTCGCAGACGCTGTCGTTGCCGCGTCCGTCGCAGGATGTGCCCGCGCGCTGGCTGGTGTCGACGATTGACCAGGCGCTGGGCGCCCTGCATTCCGGCGGTATCCATATTAACTGTCCGTTCGCCGAGCCGCTGTACGGCGAGATGGATGACACCGGCGTGGAGTGGCAGCAGCAGCTCGGCGCGTGGTGGCAAAGCGATAAACCCTGGCTGCGTCAGTCCCTGCACCTGGAAAGCGAAAAGCAGCGCGACTGGTTTTTCTGGCGGCAAAAGCGGGGCGTGGTCGTCGCGGGCCGCATGAGCGCCGCCGAAGGTAAAAAAGTCGCCGAGTGGGCAAAAACGCTCGGCTGGCCGCTGATTGGTGACGTCCTTTCCCAGACCGGGCAGCCGCTGCCGTGCGCCGACCTGTGGCTGGCGAACGGCAAAGCGGTGAGCGAACTGCAGCAGGCGCAAATCGTTGTGCAGCTGGGCAGCAGCCTCACCGGTAAACGCGTACTGCAGTGGCAGGCCACCTGTGAACCGGAAGAGTACTGGGTCGTGGATAATCTCCCCGGCCGCCTCGACCCGGCTCATCACCGCGGTCGTCGGCTGGTCTGCCCGGTGGGACAGTGGCTGGATCTGCATCCGGCGGAAAGCCGCCAGCCGTGGGCGACGACGATCCCTGTGCTGTCGCGGCAGGCCTGGCAGGCGGCGGCCGACCGCAGCGAGGCATTTGGCGAAGCCCAGCTGGCTCACCGAATCCACCGCTATCTTCCGGATCAGGGGCAGCTGTTTGTCGGTAACAGCCTGGTGGTTCGGTTGATTGATGCCCTGGCGCAGCTTCCGGCGGGATACCCGGTTTATAGCAACCGCGGCGCCAGCGGTATTGATGGTCTGCTGGCCACGGCGGCAGGGGTTCAGCGCGCCAGCGCCCGCCCGACGCTGGCGATCGTCGGCGATCTCTCCGCGCTCTACGATCTGAACTCGCTGGCGTTGCTGCGTCAGGCCTCTGCGCCGCTGGTGCTGATCGTGGTCAACAACAACGGCGGGCAGATCTTCTCTTTGCTGCCGACGCCGCAGGATCAACGGCGCCAGTTTTATCTGATGCCGCAGGATGTCAATTTCGGCCATGCGGCGGCGATGTTTGGTCTTCATTATCACCGCCCGGGCACCTGGGAGGCTCTGGAAGCGGCGCTGGCCGGGGCCTGGCGTCTTCCTGGCGCCACGCTGATTGAGCTGGTGGTGAATGAGACGGAAGGCACCCATACTCTGCAACAGCTGCTGGCGCAGGTCAGCCGGTTATGAGTCTGCACGCCCGGTGCGAAAAGGGGCAGTCGGGCTATCCCTGGCTGGTCTTTTTACACGGTTTTTCCGGCGACAGCCGGGAGTGGCAAACGGTAGGCGCCGCGTTCAGCGCTTATCCGCAGCTGTATATCGATCTGCCGGGTCACGGTGGTTCGCGCGAGGTCAGGGTCAGTGGTTTCGCCGAGGTTAGCCTGCGGCTGGAGAAAACGCTGGCGCACTATCATGTTCGGGACTACTGGCTGATTGGCTATTCGCTGGGCGGGCGTATTGCGATGTTTTTTGCCAGCCAGCCGCGGCGCGGGCTGTGCGGGCTGGTCGTAGAGGGCGGCCATCCCGGTCTCCAGGATGCGCACCAACGCCGCCAGCGTGCTTGTAGCGATGCCGCCTGGGCGGAGCGTTTTCGTCGCGAGCCGCTGGCGCAGGTTTTTGCCGACTGGTATCAGCAGCCGGTTTTCGCCGGCTTAAGTACGGCGCAGCGGGAAGCGCTTGTGGCGCTGCGCAGCCACAACTGCGGCACCAGTCTTGCCGCGATGCTGGAGGCAACTTCCCTCGCCGTACAGCCCGACCTGCGTGCGCAGCTCCGCGCCCGGCGCTACCCTTTTCATTATCTTTGCGGCGAGCGCGATGCGAAGTTTCGCGCCATTGCGCGCGACGTCGCCGCCACGACACATATTATTCATCATGCCGGGCATAACGCGCATCGGGAAAATCCCGCGGCGGTGGTGTCATGTCTGGCCCAGTTTTTAGCGAGTTAACCAAAGGACATTCTATGATCTCTCTTGATGAAGCAATGCTCTACGCCCCTGTGGAATGGCACGATTGCTCCGAAGGCTATACCGACATTCGTTACCAGAAGTCGACGGACGGGATTGCTAAAATCACCATTAACCGTCCGCAGGTGCGCAATGCGTTCCGCCCGCTGACCGTGAAAGAGATGATTCAGGCGCTGTCCGATGCCCGATATGACGATAATATCGGCGTCATTATCCTTACCGGCGAAGGCGACAAAGCATTCTGCGCCGGCGGCGACCAGAAGGTCCGCGGCGATTACGGCGGCTACCAGGATGATTCCGGCGTTCACCACCTGAACGTGCTCGATTTTCAGCGCCAGATCCGCACCTGTCCGAAGCCGATTGTGGCGATGGTGGCGGGATATTCCATCGGCGGCGGTCACGTTCTGCATATGATGTGCGATCTGACGATTGCCGCAGAAAATGCCATCTTCGGTCAGACCGGTCCGAAAGTCGGCTCATTTGACGGCGGCTGGGGCGCATCCTACATGGCGCGGATCGTCGGCCAGAAAAAAGCGCGCGAAATCTGGTTCCTGTGCCGTCAGTACGATGCGCAGCAGGCGCTGGACATGGGGCTGGTCAACACCGTCGTCCCGCTGGCGGATCTGGAAAAAGAGACCGTACGCTGGTGTCGCGAAATGCTGCAAAACAGTCCGATGGCGCTGCGCTGCCTGAAGGCGGCGCTGAATGCCGATTGCGATGGTCAGGCGGGGCTGCAGGAGCTGGCGGGGAACGCCACCATGCTGTTCTACATGACCGAAGAGGGGCAGGAAGGGCGTAACGCGTTCAACCAGAAACGTCAGCCGGACTTCAGCAAATTTAAACGGAATCCATAATGCGTCAGGCGCAGGTTTACCGCTGGCAGGTACCGATGGACGCGGGCGTGGTACTGCGTGAACGGCGGTTAAAAACTCGCGATGGGCTGTTCATCCACCTGCAGGACGGTGAACGTCAGGGATGGGGTGAAATTGCGCCTCTGCCGGGCTTTAGCGTGGAAACGCTGGAGGAGGCGCAGTCCGCGCTGGTGGCGTGGTCGCTTGCCTGGCGGCAGGGCGAGAACCCGCCCGAGCCGTCTCTGCCTTCCGTGGCCTTCGGCGTCAGCTGTGCGCTGGCGGAGCTGAACGATGAACTGCCGCTGGAGGCGGAGTATCGCGCGGTGCCGCTGTGCACCGGCGACCCGGACGAACTGTTTGCCAGGCTGGCGGCACTGCCCGGTGAAAAGGTCGCGAAGGTCAAAATCGGGCTGTATGAAGCGGTGCGTGACGGCATGGTGGTTAACCTGCTGCTGGAAGCGATTCCCGATCTGCAGCTACGTCTGGACGCCAACCGCGCCTGGACACCGCTCAAAGCGCAGCAGTTTGCGAAATATGTCCACCCGCAGTACCGCGACCGTATTGCCTTCCTTGAAGAACCGTGTAAAACCCGCGACGACTCACGGGCTTTTGCCCGGGAAACCGGCATCGCGATTGCCTGGGATGAAAGCCTGCGTGAGGCGGATTTTCGTTTTCAGGCAGAGCCGGGTTTGCGTGCGCTGGTGATCAAGCCGACGCTCACCGGTAGCCTGCGTAAAGTGCGGGAGCAGGTTGCCACGGCTCATGCGCTGGGGCTGACGGCGGTGATCAGCTCATCGATCGAATCAAGCCTTGGACTCACGCAGCTGGCGCGGATTGCCGCCTGGCTGACGCCGCAGACCCTTCCCGGCCTGGATACGCTGGCATTGATGCGCGCGCAGCTGATTCGCTCATGGCCTGACAGCCCGTTACCCTGCCTGCGTCGTGATGAGCTGGAGCCGCTGCTGTGACCTTTAGCGACTGGCCATGGCGCCACTGGTGCCGGCTGCGTGGCGATGCGCCGGCGGTACGTCTTAACGACGTTGTCCTGAGCTGGCGGCAGCTGTGCGCTGAGGTTAACGTGCTGGCCGCGGGATTCCGCGCTCAAGGGGTCAACGAAGGGGAGGGCGTGCTGCTGCGGGCCTATAACCAGCCGTCGGCATTGCTGGCATGGCTGGCGCTGCTTCAGTGCGGCGCCCGGGTGCTTCCTCTGAATCCTCAGCTACCGCCTTCGCTGCTGGCGGTATTGTTACCCTCCCTCGATCTGCGTTATGCGCTGGTGCTGAACGGCGATCCGCTCGCCCTCGACTTTACGCCGCTGACGCTGCAACGGGCGGCGGGGGATTCGACGTTGCCCTGGCGCGAAGAACGTCTGGCGTCGATGACGCTCACCTCCGGTTCTACGGGGCTGCCGAAGGCCGCCGTGCACAGCTGTCGGGCGCATCTTGCCAGCGCTGAAGGCGTGCTGGCGATGATTCCGCTGGCGTCGGATGATGACTGGCTGCTGTCGCTGCCGCTGTTTCATGTTTCCGGCCAGGGCATTCTCTGGCGCTGGCTGCTGGCGGGGGCTCGCCTGACGGTAGGAGAAAGACAACCGCTGGAACAGGCGCTGCGAGGCTGTACGCATGCCTCGCTGGTGCCCACTCAGCTCTGGCGATTGCTCAATAGCGAGGCTGATGTGTCGTTGAAGGCGGTGCTGCTGGGCGGCGCGGAGATTCCCGTCGCGCTGACCGAACAGGCGCGCGCCCGGGGCATTCGCTGCTGGTGTGGCTATGGCCTGACGGAGTTCGCCTCGACGGTTTGTGGTAAAGAGGCGGATGGCGCGCCGGACGTCGGCCAGCCGCTGCCGGGGCGCGCGCTGAAAATTGTTGCCGGCGAAGTCTGGCTGCGGGCCGACAGCATGGCCGCTGGCTACTGGCGCGATGGCGGGGTGCAGCCGCTGGTCAACGAACAGGGCTGGTTTGCCACGCGCGATCGCGGCGAGATCAGGGAGGGCAAACTGACTCTGCTTGGGCGGATGGATAACCTCTTTTTCAGCGGAGGGGAAGGGATTCAGCCTGAAGAGGTGGAAAGAGTACTCCTGGCTCATCCGCAGATTCAGCAGGCGTTTATCGTGCCGTTAGACGATGCGGAGTTTGGCCAGCGTCCGGTGGCGGTGGTGGAGTGCGATGCGCAGTGCGATGTCGCCGCGCTGGCGGCCTGGGCACAGGATAAGCTGGCACGTTTTCAGCAGCCGGTACGCTGGTTGACGTTACCTGAGTCGTTGAAAACCGGCGGGATTAAAATCTCCCGCCGGGCATTACGTGACTGGGTTAATGCGTTGCCAGGCAGCCAGACCAGTTAACCTGGGTTGGCCTCGGCACGGTGCCGGGGCGCTCAGAGCAGGCCTTTCAGGGTTAATGTTTTGCGGGTCGCCACATTCAGATCGTAGCGGGGCAAATCTTCCGGTTTCACCCAGGCATACGCCTGAAACTCGTCGTTGAGGGTGATTTCGCGGTTGGCGCTAAGACAATCAAAAATCAGGTAAATCATATAAATCTCTTCCTGACGGCCGTCGGCATAGGTTTTGACCCGAATATCATCGCTGAAGGTCCACGGCGTAATCTGCGTCAGCTGCAGCGCCTCGCCAAGCTCCTCAGCAACTTCCCGGCGTAGCGCCTCTTCAATGCGTTCGCCCGGTTCAACGCCGCCACCGGAAAGCGCCCACTGTCCGGGAAAAACGCCGCGATCGTCAGCCATTTTGCAGAGCAAATAGTGTCCCTCATTCTGAATCAGCGGGCAGACGATGGTCCTTTGGCGCATGGTGATCTCCTTGACTAAACGGTAGGGAAAAGATGTTGGAGCACCAGTTTGCGAGCCGTCTCGCTAAACCGCAAGCTGCATTGTCCGTATTTAGCCGACATTATCCGTAGCAACTGGTTACAATCACGAGAGTAAAGGTCGTTTTAGTGCATTGATTCCTCAGCGTTCGGCAGTACAATTCTGCGGTTTTTGGGACTTTTTTGATTCTTGTTTTCTGGATAGAGTAAAAATGAAAAAGAGCATTTTATTAGGTCTTGCCGGCATGATGTTCGTCTCTACGGCGGCCCATGCAATCAGCGTAACCGGGCAGGCTGGCGAGCACTACACCAACCTTGGCGTCGGTTTCGGGACTGAGTCATCTGGTCTGGCAGTGACCGGCAACTGGATGCACAGCGACAATGACGGCGACGCGGCGGGGTTAGGCCTTGGTCTGAATATTCCGCTGGGGCCGTTCCTCGCGACGGTTGGCGGCAAGGGCGTTTATACCAACCCGAAGAGCGGCGATGAAGGGTATGCGGCGGCCGTCGGCGGCGGCCTGCAGTGGAAAATTGGCGACAGCTTCCGTCTGTTCGGCGAATACTATTATTCCCCGGATTCTCTCTCCAGCGGCATTCAGAGCTATCAGGAAGCTAACGCCGGTGCGAGCTGGACGATTATGCGTCCTCTGAGCATCGAAGCCGGTTATCGCTATCTGAACCTCGAAGGGAAGGACGGCAACAAAGACAGCACGATTGCAGACGGTCCGTATCTCGGCGTCAGCGCCAGCTTCTAATCCCCCCAACGGCGCGAACGTTTCCCGCGCCGTATTCCTGTCTACTCCGCCTGCGCCTTGCGCTATAGTATTGCCACCTGGCAGGCAAGGAGTGAAGTGAATAATGATAAATGTGGAAATGCTGTCCACCGGCGATGAAGTGTTGCACGGGCAAATCGTCGATACCAATGCCGCGTGGCTGGCCGATTTCTTTTTCAATCAGGGATTACCGCTAACGCGCCGTAACACCGTGGGCGATGACCTTGACTCCCTGGTCACGGTGCTACGTGAGCGCAGCGAACAGGCGGATGTGCTGATCGTCAACGGTGGCCTGGGGCCAACCAGTGACGATCTGAGCGCGCTGGCCGCGGCGACCGCCAAGGGCGAAGGGCTGATTCTGCACGAAGAGTGGCTGGAAACGATGACCCGTTTCTTTGCCGAGCGCGGTCGCCCGATGGCGGCAAGTAACCGTAAGCAGGCGGAGATCCCCGCCAGCGCGGAGATGATCAACAATCCGGTGGGGACGGCCTGCGGTTTTGCCGTTCAGCTCAACCGCTGTCTGATGTTTTTCACCCCCGGCGTTCCGTCGGAATTCAAAATCATGGTCGAGCAGGAAATTTTACCCCGCCTGCGTGAGCGTTTCCCGCTCTCTGCCCCGCCGCTGTGTCTGCGTCTGACGACGTTTGGCCGTTCGGAAAGCGATCTGGCGCAAAGCCTCGATCCGCTGGCGCTGCCGCCGGGCGTCGTCATGGGCTACCGCTCTTCAATGCCGATTATTGAGCTGAAGCTCACCGGGCCGGCGGAGCAGCGCGAAGCGATGCTGGCGATATGGCCGGAAGTGAAAAAAGTGGCGGGAGAGAGCATGATTTTCGAGGGCACCGAAGGGCTGCCCGCGCAGATCGCGCGTTGTTTACAGGAGCGCCAGCTGAGTCTGACGCTGAGTGAACAGTTTACCGGCGGTTTGCTGGCGCTTCAGCTTTCGCGGGCAAATGCGCCGCTGCTGGCAAGTGAAATTGTCCCTTGCCAGGAGGAGTCGCTGGCGCAGTCCGCCCGCTGGGCCGCAGAACGGCGGGTCAATCATTTCGCCGGTCTGGCGCTGGCGGTGAGCGGCCAGGAAGCCGATCACCTGAATTTCGTCCTCTCGACGCCGGAAGGCACCCATGCGCTGCGGGTTAAATTCAGCGCCACGCGCTACAGCCTGGCAGTGCGTCAGGAAGTCTGTGCCATGATGGCGCTGAATATGCTGCGCCGTTGGTTGCACGGTCAGCCGGTCGCCGGTGAACACGGCTGGATTAACGTCGTCGAATCGCTCTCGGTTTAAACCAACCTCTGCGTCGGGAACCTCTCCCGACGCGCAATGAGTCCAACCTGTTGTACTTGCTTTTAAATATTCTGTGCGCCATCTCGCATTTTCCTCCCTCCGAATGTCCACCCGGCTGGAATAGCGTCGTCATTTGAAGTCGCTCACAATTTACCGCCCGGACAACCGCAACACTGATTCCAGTATTCAGGATTGGAGTCCAGCATGTTGGAATCAAGCAAAGTCCCGGCGCTGACCCGCGCCATCGACATTCTCAATTTAATCGCCCGTATCGGCCCCTGCAGCGCGGCGACCATTATTGACGAACTGGGTATTCCGAAAAGTACCGCCTATCTGCTGCTGGGAGAGCTGAGAAAACAGCGCTTCCTCAGCATGGATAATCAGGATAACTACTGCCTGTGGACCAAGCTGGTTGAGCTGGCCGGGCAGGCGCTGAGCAAAATGGACCTGCGCGAACTGGCGCGGCCGCGCCTGACGCAACTGATGGATCAGTGCGGTCTACTCTGCCACCTGGGCATTATCGACAGCGGCAACGCCTACTACATTCTGAAGATTGAATCCCCGGCGACCATCAGCGTGCGTTCGCACGAGGGTAAGAGCCTGTCGCTGTATCGTTCCGGTATTGGTAAATGCCTGCTGGCCTGGCAGCCCGAGCGGGTTCAGGAGTCGATTATCAGCGAGCTGCAGTGGGAGCGGGCGACGCCAACCACCATCACCAGCGCCCAGCAGCTTCGCGATGAGCTGGGGCGTATCCGCGTCCGCGGCTGGAGCTTCGATAACGGTGAAGATTATCCCGACGTTCGCTGCGTGGCCGCGCCGGTTTTTAACGCCAACAACGAGCTGACCGCCGCCATTTCCGTGGTGGGTACCCGTCTGCAAATCAATGAAGACAATCGCGATTACCTCGCCGGTAGGGCGATTGCCTGCGCTAAAGATATTTCCCGTCTGCTGGGGTGGAAGAGCCCCTTCGAACAACAGGCCTCATAATAAGGAGAAGATCATGACACTACCGAAAATTAAACACGTCCGCGCCTGGTTTATCGGCGGAGCTACCGCAGAGAAAGGCGCTGGCGGCGGCGATTATCATGACCAGGGGGCAAACCACTGGATTGACGATCATATCGCCACGCCGATGAGCAAATATCCACAGTATGAACAGTCCCGTCAGTCGTTTGGCATCAACGTTCTCGGCACGCTGATTGTGGAAGTCGAAGCCGAAAACGGACAGACCGGCTTTGCGGTGTCGACCGCCGGTGAGATGGGCTGCTTTATCGTCGAAAAGCACCTGAGCCGCTTTATCGAAGGCAAGTGCGTCAGCGATATCAAACTGATCCATGACCAGATGCTCAACGCCACCCTGTACTACTCCGGCTCCGGCGGCCTGGTGATGAATACCCTCTCCTGTATCGACCTGGCGCTGTGGGATCTGTTTGGCAAAGTGGTTGGACTGCCGGTTTACAAACTGCTGGGTGGCGCGGTGCGCGATGAAATTCAGTTCTACGCCACCGGGGCACGTCCGGACCTGGCGAAAGAGATGGGCTTTATTGGCGGCAAAATGCCGACCCACTGGGGGCCGCACGATGGCGATGCGGGGATCCGCAAAGATGCCGCCATGGTGGCCGATATGCGTGAAAAATGCGGGCCGGACTTCTGGCTGATGCTGGATTGCTGGATGAGCCAGGATGTTAACTACGCCACTAAACTGGCCCACGCCTGCGCGCCCTATAACCTCAAGTGGATCGAAGAGTGCCTGCCGCCGCAGCAGTATGAAGGCTATCGCGAGCTTAAACGCAATGCGCCAGCCGGAATGATGGTCACCAGCGGCGAGCACCACGGCACGCTGCAATCCTTCCGCACGTTGTCGGAAACCGGCATCGATATTATGCAGCCTGACGTGGGCTGGTGCGGCGGCCTGACCACCCTGGTGGAGATTGCGGCGATCGCCAAATCGCGCGGCCAGCTGGTGGTTCCGCACGGCTCATCGGTCTATTCGCACCATGCGGTCATTACCTTTACCAACACGCCGTTCAGCGAGTTCCTGATGACCAGCCCGGACTGCTCAACGATGCGTCCGCAGTTTGATCCGATTCTGGTTGACGAGCCGGTACCTGTGAAAGGTCGCATTCATAAAACCGTGCTGGATAAACCGGGCTTCGGCGTCGAGCTGAACCGCGACTGCAACCTGAAACGCCCTTACAGCCACTGATCCCGTCGTGCCGCACCGCGCTGATGTGCGGCCCCATGTTGAGGATATTACGATGAGCAACACCTTGCTTGAGAGCGTGGTGAAGAAAAACCGCGCCCGTTTGATCCCCTTTATGCTGGCGCTGTATGTGCTGGCGTTTCTTGACCGCTCGAATATCGGCTTTGCCAAGGAGACCTACCAGCTGGATACCGGTCTCAGCAACGAAGCCTATGCGCTGGGGGCAGGGATTTTCTTTGTGGTGTATGCCTTTCTCGGGGTGCCGGCCAACCTGCTGATGCGCAAATTCGGCGCCAGAAAATGGATTGGCTGCACCACCTTGCTGTGGGGCATTCTTTCCGCGGCGATGGCATGGGCGGATACGGAAGCGAAATTTCTGCTGGTGCGCACTCTGCTTGGCGCCGCCGAAGCGGGCTTCTTCCCGGGGATGATCTACCTGACCTCTCAGTGGTTTCCCCAGCAGAACCGCGCCAGCATTATGGGGCTGTTTTATATGGGCGCGCCGCTGGCGCTGACCCTCGGTTCACCGCTATCCGGCGCCCTGCTGGAAATGCACGGTTTTATGGGACATCCCGGCTGGTTCTGGATGTTTATCATTGAAGGGCTGCTGGCCGTCGGCGCGGGATTCTTCACCTTCTTCTGGCTCGATGATACGCCGCAAAATGCGCGTTTCCTGACTTCTGTCGAAAAGCAGGCGTTAATTAGCGAGCTGGCCAGAGAAGAGCAGAAAAAGGTCACCTCGCGGTTGTCCGATGCGCTGCGCAACGGTCGCGTCTGGCAACTGGCCATTATCTACCTGACTATTCAGGTGGCGGTTTACGGTCTGATTTTCTTTCTGCCGACCCAGGTTGCCGCGCTGCTGGGCACCAAAGTCGGGTTCGTGGCCTCGGTGGTGACCGCCATCCCGTGGGTGGCGGCGCTGTTCGGGACCTGGCTGATTCCACGGTACTCCGATCGCACCGGCGAGCGGCGTAATATTGCGGCATTCACCCTGCTGGCGGCGGCCATTGGCATCGCGGTCTCCGGGCTGGTGTCGCCGGTGCTGGCCATTATCGCGCTGTGCGTCGCCGCCGTCGGCGTCATTGCCGTGCAGCCGGTCTTCTGGACCATGCCGACGCAGCTATTGTCCGGCACGGCGCTGGCCGCGGGTATTGGTTTCGTCAACCTGTTTGGCGCCATCGGTGGGTTTCTGGCCCCCATCATTCGGGTTCAGGCCGAAACGATGTTCGGCAATAATTCTGCCGGATTGTTGACGCTCGCCTGCGTGGCGATTGTCGGGGTGGTTATTATCTTTTCACTGCGCGTGAATCGCACGGTGCCACAGGCTGGCAGCGTACAGCATTAATGTAAGGGAGAACTATGAACGCAATTTTATCGAACCCATTTAAAGCGGGATTATTGCAAGGAGAAGCGCAGATTGGCCTGTGGCTGAGCTCGACCTCTTCGTATATGGCTGAGATTGCCGCCACCTCGGGTTACGACTGGCTGCTGATTGACGGCGAACATGCGCCCAATACCATCCAGGACCTTTATCATCAGCTGCAGGCCATCGCACCCTATGCCAGCCAGCCGGTGATTCGCCCGGTGGAGGGCAATCGCAGCCTGATTAAGCAGGTGCTGGATATTGGCGCCAGAACGCTGCTGATCCCGATGGTCGATACCGCCGAACAGGCGCGGGAGATAGTCTCGGCGACCCGCTATCCGCCGCTGGGCACCCGCGGCGTCGGGGCCGGGGTGGCCCGCGCCGCACGCTGGGGACGGGTGGAAAACTATATGGCGCTGGCCAATGATGAGCTGTGCCTGCTGATTCAGGTAGAGAGCAAAACCGCTCTCGACAACCTGGATGCCATCCTCGAAGTGGAGGGTATTGACGGCGTCTTTATCGGCCCGGCTGATTTATCGGCTTCGCTGGGCTACCCGGACAACGCCGGCCATCCGGAAGTGCAGCGCATCATTGAACAGAGTATCCGCCGCATTCGCGCGGCGGGGAAAGCCGCGGGTTTCCTCGCCGTTGACCCGGAAATGGCGCACAACGCGCTGGCGTGGGGGGCAAATTTTGTCGCCGTTGGCGTCGATACCAACCTCTATACCCGGGCGCTGGATACACGGCTGGCGATGTTCAGACCGGTCGCCGAACCGGCGGAAGGAAAGGGGAGCTATTAGTTAAGACTACTGACAAAACGCGCTCTTGAGGAATTGCCCGGTGGCGGCTGCGCCTTACCGGGCCTACGAGGTCGGCAAGGGGGCTGGTAGTCAACCGGGGCAATTTCCGTTCTGAATCCGCCAGCACCAGTAGGCCGGGTCAGGCGTTAGCCGCCACCCGGCACAAACCCGGGCTCCGTATTCAAACCCGGTTTGTCATCAGCCGCATTGGTTTTACTGGTTTCTGGCGCCGATGTCAGGCCAGCGCCTGCGCCAGCAGAGTGATGGGATGTTCACAGCGTTTGCTGGTGGACATCTCGATTTGCCATTTGCAGGTTTCGCAATCGGTGATCGCCAGGTCGGCGCCGCTCTCCTCAATTTGCCGGAACAGCGGTGCGCCGATGGCCTGCGAAGAGGGGTAGTTTTCCGATTTAAACCCGTAAGTACCGGCGATGCCGCAGCACTGTGAATCCAGCACTTCCAGCTGTAAACCCGGGATCAGCCGCAGCAGTTCGAGGGTATACAGCGACCAGCCCATCTTCTCCATATGACACGGCGTGTGATAAACCACCTTCAGCGGCAGCGGCCGAAGCGGCAGGGTACGCCCGGCATCAAGCTGGCGCCAGATCCAACGAGTTGCCAGTTCAATCCGGTCGCGAAGGTCCTGATTATCGACATCCAGCAGATGCGGGTATTCGTCGCGCAGGGTAAACGTGCAGGTTGATGAGGTGGCAATGACCGGCAGCGGAGTCTCTCGCATGGCGGCGACGTTGCTCTGCGCCTGGCGGCGGGCTTTGGCAAAAAAGCCGTTGGCGATAAGCGGCACGCCGCAGCATTTTTCTTTACTTAACAGCTGTACGCCGGTGCCCATCGCATTCAGCACGCGGATAAGGTCGTGGCCAAGCTGCGGATGGTTGTAGTTGACGTAACAGCCGTGAAAAAAAGCGACCTGTTCACTGAACTGCGCCTGGCGGTCGGCCTGCTGGCGGTAAGCGCGGCGAAAAGTGCCGAAACCATATTTCGGCAGCGTCCGGCGGTGGTCAATCTTTAGCGTCGCATCGAGCAGGCGGCGCACCGGTTTGAGCCCCGTTGCGGCGTTGACCAGCGGGGCAAACGGCGTGGAGAGGGTGCCCATCAGGTCGGTATGGCTGAGGATAGCATCGCGCAGCGTGGGTTTTTGCTGGCTGTACTGCGCCCGTGCCCTTTGGATAATATCGCCAATTTTTACATCAGAGGGACAGGCGACTTCACAGCGCTTGCAGTTAATACAATATTTTAAGGCTTCGTCGTACAGCGCCCCATCTTTCAGCCGCAGGCGCTCACCGTCGGGGCCCGCCTGTTTCGGGCCCGGATAGCGGGGATTAACCCGGCTGACCGGGCAGCTGGTCGTACAAACGGTACATTTAATGCAGCTCTCAAAGCGGGTATCGTTCATCGCGTGCCTCCGGCAAGGTCATGAATCTGTTTCGCGACGTGCAGCGCGGTGACCGCGCAAACGCCGCCGCCGCATCCAAGCTGGATGGCATCAAAACCGCCGAGTAGCGAACCGATGGCGAACAGGTTGCCCAGCGGCTGGCCGTCGAGCAGCGGGCGCAGCATCGTATCCGTTTTCAGGCCGAAGCGTTGCCAGGGTTGCGAAGCAAAGAAATCGCGCTGATACCAGTTCTCACGCGGAGTGGTCTGCTGAAGGTCGAGGCCGAGAATGGGTTCCCGAACGCGCGCTTTATCGGCGATCAATCCATTACTGAAGAAACTGCCGCTGGCCAGAACGGCAAAACGGGGACGCAGCGGAACATCGCCGTGCTGCCGGGTCCAGACTTCGTTGACTTTCCCCTCCTGATGGCCGATCCGCGTGACTTCATCGCCAGCCAGCCAGGTACCTCCGGTTCGAATAAAACGACGCTGAAGCTGGTTATGCAGGCGTATGCCGGGAACCGAAGGCGGCAGCGTCGGCAGCAGGCGCAGCGGGCAGGGTAGCTGTTCCTGTAGCCAGCGATACAGCCCGGCGTCATTCAGACCGAAACAGGCGGGCATGATCAGCAGGTCGTGCGCCAGCGCCAGCGGACGTAACGCGGCGAGGAGCGCGGGCCAATGACACTCTTCGTCGAGCATTCTGGCGATATTCACCGCGCGAAATTCGCTCGGGTTATCCCGCAGAACATCCAGTATCGGTAAGTCTATCTCGCTGGCCGTCGCCTTCACCCCCTGCCGGGTGAGCGAGGCGGCGGCCAGATGCGGCTGGAAGTCGGCGAAGCCGCCGATACCCACCACGCCAACGCTACGTGCGGACAGTGGCGCCACGGGAACTTCCAGCGGCGAAAGCCATGTCGGGCGCAGGGTGCCCAGCGGCGTAACGCGTTCATGCGGCTGGCTGGCCGCGCCGCGCATCGCGATCCCGTTGATAGCCAGCAGCGCCTCGGTTTGCGCGGCGTACGCCATCACCCGTTCGGCGCCCAGCATCGCGTAGGGATGTTCGGGAAGCTGTTCTGCCAGGCGGTCTATCCCGTGAGCCACATCGCTGACGCGTTCCCCGTCGGGAAGGGCGCAGAGCAGATCCAGCGAAGCGGAGGAAAAGTGCAGCGCGCTTTGACCCCGACTGACGATGACGCAGCGCAGGCCGAACTGATTAAGCGTTAGCCCGCAGAGCAGACCCGCGAGGCCACCGCCGATAATCACGCTATCAAATTTCATCCTGAGACTCCTTTTGCAGCCCGCATAGTCCGAGGTAGACCCAGCGGGTGAATTCACTTTCCCTGAGCGCATCGCCCCAGGCAATGGGCTGCACGCCTTTCCAGCGCTCGTTTAAAAAATCAGAAAGCTGGGTCAGCGACTGGGCGGGAGTGGTGATGTTAAACCGTTGCAGAAGCCCGGCCGCCCGGCAGGCGCACAGCTCTCCCTGGCAGGTGCCCATGCCGATGCGCGTGCGGCGGCGTAGATCGAGCAGGCTGTTAACCGCTAAGTTTTCCACCGCGTACTGCACTTCTCCGGCGGTCACCATCTCGCATTCACAAATCAAGCTGCGATGCTGGCGGGTATCGCCCAGCCAGGCAGGCGTGCGGTCGCCGTGGCGATAGAGGGCGGAACCGCGCAGCGGCGCGGGTAGCGAGATGATTTTTTTTACCGTGGCTTCGGGGGACTCCGTTGAGCCCGGGAGCGGAGTGTCGGCAGTAGAGCAGGGGACGCTGTTGCCCAGCTTACGGCACACCGCATCCGTGGCCCACTCTGCCATCAAACGGTAGGTCATTAGCTTGCCGCCGGTAATGGTGATAAAGCCCTCCATGCCATCGCGTTTGGCGTGGTCGAGCAGAACGATACCGCGGCTGACGCTGCGTCCGCTGGGATCATCATCGCTGGCCACCAGTGGGCGCACGCCGGAATAGGCGCGCAGCACGCGAGTACGCCCAAGTACCGGAGCCAGCTTTTCCCCCTCCCGCAGCAGCGTGTCGACTTCGGCCGTTGTGACCCGGTTGTCATCAATTTCGTCGTAAGGGATATGTTCCGACGTCGTGCCAATCAGCGAAATGGTATCGCCGGGCACCAGAATATCGGCATCGGCAGGTTTACGGCAGCGGTTGATGACCTGTCGGTTGATACGATGGTCGAGGATCAGCAGCGATCCCTTGGCCGGGAACATGGCGATGCGCAGATCGGCATATTCCGCGATCCGCTGTCCCCAGATCCCGGCAGCATTGACCACAACCCCGGCGTGTAGCGTACGTCTCTCACGATGCTGATGATCATAAAACTCGACCCCGCAAACGCGTTCTCCACGGCGGATGAGCCCGGTCATTTCGCAACCGGTCAGAATGGTCGCGCCATGCTCCCGGGCGTCGAGCATATTGGCCGCCGTCAGGCGAAACGGATCGATGGTGCCATCGGGGACCTGTACGGCGCCAAGCAGGGCCGGATTGACGGTGGGTTCAAGGCGCAGCGCCTCTGCTGGCGACAGCGGCCGGGTTTCGATCCCCGCCTGCTGACAGGCGTTGATAAAGGTTCGTTGCCAGGCCAGATCGTCCTCGGGAAGAGTAATGAAGAGTCCACCGGTCGGTTCAACGCAGTGACGGGCGATGCGGCGCAGAATCCGGTTCTCAGTGATGCACTCGCGGGCCGATTCACTATCGGTGACGGCATAGCGGGCGCCGCTGTGCAGCAGACCGTGATTACGGCCGGTTGCTCCGGTGGCAATATCGTGACGTTCCAGCAGCGTTACCTGCAGCCCGCGGAGCGCGCAGTCCCGCGCAATCCCTGCGCCGGTGGCGCCGCCGCCGATGATAATAACATCGCATTCACGGGTTTCGGCCATCTTCCTGTCCCTCTGCTTTCGTTTTACGCCATTTAGCCATACAAACAGTACGTATTGTTTGATTTCGAGCATATTCGCGCGTAATTCGAGCGGTTTATGTGATTTCATGCTCATAATGGAATGTTTTGTCATATTTTTGTAACAAAGCGTGCGATGTTTCACAGTATCCGGGGCCAGCTTTGCCTACCATCCCGCCTCATCAGAAGTGGGTGATTAGATTAGATTTTTCTTATCGCTGTCAGTAGAGAAGAGATGGCCACGGAGGCTGCTATGTTAACTATTTTTAAACCTGCGCCACACAAAGCGCGTTTGCCCGCGGCGGAAATCGATCCGCTGTACCGTCGACTGCGCTGGCAAATTTTCATCGGTATTTTCTTTGGATACGCTGCTTACTATCTGGTGCGTAAGAACTTTGCTCTGGCTATGCCCTATCTGGTGGAGCAAGGTTTTTCCCGCGGCGATCTGGGTTTCGCCCTCTCCGGTATTTCGATTGCCTATGGATTTTCGAAATTCATCATGGGGTCGGTTTCGGATCGCTCGAATCCGCGCATTTTTCTGCCCGCGGGGCTGATCCTGGCTGCGCTGGTGATGCTGGTGATGGGGTTTGTGCCCTGGGCGACCTCCAGCATTATGGTGATGTTCGTGCTGCTGTTCCTCTGCGGCTGGTTCCAGGGGATGGGCTGGCCGCCGTGCGGGCGGACGATGGTGCACTGGTGGTCGCAGAAAGAACGCGGCGGCATTGTCTCGGTGTGGAACTGCGCGCATAACGTGGGAGGCGGGATCCCACCGCTGCTGTTCCTGCTGGGGATGGCCTGGTTTAACGACTGGCACGCGGCGCTGTATATGCCGGCATTCGGCGCGATTCTGCTGGCGGTGTTTGCCTTCGCGATGATGCGCGATACGCCACAGTCCTGCGGCCTGCCGCCAATTGAAGAGTATAAAAATGACTATCCTGATGATTACAGCGAAGAGCATGAACAGGAGCTGACCGCCAGCCAGATCTTTAAGCAGTATATCCTGCCGAACAAGCTGCTGTGGTATATCGCCGTGGCGAACGTCTTTGTCTATCTGCTGCGCTACGGCATTCTCGACTGGTCGCCAACCTACCTGAAAGAAGTGAAGCACTTTGCGCTGGATAAATCCTCCTGGGCCTACTTCTTATATGAGTATGCGGGGATTCCAGGCACGCTGATTTGCGGCTGGATGTCCGATAAGGTGTTTAGGGGTAATCGCGGAGCCACCGGCGTCTTCTTTATGACGCTGGTGACGATTGCGACCGTGGTCTACTGGCTCAACCCGCCGGGTAATCCGGGTATCGATATGACCTGTATGATTGTGATTGGCTTCCTGATCTATGGCCCGGTGATGCTGATTGGCCTGCATGCCCTGGAACTGGCGCCGAAAAAAGCGGCTGGCACTGCCGCCGGTTTTACCGGTTTGTTTGGCTACCTGGGCGGTTCCGTTGCCGCCAGCGCGATCGTAGGCTATACCGTTGACTTCTTCGGTTGGGACGGCGGTTTCATGGTGATGATCGGCGGCAGCGTGCTGGCGGTTCTGCTGCTGGTGGTGGTGATGATTGGCGAAAAACGCCATCACCAACAACTGAAACAGGCTTAAGGAATGCGCATGAAAACGGTAGCCACAACGTTAATGACGGCGATTTTACTGGCCGGTTCTACTCTGAGCTTCTCCGCCTCTGCGGCGGATAAGCTGGTCATCGCCCACCGCGGCGCCAGCGGCTATCTGCCGGAGCATACGCTGCCGGCAAAAGCGATGGCCTACGCTCAGGGCGCCGATTATCTTGAGCAGGACCTGGTCATGACCAAAGACGATCGGCTGGTGGTGCTCCATGACCACTATCTCGATCGGGTGACCGACGTCGCGGAGCGTTTCCCGCAGCGCGCACGGCAGGATGGGCGCTTCTACGCCATCGACTTTACCCTCGCGGAGATAAAATCACTGCGGTTCAGCGAAGGGTTTGAGCCGAAGGACGGCATGAATATACAGACCTTCCCTGGCCGCTTCCCGATGGGGAAATCAGACTTCCGCATTCATACTTTTGAAGAGGAGATTGAGTTTGTTCAGGGGCTGAACCATTCAACGGGGAAAAATATCGGAATCTACCCGGAAATTAAGGCGCCGTGGTTCCACCATCAGGAAGGCAAGGATATCGCCGTCAGCGTCCTGCAGGTGCTGAAGAAATACGGGTACACCCGCAAGCAGGATAAGATCTATCTGCAGTGCTTTGATGCTAACGAGCTCAAGCGGATTAAGCATGAGCTGGAGCCGAAGATGGGGATGGACCTGAAGCTGGTGCAGCTGATCGCTTACACCGACTGGAATGAAACCCGGCAACGCCAGGCGGATGGCAAATGGGTTAACTACAGCTATGACTGGATGTTTAAGCCCGGCGCGATGACGCAGATTGCGCAATATGCCGACGGAATTGGTCCGGACTACCATATGCTGGTGGCGGCGAATGCCAGGCCGGGTCAGGTTGCGCTCAACGAGATGGTGAAAGAGGCGCATCGCCAGCGTCTGGTGGTGCACCCGTATACCGTCCGCGCTGACCAGCTACCGGATTATGTCACCGATGTGAATCAGCTGTTTGACCTGCTGTACCACCAGGCTGACGTCGACGGCTTGTTTACCGATTTCCCGGATAAAGCGGTGCAGTTTCTGAAAGCGAAGCACTAAAAAGCCGGGTGGCGCTGCGCCTTGCCCGGCCTGTGAACTGCGGTTTTGTCGGGTAAGCGCAGCGCCACCCGACAAAACTACATCTCGATTTCAATATCGCCTTTCGCCCGGCAGCAGCAGGGCAAAATCTCTCCCGGCTGGATGAACGCCAGCGGTTCGGTCAGCCAGTCAACCTGACCGGAAACCAGCCGCGTGCGGCAGGATCCGCAATAGCCGGCGCGGCACTGATACTCCACGTCGATATTATGTGATTCCAGGGCGGCCAACAGGGAAGGGTGTTCATCCTGACACTCAAGACGAGTGTCAGAGATTTTCAGAAAAATGCGTTTCATCAGAGCTGGAAGTTGCTCAGATCGTCGGCATCGACTTCGGCATCGATCTGGCCAACCAGGTAGGAGCTGACTTCCACTTCCTGCGGCGCAACCTGCACGTTATCGGACACCAGCCAGGTGTTGATCCACGGAATCGGGTTGGAGCGGGTCTGGAAGGGCAGGTCGAGACCCACCGCCTGCATGCGGATATTGGTGATGTATTCCACGTACTGGCAGAGAATATCTTTGTTCAGGCCGATCATTGAACCGTCACGGAACAGGTAGTCCGCCCACTCTTTCTCCTGCTGCGCCGCCAGCACGAACAGATCGTAGCACTCCTGCTTGCACTCTTCGGCAATTTCCGCCATTTCCGGGTCGTCGACGCCGGAGCGCAGCAGATTCAGCATGTGCTGGGTGCCGGTCAGGTGCAGCGCTTCGTCACGGGCGATCAGGCGGATGATTTTGGCGTTGCCTTCCATCAGCTTGCGCTCGGCGAAGGCGAACGAACAGGCGAAGCTGACGTAGAAGCGAATCGCTTCCAGCGCGTTGACGCTCATCAGGCACAGGTAGAGTTTCTTTTTCAGCTCGCGCAGGTTAACGGTGATGGTTTTCCCGTTGACGGTGTGCGTGCCTTCACCCAGCAGATGCCAGTAGCTGGTCAGTTCGATCAGCGTGTCGTAGTAGTGGGAGATACCTTCCGCGCGTTTCTGGATTTGCTCGTTGGTGACGATATCGTCGAAGACCATTGCCGGATCGTTCACGATATTACGGATGATATGGGTGTAGGAGCGCGAGTGAATCGTCTCTGAGAATGCCCAGGTTTCCACCCAGGTTTCCAGTTCCGGAATCGAAATCAGCGGCAGCAGGGCGACGTTCGGGCTACGGCCCTGGATAGAGTCCAGCAGCGTCTGATACTTCAGGTTGCTGATGAAGATATGTTTTTCGTGTTCCGGCAGCGCCTGGTAGTCGATACGGTCGCGGGAGACGTCAACTTCTTCCGGACGCCAGAAGAAGGAGAGCTGTTTTTCGATCAGCTTTTCGAAGATGTCATATTTTTGCTGATCGTAACGGGCGACGTTAACCGGTTGGCCAAAAAACATCGGCTCAAGCAGCTGGTTGTTTTTCGTCTGTGAAAAAGTGGTATATGCCATGAGTGGGGATCCTGTCCTGGAATTATACGCCGGGTGGCGCTTCGCAAACCCGGCCTACAATAGACCGTAGGCCCGGCAAGCAAGGCGCCGCCGGGCAATATTATCAAATCTTACATGCGCCGCTTTCGCAGCCGTCGTCCTGGATGGACGGCGCCAGATCGTCCTGGGCATCCTCCGCGCCATCACGGGTGTTGTGATAGTACAGAGTTTTTACGCCGAATTTATAGGCATTGAGCAAGTCTTTCAGCAACTGCTGCATCGGTACTTTACCCGACTGGAAACGCGTCGGGTCATAGTTGGTGTTGGCCGAAATCGACTGGTCGATAAACTTCTGCATGATACCAACCAGCTGCAGGTAGCCGTCATTGTTCGGCATTTCCCACAGCAGCTCGTAGCTGCCCTGCAGTTTTTCGTAGTCCGGTACCACCTGACGCAGAATGCCGTCTTTCGAGGCTTTAATGCTGACATGTCCGCGCGGCGGCTCAATACCGTTGGTGGCGTTGGAGATCTGCGAAGAGGTCTCTGACGGCATCAGCGCAGAGAGCGTAGAGTTACGCAGGCCGTGCTCTTTAATGGATTCGCGCAGCGCTTCCCAGTCGTAGTGTAGCGGCTCGTTGACGATAGCATCGAGATCTTTTTTATAGGTATCGATCGGCAGCACGCCCTGAGCATAGGTGGTCTCGTTGAACCACGGGCACGCGCCCTGTTCAATGGCCAGCTCGTTTGACGCTTTCAGCAGGTAGTACTGAATAGCTTCAAAGGTTTTATGCGTCAGGTTGTTGGCGCTGCCGTCAGAGTAGCGTTTACCGTGCTTCGCCAGGTAGTAGGCGAAGTTGATCACGCCAATACCCAGCGTACGACGGCCCATCGCGCCGCGTTTAGCCGCCAGAATCGGGTAGTCCTGATAATCCAGCAGCGCGTCCAGCGCACGCACTGCCAGTACCGCCAGCTCTTCCAGCTCGTCAAGGCTTTCAATGGCGCCGAGGTTAAAGGCAGACAGGGTACAGAGCGCGATTTCACCGTTTTCGTCGTTGACGTCATCCAGCGGTTTGGTCGGCAGCGCGATTTCCAGGCACAGGTTGGACTGGCGAACCGGCGCCACCACCGGGTCAAACGGGCTGTGGGTGTTGCAGTGGTCAACGTTCTGGATGTAGATACGGCCGGTGGAGGCGCGTTCCTGCATCATCAGGGAGAACAGCTCAACCGCTTTGATGCGCTGCTTACGAATGCTGTCGTCTTTTTCGTACAGGGTGTACAGACGTTCGAATTCGTCCTGATCGGCGAAGAAGGCGTCGTACAGGCCCGGGACGTCGGACGGGCTGAACAGGGTAATGTCTTCACCTTTCAGCAGGCGGGTGTACATCAGTTTGTTGATCTGTACGCCGTAGTCCATGTGGCGAACGCGGTTGGCATCGGTACCCCGGTTGTTTTTCAGCACCAGCAGACTTTCGACTTCCAGATGCCACATCGGGTAGAACAGCGTGGCGGCACCGCCGCGTACGCCGCCCTGCGAGCAGGACTTCACCGCGGTCTGGAAGTGCTTATAGAACGGGATACAGCCGGTGTGGAACGCTTCGCCGCCGCGGATCGGGCTGCCCAGCGCACGAATGCGACCGGCGTTAATACCGATACCTGCGCGCTGGGAAACATATTTCACGATGGCGCTGGAGGTGGCGTTGATGGAGTCGAGGCTATCGCCGCACTCGATCAGCACGCAGGAGCTGAACTGACGCGTTGGGGTACGCACGCCGGACATAATCGGCGTCGGCAGCGAGATTTTAAACGTGGAGACGGCATCATAGAAACGTTTGATGTAGTCCAGACGCGTCTCGCGCGGGTAGTTGGAGAACAGGCAGGCGGCAACCAGAATGTAGAGGAACTGGGCGCTCTCGTAAATTTCGCCGGTAACACGGTTCTGGACCAGATATTTACCTTCCAGCTGCTTAACGGCAGCGTAGGAGAAGCTCATATCGCGATCGTGAACAATGAACGAATCCATCTGCTTGAACTCTTCTTCCGTGTAGTCTTCCAGCAGATGAGTATCGTATTTGCCTTTTTTCACCATCTTCGTGACGTGGTCATACAGCGCTGGCGGCTCAAACTGGCCGTAGGCTTTTTTACGCAGATGGAAGATCGCCAGGCGCGCGGCGAGATACTGGTAATCCGGCGCTTCGCGGGAGATCAGGTCCGCCGCTGCCTTAATGATGGTTTCGTGGATATCGGCAGTTTTGATGCCGTCGTAAAACTGAATGTGAGAGCGCAGTTCTACCTGAGAAATCGAAACGTTATTCAGTCCTTCTGCCGCCCAATCCAGTACACGATGGATTTTATCGAGATTAATGCGCTCGGTGCTACCGTCACGCTTTGTCACCAGCAGACTCTGATTCATGTGGATTATACCTGTCCGTGAGAGAAAATATCCCCCGCTTATCCACAGAACGCCGTTGTGACTAACTCTGTGGATAAATACTATATGTAGGGGGTTGTAGATAAAAGAAACGCTATATGGTGAGTATTTTAGTAAGGATTCTTTTGAGTACAAGGGTTGATTTTGGCGTTAATTTGAGGTTGCGGAAGCGTAATGATCGCTAAGTCCACGCCGCGTAAGGCCTGGCGGAGATGTCAATAAACTGGAAAATAAATATGAAAATTTGATCGAATGCTGATTTCTTCGACGGATGTAAAAATTACGCGGCTTGATGCCGCGCAATCATCAAATAATCATCATATGAAAAACTGCTGACGTTATGCGCTTTTCGCGGTTGTATGCAACATATAGTTAACATCTACCCCCGGTGCCAGCTTGAAGGTATTGGTCAGCGGATTGTAATGCAGGCCGATAATATGCTGCTCTTTCAGAGTAGTCTGATCAACCCAGCCAATCAGCTCCGCCGGCTTAATGAATTTTTTCACGTCATGAGTCCCTTTGGGCACCATTTTCATCACGTATTCAGCGCCGACTACCGCCATCAGCCACGCTTTACCATTGCGGTTAATGGTCGAGAAGAACACCTGACCGCCGGGCTTCACCAGCCGCGCACAGGCGTGAACCACCGAGCGCGGGTCCGGAACATGCTCCAGCATCTCCATGCAGGTCACCACATCGTACTGACCGGCGTGCTTCGCCGCGTGCTCTTCTACCGTCTCCTGGACATAGTCGACCTGAACGCCGCTTTCCAGCGCGTGCAGCTTCGCCACCTGCAGCGGTTCAAAGCCCATGTCGAGCCCGGTTACCGTTGCGCCTTCACGCGCCATGCTCTCGGCAAGGATGCCGCCGCCGCAGCCAACATCGAGTACCTTTTTACCAAACAGGCCGCCAGAACGCTCCGCAATATAGCCAAGACGCAGCGGGTTGATACGATGTAAGGGCTTGAACTCGCCCTCTAAGTCCCACCAGCGCGAGGCGACGGCTTCAAATTTAGCAATTTCATGATGATCAACGTTGTGGGCCACCGGCTGTTTTTCGGCATTCATGGGCGCTTCGACTCCTTTTCTGTTCAGACCGGCGAGTATATCAGGTGACCGACATGAATAAACCGTCTATCCCCATCGCCTTTTGCCGCGACCCGATGACGCGAATCGGAGCGCCTGCGTTTACCGCCACGATGCGGCGCGAAATTCATTGGGTATAGGTTTACCCGTATCACCGTGGCTGTGTTATAATTTGCGACCTTTGAATCCGGGATACAGTAGAGGGATAGCGGTTAGATGAGCGACCTTGCGAGAGAAATTACACCGGTCAACATTGAGGAAGAGCTTAAGAGCTCGTATCTGGATTATGCGATGTCGGTCATTGTTGGCCGTGCGCTGCCGGATGTCCGAGATGGCCTGAAACCGGTACACCGTCGCGTACTTTACGCCATGAACGTATTGGGCAATGACTGGAACAAAGCCTATAAAAAATCCGCCCGTGTCGTTGGTGACGTAATCGGTAAATACCACCCTCATGGTGATACCGCCGTTTATGACACCATTGTACGTATGGCACAGCCATTCTCCTTGCGTTATATGCTGGTCGATGGCCAGGGTAACTTCGGTTCTGTCGATGGCGACTCCGCCGCAGCGATGCGTTATACGGAAATCCGTATGTCGAAAATCGCCCACGAGCTGATGGCCGACCTGGAAAAAGAGACGGTTGATTTCGTTGATAACTATGACGGTACGGAACGTATTCCTGACGTCATGCCGACGAAAATCCCTAACCTGCTGGTGAACGGTTCGTCCGGTATCGCCGTCGGGATGGCAACCAACATTCCGCCGCACAACCTGACGGAAGTGATCAACGGCTGCCTGGCCTATATCGACGATGAAAATATCTCCGTCGAAGGGCTGATGGAGCACATCCCGGGTCCGGACTTCCCGACCGCCGCCATTATTAATGGTCGTCGTGGGATTGAGGAAGCTTACCGCACCGGTCGTGGCAAAATTTATATTCGCGCCCGCGCTGAGGTGGAAACCGATGCGAAGACCGGTCGTGAAACCATCATCGTGCACGAAATTCCGTATCAGGTGAACAAAGCGCGCCTGATCGAGAAAATTGCCGAGCTGGTGAAAGACAAACGCGTTGAAGGCATCAGCGCGCTGCGTGACGAGTCTGATAAAGACGGGATGCGCATCGTGATTGAAGTGAAACGCGATGCGGTGGGCGAAGTGGTGCTTAATAACCTCTACTCCCAGACGCAGCTGCAGGTCTCCTTCGGTATTAACATGGTTGCGCTGCACCATGGTCAGCCGAAGATCATGAACCTGAAAGATATTCTTTCAGCGTTCGTGCGCCACCGCCGCGAAGTGGTGACGCGTCGTACCATTTTCGAACTGCGTAAAGCCCGCGATCGTGCGCATATCCTTGAAGCGCTGGCGATTGCGCTGGCCAACATCGACCCGATCATCGAGCTTATCCGCCGTGCGCCAACGCCTGCGGAAGCGAAAGCTGGCCTGATCGCGCGTCCATGGGATCTGGGCAACGTGGCGGCGATGCTGGAACGTGCCGGTGATGATGCCGCGCGTCCGGAGTGGCTGGAGCCAGAGTTCGGCGTGCGCGACGGTCAATACTATCTGACCGAACAGCAGGCCCAGGCGATCCTGGATCTGCGTCTGCAGAAACTGACCGGGCTTGAGCATGAAAAACTGCTCGATGAATACAAAGAGCTGCTGGAACAGATCGCTGAACTGCTGCATATCCTCGGCAGCGCCGACCGTCTGATGGAAGTGATTCGTGAAGAGCTGGAAGCCATGCGCGAACAGTTCGGCGACGCGCGTCGTACCGAAATCACCGCCAACACCGCGGATATCAACATCGAAGATCTGATCAACCAGGAAGATGTGGTGGTCACCCTGTCTCACCAGGGCTATGTGAAGTATCAGCCGCTAACCGACTATGAGGCGCAGCGTCGCGGTGGCAAAGGTAAATCGGCCGCACGTATTAAAGAAGAAGACTTTATCGACCGCCTGCTGGTGGCCAATACCCATGACACGATCCTCTGCTTCTCCAGCCGTGGCCGCCTGTACTGGATGAAGGTCTATCAGCTGCCGGAAGCCAGCCGTGGTGCGCGCGGGCGTCCAATCGTCAACCTGTTGCCGCTGGAAGCTAACGAACGCATTACCGCTATTCTGCCGGTACGCGAATACGAAGAAGGCGTGAACGTCTTTATGGCGACCGCCAGCGGTACCGTGAAGAAAACCGCGCTGACCGAGTTCAGCCGTCCACGTTCTGCCGGGATCATCGCGGTGAACCTGAACGAAGGCGACGAGCTGATTGGCGTTGACCTGACCAACGGTAATGATGAAGCGATGCTGTTCTCAGCCGCCGGTAAAGTGGTGCGCTTTAAAGAGAGCGCGGTCCGTGCCATGGGCCGTACCGCTACCGGCGTTCGCGGCATCAAGCTGGCGGGTGACGATAAAGTGGTTTCGCTGATCATTCCACGCGGCGAAGGCGCTATCCTGACCGTCACGCAGAATGGTTACGGTAAACGTACGGCGGCGGCAGAGTATCCGACTAAGTCCCGTGCAACGCAGGGCGTGATCTCCATTAAGGTCACCGAGCGTAACGGTTCCGTGGTCGGCGCTGTGCAGGTCGATGATTGCGATCAGATCATGATGATCACCGATGCCGGCACCCTGGTGCGTACGCGCGTGTCGGAAGTCAGCATCGTCGGTCGTAACACGCAGGGCGTTATTCTGATCCGTACCGCGGAAGATGAAAACGTCGTAGGCCTGCAGCGCGTAGCCGAGCCGGTTGATGACGAAGAGCTGGATGCCATCGACGGCAGCGTAGCGGAAGGCGACGACGAGATCGCGCCGGAAACTGACGCTGACGCCGATGATGACGCTGTCGAAGATGAAGAATAATCTGCGCTAGTGATGCGAAAAGGGCCGGGAGAGACTCCGGCCCTTTTTATTTGTACGCTGCGCCTTTATCCGAGGCGAAATCCAGAGAGTATAACGTTGCGACGAAACGTGTTTACCGCTACCTTAACCCCATTCTGTTGAGTCCCTGACGGCCGAGTATCGCCCCATTGAAATATCTTGCCTCTTTTCATACCACGCTAAAGGTTTCACGCTACCTGTTCAGAGCGCTGGCGGTACTGCTCTGGATGCTGATCGCTTTCGTTTCCGTGTTCTATATCGTCAACGCCCTGCATGACAGAGAGTCGGAGATCCGCCAGGAATTTAACCTCAATGCCGATCAGGCGCAGCGCTATATTCAGCGAACCGCGGATGTGATTAAAGAGCTGAAATACGTGGCCGGCAACCGTCCGACCAGCGGTGACGAGGGCGGGGCGACTCCCTCTCCGGGCGGCAATATCGCCGTTCCTGATTTTGAACCGCTGTACCCTGATTCTGATTGCGGGACAATGGGCGCGACCTGGCGCAACTCCCTGCAGTCGCTGGCGTGGTTTATGCGCTACTGGCGCGATAACTTTTCCGCGGCCTATGACCTCAACCGCATCTTTCTCATTGGCAGCGATAATTTGTGTATGGCCAACTTTGGCCTGCGGGAGATGCCGCTGGAGCGCGATCAGGCGCTGAAAGTGCTGCACCAGCGTATTGAGCAGTACCGCGATGCGCCGCAAAACGAGCGCGGCAACAACCTGTTCTGGATAAGCCAGGGCGTGCGTCCGGGCGTGGGCTACTTTTACGCCCTGACGCCGGTTTATATGGCAAACCGCCTGCAGGCGTTGCTGGGTATTGAGCAGACCATTCGTATGGAGAGCTTCTTTACGCCGGGCAGTCTGCCAATGAGCGTCACGATTCTCGACGACAACGGACAGCCGCTTATTTCTCTTGCCGGGCAGGATAACAAAATCAAGAGCGAAGCCCGCTGGATGCAGGAGCGGATCTGGTTTGGCTACACCGCGGGTTTCCGCGAGCTGGCGCTGAAGAAGAGTCTGCCGCCGTCGTCGTTAAGCATCGTCTATTCCGTGTCGGTCGATCAGGTGCTCGAACGTATCCGGATGCTGATTATCAACGCGATTGTCCTGAATATCCTCACCGGGGTGATTCTGTTTGCCCTGGCGCGGATGTATGAGCGGCGGATCTTTATCCCGGCGGAGAATGATGCCCAGCGGCTGGAAGAGCATGAGCAGTTCAACCGTAAAATCGTCGCATCGGCGCCGGTGGGGATTTGTATTCTGCGCACCCTCGATGGCACCAATATTCTGAGCAACGAACTGGCGCACAACTACCTCAATATGCTGACCCATGAGGATCGGCAGCGGTTAACGCAGATTATTTGCGGCCAGCAGGTCAACTTTGTGGATGTGTTGACCAGCAACAACACCAACCTGCAGATTAGCTTCGTCCATTCGCGCTATCGCAATGAAAACGTCGCGATTTGCGTGCTGGTGGACGTCAGCGCCCGCGTCAAGATGGAGGAGTCGTTGCAGGAGATGGCGCAGGCTGCGGAGCAGGCCAGCCAGTCGAAATCGATGTTCCTCGCCACCGTCAGCCACGAGCTGCGAACGCCGCTGTACGGAATAATCGGTAACCTTGACCTGTTGCAAACCAAAGAGCTGCCGAAGGGCGTCGACAGGCTGGTCACGGCGATGAATAACTCCTCGAGCCTGCTGCTGAAAATCATCAGCGATATCCTCGATTTCTCGAAAATCGAATCCGAGCAGCTGAAAATCGAACCCGGTGAGTTTTCGCCGCGTGAGGTGATGAACCATATCTCGGCCAACTATTTACCGCTGGTGGTGCGTAAACAGCTGGGGCTTTACTGCTTTATCGAGCCTGACGTTCCGCAGCTGATGTCCGGCGACCCGATGCGTTTGCAGCAGGTCATTTCTAACCTGTTGAGCAACGCCATTAAGTTTACCGACACCGGCTGCATCGTCCTGCACGTGCAGTGCGCCGGGGATTACCTGCAAATTAGCGTGCGCGATACTGGCGAAGGGATCCCGGCAAAAGAGGTGGTGCGCCTGTTTGACCCGTTCTTCCAGGTGGGGACCGGCGTGCAGCGCAACTTCCAGGGGACCGGTCTGGGGCTGGCGATATGTGAAAAGCTCATCAGCATGATGGACGGCGATATTGCCGTCGAAACCGAACCGGGAATGGGCAGTCGCTTTACTATTCGTATTCCGCTGTACGGCGTGCAAAACCGCTCGCCGCTGGTGATTGATGGCCTGGCGGGTACGTGTTGCTGGCTGGCGATCCGCAACGCCTCCCTGGCGCTGTTTGTCGAGTCGCTGCTCACCTGTCACGGTCTTCACTGCCAAATCTATGACGGCCAACGGCCCGGCGCAGATGATATTTTGCTGACTGATGATGAGCCGGACGCGCGCTGGCAGGGGAGTGCGGCGGTGATTTTCTGTCGTCGTCATATCGGTATTCCGCTGGAACGCGCGCCTGGCGAGTGGATACACAGCGTGACGACACCGCACGAACTGCTGCCGCTGCTGGGACGTATCTTGCGGATTGCGGTGACGACCACCGAACACGGGCCGGCGCTCGCCGCTCCGGAAACGCAGGTCGCCAGCAATGACGATATGATGATCCTGGTGGTGGACGATCATCCGATTAACCGCCGGCTGCTGGCCGACCAGCTTGGCTCGCTGGGCTATCAGTGCGTGACGGCAAACGATGGGGTCGATGCGCTGGGCGTGCTGAGCAAACAGCATATCGATATCGTGCTGAGCGATGTCAACATGCCGAATATGGATGGCTATCGCCTGACGCAACGTATCCGCGAGCTGGGAATGACCCTGCCGGTCATCGGGGTGACCGCCAACGCGCTGGCTGAGGAGAAACAGCGCTGCCTGGAGTCGGGTATGGATAACTGTCTGTCGAAACCGGTGACGCTCGATATTATCAAGCAGACGCTGGCGATCTACGCCGCGCGGGTGCGCAAAGAACGTCAGGAAAGGGAGTAGGGCAGGGAAGCGGTGGTGGACTTGCCCGGATAAGGCGCAGAGCCGTTATCCGGGCAGGCAGCGTTACTCTTTGTCGGTGGCGCTCAGAGAAACGGAAGACAGGTAGTTCAGCAGCGCGATATCGTTTTCCACGCCCAGCTTCATCATCGCCGATTTCTTCTGGCTGCTGATGGTTTTAATGCTGCGGTTCAGCTTTTTGGCAATCTCGGTCACGAGAAACCCTTCGGCGAACAGGCGTAGCACTTCGCTCTCTTTCGGCGACAGGCGCTTGTCGCCGTAACCGCTGGCGCTGATTTTTTCCAGCAGGCGCGAAACGCTTTCCGGGGTGAATTTTTTGCCTTTCTGCAGCGCCGCCAGCGCTTTAGGCAGATCGGTCGGGGCGCCTTGTTTCAGCACGATCCCTTCGATATCCAGATCCAGCACTGCGCTAAGGATCGCCGGGTTGTTGTTCATCGTCAGAACGATGATAGACAGATCCGGAAAATGGCGTTTGATGTATTTGATCAACGTGATCCCGTCGCCGTATTTATCGCCAGGCATCGACAGGTCGGTAATCAAAACGTGTGCGTCTAATTTAGGAAGATTATTGATAAGTGCCGTTGAATCTTCAAATTCGCCGACTACGTTGACCCATTCGATTTGCTCAAGGGATTTACGAATACCGAACAGTACGATCGGGTGGTCATCGGCAATAATTACGTTCATAGTGTTCATGTATTAGGCTACCTTGCTACAGCAAGCTCTTGACGTAAACGTCAATGTCGCTGATATATTTTTCTATGCCTTGCGCATCTTTCTCGCGAATCAGATGCTCAAGCGTTTCACATAACTGTTTGCCGGGTATCAGATTAAGCATAGCAAACGCCCCTTTGAGGCGGTGCGCTGTCTGCGCCAGCGCAGCTAAATCGCTCGTTGCCAGTTCAGTATACAGCCTCTTAACATCATCCGGAACTGTGTCGGCAAACAGTGCGTAATAGCCGCTGGCATGGAGTTCGGCGTTACTTTCGCTTCCCGCAGAGGGAGATTGCCCCTCTTCCTGCGCCAGCTGCTGTTCAATCAGTTGCAGAATCGCTTCCTGCATAGCCGTGCTGATATTAAAATTGACACGCAGCTGGCCTGGGCCAATTTTGCGTATCCCGACCTCATCATCGCTTAAAAGCAAGCCCGAAGCAGTAAGATTAGACGGATTATCCGTTAAAAAGAGATCGTATTCTTGACTTGCCAGCCTTTCATCCGGCGTGATGCAGGTTGCTCCCCAGCTTTCGAGCTGGCGCACCACAATCCGGCGGACCTCATTGGCGGTAATATCGAGCATCACCACGACATCATCCAGCAGATGTTCGCCGGAATCGCTCTCTTCTTCGCTGGCCGGCATTTTGAGATGGAGAGAATAGCGGGTTCCCAGCGACTCGCGCGCCTTGATGTTCATCTGACCGCCAAGCCTGCGCGTCAGGCGATCGCAGAGCCAGAAGGTGAGGGCGTTGGCTTTACCATACAGGTCGGACTGGGTCTCGTTCAGGAATGGGAAGTGCATATTGTCGATTTCATTGCCGGAAACGCCGTTGCCGGTATCCAGAATACGGAAGGTCAGCCGGTCGTCAGCGGACTCATCTTTACTCACTTCAAGCGTGATTTTGCCAATTTGCGTCGTGGTCACCGAGTATTGAATGAGTAACAGCAGCGTGCGGCGCAGCGCATCGCGATCGCCATAGCGTTGTTCATTGGCCGGCAGCGCATTGTTGATCAGCAGCTGCAGACCTTTGCGTTTAATGATCGGCAGCACCTCAGGCACCACTTCATCGATCAGCTCCTGAATGGAGAACAGCCCAGGATTACTTTTCCAGCTGTCGCTCTCCAGAAGATTCGCCAGCTGAATTTCATCGACCAGCTGTACCAGCTGGTCAGCATGCTGCGCAAGCTGAAGGCTTTGGGCAATCCCAATGGCAGCCGCTTCTTCGGCCAGGCTCTGCGCCGGCTGTTTTAAGGCGCTGCCGATATGCTGCATAAATGCAATGCGCCCCTGTTGGTTTTTCTCGTACAGGCGCTGGGCCTGTTTCAGTTTTTTATTGACCAGAACCTCTCGGTCCTGATCGCGAATAATGAAGATCTGCGTCCGCGGCGCGACCTGGCTGCGATACTGACGTATTTCATACAGCTCGTTATTGATTGTCGCCTGGATAACCCCCTGATGCTGATCGGCCATATTGGTGATGTTTTGCAGATTGAGGTGCGGCAGGAGATGATCGGCAATCGGGTTACTGATAATTGTTCGGTTGGCTTCCTGATCGTGAACCAGCAGCCCCAGCGGCAACAGCGAGACGATCTCTTCGTTAATGGCGCGCAGGGTGCGCAATTCGCTATTGGCGGCGGGAGAGACGGCGGTACCGGTCTGACGGCCGCGGCCGTTATAATGGCGAAACGTCGTAAAACCGAACAGCGTTAACGCCAGCAGGCCGATAATCAGCAGCAGCGGCAGGAGAACGTTCTGCAGTGACTCCAGCAGCAGCGACCCGAAGGGAACCACCCAGATCAGGCGCATACCGGTGGTGCTAATGCTGGTGATGATCTCAATTCGCGCCCCGTTAAAGTCGATATTAACGCTATCGGTGGCCTCTTTTTCCGGGTTGCTGACCGCGCTTTGCGCCGGGTCGGGTTCAATACGGAAATTATCCAGCGGCATGCCGGGCGGAATCAGGTCGTTAATCGGCAGGTCAAAGGCGACAACGGTTGCCAGGTGGCCCGGCTGGTTAAAGGTGGTGCGCAGGGTAAAATAGTGGCCATTCTGCCAGGAGAGGCGGCGCAGAGAGGAAAAGGTTTCCCTCTCGTCCAGGGTGTTTGCCTGCAGCAGCATTTCTGCGCGACGGGATTCAACCACGCTGGTAATCGTTGACTCTTTAAAGCTGGATGACAGATCTTTCAGCGGCAGCGTCGACACAAGGATCAGACTGTTATCCAGACCATTCAGATAGTACATCGACCAGGGGATGGTTTCCGCTCCCCACAAGATGTCGAGGTAGCTGGACATTTTCTGCGTCATCTCCAGGGTGGAGCTGTCGTGGGATCCAAAGATCAGCGCTTCGGTTTTCCGCCGCGGTTTTTCCAGGTAGTAAACATCCTGCTTCAACCGCGTTTCTTGCAGGCCATCGCTGACGGTGCTGGAAGGGGTGGCGGCGATATTGTCGTAAATCTGCCAGGTTGCGTAGCGCCAGGTATCGATGCGTTTATGCAGCGCGTGGCTGACATCAATGACCTGATAACTTTTATCTTTCAGCCAGGTATTGACCGCGCTTTGGATCATAACACCCATGGTCGCCAGCAGGACGATGACCATTAAAATGAAGAAGCGGGTGATGCTGCCTGGCATCAGGGAGAATTTTTTCTGGGTCATCGTGTGACGGAGCGACTCATCAAGGTTTGTAAGCAGGGCATCGCCCCAGGTAGCTGCTAGCAGAGTGAATACGCTAAGCAGTATAAAGGCTAATTTATCAAATCCATACTACAGATTGCGGTTCTGCAATTTTTTTAATCGTAAGAATTATCTTAAAAAATCGCGCGCAATAAGATGTACACCAGGGCGAACCTTGTACAATTATTTACCCGTTTCTGGCAATAAATAGCACTAAATAACAAGAAATTATCTGGATAAGACTTTACTCACTTGCGAGGTGATTGATTAATAACCGTTATTTTTTTCCCTGGATATCGCCGGGTAATTAAAGTTATGTAAAGAAGGGTAAAAAAAAACCGAATGCGAGGCATCCGGTTGAAATAGGGGTAAACAGACATTCAGAACTGAATGACGGTAATAAATAAAGTTAATGATGATAGCGAGAGTTATTCTAGTCGCCGGGGTGGATTTTGTTTTGTCATTCAGTGCTATACATGAAACAACGTGTAACTGCATGAACTTCATTGAAAAAATTTATTTTCTTGATTATTGGTGCTTATTTTAGTGCTTTTTAGCGATGAAGAAAAGTTCCCCTGTGTTTACAATTTGAAACATCTTGTGCGCATTTTGAAACACCTTAGAAGTTTTCGTATCATATTCTTGTTGGATTATTCTGCATTTTACAGCACAATGAATATAGCCGACTGATTAGAAGGGTAATCAGTAAGCAGTGGCAATAATAAAAGGCATATAACAAACAGAGGGTTAATAACATGAAAGTTAAAGTACTGTCCCTCCTGGTACCGGCTCTGCTGGTAGCAGGCGCAGCGAATGCGGCTGAAATTTATAACAAAGACGGCAACAAATTAGACCTGTACGGTAAAATCGACGGTCTGCACTATTTCTCTGACGACAAGAGCGTTGACGGCGACCAGACCTACATGCGTGTAGGCGTTAAAGGCGAAACTCAGATCAATGACCAGCTGACCGGTTACGGCCAGTGGGAATACAACGTTCAGGCGAACAACACTGAAAGCTCAAGCGATCAGGCATGGACTCGTCTGGCGTTTGCTGGTCTGAAATTTGGCGACGCGGGCTCTTTCGACTACGGTCGTAACTACGGCGTTGTTTACGACGTAACTTCCTGGACCGACGTTCTGCCGGAATTCGGCGGCGACACCTACGGTTCTGACAACTTCCTGCAGTCCCGTGCTAACGGCGTTGCAACCTACCGTAACTCTGACTTCTTCGGTCTGGTTGACGGCCTGAACTTTGCTCTGCAGTATCAGGGTAAAAACGGCAGCGTTAGCGGCGAAGGCGCAACCAACAACGGTCGTGGCGCTCTGAAACAGAACGGCGACGGTTTCGGTACTTCCGTAACTTATGACATCTGGGACGGCATCAGCGCTGGTTTCGCTTACAGCCACTCCAAACGTACTGATGATCAGAACTCTCTGTCCAAAGGTCGTGGTGATAACGCTGAAACCTACACCGGTGGTCTGAAATACGACGCGAACAACGTTTACCTGGCAACTCAGTACACCCAGACCTACAACGCGACCCGTTTCAGCGGTAATGGCAATGCAGACGCTATTAGCGGTTATGCAAACAAAGCGCAGAACTTCGAAGTGGTTGCTCAGTACCAGTTCGACTTCGGTCTGCGTCCGTCCGTTGCTTACCTGCAGTCTAAAGGTAAGGACATCGAAGGTTTCGGCGATCAGGATATCCTGAAATACGTTGACCTGGGTGCGACCTACTACTTCAACAAAAACATGTCTACCTACGTTGATTACAAAATCAACCTGCTGGACGACAATGAATTCACCCGTCGTGCCGGTATCTCTACCGACGACGTGGTTGCTCTGGGCCTGGTTTACCAGTTCTAAGCACGCTGAAGTGATGAAAAAGGCGCCTCTGGCGCCTTTTTTTATGCCCGGTTTAACCTCGCTGGTGTAATCTTGCTGCCTTAGCAAGAGGAACCTGATTGTATGGATATCACTTTTTTCCGTAGCGCGCTGTTCAGCGTCTGCGTACTGCTTTCCGGCTGCGATTCAGCCACAACTCCCACTGCGCCAAAAAGTGCCGCGACCGTACTGGATGGTAAGACGATGGGCACATTCTGGCGGGTCAGCGTCATTGGCGTTGATGAAGCCAAAGCCGAGGCGCTGCGACAGAAGGTCCAGGCGCAGCTCGATGCCGACGATCGTCTGCTCTCCACCTGGAAGAACGATTCTGCGCTGATGCGCTTTAACCATGCCACCACGACCGAGCCGTGGCCGGTCAGCGAAGCGATGGCTGATATTGTCACTCTCTCGCTGCGCATCGGCGCCAAAACCGCGGGCGCCATGGATATTACGGTGGGGCCGCTGGTGAACCTCTGGGGGTTTGGCCCCGACAAGCAACCGGTTAAAACGCCGGATCCTCAGCAGATCGCCGCCGCGAAAGCGCGCACGGGGCTCCAGCATCTGACGGTCATTAACCACGCGGATCGGCAATATCTGCAAAAAGACATCCCGGATCTGTTTGTCGATCTCTCCACCGTTGGCGAAGGCTATGCCGCCGATCATCTGGCTCGCCTGATGGAGCAGGAGGGCATTTCCCGCTACCTGGTTTCGGTCGGCGGGGCGTTGGTCAGCCGGGGAATGAACGGCGACGGGCAGCCGTGGCGGGTGGCCATCCAGAAACCAACCGATCGCGAAAATGCCGTGCAGGCGATTGTTGATATCAACGGACATGGGATCAGCACCTCCGGCAGCTATCGCAACTACTATGAGCTGGACGGTAAACGTATTTCCCACGTTATCGATCCGCAAACCGGCCGGCCGATCGATCATAAGCTGGTCTCGGTCACGGTCATCGCCCCGACGGCGCTGGAAGCGGACGGCTGGGATACCGGCCTGATGGTGCTGGGGCCGGAAAGGGCGCAGGAAGTGGTGCGCCAGCAGGGGCTGGCGGTTTACATGATCGTCAAAGAGGGCGACGGGTTTACAACCTGGATGTCGCCGCAGTTCCGCACTTTCCTCGTCGGCGAAAAGAATTAAACAGCAAGATTTCGGGTTTTTTTCATCGGGCGCGGATTCAGACTGACGATACACTTAAAGCAGGAGCCCGTTATGAAACCGATAATTGCTGATACCGACGATCGCCGCTGGCAGGCGGTGTGCGATCGCGATGTGCGAGCCGATGGTCAGTTTGTCTTTGCCGTACTGACCACCGGTATCTGTTGCCGCCCGTCCTGCCGTTCGCGGCGAGCGCTGCGGGAGAATGTGCGCTTTTACTCCGCGGTTGAGGCGGCGATCGCCGCTGGCTTTCGTCCTTGTAAGCGCTGCCAGCCGGATAAACGCGATCCGCAGCAGCAGAAGGTGGACAAAGTCACCCGGGCCTGTCGCCTGCTGGAACAGGAATCGCCCGTGACCCTTGAGGCACTGGCGCAGGAACTGGCGGTCAGCCCCTTTCATTTTCATCGTTTATTCAAATCCGTCACCGGAATGACGCCGAAAGCCTGGCAACAGGCATGGCGTGCGCGACGTTTGCGCGAAGCGCTGGGGCAGGGGGAAAAAGTGACGCCCGCCGTGCTAGCGGCAGGCTTTCCCGGTGGCAGCAGTTATTATCGTCAGGCGGATGCCGCGCTTGGGATGACCGCCCGCCAGTTTCGCCGCGGCGGCGAGGATACCGACATTATCTATACTGTCGGCGACTGCGCGGTCGGCCGCTGCCTGGTTGCGGAAAGTGAACGGGGGGTGTGCGCCGTTTTACCAGGGGAAGAGGACGCAGCGCTGGTTGATGCGTTATCCCGTCTCTTCCCTCACGCCCGGCTTCTGCCGGGGGATGCGCATTTTTGCCAGCGGGTAGCCGAAGTTTTCGCCCATCTGGACGATCCTCGCCAGGCCGTTAATCTACCGCTGGATCTGCGCGGTACCGCGTTTCAGCTGCGCGTCTGGCAGGCGTTGCGCCAGATCCCGGCAGGAGAGACCCGCAGCTATCGTCAGGTCGCGCAGAGCATTGGCCAACCCCGTGCGGTGAGAGCCGTGGCAGGCGCCTGCGCGGCCAATAAACTCGCCATTGTTATCCCGTGCCATCGGGTGGTCCGCGAGGGCGGGGCGCTCTCAGGCTATCGCTGGGGAACGGCCCGTAAAGCGCAATTGCTGGCCCGGGAAGCGCAAACCGAGGAGAAGTGATGCTCGATTTATTCGCCGATACGCCTCCCTGGCAGGAGCCGCTGGCGCCGGGGGCCACCATTCTGCGGCGCTTCGCCCACCGGCGCGCGGCGGCGTTGCTGCAGGCGATAATGCAGGTCGCCAGCCGGTCGCCGTTTCGTCAAATGGTGACGCCGGGAGGCTATACCATGTCGGTGGCGATGACCAACTGCGGCAGAGTGGGCTGGACCACCGATATGCACGGCTACCTCTATGCTCCTGACGATCCGTTAACCGGTCAGCGCTGGCCGTCGATGCCGACGATCTTTCGTCAACTGGCTGCGGAGGCGGCGCTTGCCTGCGGCTATCCTGATTTTGCTCCCGATGCCTGTCTGATTAACCGCTATCAGCCCGGGGCAAAGCTGTCTCTGCATCAGGATAAAGATGAACGCGATCTGCGGGCGCCTATTGTGTCGGTGTCACTGGGGCTGCCCGCCGTGTTTCAGTTTGGCGGTCTGCGGCGCAGCGATCCGCTGCAGCGCGTGCTGCTGGAGCATGGCGATGTGGTGGTCTGGGGGGGAGAATCGCGCCTGTTTTACCACGGTATCCAGCCGCTGAAAGAGGGCGACCATCCGCAGACCGGCGCCTGTCGCTATAACCTCACCTTCCGTCTTGCCGGTGCGAGAGAACAAAAATAAGAATTATTCTTGATGTCATGGGCGAGCAGTTTAAACTGCTGGCTGTTTTGCTGCCCGGATTGTGAGTTATGGAACTTCTGCTGCTTGTCTGGCGCCAGTATCGCTGGCCGTTTATCTCCGTCATTGCCCTGAGTCTGCTCAGTGCGGCGCTGGGAATCGGGCTTATTGCCTTTATTAATCTGCGTCTGATGACCGTGGTCGATACCTCGCTGGCGGTGCTGCCGGAATTTCTCGGTTTGTTGCTGCTGCTGATGGTCGTGACGCTGGGTTCCCAGCTGGCCCTGACCACCCTGGGCCACCATTTTGTCTTCCGCCTGCGCGGCGAATTTATCAAACGCATCCTTGATACCCAAATCGAAAAGGTCGAGAAGATCGGTAGCGCTTCGCTGCTTGCCGGTTTAACCAGCGACATTCGCAATATCACCATCGCTTTTGTGCGCCTGCCGGAGCTGGTGCAGGGGATTATCCTGACCTTTGGTTCCGCCGCCTATCTGGCGTGGCTGTCGGGCAAAATGATGATGGTGACCGCGCTGTGGATGGCGCTGACCATCTGGGGCGGGTTTGTGCTGGTGGCTCGCGTCTACAGGCATATGGCGACGCTGCGGGAAACGGAAGACAAGCTGTACCACGACTACCAGACGGTGCTGGAGGGGCGCAAAGAGTTAACCCTTAACCGGGAACGCGCGGAATACGTGTTTAATCAGCTTTATTTGCCGGATGCCCGCGAATATCGTCACCATATTATCCGCGCCGATACGTTCCATCTCAGCGCGGTGAACTGGTCGAATATTATGATGCTGGGGGCCATCGGACTGGTGTTCTGGATGGCAAACAGCCTCGGCTGGGCGAATACCGCGGTGGCGGCGACCTACTCGCTGACTCTGCTGTTCCTGCGCACGCCACTGCTCTCGGCGGTCGGAGCGCTGCCGACATTGCTCAGCGCCCAGGTGGCGTTCAACAAGCTGAATACCTTCTCGCTGGCACCGTATCGCGCCGACTTCCCGCAGCCGGAACCGCACCCGCACTGGCAGACTCTGGAGCTGCGCGACGTCTGCTTCCACTATCCGGATAACAGCTTTGCTGTCGGGCCGATTAACCTGACCCTGCAGCGCGGCGAGCTGGTGTTTTTAATTGGCGGCAACGGCAGCGGTAAATCGACGCTGGCGATGCTGCTGACCGGGCTGTATCAACCGGCTTCCGGGCAGATTCTGCTCGATGGCCAGCCCCTTGCGGCAGACAAGCCCGAAGATTACCGCAAGCTTTTTTCGGCGGTCTTTACCGATGTCTGGCTGTTCGATCGGCTGCTGGGGCCCGGCGGCAAAGCGGCGGACTCCGCGCTGGTTGACCAGTGGATGGCGTACCTGAAAATGACGCATAAACTGCAGCTGGATAACGGCAGGATTGTCGATTTGAAGCTGTCGAAAGGGCAGAAAAAACGCGTTGCGCTGCTGCTGGCGCTGGCGGAGGAGCGGGATATCATTCTGCTTGATGAGTGGGCGGCGGATCAGGACCCGCATTTCCGGCGCGAGTTTTACCAGCAGCTGCTGCCGCTGCTGCAGCAAATGGGGAAAACCGTTTTCGCCATTAGCCACGACGATCACTACTTCCAGCATGCCGACCGCCTGCTGGAGATGCGAAGCGGCCAGCTGACAGAGCTGACGGGAGAAGAGCGCGAGCTGGCTACCCGGGATGCGGTGGCCCGCACCGCCTGATTGATCGCGTCGCCGGCTCGCCGGCGGCGCGGTTGTTGATTTTTCCGCCGCCTGAACGCGGCGACGGTTATTTTTTCTCCCTCCCCGCGCTATGCTTATGGCTCCTGGCCTGCCACATGTTCTCAAAAGGATTGCCTGACCGATGTCCGTTTCGCATAAAAAAAGTGCCAGATTACGTGATGAAGAGCGTGCCCGCCTTATCTGGCTGCTGACCACCGATAAAGCCGTCACCTCGGCGCTGCTGGGAAAGCTGACACTTGCTGAACGCTATGACGACGGCACGCTGGCAGACGATCTGGCGGAGGTCGAGGTGCTGGTCTCTCACCTGCCGCCACCGGACCTTGCCGATGCCCTCGAAGCGCTGCCGTACGACGGGCGTAATGCGCTCTGGCAGCTGGTCAGCAACGATAAACGCGGCGAGGTGCTGCTCGAGGCATCGGAAAACGTCTGGGGCGATCTCATCGATAAGATGAGCGACCACGAGCTGCTCGACGCGCTGCAAACCCTGGATATCGACGAACAGGTCTATCTGGTTCAGCACCTGCCGCGTAACCTGACCGGTCGCTTACTGGCGACGATGCCGCCGGATAAGCGCGCGCGCGTCCGCCAGATTATGCGTTACGCCGACAATACCGTTGGGGCAATCATGGAGTTCGAAGTGATTGTCGTGCGTCCGGAAATGACGCTGGCGGCGGTACAGCGCTATCTGCGGCGGTTGGGCAAAATGCCGGCGAACACCGATAAGCTGTTTGTGACCACCCGCAATAAGCTTCTGCTGGGTGAGCTTCAGCTGCAAACGATTCTGCTCAATGCGGCGCAAAAACGGGTCGGCGACGTCATGGAAGGGGACCCGGTCACCTTCCAGCCGCACGAAGAGGCTGAAAAGGTGGCGCGTACCTTTGAACGTGACGACTTGATCAGCGCCGCGGTGATTGATGCAGAAGGCAAGCTGATGGGCCGTCTGACCATCGATGAGATTGTTGACGTCGTCTATGAAGAGACGGACAGCGATCTGCGCGGTATGGGCGGTCTGAGCAGCGAAGAGGATGTCTTTGCGCCGGTCAGCAAAGCGGTGAAGACCCGCTGGGCCTGGCTGGCGGTTAATCTGTGCACCGCCTTTATCGCCTCGCGGGTGATTGACGGGTTTGAACACACCATTTCACAGCTGGTGGCGCTTGCCTCGCTGATGCCGATCGTCGCCGGGATCGGCGGCAACACCGGCAATCAGACGATCACCATGATCGTGCGCGCTATGGCATTACAGCACATTCAGCCCGGCAGCTTTTCGTTTCTGATTCTGCGCGAGATGGGCGTCGCGCTGATTAACGGCCTGGTATGGGGCGGGATCATGGGGGCGATCACCTGGTGGTTGTATCAGGACCCGCAGCTGGGCGGCGTGATGACGCTGGCGATGATGCTGAATCTGCTGATGGCCGCGATGATGGGGGTGATTATTCCGATGGTGATGGTCAAGCTGGGGCGCGATCCGGCGGTCGGCTCCAGCGTGATGATCACCGCGATCACCGACACCGGCGGCTTCTTTATTTTTCTCGGTCTGGCGACGATATTTCTGATGTAAGCGCCGGCCTGCTGCGCAGCCGGCGAGGAATCAGCGCCATCACTGCCAGTCCGGCCACAACGCCAATGGCCAGATTGCTGGTTCCGACCGTCGCGCCGACGGTCGCCAGCATAACCAGCGTTTCCGGCCACGGATGGCGCGCCACTTCCGCCGGCCGAATGCTGTGCCAGCTGAAGGTTTTTGCCGCCACAATCACCATCACTCCGGCCAGCACCACCATCGGAATTTTAGCCATTACTTCACTCAGCGCGGTGACCAGCAGCAGCAGTACAAGGCCTGCCGCAACGGTTGAGACGCGGCTTCGGCCCTTGCCCATTTCGACGTTAACGATGGTCTGCCCGATCATGGCGCAGCCGGCGATACCGCCGTACAATCCGGCGAGAATATTGGCGATGCCCAGCCCGGTGCTCTCGCGCGCTTTGCTGGATGGCGTGTGGGTCAGATCATCCACGAGTTTAGCCGTCAGCAGCGACTCCAGCAGGCCAACGAAGGCGATACTCAACGCGCAGGGCCAGATAATGCTCAGCGTGTGCAGATCGAGCGGTACCCGCAGAGCGGTAAGTCCGGGCAGTCCACCGCTCATAGTGCCTTCATCACCGACGGTGGGCAGCAGCTGGCCGCTGGTGACGGTAAACAAGGTCAGCAGGATGATGGCGATCAGCGGCGAAGGGATGGCTTTGATATAGCGTGGCGCCCACAGCACAATCAGCAGCGTCAGCACGAACAGGCCGAGGATCAGCGGCCGTGTGCTCCAGAAATGTGGCAGCTGGGCAAAAAAGATCAGTATCCCCAGCGCATTCACAAATCCGGTCATCACCGATTGCGGAATAAATCGCATCAGTCGGGCCATACCGCACAACCCAAACAAAATTTGAATAATACCAGCCAAAATGACAGCGGGCAGGATATAGCCCACGCCGTGTTGATGCACCATAGGGCCAATGACCAGCGCCACCGACCCCGCCGCTGCGGTGACCATGGCCGGTCTACCGCCAAGCACCGACATCGCCAGACAGAGCACAACGGACGCAATCAGGCTGACTTTCGGGTCAACCCCGGCAATCACAGAAAAGGAGATAACCTCCGGAATCAGGGCCAGCGCGGTGAGTACGCCAGCCAGCGCTTCGCGGGTCAGTAGCGACGGCGAGCGTAATACATGGCGAAGCGCGCCGTTCGAAGAGGGTGGTGTGGGGTTGGTGGCCTGATGCATAAGCGTTTCGCTGGTAGATAAAAGCCGGAACCACGAGCCGGAGCTTGTGTGCGGTCTGTCACAAAACAGGGGATGATAGCGCGTGGACGTGACATATACCAGTACAAAATATGATTTAGCGTACACATTTATTAAACATTTTTATAACAGATCTCAAAACTCAACTTAAATTTTAAACAATATTTAATTTTTTGATCTTCGGTGTTACCTTGATTCTCGATAATCGTTTCACCTGCGCTAAATCCAAAAGCGAGTAAAGTAAGGCTCAAATCCGATGAAGAAAAAGATGGCCGTACCCAGCTCACCGGCTGTTGGTTCAAATACACCTCGGACCAACACCCGCCATGAGCAAGAGACGGATGTATTGTTGATTGGCGGCGGCATCATGAGCGCCACGTTGGGAACCTGGCTTCAGGAACTTGAGCCGGACTGGTCTATTACCATGGTCGAGCAGATGTCCAGCGTGGCTGAAGAGAGCTCGAACGGCTGGAACAATGCGGGTACCGGTCATGCGGCTTTGATGGAGCTGAACTACACGCCACAAACCGCCAGTGGGATTAATATCGACAAAGCGGTCGATATCAACGAATCCTTCCACATCTCCCGGCAATTTTGGGCTCACCAGGTGACACGCGGCATACTCAGTAAGCCGAAATCGTTTATTAACAGCGTGCCGCACATGAGCTTTGTGTGGGGCGAAGACAATGTGAATTTCCTGCGCGCGCGTTACGCGGCGCTCCAGCAGAGTGAGCTGTTCCGCGGGATTCGCTATTCTGAAGATCATCAGCAGATCAAAGAGTGGGCGCCGCTGGTGATGGAAGGGCGCGATCCGCAGCAAAAAGTGGCCGCGACCCGCACCGAAGTCGGGACCGACGTCAACTACGGGGAAATCACCCGCCAGCTGATTGCCGGACTGCAGACCCATGATAACTTCTCTTTGCAGCTTGGTACCGTTGTGCGTCGCTTTAAGCGCAACGCGGACAAGAGCTGGACAGTGACCCTGGCCGATGCCGATAATCGTCGCCAGAAGCGCGTTATTAAAGCCAAATTTATCTTTATTGGCGCCGGCGGCGCCGCGCTGACGCTGCTTCAGGAAACCGGTATTCCTCAGGCGAAAGAGTACGCGGGCTTCCCGGTGGGGGGACAGTTCCTGGTGTGCGAAAACCCGGAGGTGGTGAACCATCATCTGGCGAAAGTCTATGGCCAGGCCGAAGTGGGCGCGCCGCCGATGTCGGTTCCGCATATCGATACGCGGATTATCGATGGCAAGCGGGTGGTACTGTTTGGACCGTTCGCGACCTTCTCGACCCGCTTCCTGAAAAACGGTTCGCTGTGGGATCTGCTGGCATCAACCAACACCTCGAATATTCTGCCGATGCTCAATGTCGGTCTGGATAACTTCGATCTGGTGAAATATCTGATTAGCCAGGTGATGCAGAAAGATAACGATCGTCACGAGGCGCTGCGCGAATACTATCCGGAAGCGAATAAAGAGGACTGGCGCTTGTGGCAGGCCGGCCAGCGCGTACAGATTATCAAACGCAACGGTAAGAAGGGCGTACTGCGTCTGGGCACGGAAGTGGTCAGCGATGACGAAGGTACCGTTGCAGCGCTGCTGGGAGCTTCTCCGGGAGCATCGACGGCGGCGCCTATCATGCTACAGCTGATGGAGAAGGTCTTTAAAGAGAAGGTGCAGTCGGCCGCCTGGCAGGCGAAACTGAAAGAGATCGTTCCCTCCTACGGTCTGCGTCTGGATGGTAACCCGGCGGCGATTGAACAGGCGCTGGCGTGGACCAGTGAAGTACTGCAGCTGCATTACGAGCCGGTAGCGGTGGTTGATCAGGTCCCGCTGGCGGAGCTGAAGCCGCTCTCCGGTGACAAACCTATGGCGGATATTGCGCTGTAGAACGACATCCGGCGGCTGATGCCGCCGGATAGTGACAGTTTATCGCTTCGCGTTAGCGTACAACGGCATTGCCGATGGTTTCGTCTGCTTTCCAGATTCGGTATTTCACTTCGACGTTATCTGGGGTGTAGACCACGATGGGCAGCTTGCTGTTGTAGCGCAGCATGGCATCATCACCCAAGCCTGCCAGCACAAATTTACGCTCTTTTTTGCCGTCCGGGCAGGCCATCATGGTTGAAACCGGTCCGGTCACTTTATCAAAAACGTAGTAATCGTAACCCCAGCCTTCCAGCGTTTTGCTTTCCAGTTGACCGCCGAGGCGATGGCGGTTGCAGTCAACCTCAAGGGTCTGGCCGATCATCAGCTCGACTTTAAATGCGGATTCGTCCTGCTGCTGCGGCAGCTGAATCACCTGACGCTTCATGCCTTTTTCCGCCTTCGGATAGGGGGCGACCTTTTCCAGAGGCTGTTCAGCGGCCAGCGCGCTGGTGGAAACACAGGCAACGGCCAGCAGAGAAACAGCAAGCGTAGAGATTTTCTTCACGATTCATCATCCTTTGTTATCGATCTTTAACGGCAAAAGACTAGCACTCTTTTGCCTAATGGTAAGAATAATTTACCATTATTTTCATATATTGTGGTCTGATTGACTGGCTTTATTGGCTTGTTTGCAAGTATTCACTACCCAAATTCACTCTCTGAGCGAAAGATTCTTTGGGTATCCCTGACGGGATATTGCCGCCAACGGCAACCGGCAACCCGGCGTTAATAATTATCAGCAAGCGAAGACGTTTTCAGGTGCGATGATTCCAGTCCGACCGGCCAATACCCGCGAATAAGGGGCGCTATAACAGTAACAGAAGGGGAGACGGGGGAAGCGAAATGCTCCCCCCGATGCCTACTCATCGCGACTGACTTTTCCTTCCTCGATGAACTCTTCATCGATTTCGTCGGTGTTGCCCGCGTGCTCGCGCCCCGATAGCAGATTCCAGCAGGCAATAAACAGGGCGGCGATCAGCGGCCCGATGACAAAGCCATTAATCCCATAAATCTCCATGCCGCCGAGGGTGGCAATCAAAATCAGATAGTCCGGCATTTTGGTATCTTTGCCCACCAGCAGCGGGCGCAGAATATTATCCACCAGGCCTATCACAATCACGAAGAAGCCGACGATAAACGCCCCTTGCCATAGCTGATCGGTGGCAAACAGGAAGATGGCAGCCGGTACCCAGACTATGGCGGAACCGATCGCCGGAATCAGCGACAGAAACGCCATGATGGCGCCCCACAAAATGCTGCCGTCGAGGCCGGCGATAGAAAACGCGATGCCGCCAAGTATCCCCTGGGCGAGGGCGACGGCGGCGGTACCTTTTACGGTTGCCCGTGATACGGCGGCAAATTTAGCAAACAGATGCTGCTTAACGTAGTTAGACAGCGGCAGGGACTCAAGGATGAGCATGACCAGATAGGGGCCATCTTTGAGCAGGAAAAACAGCAGATACAGCATGATGCCGAAGCTAACGGTAAAGCCGAAAGTCCCTTTACCAATCAGGAACGCGCTGCCGGCCAGATATTGCCCGCCTTTCAGAGCGGCGTCAGAGAGCTGTTTCTGAATCTGCTCTGCGCTGTCAAGGTTATGTTCGGAGAGAAAGCTTCTGGCCCACTCAGGCAGATGGGCAAACAGATTGGCCACCACCACAGGAAACTGGGTGTCGTTATGCTGAAGCTGGGTGTAAACCAGGTTGAGCTCAATCGCCAGCGATGAAATGATGATCGCCAGCGGCGTGAAAACAATCAGGCAGATAATCACGACGGTCAACAACGAGGCCAGGCCATTGCGCTCCCCGAGGCGAGCACGCAACTTGTTCTTCACCGGGTTGAAGATGACCGACAGAATCGCGGCCCACAGTATGGCTGAATAATAGGGGGAAAGAACATTAAAAAAGGCGAGGCTGACCATCAGCAAAATCAGGATAAAAAATCCCTTCGTAAGTCCATTAACTCTCATATTAATTGTTCCGGTGTCAGGCAAGTACGACGAATAATAGAAGCTATTCTTCGATTTACAATCAGTAAGGTCGGAGTTTCTTCATCAGCAGTGCGGAAACGGGGATAGATTCGACCGCGGACCGCGACCGTGTCGGCGGGGTGATTCGGGCATTAAAAAACCCGCAGGCTCAGAGAGGATGCGGGTTCTTAAGGGGTTACCGGTTGTTAAGATAACTTACCGGTGAATGATTTGGTCGGCACGAGAGGATTTGAACCTCCGACCCCCGACACCCCATGACGGTGCGCTACCAGGCTGCGCTACGTGCCGACGTATGGAGGACAATATTACCCGTTCCCCGACCGAATGCAAGCCGGGGAACGGCTGATTGATTCATAATTAATCAATCAGTTAGCGATAAAGCGTTTTTCGTCAGTCAGGATCTGCAGCAGCAGGCTGAGCTGAGGTTTGCGGTTATCAATCTTTTTGCCGTCGCTGTTCCAGGTGCTGTAGGTGCCGTTGTGGTTCAGCACCACGGTCACCTCTGGCGACGTGACCGCCAGCGTATCGCCGTTGGCCGCCGTCACCCAGGCCCTACGACGCGCGGGGCTGAACAGGTCTTCACCCTGTGAGTATTCGTTGGCAGGCGTGGAGACGTGCAGCAGGCGTTGCATCAGCGTCGTCATCACATCTTTGTTGCTGGTCAGCGTCGCGATGTTCTGCGCCGGAATCCCTGGCCAGTGAATAACCAGCGGAACCTGCAGCTGCTCCCGGGACCAGTCAAACTTACCGCGCTGCGGATTCAACGGCATACCGTGCGCGGCGGTAATAATCACCACCGTATTATCCAGTTTTCCGGCATCGCTCAGGGCGCTCAGTACCCGGCTGATTTGGTTATCAACATCTCCCGCCGCACGGCTGTAGCGACGCGCGAAGTTTTGCTGCTGACTGTTATCCAGCGTGGTGCCGTTCAGCGAAATCCATGAGAACCAGCGGTTTTCATCCTGCGCATAGCGATTGAGCCAGCCAATCCACTGGTCCGCCGTTTGCTCATCGCTTTGCGTTTTCTCATTTGGCAGCGAGAAATCGGACAGCAGCGCCTGGCGATAGAGCGGACTGCTGAAACCATCGGAGGAGAACAGCCCCAGCTGATATCCCTGCTGGTTAAAGGCCGTAATCAACGCGGCCGGGATGCGGGCTGACAGGACGCCATCCATATAGCCCGGCGAAATCCCGTAGAACAGGCCAAACATCCCGCTATCGGTGGTATTGCCGGAGCTCATATGCTGGGTAAAGTTGACGTTCTCTTGCGCGAAACGGGCCAGTTCCGGCATATTTTTCTCAAACCGCGAATAGTTCAGGTTATCGACGGTAATGAGCAGAACGTTGTAGCCAGCCCCCAGATCGCGATAGCGCAGGGTGCTCAGCGGATACTCAACGGAGACGGCTTCCGGCGCCCCCTGTTCTACCAGACGACGCTGGTAATCCTGGGCGTCGAGCAGGCCATGTTTCTCAAGGAAACGGCGGGCCGTCATCGGATAGGAGAGCGGCAGATTCGCCCGTTGCATGGTGATCGGGCGATAAAAATTTGCATCCGCCCAGATATAAATCAGGTGGCTGCTGATAAAAGAGAGAAAGAAAAACCAGGCGACAGGCCGGGCGTAGTGGCGGCGACGCGTCAGGCTACGCAGCTTCTGCCAGCTCCAGGTCGCAAACAGCATTTCCAGCAGGAAGATAATCGGCACGCTGATAAACATCAGCTGCCAGTCGCGCGCCATCTCATTCTGGTCAGGGTTGATGACCAGTTCCCAGACAATAGGGTTAAGATGCAGGTGGAAACGGGTAAAGACTTCGCTATCGATCAGCAGGAGCGTCATGCCCGCGGTCGCCAGAATGACCGACAGGAAGCGCATCAATCGCTGCGATACGACGATAAAGGTCAGCGGGAAGAGAATCAGGACATAGCTGGTAAATACCAGAAAACTGAAGTGACCCACGAGGCTGACATACGAGAAAATACGTCCGCCCAGAGTCGTGGGCCAGTCGGCGACAAAAAGATAGCGGCTGCCGAGCACCATGGCCAACAACATGTTGAACAGGGCGAACCAGTGCCCCCAGCTGACCATCTGGGAGATTTTTTCTCGGTAGGGCTGACGAAGAGTCACCATATACAGTTGTTGGTTATCCTTAGTGCGCCGGATCGTCGTTGATTGAAGACTGCAGAGCCTGGGCAAAAGAACGGGCGATAGCCTGACGCTGCGCCGGCGCGACGCTACTATTGATCAGGTTAGTCACCATATTGCCTAGCACCATCAGTGAAAGGTCAACGGGGGCTTTGTGTGTTTCCAGCACGTTGGTCAGCTCGCTAAGCAGCTGTTCGACGTGTTCATCACTATAGCGGGATAATTGCGGCATAAACTCAAAATCTGTTTGTTCGTGAAAGGGCAACATATTACCGTAGCAGCAGCTTTTTTTCCGCATTTTTTCGCCACGGCGCAAAAGCGCGCACGATCGCGAGTCTCTGGTCGTCGAAGAGTCACGCGGCGGTTGCGTCGCCGTCCCGGCGGTGGTTGAATACCGGCCGGTCTAAAAGGAGAGTTTAACATGAGTCTGGATATCGACCAGATTGCCCTGCATCAGTTAATTAAACGTGATGAACAAAACCTCGAACTGGTGCTGCGCGATTCCTTACTGGAGCCGAATGCGACGGTCGTGGAAATGATGGCCGAGCTGCATCGTGTCTACAGCGCTAAAAACAAGGCCTACGGTCTGTTTAACGAAGAGAGCGAGCTGGCGCAGGCCCTTCGCCTGCAGCGCCAGGGCGAAGAAGAATTTCTCCCGTTCAGCCGGGCGGCAACCGGCCGTCTGCGTGATGAACTGGCGAAATATCCTTTCGCAGAAGGCGGTATCGTTCTGTTCTGTCAGTATCGTTATCTGGCGGTTGAGTATCTGCTGGTGGCGGTGCTGAACAACCTGAGCAGTATGCGCGTTAATGAAGATCTGGATATCAGCTCAACCCACTATCTGGATATCAATCATGCCGATATTGTGGCGCGCATTGACTTAACTGAATGGGAAACCAATCCGGAGTCGACCCGCTACCTGACCTTCCTCAAAGGCCGGGTCGGGCGTAAAGTGGCCGATTTCTTTATGGACTTCCTCGGCGCCAGCGAAGGGCTGAATGCCAAAGCGCAGAACCGCGGCCTGCTCCAGGCGGTCGATGATTTCGCCTCCGATGCTCAGCTCGATAAGTCCGAACGGCAGAACGTTCGTCAGCAGGTATATGCTTATTGCAACGAGCAGCTGCAGGCGGGAGAAGAGATTGAACTGGAATCTTTATCCAAAGAGCTGGCCGGCGTCAGCGAGAAGAGCTTCCAGCAATTTACCGCTGAACAGGGGTATGAGCTGGAAGAGAGCTTCCCGGCGGATCGCAGCACGCTGCGTCAGTTAACCAAGTTTGCCGGCAGCGGCGGCGGGTTAACGATCAACTTTGATGCCATGCTGCTGGGCGAGCGGGTCTTCTGGGATCCGGCAACGGATACGCTGACCATCAAAGGCACGCCGCCTAACCTGCGCGATCAGCTGCAGCGTCGGACTTCCGGCGGTAGCTGATTCTCCGCCAGCCCCGGTGAAGGCCGGGGCTGGCGGCCCGCGGCGTTGTTACTCAGCGTCGGCGCGGATCGTCTCGATCCCGTGCTGAGTCAGCTTCGCCTGCAGGGCCTCATCCAGCAAACCATCGATAATCAGGGTACTGGCAAGGCTTAGCTCGCCGATGGCAAACGCCGATGCCGAGTTCAGTTTTTCCTGCGACGCCATCACAATGGTTTCCGCTGCCCGCGCGGCGAGTGCCCGCTTGATAGCCGCCTCTTCATAATCGCCGGTAGTGAAACCCGCGCGGTCATGCACCCCGGTAACGCCCATAAAAAACAGATCGGCATTGATCCGCGCAATACCTTCCAGCGCGCTGGCGCCGACGGTGACCACCGAATGTTTAAACAGCCGCCCGCCGATCAGAATGACCTCAATCAACGGTCGTTCCACCAGCGCGACGGCAATACCTGGGCTGTGGGTTACGACGGTACAGGCCAAATCAGCCGGCAGACAGCGGACCATTTCTTCTGTCGTGGTCCCGCCATCGATAATCACCACCTGCCCCGGCTGGATCAGCGCCGCCGCCCGGCGGGCAATGGCCTGCTTTGAAGCGATTTGCACGTTTTTTCTTGTTTCGATCGGCGCGATGGCCGCCGAAACCGGCAGCGCGCCGCCGTGGACCCGCTGCAGCTTGCCTTCCCCCGCCAGCTCGCGTAAATCCCGGCGGATAGAGTCTTCAGAGACGTTAAACCGCTGACTAAGCTCGCCGGACATCACCTGTTTTTCGACGGCGAGAATCTGCAGTATTTGCTGTTTTCGTTGGCTGGCAAACATATTCCTCCCTTCATGTTTGATCTTGTTTGTGCGTTATTTTGCATGTTATCGTGGCCGCTGTCATCTCATCAGGAGAAAAATATGTCCAGGGATACCTCCCGCGTTCGCCACGTGCGTGAAACGCTGCTGTCCGACAACTGGTATACGTTAAAAAAATACACTTTTGAATTGCTGCGCCGGGATGGCCGTTGGCAGGAACAGAGCCGTGAGGCCTACGATCGCGGCAACGGCGCGGTGATTCTGCTCTATAACCGGGTAAAGCAAACCGTTGTACTTATACGCCAGTTTCGTTTTCCGGTGTGGATTAATGGTCATGATGGTTTTTTGATCGAGGCGGCTGCCGGGCTGCTGGATAATGCGTCGCCGGAAGAGCGCATTATCGCCGAGGCGGAAGAAGAGACCGGCTTCCGCGTCACCGGCATTGAACCGGTTTTTACCGCCTACATGAGTCCGGGGTCGGTCACCGAAAAGCTCTATTTTTTCATTGCCGAATATTCGGCGGACGATCGCCGCGGCGAAGGCGGCGGGCTGGCGGCGGAAGGGGAGGATATCGAAGTGCTGGAGTGGCCACTGGCCCGGGCGTTACAAGCGATACGCGAGGGGGAAATTGTGGATGCCAAAACCATTATGCTACTGCAACACCTGGCTCTCACGATTTCGTCGCGCCTTGCCCCGGATGAAACAAGGCGCGATAACCCTTAGTGCAGTTTGCGGGCGATAGCGCTGTACATCAGCGCGGCTTCCAGCGGTTGGGCGTTAAACGAAGGTTCGGCCTGCGGCCAGGTTGACCACTGTACGATCACCAGATGTTCCGCGCGGTTGACCATAATCACCTGGCCGTAGATACCCAGCGCCCACAGCGAACCTTTCAGGCCCTGGCGGGCGCTGGGGTCGACATGCTGTGCGTTGGCCGGAATCGCGTTATTCCACCATTGATAGCCGTAAATGCCCTCCGGGTGTGCCGGGGAGACTGATTTCTGCGCCTGGGTCCAGGCGGAGGATTGGTCAAACCAGCCTTCAGGCACCAGCCGTTGGCCATCGGCCAGACGTCCATCCCGGGCGACAAACTCGCCGAAACGACCCCAGTCTTCCAGCGTAGCGTTAAAGCCGTGCGCCCCGACGTCATGCTTGCCCTGCTGATAAGCGTGCCAGACGCCGTCATGTGCCATTCCGGCGGGTTGCCACAGGGCCTGCTCCAGCCATGCGGCAAGCGGCATTCCGGTGGCCCGCTCCAGAACATCACCCAATAGCCAGGCGCCCCCTGACGAGTAGGACCACTGCTCGCCGGCGGGATGCGTGCGCTTCAGGGAGGCCACGATCTTGCGCACGCACGCGTAGGCACCTGGATGGGCTTCACACTGAGTCAGGCGGGCGAAATGGGATTGCGGGTTGGTGTAATCTTCATTCCACTCGACGCCGGAGGTGTGCTGAATCAGCTGTTTAAGGGTGACATCGTCCCAGGCGCTGCCTTTCAGGTCGGGCTCGTAATCGGTGATCCGATCATTAAGCGAATGGATTTTACCTTGCTGAATCGCTATACCGACCAGGGTGGAGACCACCGCTTTACCTACCGAGCGGGAGGTCCACAGCGTGGTGTCGGTATTGCCTGCGCCGAGATATTTGTAGGCAATCTTACCCTCTTTGAGTACCAGAAAACCGGTGACGTTCTGGCGCTTCAGGTAATCCTGCAGGTTCCATGTCTGGCCGTTTACCGTATAGCTGACGTCGGTCAGCGGCTTATCTGACGGCAACAGCGGCGTGGCGTTACCGTGATGGAAGATATCGCCGGCATAGTTACGGTAGTCGTTGCGAAAACCGATAACCCGGGCGGACCGATCCCAGTTGAGCATATCTTTTGTTGCAGGCAGAACGGGATCAAAAGGTGTCGGGCAGACATCCAGCATGACTCCGCCGCAGGCCTGCGGTGACGGGGCCTGCGCCATGCTGACGGTAGGGCAAAGCGCGAACAGCAACGCCAGGGCCAGCGGTGTGGTTTTTTTTATCTTTGTCATCAGAGATTCCTTATTAGCCATAACAACCAGGCCTGCAGTATATAAATCGCCTTCGGCAGGCTAAAATCAGCCGATGGGGGATTTTCCCCCAAAGGAAACCACAGGATGAAAACGCTGCATTACTCATTTGCCCAGATTGAGGCTTTTGCCACCATCGCGGAAACCGGGAGTCTTTCGCGGGCGGCGATTCGGCTCGGAAAAGACCGCACCACGCTGCGCGATCTGCTGGATTACCTGGAAGATGCGCTGGGATATGCGCTGTTCCTGCGCGAAGGGCGAAGCCTGGCGTTAACCGCCGAAGGGGAACAACTTTTTCGCCAGGCGCATTTATTGCTGCGCCAGGCCCAGGCCTTTGAGTCGTTTGCGCAGACGCTACCGCGCACCGCGGGGCAGGGGCTGCGGGTGGTGTACGATCCGTTTGTACCGCGATCCTTTCTCTGCGCACTGGCAGATCGCCTTGCCCGACGTCAGCTGCGAATGAGCTGCTGGAGCGCATCGCGCCGCGAGGCGGAGCAGGCGCTGGCCGACGGGCAGGCCGATCTGGCTATTTGCCAGGCCAATAACCGGACTCTCGGCAGCGAAATGGAGTGGCGCGCGTTGGGAACCGTCGATCTGCGCTTTTATGCGGCCGAGCGACTGTTTGCGGACTGCGCGCGTCCGTTGACTCTGCTCAATCTGTCGTTGGTCCCGCAGCTGGTGATGCATCGCCGCGCAGACGAGCAAATTGCCCGCCGGGTGCAAATTTCGGGACATACGCTGTACATGAATGAAAAAGCGTTATTGCGCCATGCGCTGCAGCAGGGGCAGGGGTGGGGATTCTTACCTGACCATTTTCAGGCGGCCGGCTGGGAAGGCGTGGAGGAGATCGATACCGAAGTCGGTACCCAGGGGCTGAATGTCACGATGGTGATGCTGTGGCAGCCGGGAATGAACAAGCATCCGACGCTGGGAGAGGTGGTTGATTTTGCGCCTTTGCTATGGAAACAAGACGCATAACAAAACGCCCCGGACCTTGCGGGCCGGGGCGTTTGCCACTCAACTTGCTATCGCGATTAAGCACGAACGAAGTCGATGTGAGTCAGTTTTGGCTTGAACGCGTGACGCTGAACAGCCTGAACTTTTACTTTTTCTTCTTTGCCATCGATAACGATGGTCAGAACTTCACCGTAGAACTCAGCTTTGCTCTGAATGTTCCACAGTTTGTCCTGGTCCAGCTCGATTGCTACCGGAGTAGCTTCACCGCCATAAATGATGGCCGGGAATTTGTTAGCTGCACGCAGGCGGCGGCTCGCACCCTTACCCTGCTCTTTACGTACTTCTGCGTTGATAGTAAACATTGATGTCTCTCTATATTTAAATCCTGCTACAGGCGACCCAGCAGCAGGCAGATGATCTGCTTTGCGAATGCAAAAGCGGGCGGCATTATATCCACCTATGGCGTTGACGGCAATGAAAACCTCAGGCGCGGCGGTGATTAACGCAGTTCATTTGCCCGGCGGAAGCGGCCTTGATAGTCGAAGACTTTTTCCCTGACCTGCCAGTACTGGCCCTTCATGCGCGCGACGACAAAGTCCGGATGCCGCAACAGCGGCTGCTGGGCAACAATGTCGGCAGGGGTTATCCAGCGCAGCGGCACGCCCGGCGTGCGGGTATGGGGACGGATAAACAGCTGCTCAAACGCGGTACGCTGGGCCGGCGTCTGCAGGCGGAAGCGCTCGCTGACATCGGCGCCGTCCTCATCGTAATAGGTGATTTTCAGCCACGGACCTTTATCGTCGCCACCGTGCTGCAGGTCCATGCCGCTGCAGCGCAGCACCAGCGCGTCTTTGAGCTTCAGCGCGGCCTTCAGCATATCGTCCGGGTCGACCAGAATTGTGTCACACTCGCGGCAGCGGCGGGCGGCAATATCATTTTCCGCATTGCACTGCGGACAGTTTTTGAAGCGAAAACGAAAATCGCACTGTTCACGATGACCGTCGTCATCTTCAAACCAGCCCTGGCAGCGGCGGCCAAAGTGTTCAATCAGCGTACCGTCGGCGGTGGTCTTTCCCCAGAAGGTATTGGCAAAGCCGCAGGCCGGGCAGAATACCTGTACGGGGACGTTATCGCTCTTGCCCTTCGGCGAACCCACCTCCGGCGCGTAGAGATCGTGAGGATTTCCGGCATAGTCGAGAATCAGGCAGTCGGTTTTCCCCGGTGCCAGGCGCAGGCCGCGGCCGACAATTTGCTGATAAAGGCTGACCGACTCCGTGGGGCGCAGGATGGCGATCAGATCGACATGCGGGGCATCAAATCCGGTGGTGAGCACCGCCACGTTCACCAGATAACGATACTGCTGCGCTTTAAATGCTTCGATGATGCGATCGCGCTGCGGGCCGGGCGTTTCACCGGTAATCAGCTCCGCCTCGCCGGCGGGCAGCAGGCCGGTAATTTCCCGCGCGTGTTCTACCGTGGAGGCGAAAATCATCACGCCCTTACGCGTGCGGGCGAATTCGACGATCTGGCTGACGATATGCGGCGTAATGCGCCGCTGCTTTTTTAGCTCAAGGTTCAGGTCCGCTTCGCTAAACAGACCGTTGCTCTGCGGCTGAAGGCGGCTGAAATCGTACTGCACGACCGGCATATCCAGCCGTTCCGGAGGCGTCAGATACCCGTGCTTGATCATATAGCGCAGCGGCAGTTCGTAAATACAGTCGCGGAACAACGCCTTCTCATCACCGCGAACCATGCCGTGATAATGAAACTGGTAGATCCAGCCCTTGCCGAGGCGGAACGGCGTGGCGGTTAACCCGAGCAGGCGCAGCTGCGGGTTGACCTGCTGCAAATGGCTGATAATTTGCTGGTACTGGCTGTCATCATCGTCGCTGATGCGGTGGCATTCATCGACAATCAGCAGTGAAAACTCGGCCTGGAACTGTTCAAGGTTACGGGCTACCGATTGCACGCTGCCGAAGACCACCTTGCCGTGGCTCTCTTTACGCTTCAGCCCGGCGGCAAAAATATCCGCCTCCAGCCCAAGCGCACAATACTTGGCGTGGTTTTGCGCGACCAGCTCCTTGACGTGCGCCAGCACCAGAACGCGGCCGCGCGCCAGGCGTGCCAGCTCGGCGATGACCAGGCTTTTACCCGCGCCGGTTGGCAGGACGATTGCGGCAGGCTCATGATGGCGACGAAACCAGGCGAGCGTGGCGTCGACGGCCTCTTTTTGGTAGGGACGTAATGTAAAAGTCATGGCTATACTGGCGTTAATTAACTCGCAAATAGTATGCCACGAATCTTTTCCCTTGAGTGGCGTTAAGAGCCCGTTATACTAGCCAGCGAACTTCTTCTTTTTCGGGCGTTTGCCCGCTCCAGCATTATTACAGGCTAAAAAAATCTCATGCGACTTGATAAGTTTATCGCTCAGCAACTTGGCGTCAGTCGGGCTATTGCCGGGCGTGAAATCCGCAGCAGCCGCGTTCTCGTAGACGGCGAAATCGTCAAAGATGCGTCGTTTAAGCTCCAGCCGGAGCACGACGTGGAGTATGACGGCAATACGCTGACCCAGCAGAACGGCCCGCGCTACTTTATGCTCAACAAGCCGCAGGGGTACGTCTGCTCCACGGACGATCCGGATCATCCAACGATTCTCTATTTCCTGGATGTCCCGGTCGCGCATAAGCTGCACGCCGCAGGTCGACTGGATATCGACACCACCGGACTGGTGCTGATGACCGATGACGGGCAGTGGTCGCACCGCATCACTTCTCCGCGCCATCACTGCGAGAAAACTTATCTGGTGACTCTGGAAAACCCGGTGGATGAGCAAACGGCGGAACAGTTTGCTAAAGGCGTTCAGCTGCACAATGAAAAGGATCTGACGAAACCTGCGCGTCTGGAAGTGCTGACGCCAACGGAAGTTCGCTTAACGATAAGCGAAGGGCGCTACCATCAGGTGAAACGCATGTTCGCGGCGGTGGGTAACCACGTCGTCGGCCTGCATCGTGAACGTATTGGCGACATTATGCTGGATGAGTCTCTGGAGCCTGGCGAGTATCGCCCGCTGACGGAAGACGAGATCGCCAGCGTTGGCCTCCAGCATGCACGGAGTAAAACGTGACGGCAAAGCAGAATTCTTCACTGGGGATTGTGTTTATTCTTGGCCTGCTGGCCATGTTGATGCCACTGTCGATTGATATGTATCTCCCGGCGCTGCCGGTGATTTCGGCGCAGTTTAATGTGCCGGACGGCAGTGCGCAGATGACGCTCAGTACCTATATTCTGGGCTTTGCTTTCGGTCAGCTGCTGTATGGCCCGATGGCGGACAGCATCGGCCGTAAGCCGGTGATCCTCGGAGGAACGCTGATTTTTGCGGCGGCTGCGGTGGCCTGCGCGCTGTCGCAGACTATCGACATGCTGATTACCATGCGTTTCTTCCACGGTCTGGCGGCCGCGGCGGCGAGCGTGGTCATCAACGCCCTGATGCGCGATATCTATCCGAAAGAAGAGTTTTCGCGGATGATGTCGTTTGTCATGCTGGTCACCACTATCGCGCCGCTGGTTGCGCCGATGGTGGGGGGCGCCGTGCTGGTGTGGTTCAGCTGGCACGCGATCTTCTGGATTCTTGCGCTGGCGGCGCTGCTGGCCTCCGCGATGATCGCTTTTTTCATCAGCGAAACGCTGCCGGTTGAACGGCGGCAAAAATTTAGCCTGCGTACCACGCTGGGCAACTTTGCGACGTTGTTCCGTCATAAGCGGGTGTTGAGCTATATGCTGGCGAGCGGCTTCAGCTTTGCCGGGATGTTCTCCTTCCTGAGCGCCGGGCCGTTTGTCTACATCAATATCAACCACGTTTCGCCACAGCACTTTGGTTACTATTTTGCGCTGAATATTGTCTTCTTGTTCATCATGACCATCATTAACAGCCGCTTTGTCCGACGGGTCGGGGCGCTGAATATGTTCCGCGCCGGGCTGTGGATTCAGTTTGTGATGGCGGTATGGATGGTGGTCTGCGCGCTGCTGGATGTCGGATTCTGGGCGCTGGTGGTCGGCGTTGCGGCGTTTGTTGGCTGCGTTTCAATGGTCTCCTCCAATGCGATGGCGGTCATTCTCGACGAGTTTCCGCATATGGCGGGTACCGCCTCATCGCTGGCGGGGACCTTCCGCTTTGGCATCGGGGCGATTATTGGCGCACTGCTCTCCATGGCCACCTTTACTACCGCCTGGCCGATGCTGATTTCGATCGCCTTTTGTGCCAGCAGCTCCATCCTTTTTTATCTCTACGCCAGCCGGCGGCGCAAAAACGCGCACTAAAATACCTTCCACAAGGGGCGATTTCCGCCCCTTTTTTGATGCACATCAACCGCGATGGGCTTCCCGGTTCTGTAATTTGTTTCTTTTATGTAAAATCAATTAGTGTAAAAAGTCGCATTGTTGCGATAAAAAAGTTGTTTTGGATCACAGAAACGGGTACATATAGCCCCGATCTGTTTCCGCAGAGAAACTATAAAGTTCTGGATTATAAGTCGTTAACCCTGGCGTGACGCGGGTGTAAACGTTTTCTATGCTGATGCAGGACTATTTGTCAACGATGTGTTAATATTGATGTAAATTTATTGTGAAGCATTTTGCTTCCGGGGAAACTAAGTGAATACACAGCAACTCTCTATCGTACACCGTCTGCCGCAGAGCTATCGCTGGCTGGCCGGTTTTGCGGGTTCAAGAGTTGAACCGATTCCGCAAAACGGCGCCGAAAGTGAAAACAGCCTCGTTGCGCTGAAGCTACTCAGCCCGGACGGGGAGAAAGCGTGGCCGGTGATGCATAAGCTCAGCCAGGCCCTCAGCGACATCGAAGTCGATTGCTCCATCGTTGAGTGTGAAGGGGAGCCGTGCCTGTTTGTCAATTTACAGGACGAGTTTGCGGCAACCTGTCGACTGAAAAATTTCGGCGTGGCGATTGCCGAACCGTTCTCAGGCCACAACCCATTCTGACCGTCAGCTCAGCGCCAGAAGCTGGCGGGTATATTCCTGCTGCGGAGCGGTAAAAACGCGTTCGCACTCTCCCTGCTCGACGACTTCTCCCTGCCGTAACACCATCACCTGATGACACAACGTCCGCACTACGCGTAAATCATGGCTGATAAAAATATAGGCCAGCCGATGTTTTTGCTGTAACGCTTTCAGCAACGCCAGAATTTGCGCCTGGACAGTCTTGTCCAGCGACGACGTGGGCTCATCCAGCACGATAAGCTGAGGCTTCACAATCAGCGCCCGGGCAATCGCAATACGTTGACGCTGGCCGCCGGAAAACTCAGCCGGATAGCGATGCCGCGTTTGCGGATCGAGCCCCACCTCTTGCATCACCTGTATCACCGCGTGTTCACGCGCGGCCGGCGTTAACCCTGGGCGGTGGACGCGCAGACCCTCTTCAATAATCTGTAGCACGTTCAACCGGGGATTCAGCGACGAGTTGGGATCCTGGAAAACTATCTGCATCTGGCGGCGCAGCGGCAGCATTTGCCGGCGGCTACGTCCCTGCAGCGCTTGCCCCTCAAAGGCGATCGTCCCTTCCGAGGCAATCAGGCGCAGCAGGGCCAGCCCGGTAGTGCTTTTCCCCGATCCCGACTCGCCCACCAGGCCCAGGGTTTCCCCGGCGCGCAGCTGGAAGTTCAGCGCGTTGACCACCCGGTTATGATCCACCACCCGGCGGAGGAGCCCTTTGCGCACCGGGAAGGCGACGCTCAGATCGACGGCCTTCAGCAGCAGCGGCGCATCGGCGGCCAGCGGTACCGGACTGCCGGAGGGTTCGCTGTCCAGCAGGCGACGGGTATAAGGATGTTCGGGGGCGGCAAAAAGCGCCCGACAGGCCTTTTGTTCGACGCAGCGGCCGTTTTGCATCACCGCCACGCGGTCAGCGAGCCGGCGAACAATGCTTAAGTTATGGGTAATAAACAGCAGTCCCATATTCAGTTCATTTTTCAGCTCGCGTAACAGCTGCAGGATTTGCGCTTGTACGGTCACGTCGAGGGCGGTCGTGGGTTCGTCGGCAATCAGCAGTTCTGGACGGGTGAGCAGCGCCATGGCAATCATGATCCGCTGGCGTTCGCCGCCGGAAAACTGATGCGGGTAGTCCGCCAGTCGGCGTACGGCATGACGGATACCGACTCGTTCCAGGCAGTTAAGGATCTCGCCACGCGCGGCCTCTTTACGCATACCGCGATGCAAAGACAGGACTTCATACAGCTGTTTTTCCAGCGTATGCAGGGGATTGAGCGACACCATTGGTTCCTGAAAAATCATCGCGATACGGTTCCCGCGCACCTTACTTAGCGTGCGCTCATCGGCATGGAGCAGCGACTGACCGTGAAAGCGAATGTCTCCGCCGGGGTAGCAGACCGGCGGAGAGGGAAGCAGGCGCAGCACCGAGAGCGCGGAGACGCTTTTACCGGAGCCGGATTCTCCCACCAGCGCCAGGGTTTCCCCGGCGCCAATATCCAGGGAGAGCTCGCTGACGACGGTCTGCATTTTCCCCTGCTGGCGGAAGGCGATGGAGAGGTTGTCTATCTCTAACAAAGGCTGCGTCATGTTATACCGCCTTACCGGGGTCGAAGGCGTCGCGGACGGCTTCACCAATGAAAATTAACAGCGATAACAGCACCGCGACCGACAGGAAGGCGGCGATGCCCAGCCACGGCGCCTGCAGATTGTTTTTCCCCTGCAGCAGCAGCTCCCCCAGAGAGGGCGAACCTAACGGCAGGCCGAAGCCGAGAAAATCGAGTGAAGTCAGGGTGGTGATTGAACTGCACAGAATAAACGGCAAGAAGGTCAGGGTCGCGACCATGGCGTTAGGCAGCATGTGGCGGAAAATAATATGGCGATCGCTGACCCCCAGCGCCTGCGCCGCGCGAATATAGTCATAGTTACGGGTGCGCAGGAATTCCGCCCGCACGACGCCGACCAGCGCCATCCAGCCGAACAGTACCGTAATGGCCAGCAGCCACCAGAAGCCCGGCTGGACGACACTTGAGAGCAAAATAATCAGGAACAGGGTTGGCATGCCTGACCACACCTCGATAAATCGCTGGCCCCACAGGTCAATCTTGCCACCGTAGTATCCCTGAATCGCACCCGCCAGTACCCCCAGCACGCTGGAGAAAAAGGTCAGCAGCAGGCCGAACAGAATCGATATTCGCGTGCCGTATAAAATACGAGCCAGCACATCGCCGCCGTTGGCATCGGTACCCAGCCAGTTTCTCGTCGAGGGAGGGGAAGGGAAGGGCGTCTGGGTGGCGAAGTCGATAGTGGTGGCACCAAATCGGATCGGCGCCCACAGTACCCAGCCGTTATCATCCAGCTGCTTTTGCAGCCACGGATCCTGGTAGTCGGCGGCGGTAGCAAACGGGCCGCCAAAGGTCGTCTCGCTATAATTTTTCAATGCCGGAACGTACAGGCTGCCGCGATACTGCACCAGCAGCGGGCGGTCGTTGGCAATCAGCTCGGCGCCCAGGCTGCACAGGAAAAGAAGCATAAACAGCCACAGCGACAGATAGCCGCGGCGATTGTGACGAAAACGTGCCCAGCGGGCCTGATTAACGGGACTCAGGAAAGACATCAGCGGCCCTCAAAATCAATACGCGGATCGACCAGCGTGTAGCAGATATCGCTGACAATATTCAGCAGCAGGCCTATCAGCGTAAAAATATACAACGTACCGAACATCACCGGGTAATCACGGGAAACGGTCGCCTCATAGCCCAGCAGTCCCAGGCCGTTGAGGGAAAACATCACCTCAATCAGCAGGGAACCGGTGAAAAACATGCTGATAAACATCGCCGGGAAACCGGCGATCACCAGCAGCATGGCATTGCGAAAAACATGGCCCCATAAAATTTGCTTTTCGCCTACCCCTTTGGCGCGAGCGGTCACGACATACTGCTTGCGGATCTCATCAAGAAAGCTGTTCTTGGTCAGCATGGTGAGCGCCGCAAAGCCGCCGATGACCGTCGCCAGCACCGGCAGCGTAATATGCCAGAGATAGTCGAGAACCTTCTGATACCACGTCAGGCTATCGAAATTAGCGGACACCAGCCCGCGCAGCGGAAACAGATCCAGATAGCTGCCCCCCGCGAAGAGCACGATCAGGATAATGGCGAACAGAAAGGCCGGGATGGCGTAGCCAATAATGATCAGCGTACTGCTCCAGATATCAAACTGGCTGCCGTTATGGACGGCTTTGCGGATGCCGAGCGGAATCGAGACCAGATAGATAATCAGCGTACTCCACAGCCCCAGGGTGATGGAGACCGGCATGCTGTTTTTGATCAGCTGCAAGACCGACGCGCTGCGAAAAAGGCTGTCGCCAAAATCGAAGCGCAGATAGTCGCCGAGCATTTTCAGGTAGCGTTCGTGCAGCGGTTTATCAAAGCCGTAGCGGTGGGTGATTTCGGCAATCACTTCCGGATCGAGCCCGCGGCCGCCGCGATAATGACCTTCGCTGATGTTGCCGACGCCGGTCCGGGCATGGCTGGCGGCCATACCGCTTTCTCCGGCGCCCGGTAAGCCGCCGCGGTTGCCAAACTCAATGGCGGCGATGGCCTGATCGACCGGGCCACCCGGGGCTATCTGGACAATGAAAAAGTTGATCGTAATGATCGCCCACAGCGTGGGGATTATCAGCAACAGCCGGCGGATCAGGTATGCGCCCATCGTTATTCCTTACCGTTTGTCCGCGGGCAGTTTTGCCGCTTTGTTCACGTCATACCACCAGGTGTCAAACCCGGATGAATAAACGGGACGGGTCTGCGGGAAGGAGAATTTATCCCAGTACGCCGTCCTGTCCTGCGCCATATACCACATTGGCAGCATGTAATAGTTCCAGGTCAGCACCCGGTCCAGCGCGCGACCCAGGGGCAGGAGCTTTTGCTTATTACCCTGCCAGCGGATGATCTGCGCAATCAGTTTGTCTACCACCGGACTCTGAACCCCGGGCGCATTGTAGCTGGAGTGAATATATGACGAATCCCAGGAGATTTGCAGGTCGGTTCCGGGCCAGGGCGTCGCGCGCCAGACGATGGGCATCATATCGTAGTCACGACTGCGTCTGCGGTTACTGTACTGCGAATTATCGACCTGGCGAATATCCATCGTAATACCGAGGCGCTGGAGATTATGCTGAAACGGCAGCACCCAGCGATCGTTGCCCCCGGAAGGCAGCAGCAGTTCAAAGCGCAGCGGCTTACCGGTGACGGCGTTGATCCGGCGCTGGTTTTTCAGCACCCAGCCCGCCTGCTTAAGCAACGCATCGGCCTGCAGCAGATTGGTGCGATCGAACCCATCGCCGCGGGATCGCGGCGGCTGATAGACGGAGGTGAAGACCTCCGGCGGCAGATCGGCTTTCATTGGCATCAGCAGAGCGAGCTCTTCGGCATCGGGCGCCTGACGCGCCGCATACTCCGTATTCTGAAAGTAGCTGCTGGCCCGGCTGTAGGCGCCATAAAACAGCGCCTTGTTCATCCACTCGAAATCGAAGGCGAGGGTGATGGCTTCCCGGACCTGGCGGTCGTTGAACACCGGGCGCTGGATATTGAATGCCAGCCATTGGGTATCCTGTGCCGAGGTATTCGGGTACTCATCTTTAACGATATAGCCGTGGGTAAAATTGCGTCCGACATAACGGGTCGACCAGTTTTTGGCCATCGTCTCTGCTCGCCGGTCGACGGCGCCGGCCTTAAAGGCTTCAAAGGCGACATTATCATCGAGGTAGTAGTCGTAGCGTAGCGTGTCGAAGTTCCAGCGCCCGCGGTTCACCGGCAGGTCGGCCGCCCAGTAGTCCTTCACCCGGGAGTAGATGATGTACTGACCCATCCGCCAGTCGGTAATCCGATAGGGGCCGCTGGCCAGCGGCGGGGTAGAGAGCGGGTCGCTGAGCTTATGGTGACGCCAGAATGGCTCCGGCATCACCGGCAGGGAGAGCAGACTCAGCATGTTCTCCTTGCCGGGCTGCGCCAGGGTAATACGCACGGTGCGCGGCGCAATGGCCTCGACGCGGGTCCCCTTGTAGAACAAGCGGAACTGCGGCACCCCTTCGGTCATAAATTTGTGGAACGTGAAGGCGACATCGCCGGCGGTAATCGGGCTGCCATCATGAAAACGGGCGCGCGGATTGAGGGTTATCTCCATCCACGAGAAATCATCGGCGTAGCGCGTGTCCGCGGCAATGAGGGGATAATAGCTGCCCGGTTCATCATCGGACGTAGTGAACAGCGTGTCGTACAGCGCGTCGGTACGTACTCCCGGGTTGCCGCGCAGCGCATAGCGGTTGAAGTTGTCGAAGGTGCCAATGGTGGCGTTGACCAGGGTTCCCCCTTTCGGGGCATGGGGATTAGCATAATCAAAATGGTCAAAGCCGGCGGCGTATTTCGGTTCGCCAATGATGGCAAAAGTGCTGCCCTCTTTTATGGTTATGGTTTGCGCCTGACTATTCAGGCTGAACAGGGTCAGTAATATCAGGCAGACACGCGCAAACATAGCCAGATTAATATCCTCTGTGGGCAGACATCATAAAGGGCCGTTACCGGGCGGCAAAATATTTAGCCGGTTCATCATGTGCCGCGATCAGCTCTTCCAGCGGCAGCGGACGGCTCAGCCAATAGCCCTGCAGGAAGTTTACGCCATGTTTGCGTAACCACTCCGCTTGCTCCGGCGTTTCGACCCCTTCCGCAACGGTCATGAGCTGCAGGCGGCGGCTCAGCGTCAGTACCGCATCCAGCACCGGGGAGGTGACGGTCTCGGTTCCGATAGCCTGCACGAAGCCGCGATCGATTTTCAGATAGTCAAATTTATAACGCTCGAGGTAGATAAGCGCACTATGCCCGGTACCAAAATCGTCAATCGCAATCTCAAATCCCTGCTCATGCAGCCAGTCAAAGATGGCCAGCGACTTGTTTTTATCGATCATCGCACGTTCGGTAATTTCGAGAACCACATTGAAGTGGTTGGCTGGCATGGATGCAGCGAACTGCCGAAGATCATCCTGAAACTCGTCGGCATGCAGATGGGACGGTGAAATATTCAGCCCCAGCTTGCTGCCGGCGGGCAGAACTTTTTGCAGGGCCGGCGCGTCGCGAGCGATCAGCGCTAATAAATGATGCGTGAGCGGCACAATCACTTGCTGCGTTTCAGCCAGGTTAATAAACACGTCGGGCGGAATTTCCCCGGCTACCGGATGGCGCCAGCGCATCAGTACTTCAATACCGCTAATGCGCAGGGTATCGGCTTTGACTACCGGTTGATAAACAACATAGAACTGATTGTTTTTTATCCCCAGCAGAATGGCTTTACGCGGATCGGATTTCAGCGTCAGCACGTAGTAACTCACCAGGCCTGCCAGCAGACCGCACATGACGCCGAGCAGCAGCGAGAATTGTGTATTTTCCGAGAGCCAGCTGTTGGCATAGAGATAGACCTTCAGCGGCACCCCTTTGATTTGTATCTGGCGAATGGGCTCTGCGTGCAGGCTTTGCGGGTCAATAAGGCGGTTGGTCAGGGTGGAAAGGGCGGTATCGTTGACAACCAGCGCGATGCTGCTGAAATCGTTCTGTCGGGCGGAGTAAAGAATATAGGGTGTCAGGTTGGTATTGATTGAGACGAAAACGCCATCGTTACCGCCGTGCGGGTTGCGTACCCACATCGCCAGGGCGGCATTACCAGGCATCATCGGCGTCCCCGGCAGGAGCAGCATATCGACCGCTTTATGGGTATCGAGATGTGGAATGAGCTGTACCAGAGGAGTGTTCATGGGGCCGGTGGCGGAGGAGCAAAAGGCGACGCCATCTTTCACCAGCAAAAACGCGCGCACGTTTGGGCTAAAGGCTGCCCGTGCGGTCAGGCCTGACGCAATATTTTCACATTTTTGATCGACCAACGGCTGCAGGTCGGCCATGGTTTTCTCGAGCTGGCTAAAGTAATCGGTCAGGTAGACGTTGACGTTGTCGATGATACTGTCAAAACGTTCAGACCGGCTATGGTAAATCACCATAACCTGAATGCTACCGGCCAGCAGGGCGACGATCACTCCGATGAGTATGCTGGTCAGCCAGATATTACGCCGGGGTGACAGGTAACGGGTAAGCATAGGCTGTATAGTCGGTCCGTGTTAATGAGTTGCGCCAATGGGTTGATAGAAAACGTTTTCTCTATCGCCACTAAAAGGGATAGCTTATATTGCGGCATTCATATGTAAACAGGCAAAAAAAAACACCGCCTCAGCAGTGTTTTTTTGTTCTGAACGTCAGCCAAGGGATAACTGACGACAGAAAGGATTACGAGCGGCTCAGAACTCGTCGCGCTTCGTTATAGCGCTTCTTCCAGTACGGTTCGTTCATGCTGGAGATGGTCACACCGCTGCTGGTGGAAGCATGGACGAACTGATCGTTGCCGATATAGATACCGACGTGGCGACCGGTGGAACCCGCCCGGAACAGAACTAAATCGCCAGTACGCAGTTGAGAGCGTGAAATGGACTTGCCGGAATCCTGCTGCTCTGAAGTGGAGCGCGGCAGTTCCAGACCAAATTGTTCACGGAAAGTACGCTGCACGAAAGCAGAGCAATCAATGCCTTTCCGGGTGCTGCCGCCGAGGCGGTAACGCACGCCTTTCCAGCTGGCATACTGGTCCATCAAACGGGACTTAACGTCCAGATTGCTGACCATCTTTTCAAATTCATCCTGAGAGGCTTGCAGTGATGATAAATCGCCACTACCCACAGCATGCGTCTCAGAATGCATATTCTTTGCGGTACTACTTGTCGAACTACAGGCAGAGAGCAAAACTGCCACTGCTATCGCGGGCACTACCCGCAAGATATATCTCAAAATCGGCTGAGATTTGACCATGTGGTTTGTTTTCCCTTGTTGTCCTTAACGACAATGTCGTTATAAAAAATGCCAAACGTGTTAGAGCCTAAATACCTGCCAGCAATGAGACAATTCCTTAAACCTAAATTTGTGGGATACCGCACAAATTTATTTTTGAGCCGGATTGAGGTTACTGGAAAGGCAAAACGAGATTGAGATTACCCTATCAAACGTGGGATGGCGAGCGGTTTTGCGAGATTTCTTATAAGAATTTGTGCATCTAAAAGTGAATCGTCGGGAAAGCGCAAAATAGCGGCAATTGTGGGTAAAAAATATGCAATTGCTTCATTTGTAAGACGATTAATGTGACAGGAAGATGACGTTGGCGATAAAAACACGGGCAAATAAAAAAGGGACCGAGAACGATCCCTTATGGATATAGTTAATAATATGTAAGGAAGAGATTAATTTTTACCCACTCCGCCGGGAAGCGAACGGTTAAACCAGGCGATCAATATGTCGCTTAACGGTGTCATCAGAACCCAGGGAATGCCAATGAGGACGGCGGTCAATGAGCCAACGGCAATATCGGTAAACCAGTGGGCGCCGATCATGACCCGCGGAAAAGCGAAAACAACAAAAATAGTCAGGGCAATAGCAAACGCCCGACGGCCAAAATAGCGCCACATGAAGGTGGCGAAGATCAGCAGCATCATGCCGTGATCGCCGGGAAAACTGTCTTTCGACGCATCTTTGGTCGGGAAGGCGACAACATCACTCACTTTTACAATATCGCTGAACGCGAGCGACGGGCTGGCGCGTTTAACCGGCATCAGATGCTGCGCCAGCTGATTAATGACTACCGCGAACAGCAGCATGACCAGGCCGATAATGACGATCCGACGGCGACCGGCGCTTTGCTCCTTCAACCAGAAGCTCAGCATCAGGGCGCCCATCGCCAGCAAAGAGCAGGCGTCGAAAGCCCGGTTATTGATGATAGCCAGCAGCCAGGCATAGGCCTGACTCTTTCCCACACCCTGGTTAAAGAAGTGGAAAATGGCGGAATCCAGCGGCAACCAGAAACCATGATTCGCGGGCAAATACCACGAAAAAAAGAGAGCAAAGCCCGCAGCGTTAAGCAGCAGGATCAGGGGAATTCGGTTTTTAATCATAACAGTTGCGAGTTGTGTAAGACGGCGGGAAACATACCCGCCTTAACCTAAACGAAGTTTCAACAAAGAGGCTTGTAACGCATTCCAGTCCGCCTCGGATTCGGTAATCAGCTCAATACGGCTGTCCGGGGGCGCAACGTTTTGGGTTTCAATATGCAGATCAAGTCCCTGACGGTTAATACGTACCAGGCCTTCGGCAATACGCATCACGCCTTTGACGCGGGCAACCGGCGCCAGACGAGCCCACTCAAGCAGGCCAATCGTATCAAAGGTCGTATCGGCATCAAAGATCCAGCCGCAGGCCTGGTAGCCCTGACCGCTGTTGAGGCTCCGTCGCCAGCGTTGGTGGGCCGGCAGGCTGAGCGCGGCCAGACCTTTTTTCTGCCCGTGACTGTGCGCATGTTCGGCACTTTCCGGCAGCGGTGTCAGATTCCGGCGCGGTAAATCCAGCAGCTTCGGGTCGATATTGCCGTGGGTGGCGCCAATATGCAGTCGCTCGCCCGCGTGTTCCTGCCACCAGGCGTCAAAGGCCTGTTCGCTTTCCGCCGTCATCCGGTCCGTTTTATTGCTGATAATGACATCGGCCGCCGCCAGCTGATCGCGGAAGTTGTCGTTCGCCATGACTTTACTGTCCAGCAGCTGGCGGGGATCCAGCACGCACAGGGTGGCGCGAAGATCGATCCACGGCTCGTAGACGGCGGCGGTCAGAATATCGAGAATTTGTTTGGGATGGCCGAGCCCGGTAGGCTCAATCAGCAGACGATCCGGTTTCCCCTGGCGCAGCAGGGTATTCAACCCCACCTGCATCGGCAGGCCGTTGACGCAGCACATACAGCCGCCGGGAATTTCTTTGAGCAGGGCGCCGCTATCGGCCAGCAAAGCGCCATCGATACCCACTTCGCCAAACTCATTAACCAGCACGGCCCATTTTTCATCTGCAGGCTTGTGGGCCAGCAGATGAAGAATCGAGGTCGTTTTACCGCTGCCGAGAAACCCCGTGATCAAGTTGGTTTTGGTCACATTTTCTCCAGGATACAAATGTAATGTTGTAACAGTTGAGACTATCCTGACGAAAAAAAGGGGAAAAGAGAAGGGCTACGGCGGACAGAAAAGAATTCTGTCCGCAAAAGAGCAGCAATTGTTAAATCCCGGGCACGTTGGCGATAGCCTGGCGGGCACCGACGGTACAAAGCTGATGCCAGGCGGCGGTGATGTTGTCTACAAACTGCGTATTGCCCGGCAGGTCGCGACCGAAGATTTCTTCCAGGGATAGCAGGGCGCTGACGCGTTCCTCGTTGCGGCTGCCGGCAACCAGAGCCTGAATCTTCTCGCTCAGCGGGTCGCGAATATCGATAGCCTGACCGGCATCATCTATACCACTGACGTAGCGCATCCAGCCCGCCACGCCGAGCGCCAGCAACGGCCAGCGGCTACCGCGCTGCAGGTGAACGCGAATACCGTCAAGCATACGCTGTGGAAGCTTCTGACTGCCGTCCATCGCTATCTGCCAGGTGCGATGTTTAAGCGCTGGATTGCTGAAGCGCGCGATCAGACTGTCGGCATAGTGCGTCAGATTGACGCCTTCGATAGCCAGCGTCGGGGCCTGTTCGTCAAGCATCAGTCGGCGAGCGGCGCTGCGCAGCACCGCATCCTGCATGCAGTCACTGATATGCGCATGGCCGGCAAGGTAGCCGAGCCAGGCAAGGAAGGAGTGGCTGCCGTTGAGCATCCGCAGTTTCATCTGTTCCCACGGCAGCACGTTATCGGTCATCTGGGCGCCGGCAATTTCCCACGCCGGGCGGCCCGCCACGAAGTTATCCTCAATCACCCACTGAATAAATGGCTCACAGCTGATGGCGCATGGGTCTTCTACGCCGAGTGCGGCGCTGATTTCAGCCAGCGACTCATCGGTGGCGGCGGGCACAATACGGTCAACCATGGTGCCGGGAAAACTGACGTGTTCAGCGATCCACTGCGCCAGTTCGGGGGCGCGCTTCTCCGCCATGCCCAGAACCGCATTTTTAACCACGTGGCCGTTATCAGGAATATTATCGCAGGAGAGTACCGTAAACGGCGGCAGGCCTCGTTCGCGGCGGCGGGACAAGGCTTCGACCAGAATCCCCGGCACCGACTGCGGCAGCGTGGGATTGTCCAGATCGTGAATAATGCGCGGCTGCGTCAGGTCCAGCGTGCCGCTGGCGGGATCGATACAGTAGCCTTTCTCTGTAATGGTGAGCGAGACAATGGCCACCTGCGGTTCGCAGAATTTTTCAATGATAGCGGGCAGAGAGTCCAGCTTTGCATTCAGACATTCGTGAACGGCGCCCACGACAATCGGCTGGTTGCCGTGCGCGCCTTTTTCCAGCACGGTGAACAGGTGGTCCTGCTGACGGAGCTGGCTCATCAGCCGGTCGCCGCTGAACAGGCTAATTTCGCAGATCCCCCAGTCTCCGCCGCTGGCGTTCAGCACCCGATCGGTAAGCAGGGCCTGATGAGCGCGATGAAACGCCCCGAAGCCAAAGTGCACAATGCGCGAGCGCAGCTGGCTGCGATCGTACTGAGGAAGCTGCACGCTTTCTGGCAGCGTAGCGGTAGCAATAGTTGTCATTCTTTACACACCTGATTAACCAATGATTAACAATGCCAGTGTAAAGTTATATGACAACAAATTAAATTGGTGAGCCGTATTTATACGCTTAGTGTGAGCTGGATCAATCAATTTAGCGGGATAAATTGATCCCCGGCGAGAAGCCTGTATGGTAGTCATCATTGATGTTGGTGTTATTGGTATAACAACTTTGAGAGGGCATAGCGATGGAACAAACCTGGCGTTGGTATGGACCGAACGATCCGGTGTCGCTTGATGATGTACGGCAGGCTGGCGCGACGGGTGTGGTCACCGCACTGCACCATATTCCTAATGGTCAAGTCTGGCCGGTTGACGAAATTAAACAGCGTCAGGCGCTGCTGGCGGAAAAAGGGTTGACGTGGTCGGTCGTGGAAAGTATCCCGGTACACGAAGAGATCAAAACCCAAAGCGGGCAGTGTGCGACCTGGATCGCCAACTACCAGCAGAGCATTCGTAACCTGGCAGCCTGCGGGATTGATACCGTCTGCTATAACTTCATGCCAATTCTCGACTGGACGCGCACTGACCTTGAGTACCAGCTGCCGGACGGTTCGAAAGCATTGCGTTTTGACCAAATCGCGTTTGCCGCTTTTGAGTTACATATCCTTAAGCGCCCTGGCGCCGAGGCGGATTACAGTGAAGAGGAGCAGCGCCAGGCGCAGGCTCGTTTTGCGGCGATGAGCGAAGCAGATATTGAAAAGCTGACCCGCAATATTATTGCCGGTTTACCGGGCGCAGAAGAGGGCTATACCCTCGAACAGTTCCGCGCGCGGCTGGCGGAATATGACCATATCAATAAAGCGCAGCTGCGTGAGAACATGGCCGTCTTCCTGCGTGCTATCGTACCGGTATGCGAAGAGGTTGGCGTACGGTTGGCCGTACACCCGGACGATCCGCCGCGTCCGATCCTCGGTCTGCCGCGTATCGTTTCGACTATCGAAGACATGCAGTGGCTGAAAGAGACCGTGGACAGCATCAACAACGGCTTTACGATGTGCACCGGTTCTTACGGCGTGCGTGCCGATAACGATCTGGTGAAAATGGTCGAAACCTTCGGCGACAGGATCCACTTCACTCATCTGCGTTCGACCTGCCGTGAAGAGAACCCCAAAACGTTCCACGAAGCGGCGCATCTGACCGGTGACGTCAATATGGTGGCGGTGGTGGATGCGATTCTGAGCGAAGAGCTGCGTCGCAAGCATGCGGGCGATCTGCGTCCGATTCCGTTCCGTCCGGACCATGGCCACCAGATGCTGGACGATCTGCGTAAGAAAACCAACCCGGGCTATTCGGCGATTGGTCGTCTGAAGGGGATGGCGGAAGTACGCGGCGTTGAGCTGGCGCTGAAGATGACGAAGTATCCGGAACTGCTGTAATTCTGGTGGCGGGAAGGTAAGAAGTAGAAAGGACAGCCTCTGGATTGATGCCGATCGTTTACGGGTCGGCTGACCGATCCGGCGGAGGTGTAAGAATCCGTCATCTCAAAGAAATTGCCGGTTTTTTATGTGGCGCTGTCAGGTTTTCAACATTTCTGCAGGCGAGCCTGTCCTGGAGATTGTTGTTAAGCCGGGGATGGCGTTTTTATGGTGGTTTGCGTGAAAGGGGGCTTCGCACTCCGGAGCATGTGTTCTGTGGGATATTCCGTTCACCACCGGTCCCGCGTATTTCTGTTTTCAGCGCAATGCCGTTCACCTGCAGCGGGTGTGAGAACAGTGTCGGATGCATCGTGAACGGAACATGCCACAAAAGTGAACGGAATACTCCACGGCACCCACGCGACAGACCCCTTTCGTACCAACCACCGTTTACCGGCATCGCCCTGACCTGAGATAAAGCAAAAAAATGCGGGTCACCTTTAAGTGACCCGCATTAGCCTCTGGCCGTTTTTTTGTCTTACTGCCCGGCTCATGCGGCGGGCGGTCTGGACAGGGCGTTTCCGCCCTTATCCGCCACGACGCGATATTAGTCCGCGCGACCCATATAGCGGCTTTCTTCGATATGAATACGAATTTTCTCGCCGGTGGTCAGGTATTCCGGAACCTGAATCACCAGGCCGGTGCTCAGGGTCGCCGGTTTGGTGCGAGAGCTTGCCGAGGCGCCTTTAATGCCCGGTGCGGTTTCCACGATTTCCAGATCCACGGTCTGCGGCAGCTCCAGCGCCAGCAGCTGGCCATCCCAGGTCAGAACCTGCATATCAGGCATGCCGCCTTCCGGAATGAACAGCAGCTCTTCTTCAATCTGCTCTTTGGTGAAGGTGTACGGCGTGTAATCTTCTTTATCCATAAACACGTACTCGTTGCCGTCAACATAGGAGAAGTCAACGAAACGGCGGGTCAGGGTCACGGTGTCAACGATATCGTCGCCTTTAAAGCGCTCTTCCACTTTCAGACCGGTACGTACATCAGAGAAACGCATTTTGTACAGCGTTGCTGCGCCACGGGCGCTCGGTGACTGAATATCAATATTTTTTACAATCAGCAGCTTGCCGTTGTAATTCAGCACCATACCTTTTTTAATTTCATTCGCTCTTGGCATTGCAGTAATCCTGTCACTTAACGGTTCAAAAAATATCGCGTAAAACTACTCGTGCCGGGGCTTTCAGGCAAGTGGAATTCGCGAGTTTTGCTATCTCTGGACAAAACGTTTAGGCTGGGCCGTGAACCGCAACATCAAGAGAGTCATTTATGGAATGTCGTATCGATTGCGGTGCCTGCTGTATCGCCCCCTCTATTTCATCCCCGATCCCCGGAATGCCTGACGGCAAGCCTGCTAACACGCGCTGCGTCCAGCTTTCGGAACAGAATCTGTGCAACATCTTCACGTCGCCGCTCAGACCGAAAGTCTGCGCCAGCCTGCAGCCTGTCTTTGAGATGTGTTCGACAAATCGCGAAGCGGCCATGACCTATCTTATCCAGCTGGAAGCGAGCACCGCGCCTTAAACGTCTTTAATGCGCCACAGGCAAAGCAATGACACCGCGCCCATGCCGAGGGCAATCCAGAAAACAGCGTGATAGCTCCAGATTTCTGCCACCACGCCCGCCAGCGAACCGGCGATAATCCAGCCGACGCGGGTGGTATTGGTATACAGCGTGGTGGCAGCGCCGGCCTGGCCGGGCATCAGATCCTGGAAGTAGAGCATGCCAATACCGGCCAGAATACCGATGAATATCGCGTTCAGCGCCTGCAGAGCCAGCAGTAAAGCGGGCGTATGCACCAGCAGCATCCCTACGTAAAACAGTATTCCGGCGGCCGCGGCGAGGCGCATCAAAAAGCGCTTACCAAAGCGCCGGGCATAATAGCCGGCAATCAGCATCGTCGGGATTTCCAACCCGGCGGCGGTCCCCATCATCAGCCCGGCCAGCTTCTCGGATAAATGCAGCTCATTAATGATATAGAGCGGCATATTAATAATGTACAGGCTGTTAATACCCCACATTAATGTGCAAACGCTGAACAGCAGCAGCGCATCGCGACGATGGGTACGCGGCGCTTCCAGATGACCGACTACCGCCAGTTTCTCTTTGCGCATGCTGGGCAGAAAGAACCATACCATCGCTCCGCAGACCACAAAGGCGATCGCGGCGCAGAGATACATCACGGTAAAGCCGAACCCCATTGCCAGCGCGTAGGCCAGCGGCGGGCCGATCACCCACGCCAGCGAGACCTGGGCACGCAAAATGGAGCTGAACATCACCGCTTCGCGGCCGGTTTTATCAGCATGCTCGCGCGCCAGGGCGAACATCTGCGGGTTGGCGGTGGAGCCGAAGCTGCTGAGGAAGACCCCGACGAAGAGCAGAATAAAGTAGTTGCGGTTCCAGGCGAACAGCAGGCAGGCCAGGACCCCAAGCAGGCAGCAAAAGACAATCAGCTGCTTGCGATCGCCCTGGCGGTCCGAGCGTCCGGCGAGAAACTGGCTGACCAGAATACCGATCACCGCGCTACCGGTAAAAAAGAAGCCGACCATCGCCGGGCGCACATGCACTTCGTTGGTTAAAAACAGGCTCAGGGTCGGCGTTTGCAACGCGCCGGCAATGCCCGTCAGGAAGGCAACGATCAGGAAAGCAGAAGAGGTTAAATCGAACCCGCGTCGGGGGAGGGCGGCGCTACTGTTTTGCATGGGTGGTTATCTGTAATTGTCTGAGCAGCGGAGTTTACGCCGTCACTCAGAAAATGAACAGTAGTATGGTATGTAAAATTAAAAAGCAGTTTCAAATTAGTCATTTCAGCAAAAAGCTGAAGCCTGGCTGAATGCGAACGTCGGGCTTCAGCAAAAGTGTGCTGCACCTCTAATTTCCGTTATCAGGTTGATAACAGATCTTGCGCAGTGGATAAGAAAGGTACAGACTCATTGAAACGTTTCAGCGTCATCGGGAGTTTCTCCATCAGGAAGATGACGCCTTTTTTCGCAAAATAGCTGAAACGATTCAATACAGCAGGAGAGGAGAACCATGTTCCAGTTATCTGTGCAGGATATTCATCCCGGCCAGCAGGCCGGTAATAAAGAAGAGGCGATTCGTCAGGTTGCCGCAGCGCTGGTCAGCGCGGGCAACGTGGCGGAAGGCTACGTTAACGGGATGCTGGCTCGCGAGCAGCAAACCTCCACATTCCTTGGCAATGGCATTGCCATCCCGCACGGGACTACCGACACGCGTGACCAGGTGCTGAAAACCGGCGTTCAGGTCTATCAGTTTCCGCAGGGCGTAACCTGGGGAGAGGGGCAGACCGCGTACGTGGCAATCGGTATCGCCGCCAGCTCGGATGAACATCTGGGGCTTCTGCGTCAGCTGACCCACGTCCTGAGCGATGATTCAGTCGCTGAACAACTTAAATCAGCGACCACGGCGGAAGAGCTGCGGGCCCTGTTGATGGGTGAAAAGCAGAGCGAAGCGCTGAAACTGGATAATGACACGCTGAGCCTGGATATCGCTGCCAGCGACCTGATGACCTTACAGGCGCTGAACGCCGCGCGTCTGAAAGAAGCTGGCGCCGTTGACGCCTCTTTCGTCAGCCGCACCATCAATGATAAACCGCTTAACCTCGGGCAGGGCATCTGGCTGAACGACAGCGCGGAAGGCAACCTGCGCAGCGCGATTGCGGTCAGCCGTGCCGCCAGCACATTTACCGCCGATGAGCAGCCGGTCTCGCTGCTGATAACCGTCGCGATGGCAGATGAACAGCCTACCGCGGTACTGAATCGCCTGAGCAATCTGCTTATTGATAAAAAAGCTGACCGTCTGCTGAAGTCTGATGGCGCGACGTTGCTGGCGCTGCTGACCAGCGACGAGGCTATCGCCGACGACGTGCTGAGCGCCGAGTATGTGGTGCGCAATGAGCACGGGCTGCACGCCCGTCCGGGCACGATGCTGGTGAACACCATTAAACAATTTTCCAGCGACATTACCGTCACCAATCTGGACGGATCCGGCAAGCCGGCAAATGGCCGCAGCCTGATGAAAGTCGTGGCGCTGGGCGTGAAGAAAGGCCACCGTCTGCGCTTCACCGCGCAGGGTGAAGATGCGCAACAGGCGCTGGATGCGATTGGCGAAGCGATCGCCGCAGGCCTTGGGGAGGGCGCATAAATGAGCAGACGTGTAGCAACGATTACATTAAACCCGGCGTATGACCTGGTGGGTTTCACACCGGAAATTGAACGCGGGGAGGTCAACCTTGTGCGGACCACCGGTCTGCATGCCGCCGGGAAAGGTATCAACGTGGCGAAAGTGCTGAAAGATCTCGGCATTGACGTCACCGTTGGCGGATTTCTTGGTAAAGATAACCAGGATGGTTTTCAGCAGCTGTTCAGCGAGCTGGGGATTGCCAACCGTTTCCAGGTGGTGCAGGGGCGGACGCGCATCAACGTCAAGCTGACGGAAAAAGATGGTGAAGTGACCGATTTCAACTTCTCCGGTTTTGAAGTGACCCCGGCCGACTGGGAACGCTTTGTGAATGACTCCCTGAGCTGGCTGGGTCAGTTCGACATGGTGTGCGTCAGCGGCAGTCTGCCGTCAGGCGTTAGCCCGGAAGCCTTCACTGACTGGATGGTTCGCCTGCGCAGCCAGTGTCCGTGCATTATCTTTGACAGCAGCCGCGAAGCGCTGGTTGCCGGTCTGAAAGCCGCGCCGTGGCTGGTGAAGCCAAACCGTCGCGAGCTGGAAATTTGGGCGGGCCGTAAGCTGCCGGAAATGAAAGACGTGATTGATGCGGCGCATGCGCTGCGCGAGCAGGGCATTGCCCACGTGGTTATCTCCCTCGGCGAAGAGGGTGCGCTGTGGGTTAACGCCTCGGGCGAATGGATTGCGAAACCGCCTTCCGTCGAAGTGGTCAGCACCGTTGGTGCCGGGGATTCCATGGTTGGCGGTCTGATCTACGGCCTGCTGATGCGTGAATCCAGCGAGCATACGCTGCGTCTGGCCACTGCCGTCGCGGCGCTGGCGGTTAGCCAGAGCAATGTCGGTATTACCGATCGTACCCAGTTGGCCGCCATGATGGCGCGTGTCGACTTAAAACCCTTTAATTGACAGCAGGAGAGGCATAATGAAAACGCTGCTGATTATTGATGCCGGACTTGGACAGGCGCGCGCCTATATGGCGAAAACCCTGCTGGGTACCGCAGCGCATAAAGCGCATCTTGAACTGACCGATAACCCGAACGACGCTGAACTGGCGATCGTTCTCGGCACTGCCCTGCCGGCGGATAGCGCGCTGAGCGGTAAACAGGTGTTCCTCGGCGATATTAATCGCGCCGTTGCGCATCCGGAGCTGTTCCTGAGCGAAGCGAAAAGCCATGCGACGCCGTACGCTGCTCCGGCAGCTGCGTCACTGCCGGCCGCGACCGGTGGTGCAAAACGCATCGTGGCGATCACCGCTTGCCCTACCGGCGTTGCGCATACCTTTATGGCGGCAGAAGCCATTGAAACTGAAGCCAAAAAACGCGGCTGGTGGGTGAAGGTGGAAACTCGCGGCTCGGTCGGCGCAGGTAACGCCATCACGCCGGAAGAGGTGGCGCAGGCGGATCTGGTGATTGTGGCTGCCGATATTGAAGTCGACCTGGCAAAATTTGCCGGCAAACCGATGTATCGCACCACTACCGGTCTGGCGCTGAAGAAAACGGCCCAGGAACTGGATAAAGCCGTTGTTGAAGCGAAACCGTACCAGCCATCCGGTCAGAGCGGCAAGCAGGCTGATGCGGCGAAGAAAGAGGGCGGCGGTGCCTATCGTCACCTGCTGACCGGCGTCTCTTATATGCTGCCGATGGTCGTTGCCGGCGGTCTGTGTATTGCGCTCTCCTTTGCCTTTGGTATTAAAGCCTTTGAAGTGAAGGATACCCTTGCCGCCGCGCTGATGCAGATTGGCGGAGGTTCAGCCTTTGCGTTGATGGTTCCGGTGCTGGCGGGCTTTATCGCCTTCTCCATTGCCGACCGTCCGGGCCTGACGCCGGGTCTTATCGGCGGGATGCTGGCCGTCAGCGGCGGTTCCGGCTTTATCGGCGGGATTATCGCCGGTTTCCTTGCCGGTTACGTTGCTAAACTGATCAGCACTAAATTGAAGCTGCCGCCGAGCATGGAAGCGCTGAAACCGATTCTGATCATTCCGCTGGTCTCCAGCCTGATCGTCGGCCTGGCGATGATTTACCTGATTGGCAAACCTGTTGCCGGTATTCTGGCAGGGCTGACCCACTGGCTGCAAACGATGGGAACGGCGAACGCGGTACTGTTGGGCGCAATTCTCGGCGCGATGATGTGTACCGACATGGGGGGCCCGGTGAACAAAGCAGCCTATGCCTTCGGCGTCGGTCTGCTGAGTACCCAAACCTACGCACCGATGGCGGCGATTATGGCGGCCGGTATGGTGCCACCGCTGGCAATGGGTATCGCCACGCTGGTTGCCCGCAATAAGTTTGATAAAGGGCAACGGGAAGGGGGGAAAGCGGCGCTGGTTCTGGGTCTGTGCTTTATCTCTGAAGGGGCCATTCCGTTTGCTGCCCGTGACCCGATGCGTGTCCTGCCATGCTGTATCGTAGGCGGCGCGGTGACTGGTGCTATCTCTATGGCTATCGGAGCGAAACTGATGGCGCCGCACGGCGGTCTGTTCGTCCTGCTGATTCCTGGCGCGATTACCCCAGTGGTTGGTTATCTGCTGGCGATTGTTGCCGGTACCCTGGTGGCCGGTCTCTCCTATGCGGTGCTGAAACGTCCGGAAGGACAGACCGCGGAAAAAGCGGCCTGAGTTATCCTCCGCGATAGAGCGTCGTAATAAAACAAAAGGGCCGAATATTCGGCCCTTTTTCTGTTCTACTTCTCTACGTAGCGATACGTTTCACACGGCCCGCATGCGGCTGGCGTCAGGCCGAGGCCTCTTCCGTTTGTTGCGCTCGCAGCCAGGCAATCTCTTCTGCCCAGATATCCGGGTTAATGGTTTCCAGAATCAACGGGATACCATCGAAGCGGCTGTCCTGCATGATCCAGCGGAAAGCGTCGTGGCCGATATTGCCTTCGCCCAGGCTGTGGTGGCGGTCAACGCGGCTGCCGAAGGCGCTTTTAGCATCGTTGAGGTGCATGCCGCGCAGATAGCGGAAACCGACAATACGTTCGAAGTCGGCGAAGGTTTTCTCACACGCTTCTGCGCTACGCAGGTCATAACCGGCGGCAAAGGCGTGGCAGGTATCAATGCAGACGCCGACGCGGGATTTGTCCTCCACGCCGTCAATAATGGCGGCCAGGTGTTCAAACTGGAAACCGAGATTGCTGCCCTGGCCGGCGGTATTTTCAATGACGGCGGTCACGCCTTCGGTTTTAGCCAATGCAATATTAATGGACTCGGCAATACGCGCCAGGCACTCGTCCTCCGGTATCTGCTGCAGGTGGCTGCCGGGATGGAAATTGAGCAGCGTCAGTCCGAGCTGCTGGCAGCGGCTCAGTTCATCGATAAAGGCATCGCGAGATTTTTCCAGCGCCTCCTCAACCGGGTGGCCGAGGTTAATCAGGTAGCTGTCGTGCGGCAGGATTTGTCCGGGACCAAAGCGGTATTTTTCGCAGGCGGCTTTGAATTCAGCAATTGTTTCGTCGCTGAGCGGGGCAGCTCGCCATTGCCGCTGGTTTTTGGTAAACAGCGCGAAGGCGGTGGCGTCGATTTCGGCGGCGCGAATGGCGGCATTGGCCAGTCCGCCGGAGGCGCTGACGTGCGCTCCAATGTATTTCATAAAAAAGCTCCAGTTAAGCCGCTGGGTGGAGAGTAATGATAGCGGCTTAACTGCAGAGTTACATCAACGAATGCGTGCGTTCACGCGACCGGGTTATGCCATCAGGCTGTGAATCACCAGGTTGATGGCACCCCCGCCGACGATCAGCCAGACGAACAGTATCAAGGCCATCAGCAGCGGTTTAGCACCGGCTTTTTTCAGCGCGCTGACGTGAGTGGTCAGCCCCAGTGCCGCCATCGCCATCGCCAGCAGGACGGTATCGAGCGTCACCAGCATGTCGACGACCGGTTTTGGCAACAGGTGGAAAGAGTTAAACACCGCCACCAGAATGAACAGGATGGCAAACCACGGAATGGTGATTTTGCTTTTTTCTCCCTGGCCCTCTGGCGCCAGCTGTTTGACGCGAGCGGCCATAAACAGCAGGAACGGAGCCAGCATCATCACGCGCAGCATTTTCGCAATCACCGCGGCATTTTCCGCATCCGGGCTGATTGCATGTCCTGCGGCTACGACCTGCGCCACCTCATGCATCGTAGAGCCCATATAGATGCCATAGGCTTCCGGTGTGAACCAGTGCGCCAGCATCGGATACATCGCCGGATAGAGGAAGATAGCCAGGGTACCGAAAATGACTACCGTAGCCACCGCGACGGTCACTTTACTGGCTTCCGCCTTGACGACCGGCTCGGTAGCCAGAATTGCGGCGGCGCCGCAGATGCTGCTACCGGCGCCAATCAGCCAGCTGGTATGTTTGTCGAGGCCGAAGACCTTCTGCCCGAGGTAACAGGCGATAAAAAAGGTGCTGGTCAGCGTCAGTACGTCGATAGTGATACCGCTGACGCCGACATCGGCGATTTGGGCGAACGTCAGGCGAAAACCGTATAAAATAATGCCGAGTCGTAACAGATGTTGTTTGGCAAAGATCACGCCGCCATCACAGGATTGCCAGAGCTTAGGGTAAATCGTGTTACCGATGACCATACCGAATAAGATGGCCAGCGTCAGGGCGCTGAAGCCGGCGCCGGCGATAGCGGAAAAGCTACCAGCCCAAAGCGCAGCGCCGGTCAGAACGGCGGTCAGCGCAAGTCCCGGGATAAAATGCCATAGGGTGCGATGTTTAGTCGGTAAAGTGAGTGCTGTCATAACCTTCTCCTTTGTCTGTGTAAAGATTACGACGGACTGGTTTAAATATAAAATTGATTATATATTTATAATCAATCGGAATAAGTGGTATACCCGCCATACATCAAGGTGCTGTGCGTTGGCTGCGCTCACTTACCCAAGTCACATGTTTCAGTAAGTGCCTGGGGGACTTGCTCTCTGGCCGCATGATTCGGCCTATGGCCTGAACCCTTTGGGGCCAGCGTAAACGCTGTTCAGGACGGTTAACCGTCTTGTCCTGCAACTCGAATTATTCAGGGTATATGCGAATATTTTCGCGTCTGGAGTGGCATTCTCACGATCGACCGGTTGTCGGAGAGCCACGCTGTATATAAATGAAGGCAGGATGAGTTATGCATATCACGCTACGGCAGCTGGAAGTATTTGCTGAGGTGCTAAAGAGCGGGTCAACGACCCAGGCGTCACAGATGCTGGCGCTTTCTCAATCGGCGGTCAGCGCGGCGCTGACCGATCTGGAGGGGCAGCTGGGCGTGCAGCTGTTTGACCGCGTCGGCAAGCGGCTGGTGGTAAACGAACATGGCCGGCTTCTCTACCCGCGCGCGCTGGCATTACTGGAGCGCGCGCTAGAGATTGAGCAGCTGTTTCGCGGCGACAATGGCGCGATCCGGGTTTATGCCAGCAGCACGATCGGTAACTATATCCTGCCGGAAATTATCGCCCACTATCGCCGAGATTTTCCCGACCTGCCGCTGGAGCTGAGCGTGGGCAATAGCCAGGACGTGATTAATGCGGTCGCCGATCTGCGGGTGGATATCGGGCTTATCGAAGGGCCATGTCATGCGGCAGACATTATCGCCGAGCCATGGCTGGAAGATGAGCTCGTGGTGTTCGCCGCACCGGATTCGCCGCTGCTGGAAGGGGAGGTGACGCTGCAACGGCTGGCGGAAGCGCCGTGGATCCTGCGTGAACATGGCTCCGGCACCCGCGAAATCGTTGACTACCTGCTGCTGTCGCACCTGCCGGCGTTTCATCTGGGCATGGAGCTCGGCAATTCGGAAGCTATCAAACACGCCGTGCGTCACGGCCTGGGCATCAGCTGCCTCTCCCGGCGGGTTATCGCCGAACAGCTGGAGGTGGGATCGCTGGTTGAACTGCCGGTCCCGCTGCCTAATCTGACCCGCACTCTGTGGCGGATTCACCATCGGCAAAAGCATATTTCCAAGGCATTACAACGTTTTCTGCGCTACTGTCAGGTATAAATCATCGGCGGCTAGCAAGGGTATTATCGTGAGAGATCAGCAGATTATGACTGGCATTTCCGGGGATTAGTGCTTTACTAATAATCCATTGTCGATCATGAAGCTCTCTTATAACTTCGCATTTGTACCGGATAGAACCCGGATCGTCTGCTACAATCGCGCCTCGTTTTTTGGATGGATAGCATTTTCACATGGTTTCGGATACTAAAACCACAGAAGCGCCCGGCCTACGCCGTGAACTGAAGGCGCGCCACTTGACCATGATCGCTATTGGCGGTTCCATCGGTACAGGTCTTTTCGTTGCATCTGGTGCAACTATTTCTCAGGCAGGCCCTGGCGGCGCACTGCTTTCCTATATTCTGATCGGTCTGATGGTCTATTTCCTGATGACCAGCCTGGGTGAACTGGCGGCGTATATGCCGGTATCTGGTTCCTTTGCGACTTACGGTCAGAACTATGTCGAAGAGGGCTTTGGCTTCGCGCTGGGCTGGAACTACTGGTATAACTGGGCGGTGACCATCGCCGTTGACCTCGTGGCGTCTCAGCTGGTAATGAGCTACTGGTTCCCGGATACGCCGGGTTGGGTCTGGAGCGCCCTGTTCCTCGGTATTATGTTCCTGCTGAACTGGATCTCGGTTAAAGGCTTTGGCGAAGCGGAATACTGGTTCTCGCTGATCAAAGTGGCCACCGTGATTATCTTTATTGTTGTCGGCGTGATGATGATCGTCGGTATCTTTAAAGGCGCGCAGCCTGCGGGCTGGAGCAACTGGGCCATTGATGACGCGCCGTTTGCCGGTGGTTTCTCCGCGATGATAGGCGTGGCGATGATCGTCGGCTTCTCGTTCCAGGGCACCGAGCTTATTGGTATTGCCGCGGGCGAATCCGAAAATCCGGAAAAGAATATCCCGCGTGCGGTGCGCCAGGTGTTCTGGCGTATCCTGCTGTTCTATGTCTTCGCGATTTTGATTATCAGTCTGATCATTCCGTATACCGATCCAAGTCTGCTGCGTAACGACGTGAAAGACATTTCCGTCAGCCCGTTCACCCTGGTGTTCCAGCATGCGGGCCTGCTGTCTGCGGCGGCAATCATGAACGCGGTTATCCTGACGGCGGTGCTGTCGGCGGGTAACTCGGGAATGTATGCGTCAACGCGTATGCTCTATACCCTGGCCTGCGATGGCAAAGCTCCGCGCATCTTCTCGAAGCTGTCCCGTGGCGGCGTGCCGCGTAATGCGCTGTATGCCACGACGGTGATTGCCGCGCTGTGCTTCCTGAGCTCGATGTTTGGTAACCAGACCGTTTACCTGTGGTTGCTGAACACCTCCGGGATGACCGGTTTCATCGCCTGGCTGGGGATCGCCATCAGCCACTATCGTTTCCGTCGCGGCTACGTGCTGCAGGGCAACGATCTAAACAATCTGCCGTACCGTTCAGGGTTCTTCCCGCTGGGGCCGATCTTTGCCTTCGTGCTGTGCCTGATTATCACGCTGGGCCAGAACTATGAAGCGTTCCTGAAAGACACCATCGACTGGGGTGGCGTGGCCGCAACCTATATCGGTATCCCGCTGTTCCTGGTGATCTGGTTTGGTTATAAGCTGGCAAAAGGTACCCGTTTCGTCCGCTATAGCGAAATGAAGTTCCCACAGCGATTTAAAGGCTGACGGCCGAAGCTTGTTGTAATCGTTCCCGCAAAACCCTCTTTTAAAGAGGGTTTTTTTTATGCTGTACGCCTTACAAATTGATACAGTTCTTCATAATTTTATTGATAATCGAAATCATTATCTTTATCATCCTCATCAAAATCAGGATGAAGCCAATCTCCCTGTCTTGCCGGTCATGAACAACCAGCAAGGGGCGACCAGCCACGTCAACTGTAAAAAAAGACCGCGCGTACCGCCAATGAGCGGTGCGCCGACAGTACGTGTTAATTGCACCTTTTGTTTGATTCGTTATAGACCTCATGGAGATATGGAATGTTCAGGTTAAACCCTTTTGTCCGGGCGGGATTGTGCGCATCCGTCGTATCGCTGGCGTTTCCGGCCGTAGCCGAAGTGAATGAAGAAACGCTGGTCGTCACCGCCGCGGCGACTGAACAGAGCGTCAAAGATGCGCCAGCCAGTATCAGCGTTATTACTCAGCAAGATCTGCAGCGCCGCCCGGTCCAGAACCTGAAGGATGTCCTGCGCGACGTGCCAGGTGTGCAGCTCACCAACGAAGGCGACAACCGCAAGGGCGTCAGCATTCGCGGCCTCGACAGCAGCTATACGCTGATTCTGGTCGACGGCAAACGCGTCAACTCGCGCAACGCGGTCTTCCGCCATAACGATTTCGATTTAAACTGGATCCCGGTCGATGCCATCGAACGCATTGAAGTGGTCCGCGGGCCGATGTCCTCCCTCTATGGTTCCGACGCCCTCGGCGGCGTGGTGAACATCATCACCAAAAAAGTCGGCCAGAAGTGGACCGGAACCCTGAGTGCCGATACCACGATTCAGGAACATCGCGATCGCGGTGATACCTACAACGGTCAGTTCTTTACCAGCGGCCCGCTGATTGACGGCGTGCTGGGGATGAAAGCCTACGGCAACCTGGCAAAACGCGCGAAAGACGATCAGCAGCCCTCCAGCAATGCCGCCGGCGAAACGCCGCGTATTGAAGGTTTTACCAGCCGCGATGGCAACGTTGAGTTTTCCTGGACGCCGACCGATAACCAGGACATCACCGCCGGCTATGGCTTCGATCGCCAGGATCGCGATTCCGACTCCCTCGACCGCAACCGTCTGGAACGCCAGAACTACTCCCTGAGCCATAACGGCCGTTGGGACGTGGGCAATAGCGAACTGAAGTTTTATGGCGAAAAAGTCGATAACAAAAACCCGGGCCAGGACGGGACGATCACCTCTGAAAGCAATGCCGTTGACGGCAAGTACGTTCTGCCGCTGGGGATGATTAACCAGCTGCTGACCTTCGGTGGCGAATGGCGCCACGATAAACTGAAAGATCCGGTCAACCTGAGCAGCGGCGGAAAATCCACCTCTGCCAGCCAGTACGCGCTGTTTGTTGAGGATGAGTGGCGTATTTTCGAACCGCTGGCGCTGACCACCGGTATTCGTATGGACGACCATCAAACCTACGGCGATCACTGGAGTCCACGTGCTTACCTCGTCTACAACGCAACCGATACGGTCACCGTAAAAGGCGGCTGGGCCACGGCCTTTAAAGCGCCGTCGCTGCTGCAGCTGAACCCGGACTGGACCACCAACTCCTGCCGTGGCTCGTGCAGCATCATTGGTAACCCGGACCTGAAGCCGGAAACCAGCGAAAGCTTCGAACTTGGCCTCTACTACCGCGGCGAAGAGGGGCTGCTGGATGGCGTAGAAGGCAGCGTGACCACCTTCCAGAATAACGTCGACGATATGATCGATATTCTGCGAACCTCCAGCGCCAGCGAAGCGCCGGGCTACCCGAACTTTGTCGGCTGGAAAACGGTCAACGGCAAACGCGTACCGGTCTTCCGCTACTTCAACGTCAACAAAGCGCGTATTAAAGGGGTGGAAACCGAAGTCAAAGTGCCGTTCGGCGACGAGTGGAAGCTGACGGTGAACTACACCTATAACGATGGCCGCGATCTCAGCAACGGTGGCGACAAACCGCTGCAATCGCTGCCGTTCCACACCGCCAACGGGACGCTGGACTGGAAGCCGCTGGATGACTGGTCCTTCTACATCACCGCGAATTATACCGGCGAGCAGCGCGCTGTCAGCGCCACCTCGAAAACCCCGGGCGGCTACACCATGTTTGATATCGGTGCGGCCTGGCAGGTGACGAAGAGCGTGAAGCTGCGTTCAGGCGTGCTGAACGTGGGGGATAAAGATCTGAGCCGCGACGACTATAGCTATACCGAAGAAGGTCGTCGCTACTTTATGGCCGTGGACTACCGCTTCTGATCGAAGCGGAAAGAGGGCAGATGGCGACTGCTGTCTGCCCCTGGATAAACCTCTGGCCGGCTTTGCATCATGATGGCCTGACCTTACATCGCCGTCGGTGTTTCCACAATGCCGACGGTGAGTTGTTTTTGCAGATGTTTTTCAATGCGCTGGCGCCGTTATCACACAAACAGGCGCGGCGCGAAATGGCGTATACACTATAGGGAGAGACGCTCCCATTCTCTATCAGGATGGATGACTTCCTCCGGTTTGTTCAGAACTGAAATTCGACGGTGAGTGGTAATATCCGCCGGTTATTTCCGCTGGTGTCCAGAACACATTCAGAGGGCAAGGTTAAGATTGAGAACATGACTGACGTCATGAGGATCAATGGTGAGCATGTCGACGTTATTCATTAATCGCATCTCCATTGACAGAGAACAATAATGCGCAATGTCATACTCCCTGTTTTCGTTGCTGTATTTTTTATCCTCATCGGCGTGTCTATTTTGAATATACAGCTGTGGTACTCCGCCAGAATAAATAGCGCCAATGCCGCACATCATGCCGCGAAAAGAATTGATGCCATTCTTGAGGAGGCGCGCCAGGCGACAACAACCGCGCTGGAGGTGGCGAGCAGAGGCTGTACGCCGGAAGGCCAGTTTCAACTTGGGACGGAGGCGGCACTTAAACCACACCTCAGAACGATTTTGATTATTAAGGACGATAAAATCTGGTGTTCTTCCCTGCCGGGAAATCGGGTTCTGCTGTTGAATTTCAACGATATGCCGGACACCCGGTTAATGCTGATTCCCGCGAGAAATACCGTGAACAGTCGGCCGATTCTCGCCTGGCAAACGCGTTTTCCGGCCGGAAAAGCCGTCATCAGCATCAGCGATGTGCATATTCGCGATGCGCTGAGCAGCAATATACAGAATACGCAATTTGCCTTAGTGGTGGGCGACCGGACTATCGGAACGGCAGGCGATGTCAGAAACACCGACTTAAGCCGCAGTACCACCGCATATTTCCGATCGGCCGAATTTATGTTTGCTATTGAATACAATCTCCCGGCGTTTTTTAGTGTTAAACGAATGATTAATCAGGGGGCTGGTTTGTTGATCTTTATTCTGTTCGTGGCATGCGCCCTGGCCTGGATCCTGCTGAAGTATGCGAACAAATACACGACCCCCGAGGATAACTTGCGTAAAGCCATTGAAAACGGGGAGATCGTTCCTTTTTACCAGCCGGTGGTTAATGGCCGCAGCGGGGCTATCTATGGCGTCGAGGTGTTGGCCAGATGGAAACATCCGCGACTGGGGCTTATTTCACCGGTGACATTTATCCCCCTCGCGGAACGAACGGGACTGATTATTCCCTTAACCCAAAGCCTGATGGCGCAGGTGGTGGTGCAGATGAACAAAATCACCAGCAAGCTGCCCGATGGTTTTCATATTGGTATCAACTTCAGCGCTTCACATATCAGTTCGCCTCAGTTTATGGATGACTGTCTGAAATACCGCGACGGTTTCCAGAACAAGAATTTAACGCTGGTGCTTGAAGTCACCGAACGTGAACCGCTCCACGTCGATGAGCAGCTGATCGCGAATCTGAACACCCTGCACGCCCGCGGTTTTACAATTGCGCTGGATGATTTTGGCACCGGGTATTCAGGGCTGTCTTATCTTCATGATTTGAACATTGACTACATAAAGATCGATAAAAGCTTTGTCGGTCGGGTGAACGGCCTCGATGAATCGACGAAGCTGCTGGACTGCGTGCTTGAAATGGCGCGCAAGCTCTCATTGCGTATTGTGGCTGAGGGCGTTGAAACCGTAGAGCAGCTGAATTATCTCAACCGGAAAAATATCACGCTGTTACAAGGTTATTATTTTTTTAAACCGGTTTCTTATATTGAGCTGATAAAGATCCTGCTGTCGAAGAATAAAGAAACGGTGATTGTTGAATGACGCATGCCATTGCGCGGCGGTCGGGCCAGCGGGAAACGGTGCGCCGCGACGAGGCTGCGGCACACCGGCAGGCAATCAGGCCAACAGATAGCGGGCATGAAAACGTAGATGATCTTCGATAAATGAAGCAATGAAATAGTAGCTGTGATCGTAGCCGGGCTGAATTCTCAGGGTTAACGGCCACGCCTTCTGCCGCGCGCACTCTGCCAGCACCGCCGGCTGCAGCTGTAGCGCGAGGAATGTGTCGTTATCGCCCTGGTCTATCAGCGTCGGAATGGCATCGCCGGGCTGGCTGGCCTGCATTAATGCGCAGCTGTCCCACGCCTGCCAGGTCGATTCATCGGCCCCCAGATAGGCGGTGAAGGCTTTTTGCCCCCAGGGAACCTGCGTAGGGTTAACGATGGGCGCGAAAGCGGAAACGCTGGTAAAGCGACCCGGGTTTTTCAGCGCCATGATCAGTGCGCCGTGCCCGCCCATCGAGTGACCGCTGATTGCGCAGCGCTCGCTGACGTGAAACTGCGAACGGATGAGCTGCGGCAGTTCGTCACGCAGGTAGTCGTACATCTGGAAATGCGCAGACCACGGCGCCTGGCTGGCATTCAGGTAAAAACCTGCGCCTTTGCCCAGATCCCAACCGCTATCGTCGGCGACATCATCGCCGCGAGGGCTGGTATCCGGCATCACCAGCACAAGGCCAAGTTCGGCAGCGATACGCTGGGCGCCCGCTTTGGTGGTGAAGTTTTCATCATTGCAGGTCAGCCCCGACAGCCAGTAGAGCACCGGCGGCGGCGTCTCATCACGCAGGGGAGGTAAAAAAATACTGAACGTCATTGCACAGTTCAGGGTACTGGAGTCGTGCCGCCAGCGTTGCTGCCGACCTTCATAACAGCGATGCTCTTCAAGCAATTCCATGCAGGGCTCCTCAGGAAGGTAAATGCGGGTGTCAGGTCATAATACAGATATTTCATCTACCCGTGAGTAACTTTCACTTCCTCCTTTGAGGAACATATTGCATCATTAATGCAACTTTTAGCCAACATGCCCGCAGCTGCCCGCCCGCCGGAAACGGTGCCATACCGCGTGGCGCTAAGTGGCTGAGTGAAAGGCGAGTAGGGCAAGTTTAATTAGCGGCAGGCAGGGCCCGTCGCGAGGGATCAATAGCTCACGCAAATTTCAATAATTATCGTTTCGGCTACTGGATTATGTGCGCCACCTCACGCACAATGAATGCAAACTTTGCCCGCAGAAGAGCAAAGAGCGCCACACCTGCAGGAGAACCTAAATGTCAGCACTGAGTAAAGAAGCCATACTCGTTCATGAAGCGCTGGTCGCTCGTGGGCTGGAGACGCCGCTGCGTCCGCCAGTACAAGAAATTGATAATGAAACTCGCAAGAGCTTGATTGCCGGACACATGACCGAGATTATGCAACTGCTGAATCTTGATCTAACTGATGACAGCCTGATGGAAACGCCACGACGCATCGCCAAGATGTACGTCGATGAGATTTTTTCCGGGCTGGATTATGCCAGGTTCCCAAAAATCACCGTTATCGAAAACAAAATGCAGGTCGATGAAATGGTCACCGTGCGTGACATTACCTTGACCAGCACCTGTGAACACCACTTTGTCACTATTGATGGTAAAGCGACGGTAGCCTATATCCCGAAAGATTCGGTCATCGGCCTGTCGAAAATTAACCGTATCGTGCAGTTCTTCTCTCAGCGCCCGCAGGTGCAGGAGCGACTGACTCAGCAGATTTTAACGGCGCTGCAGACGCTGCTGGGCACCAGCAACGTTGCGGTATCCATTGATGCGGTGCATTACTGCGTCAAAGCGCGCGGCATCCGTGATGCCACCAGTGCCACGACGACGACCTCTCTGGGCGGCCTGTTTAAATCCAGCCAGAATACTCGCCAGGAGTTCCTGCGCGCCGTACGTCACCACAACTAAAATACGGAGCAGGGCAGATGGAGCGAAATGTCACGCTGGACTTTGTGCGCGGCGTCGCCATCCTTGGGATCCTGCTTCTCAATATCAGCGCCTTCGGCTTGCCGAAGGCCGCCTACCTCAACCCGGCGTGGTCCGGGAGCATTTCCCTCAGCGATGCCTGGACCTGGGCAATTCTCGATCTGTTTGCGCAGGTCAAATTTCTGACGCTGTTTGCCTTGCTGTTTGGCGCCGGACTACAGATGCTGCTGCCTCGCGGCAAGCGCTGGATCCAGTCGCGCCTGACGCTCCTGGCGCTGCTGGGTTTTATCCACGGTCTGTTGTTCTGGGATGGCGATATCCTGCTGGCCTATGCGCTGGTGGGGCTGGTGGCGTGGCGCATGGTGCGCGATGCGCATCACATCAAATCGCTGTTTAACACCGGCGTCGTGCTCTACGTCATCGGTGTTGCGGTGCTCGTGCTGCTCGGCGTGATTTCCGGCGGCGCGCCGAACCGTTCATGGGTGCCCGATGCGGCCAATTTACAGTATGAGCAATACTGGAAGCTGAACGGCGGGCTGGAGGCGGTCAGCAACCGTGCCGATATGCTCTCCGATAACCTGCTGGCGCTGGGGGCGCAGTACGGCTGGCAGCTGGCGGGGATGATGCTAATGGGAGCGGCGCTGATGCGCAGCGGCTGGTTAAAAGGGCAGTTTAGCCTTAGCCACTATCGCCGCACCGGCGCCCTGCTGATTGTCGCCGGCATGGCCGTCAATCTGCCGGCTATTTTTGCCCAGTGGCATCTGGGGTGGAATCCTCGCTGGTGTGCGTTCCTGTTACAGGCTCCTCGCGAACTGGGCGCCCCGCTGCAGACCATAGGCTATGCCGCGCTGGCATGGGGCTTCTGGCCGCAGCTGTGCAGGCTGCGGCTGGTGGGGGCTATCGCCTGCGTCGGGCGGATGGCGCTTACCAACTATCTGCTGCAAACGCTGGTCTGCACCACTATTTTTTACCGTTTTGGCCTGTTTATGAAGTTTGACCGTCTGCAGTTGCTGGCTTTCGTGGTGCCGGTCTGGGCGGTAAATATCACCTTCTCTCTCTTTTGGCTACGTCATTTCCGTCAGGGGCCGGTGGAATGGCTGTGGCGTCAGTTAACCCTGCGTGCGTCGGGGACATCACTAAAAAACACATCCAGATAACGATCTCGATCACAATCATTAACAAAACGGATGTAACCGTTTCCAGGCTTGTGACATCTCTCACGTAGCGTGCAGCACGTCGCTGCCAGAATAGCCACCTTGCTGAACACAGGAGGTGGGTGTGACGTATTGCAATTCTCTTAAGGGCGGTAAGCATGATCACCATTCGTGATGTCGCCCGTCAGGCGGGCGTTTCCGTGGCGACCGTCTCGCGCGTGCTGAACAACAGCGCGCTGGTGAGCCCGGATACGCGGGAAAATGTAATGAAAGCGGTAACGCAGCTGGGCTACCGGCCGAACGCCAACGCCCAGGCGCTGGCGACGCAGGTCAGCGACACCATTGGCGTGGTGGTGATGGATGTGTCGGATGCCTTTTTCGGCGCGCTGGTCAAAGCGGTGGATACGGTCGCTCAGCAGCACCAGAAATATGTGTTGATCGGCAATAGCTACCATGAGGCGGAAAAAGAGCGTCATGCCATCGAGGTGCTGATTCGCCAGCGCTGTTCCGCGCTGATCGTCCATTCCAAAGCCCTCAGCGATGAAGAGCTTGGCGACTTTATGGAGCATATTCCGGGGATGGTGCTGATTAACCGCATTGTGCCCGGCTACGCGCACCGCTGCGTGGGGCTGGATAACGTCAGCGGGGCGCTGATGGCCACGCGAATGCTGCTGAACCACGGCCATCAGCGCATAGGCTACCTCTCCTCAAACCACGGCATTGAAGATGACGATATGCGCCGGGAAGGGTGGTGTAAGGCGTTACAGGAACAAAATATTATTGCGCCAGATAGCTGGATCGGCTCGGGCACGCCGGATATGCAGGGTGGAGAAGCGGCTATGGTTGAGCTGCTGGGGCGCAATTTAGGCCTCACCGCGGTCTTTGCCTACAATGACAGCATGGCGGCCGGGGCGCTGACGACGCTCAAAGATAACGGCATTGCGGTACCGCAGCATTTGTCGCTGATCGGCTTTGACGACATCCCTATTTCTCGTTACACCGACCCACAGCTGACGACCGTGCGCTATCCTGTTATGTCAATGGCAAAGCTGGCAACGGAGCTGGCGCTGCTGGGGGCGGCAGGCAAACTGGATCATGAAGCGCGTCATTGCTTTATGCCAACGCTGGTACGCCGTCATTCGGTGATGCCGCGACAAATTGCGGGGCCGATCACTAACTGATGATGTGCCTTATGTAACCGCTTTCAATCTGTGAGTAAATTCACAGTATATTAACATTCAACTGATTATGATGGCCTCGTTTACCAGTCTGAACCACTATGTCACGGTGATTAATCACTTTTACCGTAGCAATAAGGCGCTAAACGCTTAATTAAGTCCTATTTCTGGAGCGTTACCCTACACGGAAGACAGAATTTACAGTCGTGAATGTTGTTGTGCGGTAACACTAATGTAACAAGTCCCCGCCGGCTATTTTCACACCAACGACCCTGCATAATAAAACCGGAGATTCCATGAATAAGAAGGTGTTAACCCTGTCTGCTGTTATGGCTAGCATGTTATTTGGTGCCGCGGCACACGCAGCGGATACCCGCATCGGCGTAACCATTTATAAATATGACGACAACTTTATGTCGGTCGTGCGCAAGGCGATTGAGAAAGACGGCAAATCAGCGCCAGACGTTCAGCTGCTGATGAATGACTCGCAGAATGACCAGTCCAAACAGAACGATCAGATTGACGTCCTGCTGGCAAAAGGGGTGAAGGCGCTGGCGATTAACCTGGTGGACCCGGCAGCGGCTGGCACCGTTATCGAAAAAGCGCGCGGCCAGAACGTACCGGTGGTGTTCTTTAACAAAGAGCCGTCTCGCAAAGCGCTGGATAGCTATGACAAAGCCTTCTACGTCGGGACTGACTCCAAAGAGTCCGGGATTATTCAGGGTGACCTGATTGCCAAGCACTGGAAAGCCAATCCGAACTGGGATCTGAACAAAGATGGTCAGATTCAGTATGTCCTGCTGAAAGGCGAGCCGGGCCACCCGGATGCTGAAGCGCGTACCACTTACGTGGTTAAAGAGCTGAATGACAAAGGTCTGAAGACTCAGCAGCTGCAGATGGACACCGCGATGTGGGATACCGCTCAGGCGAAAGATAAGATGGATGCCTGGCTGTCAGGTCCGAACGCGAACAAAATCGAAGTGGTTATCGCCAACAACGATGCGATGGCAATGGGCGCGGTTGAAGCGCTGAAGGCTCACAATAAGAGCAGCATTCCGGTATTCGGCGTCGATGCCCTGCCTGAAGCACTGGCGCTGGTAAAATCTGGCGCGATGGCCGGTACCGTGCTGAACGATGCTAACAACCAGGCGAAAGCGACCTTCGATCTGGCGAAAAACCTGGCCGATGGTAAAGAAGCGGCAGCGGGTACTAACTGGAAGATTGAGAATAAGATCGTCCGCGTACCTTATGTTGGCGTAGATAAAGACAATCTGAGCCAGTTTATCGGTAAATAATTATTGAGTTACGGGCGTGAGCGCTCCCGGAACAGCTCCGCTTGCCGAACAGCGAATGCTGCGGCAAGCGGAAATACCCGGATATTCACGCCCGATTATTCCTGATACAGAACCCGACCCTGATAGCGACGCGTCTGCGTCGGTTGGGGTGTGCATGAACGCAGCCAGGTATAACTATGGTCAGCAATAATAGCGAACGGTCAGGCGAATTCTTGTTGGAAATGAGCAATATCAACAAATCGTTTCCTGGCGTCAAGGCACTCGATAATGTCAATCTGAAAGTCCGTCCTCATTCTATTCATGCATTAATGGGAGAGAACGGTGCGGGTAAGTCGACATTATTAAAATGCCTTTTTGGAATCTATCAAAAAGATTCCGGTAGTATTCTTTTTCAGGGAAAAGAGATCGATTTCCATTCCGCGAAAGAAGCGTTGGAAAACGGTATTTCAATGGTTCACCAGGAGTTAAACCTGGTATTGCAACGTTCGGTGATGGACAACATGTGGCTGGGGCGTTATCCCACCAAAGGCGTGTTTGTCGATCAGGAAAAAATGTATCGCGATACCAAGGGAATATTTGATGAACTGGATATTGATATCGATCCGCGCGCTCGCGTCGGCACGTTATCAGTATCGCAGATGCAGATGATTGAAATCGCCAAGGCATTTTCTTATGACGCCAAAATTGTCATTATGGATGAGCCTACGTCATCATTGACGGAGAAAGAAGTTAATCACCTGTTTAAGATTATCCGTAAGCTGAAAGAACGCGGCTGCGGTATTGTCTATATTTCTCACAAGATGGAAGAGATCTTCCAGCTGTGCGATGAAATCACGATTCTGCGTGATGGTCAGTGGATTGCCACCCAGCCGCTGGAAGGCCTGGATATGGATAAGATCATCGCCATGATGGTCGGGCGCTCGTTAACCCAGCGCTTCCCGGAGAAGCACAACACGCCCGGTGAAACCATTCTGGAAGTGCGCAACCTGACCTCGCTGCGTCAGCCGTCGATTCGCGATGTCTCCTTCGATCTGCGAAAAGGGGAGATCCTCGGTATCGCCGGGCTGGTGGGAGCGAAGCGTACCGATATTGTCGAAACCCTTTTCGGCATCCGCGAAAAATCAGGCGGCACGATTACGCTGCACGGCAAGAAGATCAATAACCATAGCGCGAATGAAGCCATTAACCACGGTTTTGCGTTAGTCACCGAAGAACGCCGTTCCACCGGTATTTATGCTTATCTGGATATCGGCTTTAACTCGCTGATCTCCAATATTAAGAAATATAAAAACAAGGTGGGTCTGCTGGACAATTCCCGCATGAAAAGCGATACCCAGTGGGTGATTGACTCGATGCGCGTGAAAACCCCCGGACAGCATACACAAATTGGTTCGTTGTCCGGTGGTAACCAGCAAAAGGTTATTATTGGTCGCTGGCTTTTAACCCAGCCGGAAATTCTGATGCTTGATGAACCCACGCGCGGGATTGATGTTGGCGCGAAGTTCGAAATTTATCAGCTGATTGCTGAGCTGGCGAAGAAAAATAAAGGGATCATCATTATTTCCTCCGAGATGCCGGAGCTGCTGGGTATTACCGACCGTATTCTGGTTATGAGCAACGGTCTTGTTGCCGGAATTGTTGAGACAAAAACTACTACGCAGAACGAAATTTTACGTCTTGCGTCGTTGCATCTTTAAGAGCAGGGGCTTCTCATGAGTGCGTTAAATAAAAAAAGTTTTCTCACGTACCTGAAAGACGGTGGGATTTACGTTGTGCTGTTGGTTTTGCTGGCGATTATTATTTTCCAGGACCCCACGTTCTTAAGTTTGCTGAACTTGAGTAACATCCTGACTCAGTCTTCGGTGCGTATTATTATCGCGCTCGGCGTTGCCGGGCTGATTGTGACCCAGGGTACCGACCTCTCTGCCGGTCGTCAGGTCGGGCTGGCGGCGGTTATCGCCGCAACCATGCTCCAGGCGGTCGATAATGCCAACAAGGTGTTCCCGGAGATGGCGACTATGCCGATTCCGCTGGTGATCCTGCTGGTCTGCGCAATCGGTGCGGTTATCGGGTTGATTAACGGGATCATTATCGCTTACCTGAACGTGACGCCGTTTATCACCACCCTCGGTACGATGATCATCGTCTATGGCATCAACTCCCTGTACTACGATTTTGTCGGCGCATCGCCTATTTCCGGCTTTGACAGCCACTTCTCACACTTTGCCCAAGGGTTTATCGCGCTGGGGTCGTTCCGCCTGTCGTACATTACGTTCTACGCGGCGATTGCGGTCTTCTTCGTGTGGATCCTGTGGAATAAAACCCGTTTTGGTAAAAACATTTTTGCCATCGGCGGTAACCCGGAAGCGGCCAAAGTTTCCGGTGTTAACGTGGCGCTGAACCTGCTGATGATTTATGCCCTGTCCGGTGTGTTCTATGCTTTTGGCGGTCTGCTGGAGGCCGGGCGTATCGGTTCGGCGACCAACAACCTCGGCTTTATGTATGAGCTGGATGCGATCGCGGCCTGCGTCGTCGGCGGCGTGTCGTTCAGCGGCGGTGTGGGGACGGTGCTTGGTGTGGTGACCGGGGTGATCATCTTCACCGTTATCAACTACGGCCTGACCTATATCGGCGTAAACCCCTACTGGCAGTACATCATCAAAGGGGCGATCATTATCTTCGCCGTGGCGCTGGATTCGTTGAAATACGCGCGCAAAAAATAACCGTCCGTTGTTATCCCGCCCGTGCATTTGCGCGGGCTTTTTTTCGTCTGTTTACCACGGCCAGGATGAAAGCGGGAGGGGGTGTCGCGGTCTCTGCCTGGTTACTGGCGGGCCGCTGTAGAGCGCACTTAGCGCAACGCTTCGCCCGAACACCCGTTTACCTGAACCAGACCACGATAAATAGCTGACCGCGCAAGGCGGAGTGGGCCGGCGGAAAGCATACCGCCATCAACGGCCCGTCATTTACTCTTTTGCAGTTCCAGCAGCTGTTCTGGCGTTACGGCAGGATAGGACTGCGCTCCCTCCGGCACTTCCTGCAAAGTTGGTATCGGTATCAGCGGCCCTAAAAAGCGGGGTTCGCGTTTGAACACGTACAAATCCGCCAGCGCGCCAAACCGGGCGCCAAACTCACGTAAACGCACGTTCCACATATCCTTCGGCGAAGGTACGGCGTAACACTGCGCCTGAATCCCCATATGCAGGGCGATAAACAGCGCCCGTTCGCAGTGGAAGCGTTGGGTAATGATAATAAAGTCGTTGGTATCGAAAACCTTGCGGGTGCGCACGATAGAGTCGAGGGTGCGGAACCCGGCGTAATCGAGCACGATATCGGCAGGGTCGACGCCGCCTTTGATTAAATCGCGGCGCATGGTCATCGGTTCGTTGTAGCTTTGCAGCGCATTATCGCCGCTCAGCAGCAGGTAGTTCACCTTGCCGCTATTGTAAGCGTTCAGCGCACCCTGAATACGATAGCGATAATACTGATTAATCACTCCGGTGCGATAGTACTTGGCGGTACCGAGCACCACCCCAACCTGGCGGTAGGGCAGATCCTGGAGTTCATCATAGATATAGGGAGCGGTTTTCCAGCTCATCCAACGGTCAAGACCCAGCACGGTCAACAGCAGCAGGCCGAACAGGACTAACAGGCTGTATAACACACGCTTTAACATTCACCTGACTCATGTGGACAATGGAGCTATCAGGCTACTTTACCCGCCGGGCAAGAGCAAGAAACCATCGTTTAATTGCGGGGATTTTCAACAATGCGGGCCAACAGGGCCCGCATGACGGGTCACTTAGCCGAGCAGGACGCGATCAATATTGTGGCAACCCAACGCTTTCAGCGTTGCGACGGTTGCATCCCACTGAATCAGCGCCGCATCGGCTTTCTCAGCCAGAATGGCGCGCTGAATATCCGGATAGTCATATCCGTTGAGGCTCAGCAGGTTGAGCGCTCCCTGCAGCGGCGGCAGCGTTGGGTTAAATGCCGCGTTTTCCGCATAGCTACCGGCGAAAATGGTGCCGTCTTTCAACTCCAGCGCCACGCCGGAAGGCGACTGGCTGTACGGCATGTGGCAGCGGTTGGCTGCCTGAATGGCCGCCTGCGCCAGGGTGTCGCCGGTCAGCGGAAAACCATGATCCTGTTCATCCATCAGCAGCGTTTTAATCTCGAGATCTTTCGGACCGAAGGCATCCGGCAGATAGTGCTGTAGAGAATGCGCTTCGCGACCCGGCAGATGAATACGCAGAACCTGGCTGCTGTTCAGCTCATTCATAAACTGACGACAGTGGCCGCAGGGGGTGTAGTTGACGGTAATAGCATTGAGCGAGCGTTCGCCGCGCAGCCACGCGTGGCTAATGGCGCTTTGCTCGGCGTGCACGGTTTGCTGCATCGTGGCGCCGAGGAATTCCATGTTGCCGCCAAAATACCAGGTACCGCTAATACCGCGGGCGATGGCGCCAACGTTAAAATGGGACAGGTCGGCGCGCGCACAGGCCGCCGCGAGCGGCAGCAGCGCAAAGGCCAGCGCGTCTTCATCGAGGCCTGTTGCATTCCGCAGCGCGGCGACCTGACCGGCATCCAGCAAAGCCGGGAAGTGTGGGTCGATCAGCATCGGTGCGATGGCCGTTTGCAGGTCTGCCGCCAGGTGGGGAAGAGCAGCGTGAAAACGTGGGTGCATGGCGTTGCCTCATAACAATGTAATGGGAATCTAGTGTACGGGCGGGGGTAGCCCGTATATGTGATTAATATCTCATTGTTTATGCAACATGTTTATGTTGCACTAATAAATGTGACTTAAGTCACATTTATCCGACGATAGCCAGAATCAGCGGGAACAAAAAGGGGGCCACCAGCGAGGTGATAATCCCGCACAGCACCAGCGCCAGGGAGCTGAAAGCCCCTTCCTGATAATCCAGCTCCGCGCAGCGGGCGGTCCCGAGGGCATGCGATGCGGTCCCCATCGACAGGCCGCGCGAGGCTTTGGTGCGAATGCGCATCAGGTTAAGCAGGCTGTGGCCGAAAACCGCGCCGAGAATCCCCACGAAAATGACGCACACCGCGCTGATGGCCGGAATACCGCCAATGCTCCCGCTGACCGCCATCGCAATCGGCGTGGTGACCGACTTCGGCATAATCGACGCGGCGATTTGCGGTGTCGCGCCGAGCAGCAGCGCGACGGTAGTGCCGGTCACCATCGCCACGACGCTACCGATAAAGCAGATCGTAATGATCGATTTCCAGCGGGCGCGGATCTGATGCAGCTGCTCATACAACGGGAAGGCCAGCGCCACAACCGCAGGCTGAAGTAAATCGTTGAGAATTTTACTGCCCTGAAAATAGCGATCGTAGGAGATACCGCTGAGCAACAAAAAGGGGATGATCACCACCATCGCCACCAGCAGAGGATTCAGCAGCGGAAATTTAAACCGCGCGGCCAGCTTGCGGGCGAGGAAAAAGACGATCAGCGTCAGCGGCAAGGACCACCAGATTTCATGCATCATCTTTGACGTCCTCCGTTTGACCGACCACTTTACGTTCGCCGTGAACCAGATGTGAGCTCCAGCTCACCACCAGGAAGACCACTAATGTACTGATCGTGCAGGAGATTGCCACCGGGCCGAGCTGCGCACGCAGCAGATCCCAATATTGCATGACGCCAACGCCAATAGGCACGAACAGCAGCGCCATATAGCGAATCAATATGTTACAGCCGGGGTTGACCCACTTCGGCGGCATAATCTGTAGCGCCAGAAGAACGAACAAAATCAGCATGCCGATGATGCTGCCTGGAATGGTAATGGGCAGCAGGGAAGCAATAAAAATCCCGGCGTATAAACAAGCATAGATCAGGACAAAAGCCCGCAGGTACTGCCAGATAATATTCAGCGATTTACTCATGGTAATAACCCTTGATGAACCGTATTCATCATACAATTAAACCTTGAAATGTGCTACCGATCACATCATGAATTCCAGGCATAGATTTAATAGAGTAATGGAACCTTCGGGCATGCGGAATGCATGTTGATGAATCCTGCGATAAATAATAGTGAAAGCGCCGCGGGGAGAGCGGGGCGCTGCGCTTTTGTCCCGCCGCCCCGGCGCAACTCTGCTGTTCGCGGCGTGGCAAATTACGCGTGACGCGAAGGGCGGTATCCCTGCCTTATCGCACCTCTCGACCTGCCAGGCGCAGCCGAACCACATTGAGATCTTTCAACCGACGCACAGAGGCGCTACCATAGCGCCTCTTTTTTTTCCGGGTAACAATATGCGTGTATTACTGGCGCCGATGGAAGGCGTGCTCGATTCGCTGGTGCGCGAGCTGCTGACCGAGGTTAATGATTACGATCTGTGCATCACCGAGTTTCTGCGGGTGGTGGATCAGCTGCTGCCGGTAAAATCGTTCTATAAACTGTGCCCGGAACTCCATCATCAAAGCCGCACCCCTTCCGGCACCCGTGTTCGGGTGCAGCTGCTGGGGCAATATCCGCAGTGGCTGGCGGAAAATGCCGCGCGGGCGGTGGAGCTGGGCTCCTGGGGCGTTGACTTGAACTGCGGCTGTCCGTCAAAGCTGGTGAACGGCAGCGGCGGTGGGGCGACGCTGCTTAAAGACCCGGAGCTTATCTATCGCGGCGCAAAAGCAATGCGCGAAGCGGTACCGGATCATCTGCCGGTGACGGTCAAAATTCGCCTGGGCTGGGACAGCGGAGCGCGGCAGTTCGAAATTGCCGATGCGGTAGAGCAGGCCGGCGCGACGGAGCTCGTGGTTCACGGCCGCACGAAAGAAGACGCTTATAAAGCGGAGCGGATCAACTGGGCGGCGATTGGCGAAATCCGCCAGCGGCTGTCAATTCCGGTTGTCGCTAACGGCGAAATCTGGGACTGGCAAAGCGCACAGGCGTGTCTGGCGGTCACCGGTTGCGACTCGGTAATGATTGGTCGCGGCGCGCTAAACGTGCCAAATTTAAGTCGGGTCATCAAATATAATGAACCGCGCATGCCGTGGCCGCAGGTCGTGGAGCTACTGAAAAAATATACGCGTCTGGAAAAACAGGGCGATACCGGGCTGTATCATGTTGCGCGAATTAAACAGTGGCTCAGTTATTTACGCAAAGAATATGATGAGGCGCTGGTCGTGTTTAATGAAATACGCACGCTGAAAACCTCGGCGGACATTGCGCTAGCCATTGCCCGTTATTAGGGAAGATTGTTAAATCGCTCACACTTTATTACTCGGGAACCATCTGCTGATGGGCATTTCTGTCGCTGAGTGATATTGTGTAACTTATATATTCAGGGTTGCTACTGATACAGGCAAAACCTAAGCACTTCCGCCATTTGTGGCTGGAGTGCTTAGGTTTTTTTTTGCCTTTTATTTTTGAGGAATTAAATGTTCATTTAAAGCAATGACTTATGATCTGCCCAGGTGTATCAACAACGCCGTTGAATGGCTGACGGGCAGGTATTGAAAAAATAAATATAAAGACGAAAAACGGGCGGGTTTATTGCCTGGGGCCAGCTATTACCCTTATTCAGTCACAACGGATATCATTATGCACAACAAAAAAATAAATCCCCTCCTGTTGATAGTGACATTTTCGCTGTTAACGCCCGGCGCTTTTGCCGCGGAAACGGAAAAATGGAACGGTACGGTATTAGGTTTTGAGAACCCGCAAAAAGGGTTGCTCGGGGAGATGTCAGGGATTCGTCCAATCCTTGAAAATAACGGATTTCATTATAATCTCGGCTACCTCAATGAAATGGGTTACAACGCGGGCGGCGGATATAACCATGATAAACAGCTGGCTTATATCGATCAGGTCGCTCTGACCTTTACGCAGGACCTGGAGCGCTGGACCGGGATCCCGGATGCACGTATCGAAGGTAATATCGTTAACCGTAACCACGATGACAACCTGACCACCCAGCGTCTGCAGGATCCGCGGGTTAATTTTAACGATCTGGCGCAGGAGAGCTGGGGAGGCCAGTCCATTACCCGTCTTGGCTGGCTGACCTTTGCCCGTAGCTTCGATGACCGTCGTCTGACGTGGCGTATCGGGATGATGAATAAAGTGCAGACCTTCGATCAGATTATCCCCTGCGATTTCCAGCTGCTTTCACAGTGCGGCGGCAAGTCCGCTAACTCGATGACCTGGAACAACTGGAACGTCCATACCTGGGGAACGACCGTCGAATATAAGCTGACCCCGACGCTGACGCTGAAGGGCGGTGTCATGGAGCAAAACCCGGAAGCCTCTTCCCGTAGCCATGCGTGGAGCTGGTCGACAAAAGGCAGCAAAGGCATTCTGCTGCCGGTAGAGATTGAAGCGCGGCCGGTCATCAATGGCCTTTCCGGCGCGTATAACCTCGGTGTGCTCTACACCAACGCGCCGCAGAGCGATCTGTATAGCGGAAAATCCGGCGGCCCCGGGGCCACCGATCCGCAAGGATATGCGCAATACGATCGCACCTGGTTTCTGTATGCCGGGATGAACCAGCAGATAACCCGCCATGCCGACGACCCCGATCGCGGGATGAGCGTCTCGCTGAGCGGCAGCTATAGCGATCAGCGCAGCAACTACATCCATACCGCCGTAGCCGCATCAATGCGCTATCGTGGCCTGTTTGACGCCCGTCCGCAAGACTGGCTGGGCTTTGGCCTGACCTGGATGGATATGAGCAACCATTACGCGCGCAATCAGCAGTATATGAATGAGGTCAGCGGGGCCACGGACTACTACGCGGCGAACTATCAGCCGGTGGCCGGGCATTCGGTGAATGCTGAACTGTACTACCGCCTGCGTCCGGTTTCGTGGCTTGAGCTGCAGCCAGGACTGCAGTACTGGCATCGTCCGGGCGGCGTCGCTCAGACTCAGGATGCCTGGGTCATCGAGTGGAAAACCGTGGTGACTTTCTGACGGTCTATACCGCGTCGAGTGATTAGTCGCGATCCGTATCACGTTTTTCGGCTTCGCAGGTTGAGCCGACGGAAGAAATTGCTACAGTGCGGGTGTTGGATTGCTACTGCTTCGGCAGGCAAAACCTGATTTCCCGGCTTTGTCGGGGGTCAGGTTTTTTTGTTTCTGGGGTTCATATGCAAATCGCCAAAGTTCTTAATAATAATGTGGTGGTTGTTTTAGATGAGCAGCGACGCGAACAGGTGGTGATGGGGCGAGGGCTAGCCTTTCAGAAACGCGTCGGTGACTCACTGGACGAAAGTAAAATTGAAAAGATCTTCGCGCTGCAGAGCGATGAACTGGTTGGCCGTTTAGGTGAATTACTCAGTCAGATACCGTTAGAAGTGATGACCACCTGCGATCGGATTATTGAACTGGCGCGCGGGCGGTTGGGTAAGTTGCAGGAGAGCCTGTATATCACCCTGACCGATCACTGCCATTTTGCCATTGAACGGCAAAAGAATGGGGTGACGATCCGCAACGTACTGCTGTGGGAAATTAAGCGGCTTTATCCGAAAGAGTTTGAGCTCGGGCAGGAGGCGCGGGCGATTATCGCCAGGCGGCTCGGCGTTGAGCTCGCCGAAGATGAGGCCGGATTTATTGCGCTGCACCTGGTCACCGCGCAGCTCAACAGCGAAATGCCGGAAGTGATGCATGTCACCCGGGTGATGCAGGAGATCCTGCAGCTGGTGAAGTATCAACTGCAGTTGAACTATGACGAAGAGTCGCTGAGCTACCAGCGCTTTGTCACTCATCTGAAGTTTTTTGCCCAGCGGATGCTGACGCGCACGGTGGTGGCAGATGATGACGTCACTTTGCACAGCGCGGTGAAAGATAACTACGCCAAAGCGTGGAAATGTGCCGAAACCGTCGCGATTCATCTACAGAAAAGCTATCAGCGGTCGCTGACGACGGAAGAAATTATGTTTCTCGCCATTCATATCGAGCGGGTGAGAAAAGAAGGGCGTTAATTCCCTTTACTGAAAACTGGATTGTTACTGCATAACGCAGGCAAAACCTGAGCGCGACGCCATCCGGCGTGGTTCTCGGGTTTTTTTTATTTTTACACTCAGTCACGGTTGCCTGCGGGCAGCGGAAGTAAGGAAAACAGCATGGAATATAAAGCACTCGCGCAGGATATTCTTAGCCGGGTTGGTGGCAAAGAGAATATCGTGAGTCTGGTTCACTGCGCCACACGGCTGCGCTTTAAGCTCAAAGAGAACAAGAAGGCGGACGCGGAAGGACTGAAGACCAACCCTGGCGTCATCATGGTGGTGGAAAGCGGTGGTCAGTTCCAGGTGGTGATTGGTAACCACGTCCACGATGTCTGGCAGGCGGTACGCACTGAAGCGGGTCTGACGGACGACAGCGAACCGGTGACCGGTTCCGCGGAAAAAACCTCGGTGCTTGGCCAGGTGATTGATGTGGTCTCCGGTATCTTTACGCCGTTTATCGGCGTGCTGGCGGCCTCGGGGATCCTGAAAGGGCTACTGGCGCTGGCGGTGGTTTGCGGCTGGCTGACTCCGCAGCAGGGGACCTATAAAATCTGGTTTGCCGCCAGCGACGCGCTGTTCTTTTTCTTCCCGCTGTTTCTGGGCTATACCGCCGGGAAAAAATTCGGCGGTAATCCGTTTATTACCATGGTGATCGGCGGGGCGTTGACCCATCCGATGATGATTCAGGCCTTTGACGCGGCCCAGCTTCCCGGTAGCGAGGCGGCGCACTTTCTCGGCATCCCGGTAACCTTTATCAACTACAGCTCCTCGGTGATCCCGATTATCCTCGCATCGTGGGTGAGCTGCTGGCTGGAGCGCAAAAGCAACGCGCTGCTACCTTCAGCAATGAAAAACTTCTTTACGCCGCTGTTTTGCATCGCCGTAGTGGTTCCGCTGACCTTCCTCGCGATCGGCCCGGTGGCCACCTGGCTCAGTCAGCTGTTGGCCCACGGTTACCAGATTATCTACACCGTCGCGCCGTGGCTGGCGGGCGCGGCGATGGGCGCGCTATGGCAGGTATGCGTTATTTTTGGCCTGCACTGGGGGCTGATCCCCTTGATGATTAATAACCTGACGGTGCTGGGACAGGACTCGATGCTGCCGATGCTGCTGCCGGCGGTGATGGGCCAGGTTGGGGCGGCGCTGGGGATCTTCCTGCGCACCCGCGATGCGCGGCAAAAAGTGCTGGCCGGATCTGCGGTATCCGCCGGGATCTTTGGTATCACCGAGCCGGCGATTTATGGTCTGACTCTGCCGCTGCGTCGCCCGTTTATCTTCGGCTGTGTGGCCGGCGCCATCGGTGGGGCCATCGTTGGGCTGAGCGACAGCCACGTCTACTCCTTTGGCTTTGCCAATATTTTCACTCTGGCGCAGATGATTCCGCCGCAAGGAATCGACAACACCGTATGGGGCGGGGTGATTGGCATCGTGGCTGCACTGGTTATCTCTTGCGCGCTGACCTTTATCGCCGGACTGCCGGCAAGCCGGGCGGAAGCATCGGACCTTCCGCTTGCTCCGGTATCGGAAAACGATATTCTTGCCCCGATGACCGGTACCGTACTGGCGCTGGATCAGGTCCCCGATAGCACCTTCGCCAGCGGTCTGTTGGGAAAAGGCGTGGCGATCATTCCCAGCGTCGGCAGAGTGATTGCGCCGTTCTCCGGAGAAGTGGCGTCACTCTTTCAGACCAAACATGCGATTGGTCTGCTCAGCGATAGCGGCATTGAGCTGTTAATCCATGTTGGTATTGACACCGTGAAACTCGATGGCGTGCCGTTTACCGCCCATGTTAAAGAAGGCGATAAGTTCAAAGCCGGTGATGTGCTGCTTGAATTTGACCGCCAGGCCATTCTGGACGCCGGTTATGACCTGGCGACCCCGATTATTATCAGCAACAGCGACGATTATCGTTCCGTAGACATCGAATCCACCAGCGTGGTTGATGCCGGCCGGCCGCTGTTGTCCGTCAGCCATTAATCAGAGGAGAGAAAGATGAAGAGATTCCCGCAGACCTTTTTATGGGGCGGCGCAACCGCGGCAAATCAGGTGGAAGGCGCGTATCTGGAAGATGGCAAAGGATTATCAACCTCAGATGTACAGCCGCATGGCGTCTTTGGCGACGTCGTTGAACGGGTGCCGGGCGACAGCGGCATCAAAGATATCGCGATCGATTTTTACCATCGCTACCCGCAAGATATCCGCCTGTTTGCGGAGATGGGCTTCAACTGCCTGCGGGTGTCGATTGCCTGGACGCGGATTTTTCCGGACGGCGACAATGCCGAACCAAATGAGGCCGGGCTGGCCTTTTACGACCGCCTGTTTGCTGAAATGGCTCAGCACAATATCACGCCGCTGGTGACGCTATCGCACTATGAAATGCCGTGGGCGCTGGTGAAAAACTACGGCGGCTGGGGCAGCCGCGAGGTGATTGGCTTCTTCGAACGCTACGCCAGAACGGTGTTTGCCCGCTATAAAGATAAGGTCAAGCTGTGGCTGACCTTTAACGAAATCAATATGTCTTTGCATGCCCCGATGACCGGCGTCGGCCTGCCGGAAGGGAGCAGTAAAGAGGCGGTCTATCAGGCTATTCACCATCAGCTGGTGGCGAGCGCCCTGGCGGTAAAAGCCTGTCATGAGATCGTGCCCGAGGGCAAAATCGGCAATATGCTGCTGGGCGGTTTAATGTACCCGCTAAGCTGTAAACCGGAAGATATCTTTGAAACCCTGCAACAGAATCGCAGCTGGCAGTTCTTCGGTGACGTGCAGTGTCGGGGCGAGTATCCGGGCTACATGCTGCGCTACTTCCGCGACCAGGGAATGACGATTACCATCACCGATGCCGACCGCGCGGCGCTGAAAGAGACCGTCGATTTTATCTCCTTCAGCTATTACATGACCGGCTGCGTCACCGCCGACGAGGAGCTGAACAAAAAGGCGCGTGGTAATATTCTCAGCATGGTGCCGAACCCGCATCTGGCGAGCTCCGAGTGGGGCTGGCAGATCGATCCGCTGGGTCTGCGGACGCTGCTTAACGTGCTGTGGGATCGCTATCAGAAGCCGCTGTTTATCGTTGAGAACGGGCTGGGGGCGAAAGATAAAGTTGAAGCTGACGGCAGCATTAACGATGACTACCGTATCAGCTACCTGAACGACCATCTGGTGCAGGCGCGAGAAGCCATTGAAGACGGCGTGGAGCTGCTGGGCTTTACCAGCTGGGGCCCCATCGACCTTGTCAGCGCGTCGAAAGCGGAGATGTCCAAACGTTACGGCTTTATCTACGTCGATCGCGATGACAGCGGCAACGGGACCCTGGCGCGCAGCAAGAAGAAAAGCTTCTACTGGTACAAAGAGGTGATTGCCAGCCGTGGCGGCAGCTTGAAAGAGTAATCGCCTGATGGCTTTGGTGGTCAGGGAAGGTATTAACCGCCCCCGACAGAGAGGCGATCACCGTCGCTAAAATCGCGTCGTCACCCCGTTCAAGGCCCGGAGATTCTCCGGGCCTTTTACTTATCATGCCGGTTTGCGGGCGCGCAGCAGAAAGATCATCGGCCGCTCTTTTTCCTCATCCAGCCCCGGCTGGGCGGCGATTTGCTCCGCCGTTGGCCCCCATTCATCGAGATGCTCAATGACAAAACCGGCGGCAACCAGCAGGTTTATCCAGCTGGCCAGCTTGCGGTGCTGTTTTTTCACCCCGTCGGCAAACCAGTTGCTGATTCGCTCTCCCTCTTGCTGATAGTGACTCACCGGCCAGATTTTCTGTCCGGCGTCATCGTTCTGCCAGCCCTGGCGGAGGGGGGCGGTGTAGACAGGGTGTTCTGCGGAAAAGAGCAGCGTGCCGCCGGGGGTCAGCGCCTGGTAAATCACGGCGAACAGCGGGGCGACATCGGGGAGATAGTGCAGGGCCAGCGAACTGTAGACCAGCTCGCATGAGTCGGCCGGCAGGGTCAGCGTCTGCAAATCTTCACAGCGGTAGTCAATATCGTCTCCCTGGCCCATTTCACGCGCGCGGTCGAGCATCCGGCTGGAAAGATCCACGCCGGTCACCTGGGCGGTGCCTTGTTCACGCGCCCAGCGGCAGAACCAGCCGTAGCCGCAGCCGAGATCGACGACGCGCAGGCCGCGTAAAGCCGGCAGCATACGTTGAATAGCCGGCCATTCCGGCGCGCCGTCGAGCCCTTTAACCGACCGGTCGAGAGTGGCATATCCTGCAAAAAAATCTGGATCATCGTAGATGTTCTGGCTCATTATCACTCCATGAATTATTTGTTTATTTTTAATTATCCAGGTGTTTAGTCACACACTTTACTAAACGGCTTAATTTTATTTAACTTAGTATAACCAACCTTGTTTAGTTACCTGACCTGTCTAATGAATCTTACTCTGAGAAAAAGCGTATTGGCTGGGTTCCCCCTGGTCATCGCTCTGGCTGGCTGCGCGCCGTCCCATGATATTGGCGAGCCGCCGCCACAGCAGATACCTGCCTCCCATGTGTCAATGGATCTGCCCGCGGCGGTTAAAAATGGCTGGCCGCAAAGCAACTGGTGGCAGGATTACCACGACCCGCAGCTGAATAATTTGATCCAGCGCGCTCTGGCGAATGCCCCGGATATGCAGATTGCCGAACAGCGTATCAAGCTGGCGGAAGCTCAGGCTCGTATGTCGCAAGCCAGTCTTGGGCCGGAGATGGATTTCTCTGCCAATGTTGAACGGCAGAAAATGTCGGCGGAGGGGCTGATGGGGCCGTTTGCCACGGATACCGACGGCAATACCGGGCCCTGGTACACCAATGGCACCTTTGGTCTGACGGCGGGCTGGGATCTGGATCTGTGGGGGAAAAACCGGGCGCTGGTGAAAGCCCGCATCGGTGAACTTAAAGCACAAGTGGCGGAAGAGGCGCAAACCCGCGAACTGCTGGCCAGCAGCGTGGCGCGACTCTACTGGCAGTGGCAGACCGAAGCCGCGGTGAAAACCGTGCTCCAGCAGGTTAAAAGCGAACAGAATAATATTGTCAGCGTTGACCAGGCGCTGTATCAGCGCGGGATCACCAACTCGGCCGAAGGGGCTGAAAACGATATCAATGTCAGCAAAACCGACCAGCAGCTGGCGGACGTTGCGGGCAGCATGAAAGAGATCGAAGCGCGCCTGATGGCGCTGACCAACAGCCAGAGTCAGGCGCTGAATCTGCATCCGGCTAATCTTCCGCAGGTGAGCGCGCAGATGCCGACGGAGTTGGGGTATGAGCTGCTGGCGCGCCGCCCGGATCTGCAGGTGGCCCACTGGTATATTGAGGCCTCGCTGAGCGAGGTGGATGCGGCGAAAGCGGCGTTCTATCCGGACATCAACCTGATGGCCTTCCTGCAGCAGGATGCGCTGCACCTGAGCGATCTGTTCCGCCATTCCGCCCAGCAGATGGGGCTGTCCGCTGGGTTGACGCTGCCTGTCTTTGATAGCGGCAGACTGAATGCCAACCTCGATATTGCCAGCGCGCAGAATAATCTGTCGGTGGCAAAATATAACAAAGCGGTTGTGGACGCGGTGAACCAGGTGGCGAAGACCGCCAGCCAGGTTGAGACCCTGATGGAGAAGAATCAGCAGCAGCAGCAGGTTGAAAAAGATGCGCAGCGGACGGTGAATCTGGCGGAGGCTCGCATGAGCGCCGGGATTCTTCCGGGGTCACGTGTCAGTATGGCCAGGCTGCCTGCGCTTCAGGAGCGCATTACCGCGCTGCGTCTGCGCGGCCAGTGGCTGGATGCCAGCATTCAGCTGACCTCGGCGCTGGGCGGCGGCTACCACCAGACCACGAAATCAGGTTAACGCCTGGCAAGGCACCCTCTGCGCGGCCGGGCTTTCCGGTCGTCAGGCGGTGCCGGCTCGGCGCTACTCTTTCTTTTTCGCCTCGCGGCGTCGGAACCACCAGTGCGCGGCTACCACCAGCGCGACCACCAGAATCAGCCAGATCCAGTGCTTCAGATGCGCATCAAGATGATGCAGCCACGGTCCAATGGCTTCCCCGCCCAGATAGCCCAGCGTGGTGAATAACAGCGCCCACACCAGCGCGCCGAGAATATTCAGCGGCAGGAACACTTTTGGCGGCAGGCGGCTGGCGCCGATCAATAACGGCCCGATGACCCGGAAACCGTACATAAAACGGGTCCCAATCACAAACAGATAGGGGCGGCGCTGAATCATGCGCTGCGCTTTGCGTATCCGCGCCTGATGGCGGGAAAATCGCTTCAGCAGCTTGCCGCCAAAGCGTCGGCCCAGCAGATACAGCAGCTGATCGCCGATCATTCCCCCGAGGGCAACGGAGAGAACGACCAGGGGAAATTTTAATAACCCCTGATGCGCGACCACGCCGCCCAGCAGAGTGATGGTTTCACCTTCCGCCATGCTGCCAATGACCAGCGCAGCGTAGCCATACTGGGAAATCAGGTTATTGATATCCATACAAAAATAAACTCCCTTACCCCTTATGCTTCCGCGCATGCCTGGCGACCAGCGGGGCCGGTTGTGCAGCGCGAAGCATCAACGGGATCAATCATCAATGGGTTAATCATACACCCTGGGGCTTAAAACGAGGTTAAGCGTCTATCTCATCAGGACGCTTTTGCTGGTCATTTTGCCGCAGGGCAGGGATCACAACGATTTATGGCGGCCTGCCAGGGGGAACCCGCCTGCACGTGCTACGCCTACGCGGCGCATTCTCCGCGCTGTCGGTGTTCAAACCGCCTGCGCCAAAAACGCCTGCCAGGACAGGCTCTGAGCGCATTTTTAGTGCTGTACATAAACGAATCGCGCAGGGTGAATTATACTTGGATCAGTGCTGTACGAGGCCGTGACAAGGGGGACGCTATGAACCATGTCTGGGGACTATTCTCTCATCCGAATCAAGAGATGAGCGTTATCAAGAGCGAAAACGAGACGATTTCGCACCACTATACGCACCATGTGCTGGTCATGGCAGCGGTTCCGGTTATCTGCGCCTTTATCGGCACCACGCAGCTTGGCTGGAACTTTGGCGATGGCACAGTGGTAAAACTTTCGCTGATGACCGGTCTGGCGCTGGCGGTGGTGTTCTACGCCGTGATGCTGGGCGGGGTCGCGGTGATGGGGAGGATTATCTGGTGGATGGCCAGAAACTATCCGCAGCGGCCATCGCTTAAGCGCTGCATGGTGTTTGCCGGGTATGTCGCTACGCCGCTGTTTCTCAGCGGGCTGGTCGCGCTTTATCCGCTGGTCTGGCTGTGCGCACTGGTGGGGACGATCGCGCTGTTTTACACCGGCTACCTGCTGTATCTCGGCATCCCGACCTTCCTGAGTATTAATAAAGAAGAGGGACTCAGCTTTGCCAGTTCCACCCTGGCCATCGGGGTGCTGGTGCTTGAAGTCCTGCTGGCGATAACCGTTATTCTCTGGGGATACGGCTACCGACTGTTTTAATTCTGTTGCTGAACCGTTTGATGAGTGAATCTATTGCTGGCATAAATGGATTTTTATGCCAGCAATGCAGCATTTGCTCACGATTCTTATTAGTCAGGTCGCGTTCTGCCGGGGTATGATAGGGTCTGCCAGCGTTGCCTGTTGCCCGGCGACGCAGCGTACGTTAATAACGTGCAAGAATACTTTTCAGAATGCTCACGATGCCGAAATTTCGAGTTTCTTTGCTCAGCCTGACCTTGCTTCTGGCTGTGCCTTTTGCGCCCCAGGCGATAGCAAAAACCCCCGTGGCCGCCACGGCCCTGCAGCCGGAAATTGCTTCCGGCAGTGCGATGATCGTTGATCTTGCCAGCAAAAAGATTATTTACCAGAGCCAGCCGGATCTGGTTCGCCCCATCGCGTCGATTACCAAAGTGATGACGGCGATGGTGGTTCTGGATGCGCATCTGCCGTTAGACGAGATGCTCACCGTAGATATCAGCCACACGCCGGAGATGAAAGGCATCTATTCACGCGTGCGGCTGAACAGCCAAATCAGCCGCCGCAATATGCTGCTGCTGGCGCTGATGTCCTCCGAAAACCGCGCAGCCGCGAGCCTGGCCCACCATTATCCTGGCGGCTATGACGCCTTTATTCGCGCCATGAACGCCAAGGCCCAGGCGCTGGGCATGACCCATACTCGCTACGTTGAGCCGACGGGCCTGTCGATTCACAACGTATCGACCGCGCGCGACCTGACGAAGCTGCTGATGGCCACCGAGCAGTATCCGCTGATCGGCCAGCTGAGCACCACCAAAGAAGATACCGCCACCTTCGCTCATCCGGCCTATACGCTGCCGTTCCGTAATACCAACCACCTGGTCTATCGGGATAACTGGAATATCCAGCTGACCAAAACCGGTTTTACTAATGCCGCGGGCCACTGCCTGGTCATGAGAACGGTGATTAATCAGCGCCCGGTGGCGCTGGTGGTGATGGATGCGTTCGGGAAATATACCCACTTTGCCGACGCCAGTCGTCTGCGTACCTGGGTTGAAACCGGGAAGGTGATGCCGGTTCCGGCCTCCGCGCTGAGCTATAAAAAACAGCGTGAGGCGCAGATGGCGGATGCGATGCTGAAAGGCGGCGCGCAGACCGCGCAAAACGATTAATGCCTCTCCCCCGACTCGCGCACGCGGGCGGGGGATTTTTTATTCCGGTATGGTTAAGTCGCCCTCGCCGAGCTGGCGCTGCATAATTAACGTATCCCGCCAGTCGCCCATCTTGTACCCGACGCTACGCAGTTGACCCGCCACGGTAAAACCAAATTTTTTGTGAATGGCGAGCGAGCCGGCATTGTTATGCCCGTCGCCGATAATCGCCAGCATCTGCCGCCACGGGCCTTGTTCGCACTTTGCAATCAGCTGCGTGAGCAGGGCGCTGCCGATGCCGCGCCCGCCCATGCCGGACTCGACATAAATCGACTCTTCAAGCGTGTAGCGATAGGCGGGGCGGGGACGGTAAAACGTCGCGTAGCAGTAGCCGACGATGGTGCCGCGCCACAGCGCCACCAGCCAGGGCAGCCCGTTGTCACGCACGGTTTTGATGCGCTTGCGCATTTCATCGACGGTCGGGGGAATATCTTCAAAGGAGGCGCGTCCGTTCAGCACGTGCCAGACGTACAGCGCCGCGATGGCGTGCGCGTCATCGGGCAGGGCTTCGCGGATCTCTAATTCAGCGCCGTGTAACATATCCGCTTCGGACATGATGGGACTCCTTAACCAGGTTTGCCGGAGAGGCGTTTCTCCGGCGTGCAGCGTAATACAGAATCCCGTAACTCGTCACCCCTGATTAGTGCTCTTCAGCGCCGTGACTCCCGTCCGCCTGGCGCTCACCCCAGTACTTCTGCTTACTGGTTTTTCCGAGCCCCGGGTTCATGCTGTTGGTCGGGTCATTCTGGCGGTAGAACTGTTTTAAGCTCTCCGGCGCTTCATAGAGATGGCCGACGTTATGCTCGGCGGGGTATTGCGCCCCGCGCGCCTTCAGCAGCTCCAGCATCTTCTCTTTCAGTTCGTGGGCATCGACGCCTTTTTTGACGATGTAGTCCTGGTGGAAGACGTGGCACATAAAGTGACCGTAATAGAGCTTATGTACCAGCTGACTGTCGATCTCCGGCGGCAGATGCTCAAACCACTCGGTATCGTTACGGCGCAGAGCGATATCCAGCGCCAGAATGTCTTCCACTTCGTCGGCATGTACCGCCTGGTAACGGATGGCGGCTCCTGCGGCGGCGAAGCGGTGAAGAAACGCTTTGCTGCCTTCTTCCGGCGTGCAGGCAAAGAAATCGCCCTCGGCCTCGCGGAAGTATGCCGTCAGCCAGGTCTGGGCTTCTTCGATGCCATCGCCCGCCATTTTCAGCAGCAGGTGATGTTCATATTTATCGCGCCAGCTTTTCATCCGCTCCGGGAGATGCGCCGGGAAGACATGTCCGAGCTTCTGCATGAAGCGGTCGGTAAAGTGGGGCTTAAACAGCGACACTTTCTCCAGCATGGCGTCGGTGCGGCCTTTCATCGTGAAGAAGAACGGCATTTTGTCGGTGCCGAGCTTATCGATCATCAGGAAGGTGTCTTTCCCGTAGCGCTCGGCGATATCGTAGATATCGCGATGCATGTACTCACCCGCCACCGGCAGGTGCTGAAACTCGGCGAGAATATGGCGACGGATCTCCGTCAGCACCGCCGGGTTATTGCTACCGATGTAAAAGACCTGCTGGCGTTTTTCCGCCGGAAAGGTATCGAGGCGCGCGGCGAATACCGCCAGCTTGCCGGCGCAGCCGGAGGATTCAAACAGGCGATCCGGGTCGGCATTGTAGCGCGCCGGGGTATCGGCATTGACGTCGCGCACGCGGGTGACGTAATCGTGGTCATGGGCGTGGCGGCCATCGTGCTGAATATCATCTTCTTTGATACGGTCGTCGTCGAGGCGGCTGAGGATCTGTTCCGGCGTGGCGCCGAGGTCAATCCCGAGGTGGTTCACCAGCCGCAGCTTGCCGTTTTCGTCAATCTGCGCAAATAACGACATCTCGGTATAGGCCGGGCCGCGTTGTACCAGCGAACCGCCGGAGTTGTTGCAGATCCCGCCGATCACCGAGGCGCCGATGCAGGAAGAACCGATCACCGAATGCGGCTCGCGACCCAGCGGCTTCAGCGCTTTTTCCAGCGAGTAGAGCGTGGTGCCCGGGAACGCCAGCACCTGTTCGCCTTTATCCAGCAGGTGCAGCTTATCGAGGCGCAGGGTGCTGATGATGACGATCTCCCGGTCGTAGTCGTTGCCGCTTGGGGTTGAACCTTCGGTCAGCCCGGTGTTCGCCGCCTGCATCAAAATGATTTTATCGGCGTCGACACAGGCGCTCAGCACGCGCCACAGTTCCAGCAGGGTTCCCGGGAAGACCACCGCCAGCGCGTCGCCCTGGCCGGAGCGGAAACCTTTACGGTAGCGCTGGGTTTTTGCCGGATCGGTTAACAGATGGGAGGAGCCAACCAGTCTTGCCAGTTCCGCCAGAAAACCAGAATTATTCGATGTTGTTGCCGATGACATGATCCACTCCTTGTGGTGGTACCGAAAATATCGGAATTAAGCATAGCGCTTTGTATGACAATTTTGTGCACCAATGTGTCGAAAAATCAGAGAAGAACCTTAGCATTGTGCAGGCGTCTTGTTTATATATATGGCAAACTGCGGTTTTTATTATGTTTTGCCGTAACCCCGGCCTGAGAGAAAGAGAGATAAAAATGAAATGGCTCTGCACTATAGGCGTCGCCGTCAGTCTGGCGCTGCAACCCGCGCTGGCGGATGAACTGTTCGGCAATCACCCTCTGACGCCGCAGGCCCGCGATGCGTTCGTGAGTGAACTGCTCAAGAAGATGACCGTCGATGAAAAAATTGGCCAGCTAAGGCTGATCAGCGTCGGGCCGGATAACCCGAAAGAGGCGATCCGCGAGATGATCAAAGATGGCCAGGTCGGGGCCATTTTCAATACCGTGACCCGCCCGGATATCCGCGCGATGCAGGACCAGGTCATGCAGCTCAGCCGGTTGAAAATCCCGCTGTTTTTCGCCTATGACGTGATTCACGGTCAGCGCACCGTGTTCCCGATAAGCCTTGGTCTGGCCTCTTCCTTTAACCTGGACGCGGTAAAGACGGTGGGGCGTATTTCGGCGTATGAAGCCGCCGACGACGGTCTCAACATGACCTGGGCGCCGATGGTCGATGTCTCCCGCGATCCGCGCTGGGGCCGCGCTTCGGAAGGTTTCGGCGAAGATACCTATCTGACCACCGAAATGGGACGGGCGATGGTTGAGTCGATGCAGGGCAAAAGCCCGGCGGATCGCTACTCGGTGATGACCAGCGTGAAGCACTTCGCCGCCTATGGCGCGGTGGAGGGGGGCAAAGAGTACAACACCGTCGATATGAGCCCGCAGCGCCTGTTCAACGACTATATGCCGCCGTATAAAGCGGGGCTGGATGCCGGGAGCGGCGCGGTGATGGTGGCGCTCAACTCGCTGAACGGCACGCCGGCGACCTCCGATGCCTGGCTGCTGAAAGAGGTGCTGCGCGATGACTGGGGCTTTAAAGGCATCACCGTCTCCGATCACGGCGCGATCAAAGAGCTGATCAAGCACGGCGTTGCTGCCGATCCGGAAGATGCCGTGCGGGTAGCGCTGAAGTCGGGCATCAACATGAGTATGAGCGACGAGTACTACAGCAAATACCTGCCGGGGCTGGTTAAATCCGGCAAGGTGACGATGGCGGAGCTGGATGACGCCACCCGCCACGTGCTCAACGTTAAATATGATATGGGGCTGTTTAACGATCCGTACAGCCATCTCGGTCCGCAGGGATCCGATCCGCAGGATACCAACGCCGAAAGCCGCCTGCATCGCCAGGAGGCGCGCGAAGTCGCCCGGCAAAGCCTGGTGCTGCTGAAGAACCGTCTGGAGACGCTGCCGCTGAAAAAATCGGGAACCGTTGCGGTTATCGGGCCGCTGGCTGACAGCAAACGTGACATGATGGGCAGCTGGTCGGCGGCAGGGGTGGCGGATCAGTCGGTGACGGTGCTGACCGGCATCAAAGAGGCGCTGGGCGACAAAGGCAAGGTTATCTATGCCCGCGGCGCTAACGTCACCAACGATAAAGGTATTGTCGATTTCCTCAACCTGTATGAGAAAGCGGTGCAGGTCGATCCGCGCTCGCCGCAGGCGATGATCGATGAAGCGGTGGCGGCGGCGAAACAGTCCGACGTGGTGGTGGCCGTGGTGGGCGAGGCGCAGGGTATGGCCCATGAAGCCTCCAGCCGTACCGACATCACCTTGCCACAGAGCCAGCGCGATTTGATTAGCGCCCTGAAAGCCACCGGTAAGCCGCTGGTACTGGTGCTGATGAACGGTCGTCCGCTGGCGCTGGTGAAAGAAGATCAGCAGGCTGACGCTATCCTCGAAACCTGGTTCGCCGGGACCGAGGGGGGCCATGCCATTGCCGATGTGCTGTTCGGCGATGCCAACCCGTCCGGTAAACTGCCGATGTCGTTCCCGCGCTCGGTGGGGCAGATTCCGGTGTACTACAGCCATCTTAATACCGGCCGTCCGTACAATGCCGATAAACCGAACAAATACACCTCCCGCTACTTTGATGAAGCGAATGGCCCGCTGTACCCGTTCGGCTACGGCCTGAGCTACACCACCTTTAGCGTTTCCGACGTCAAAATGTCGGCGCCGACCCTGCAGCGCGACGGTAGCGTCACCGCCAGCGTACAGGTGACCAACACCGGCAAGCGCGAAGGGGCAACGGTGATTCAGCTCTATCTGCAGGATGTGACCGCCTCGATGAGCCGTCCGGTGAAAATGCTGCGCGGCTTTAAGCGCGTGACCCTCAAGCCGGGAGAGACGCAAACCGTCGCCTTCCCGATTGAAATTGACGCCCTGAAGTTCTGGAATCAGAAAATGAAATACGATGCCGAGCCGGGCAAATTCAACGTCTTTATTGGCGTCGACTCCGCCCGCGTGAAGCAGAGTGAATTCGAGCTGCTGTAAGCGAGGAAACGGCGGGTTTCGCCGGCCGGGCCAGGCGCCAGCCGCCTCCCGGCAGAAACGCGGGCGCCCTGTTTAAAACAGCGTTGTCATCCTTCTCAAAGGCCGAATATTCGGCCTTTTCTTTTTCCGGATGCACTAAATGAACTACGCTTTTCTCTTAAGCTCCTGTTAATGGAGCGCAAATTAAAGAGGGACGCGGGGATGATAAAGGCACGTATCTGGTCAGGCGCGCTGGCGCTGGTCGCGCTGGTCAGCCTGCCGCTTCAGGCGGCGGAGCCGGTCAAAGTTGGCTCAAAAATCGACACCGAAGGGGCGCTGCTGGGCAATATTATTTTGCAGGTTCTGGAAAGTCATGGCGTGAAAACCGTGAATAAGATCCAGCTGGGAACCACCCCGGTGGTACGCGGGGCGATTACGGCGGGGGAATTAGACATTTATCCGGAATACACCGGCAACGGCGCCTTCTTCTTTAAAGACGAAAACGACCCGGCGTGGAAGAACGCGCAGCAGGGTTATGAGAAGGTCAAAACCCTCGACGCGCAGAAGAATAAGCTTATCTGGCTGACGCCTGCGCCGGCCAATAACACCTGGACCATTGCCGTGCGTCAGGATCTGGCGGAAAAAAATCATCTGACCTCGCTGGCCGATCTCAGCGTCTGGCTGCAAAAAGGGGGCGACTTTAAGCTCGCCGCCTCCGCCGAATTTATCGAACGTCCGGATGCGCTCCCGGCCTTTGAAAAAGCCTATGGCTTCAAGCTCAAGCAAAGTCAGCTGCTGTCGTTGGCGGGGGGCGATACGGCGGTGACCATCAAAGCGGCGGCCCAGCAGACTTCCGGGGTGAATGCGGCAATGGCCTACGGAACCGACGGGCCGGTGGCGGCGCTGGGGCTGCAAACGCTCAGCGATCCGCAGGGCGTACAGCCGATTTATGCCCCGACGCCCGTGGTGCGCGAAGCGGTGCTGAAAGCCTATCCGCAGATCGCGCAATGGCTCCAGCCGGTCTTTGCCAGCCTTGACGAGAAAACGCTGCAACAGCTCAATGCCAGTATTGCCGTGGAAGGGCTGGACGCGAAAAAAGTTGCCGCAGATTATCTGCAGCAAAAAGGGCTGCTGAAGTAGATTATTGGTGGCTATTCGCTGTTATAACCGCGTATCGCTGCTGCTGGCCTGTCTGCTGCTGCTGGTGGTGGCTCTGCCGTTCGTCAACTATGCGCCTAACCGTCTGCTCTCCGGGGAGGGACGCTGGCTTTGGCAACTCGCGCCGTGGCTGACGGCGGTGCAGGTCTGCGGCGCGCTGCTGCTGATTCTGCTCTGCTGGCTACCGGGACGCAGGCCGCTGCTGCTGAGCTTGCTGATGCTGGATGCGCTGCTGGCGCTGCTGTTCTGGGGGGCGGGGCAGACGGCGGTACAGCTGGCGCACAGCGGCTCCTCGCTGGCCCGCACCTCGCCGGGAAGCGGCCTGTGGCTGGCGCTGGCGCTGTGCTTACTGCTGGCCAGCGAGACAATCCGGCGTCTGACCACGCGGGCGCACTGGCGCTGGCTGCTCAATGTGCAAATCTGGTTGATTCCCTGCGTGCTGCTCGGCAGCGGAGCGCTGAATCAGCTCTCGCTACTGAAAGAGTATGCCAACCGTCAGGAGGTGTTTGATGACGCGCTGCGTCAACATTTGACCCTGCTGTTTGGCACGCTGTTGCCGGGGCTGCTGATCGGGCTGCCGGTAGGCATCGGCCTCTGGCGCCGGCCGCGGTGGCAGGCCCCGGTGTTTACCTTTCTCAATGTTATTCAAACGATTCCCTCCGTGGCGCTGTTTGGTCTGCTGATCGCGCCGCTGGCCGGTCTCGCCCGCCATTTCCCCGGTCTGGCGGAGCGCGGCATTTCCGGCACCGGGATGACGCCAGCGCTGATTGCGCTGGTGCTGTATGCCTTGCTGCCGCTGGTTCGCGGGGTGGTGACCGGTTTACAGCAGGTACCGCGCGATGTGCTTGAGAGCGCCGCGGCGATGGGGATGAGCGGCGCGCAGCGCTTCTGGCACGTGCAGCTGCCGCTGGCGCTGCCGGTTTTGCTGCGCAGTCTGCGGGTGGTGAGCGTGCAAACCGTCGGAATGGCGGTGGTCGCCGCCCTGATCGGCGCCGGTGGGTTTGGTGCGCTGGTCTTCCAGGGGCTGTTGAGCAGCGCCCTGGATCTGGTACTGCTGGGAGTGATGCCGACGATTGCGCTGGCGGTGGTGGTCGACGCGCTGTTTGCGCTGTGGGGGGCATTATTGAAAGGAGAGGCGGGTGATTGAATTTAACGGGGTCAACAAATCCTTCGCCGGGCTGCCGGCGGTGAAAAACCTGAACCTGCACCTGCGCGAAGGCGCATTCTCGGTCCTGATCGGAACCTCTGGCTCGGGGAAATCAACCACCCTGAAAATGATTAACCGGCTGGTCGAACATGACAGCGGCACCATCCGTTTTGCCGGGCAGGATATTCGCCAGCAGCCGGTGCTGGCGCTACGTCGACGCATGGGCTATGCCATTCAGTCTATCGGCCTGTTTCCGCACTGGACGGTGGCGCAGAACATCGCCACCGTCCCGCAGCTGCAAAAATGGCCGCAGCGCAAAATCGCGGCGCGCATTGACGAATTAATGGCGCTGCTGGGGCTGGAGCCGACGCTGCGGGAGCGCTATCCGCATCAGCTCTCCGGCGGTCAGCAGCAGCGCGTTGGCGTGGCGCGGGCGCTGGCGGCCAATCCTGAAGTCCTGCTGATGGACGAACCGTTTGGCGCGCTGGATCCGGTCACCCGGGAAGCGCTCCAGCAGGAGATGATCCGCATCCATCGGCTGCTCGGGCGGACGATTGTGCTGGTGACCCACGATATTGATGAAGCCCTGCGGCTGGCGGATCACCTGGTGCTGATGGACGGTGGCGAAGTGATCCAGCAAGGGGCGCCGCTGCAGATGCTGCTCGAGCCTGAAAATACCTTCGTCGAGACTTTTTTTGGCCGCAGCGAACTGGGCGTCCGGCTGTTGTCGCTGCGCGGGGTGGGCGACTATCTGCGGCGTAATGAACGGCTTGCCGGCGATACGCTGAACGTCGCGATGACGCTGCGCGAAGCGCTGTCGCAGTTTATTGCCCATCGCTGCGACGTCCTGCCGGTAGTGGATGAACAGGGGGAGGCGTGCGGAACGCTGCATTTTGCCGATCTGCTCGGCGAGGAGGTGCGGCATGCGCGTACTTCGTGATCCGCTGCTGTGGCTGCTGGCGCTGTTTATCGCCATTTTGCTGCTGCTGCCTTATAGCACGCCGCTATTCAGCGCGCTGTTCCCCGAGCTGCCGCGCCCGGTGTATCAGCAGGAGAGTTTTGTCGCCCTGACTTTCGCCCACTGCTGGCTGGTGGTGCTTTCCAGCCTGGCGGCGACGGTGGTGGGCGTCGGGGCCGGGGTGGCGGTGACGCGTCCCGCAGGCCGCGAGTTTCGTCCATTGGTGGAGACCATCGCCGCGATGGGACAAACGTTTCCGCCGGTGGCGGTGCTGGCGATTGCCGTTCCGGTACTGGGGTTTGGCTGGCAGCCTGCGCTGATTGCGCTGGCGCTGTATGGCATATTACCGGTCCTGCAGGGGACCCTGGCCGGGCTGAGCGCCGTGCCGTCGGGGGTCGTGAGTATCGCCAAAGGGATGGGCATGACGGGCTGGCAGAGACTTATTCGCGTGGAGCTGCCGCTGGCTGCGCCGGTGATGCTGGCCGGTATCCGGACATCGACCATCGTCAATATCGGAACGGCGACCATTGCGTCAACGGTCGGGGCGAATACGCTCGGCACGCCGATCGTTATCGGCCTGAGCGGATTCAACACGGCTTATGTCATTCAGGGGGCGCTGCTGGTCGCGCTGGCGGCGATTATCGTCGACCGCGGCTTTGAACGATTGAACCGGCGAATCAGCCGACACCACCGCGCACAATAAACGAGTAACCGGCCAGCATGACGCCGCCGATGCCGCTGATGGCCATGAATAAGAAGAGGGTGATAACCGCAATTTTCGCTGGCTTCATAATAGGCTCCTGATGTTAACGGAGGGATTATACGGTGAAGCACAGGTGTTAATGAAACATTAATTGCTATTTAGCCAGATAACGTGCCCCTGCTGCTGCCAGGCCTGGAGCTGATCCTGCTGCGCCAGGGTCGGGGTTTCGCCGCACCATACCAGGAGCGTGCTGTCAGGAAACAGATCGGGACGGATGTGGGTCAGAGAGTGGGGGAGGACATCGACCCGCCAGCCTTGTTCGCAGGCGATCCAGCCCTCCAGCCACAGCCGCGTGGTGTCGTTGACATTCCAGCCGAGCACCAGCGCATGGCTGCCCGGACGTTTCCAGGCGCTGGCGAGGCTGTGCGCGACATGGTTGATGAGAATCCCGTCGAGGATGCTGCGCAGCGCGGTAAGCGTCGGCTGCGGGCTGAGCAGGCGGTGGCGTAAGGGGATAAACAGATGGTTGACCAGGGTCAGCGCCGTATAGCTATGGCTGCGCTCTTTGATCCACAGCCGTAAACGGTGGTAGCTGCCGTCGTGGAGATACCCCAGCAGAATCTCCTGCTGCTCCCGCCAGCCGTCTTCCTCTCCACTCGTGTTGTCGTTAAGCAAGGTTTTGACCTTACTCACCTGAACGCCGGAATCAATCCAGCGCTTAATCTCGCGGATTCGGTCAATTTCCTGCTCGTTAAACAGGCGGTGCCCTCCGTCGGTGCGCTGCGGTTTCAGCAATCCGTAGCGTCGTTGCCAGGCGCGAAGCGTTACGGGGTTAATGTCACAGAGCTGAGCCACTTCACCAATCGTATAAAGCGCCATATATCCTCTCCCGCAAAGTCTCCCCTATAACTGTAGAAGCTGTTTACGGAAGAGGAAATATTCGCTCATTTTTTGTTCGTTTAAGTGACGAGAGGCGGGCAAGAAGTGTGATCCTGACCATGATTTGTGATTTTCTTGTAGTGCTTCAAAGAAAGTGATGACCCGGCAGTGTATGTTACGCGCTTTCGAGTGAAGCGTGGTCTGTGGGTATGTACGAGTTTGATCTGGTGTTGCTGCTGCTTCAGCAGATGTGCGTGTTTTTGGTCATTGCGTGGCTGATGAGCAAGACACGGCTGTTCATCCCGCTGATGCAGGTTACCGTTCGTCTACCGCATAAGCTGCTGTGCTACGTGACCTTCTCCATTTTCTGCATTATGGGGACCTATTTCGGTCTGCATATTGAAGACTCGATCGCCAATACCCGCGCCATCGGCGCCGTGATGGGCGGCCTGCTCGGTGGCCCGGTGGTCGGCGGCCTGGTGGGGCTGACCGGCGGGCTGCACCGCTACTCGCTCGGCGGTATGACGGCGTTAAGCTGCATGGTTTCCACCATAGTCGAGGGGCTGCTGGGCGGCCTGGTTCACAGCGTGCTGGTCAAGCGCGGGCGGCCGGATAAGGTCTTCAGCCCGCTCACCGCCGGGGCGATCACCTTCTTTGCCGAGCTGGTGCAGATGATGATCATTTTGCTGATCGCCCGGCCATTTCAGGACGCGCTGCATCTGGTGCAAAGCATCGCCGCGCCGATGATGGTGACCAACACCGTAGGCGCCGCGCTGTTTATGCGTATCCTGCTGGATAAGCGGGCGATGTTTGAGAAGTACACCTCGGCTTTTTCCGCCACCGCCCTCAAGGTGGCGGCCTCGACCGAGGGGATCCTGCGGCAGGGATTCAACGAAGAGAACAGCATGAAGGTGGCGCAGGTGCTTATTCAGGAGCTCGATATCGGCGCGGTGGCCATTACCGATCGCGACAAGCTGCTGGCGTTTACCGGTATCGGCGACGACCACCACCTGCCGGGCAAACCTATCTCTTCATCCTATACGCAAAAAGCGATTGATAGCGGCGAAGTGGTGTATGCCGACGGCAATGAAGTCCCCTACCGCTGTTCCATTCATCCCAACTGCAAGCTGGGGTCGACGCTGGTTATCCCGCTGCGCGGTGAAAATCAACGGGTGATCGGCACCATCAAGCTGTATGAAGCGAAAAACCGCCTGTTCAGCTCCATCAACCGCACGCTCGGAGAGGGGATCGCCCAGCTGCTGTCGGCACAAATCCTCGCCGGGCAGTATGAGCGGCAGAAGGCGCTGCTGACGCAATCGGAGATCAAGCTGCTCCACGCGCAGGTGAATCCCCATTTTCTGTTTAATGCGTTGAATACCCTGAAGGCGGTGATTCGCCGCGACAGCGATCAGGCCGGGCAGCTGGTGCAGTACCTGTCGACCTTTTTCCGCAAGAATCTGAAGCGGCCGTCGGAGTTTGTGACGCTGGCGGATGAGATTGAACACGTGAATGCCTATCTGCAAATTGAGAAAGCGCGTTTCCAGGCCAATTTACAGATTCAGATGCTGGTGCCCGACGCGCTGGCTCACCATCAGCTGCCGGCGTTTACGCTGCAGCCGATTGTTGAAAACGCCATTAAACACGGCACGTCGCAGCATCTCGGGGTAGGGGAGATTACCATTCGCGCCAGCCAGCACGAGCGCTGGCTGCAGTTAGATATTGAGGATAACGCCGGCCTGTACCAGGACAATCCCAACGCCAGCGGGCTGGGAATGAGCCTGGTAGATCGCCGTTTACGGGCGCGCTTCGGCGCCGACTGCGGCATTACCGTGACCTGTGAAGCGGAACGTTTCACCCGCGTCACGCTGCGACTGCCTCTGGAGGAGAACGCGTGTTAAAAGTGTTGATAGTTGATGATGAACCGCTGGCACGAGAAAATCTGCGTGTTTTACTGGAGTCCGCTAGCGATATTGAGATCGTCGGGGAGTGCGCGAATGCGGTTGAAGCGATTGGCGCGGTGCACAAGCTGCGCCCGGACGTGCTGTTTCTCGATATTCAGATGCCGCGGATCAGCGGCCTGGAAATGGTCGGGATGCTCGACCCTGAACACCGGCCTTACATCGTGTTTCTGACCGCTTTTGACGAGTATGCGGTGAAGGCGTTCGAAGAGCATGCGTTTGATTATCTGCTGAAACCCATCGAAGCACCGCGGCTGGAGAAGACGCTGGCGCGTCTGCGCCAGGAACGTAGCCTGCAGGATATCTCGCTGCTCGACGATACCCAGCAGGCGCTGAAATATATTCCCTGTACCGGCCACAGCCGAATCTGGCTGCTGCAGATGGAGGATGTCGCGTTTGTCAGCAGCCGGATGAGCGGAATTTATGTCACCGATCGTGAGGGGAAGGAGGGGTTTACGGAGCTGACCTTACGCACCCTTGAGAGCCGGACGCCGCTGCTGCGCTGTCATCGACAGTATCTGGTGAATATGGCCCACCTGAAAGAGATTCGCCTTGAGGAAAACGGCCAGGCGGAGCTGCTGATGCGGGCCGGGCAAACGGTGCCGGTGAGCCGTCGCTACTTAAAAAGTCTGAAAGAGGCGATTGGTCTGTAAAACGACGGAATCATGGTAGACTTAGCGCCAGCATTTTTCATCATGAAGGCATTATGATCAGTAACGATATCTTACGTAGCCTGCGCTACACCCTGAAAACCAATAATAACGACCTGGTGCGCATTTTTGCGCTGGGCGATTCCGTCGTCAGCGCAGAGCAGCTGGTACCGTGGCTGAAAAAGGAGGACGAAGAGGGCTTCCAGCGCTGCCCGGACATTATGTTGTCGATCTTCCTCAACGGCCTGATCTATGACAAACGCGGGAAAGATGAGGCGGCCCCGCCGCTGGCGGTTGAGCGTCGGGTGAATAACAATATCGTGCTGAAAAAGCTGCGCATCGCCTTTTCGCTGAAGAGCGATGACATCCTCGCCATTCTGACTCAGCAAAAGTTTCGCGTTTCGATGCCGGAAATCACCGCCATGATGCGCGCGCCGGATCATAAAAACTTCCGCGAATGCGGTGACCAGTTCCTGCGCTATTTCCTGCGCGGTCTGACCGAGCGCATCCACGGCAAAGCGTAATCTTGCTCACCTGTTTTGCCCGGTCGGCGCTGTGCCGGCCGGGCAAGTCCTCTGTGCCGCCCCGGATCTGCGAGACCTATTTCACCTCTGTAAAACCCTGTTCGGCGAGGAGCTTCTCGGACACCGACATCGACACCTCCTGCAGCGCGCAGTTGGTCACCATTGAGCCGGGCAGCTTACACAGTTCGCTCATGTCAGCCCGGGTAAAATCCACGCTGAGATGTTCCAGCGCCTCGCTATCTTTGTAATCGATGCTCTGTTCCACGCCTTTAACGTCGAGATAAACGCTTCTCATCGGTTCAATTAACGCCCGCGCCTGCTCCTGATTCGCCGCGCCGATGGTCTGATAGGGAATGGTGTTATTGGCTTCCTGACGCAGGACTTTGTCACCGACATAATGGTAGGTAAACACCAGCCCGACGCCGTTTTCCATCCGGGTAAAGGTTTTGCTCTTTTCGTCGGGGTTATCGCAGCCTGCGAGGCCGACAATCACAAGCGAAGCCGCCAGAGCGGTAACCATCCTGCGGTAAATGTTCATCACGGTCCCTTGGTTGATAGTGAATGACGTACCGGTTTTTCAATCGGCAGACAGGTTGATTATTGTCAGGATTGCCGTAGCGCGCAACGCACAGAAAAGGCAGCAGGGGGCTGAATGGTCCGGCGGTGGCGGCGCGGAAGAGAGGGCGGAAGGGACAAAAAAAGCGCTGCCGGAGCAGCGCTTGATGCGGGATTATTTTACCTGCTGACCCGGCTGGGCGCCGCTGTCAGGGCTTAACAGGAAGATATCCTTCCCGCCAGGGCCCGCAGCCATCACCATCCCTTCCGAGATGCCGAAACGCATTTTACGCGGCGCCAGGTTGGCCACCATCACCGTCAGGCGACCAATCAACACCTGCGGATCCGGGTAGGCGCTACGAATGCCGGAGAAGACGTTACGTTTCTCGCCGCCCAGATCGAGGCTCAGGCGCAGCAGCTTGTCAGAACCATCAACAAATTCGGCGTTTTCAATCAGCGCGATGCGCATATCCACTTTGGCGAAATCGTCAAAGGTGATGGTGTCCTGAATCGGATCGTCCGCCAGCGGACCGGTAACCGGTGCGGCGGTGGCTTTCACCTCTTCTTTCGACGCGTCGACCAGGGCTTCAACCTGCTTCATCTCGATGCGGTTGTACAGCGCCTTGAAGGTGTTGACCTTATGCGACAGCAGCGGCTGCTGGATAGCATCCCAGTTCAGTTCGCTGTTGAGGAAGGCTTCGGCGCGGGCGGTCAGCTGCGGCAGGACCGGCTTGAGCCAGGTCATCAGCACGCGGAACATATTCAGGCCCATGGTGCAGATAGCCTGCAGATCGGCGTCGCGGCCTTCCTGTCTGGCGACGACCCACGGTGCCTGCTCGTCAACGTAGCGGTTAGCCACGTCGGCCAGCGCCATGATTTCACGGATGGCTTTACCGAACTCGCGGCTGTCCCACGCTTCGCCAATGCTTGCTGCCGCATCGGTGAAGCTTTTGTACAGCGCCGGATCGGCCAGCTCAGCGGACAGCATGCCGTCGAAACGCTTATTGATAAAACCGGCGTTGCGCGAGGCGAGGTTTACCACTTTGTTGACGATGTCGGCGTTCACGCGCTGTACGAAATCTTCCAGGTTCAGGTCGATATCATCGATGCGCGAAGAGAGCTTGGCGGTGTAGTAATAACGCAGGCTGTCGGCGTCAAAATGGTTCAGCCAGGTGCTGGCCTTGATAAAGGTGCCGCGTGATTTGGACATCTTGGCGCCGTTGACGGTGACGTAACCGTGAACGAACAGGTTGGTCGGCTTGCGGAAACCGCTGCCTTCCAGCATCGCCGGCCAGAACAGGCTGTGGAAGTAGACGATATCTTTGCCGATAAAGTGATACAGCTCGGCGTCGGAGTCTTTCTTCCAGTAGGCGTCAAAGCTTTCGCTATCGCCGCGTTTGTCACACAGGTTCTTGAAGGAGCCCATGTAGCCGATCGGCGCATCCAGCCAGACGTAGAAATATTTGCCCGGCGCGTTGGGGATTTCGAAGCCAAAGTACGGCGCGTCGCGGGAAATGTCCCACTGCTGCAGACCGGACTCGAACCACTCCTGCATTTTGTTCGCCACCTGCTCCTGCAGCGCGCCGCTGCGGGTCCACGCCTGCAGCATTTCGCTAAAGGACGGCAGGTCGAAGAAGAAGTGCTCGGATTCACGCATCACCGGGGTCGCCCCGGAAACCACCGATTTCGGGTCGATCAGCTCGGTCGGGCTGTAGGTCGCGCCGCACACTTCGCAGTTATCGCCATACTGATCCGGTGATTTACACTTCGGACAGGTGCCTTTCACGAAACGGTCCGGCAGGAACATCCCTTTTTCCGGATCGTAAAGCTGAGAGATGGTGCGGTTTTTGATAAAACCGTTCTCTTTCAGGCGGCCGTAGATCAGCTCAGACAGCTCGCGGTTCTCGTCGCTGTGCGTCGAGTGGTAGTTGTCGTAGCTAATATCAAAGCCCGCAAAATCGGTCTGATGCTCCTGACTCATTTCGCCAATCATCTGCTCCGGAGAGACGCCAAGCTGCTGAGCTTTCAGCATGATAGGCGTGCCGTGGGCGTCGTCAGCACAGATGAAATTGACCTCGTTGCCGCGCATTCGCTGGTAACGGACCCAGACATCAGCCTGGATGTGCTCCAGCATGTGGCCGAGGTGGATTGAGCCGTTAGCGTACGGCAGCGCGCACGTTACCAGAATTTTCTTCGCGACTTGAGTCATAGTGAGCATTACATCTTCTGTTGTAAAAAGGGCTTTTGATATTACCAAAAGGGCACTGGGTGCGCCATAAATGGCTGACCATATATGGATAATCCTCAGCTGTGATAAACTCAATGATTACTGAAAGCCTCTCATAACAACAAAGGAGTCGGGATGAATTCGCAATCCCAGGCCAAATCCCCCGAACGTCTACGTGCGATGGTCGCCGGAACGTTGGCTAATTTCCAGCACCCCACTTTGAAGCATAATCTCACCGCGCTGAAGGCACTGCACCACGTCGCCTGGCTCGACGATACCGTGCATATCGAGATCCAGATGCCGTTTGTCTGGCACAGTGCTTTTGAAGATTTAAAAGAGCAATGTAGCGCCGACCTGCTGCGCATTACCGGCGCGCAGGCGATTGACTGGAAGCTGTCGCATAACATTGCCACGCTGAAACGGGTAAAAAATCAGCCGGGCGTAAACGGGGTCAAAAATATTATTGCCGTCAGCTCCGGCAAAGGCGGGGTGGGTAAATCCTCCACGGCGGTGAACCTGGCGCTGGCGCTGGCCGCGGAAGGGGCGAAAGTCGGGATCCTCGATGCCGATATTTATGGTCCGTCGATTCCCACCATGCTCGGTGCGGAAGATCAGCGTCCCACCTCGCCAGATGGCACCCATATGGCGCCGATCATGAAATTTGGCCTCGCCACCAACTCCATCGGCTACCTGGTGACCGACGATAACGCCATGGTATGGCGCGGTCCGATGGCCAGCAAGGCGCTGCTGCAGATGCTGCAGGAGACGCTGTGGCCGGATCTGGATTATCTGGTGCTGGATATGCCGCCAGGCACCGGCGACATTCAGCTGACTCTTGCGCAGAATATCCCGGTCACCGGCGCGGTAGTGGTGACGACGCCGCAGGATATCGCGCTGATCGATGCGAAAAAAGGCATCGTGATGTTTGAGAAGGTGGAAGTTCCGGTCCTCGGCATCGTCGAAAACATGAGTATCCATATCTGCAGCAACTGTGGTCACCATGAGCCGATTTTCGGCACCGGCGGCGCCGAAAAGCTGGCGGAGCAATACCACACTCAGCTGCTGGCCCAGCTGCCGCTGCACATCAATTTGCGTGAAGATCTGGATAACGGTAAGCCGACCGTGGTTGCCCGTCCGGAGAGCGAGTTCACCGAAATTTACCGTCAGCTGGCGGGACGCGTGGCGGCCCGGCTCTACTGGCAGGGGGAAGTGATTCCCGGTGAGATTGCCTTCCGCGCGGTGTAGCGTCGGCGGATAGCACAACGCCCTGGACTTTTCTGATCCGCAGCGGACAGCAAAAGGACAGGGCGTTTTTGTTGGTCCGTCTGGCGACGGACCGTCAGCCATTAGTGCTGATAGAAGATTTCGCCGTCGTAAATTTTGACAATTTTACCTTCGGTATCGGTGATCAGCACGTAGCTGCCGCCCATATAGGTGTAGTGAGTACCGGCGTCCGGCGCGGGCAGGTTACGCTGCTGCCACTGTTTAATGGTGTATTCTGGCGTCAGATAAAGCGGCGGCACGGTGTCGCCTACGCGAAACTGCGTGAAGTCTGCGGTGAAACCATCAAGTTCATATTTTTGTACGCCGCTGGTGGATGCTGCCCAGACGGTACTGGTGCTGGCCAACAGTACGCCCAGAAGCATCATTTTTGTTTTACGCATAATTTCCTCATTATTATCCTGGATTACCCTGGACACAAAATCGCAGCCTCGTATCATTCCTGAAGCATGGCCGGGAAGGCAAGCGTTGGTTGCGTTAAAAATGTAAGAAAACGATGGGCCGGTTGCCTGATTTGGCGTCGAGCGGCGGTTTTGAGAACAATCCTGGTAGCAGGATTCGGGAGTCAATATGTTCAGACTGGAAGATCTGACGCTATTTGTTCGTGCGGCGGCGCTGGGGAGTTTCAGCGATGCGGCGCGGGAGGTCGGGCAGCAGCCGGCGCAGGTGAGTGCGGCGATTAAGCGCCTGGAGACCACGCTCAATATTCGTCTTTTTGCGCGCTCTACCCGCAGCTTACGTCTGACGCCCGAAGGGGAAACCTGGCTGCCCTATGCCACCCAGATGCTGGATACGCTGCATGCCGGGCTGCAAAAAATTCAGGTGCCGGACGACGAGGTCCGCGGGACGTTGCAAATTGCGGTACCCTCCGATCTGGGGCGTAATCTGCTGCTGAACGTCTTCCGCGCCTTTCGCCAACGGCACCCGGCGCTGAAGCTGCGCATTCTCTTTTCCGACCATCGGACCGATGTGTTTAAAGATCCGGTCGATGTCGCCTTTCGCTACGGTGACAACGACGATGCTTCGTTTATTTCTCTCCCCGTCGCGCCGGAAAACCGGCGGGTGCTGGTGGCTTCTCCGCAGTGGATTGCCCGGCACGGCGAGCCGCAGACGCCGGAGGCGCTGGCGCAACACCCTGCGCTCCTGTACGTACTGCGCGGCAGGCAGTTCGATCGCTGGACCTTAAGTCTCAACGGCGTGGTTGAACATATGCAGGTTTCCGGCGACATCATCAGCGACGACGCCGAGGTGATTCGCCGCCTGGCCATTGCAGGGGAGGGGTTTGCCTATAAGTCAGCGCTGGATGTCAGCGATGATATTCGCGCAGGACGCCTGCAGATTCTGCTGCCGCACTATCAGGGCGACAGAGTCCCGCTCAATATGATTTGCCCGCACCGCAAGCAGCTTTCTGCGGCGGTGCGGTTACTCTATGAAGAGGTCAAAGCGCACTGTGAAACGGTGCAGGCCGACGCGCTACGCGGGCCTGTGGACGTTTAGTGCCTCACCAGGGTGGCGAAATAGTAGACCAGCGGAACGGCAAGGATCCATAAACCCAGCGGGATTTCTCGCCACTTTCCGGCGACCGTTTTAATCATGATGTAGAACAGCAGCCCGCCGGCGATACCGGTACCGAAGCTGTTGGCGATCAGGGTGATCATCACCATCATTAATACCGGCAGTCCGTCGGTGAAGCTGGAGAGATCGACTTTGCGCAGGCCGCTAAACATGTTGAGACCAATCAGGATCAGCGCCGGAGCGGTGGCCTCTTTGGGGATCATCAGGGCGATCGGCGTAAACAGCAGCATCAGCAGGAACATAACCGCCGCGGCCAGCGCGGTGAGCCCGGTTTTACCGCCCGCTTCGGCGGCGGCGGAAGACTCAATCAGCGCGGTCGCCGCCGGGATCCCCAGCCACGGGCCGAGGGCTGCCGCAATCGAGTCGACCATAAACGGCCGGTTAATATGCGGCATATTGCCCTCTTCATCCAGCAGTCCCGCTTCGCCGCCCACCGCCAGCGTGGTCCCCATGGTGGAGAAAAACTCAGAGGCGAAAAAGACAAACAGGAACGGCAGGAAAGCGATATTCAGCGCGCCCAGCATATCGACGTGGCCGAAGACCGGCGCCAGCGAGTGCGGCATTGCGATAAAACTGTCCGGCAGACGGGTGACCCCCGCCGGAATCCCCACCAGGGTGGCAAACAGAATCGCCCATAAAATGGCGCCCGGGATGCGCCGCGCCTGCAGCGCAATCGCCAGAAACAGGCCGCACAGCGCCACCAGCGCGCCGGGAGATAAGAAATCACCCAGCATCAGGGCATTGGTTTTGGCATTCGCCAGCACCAGGCCGGCATTGCGAAAACCGAGCACCGCCACGAACAAACCGATTGAAGCCGTCAGTCCCAGCTTGATGGACTGGGGGACCGAACGGGTGACCACTTCACGCAGGCCGAATTTGGTTAACAGAAAGAACAGAATACCTGACCAGCAGGCGATGCCGAGGCCAATTTGCCAGCCGATCCCTTCGCTACCGGCCAGGGTGACGCCCACCAGCACCGAGCCGCCGATGCCTGGGCCGACGATAAACGGCAGGTTAGCGTAAAACGCCATCAGCAGCGTACCGGCGACGAAGACCAGAATCGTGCCCGTGGTGGCGGCGCCTTTGTCCATGCCGCCCACCGCCAGCAGGCCGGGGATGACCACCAGCAGATAGGCGGCCGCAAGAAAGCCGGTGATCCCCGAGAGGCACTCGGTACGCAGCGTGCTGCCGCGGGAGCGCAGGGCAAAACGGCGCTCCAGCCAGCTTCCTTGTGTTGAGGTATGCAGTGTGTTGTCGGCCATGCTCAGGCTCCCCGGAGATTATTGTTGTGAGGGTCGGTGGCCGGGGTTTCCCGGCAGTCTATCAGCGGTTCGACAATCTGGCGGGTGGTGCCGTCGGTCAAACCTAAATCGGTCAAATGTGGTCCGGCATTGCAGGCGAGGCAGGTGCCTTCGATGGCCTTAAATACCCGGTAGGGCGGCTCCCAGTCGGCGATTTCTGCGCTCAGGTCGCGTAATTCGCGGAACTGCCGCGCGAGTTCTGCCGCCGGCAGATCGGAGAGCATGCCGGCAATCGGCATCGCCACATGGGCAAGAATATCCCCCTGACGGGAGAGCGCCATCCCGCCGCCGGAGGCAATCAGCCGGTTGGCGGCCAGCGCCATATCCTCAGCGTTACGTCCCAGCACCACCAGGTTGTGTGAATCGTGCGAGTAGCTGGTGGCGATAGCGCCGCGCAGCTCTCCCCAGCCCTCGAGCAGGGCGATTTGCGGCGTCGCCTGATGGCGGCCGTGGCGATGCTTCACCCAAATCAGGCTAAATCCAGCGGGCAGCTGAACTTCGCCGTGGCGTACCTGCACCTCGACTTCTCCCCACTGCGTAAAGCGCGCGCCGCGGATATGTCGCAGGCGGGCAACGCCGTGGACAATACCGGGGACCCGCAGCACAAAATCCTCGGTATTCAGCGGCGCCAGCTGCAGCGTATTGCGCGGCGGAGTGACACCCTCTGCGGCTGGAATGGGCTGGAGCAGCGCGCCGTCGCGGGCGACCAGTTTCCCGGCGACGTACACTTTCCGGGCCTCAAGCCTTTCCAGTGAATCAAATACCACCAGGTCGGCGCGGCGGCCGGCGGCAATCAGCCCTGAATCGTGACGCTGCAGGCGAATGGCGGCGTTGAGGGTGGCGAAGCGCAGGACGTCGGTGGCGGCGAGACCGTGTTCAATCAGCAGGTTGAGCAGGGCGATAATGCCGCCTTTTTCCAGCAGCATATCCGGCGGGACATCGTCGGTGCACACCGTGATCTGCGAGGAGAGATGCGGTAGGGTTTTCAGGGCCTTGACGATATCCGGCAGCAGATAGGGGTGCGAGCCGCGAATTTCGAGGGTCAAACCGGCGCGCAGCTTTTCCAGCGCGTCTTCCGCGGAGGTTAGCTCATGATCGGAGGTGACGCCCGCCGCGAGGTAGGCCTGGAGATCGGCGCCGCTCAGGCCGCGGGCGTGGCCTTCAATCAGCTTGCCGCTGTCGAGACCGGCCTGAACAATCTCCTGCATCCGGGCGCTGCCGTTGAGCACGCCGTGCATGTCCATCACTTCCGCCACGCCGCGCACTTCCGGCCATGCCAGCATGGTCGCCATCTCCGCTCCGGCAAAATCGGCGCCGGACATTTCCAGCCCCGGCGTCGAGGGTACGCTGGAGGGGGCGGCGACCATCACCTGCAGCGGCAGATGGCGGCTGGCGGCGACGGCATAGCGCACGCCTTCGACCCCGAGGACGTTGGCCAGCTCATGCGGGTCCCAGAAGACCGCGGTGGTTCCCTGGGCGAGGACAATTTCCGCGTAGCGTTCGGGAGGGAGGTGGGAACTCTCGAGATGGACATGGGTATCCATCAGCCCCGGTGACAGGTAGGCGCCGTCCAGCGCATGGCGTTGGTGGGCATCGGCGCGGCTGCCGCGCGGGTGCACGCTGGCGATCATCTCGCCGGTGATGCCGACATCGGCTTCGCGGACTTCACCGGTGACCATGTCGACTATCTGCGCCCCGGTCAACAACAGGTCAAAAGGTATTTCGCCCCGGGCGGCCATGACGGCGCGGCGGCGGTTTTCAGCATTGCTGGACATAACAACTCCGGCACAAGGATAATGGGGGTACTCTAGGGGCACAGCAAACGTTTGCCCAGATGAATAAATTTATCACCCGATAAGCTCGGGTTATTCTGCCCGATTACCCTTAGCGAAGAATAAGATGACCGAACCGTGGCAGCGCCTGCCTGCGCTTTCTCTTAAACAGCTACAGTACTTTGTTACCCTGGCGGAGCTGCGTCATTTTACCGATACCGCCAACCGTCTGGCTATCAGCCAACCGGCGCTGAGCAGCGCCCTGCGGCAAATCGAAACGGTGCTGGGCGGCAAGCTGGTGAACCGCACCGCCTCGTCGGTCACGCTGACCGAACTGGGCGCCGCCATTCTGCCGCACGCCCGGCGCGTGCTGAGCGTGGCCCAGCTGGCGTTTCATGACATGGAACAGATTGTCGCGGCCGGCGGCGATGGTACCGTGCGTATTGGTCTGGTGCCCTCGGTGAGCTCGCTGCTTTTTCCGCTTCTGCCGCAGGTGCTGGCGCAAACCTTTCCCCGGCTGCGGGTCGAGTTTCACGATCAGACCAATGATGCGCTGGTGCGTGAGCTGCAAAGCGGGCAGATTGATTTCGGTATCGGCGCCATCGACAGCTCGCTACCCGCCGCGCTACAGGTCTACCCGCTGCGTGAAGATCCGTTTGTGGCGGTGCTGCACGGTGACGATCCGCTGGCAGACCAGCCGCACCTGCCGTGGAAACTTCTCGCCGGACGCGATATTGCGGTGTTCTCGAAAGGGAACATTCAGCGACTGGTTGGCGCGCTGGCGGAAAGCCATCGTCTGACGCTGAACACGCGGTTTCAGGTCGACTATATTGAAACGCTGTATGGCCTGGTGCGCTCGCGTCTGGCGATTGCTATTCTGCCCGAGCTGTATACCACCCATCTGCAGGATCCGGTGCTGAAAATCGCGCAGCTCCAGCAGCCGGCGCTGGCGCGGACGGTGGCGATAATGCGTGGGCCGCAGCCGCTGCCGCCGCTGATTGAGCAGTGCTTTACGCTGCTGCTCAATTCGCTACGCGAGTCGTCGGCGCGGCTCAGGGCAGATGCCTGATCAGCACGTCTATCGTCAGATGATTAATATACTCCAGCGAATGAGATGCCATGACTCCCAGCAGGCGGTTGTGATGCCCGGCGATAATCAGGTCAATCCCCCGCTGGTTTACGCAGGCTTCAACATCTTCAAAACGGCGGGTGGTGACCAGCGACAGGGTTTGCACCGGCAGCGAGACGCTGGTCGCCAGCTCATTGAGCAGCACTTTCGCCTGGATCACCTCCTGAGACACATCGTCGTTCAGCAGGCTGTCGGAGACGTAATTCAGCGCCCGATAATCGGTGCTGATATGGGCGAGCGTGATGCGCATAGCGTTCTCTTCCGCCATTCTGGCCGCATGCTGGAGCAGCGGAACGCCGTCCTGGCTGCTGTTAATCAGCACCAGGGCATGGTGATAAACGGACATAGCCGTACCTCGACGAGTGGAGGGACCGGGATCGTCGCTCCCTGATGTTCATTTTGTGCCCGCCGCAGTGGGAATGCAAATGGCGCGGGAGAGCGGGCGCCGGTTCGCTGAAGAGAGATGAAGGTTAAAGCCGAGGGAAAAGACAAAATGCCCCACGGCCGAAGGTCGTGGGGCAGGGCAGGGCAGCCCGGGGAATTACGGGGTGACGATGTTGAACCAGAACTCAAACTTGTCCATGTAGCTCAGCATTTCGTCCAGCTTCGCGCCATTACCGCTAATTTTTACGTCGCCTTTCTCTTCAGCCTGCTTCAGCGTCTCCTGTTTCAGGATGATGTTGTTCAACGTGTCGCGGCTCAGCGTGATAGTGGCGTCGGCATCTTTCGCTTCGACGTTGGCGGTGTGGTTAAGCACGCCGTTTTCCAGCTCCAGTTTGTACTTCCCGCCGTCTTTGCCGAGGTCGATATTAAACACCGCTTTAGCATGGCCGGCTTTCACGCCATCGATATGGACGGCCAGATAATCGAAGAACATTTCCGGCGTCATGGCGCGTACGGTATCCGGGCTGGCGGTGTTCGGCGTCGGCAGTTTCTGTACGCCGTTACGCAGCTCCTGGGCGCCGGTGAGGTAGAAGTTACGCCACGGACCGGATTCGGCCTGATAGCCCAGTTGCTCCAGGGCATCCGCTTCCAGGTTTTTCGCCTGCTGGTTTTTCGGGTCGGCAAAGACCACTTTGCTGGTGACCTGGGCGACCCAGCGGTAGTTACCCTGGCGGTAATCGTCCTGGGCCTTTTTCAGCACCTTATCCGCGCCGCCCATGTATTCGACAAACTTCTTCGCCGCCTGCTCTGGCGCAAGTTCGTCAAGGGTTGCCGGGTTGCCATCGAACCAGCCGAGATAGAACACGTAGGTGGCTTTCACATCATGACTTACCGAACCATAGTAGCCGCGGCTTGCCCACTGTTTTTCCAGCGATGGCGGCAGCTTAAAGTTAGCGGCGATTTCATCACGGGTCAGCCCTTCGTTGGCCATGCGCAGAGTCTGGTCATTGATATAACGATACATATCGCGCTGACCTTTCATCAGCTTAACGATGTTGTCGTTACCCCAGGTCGGCCAGTGGTGCTGGGCAATAATGACTTCGGCATCGTTGCCCCAACGTTCGATGGCGGCATTGATATATTTCGACCAGGCCAGCGGATCGCGAATTTTTGCGCCGCGCAGCGAATAGGTATTGTGCAGCGTGTGGGTCACGTCTTCCGCGGCTTCGATCATTTTCTTCTCTTTGACGTACCACAGCATTTCTGACGGTGCCTCAGAGCCGGGGGCCATCATAAAGTCGTAGGTCAGGCCGTCGATCGTTTCTTCCTGCCCGGTGTGCGTAATATAGTGAGTTGGCTGCAGCAGGGTCACGGTACCGGCGGAGGTGGTGGTGCCGAGCCCGGCGCCGACCTGGCCTTTAGCATCAGGCTTCAGCAGGTTACCGTACATATAGCTGGCGCGGCGGCTCATGGCGTTGCCGGCCATAATGTTCTCTGATACGGCTTCTTCCATAAATCCGGCCGGGGCGTAAATTTTGACTTTGCCCGATTTCACATCGGCTTCATCCACCACCCCGCGGATACCGCCGTAGTGGTCAACATGGCTGTGGGTGAACAGAATGGCCACCACCGGTTTTTTACCGCGGTTTTTGAAGTACAGCTCCAGACCTTCTTTTGCCGGTTCTGCGCTCAGCAGCGGGTCAATAATAGTGATCCCTTTCGCGCCCTCAATAATGGTCATGTTGGAGAGGTCAAGATTACGGATCTGATAAACACCGTCGGTGACTTTGTACAGACCGCTGATGTTGATCAGCTGCGACTGACGCCACAGGCTCGGATTGACGGTGGCCGGCGCTTTTTCCCCTTCTTTGATGAAGTCGTATTTTGCCGGGTCCCAAATAACGTTACCCTGTTCGCCTTTAATGACGTCCTGCGGCAGGGCGGCAACAAAGCCTTTATGTGCATTGTCAAAGTCGGTTTTATCAGCAAACGGCAGCGTGTTATACAGCGCGTTATTTGCCTGCTGAGTGGCTGCGGTGGCCTCTTTCGGCATAATCTGCGCGAAAGCAGAAACCGACAGCGTTGTTAAAACACCGGCCAGCGCCAGATGTTTTGCGATTTTATTTAATTTCATTGAAGGGCCTCTTGGATAATTATCGTCGGCGGTAAAGAATAATGATGAAACGACGAAAGCAAATCTGGATTCATTGTTGACCATTGTAAGGAAAATGCATGCGGGCGATAGTCCCATATGGGACTGGTCAGCAAGCGGAGTAATACCGTAGTGAATAAGCGTGATATTCGCTGCTATACTAAAGCCGACAGCCACCGGTGCTGGAAGGAGAAACGCGTGAATTTTCAGGAAGTACACAGCTATTATCAAACGCTGAAAATAGATACCTATCTCGCAGAAATAATCGAGGAAGGCGAAGCGTTATCCGTAGGAATAAATAAAAAAATAGAATTAAAGCCCGGCTATATTTATTTTTGCATGGCTGGATCGATCGCGATGTTCATGCCCGGGAACGGATTAATTGTCGGTAATACTATTGAACATATGCCGGTTGGCCTGCTGGAAAGGTATTGTCCGCTGGCGAAGTTTGAATATAGTGCGATGACGCCGGTAGAACTGATCAAAATACCCTATGCCGCGTTCGACCGTATTTTTATCCACAATAACCCGCAGCGCGTTCAGGAGCTGGTGACGATCATGGCGTACATGACTATCTTCACGCTCGATCTGCACAACGAACGTCGGCAGCTGACCAGCTATCAGACGATTCGGCCGATGCTGTTTCGGTATCTTTACCGCCAGCAAACCCATAAAGGCGAAAATGAAGGGCTGGCGCTGTTTATCATTAAGCGAACGAACCTGTCGCGGACTCACGTTTTCCGGGTGCTGGCTGACCTGAAAGCCGGGGGCTACATCACGATGGTGAGGGGCAAGCTGATCTCCATCGATCGGCCGCTGCCGGAGGAGTACTAGGGGATACTCCCGCAGCCGGGGCTGCGGGAGCGAGGCGTTACGGCGTGACGATATTGAACCAGAATTCAAACTTGTCCATATAGCCCAGCATCTCGTTCAGCTTCTCACCGTTACCGGTGACCTTCACTTCGCCCTTATCTTCAGCCTGTTTCAGGGTCTCTTCTTTCAGGATGATTTTGTTGAGCGTCGCGCGGTCAAGCACGATGGTTGCATCGGCATCTTTCGCTTCGGCATTGGCGGTGTGGTTCAACACGCCGTTTTCCAGCTCCAGCTTGTATTTGCCGCCGTCATTGCCGAGGTCGATGTTAAATACCGCTTTGGCCTTACCGGCTTTTTCACCGTTGATATGCACGGCCAGGTAGTCGAAGAACATTTCTGGCGTCATGGCGCGCACGGTGTCCGGGCTGGCGGTGTTCGGCGTCGGCAGTTTCTGCACGCCGTTACGCAATTCCTGCGCACCGGTGAGGTAGAAGTTACGCCACGGACCGGATTCGGCCTGATAGCCCAGCTGCTCCAGGGCATCCGCTTCGAGGTTACGCGCATCCTGGTTTTGCGGATCGGCGAAGACAATCTTGCTGACCACCTGGGCGACCCAGCGGTAGTTACCCTGCGAGTAGTCTTCTTTCGCTTTCTTCATGATGGCATCGGCGCCGCCCATGTATTCCACGAATTTCTTCGCCGCTTCTTCCGGCGGCAGTTCGTCGAGGGTCGCCGGGTTGCCGTCAAACCAGCCGAGATACAGCACGTAGGTGGCCTTCACGTCATGGCTGACGGAGCCGTAGTAACCGCGGTTCGCCCAGGTATGTGCCAGGCTGTCCGGCAGCTTGAATTTGGCTGCGATTTCGTCACGGGTCAGCCCTTCGTTGGCCATGCGCAGGGTCTGGTCGTTGATATAACGATACAGGTCACGCTGGCTTTTCAGCAGGTTAACGACGTTTTCGTTGCCCCAGGTCGGCCAGTGGTGCTGAGCCATGATGATCTCAGCTTTATCACCCCAGCGTACAATCGCTTCGTTGATATATTTCGACCATGGCAGCGGTTCACGAATTTTCGCGCCGCGCAGGGAGTAGGTGTTGTGCAGGGTATGGGTGACATCTTCCGCCGATTCGATGAGTTTCTTCTCTTCGATATACCACAGCATTTCGGACGGCGCTTCGGAGCCCGGCGCCAGCATAAAGTCGTAGGTCAGGCCGTCGATAACTTCTTTCTGCCCGTCCTTCTCGATGATATTGGTCGGGGCAATCAGGGTCACGGTACCGGCGGAGGTGGTGGTCCCCAGCCCGGCGCCCACCTGGCCTTTGGCATCAGGCTTGAGCAGGTTGCCGTACATGTAGCTGGCGCGACGGCTCATGACGTTACCGGCCATGATATTTTCCGCCACCGCGGCTTCCATAAAGCCGGACGGCGCATAGATTTTGACTTTGCCCGCTTTCACGTCGGCTTCATCGATCACGCCGCGCACGCCGCCGTAGTGGTCAACGTGGCTGTGGGTGTAGATAACCGCCACGACCGGTTTTTTACCGCGGTTTTTATAGTACAGATCCATCCCCACTTTCGCCGTTTCGGCGGAAACCAGCGGGTCAACCACGGTAATCCCTTCTTTCCCTTCGATGATGGTCATGTTGGACAGGTCGAGGTTACGAATCTGGTACACGCCGTCGGTGACTTCAAACAGACCGCTGATGTTGATCAGCTGAGACTGGCGCCACAGGCTCGGGTTAACGGTATCCGGCGCTTTTTCTCCCTCTTTAATGAAGGCGTACTGCTGCGGGTCCCAGACCACGTTGCCTTGCTCGCCTTTGATGACCTCGGTAGGCAGGGCGGCGATAAAGCCTTTGTGGGCGTTGGTGAAATCGGTGTTATCGGAGAAAGGGAGCTGATTATACAGTGCGTCATTCGCTTGCTTTGTTGCTGCTGTTGCCTCTCCCGGTGCAACCTCAGCCCAGGCGGGAAGGGTAATGGCCGATAGCATTCCGGCTAATGCCATTCCTTTCACTATGGGGGTTAAGCTCATTGGAATCCTCATGTTTTCGCTGATTCACTCGGTAATTTCGATATGACGTCATGTTAAGATTTGTAACACTTACCTAAACAATAACCGCTTGTTTCCATTGATCAAGTTTATGGTTACAAAAATGTTTATTTAGTTAATAAATGGTATTGGCGGCGTTGGGGGGATCGCGGCGGGGCGCTTGCGTCAGGCGTCGGCTTCCCGTAACCTGCCTGCAGAGAACGTTTATATCTTCTCAATGACTCGGGGTGCCCTTCCTGGTGAAGGCTGAGAAAGACCCGTACCACCTGATCTGGATAATGCCAGCGTAGGGAAGTCAGAGACCAAAGGGTCGTTGCTTCTTCATCGCCTGGCTGGAGCAAACGATGCAAGCTGAGCCTCTCAATCCCGCGCATATTGCGCATCTGCAACATCTTTTTCGCCGTCATTCCCCCCTTGTTCACTGCATGACTAACGATGTGGTACAGACCTTTACTGCCAACGTACTGCTGGCGGTCGGCGCCTCGCCCGCGATGGTGATCGATCCGCAGGAAGCGAGCCAGTTTGCGGCACTCGCGGATGCGCTGCTGATTAACGTCGGAACCTTAACCGTCGACCGTGCGCAGGCGATGCGCGCCGCGGCACTCAGCGCGCAAAACGCGGGCAAACCGTGGGCGCTGGATCCGGTGGCGGTCGGGGCGTTAACCCTGCGCAGCGCGTTTTGCCATGAATTGTTGAGCCTGCAACCGGCCGCCATTCGCGGCAATGCGTCTGAGATTATGGCGCTGGCCGGAATGAGCGCCGGCGGACGCGGGGTCGATACTACCGATACCGCGGCGGCGGCGCTGCCCGCCGCACAGGCCCTGGCGCGGCAGATCAATACCATTGTCGCGGTGACCGGCGAAGTAGATTACGTCACCGACGGCCAGCGTACGCGTGCGGTCAGCGGCGGCGATCGGTTGATGACCCGGGTCGTGGGGACCGGCTGTGCGCTTTCGGCGGTGGTGGCGGCCAGTACCGCCATGCCTGGCGATCGCCTCGAAAACGTTGCTGCCGCCTGCGGGCTGATGAAACAGGCGGGCGGCGCGGCAGCGCGCGGCAGAGGGCCGGGCAGTTTTACCCCGGCATTTCTTGACGCGCTGTACGGGGAGAACAACGGATGAAACGAATTAATGCGCTGACTATTGCCGGTACTGATCCCAGCGGCGGCGCGGGGATCCAGGCCGACCTGAAAACTTTCTCTGCCCTTGGGGCCTATGGTTGTTCGGTGATCACCGCGCTGGTGGCGCAAAACACCCGCGGCGTGCAGTCGGTCTATCGCATCGACCCGGATTTTGTTGCCGCACAGCTGGATTCGGTATTCAGCGACGTCCGTATCGATACCACGAAAATTGGCATGCTGGCGGAAACGGATATCGTGGAAGCCGTGGCGGAGCGTCTGGCGCGCTATCAGATTGACAACGTTGTCCTGGATACGGTCATGCTGGCGAAAAGCGGCGATCCGCTGCTCTCGGCTTCGGCGGTGGCGACGCTACGCACCCGCCTGCTGCCGCAGGTTTCGCTGATCACGCCGAATCTGCCGGAGGCGGCGGCGCTGCTGGATGCGCCGCACGCGCAGAGCGAGAAAGAGATGCTGGAGCAGGGGCGGGCGCTGCTGGCGATGGGCTGCGGCGCAGTGCTGATGAAAGGCGGTCATCTCGACAACGCGGAAAGCCCGGACTGGCTGTTTACCCGCGATGGCGAGCAGCGCTTCACCGCGCCGCGGGTCCAGACTAAAAATACGCACGGAACCGGCTGTACGCTCTCCGCGGCGCTGGCGGCGTTGCGCCCGCGCTATCGCGACTGGGGAGAGACGGTTGCCGAGGCGAAAGGCTGGCTCTCTGCGGCGCTGGCGCAGGCGGATTCGCTGGAGGTGGGCCACGGTATCGGGCCGGTTCACCATTTCCACGCGTGGTGGTAAGCCTGATATACTGGCGTGAGAATTCTGCCAGGAAAAGATAAATGGAACAGGCGCATACCCGGTTAATTAGCCAGCTTGTTGAACGGATTGCGGCGTCGGATAACGCGCCGCTCTATCTGAAGTTTGCCGACACGATTAAGGATGCCGTGCGCAGCGGCTGGCTGGAAAATGGCAATATTCTTCCCGGTGAACGCGATCTCAGCCAGCTGACCGGCGTGTCGCGCATCACCGTCCGCAAAGCGCTCCAGCTGCTGGAAGACGAAGGCGTGGTGACCCGCTCGCGGGGTTACGGGACGCAGATCAACAATATCTTTGAATATTCGCTGAAAGAAGCGCGCGGCTTTACTCAGCAGGTGGTTTTACGCGGCAAGAAGCCGGATACGCTGTGGGTGAATAAACGCGTTGTCAAATGTCCGGAGGAGGTTGCCCGCCAGCTGGCAATCGCGGTGGGCAGCGATGTGTTTATGCTCAAACGCATTCGGTATGTTGATGAGGACGCGGTCTCGCTCGAAGAGTCCTGGGTGCCTGCGCATCTGATCCATGACGTCGATGCGATCAGCGTCTCGCTGTATGACTACTTTCGCAGCCAGCAGATTCTGCCGCAGCGGACCCGCTCGCGCGTCAGCGCCCGGATGCCGGACGCCGAATTTCAGTCGCATATTAAGATGGACAGCGCCATCCCGGTGCTGGTGATCAAGCAGGTTGCCCTCGATCAGTACCAGCACCCCATTGAATACAGCATCAGCTACTGCCGCAGCGATCTATACGTTTTTGTGTGCGAGGAGTAGCGCTTCGCGGTGCGGGGCGCAATCGCCGCCCCGATGGCCCACGACCCAGGCCGCAACGGCATTCCCCAACGTCACCGCCTCCCCCAGACTCCAGCCGGCGGCCAGCCCGGCAAGCGTACCGCCGGCGTGACTGTCCCCGGCGCCGATCGTATCGACGACCGTGGTCGGGAAAGGGGCGGCGAGACCGCTCTCCTGCGGGCTGAAATAGCAGGCGCCTTCTTTATCCAGACGCACAATCAGCGGTGCGGCATATTTCTTCAGCCAGGCGGCGCCAAATGCGCTGACCTCGGGCGAAAATCCGTGCGCTTCAGCCGCGATGACGGCTTCCTGGCGGTTGACGGAAACCAGTGGCTTCAGGGCCATCAGACGCGCCATCAGCGTTTCGGGAATATCGGCAATCCGCGGGCCAAAGTCGATAAAGGCGCTTACCTGCGGCTGCCGTTCCAGCCAGGAGACCAGTCGTTCGCCGCTGGCGGATGCCAGCTGATAGCCGGAAAGATAGACCAGGCTGCCGGAGGGGGCATGCACGCGTTCGAGCCACGCATCACACCACTGATTTTCCACACCGCTGAAGGACATAAAGGTCCGCTCGCCGTCCGGCTCTACCAGCGCCAGGCACCAGCCATTGTCGCCGTCCGCCTGGCTGATGACGCTGGTTAACCCCTCTTTGGCGAGGCGCTGGCGGATAATTTCCGCCCACACGCCCTGGCCAATCGGCAGCGCATTTTGTGCATCGATCCCCAGCCTTTTTAAGGTCACGGCGATGTTTAACGCGCAGCCGCCGACATTGACGCTCTGTTGCTGCAGTTCGATATCACATCCGCGCCAGGGCAGAGCATAGGCGTCGGCGATCACGTCAATCACCGCGGCGCCGAGGACGGTGACCGGACGTTGCGCCTTCAGCGTGGCCAGTTTATCCGTTAACTGTTGGGCATTCATTCGGCCTCCCGCTGCTGACGATAGTGCATCAGGGCATCGGCGTAGCGCGTGAAGTCCAGCTTATTGACCTCGTCCAGGCGTGCCTTGAAAGCACTATCGATGGCGGAAATCCCGTGTAACGCGCCGCAAATCGCCGTCGCCATGGCCCCGATGGTATCGGTATCGCCGCCCAGATTGGCGCAGAGAATGGCGCAGCGGTTAGGGTCGGTACCGGCCAGTTCCACCATCGCTATCGCGCACGGGACGGATTCAATGGTGCTGGTTCCGGCGCCAATCAGCTGATAAAGCTGCTCGCTGGCGGACTCGAGGCCATCTGCCTGGCGTACGGTGCGTAACGCCAGCTCAATACGCAGCGCCAGCGAGGCGCTAAAGGTTGTGGTCTTCTGTTCCTGCGCGTGGCGCGCCACGGCCGGCAGGGCGTCAACAATCGCTGGCCAGCCGGCGCCGTCAACGGCGCGGGAGATTGCCCAGGCGATAACCGTCGCGCCGGCGATGGCTAAATCCGATTTATGCGTCGGGCTGGAGGCCGCGGCCACGTCGCTGATAAATGCATCAAGATTGTCGCCCGGCAGCAGGCAGCCCAGCGGCGAGGCGCGCATCGCCGCGCCGTTGGTCACGCCGTTATTGTCCAGTTCGCTTACCGGTTTGCCGTTGCGAATCGCGTTGAGAGCAATTTTCGATGTCGGTCCTAAGACGTTTTTATTAAATGCATCAAAGCCTTCTGCCCAACGCAGAATATGTCGGCCAATGACATCCGGGACGACCTGCCCGTCGCATTCGATAATGGCGTCAGCGAGGCACAGGGCCATCGAGGTGTCATCGGTAAATTCCGCCTCGGCAAAGTAGCAGGCGGCGTTATTCTCCGCCGGGCCCGGCAGGAAGCGGTCGATCCAGCCAAAATGGGCTTTCACCCGCGATCGTGGCCATAGCTCTGACGGCATGCCCATCGCATCCCCTAACGCCTGCCCGTAAAGAGCACCGAGAATACGTTCTGCTTTCATTTCACTTCCCCTTGTTTAAGCTCAGCATTTTCTGTATCGACGTCGATGGTCGTAATTTCTTTGTCCGATTCCCGGAAAAACACCATGAACAGCACGGCGATAATCGCAATCATGATGGCGCCGAACGTCCACATGCCCGCCCAGTTGAAGGTGAGCCCGTTGACGGGTTGCGGGTAGGCGAACATTTTTTCCATCATCACGCCGCCGAGGCGGTAACCGAGCAGGCTGCCAAAGCCCTGGCAGCAGAGCGTAATTAACCCCTGGGCCGCATTACGCATCGATACCGGCGCCTTCTTATCAACGTAGATATAGGCGGTAACGTAGTAAAAATCGTAGCTGACGCCGTGCAGCAGAATGCCGAGGAACATCAGCGTATAGGTGAAATAGTTCTCCGCGCCGCCGAAGACAAAAAAGCCATAGCGAATGGCGGCGGTGATCAGACCAAGTAACAGAACCTTTTTAATACCAAACCGTTTAGTAAAGAACGGCAGAGCTAGCATAAAGAAGATTTCAGAGAACTGGCCGAGGGTCATCCATCCGGTGGCGTGCTTCATGCCGGCTTCGGTGAGGTAGCCGTTGGCGAAGATGTAATAGAAGGCCAGCGGCATGGCAAACAGAAAAGAGCAGAAGAAAAAGACGAGGAAGTTTTTATCGCGCAGCAGGATTAACGCATCCAGCCCCAGCATCACTTTCAGGTCCAGTTTTCCACGGCTTTTCGGCGGCGTGTCCGGCAGGAACAGGGCAAAGACGCCGAGCAGCGCAGAGCTGCCGGCGGCAATCAGCAGCGGGACATTGGTGGGCGAAATGTCGCTCAGACCGAACATCTGCGGTAAAAATCCGCATACCAGCCCGGAGCCGATCCAGCCGATCGTCCCCATCACCCGAATCCGCGGGAAATCGCGCTCAACGTCCGCCACGTTAGAAAAGGCGATGCTGTTGGTCAGCGCAATGGTCGGCATGTAGGTTAGCGAGTAGGCGAGCAGGAGCGGGAAGAAGCCGCCGAAGGTCGTCTGCTGCGCGGCGAAGTACATCAATATCGCCCCGGCGAACATCAGCACCGCCAGCACTCTCTGTGCGGAAAAGAAGCGGTCGGTCAGCGATCCCACCAGGATCGGCGAAAGAATCGCGGCGATGGCGGTACAGGCGTAGGACCAGCCGATTTCACCGGCGCTGAAGCCGCTTTTACTCAGCCACAGCCAGAGAGGGACAAACCAGGCTCCCCAGATAAACCATTCAACGAACATCATGAACGACAGCTTTGCTGTAGTTTTCATCTTTAGATCCTTCATGACAGGTAGGGTACGCCTTTAAGATACCACTTGATAATACCTTTAAAATACCTTTGAGCGGATTGTTTGAGCAGGCTAACACTTTTTGTCCCTGAATCGTGCCAGCTGAAATGGCTGAAAAGTGCGATTCCGGCTGGAAAATATGCTAAGACGGTACCAGGCTTAACCTGCCCAAATAAGTGGGTCAGGATAATACATGCCGGCTGCGGCCGGCACTTACGGGAGCATAGCTATGACTGATATTACGCAGTTGCTTGGCAAAGATGCCGACAGCCTTTTACAGCACCGTTGTATGACCATTCCAGCCGACCAGCTTTATCTGCCGGGGGCGGATTACGTTGACCGGGTCATGGTGGATAACAATCGTCCGCCGGCGGTGCTGCGTAATATGCAGACCCTGTACAATACGGGGCGCCTGGCCGGAACCGGATACCTTTCCATCCTGCCGGTGGACCAGGGCGTGGAACACTCGGCGGGCGCCTCTTTTGCCGCCAACCCGCTCTACTTTGATCCGAAAAATATCGTCGAACTGGCTATCGAAGCCGGTTGTAACTGCGTAGCGTCCACCTATGGCGTACTGGCCTCGGTATCGCGTCGGTATGCGCACCGCATTCCCTTCCTGGTGAAGCTAAATCATAACGAGACGCTGAGTTACCCGAATACCTTCGACCAGACGCTGTACGCCAGCGTTGAGCAGGCCTTTAATATGGGGGCGGTGGCGGTGGGCGCGACGATCTATTTCGGTTCCGAAGAGTCGCGTCGGCAGATTGAAGAGATCTCCGCGGCGTTTGAACGCGCGCATGAACTGGGGCTGGTGACCGTGCTGTGGGCCTATCTGCGTAACCCGGCGTTTAAGAAAGATGGCGTCGATTATCATGTGTCGGCCGATTTAACCGGGCAGGCTAACCATCTGGCGGCCACCATTGGCGCTGATATCGTGAAGCAGAAAATGGCGGAAAATAACGGCGGCTATAAGGCGGTGAACTTTGGTTACACTGACGATCGCGTCTATAGCAAGCTGACCTCGGAGAATCCTATCGATCTGGTCCGTTATCAGCTGGCGAACTGCTATATGGGACGCGCCGGGTTGATTAACTCCGGCGGCGCGGCGGGCGGTGAAACTGACCTGTCGGATGCTGTACGTACGGCGGTCATCAATAAGCGTGCGGGCGGGATGGGGCTGATTCTCGGTCGTAAAGCGTTTAAAAAATCGATGAGCGACGGCGTGAAGCTGATCAACGCCGTACAGGATGTTTACCTCGATGGCAAAGTGACGATCGCCTGATCCTGAATGCGGTAAAAAAATTGCTCTGTCGGGCGTCATGCTGGCCACTTAAGGTGACCAGCATTTTTTTTGCTTTATCACCGGCGAGGACAGCCTCGCCTGCAGACGTGTTGAAAACCTGACAGCGCCGCATAAAAAACCGCCAATCTCTGTGAGGTGACGGATTCTTACACCTTTGCCGGATCGGTCAGCCGACCCGTAAACGATCGGCATTACTCTCTGTCGGGAAGGGGTTTTTATGCTCAGGAGACGCTCGTTTTCAGCGCGACGGCGACGGAGGGGCGGGTCACGCCCGGCTGCTCGACGCGAATATAGGCGCAGAGGAAAAAGGCCAGCACGTACAGCGCGGTGTACGCCACCACCACCCCAATCGTACTGAAGTACGGCAGCAGCACCACCGCAATCGCCGGCGCCAGGAAGTTGGACAGCCCCGCCGACAGGTTGTAGACCGAAATGGCCGCCCCTTTATGCTGCGGCTCCAGCGCCGGGAAGACCGCCGCCATCGGCACAAACGCCGCCACGAAAATCCCCAGCGCAATCGCCGGCACCAGCGCCATGGCAAAGTTATGCCCGAAATGCTGCGGGATGTAGTAAAACGCCAGACTCGACAGCGCCATCCCGATACAGCCAAACCAGCGAATCACCTTCATCCAGCCCATCTTCTCCGCCACGATCCCCCAGAAAACGTTAGAGAAAATGGTGGTGAAGAAGAAAGCCGCCCACACCTGGAGCCACTCGGAGGTGGTAAAGCCCAGCTCATCGACAAACATCAATGGCATGATCACCGCAAAGCCAAACAGCGACAGGGTGTTGATGATGCGCACCATGCTGGAAAGCAAAATATTACGGTTGGTGTAGAGCAGGGTGGCGGCGCGCCCCAGCTCGGCAAACTTCTCGCGGGTGGTGAGGTTCTGCATATGGCGCGGCGTCTGAATGTGGCGCAGCGAGACCAGGGCGATAATGCCGCCGGTGATGCAGAACACCAGTGCCAGCCACAGGGTGCCCAGCTCGCCGATATGCGGGATGGTAAAGCTCGGGATATAGCTGCCGAAGACGCCAATGCCGACCGAGTAGACCGCCCAGAACCAGCCCAGCGCCGAGCTGGCGCTGTCGCTTTTCACGTTGTGCACGATGGCGACGATAAAGGAGTAGAGGAACAGCGGGTAGGCAAAGCCGCGAATACCGTAGAACAGCAGGATCAGCGGGTAGTTGGCGTGGCCGAGGCCGAAAATCAGGAACAGCACGTGGAACACGCACCACAGCACAAAGCCGATCAGCATGGTTTTCTGCGGAGTGATGATCTCGGCGACCACGCCGGAGATCCACGCCGACAGGGCGGCGGCGAGGCCGTAGAGGGTAAAGGCGAAGGAGGCCTGGGCCGGGGTGAAACCCAGCTCCTTGATGTAGTGCGAGAGAAAAGCCAGCTCAAAGCCGTCGCCGGTCATAAACACGGCGATGGCGATGTATCCCCAGATCAGATTCAGCGGCAGACCGAACCACTGTTTGCTATTCACGGACATAATGACCTCGTTTTCAGGGTACAGGAAGACACTCCGGTGTCGTCACCGGAGGTTTTTTTATTATTAAAAGAGTGGGGCAGAGTCTCGGGACGCTACTCCCGAATCAGCCGGGCGGCCTGTTGCAACGCCAGGTAAGCTTCGTAGCGACGCTGATGAAGCGCTTGATATTGCGTCGTACAGCGGTAGGTTTTATCTACCCGGGTGAATTGCTTCATCGCTTCCGGCAGCGAGGCGGAAACCCGGCCGGCCACGGCGCCCAGAATGGCCGAACCTAACAGCACCGGTTCGCTGCATTCGGTGCTGACAATCGTCATACCGCAGGCATCGGCCAGCAGCTGGCGCACCAGCGGATGCTGCCCTGCGCCGCCGCTGATGACGATATTCTCGCTGTTAATCCCGCAGGCCTTTTGCGCGTCAACAATCTGCCGCAGGCCGTAGCCGATACCGCATAATCCCGCGACGTAGAGCGCCAGCAGATTATCCAGATCGCGCTCCATGCCCAATCCGGCAATGACCGCTTTGGCATCCGGGTCCGCCAGCGGCGCGCGGTTACCTAAGAACTCCGGCACCACGTGCAGTCCGGCGGCGAGTCCGGCGGCCTCGGAAGGGGTCGCCACCTGGGCCAGCACCCGATCGGCGAGATAGACCGGCAGCGGTACGCCCGCTTCCTGTGCCAGCTCGCGTGCCTGCGCCGCCGCAGGATGGAAACTTAACAGCTGGTCGATGGCGGCGCCTGCCGCGCTTTGCCCGCCTTCGCTCAGCCACAGGCCCGGTACCATGGCAGAGTAGTAAGGCCCCCAGACGCCGGGCACGAAGACGGCGTCTGGGGTGGTAGTCATGGTGCAGGAGGAGGTGCCGAAAACATAGGCCATGTTGCTGACCGCGCCGTTGAGAACCCCCACGGTGCCGATACCGCCGGCGTGGGCATCAATCATGCCCACCGCTACAGGGGTACCGACCGGCAGGCCCATCTCGTGCGCCACTTCTGCGCAAAGGCCCTGACCGCACGGCGTTCCCGGGTCGACAATACGCTGGCCAATGCGCGCAAAGTTATCTTCGGCCAGATCTCCCAGACCAATTTGCCGGAAGTAGCCGGCATCCCAGCGCTGCTCATGGGCCAGGTAGGTCCATTTGCAGGTGACGGTACACACCGAACGAGCTAAGTCGCCGGTGGCGCGCCAGGTCAGGTAATCGGCCAGGTCGAAAAAGTGGCGCGCCTGCTCATAGATATGCGGGCGGTTCTCCTTGAGCCAGAGGATTTTCGGCGTTTCCATCTCCGGCGAAATCCTGCCGCCGACGTACTGCAATACGGCATGTCCGGTGGTGTTAATCTGCTCCGCCTGGCCGATGGCGCGGTGATCCATCCAGACGATGATGTTGCGGTCCGGATCGTCGGAAGGCCCGACCGCCAGCGGCTCTCCGTTTTCACCAACCACGACTAACGAACAGGTGGCGTCAAAACCAATCCCGGCGACCGACTCCGGCGGCATGCCGGAGTGCGCCACGGCGGTTTTAATACACTCGCAGACCGCCTGCCAAATCTGGCGGCTGGATTGTTCCACCTGGTTTCCCGCGCTGCGAAACAGGGTGATTTCCCGCGTGGCATGGGCAAGCAGCTTGCCCTGAAGGTTGAAGATGCCGGCGCGCACGCTGCCGGAGCCGACATCAACGCCAATAATGGTTTGGGTATCGTTATTCATAAAGCCGTCCTTAAGCCTCCCGGGTTAAATAATCACAGATCGACGCTGTTAGGCAGGATAACGAGATCGCGTACGGTCACGTTTTTCGAGCGCGTTACCATAAACAGCACCGACTCCGCGACTTCAATCGGCTGCATCAGACTGCCGTTGGCCAGCGCCTCTTCCATTTTTTCTTTCGGCCAGTCGTCAAGCAGGGCGGTTACTACCGGGCCCGGTAAGACGGCACCGACGCGCACGCCGTGCTGCGAAACCTGGCGGCGGGTGGTGTGTACAAAGGCCTGCACGGCGAATTTTGAGGCGGTGTAAATCGGTTCCCAGATGACCGGCACGACGCCGGCGATGGAGCTGGTAAAGATGATGTCACCGGACTTTTGCGCAATCATGTGCGGGAGTACGCTGCGCACGCAGCGGAAGGCGGCGTTGGTATTGAGATGCAGGACGCGATCCCAGACGTCCGGGTCGCCTTCGGCCACCGGTCCGCCGATGTAGGCGCCGGCATTAGCATGGAAAATATCCAGTCGCCCGGTGAGATTGAGAATGCCGGCCAGAATATTATCGACCTGATCGGCCTGCATTAAATCCACCTGCAGCGCGAAGGCGTTTTCGCCGAGTTCAGCCACAATCTTAGTGAGTTTTTCGCCTTCCCGGTCGATCAGCACCACTTTGGCGCCCGCCGCGAGCAGGGTTCTGGCGCATTCGAGGCCGATACCGGATGCCGCACCGGTGACGGCGGCGACTTTACCATTGAGAGAAGTATTCATAGAGGATACAGAGTGGTTCATTTTATAATCCTTCATTGAGTCTGTTTGGTCAGTCGATCTGGTCCTCGATAAGCATGGGCCAGCGTTGATGTTATGCATGAAAAATTGTTAAGGTGTTGAATCAAAGCGTTATTTATAAATATGCGCTGAAAACTGAGCGATGAATAACGTCATTCGCCATGGAGCATAATGGTTGCTCAATCGATGAAGCTAATGTTGCGCCAGCTTCATCGATTGAGCAAGTGGGGAAATTAACAGCGAAATGAATTTGTGACGCAAGTTGGGAAAATGAAAAAAATCACTATCTACGATCTGGCGGAATTGTCCGGCGTTTCGGCCAGCGCGGTCAGTGCAATCCTCAATGGCAACTGGAAAAAACGGCGTATCAGCGCCAAACTTGCGGAAAAGGTGACGCGGATTGCTGAAGAGCAGGGCTACGCGATAAACCGCCAGGCCAGCATGCTGCGCAGTAAAAAATCGCATGTGATCGGCATGATTGTTCCCAAATACGACAACCGTTACTTCGGCTCCGTTGCGGAAAGCTTTGAAGAGATGGCGCGCGAGCGCGGTCTGCTGCCGATTATCACCTGTACCCGTCGTCGCCCTGAGCTGGAGATCGAAGCGGTGAAGGCGATGCTCTCCTGGCAGGTGGATTGGGTGGTAGCGACCGGGGCGACGAACCCGGATAAAATTACCGAGCTTTGTCAGCAGGCGGGGGTGCCTACCGTGAATCTCGATCTGCCGGGGACGCTTGCGCCGTCGGTCATTTCGGACAACTACGCCGGCGCCCGAGCGTTGACGGATAAGATCCTCGACAACAGCGCCAGGCGTCACGGCAGGCTGGCGCCGCTGACCTTCGTCGGCGGGCGCAGCAGCGACCACAATACCCTCGAACGTCTGCGCGGCTTTCGCGACGCGCACCAGGCGCGGGGCCTGAGCGTTCCCGATGAGAACGTGCTGGCTCCCGGTTATTCAAAGGGCAAAGTCGAGGCCTGTATGCAGGCCCGGTTCAGTACCCCGGAGGAACATCTGCAGGGGCTCTTCGTCAACTCGACGATTTCGCTGGAAGGGGTGGTCAGATGGCTGGCGCAGCTGGGATTAACCGGCACCGAGCAGCCGCCGATGGGCTGCTTCGACTGGGACCCGTTTGTCTATCTTCTCGGCCACGACATCGATATGGTGCAGCAGAATGTCCCGGCGATGCTGGAGGCGGTGTTCAGCATTATTGATGCCGGCGAGGCCCGCCAACAGCTGGTCGAGATCCCGCCGCTGCTGATCGGTAGCCGCGAACACCTCTGAGTCGTTGAGCGCGGCGGCGGCATGGCCTGCCGCTAGCGCGTCAGCAGCCAGCGGGCGGTGTGCTCATCCGTGACCAGGCCATTGATCCAGCCCCCCTTCAGCGCCGCCAGAATCGCCGGACGTTTATATTCTCCGCAGGCCACCGCAATGCGCGGGCACTGATTCTGGCGAATATCGTAGCTGGTGATCATCCGGTTGATATTACTCTCCACCACGCCGCCGTCGGCATCAATGAAGCGGCCGAGAATTTCGCCAATCCCGCCCTGGGCCGTCAGCTCATCCAGCTGCGCCTGGTTGATAAAGCCGTCTTTAAAGATGGGGCTGTTGGTGCCAAGCGGGCCGATGCCGACGAAAATCACGTCCGCCTGCTGCGCCACGCCTGAGACGTTGCGGAACAGGCGGCTGGTACACCACATTTCATGTTCATCTACGGTTTGCGCGTAGCGCGGCGCGGGCCATTGATAATATTTGGCCTGGATTTTTCGCGCCAGCAGCAGAGGAACATCGTCGTAATAGTTGCACTGGCCGTCGGCGTCCATGGCGCTAATCAGCGCCACGCAGCGCGTATTCAGGCTGTCGAAGTCGATCCGCTGCATGGTCTTTTTCAGCGTCAGCCCGGAGCCGATGCCGATAATTTTCGCTTTATCATCCTGCAGATAGCGGGCCATCAGCTGGTAACAGCCGAAAGAGACGCTGTCCAGCGTGCTCTCTTCGCTCCACGCGGGAACGATATTGCAGTCGACCAGCTGGTATTTCTCCTGCAACAGCTGCGCGTAGTCGAGGCAGTTGGCCACCGGATGGTGAAGGCCGATCGAGACGATTCCCTCTTCTTTAGCGGCGGCGATCATTCGCTGTACCACCGGCCTTGAAGTCCCCAGCTGGCTGGCGATCTCGCTTTGATTCAGACCGGCAATATAGTACATCCATGCGGCGCGGACCTTCTGATCCAGCCTGATATCTTCTTCTTTACCCATGATTCCCTGCCTTAAGCGTATGGTCATAAACAGGCCCGGCCTCATTCGATCCGATAAAGGGTTCCCGCGGTCTCTGGCGTCAGGAGTCTGCATGGCGAATGATTCAGGTGATAGCCGCATTCTCGCCGCGGTTTTTAAATCAGGCAAGCTTTTGCTCTTATTTGGTCATTTGTAATTTTATTGGGTAATTGCTCTTTTGTGATCTATGGCTCTTATTTGGAACAAATGATCATCTACAGTGAGTCCCATCACTCAAGGAGATCAGAATATGAATCAGCAATTCACATGGCTTCACATCGGTCTGGGTTCATTTCATCGTGCGCACCAGGCGTGGTATCTGCATCGGTTGATCGCATCCGGCGATACGCGCTGGCATATCGCGGCGGGCAATATTCGTCAGGATGCCGAGCAGGTGGTTGAGGCGCTTATCGCCCAGAACGGGCGCTACGTTCTGGAAACCGTCAGCCCGGAAGGGGAGCGCGAATATGAAGAGATCGCCTCGATTCAAAAACTGCTGCCGTGGCAGAACGGACTGCAGCCGCTGATTGACGAAGGGGCAAACCCGCAGACCAAAGTTATCGCCTTTACCGTGACGGAAGGGGGGTACTACCTGAATACCAGCCATAAGCTGGAGACCAGCAATGCGGATTTAATTAACGATCTGCAGGGGGGCTGCAAAACCATCTACGGCACCATCGCACGCATTCTGGAAAAACGCATGGCGGATAACGCCGGACCGCTGACGCTGCTCAACTGCGATAACGTTCGCCACAACGGCGAGCGCTTTCACGACGGGCTGGTGGAGTTTCTCCAGTTAACCGGCAAGCGGGCGGTAATAGCATGGCTGGCGGCGAATGCGACCTGCCCGAACACCATGGTGGACCGCATCACGCCGCGGCCAGCGGCCGATCTGCCGGCGCGCATCAAGGCGCAAACCGGTATTGACGATAAAGCGCCGGTGATGGGCGAGACCTTTATTCAGTGGGTGGTTGAAGATAATTTCCGCGCTGAGCGTCCGAACCTGGAGGCCGTTGGCGTGGAGATGGTTGACTCGGTTATCCCTTACGAAGAGGCTAAAATCCGCATTCTGAATGCGTCGCACAGCTGTATCGCGTGGGCCGGTACGTTAATGGGTCAACGCTATATCCACGAAAGCACGTTGACCGATTTTATTTACGCTATTGCCGACCGCTACGTCACCGAAGATGTGATTCCGTGCCTCGGCGACAACGGAATCGATCTGGCGACCTACCGCGACGTGGTCCTTAAGCGCTTCACCAACCCCTATATTCAGGACACCAACCAGCGGGTTGCGGCGGATGGGTTCTCAAAAATCCCGGCGATGATCGCCCCGACCCTACAGGAGTGCTATCAGCGCGGCGCCCGCCCGGAGGCGACGGCCATGCTGCCCGCGCTGTTCTTTGTCTTTATGGAACAGTGGCACAAAGGCACTCTGCCTTACGAATACCAGGATGGCATTCTCGATGCTCAGGCGGTCCATGAAATGTTTGAATCCAGCGACCCGATTGCGCTTTATGCCAAAGATCGGGCGCTGTTTGGTTCCCTGGCTGAACGGGCTGATTTCCTGGCGCTGATGCGCGAGAAGATTGCCGCCGTCTATTCCCTGATTCAGTAGGAGCGGGCTATGTACTTAGGCATCGATCTTGGCACCTCGGAAGTGAAAGCGCTGGTTATTGATGAGAATAATGCGGTTGTCGCCAGCCATAGCGCGCCGTTGACTATTCAGCGGCCTCATCCGCACTGGTCAGAACAGGCGCCGCAGGCGTGGTGGGAAGCCACGGAATATCTGGTCGCCACGCTGCGGGAAAAATGTGGCCATCACTGGTCCGCGATTAAGGCCGTTGGCCTCTCCGGGCAGATGCACGGGGCGGTACTGCTGGATAGCGGCGGGGAGGTGATCCGTCCGGCCATTTTGTGGAACGATACGCGCTGTGCCCAGGAGTGTCGTGAGCTGGAGGAGAGGGCGCCTGAGCTGCATCAGGTCGCCGGAAACCTGGCGATGCCGGGCTTCACCGCACCAAAACTGCTGTGGGTGCGCCGTCACGAGCCGGCAAACTTTCAGCGCACGGCAACGGTGATGCTGCCGAAGGATTATCTGCGCTACAAAATGACCGGTAAAAAAATCTCCGATATGTCGGATGCCGCCGGGACGCTGTGGCTGGACGTGGCGAAACGCGACTGGTCCGATGCGCTGCTGGATAAGTGTGGCCTGTCGCGCAGTCAGATGCCGACGCTGGTTGAAGGTTGCGAGGTGTCCGCCACCCTGGACCTGCAGGTTGCCGCGCGCTGGGGCCTGAATCCCTCGGTGGTGGTGGCCGGCGGCGGTGGCGATAACGCGGTCAGCGCGATCGGCGTCGGCGCGGTCTCGCCGGGCGATGCATTTATCTCGCTGGGCACTTCCGGGGTGTTGTTCGTGGTGACCGATGCCTATCGGCCGGCGCCGCAGTCGGCGGTGCACGCCTTCTGCCACGTCTTACCGAACCTGTGGCATCAGATGAGCGTGATGCTCAGCGCCGCCAGCTGCCTGCAGTGGTTCTGCCGTTTAACCAGCACCACCGAAGTGGCGCTGCTGGAAGAGATTGCCCAGTTGAGCGAGGAAGAGAAAGCCAACGCACCGTTCTTTCTGCCCTATCTTTCCGGGGAACGGACGCCGCATAACGATCCGGACGCGCGCGGAATGTTCTGGGGGATGACCCATTCCAGCCTACGTGCCCAGTTGGGTTACGCGGTGCTGGAGGGGGTGAGTTTCGGTATCAACGATGGCTTGCAGGTACTGAAAGAGAGCGGCACGCGGATTGAACAGTGTTCGCTGGTCGGCGGCGGCGCCCGCAGTCCGTTCTGGGCGCAGCTGCTGGCGGATATTCTTGCTATGCCGGTTGTGACCCACAAAGGCGGCGAAACCGGCGGTGCGCTGGGGGCGGCGCGGTTGGCCTGTCTGGCGGCAGGGAAACCGCTGGCTGCCGTCTGCGAAAAACCAGAGGTCTACCAGACCTGGCGCGCCGCGCCTGAACGCCATCACATTCTGATGCAACGCTATGCGCAATTTAAAGCGCTATATCTCAACGACCTGAATTACCGACATCACTGATTTTAATAATAAAAAATCCTCCGGTGGTTGCACCGGAGAGTCTTCCTGCACCCTGAAAACGAGGTCATTATGTCCGTGAATAGCAAACAGTGGTTCGGTCTGCCGCTGAATCTGATCTGGGGATACATCGCCATCGCCGTGTTTATGACCGGCGACGGCTTTGAGCTGGCTTTTCTCTCGCACTACATCAAGGAGCTGGGTTTCACCCCGGCCCAGGCCTCCTTCGCCTTTACCCTCTACGGCCTCGCCGCCGCCCTGTCGGCGTGGATCTCCGGCGTGGTCGCCGAGATCATCACTCCGCAGAAAACCATGCTGATCGGCTTTGTGCTGTGGTGCGTGTTCCACGTGCTGTTCCTGATTTTTGGCCTCGGCCACGCCAACTACCCGCTGATCCTGCTGTTCTACGGTATTCGCGGCTTTGCCTACCCGCTGTTCCTCTACTCCTTTATCGTCGCCATCGTGCACAACGTGAAAAGCGACGGCGCCAGCTCGGCGCTGGGCTGGTTCTGGGCGGTCTACTCAATTGGTATTGGCGTGTTCGGCAGCTATATCCCGAGCTTTACCATCCCGCATATCGGCGAGCTGGGCACCCTGTGGCTGGCGCTGGTGTTCTGCATCACCGGCGGCATTATCGCCCTGGTCTCGCTGCGCCATATTCAGACGCCGCGCCATATGCAGAACCTTACCACCCGCGAGAAGTTTGCTGAGCTGGGGCGCGCCGCCACCCTGCTCTACACCAACCGCAATATTTTGCTTTCCAGCATGGTGCGCATCATCAACACCCTGTCGCTGTTTGGCTTTGCGGTGATCATGCCATTGATGTTTGTCGATGAGCTGGGCTTTACCACCTCCGAGTGGCTCCAGGTATGGGCGGCTTTCTTCTTCACCACCATTTTCTCCAACGTACTGTGGGGGATCCTCGGCGAGAAACTGGGCTGGATGAAAGTAGTGCGCTGGTTTGGCTGCATCGGGATGGCGCTGTCGAGTCTGGCGTTTTACTACATCCCGCAGCATTTCGGGCATAACTTTGCCATGGCGCTGGTGCCGGCGATTGCGCTGGGGATTTTCGTGGCGGCGTTTGTGCCGATGGCGGCGGTCTTCCCGGCGCTGGAGCCGCAGCATAAAGGGGCGGCCATTTCGGTCTACAACCTGTCGGCGGGGCTGTCCAACTTCCTGGCGCCGGCGATTGCGGTGGTGCTGCTGCCGTACTTCAGTACGATTGGAGTGGTGGTGGCGTACACCGCGCTGTATGTGCTGGCCTTTTTCCTCTGCGCCTATATTCGCGTCGAGCAGCCGGGCTTTACCCTGAAGCCTGTGCCTGCGCGCAAAAGCGTTGAGTTTTCCTGACACAGTTCCCGGGCTGACAGGCGAGCCCCGTCAGCCCGGTTTGAGGTAGAAGATGAGCATCAAAGCGGTTATTTTTGACATGGATGGGGTGATTATTGATTCAGAAGCCCTGTGGCGGCAGGCGCAACGGGAGGCGCTGGCCAGCTGGGGGGCGACGGTCAGCGAGGAGGAGTGTGAAACGCTGACGAAAGGTAAACGACTGGACGATATTGCCCGCGTGTGGTGTCGGCACTGCCGGCTGGCGATTGCGCCACAGCAGCTGGAAGCGCTCATTTTACAACGCATCGTTGGATTAATTACCGCCAAAGGAGCGGCGATGAGCGGCGTCAACGAGACATTGGCGCATTTTCGTGGCCTGGGCTACCGGATTGCGCTGGCGACCTCCTCATCTCACCAGGTGATTTCCGCGGTACTCGATAAGCTCTCTCTACGCTCCTGTTTTGATGTGATTTCCAGCGCCGATGATGAGGCGTGGGGTAAACCGCACCCGGCGGTCTACCTCTCGACCCTGGGCAAGCTGGGGCTGAGCGCCGGGGAGTGTCTGGTTATCGAGGACAGTTTTCATGGCTTTTGCGCGGCGCAGGCGGCGGGCATTGCCACGGTCGTGATTGCCCCAGACTGCCAGCATCCGCGTTTTGCCGCCGCCGTCGCCCGCCATCGCTCGTTACCGGAACTGCTGCAGACGCGCTCTGAACCTGCTCTGGCCCTCGGGTAACGACCTTATCGGTGAGCGCAGAAGCCCTGGAGATGTAAACGGTCTTTTAATCTCTTCGTTCTGCGCTCACTTTCCACCTGGTATTATTTCAGCAGCGCGCAGTCCGGCGGCAGGCGGCAGCGCAGGGCGCCCGGGAGAATTTCCATGCGGAAATGCTTACCGCTCAGCGGCTCGCCATCGAGGTTAAAGGTCATCTCGTGCGGCGCGGTGATTTCAAACCACGACGACACGCCGTCCACCAGGTTAGGGGAGTTGTCGGGGTTCGCCAGGGTAGTAAACAGCGCGGGGAGCAGCTCTTCGCCGGTAAAAACCCGCAAATGCAGCAGACCATCGTTAATCAGGGCCTGCGGGCAAAGCTGCTGACCGCCACCGGCCTGACGACCATTACCGATACCAATAACCAGCGCGTTTCCGCTCCAGCTAAAGTTTTCGCCGCGGATTTCGCAGCGGTCGGGTTTCAGGGTGTCCATACGCATCAGGCCATGAATCAGATAGGAGACGCCGCCCAGCGCGGCTTTGAGTTTTTCCGGCGTTTCGGTGGTGATCCGGGTGCCGAAGCCACCGGTTGCCATATTAATAAAGCCGGTTTTGTCATTCACTCGCGCCACGTCTATGGCGATATCGCGGCCGACGATCGCCAGTTTCAGGGCGCTGGCGAGATCTTGCGGGATCCCGACGCTGGTGGCGAAATCATTGGCGGTACCCAGCGGAAGAATACCGAGCGGCACCTGGCTCTGACGTTGGACCAGCGCCGTGGCGACCTCATTGATGGTGCCATCGCCGCCGCCGGCAATCACCGTCCCCACCTTAAGCTGCAGCGCTTCATCGACAAAACGGACGGCATCGCCTTTTTCCCAGGTCACACGGACATGGATGTCGACACCTTCCTCGCGCAACAGCGCGATCGCTTCGCGCAACTGCGGCTCGTTAGCTCCTTTGCCATTGAGAATCAGTAAGCTGGCTGGAAACACGGGCATAGTTATGGCTTCCTTTTTGTACGAGATGCAGAAAGTGTACCCCATGAAGGCGAGGATGGACATTTTGTAAAACCGGACGGCGGCGAGAAAAGAAGGAGCGCACAGCGGCGTGATAAAAAATAAGCCCGCGTAAGGGAGATTACGCAGGCTAAGGAGGTGGTTCCTGGTACAGCTAGCATTTATGGGTTATGTTTTTCAGCAGGATGGATGATACCCGCTTCAAACGAAGCGGTGTGTGATCCGTTTCTAATATCCGTGCATCCTGAAAAAATAACCCTGATAAACTAGTTGCTATGCGGATTTCTGGTCGTCTGACCAGTAAAGTTGCGCATCAGCAGAGCATACTGCAGCTCCATCTCTTCCGGCACAGGTAACCATACTGTATAGCCATCGCCAGGGGCGACCGGCATTGCCTCGCCTTTGGCATTCACCATATGTTCAAGGGTGAAGTTAACGTTGCCCTGCGGGGTCATCAGCTCAAGGCTGTCGCCGACGGAAAATTTATTCTTCACCGCCACGGCGGCCAGCTGGCCGTTGCGCTCGCCGGTAAATTCACCGACAAACTGCTGGCGCTCGGAGAGGGAATAACCGTACTCGTAGTTCTGATAGTCGTCATGGGTATGACGACGCAGGAAGCCTTCGGTGTAGCCGCGGTGGGCCAACCCTTCCAGCGTTTCCAGCAGGCTTTCGTCAAACGGTTTACCCGCCGCGGCGTCATCGATAGCCTTGCGGTAAACCTGAGCGGTGCGCGCGCAGTAATAGAACGATTTAGTGCGGCCTTCGATTTTCAGCGAGTGCACGCCCATCTGCGTCAGGCGCTCGACGTGCGCAATGGCGCGCAGGTCTTTGGAGTTCATGATGTAGGTGCCGTGTTCATCTTCGAAGGCGGTCATGTATTCGCCAGGCCGTTTGGCCTCTTCAATCATAAACACCCGGTCGGTTGGCGCGCCGATCCCCAGCGTCGGTTCGACGGTCTTGACCGGAATCGGCTCATGCTGGTGGACGATATTGCCGACGTCGTCTTCTTTGCCTTCCTGGACGTTATATTCCCAGCGGCAGGCGTTGGTGCAGGTGCCCTGGTTCGGATCGCGTTTGTTGATATAGCCCGAGAGCAGGCAGCGGCCGGAATAGGCCATGCACAGGGCGCCGTGGACGAAAATCTCGAGTTCCATCTCCGGGACCTGGCTGCGGATTTCGCCGATTTCATCCAGCGACAGTTCGCGGGAAAGAATGACCCGGCTCAGCCCCATCTGCTGCCAGAATTTAACGGTCGCCCAGTTAACGGCGTTGGCCTGGACCGACAGATGAATCTGCATATCGGGGAAGTTTTCCCGTACCAGCATGATCAAACCCGGATCGGACATAATCAGCGCGTCCGGCCCCATATCCACCACCGGCTTCAGATCGCGAATGAAGGTTTTCAGCTTGGCGTTGTGCGGCGCAATGTTGACGACCACGTAGAATTTTTTCCCCAGCTGATGGGCTTCATTGATGCCCAGCTGCAGGTTTTCATGGTTGAATTCGTTGTTGCGCACGCGCAGAGAGTAACGCGGCTGGCCAGCATAAACGGCGTCTGCGCCATAAGCGAAGGCGTAACGCATATTTTTCAGCGTTCCCGCCGGGGAAAGGAGTTCCGGTTTAAACATGATGTTCTCGTTCTGATGACAGGTCAGATTCGCCACACCTGATGCGGCGACTTGGGGAAGCACCGTTATGAACAGTGCCCACACATTAAGGGCGGGCATTGTAGCGCTGTGGGTAAGGAGAGTAAACCTTCCCCTTACCCCAATCTACCCGTGTGAAACGAGGAGGGGACCTACGCCAGGCGACAGGCGTCGGCCTCCCAGCGGTAGCCGACGCCGTAGACGGCGCGGATAAAGGACTGCTCGGCGTCCAGCGACTCCAGCTTACGCCGCAGGTTTTTGATATGGCTGTCGATCGTTCTGTCGGTCACCACCCGATAGTCATCATACAGATGATTGAGCAGCTGCTCGCGGGAGAAAACCTTGCCCGGCTCCTGCGACAGGGTTTTCAGCAGACGAAACTCGGCAGGAGTCAGATCCAGCAGCTTATCGCGCCATGAGGCCTGAAAACGGCCCTCATCGACAATCAGCGGGCTTTCCGCATCCAGCGCCAGCAGATCCCGACGCGGCCGGCAGCGGCGGAGGATCGTTTTCACCCTGGCGACGACTTCGCGCGGGCTGTAGGGTTTGCAGATATAATCGTCGGCGCCGATCTCCAGCCCAAGCAGGCGATCGATTTCCTCAATTTTCGCCGTGACCATCACCACCGGAACGTCGGAAAAGCGACGGATCTCCCGACATAGCGTCAGGCCATCGGTTCCCGGCAGCATCAGATCTAACAAGATCAAGTGCGGCGGGGTCTGGCGAACGTAAGGCAGAACCTTGTCGCCGTGATTAATCAGCGTTGGCGCATAACCTGCTGCGAACAGATAGTCGAGCAGCAACTGACCCAGTTTGGGTTCATCTTCCACGACAAGAATGCGTGGGGTATTTTCATCAACAGGTAATTCACTCATACGTCTCTCGGTGTATCACGTTCCAGAGGTAACTCTACTTTAATGCTAACCCCGCCAAAAGGCGAATGGTCGGCCCGTAAGGTGCCGCCGTGGGCAGCCACGATGTTGACACAAATAGCCAGCCCCAGTCCGGAGCCGCCGCTGGCGCGGTTGCGCGAACCTTCGGCACGATAAAAGCGCTCGCACAGCCGTTCCAGCTGTTGATCGCTGACGCCCGGACCGCTGTCGGCAAAATCAAGGATGATGCGACGGCCTGTCTGGCTGGCGCTGATCAGCAGACGTCCGCCGCTATCGGTATAGCGGAGGCTGTTTTCCAGCAGGTTATTAAAAAGCTGCATCAGGCGATCGCCGTCGCCAAATACCGTCGCGTTTTCCGGAAGCGAAACGGCGATGGTCAGCCCCCGGCTGGCAAAGCGTTCACGGAAAGCGCCCGCCGCGACTTCCAGCAGCGTAATGATATCCACGGAGGTTTTTTGATAGGCCAATGCGCCTTCGTCGGACATCGATAGCTGGTGTAGATCGTCGACCAGTTTGGTCAGGGTGGCGACCTCCGCCTGGAGCGAGGTGACGGAATCCGGGGTGAATTTGCGTACGCCGTCCTGAATCGCTTCCAGTTCGCCGCGCAGCACCGCCAGCGGGGTCCGCAGCTCATGAGAAATATCCGCCATCAGATCGCGACGCATTTGCTGGTTGCGTTCCAGGGTGCTGGCGAGCTGGTTAAAATCCTGCGCCAGGCGGCCGAGTTCATCGGTGCTACTGACTGCCACGCGGGTGGTGAAATCTCCCGCCGCCAGGCGGTGGGTCCCTTCGACCAGACGTTTGACCGGTGCCAGCAGGCCGCGCGCCAGCGGGAAGGTTGCCAGCGCAGCAAGGATCGTCGACAGAGCGACAATCAGCCAGCTGGTGCGCTTTTGCTGACGGTCAAAGTTAATATCGGTATTGCGCGTCAGACGCTCGACCGGTGACGCGATAACCGCGCCCACCGACACGCCGTTAACCACAATGTTGCGACGGCTGCCGTCTTCAGGCACCCGCTCGCGCGGGCCAACCAGCACTCGTCCTTTCTGATCGACAACCCAGAAAAGCGTGCGCCAGCCGTGCGGGGGCATATCCGGGCCGGGGCCGCGTGGACCGTCCGGCGGAGGACCATCCGGCGGAGGACCATCGGTGTCAGGGGGGCCGATGTCCAGGCGGCCGTCAGGCGTGCCGCCGGCGTTTGTTTTGCGCCCGCCGGGGAAGCGATCGTCGTTATCGCGATCGAACGACTTTAACAGCTGGAAAATAAACCGATCGTTATTGCGCAGAAATTTCCAGTTGCCGTGCAGGGCATACTGCTCGCTCAGCGCATCGCCCAGCATCGTCAGCCGCTGTTCATTTCCGCGCTTGATATAATCGATAAATCCGCGTTCAAAACTGATGCGCACCGCCCAGTGCATGCTGATCAGCAGCACGATGCAGGTGGCCAAAATCGCCAGGAACAGCTTGCCGGTAATACCGGGACGCCATAGCTTCACGGCTCACTCCTTTTATGTCGGGCGATAGCGGTATTGCTTGCAGTATCATCCGGAACGCGGGAAAAAAGGCATGCCGGCAGCGCGATAATCACCGCCATGCTCAGATAGGTATAGAGAAAGACCTGATGGGTGGTGGCGGCATCGGCGCTGATATGCTGTTGACCAAACAGGCCGAGCAGCATCCCGGCGAGGGTCACGCCAATACTCATCGACAGCTGCATGACCATCGACAGCATGCTGTTGCCGCTGCTGGCGAGATCATCCGGCAAATCTTTCAGCGTCAGGGTGTTCATCGATGAAAAGCGGCTGGAGTTGATCATCCCCTGCACAAACAGCACCACCGGCAGCAGCCAGTACCAACCGGCCAGGGCGACGGCCATAAACAGCAGGCTAACCAGCGCGAGACCCACGGTCGCCACCATTAAGACGCGGCGGTAGCCAAAGCGGTTCACTACCTGCACCACGATACGTTTCATGCCCATGCTGCCAAGCACCATCGGAATCATCATCATCCCGGCGTGAAACGGCGTAAAGCCAAGGCCAATTTGCAGGAATACCGGCGTCATAAAGGGCAACATACCGCTGCCGATGCGCCCGGCAAAGCTGCCGCTGAGCCCGAGGGAGAAGGTGCGGTTGCGAAACAGGTTCAGGCTGAACAGGGCGTTGTCGTTGCCCCGGGCGTACCATAAATAGAGCACAATCGAGGCCACGCCAATGACCACCAGCGCGCTCAGCAGCAGCGGGGATATCCCCAGCCCTTTTTTACCGTCGAGCGCGAGGGTTAAGGTCGCCATCCCCAGCGCCAGCAGGATAAAGCCAAACATATCGAAGCGCCGGGTCTGCAGCGTGTAGTTCGGCATCAGCCACAAGGTGGCGATGGCGCCGATAATGCCCACCGGAATATTGATTAAGAAAATCCAGTGCCAGGAGGCGTATTCCACCAGCAGGCCGCCGAGGGCCGGGCCAAGCAGCGGGCCGACCTGGCCGGGGAGCGTAACAAAGGTCATGGCCGCCATATACTGGGCGCGCGGAACGATTTTCATCACCGTCAGGCGACCGACGGGTACCATCATGGCGCCGCCGACGCCCTGCAGTACGCGGGCCAGCACCAGCTGATCGAGGGTTGCGGCCTGAGCACAAAATAGCGACCCGAGCGTAAACAGAATGATGGCGCTAAAGAAGATATTGCGTACCCCCACCCGGTCCGCCAGCCAGCCGCTGGCCGGCAGCATAATCGCCACCGTCAGGACATAGGAGACGATAACCATATGCATGTGCAGGGGGCTCTCCCCAAGGCTTTTAGCCATCGAGGGGAGGGCGGTATTCACGATGGTGGTGTCCAGCGACTGCATAAAGAAGCCGAAAGCCACTATCCATAATTGCCAGCGGACGCTGGAGGGCAGTTCTGTCATGTTATTCGCTTACCGGTTGGCTGAGTTTTCGCGAAAAACGCAACCGCAGACGGTCAAAGAACAGATAGACCACCGGCGTAGTGTAGAGGGTCAACAGCTGACTCATCACCAGCCCACCGACGATGGTGATCCCCAGCGGCTGACGCAGTTCCGAGCCGTCGCCGCCCGAGAGCACCAGCGGCAGCGCGCCAAACAGCGCCGCTAAGGTGGTCATCATAATCGGGCGGAAACGCAGCAGGCAGGCCTGGAAGATTGCCTCTTCCGGCGGCAGATTGCCGTTGCGCTGCGCCTCGAGGGCAAAGTCGACCATCATGATGGCGTTTTTCTTCACTATCCCAATTAATAGCATGATGCCGATCAGCGCAATCAGGCTAAACGGCGCGCCAAAGAGCTCCAGCGCCAGCAGCGCGCCTACCCCCGCCGAGGGGAGGGTGGAGAGAATCGTTAACGGATGCACATAGCTTTCGTAGAGGATCCCCAGCACGATATAGACCGTCGCAATGGCGGCCAGAATCAAAATAACCTGCGAGTTCATGGTCTGCTGGAAGACCTGCGCGGTGCCGGCATAGGAGCCCCGGACGCTGGAAGGCACTCCAAGCTGAGTCATCGCGCGGTTGATGGCATCGCTGGCTTCCGACAGCGATTTACCGGTCGGCAGGTTAAAGGAGATCGTCGACGCTGCCGACAATCCCTGGTGGTTGACCGACAGCGGCGCGTTAGCCGGCTGCCAGCGGGCGAAATAGGCGAGGGGGATCGGCTTACCTTCGCTGTTGATCACAAACATCTTATCCAGCGCGCTGACGTCCTGGGTATAAACCGGATCGACCTCCATCACCACTTTATACTGGTTCAGCGGCTGGTAAATCGTCGAGATCTGCCGCTGGCCGAAGGCGTTATTCAGCAGATTGTTGGCATCCTGAACGCTGATCCCGAGGCGCGACATGGTATCGCGATCGTAGATGAGGTCCATTTCGGCGCCGTTATCCTGCTGGTCAGAGTTGACGTCCGCCAGTTCCGGCAGCGCGGCCAGCGCTTTACGAATCTTCGGTTCCCATTCGCGCAGCGCCGAAAGATCGTCTGACAGCAGGGTGTACTGATAGCTGGCGTTGGCCTGACGGCCGCCGACGCGAATATCCTGCACCGCCATTAAGAACAGGTTGGCGCCCGGTTCTTTCGCCAGTTTTTTACGCAGCCGGTCGATAATCTGCTGCGCCGTTTCATGTCGCTGGTCGCGAGGTTTAAGGGTGATAAACATCATCCCGCTGTTCACCCGTGAGCCGCCGGTAAAGCCGGTCACGTTATCCACCGCCGGATCTTCGCGGATGATCTGCATAAAGTCCTGCAGTTTGCCGCGCATCGCCTGGAAAGAGATACTCTGGTCAGCCTGAATGCCGCCCATCAGCACGCCGGTATCCTGCTCCGGGAAGAAGGTTTTTGGAATAGAGATATAGAGCCAGACGCTGAGCGCCATGGTCCCCAACAGCACCAGACCGGTCATGCGGCTGTGTCTGAGGACCCATTTCAGCGATTTACCGTAGCTGCCCTGCACGGCGACCAGCAGGCGGCCGAAACCGCGGTTACGCGTGGGTTGAGAAGGTTTACCGCTCTTCAGCAGCCAGCCGCACATCATCGGCGTCAGGGTAAGGGAGACCGCCAGCGAGATGCCGATCGCCACCGATAAGGTGACGGCGAATTCGCGTAGCAGCCGCCCCGGCAGGCCGCCCATCAGCAGCAGCGGTAAAAAGACCGCCACCAGCGAGAGACTCATCGACAGCACGGTGAAGCCGACTTCACGGCTCCCCTGCAGCGCCGCCTGCAGCGGTTTCATCCCGGCCTCAAGATGGCGGGAGATATTTTCCAGCACCACGATAGCATCGTCGACGACGAAGCCGGTGGCGATGGTCAGGGCCATCAGCGACAGGTTGTTGAGGCTAAAGTCGCAAAGGTACATGGCCGCAAAGGTACCAATCAGCGAGACCGGCACCGCCACCGCCGGGATCAGCGTGGCTCTGCCGGAGCGCAGAAACAGGAACACCACGAGGATCACCAGCGCCACCGAGATCACCAGCGTCTGCTCGACTTCCTCCAGCGAGGCGCGGATGGTCGGCGAGCGGTCCTGGGCGATTTGCAGGTCGATAGCCGCCGGAATGGTTTTTTGCAGATCCGGCAGGCGGGCGCGAATGCTGTCGACCGTCTGGATGATATTGGCTTCCGGCAGCTTGCGGATCATCAGCAAAATTGCCGGCTTCGCGTTGGTCATCCCGGCGTTACGTACATCCTGCACCGAATCGCTGATCTGCGCGACGTCGCCAAGACGCACCGCCGCGCCGTTGTTGTAGTGTACGATCAGCGGCTGGTATTCCGCGGCGGTTTTGAGCTCATCGTTCGTTTGTACCTGCCAGCGCGAGCTGTGATCTTCCAGCGCCCCCTGCGGTCTACGGACGTTGGCGTTATCGATAGCGGTACGCACGGCGTCCAGCGACACACCCTGGTTAAACAGCGCCTGCGGGTTGAGGTCGACGCGCACCGCGGGCAGCGAGCTGCCGCCCACGTCGACGTCGCCAACGCCGTCAATCTGGGCGATGGTTTGCGCCAGTTGAGTCGAGGCAAAATCGTACAGCTCGCCCTGGGAGTAGGTATCCGAGGTGAGCGTGAGGATCATAATCGGCGCATCGGAAGGGTTGGCCTTGCGATAGGTCGGGCGGCTTGGCATGCCGCTCGGCAGCAGGCTTTGCGCGGCGTTGATCGCCGCCTGCACATCGCGGGCGGCGCCGTTAATATCGCGGTCGAAATTGAACTCCATAATAATGCGCGTGCTGCCCAGCGAACTGGTGGAGGTCATTTCCGACACGCCGGCGATCCGGCCGAGAGAGCGTTCAAGCGGCGTGGCCACCGACGAGGCCATGGTTTCCGGCGACGCGCCGGGCAGCGAGGCGCTGATCATGATCACCGGGAAATCCACCTGCGGCAGCGGGGCGACCGGCAGCAGACGGAAACCGAGTACCCCGCACAGGGTGATGGCGAGCGAAATCAGAATCGTCGCCACCGGGCGGTAAATGAAGAGGGCGAAAAACTTCATTTACGCCTCCTCCTCATGCCGTGGGAAGCGGCTCTTGATATACAGCGACAGGCGGTCGAAGAGCAGATAGATAACCGGGGTGGTGAACAGCGTCAGCACCTGGCTTAACATCAGACCTCCCACCATACCGATACCCAGAGGACGCCGTAGCTCGGCGCCGACGCCGGTGCTCAGCATCAGCGGCAGCGCGCCGAGCAGAGCGGCAAGCGTGGTCATCAGAATCGGGCGAAAACGCAGCAGGCAGGCCTGATAAATCGCCTCACGTGGCGGCATGCCCTGTTCGCGTTCGGCGGCCAGCGCAAAGTCGATCATCATGATGGCGTTCTTCTTGACGATACCAATCAGCAGGATAATCCCGATAATGGCGATAACATCCAGCTCGCTGCCTGCCAGCCACAGCGCCAGCAGCGCGCCGACGCCGGCGGTCGGTAAGGTCGACAGAATGGTTATCGGGTGGATAAAGCTTTCATACAGCACGCCGAGCACGATATACATCGCCACGACCGCCGCCACCACCAGCCAGACGGTGTTGCCGAGCGCCGACTGGAAGGCGAGGGTGCTGCCCTGGAACTGGGTGCGGATATCGGTCGGCAAATCCAGCGCCTGTTCGGCGGCGAGGATGGCGTCGACCGCATCGCCCAGCGAGTAGTTATCCGGGACGTTGAACGAAATGGTGGTCACCGGGAACTGATCGAGATGGTTAATCGACAGCGGCGCGAAGCGCTGCTCGACGCTGGCGATGGACTTCAGCGGCACGATGCCGCCCCCGCTGCTGGTCAGGCGAATATTGTCCAGCGCCGCCAGCCCCGGCGTCTCCCGGGTGTCATGCTCCAGCACCACGCGATACTGGTTGGCCTGAGTGTAGATGGTCGAGATCAGCCGCTGGCCGAAGGCGTTATACAGCGCATTATCGACATCGGCCATGCTGATGCCGAGACGGCTGGCGCTGTCGCGATCGACTTTGATATAGGCGGCGAGGCCCTTATCCTGCCAGTCGCTGCTGACGTCGGAGAGCTGCGGAAGCGCCTGGAGACGCGTCAGCAGCTGCGGTACCCAGTTACTGAGGGCATCCAGCGAGTTCGCCTGCAAGGTGAACTGATACTGGGTCCGGCTGACGGTGGTATCGATAGTCAGATCCTGGGTCGGCTGTAGGTAGAGCTCGACGCCGGGGATCCCGTCCACCGATTTTTGCAGGCGGCTAATCACGGCCTGCACACGGTCGTCGCGTTCATCCAGCGGTTTGAGGTTAATCTGCAGGCGGGCGCTATTCAGCGCCGGGTTGGTGCCGTCCACTCCGACGTAGGAGGTCAGGCTCTCGACGGCCGGGTCTTTGAGGATCGCCGCGGAAACCTGCTCCTGGCGCTGCGCCATATTCGCAAACGAAGCGGACTGCGGAGCCTGTAACGTCCCCTGAATAATGCCGTTGTCCTGAATCGGGAAGAAGCCTTTCGGAATGAAGACCCACAGCATGATTGACAGCGCCAGCGTGCCTAAGGCCACGCTCAGGGTCAGCCACGGGTGATTCAGCACCCGGCTAAGCATCCGACCATACGCGGCGATGACCCGATCGAAGAAGCGCTCGCTGGCCCGCGAGAAGCGGTTTTGCTTACGCAGCGACTCGTGACTGAGCATGCGCGCGCACATCATTGGCGTCAGCGTCAGCGAGACGACGGCGGAAATTAATATTGCCACCGCGAGGGTAATGGCAAACTCGCGGAACAGCCGGCCGACGATATCGCCCATAAACAGCAGCGGGATCAGCACCGCAATCAGCGAGAAGGTCAACGAGATGATGGTAAAGCCGATCTCTCCGGCACCTTTCAGCGCGGCGGCGAGCGGCTTTTCGCCCTTTTCGATATAGCGCGAGATGTTTTCGATCACCACGATGGCGTCATCGACAACGAAGCCGGTGGCGATAGTGAGCGCCATCAGCGTCAGGTTGTTGATCGAGAAGTCGAGGAACACCATCACCGCGAAGGTGCCCACCAGCGACAGCGGCACGGCGACGCCGGGGATAATGGTCGCCGGTACGTTGCGCAGGAACAGGTAGATGATCATCACCACCAGCGCAATCGCCAGCATCAGCTCAAACTGGGTATCGCTCACCGACGCGCGAATGTTGGTGGTGCGGTCGGAAAGGACCTGCACCTTGACCGACTTCGGCAGGCTCTCGGTCAGCTGCGGCAGCATCTGACGCACGCTATCGGCGGTGGCGATGATGTTCGCTCCCGGCTGGCGTTGAACGTTCATGACGATCGCCTGCTGGTTATTCGCCCATGCGCCGAGCCAGCTGTTTTCCGCCCCTTGCTCAATGGTAGCGACATCGCCGAGACGAATCGGCGCGCCGTTCTGCCAGGCGACGATCAGGCGGCGATAATCTTCCGCCGACTGCATCTGATCGTTAGCGGAGAGGGTCACGGCGCGGGAAGGGCCGTCAAGGCTGCCTTTGGCCGAGTTGACGTTGGCGCTGGTGATAGCGGTGCGGATGGTTTCGCTGGTCAGCCCCAGCGCGGCAATCGCCTGCGCATTGAGCTTCACGCGGACCGCCGGGCGTTGACCGCCCGCGAGGGTCACCAGCCCGACGCCGGAGACCTGGGAAATTTTCTGCGCCACGCGGGTCTCCACCATATCTTCCACCTGGGTCATCGGAATGGCGGAAGAGGTGACCGCGAGGGTCATGATCGGCGGATCGGCCGGGTTGACTTTACTGTACACCGGCGGGTTCGGCAGGTCGGATGGCAGCAGGTTGGTGGCGGCGTTGATCGCGGCCTGGACCTCCTGTTCGGCCACGTCCAGCGGCAGGGTAAGCTGGAACTGGAGCGTGACCACCGAGGCGCCGCCGGAACTTTGCGACGACATCTGCTTCAGGCCCGACATCTGGCCAAACTGGCGTTCCAGCGGGGCGGTAATCGCCGATGTGACGACGTCCGGACTGGCGCCGGGATAGAGGGTGACTACCTGAATGGTCGGATAATCCACTTCCGGCAAGGCGGAAACCGGCAGGAATCGATAGCCGATGATCCCCGCCAGCATAATCGCCACCATCAGCAGCGTGGTGGCGACCGGGCGCAGAATAAACAGTCGGGAAGGGCCGCCCGTACTGCTCGGGGGTAATACCTGCATCAGGAGCGCGCTCCTTTATGGCCATACTCACGGCTGGTGGCTTTCTCCGCCGCGGCCGCCGGCGCGCTGTGCGGGTCCACCACTTCCACTTTTGCCCCTTCGGTCAGACGATCGATACCGTCAGTAACCACCCGGTCACCCGCCGACAGCCCGGCGGTAATCACCACCTTCAGACTGTCCTGAATACCCGGCGTGACGGTGTGCTTGCTGACTTTATTCTCATCGTTCAATACCCAGACGAAATGGCCTTCATTGCCCATCTGCAGTGCGGCAGTAGGGATGACGATGGCGTTCTGTTCCGTGTCTACCAGCATACGGGCGTTCACGAACTGGTTCGGGAACAGGGTGTCGTCCTGGTTGTTAAAGCGCGCTTTCAGTTTGATGGTCCCGGTGGTGGCGTCAATCTGGTTATCCAGACTCAGCAGCGACCCTTCGCTGATTTTTTGTTTGTTGGTCCGGTCCCAGGCCTCAACCTGCAGCGTTTTCCCGGCTTTCTGCGCCTGGACAACGGTCGCGATATCATTTTCCGGCAGCGTGAAGACCAAATCGATTGGGTGGGTTTGGGTTAACACCACGATGCCGGTGGTATCGCTGCTTGAAATCTGATTGCCGATATCCACCTGTTTTAAGCCAACGCGGCCGTCAATCGGCGCGGTGATGCGGCTCCAGTTCAGCTGCAGCTGGGCGCTGGCCACGGCGGCTTCGTCGGCTTTGATGGTGCCTTCCGTTTCGCTGACCAGCGACTGCTGGGTATCCAGCTCCTGGCGGGAAACAAGATTGCTCTTCACCAGCTGTTGATAGCGGGCGAGATCGCGTCGGGCGTTAGCGAGCGTGGCTTTATCTTTCGCCAACTGGCCCTGGGCCTGCGCCAGCGCGACTTTAAACTGACTGGGGTCGATTTCGGCGAGCAGATCGCCCGCTTTGACCTGCTGGCCTTCCTGGAAGTGGATAGCTAACAGCTGGCCATCCACCCGGCTGCGTACGGTCACCGTGTTGGCTGCCGTCACCGTACCGAGGCCGCTGAGATAGCGAGGCACCGATTCGCTGGTGGCTGTTGCCGCCTGAACCGGTGCCAGGGCCGCGCCGAAGCGGCCATGGCGACCGCCGCCTGGCGCCTGCGGCTGTGAGCCATTTGCCGCCGCAGGCGTAGCGTTTGTCGCTTCACGACTCTGCCAGAACCAGTACCCGGCACCGGCAATGACGATGACCGCCAGCGCGATGCCCCAACGGAGTGTATGACTGCCTTTCATTAATTTGCTATCTCATCCTGAAACGTTTCGCGAAATGATACTAGTTTAGTGACCAAACGCCCCGCAAAAATGGAGGAATTATGAAAAGACTGTTGAGATATGTCTGGATAAAACGCTTTTCGATGAGCTGGTTAGGCTAAAAAAGAGGGCAAAACTGACCCGTCATTCGCCGTAGCCTGCGCGTTTGCTCCAGGTTCTGGCTGGACGAGGCGATTTTTCATGTCTGGTATAACCGCCCTGACGCCATTATTATCAAGATTATAGATCTGTACTGCAGGGACGGGTACGTCGGGTGTCCGGATTTGTCACGCGAATACCGGCATCCACCAGGAGTTGTGCAGAGACGATGAAATTTATCCATAAGACGAAATGGCTGTTGACGGGCGGCGGCATCGCCGTGCTCCTTTCCGTTTTGCTGACCAACGCTGTGATGTTAAACAACCAGCGCGCTCAGCTTGATACGTTGAGCCATGAGCTTCTCGCCCACGCCGAAGATGTGACCACGCAAATCATCTCTTCTATTGATCACGCGCAGAAGCGACATCTTGATGGCTGTAACAAACAGGCGATCGCGGCCTTGCGAGAGGTTATCTGGAAGTATGCCAGCGTGGAAGACATTGGCATCGTGGAGAACGGTAAGCTGGCCTGCACCGCCAACTGGGGCAGGCTGGATAAACCGCTGCCGCTCCCCGCCGAAAAATATGTCGTACCGAATGGATACCGTATTTACCCGGGCGTAAAAAACTATCTCCCGTACGGGGTGGTTCTCGATATGACCCAGCAAGGCAATATTATTTCCTTTACCTCATCATTTGCCTTTAGCACATTTTCCCGCCAGCACCACGGTTTTAATTTTTCTTTAACCAGCCTGAACGGTGAACATGTTTTTCTTAATAATATAAAATCCGCGATCGGGGCAAGGTCGTCGATAAGCGTTAGCTTATGCAGCAGTAAATTCGATATTTGCACTCATCTGACGGAGCGAAAACAGGGATTTTTGTCCCTCTCTCCGCTCCTTATCGTCCTCATGGTGGGCGCGGCTTTTATTCTCGGCGCCGCGATTGTCTATTCCATTCTGAGCTATCTCAGCGAACGGCGATCGCTGGAGTTTCGCTTAAAAAAAGCGATTATTAATCAGCGCATTTACATGGAATATCAGCCGTTGGTGTGCGCTAAAAATGAACGCATAGTCGGCGTCGAGGCGCTGGTTCGCTGGCATGACCCGCGCTATGGTCACATCTCTCCGGAGCTGTTTATTTCAATGGCCGAACAGCTGAATGTTTACCACGATCTTTCGCAGCTGGTGATGGAGAAGGCCACCAGCGAGTTGAAAACCATTCTGCTCGCCGACGCCCGCTTTACCCTCGCGATTAATATCGGCAAATATGAAATTAATGACCCGCTTTATTTAGATAATCTCCTGCGGGTTTTGCAACATAAAGGTATTCGCCCTCAGCAGATTAAAATTGAGATTACCGAAAGAAGCGGCGAATACTATAAAAAAATCGCCGCCTTTTCTTTACAGGCGATGAACCGCGGATTGCGCATCGCCCTCGATGATTTCGGCACCGGCTCTTCAAACCTGCAGTGGTTAACCGAAGTGTTTTATGATGAGATAAAACTGGATAAATTTTTCGTCAACGGACTTAAGAATGAGTATAAACGAGCTATTTTGACCTCGCTTCTTGATGTCGTTTGCAGGCTGAATAAGCAAATCGTTTTTGAAGGCGTGGAGAGTAAAGCAGATTTTGAGTTCGTCAAATCCTTCGATGAAAATGCGTTAATTCAGGGATGGTATTTTTACCGGTCGATGCCAATCGAAAAACTCACCGCGCTGCTCCTTCCCGTCTCTCCCTCTCATCCGGCGGCAAACGCGCCGCGCTAGCCTTCGGCAAGAGCCCGTCATCCGACAGCGGAATGCGTCGTTTCCCCGGCAATATACAGCGTAAATTGACCTTTGTGGCCGGCTATTCAGCCGGACTGGTGACAACATCTGTTTGATAATCAAGAAAACCCGTTGCTTTACCGGCATGTCGGGAACAACAACGATCACTAGTCACCTGAGGGTTCTCTATGCATTTTAACCAGGCTATCGCCCGCCTGCCGGCCGCAACCTGTGCCGCCGGTCAAACCACCGCCCGGCTCGGCGCGCCGGATATTGCCGGCACCACGCGTCAGTTCCTCGCCTATGTCGAAACCTTGCTGCAGCTCGGCCTGAAAGTGACCGTATTGCCTGCGGCTGCGGATTATCCGGATGCCCACTTTGTTGAAGATACCGCGGTCGTCATGCCGGAACTGGCGGTCATCACTCATCCCGGCGCGCCGAGTCGCCAGGGGGAAGTGGCATCGATAGCGCCGGTGCTTGCCGGTTTTCGTCCACTGGTGCACATGAGCGAGCGGGGTCATATGGATGGCGGCGACGTGCTGCTGGTCGGTAAACAGTTCTTTGTTGGCCAGACGGCGCGTACCGATGAGCAGGGGATCCGCGAGTTTGCCGCTGCCGTTGAGCCGCATGGCTATCAGGTGACGTCCATTGACGTGAGCGCCGGGCTGCACCTGAAGTCCATCGTCAACTATGTCGGACGCAATACGTTGCTGCTGACGGAAGGGTACGTCAATCACCCGGCGTTTAGCGGGTTCAATACCATTGTGATCCCGGAAGAGGAGTCGTACGCCGGGAATACGCTCTGGATCAACGACACATTAATTACGCCTCAGGGGTACCCCTATACCCTGGGCGAAATCAGCAAGCTGGGGATGCCGGTTGTGCAACTCGATACCAGCGAATTTAAGAAAATGGATGGCGGCCTGACCTGCCTTTCACTGCGTTTTTAGCCACGTCGTTGACATCAGGGGTAACAGAATATGAAAACACGCATTACCGCTTTACTGGCCTGTATGGCGCTGAGCGCGCCGCTCGCCGCCCAGCAGTTTGACACCATCAGCTTCGGCGTTGACGGTGGCTATCCGCCCTTTGACGTGCTGGCGCCCAGCGGCGAGATCACCGGCTTTGATATCGACATTGCCAATGCGCTCTGTACGCAGCTAAAAGCGAAGTGCGTCTTCGTCAAGCAGCCGTTTGAGAGCATGATCGCCGCGCTGAATGCGCATAAATTTGATGCAATTATTGCTTCGCTGAATATTACCGACGAACGTAAGAAGGAAGTGGATTTTACCGACCGCTACTATCGCAGCGCGGCGCAGCTGGTGGCGCGCAAGGGGAGTCCGCTGCTGCCGGAGGCCGCCAGTCTTAAGGGCAAGACCGTCGGCGTACAAACCGGCTCAACCCATGAAGCCTACGCCAGAACCCACTGGGCCGGTCAGGGCGTGAAGATCGTCGGTTACGCCAATCAGGACAACGTCTATCTGGATCTGCTCTCCGGGCGTATCGATGCCTCCTTACAGGATAATATCCAGGCGGCGACCAGCTTTGTTGACACGCCGCGCGGGCAAAAATTCGCCTTCGCTGGCCCGGTTATCAGTGACGGCAGCATCTCGTCTGATGTCGGCATTGCGGTCAATAAAGACAATCCGGCATTGCGCGACGCCCTCAACGAGGCCATCAAGCAGATCCGCGCCGACGGCACCTACGCCGCGATTGAGAAAAAGTACTTTAGCTTCGATATCTACGGCAATTAAGCCGTAAAGGGGAGGGCGCGGTCGGCGAGCGGCGCCCCTTTACGCAACGGGTGGAAGACAGAATATGGTTGCAGATTATTTACCGCTACTGTTACGCGGCGCGGGGGTATCGTTGTGCGTGATGCTGGTCTCACTGCTGGTGGCGCTGCTGCTGGGGCTGGTGAATGCGCTGATTAAGCTGTTCGGACCGCGTTGGCTGCGCTGGTTTTCCACCGGCTATACCACGCTGGTGCGCGGCATTCCGGAGCTGGTGATTATGCTGCTGCTGTTTTTTGGCGGCGAGATGCTGGTCAACGCGCTGCTGTCGCTGGCAGGACTTGGGCCGGTGCGTTTTAATACCTTTATTTCCGGCGTGCTGGCGATTGGCTTCGTGTTTGGCGCCTATTACACCGAGACGTTTCGCGGCGCGTTTCTCACCGTCGATCGGGGACAAACCGAAGCGGCTGAAGCCTACGGCATGCGGCCGTGGCTGGTCTTCCGGCGGATTATGCTGCCGCAGATGCTGAGCTTTGCCATTCCGGGCATCAATAATAACTGGTTGGGTTTGATGAAGGCGTCGGCGCTGGTCTCCATTCTCGGTTTAGAAGATATGGTGTGGCTGGCGGAACAGGCCGGGCGCGCCACGCAGAAACCCTTTTTGTTCTACTTCCTGGTCTCGCTGATTTATATGGTCATCACCGCCTTGTCCAGCTGGCTGTTTAGCCTTCTGGCGAAGCGCTACGCCCTGCGTTCGTCAACGGCGGGGGCGACGCAATGAATCTGCAGACCTTTATCGAGGCGGTACCGGGCTATCTGTGGAGTGACGGCAACGGTTCCACGAGCGGGCTGGCGATGACGGCGGAGCTGTTTTTGCTCGCCCTGGCGCCCGGCATGGTGCTGGCGGTGCTGCTGGCGATTGGCCAGGCCTACGGTCCGCGCCTGCTGGCCTGGCCCGTGCGCGGCTTCACCTGGTTTTTCCGCAGCACGCCGCTTTATCTGCAGCTGATGCTGATCTATTACGGGCTGTCTCAGTTCGACATCGTCCAGCTGGGCTGGCAAAACGATCGGCCGTTCTGGCTGCTGTTCCGCGACGCAACCTTCTGCGCCACCCTGGCGCTGGTGCTGAACACCGCGGCGTATGTCGCGGAATTGCTGGCGGGGATGATGGCGACGTTTCCGCGTCAGGAGTGGGTGGCCGGGGAAGCCTATGGCATGACTAAGTGGCAGATTATTCGCCGGCTGGTCCTGCCCGCTACGCTGCGGCGCGGGATCCCGGCGCTGAACAATGAGATGGTGTTTTTACTGCACGCCACTTCGCTCGCCAGTACCGTGACATTGCTGGATATCACCGGCGTGGCGCGCGCCTTTTATGCCATTACCTACTCGCCGTTTATCCCGTTCCTGATGGCCGCCGCGCTCTATTTAGTGTGCACTTTTTTGCTGATTTACCTCTTTTCGCGGGCGGAACGACGCTGGCTGGCGTTTATCAAGCGCCCCTGATCAGGAGCGTTTGATGGACTGCAGTTCCGTCAGGGTGACGATTTTATCGACGCGAAATTTTTTGCTGGTCAGCCAGCTGTCGGCCAGCTGGCAGTAGTGCGCCATGCTGCGACAGCCGATACGCACCAGAAAGTCAAAGCTGCCGCTGACCAGCCAGCAGTCGAGCACCTCCGGCGTCTGGCGCATCTCTTGTTCAAATACCGGCTGTGAGCGGCCGTGGTCGGCCAGCGCAATTTGCGCCTGCACCACGAAGGCATGCTCCGGTTCGGGGAGTTCAATCACCGCGCTGTAGCCACGGATAATGCCGTCACGCTCAAGGCCACGTACGCGTTCCAGGCAGGGACGGGCGGTGAGGTTTACCTGCTCCGAGAGCTTTTGATAAGAAATGCGGCCATCCCGGCGCAGGATTTCAAGGATCTTGTGATCGATACGGTCAAGCCGGGCTTTCTTTTCCACAGATAGGATGTCCAATGAAAATTAAACACTATACCTTACCCGAACATGCGTTGAGTGGGCAGCGGCAATTAACCCATTTTCACTTTGGCGAACCCGGCCGTGGAGAAAAAATCTATCTCCAGGCGGGACTGCACGCCGATGAAATCCCGGGCATGCTGGTTCTGCATTATCTTAAAAGATTACTCAACCAGGCGGAACGGCGCGCCGAGCTGCGCGGTGAAATTATCCTCGTCCCGGTCGCTAACCCGCCGGGCCTGGCTCAGGTGGTGCTCAACGGCGGTATCGGGCGATTTGACCTGGCGAGCGGTCGCAACTTTAACCGAGATTTTCCCGATCTGGCCCCCCTTGCGCAGCGGTATCTCTGCGCCGATGAACCGCTGACCCGTGAAGCATACCTGCAGCAGGTGCGCGAGGCGATGCGTGAGGCGCTGGCCGCCGAACCGCTGCGCAGCGAAGTTCAGGCGCTACGCCACCATCTGCTGAGTCTGGCCTGTGATGCCGACGTGGTGCTGGATCTGCACTGCGACGATCGGGCCATTTTGCACCTGTATGCCGATCCGGCCTGGCAGGCGGAGGCCGGCGTGGTGGCCGCCTTTTTAGGTATTGAAACGGTACTGCTGTCGCAAGAGAGCGGCGGTTACTCGTTTGATGAAGCCTGCGGGTTGCCCTGGCATCGCCTGGCCGCCCGCTTTCCGCAATGGCAGCACGGCCAGCCTGGCTGTATGGCGGTGACCGTGGAGCTGCGCGGTCAGCAGGATGTGAATCACGCGCTGGCCCGTGAGGATGCCGAACGTCTGTACCGTTACTTGCAATACCGCGGCGTGCTGGCGGGCGCATGCCCGCCGGTCCCACAGCAGGAGACGCTGATGCTGCCCTTTTCAGGGGGAGAGATTGTCACCGCGCCGGCGAGCGGGATCCTCGTACCGTTGAAACAGCCCGGCGAGTGGGTCAGCGCCGATGAGGTGGTGGCCGAGATTATCGACCCTCTCACCGATATGATTCAATCGGTCCGTCCGCAGGTCGGCGGGTTGATTTACGCCAGCCGGCGGGCGCCATTTGTCACCTTTGGCGCCGAGGTGATGAAAATAGTCGGCAAGCAGCCTTATGCCGGCGGCGGGGGGCTGGCGATGTAAAACGGGCGGCCGGGAGACCTCAGCCATCGGGCGTCAGAATCCGCGGCGGCGGCCGCGGAGTGGATGAGGATTGATATGCATCAACAGTTTTATCAACTGCAGAGATAAATAACTAAAAAAGAGTTGTAACCCTTGCGTCTTTTATTCAATTTATGTGGTGAATGTTTAATGCATACGGATAAAAAAAACATATGTGCATTAAAATCAATACATTAAATAAATCAGGGGTTCATTGTTGTGGCAAGTGCAAACAAACTCACGCTGTTTATCGTTATTTTCATGCTGCTGGGGATCCTCTCCGGCGCGGTGATTCATGCGTATGCCTCTCCGGGCACAATTACCTCATGGGCAGAAAATATTACGCTCTTTACCGACATGTTCTTGCGGCTGATTAAGATGGTCATTGCGCCATTAGTCTTCAGTACGCTGACGGTGGGGATTATGCGTCTGGGAGAAACCGCGACTATCGGGCGAGTGGGCGGTAAGGCGATGGTGTGGTTCATCACCTCGTCGATCCTCTCTATTCTGGTCGGGCTGGTGATTGTGACTATTGAACATCCCGGCGCAGGCTTAAACCTGGCGATTCCTAAAGAGTCGGTGGATACCGGCCTTGCGGTCAGCGGAATGAGCTTAAAAGGATTCCTGTCTCACACCATCCCGACCAGTATTACCGAGGCAATGGCGAACAACGAAATTCTGCAAATCGTGGTGTTCTCGATGTTCTTCGGCATCGCCGGGGCCTCGCTGGGGGAGAAATTCAACGCGCCGCTGGTCGCCGCGCTCAACGTCGTCTCTCATATCATGCTGAAGGTCACCGGATATGTGATGTACGTGGCTCCGCTGGCTATTTTTGCCGCCATCTCATCGGTTATCGCCTCGCAGGGGATGGGCATTTTGCTTAACTATGCCTCCTTTATCGGCGGCTACTACATCGCGGTACTGCTGACCAGCGCGGTGCTGCTGGCGGTAGGTTATATGGTGCTGAAAAAAGAGGTCTTCCGCCTGCTCAACATGCTCAAAGATCCGGTGCTGGTGGCGTTCACCACCAGCAGCTCTGAGGCGGCGTATCCGAAGACCCTGGAGCGGCTGGTCAGTTTTGGCTGCTCGCGCAACATCGTCTCCTTCGTGCTGCCCATTGGCTACTCCTTTAACCTGGTGGGGTCGATGGTCTACTGCTCGTTCGCTTCGATGTTTATTGCCCAGGCTTATAACATCCAGCTGAGTTTTAGCGAAATTACCGTCATGATGCTGACCTTGATGCTGGCATCAAAAGGGATTGCCGGGGTCCCGCGTTCTGCGCTGGTGGTACTGGCCGCCACGATCCCGAGCTTCAATATCCCCGTCGCCGGGATTTTGCTGTTGATGGGCATCGACCATTTCCTTGATATGGGCCGTTCGGCGATCAATGTGCTGGGCAACGGGATTGCCACGGCGATGCTGTCGAAAAACGAAGGGCTGTTGCAGGAAGAGGAGCCGGAAGCGCAACCTCAGCAGGTGCAGGCCTGATTGCTCAACGCCCTCTTCGCGGAGGGCGTTCTCTCGTATAGCGCGGGAAAATGTTGCGGAAAAAGAGGCCCCCAACAGGCACGCAAGGGGCAATGTGACGAAACGAATCCACCCCGATTAACCTATTATTTTCATGGTACAAAAATACGCGGCAGTATCTTTATACCCGGGTGGTGAATAATTTTATCGGTTAGCTACGGTGGATGAGAAGTTATTTCCCGCGGGTAAGCTTGTTTTCAGAACGGATAACCTGAGCAACCCGTTGAATTCCTAATTTTCCCTGTTTCAATTGTGCGTGCAGATGCGCTGATTGATTTTATCCGCGTTCTTTTAACACGCTAATGAACTGAAAGAAGTCATAATGATTATTCAGTCCGTATTTTTCCATGATCTGATTTTTATGATAAATCACGGTCTTCGGGCTGAGCTGATGAAGGGCGGAAATTTTACCAATATCAAAGCCATTCATCAGACCATGGGCAACGACGACCTGCGAAGGCGACAGGCTTTTGTGCGGGCAGTTGGCGCATATTGATGTTGAGTCGAGCGCCCGTTTTGACTCCGGCTCTTCACTCCTGGCGAGCGCCCGGCCAATAATCTCACGCAGGCTGTCAATATTGACCGTTCTCACGGGAACGAAGGTGACATCTTTCAGGCAGTTGACGATCCGCGTCTTTTCCGGCAGCTCATCATAGCGGTGCAAAATGATCACTGAACTGTTTTTCTTACGGTTTTTAATGCTGGTATTACAGAGGTGAATCTCACCCGGGAGAATCTCAGCGATGATGATGTCCTGCGCGGACAACTCGCTGGAGTGACCGCTGAACTCAATCGTCAGGGCGTCGCTGGCCCGGGTGAGATCGTGGATAATTGCCATTAGCGACGCCCTGAGGAAGGTGTTGCGGCTGATAATCGCGATATTTATTTTTCTCATGACGTGACTATCCTGCGGCACTGGCATATAGCCATGCTGCGAGCAACCTTTCGGGCGTTTACGGCAATTGCCGTGTCTCAGGAATATCGTATTTATGAACGGAAGAATAACCTTTCATAACCACGACGGCAGTGGCAGGAGGCTGCCACGATTATTTTCTGCGCATTTTTCTGTTCGCGAAAGGAATACGCTCTTTTCTCCTGTCTTTTATATAAGAAATAAGGCTGTAAACGGAGACAGCGAGGAAAAACAGGCATAGCAATAAGGCCAGCCACGTTTGTAAGGCCATAACGAATAATCCTTAACTGAGTTTTATGCTGTGATAAATACGCCTCGGCGTGAATGCGAATATTATTATTCTGTTATTCCGCGTGAAGCTGCTAGCGTCGCGGCGTCTGCCGCAGAGAATATTCGCGTAACGTCGCCGCCTTGAACGAAACCCTGGCAGGGTTAAACCCCGCCTGTCCGCAGGTTGGCTAGTGCGAAAGGGGGGGCGCGTTCCCCTTCCGCAGCATGGCTGATTTCGGTCACGACATTTGCGGCATGAGGTCAATGTAAGAAAATTCTTAATTCACTGTCAGTCTCATTTCTCTCATTTCTCTCAAAAAATAAGAAAAATTAACAACAACAGCAAAATGAATAACTTATGGATAATAAAACTGGCGAAGAGTGCGTCTGCCCGCTGGCACGACGGCGATGAGAAACCTCAGGGAATAAACGCCAGGCCTTTGCCAAAAATGGCCCGGATGGGCAACGTTACCCCGTGCAGTCGCGCTTTGTTGCGCAGTCGGCTGATCACCACGTCAATGCGGTGCAGCTCCGCCTCAATTTCATCGGGGAAAAGAAACGCGTGCAGATCGACCTTGCGACAGACCTCGCCTGGATTGCGCATTAAGCGCGCCATCATCCGATGCTCCTGCTGGGTCAGCGGCAGCGCTATGCCGGACGGCGCCACCAGGTTTTCCGGCTGCAGTACCCAGGATGAAGAGGCTAATTTCTCGGCTACGGGGGCCGCGACCGGGGAGCCGGGGTGTTGCTGCATCAGCCGGGCGCCCAACGCATGGATGGTCTCTGCCAGAACGGAAAAATTCACCGGCTTGATGAGATAGAAATCTGCGCCAAGATTGAACGCCTGCAGTTTATCCTGCTCATGCCCTCTGGCCGTCATCACAATCAGCCCGTACTCGCCAAGCTCATGCAGATAGTCCAGAACGCTGAAGCCATCTTCGCCAGGCAAGCCAATATCAACCAGTACAATATCCACCGGGTCACGATGCAGCTGCCGCCAGAAGGCTTCCGCGCTGTGTACCCCCCATGCGTCGAAGCCGCGAAAGCGCAGGAAGGCCAGCAGTTCATCGAGGAGATCGGCGCTATCTTCAATGATGGCCACGCGTAATGTCATGATTTACCCTTCTGCTGTGGTAGGTCATCCTGGGGCAGCGTGAGCGCAAATTCGCATCCCGTCGGACCGTTATTGGCCAGCCAAAGCTCACCGCCGTGAGCTTGTATGATTTGCCGGGCGACATACAGTCCAAGACCGGTGCCGGCGGGCGTCGCGGTGCGGACTGCGCCGCGCCGGTAACGCTCAAAGATCTGGTCGATATGATCGACGGCAATACCCGGTCCCTGGTCACGGATCGCAATTTCACAGCAGTTCGCGTTTGGGCGAATGGCAATCGCAATCTCGCCGGACGGCGTGTACTTCACCGCATTGTCCAGGAGATTGGCCAGCGCAATGCACAGCAGCGCGCTATCGGCAAAGAGGGGGGGCGAACGGGTCGTCGCGTCGACGGTGCGCCCGGCCAGGGTGATCGTCAGAAAATGGTTTGACGAGAGTTCAACCACTGTTGCCGCCATGCGAATGACCGCTAGCAGATCGGCATTTTGCTTATCGACATGCAGCGCGCTGGATGAGAGCCGGGCATCGGCCAGACAGTTATCGGTTAACTGAACCAGACGCGTGGTGGCGCGCTGCATGCGGTCCAGGCGCGGCCGTTGCGCCGCCTCCGGAGAGCACAGGCGCAGGTTCTCCAGCGCGGCCTGGATAACCGAAAGCGGCGTTCTGAACTCGTGCGCCACCATCCCCATAAACTGACGTTGATGAAAGCTTGCTTCGCGTTCGATCTGCAGTTCGCGCGTCAGCTGTTGTTTTTGTACCAGCCTGCGATTTTCGGCCCGTACTCGCAGGACCGCAATGATAAGGACGGTGACAATATGAACAATCAGCGCGTACTGCCAGGCGGAATAGATGGTGTTATGAAAAGGGATCACCCCGTGTATCGAGAGAAGCACCAGCGCGGCGGAGGCCACGTAGACGGGCGGAAGCAGTCCCAACAACAGCGTATTTAAATCGATGGCTTTGCGTCGCCAGAGCAGCCATGAGGTGATCAGCAGAATCGGCGCGGCAATAAAGAACATCGCTGCCTCGATCTGCATGGCCAGCCCATAAAAGCCGAGGGGCACGCTGGCGAGAAGCACAATATTGACGCCAATAGCAACGAGCAGCAGCCGGTGCAGGCGCGGCATATTGTTTTTAAGATCAAAAACCTCGCTATGCAACCACAGCGCGGTGGCGTAGCTGAGCAATGACAGGTAGCTGATCATCGCATCCTGCACGGGGAGAACGGCATCGCCAAAAAACCATTCCGGGTAGCCGTGTAGCGCCGCCACCAGCGGATAGTTGAGGGAAAACAGGCAAATTCCCCACAGCAGGCGGCGACGTAACACTAAGGCAAGCCACAGGGCAATTCCGCTGGCGATCGCCGCCAGGCCAAAATAGAAGCTCCAGAATGCGGTATCCCGGGTTGCGGTGCTGACAAACTCCTGTGGAGAAGAGAGTGTCGCCAGCAGAATCAGGGTACTGCTGCTGCGCAGGCGAAAAACCATCTCGTATCCCGCGTCGCCAGGGGGCGGCGGTAAGATCAGAACGCTTTCACGATAGTCCAGGTCGCTATCGCGGGTCGAGGCGTGGTCGCCAAACTCTTTGTGCGTCCAGGGAAGATCGCTGCCGGCAGGACGATAGAAAACGCTGAGATGATCGATAAAGGAGGGGCCGAGCTGCAGCCAGCGAGATTCACCGTCAAAATCGGCCGCCGGCAGGCGGCTCTTAAACCAGTACGTTTTCGATGAGTAGCCAAATGAGGGGATGCGCTGCCCCGAATTGAGCTTACTCTCCGGCAGGGCGAGAAACGCCTCCAGCGTCATCGACCCGTCAATATCGGTCACCCACTGCACGGGAATATCAATGCCAATCTGACGACTTTGCGCCGCGACGGGGGAAGAAAACGACAGGCTGGCCGCAATGCTAAAGCCGACCCAGAAGAGCACTCTGTAGCCCCAGGCGAACGACGCGGCGAAGCCAGGAACGGCGCGTATACGATTCAAACTCCCCCCTGCGGCATGGATGAATAACGGTGACTGGAATAATCAATCATGTCTGCGACATGAACAGGCGGTCCCCCCGGATGTCGGGAAATAAAAGCGCAGTTTCAGACGGCACAGCATTCTGCAGGGGGCGGGGAGATTGTACCAGCGTTATTTGCAGCAGGTCATACTGGCCAGACCTGTTCGCTACGCCGCGTCAGACAAGGCATGCGCGGTGAGGGTATCTGGCATGACGAGCCCCAAACGGGGTAACATGATGTCGCTCTGGCTATGCTGCGATATAAAACGCTACTGCCGGGAAAGTAGGGCGATGATAAAACCGCAGGGAGCGCATGTTTGCCTGGCGAGAGCCCATTTCCGGGAAGCTGATTTATGCCATGGCGCGATTTTCGGCGGTGGCGTTCCGGGAGGAGAAGCCACAGAGGAAAACGGGGCAGGGCTGCCCCGTGAACGTTAAGCGAAAACGACCTGCGCCCAGCGGGCCAGACCGGCGGTAACGGAGCCAAAATCATCTCCGCCGGCGATCGGAATACCCGGCAGGTGGGCCGCCAGCGCTTTCTTAATCAGCGGTGAGCGGGCGCTCCCCCCGGTCAGGTAGATCACATCCGGCGTTTCGCGGCTGTTGTCCAGCGCCAGCTGAACCTGCTCCATAATACGCGTCAGCGGCTGATTCAACGCCGCTTCCAGTCCCTGCTGGCTGATAGCCGTGGCCAGTTCATTGCCGATAAACGGCAGCCCGGCGGTCACCTGCTCCTGCGCGGAGAGGGCGATTTTACTCTCCTCCGCACTGCGCACCAGGCGATAGCTCAGACGCTGGCGCCAGACTTTCAGCAGCAGCGCCACTTTATCGGCATCGCGGGCATCGCGCAGCAAGTCATTGAGCAAACGACCGTTGGCGCTGCTGTAGAAATCGGTTTGCGCCGGCACATCGTTGATCGCCACGGCGTTCCACCACGGCAGCACCGGTAAGGCGATCCCTTTTTCAGTTTCGCCACCCATCCCCAGCAGCGGCATCAGGCATTTAAAGGCCAGCGCGATGTCGAGATCGTTCCCGCCGACGCGGCAGCCGCTGTGGCCGAGTAAACTTTGCTGACGATCGGCTTTCTGCCGCCACTGCGGCCCCATCAGCAGCAGCGAACAGTCGGTGGTGCCGCCGCCGATATCGACGACCAGTACGCGTTTTTCTTCGCTGAGCGTCGCTTCGAAATCCAGCCCGGCGGCAACCGGTTCAAACTGGAAAACGACGTCACGGAAACCGGCGCGTTTCGCCGCGCGCTCGAGGATCCCCTGCGCCTGGGCATTGGCGTCATCGCCGCCCAGCCCCTGAAAGTTGATCGGCCGGCCAATTACCGCCTGGTCAATCGTCTCCGGAAGCTGGGTCTGCGCCTGCTGTTTAATATGCAGCATCATGGCGCATACCAGGTCTTCAAACAGCGCAACCTGCTGCGGCTTCAGGCCGCTGGCGCCGAGGAATGATTTCGGGGATTTAACGAAGTACACTTCTTCCGGATCGTCGACATATTGATGCAGCGAGGCCAGACCGAACTGGACGCTGTTGCCGAGGACGTCGATGTCTTCATCGCGGTTATAGTTGATGGCGCGACGCAGCAGCGCCTGGTTTTCAGCGCCGTTGGTCGGCACGTCATGATGGCGATAGAGCCATTCGCTGACCGCTTCGCGGGTCGGCGCCGACAGCATTGATGGCAGCAGCTTGCTGCCGTTTTCCAGCGTTAACAATTGCGGAAGGTTATCGCGCATTACGGCAACCGAACAGTTGGCGGTTCCGTAGTCAAAACCAATAAACATGACCTGAAAAATCCCCATGCCAGTGAAGAAGGGGGGCGACTTTAGCGGATTGCCGCCACGGCGACAACTGGAATTTAAAAGCAAGGTATGTCGGACGTGGAGCGTCTATCATTGAGGCAATTAAAGAAGGAGAAATGATGACGCTGTTACCCTGGCACGCCCCCTACGACCCGGAATGGATATTCGGTTTTCTACGCGCCCGTGCGGTGGCGGGTATTGAAACGTTCAGCGCGGGGCGTTACACCCGCAGCTTTTCCCTCGCGGGCCATCGCGGCCTGATCGTGGTTGAGCCCGATATGGCGGCGCAGGGATTACGCGTAACCTTATCTGACGGCCTGCAGCCGGTGGCCGATGCATGCCACGACCGGGTTGCGCGCTTGTTTGATTTAGCCTGTGACCCGCATCGGGTGGCCCAGACGCTGGGCGCGCTGGCCAGCGCGCGTCCTGGGCTGCGCCTGCCGGGATCGCTTGATGCCTTTGAACAAGGAGTGCGCGCGGTGCTGGGGCAGCTGGTCAGCGTGGCGATGGCGGCGAAGCTGACGGCAAAAGTGGCGGCGGCTTACGGGGAAACGCTGGCGGAGGCGCCGGAATACAGGCTCTTTCCTGAACCACAAAGCCTGGCGCGAGCGGATCCGTTAGCGCTTAAAGCGCTGGGGATGTCGCTGCGGCGCGCCGAGGCCCTGATCCATCTGGCGCAGGCGGTGATTGACGGTCAGCTGCCGCTGGCGGCGCCGGACGACATTGAGGCCGGGATGAAACAGCTGCAAACGCTGCCCGGTATCGGCCGCTGGACCGCCAGCTATTTTGCCCTGCGCGGCTGGCAGGCGAAGGACATTTTTCTGCCGGATGATTACCTGATTAAGCAGCGGTTCAGCGGTATGACCCCGGCGCGCATTGCCCGTTACGCCAGCCGCTGGCAGCCGTGGCGTTCCTATGCGTTGTTGCATATCTGGTATAGCGAAGGATGGGCGCCGACTGAGGAATAGCCATGCAGGGTGCATATCACTGGTATCGACGCGCTGAAATCCCTATAATTGCCGCGTTTGACGGTCAAACGTCACCCTTCCAATACATGAAATTATTCGAGATGCGCCTCAAAACTCGTTAGCGTTTTGAACAAACCCCACAGGGGCGAGGCTGCAAGCCGAGTCACGCGGCGGCAGCTCGAAGGGTTATGTGTATATACATCCAGGTTAATCAGGTCGCAAAAAAGTTATGACTGATACGTCTCATCAGTGCGTCATTATAGGTATCGCCGGCGCATCGGCTTCGGGAAAAAGTCTTATCGCCAGCACGCTGTATCGCGAATTGCGTGAACAGGTTGGTGATGAACATATTGGCGTTATTCCGGAAGACAGCTACTACAAAGATCAAAGTCATTTGTCGATGGAAGAGCGTGTTAAAACGAACTATGACCATCCCAGCTCGATGGATCACAGTTTACTGTTTCAACATTTGCAGATGTTGAAAAGCGGCCAGCCGATTGAATTACCGGTTTACAGCTACGTTGAACATACGCGTATGCCGGAAACGATCCACATTGAACCCAAGAAAGTGATCATCCTCGAAGGGATTTTATTGCTGACGGATGTTCGCCTGCGCAATGAGCTGAGCTTCTCGATCTTCGTTGATACGCCGCTGGATATCTGCCTGATGCGCCGCATCAAGCGCGATGTGAATGAACGCGGGCGCTCGATGGACTCGGTGATGGCGCAATATCAGAAAACGGTTCGTCCGATGTTCCTGCAGTTTATTGACCCTTCCAAGCAGTATGCCGACATTATTGTGCCTCGCGGCGGTAAAAACCGCATCGCGATTGATATTCTGAAGGCAAAAATCAGCCAGTTCTTTGAATAACACAGACGAATTGTGTAACGTGCAAAGAGAACCCAAATTGCCCTTAGCCCCGGAAGGTGTAGGGGCGCGATGCCATAAAGGAGAGAGCTCATGCGTCTGTGCGACCGAGATATAGAAGCCTGGTTGGATGAGGGGCGGCTATCTATCAGCCCGCGCCCGCCCATTGAACGTATTAACGGCGCGACCGTAGACGTTCGGCTGGGGAATAAATTCCGCACGTTTCGCGGCCACACGGCGCCCTTTATCGATCTGAGCGGGCCAAAAGCGGAAGTGACCGCGGCGCTGGATCGGGTGATGAGCGAAGAGATCGTGCTGCCGGAAGGCGAAGCCTTCTATCTGCATCCGGGAGAGCTGGCGCTGGCGGTGACCTATGAGTCGGTGACGCTACCGGCCGATCTGGTTGGCTGGCTGGACGGACGCTCCTCTCTGGCGCGTCTGGGGCTGATGGTGCACGTCACCGCTCACCGTATCGATCCCGGCTGGTCTGGCTGCATCGTGCTCGAGTTCTTTAACTCCGGCAAGCTGCCGCTGGCGCTGCGTCCGGGGATGCCGATCGGCGCATTGAGTTTTGAACCGCTGTCAGGCCCTGCGGCACGGCCCTATAACCGCCGTGAAGACGCCAAATATCGCGACCAGCAGGGCGCGGTGGCGAGCCGAATCGACAAGGATTGATAACGTAAGCGGTGTACTGAGGGTGCCATGAGACGAATTCTGACGACGCTGATGATCTTGCTGGCGGTGGTTGTCGCCGGGCTGACCGCGTTGGTATTGCTGGTCAATCCCAACGATTTTCGCGCCTATATGGTGCATAAGGTGGCGGAACGTAGCGGTTATCAGCTCGAACTCGATGGCCCGCTGCGCTGGCACGTCTGGCCGCAGCTGAGTATTCTTTCCGGCCGCATGACGCTGACGGCGCCGGGGGCGGCTGAACCGGTGGTGCGCGCGGACAATATGCGTCTCGATGTCGCCCTTATGCCGCTGATTTCCCATCAGCTGCAGGTCAAACAGGTGATGCTCAAGGGCGCGGTCATTCAGCTGACGCCGAAGACCGAGGCCGTTCGCGGCCAGGATGCGCCGGTGGTTCCTCATGATAATCCGCTGCCGCTGGTGGCGGAAGACAGCGGCTGGTCCTACGACGTGCGGCAGCTGCAGGTGGTGGACAGCGTCCTCTTTTTCCAGCATGAAGATGGCGAACAGGTGACCGTGCGCGATATTCGTCTGCAGATGGATCAAGATGAGCATCATCACGCGACCCTCGACTTTGCCGGGCGAATCAACCGCGATCAGCGCGATCTGGCGCTCTCTTTCACCGCTGAGGTTCAGGGCGGTGACTATCCGCACTCTCTGAAGGCTGACATCTCCCGGCTCGACTGGCAGCTGCGCGGCGCCGAGCTGCCGGCTAACGGGGTGAGCGGGCAGGGCAGTATGCAGGCGAACTGGCAGGAGGACGAGAAAAAGCTGAGCTTCGATAACCTCAATCTGACGGCGAACGGCAGCACGATTGCCGGCAACGCCAGCGTGATTTTAGGCGACCGGGCCGACTGGAATCTCAATCTTCACGCCACGACTCTTGACCTCGACAGTCTGCTGACGCACGGTTCACCGGCGACGGACTCTGGCGCCAGCCAGCAGGGACAAAGCCAGCCGAGGCAGCTGCGCCCGGTGATTGCCGACAGCGATATTCAGGAAGATTACGACAGCCTGCGCGGCTTTACCGCCCATATGGCGCTGACGGCCGACCAGCTTCAGTGGCGTGGGATGACCTTTACTCAGGTGAAAAGCGACATCAGTAATCAGCTCGGACTGCTGACCATCAACCAGCTTCAGGGCGAACTGGATGGCGGCCTGATATCGTTGCCCGGCACCCTCGACGCGCGGGGAGAGACCTCGCAAGCCTCTTTCCAGCCCAAACTGGATAACGTCGAGATTGCCACCATCCTGAAAGCCTTTAACTATTCGCTCAATCTGACCGGTAAGCTCTCTTTAACCGGTGATTTCTCCGGCGAAAGAATTGATGCCGACGATTTCCGTCGTCGCTGGCAAGGGGATGCGCAGATACAGATGGCGAATACCCGCACTGAAGGGCTTAACTTCCAGCAGCTCGTGCAGCAGGCCGTTGAGCGCAGCACCAATGTGCAGGCGCAGGAAAATTACGACAACGCGACCCGCCTCGATGCCATGAGCAGCGAGCTGCAGCTGGCGCAGGGACAGGTCACCTTACATAGCCTGCAGGGGCAATCAGAGATGATGGCGCTGACCGGGCAGGGCGACCTGAATTTGCTGAAAGAAGAGTGCGATATGCGCTTTAACGTGCGCGTGCTGGGCGGCTGGAAAGGCGAAAGCAAGCTTATCGACAAGCTCAAACAGACCGCGATTCCGCTGCGTATCTACGGGAAATGGCAGGCGCTGAGCTACAGTCTGCAGGTTGACCAGGTACTGCGTAAACAGCTGCAGGATGAAGCTAAACAGCGGCTTAATGACTGGATTGAACGTAATAAAAACAGCCAGGACGGGAAAGAAGTGAAGAAGTTGCTTGAGAAACACTAACCGGGGTTGACCGGTGGAGCGACTTTACCGGCCCGGATAGCGGCGCTAATGCCTTATCCGGGCTACCTGAGCGGACTCTCCCTGTAGCCCCGGTAAGCGTAGCGCCAGCGGGGAAGCAGACAGATGCAGGTTGAAAGGTTACCACAATGGTTTTCCCGGATAGCGGCGCTAATGCCTTATCCGGGCTACCTGAGCGGACTCTCCCTGTAACCCCGGTAAGCGCAGCGCCAGCGGGGAAGCAGACAGATGCAGGTTGAAAGGTTACCACAATGGTTTTCCCGGATGGCGGCGCGAACGTCTTATCCGGGCGACCTGAGCGCACTCTCCCTGTAGCCCCGGTAAGCGCAGCGCCACCGGGGAAACGGACAGATGCAGGTTGAAAGGTTATCACGGTGGTTTTCCCGGATAGCGGCGCTAATGCCTTATCCGGGCTACCTGAGCGGACTCTCCCTGTAGCCCCGGTAAGCTTAGCGCCAGCGGGGCGTATCTGCCGACTGCGGGGATTACACTTCGTAGCTCAGTTCGTCTTCCCGCGGCGGCGGCGGGATAATCTGCACTTTCTGTACCCGGTGGCTCTCGACCTGCAGCGTACGTACGATGTAGTCGCCGATTTTCACCTCTTCTCCCGCTTCGGGGACATGCTGCAGATTTTCCATCAACAGACCGGCAATCGTATGATACTCGCGCTTATCATCGAGCGGCAGGGGAATGTACTGCACTAAATCTTCCAGCGGCATATGCCCATTGGCGGTCCAGCTGCCGTCAGGATTTTTTGCGATATCGTGGCGGGCATCAATCTCTTCAGCCTCGTTGGGTAAATTGCCGGCGATGGTTTCCATCACATCGCTCAGGGTCACCACACCCTCAACGGAACCAAACTCATCCACCACGAAGGCGAAATGGGTCCTGGCATGGCGGAACTGCTCCAGCGCTGGCAACAGAGGCAGCGTCTCAGGGAACACCAGCGGCTGACGAAGCAGGACGCGCAGGTCGAGCGGTTCATGACGCAGCGATTGCTGTAGCAGATCGATGACGTGAACCACGCCGAGCAGATCTTCATCATCATTTCCGCCGGTGACGACCAGTCGGGTATGCTGGTTTTTCTCCAGCAAGGCGCGAATTTCCTCTTCCGGGGCGCTAAGGTCTATATGCTCGATATCATGGCGCGAGGTCATAATGCTGCTGACGGTGCGCTGGTTGAGATTAAGCACCCGCTCAATCATCCGGCGTTCCTGGGGGTTGAACAGCGGGTTATCGGCCTGGCTGTCGATCAGCGCGGCCGTATCGCTGCTGAGCTCGGCGTGTTCTTTATGCCCGCTAAGTAGATTCATCACCGCTTCGGTTGTGCGCTGGCGGAGCGTGAGATTGGCGGAGAGGAAGCGACGGCGGTTGAACAGCGCCAGCTGGTTCAGCGACTCAATGATGACGGAGAAGCCAATGGCCGCATACAGATAACCTTTCGGGATGGGGAATCCAAACCCTTCGGCAATCAGGCTGAAACCAATCATCAGCAGGAAGCTCAGACAGAGAATAACGATAGTCGGGTGGCTGTTGACAAAACGCGTCAGCGCTTTGCTGGCGAGCAGCATCAAACTCATGGCAATAACTACCGCTGCCATCATCACCGCCAGATGGTCGACCATACCGACGGCGGTGATCACCGAATCGAGGGAGAAGATGGCATCCAGCACCACAATCTGAGCGACCACTCCCCAGAACTTCGCGCCTTTGCGCTGAACCGGATTATCGCTGTCTTTGCCCTCTAGTCGCTCATTGAGCTCAACAGTCGCTTTAAACAGCAGGAATAACCCGCCAAACAACATAATCAAATCTCGCGCGCTAAAGCTGAGATCGTGGTAGGAGAACAGCGGTTTGGTCAGGGTGACCAGCCAGGAGATCGAGGCGAGCAGCAGTAGACGCATCAGCATCGCCAGCAGCAGGCCAATCACCCGCGCGCGGTCACGCTGAGTCGCAGGGAGCTTTTCCGCGAGGATCGCGATAAAAACGAGGTTATCAATACCGAGGACCAGCTCTATAACCACCAGCGTTATGAGACCGGCCCAAATTGAGGGGTCGGCAATCCATTCCATCATTCGCTAAAACCTATACTACCTGAGAGTGCCATCCGACGATCATGGATAAGCGACCGATAAATTGCAATATATTCTCGTCTTATGACGTCAGGCTGGCGCGGGGACGGGAGAAATGCCGCGGCTGGCAATATTAAACTGCATGAATTATAGTCGTGCGCGCTTATTTTTTATGCAAATAAGCTTATTAATAAAAGATATGACTGTGGACGACTGAATATAAACTTGCAGAGAGTGCACTGGATCAATAATGGCGGTTATTGCCCCTTCTGACCAAACAGAAGTATGAAAATCAGACGAATTCAGAAGCAGAGGTGTAAACACCCGATTCAATCACTCAATAGTAGCGATCCAGGTTTTCATACTACTGAATGTCGTGGCTTGCAAAATATCTTGTTTAATCAGACGATATCAGTAGCTTTTAATCAGGTGTAAAAGCCAGTGCCGATGGATGACATGGATAGCGGGCAACAGGTGAAGGAGGGCATGATGAGCGCAGCGGTGAGCTTTCTGCGCTATTTTCTATTGAAAATAGTGTCTTCAGATTATTTTTATGAATTATGTCCTGGTATTTATGGGAATAAACCCTCTTTTTTTCTGCATCTTACGCGTTATCCAAACGCTTCTTCTACAGTATTCTCTGCCGGGAATGCAGCGATAAGTCCTGCGGATGAAGAAAGTGCAGAGGAAAATCCTGAGGCAGCGCGCCATATGACACCTGAGTCATCAGAATTTTCTTAAACCGCTCTGTCGGAGCTAATACTTTGAGTGTATTCTCTGATGAAACATGTAGTTTCGGAATTTTGCTGGAAGTCGGACTGATAGCAAAACGGTAATATCATAGATTGATACCAGGGGAACCTGTAATCAGGCGGGTATCGAAGATTTATCACTATATGGGTGGATATGAGAATGGCAAGTTTGAAAGCAGTTATTCCGGTAGCCGGATTGGGGATGCATATGTTGCCGGCCACCAAGGCGATTCCGAAGGAGATGCTGCCAATCGTTGATAAGCCAATGGTTCAGTATATCGTCGACGAGATTGTGGCGGCAGGCATCAAGGAAATTGTACTGGTTACCCACTCGTCTAAGAATGCCGTGGAAAACCATTTCGATACCTCCTATGAACTGGAAGCGCTGCTTGAGCAGCGTGTTAAACGTCAGCTGCTGGCTGAGGTACAGGCAATCTGTCCGCCGGGCGTGACTATCATGAACGTACGCCAGGCGCAGCCGCTGGGGCTGGGACACTCTATTCTCTGCGCGCGCCCGATCGTCGGAGATAACCCGTTCGTTGTGGTGCTGCCGGACATCGTACTGGACGATGCCAGCGCTGACCCGCTGCGCTATAACCTGGCGGCGATGGTGGCCCGTTTTAATGAAACCGGGCGCAGCCAGGTGCTGGCCAAGAGAATGGACGGCGACCTGTCTGAGTATTCCGTGATTCAGACCAAAGACCCGCTGAACGTGGAAGGGCAGATTGGCCGGATCGTTGAGTTTATCGAGAAACCTGACGAACCGCAGACCCTGGATTCCGATCTGATGGCCGTAGGACGCTATGTGCTTTCCGCCGATGTGTGGGCCGAGCTGGAGCACACTCAACCTGGCGCATGGGGCCGTATTCAGCTGACCGATGCGATCGCTGAACTGGCGAAGAAGCAGCCCGTTGACGCGATGTTAATGACCGGCGATAGCTACGACTGCGGTAAAAAAATGGGCTATATGCAGGCCTTCGTAAACTACGGGCTGCGTAACCATAAAGAAGGCACGAAATTCCGCGAGAGCATTAAGAAGTTACTCGCGTAAATAGGCTCTGCCGGATTTCAGAAGTGTGAAAATGTAGGGTTTACAGAAGTATGTGGCTTAAGTCCGCGATGTTGCATGCTTCTGTAGAAAGCCCTGCAGATTAAATAAGGCTATTTTAGATAAATATTAATCAATATAAATCAGATGGTTATGCTGATTTGCTGAAACACGCTTAATATGTAAACAAAAAGCGACTTCAGAGACATCTGGTTGCTGTGCTGGCCCTCCTGTGATGGAATGGTCGGAGTAGCATAATTTTATGTTTGCTAATAATGAGTTAGTCGGAATCTTCTTAAAAAAATATGCCTGCCGCTGGCTGTCATAAAAAAATAAAACTTGACTGAGATCATGCTTACGCATTAAACAACAGTGATGCATGCATAAAAATGTGAAGTTATCGGATGTGTATGCCCATACCAACGTCATGGACAAAGGCGCTGCGAACTGGAAAATCGTCAAAGGATGAAAAATAAATGAACTGGCAGTGGGTCTCTTTTTTTGGCGATAGTACCGTGTTGTTACCCAGCGCGGCAGCCGTGTTCATGGTTTTATTTCTGCGCAGGCCTTCCAGACAGATTGCCTGGCAATGGGGATTGCTGTTTGGTATTACCGGCGCCATCGTCAGTGCATCAAAACTGGCGTTTATGGGCTGGGGGATCGGCATCCGCGAGTTAGATTTCACCGGTTTTAGCGGGCATACCGCTTTATCTACTGCCTTCTGGCCTATTTTCTTATGGCTGCTCTGCGCTCGCGGTAGCGTTGCTTTACGCCGGGCTGCCATGGTGATGGGGTATCTGCTGGCTGGCCTCGTGGGGTATTCCCGTCTGGCGATTCATGCCCACTCCCCATCGGAAGTTATTGCCGGGCTGCTGCTTGGCGCCTGCGGTAGCGCGCTGTTTCTGCTGCTGCAGCGGAACTCATCACGTGTCGTCGATGCGCAGCTCTCCTGGGGCGGGGTGCTCAGTCTGATTATCATCCCCGTCGTGTTGCTAAATATTGGCACTAAAGCGCCGACCCAGTCTTTGCTGGGTGAAATTGCCGTCAAGCTTGGGCCGCTGGAAAAACCCTTTACCCGGGCGGATATGCATAAGCATTTTTACTGAGTGTGCTGCTGACAATGAATGAGACCAGCGAAAATAATAGAACCAGTCTCGGTCTCACACATTCATATTCATGAAATAAATAGTTGATACTACATTCTGCAGCAATGTTTTGCTGGCACAGAAAATAACGTGGCTGAGAACAATCCTAAATAGACAGCTAGCACCTGATACCTGAAGTTAAATTATCTTTGTCAAGTATAAAAAGTGAATGGAAGGTATTAATTTTTGTAGTTGACGAAAGTGACGACAATTTGAAGGGTTAGTTTATTTTTTCAGTAAAATCCTTAAAAAACATAATGTTACTTTTGTATTGATGCGTGGATAAGTTTCACTGGCTGGAACAGCGAGATATTATTAAACAATCTTATTGAGATGTCGTCCGCATGTCGGAGGAGTAAGATTTGGTTGTTTTTATAAGCGAATAGTTGTCATTTTTACTCCCATTTGCCGGCAGAATCTCGTAAACTTGAGGCCGCTAAAATATTGTCAGTGACTAATAATCAGGCGGGCGCTGTGCCAGCAAAAATGTATAAATGAAGTACAGTGCATTGGTAGCTGTTAAGCCAAGGGCGGTAGCGTATCGAAACCGTCAGCGTCAATTCTGCAGTCATCTTCTATATGTGCGAAATTCCTAAAACCGGTTGCGGCGGATGATTATCCGCAAACACCCTATATAATCGGCACTCTTTCTGACTCAACAGCGTTTTATATCTATGGTTGACCTGAGATAGCTCATGTTCACGGACGGCGGCGATCGGTGTGAGGGCGTCGCTGGCGTTTTGACTGTGGCACTGACATTTTAAATAGTGCGTGGCTGATTACGTTCGAAGGGACTGCTTATTGCATCATCACTGCTGAACAAACATACTACGACTGGCGTCAGCGTGCGCTCTCTAAACTCATATTCCCCATGACTCGCCAGCTTGCGGAAACGGGGCTAAAAATGGATCTTGTATAATGATGAAAATCGCGCGTCTTGCACTTGCTTTGGGGCTGTTGACATCGGTGAGTGCGCAGGTTTATGCCTCTGGTCTGGTACTCAATGATAACGAACTGCGTAACGATCTTGCCTGGCTGTCTGACCGGGGAGTTATCCAGCTTAGCCTTTCGACCTGGCCCTTGAGCCAGGAAGAAATTACCCGGGCGTTAAAAAAAGCCAAACCTTCCTATTCTTCTGAACAGGTGGTGCTGGCGCGTATTAATCAGCGGCTTTCCTCATTAAAGGCTGATTTCCGCGTCAGCGGCTATACCTCTACCGATCAGCCGGGAACACCGCAGGGCTTTGCACAAAGCCAACCGGCTGATAATTCGCTATCGCTGGCCTTTAATAACAGCGGCGACTGGTGGGATGTTCATCTGCAGGGCAATGTTGAAGGCGGTGAGCGTATCAGCAATGGCTCCCGTTTCAATGCCAACGGCGCGTACGGCGCGGTGAAGTTCTGGAACCAGTGGCTGTCGTTTGGTCAGATGCCGCAGTGGTGGGGGCCAGGCTATGAAGGGAGCCTGATCCGTGGGGATGCCGCGAGACCGATGACCGGATTCCTGATGCAGCGCGCTGAACAGGCGGCTCCGGAAACCTGGTGGCTACGCTGGATTGGCCCCTGGCAGTACCAGATTTCCGCCAGCCAAATGAACCAGTATACCGCGGTACCGCATACCAAGATTATCGGCGGCCGTTTGACCTTCTCGCCGTTCCAGTCTCTGGAACTGGGGGCTTCTCGCATCATGCAATGGGGAGGAGAGGGACGCCCTGAATCCTTTAGCAGCTTCTGGGATGGTTTAACCGGACATGATAATACCGGTACTGCTAATGAACCCGGTAACCAGCTGGCGGGATTTGATTTCAAACTGAAGCTCGAGCCAACGCTGGGCTGGCCGGTGAGCCTGTACGGCCAGATGATTGGAGAAGATGAATCCGGTTACCTGCCTTCGGCCAATATGTATCTGGGTGGAATTGAAGGGCACCACGGCTGGGGTAAAGATGCGGTTAACTGGTATGTAGAAGCGCATGATACACGCTCAAATATGAGCAGAACAAATTATAGTTATAACCACCATATTTATACCGATGGTTACTATCAGCAGGGTTACCCGCTAGGCGATGCTATGGGGGGCGACGGGCAGCTGATTGCTGGTAAAGTTGAGTTGGTTACCGAAGATAATCAGCGCTGGAGTACTCGTCTGGTCTATGCCAAGGTAAATCCTAAAGATCAATCAATCAATAAGGCATTTCCGCACTCTGATACATTGAAGGGTGTACAACTAGGCTGGAGTGGGGATGTCTATAAGACAGTCCGCCTGAACACCTCACTGTGGTATACCAATGCAGACCATAGCGATAGCGATGATGTTGGCGCAAGCGCCGGGATCGAGATCCCATTTAGTCTATAGGCTGAATGCTACAGGAAAATCAGAGAATGGACTTTAGTCTACCATTGTCTGCATGAAGCCAGCTGGGAACAAGCTGGTGGACGCTATGTAGCTCAGAAATAAGAAAATTTTAGTTTACTGATGATGTGACACTATGAAGAAAAAAATTGTTAGATTTTCGGCATTGGCATTGGCAATAGGGCTGTTAGCGGGTTGTACTATTATGCCTGGACAGGGGTTAAATAGCCTGCGTAAGAATGTTGTTGAACTACCGGATAGTGATTACGATCTGGATAAGCTGGTCAATGTGTATCCGATGACACCAGGGCTGATCGATCAGTTGCGCACGCCTACAGTGATGGCACAACCAAATCCGCAGCTGGATAATCTACTGAAAAGTTATGAATATCGTATCGGCGTCGGCGATGTACTAATGGTGACAGTTTGGGATCACCCAGAACTTACGACCCCGGCAGGGCAGTATCGTAGTGCGAGTGATACCGGCAACTGGGTAAATGCGGATGGCACGATTTTCTATCCGTACATCGGCAAAGTGCAGGTAGCAGGTAAAACATTAAGCGAAGTAAGACAAATCATTGCCAGCCGTTTGACAACCTATATTGAAAGTCCACAGGTGGATATCAGTGTAGCTGCTTTCCGTTCGCAAAAAGCATATGTTACTGGTGAAGTTATCAAATCTGGGCAGCAACCCATTACAAATATTCCATTAACAGTAATGGATGCCATTAATGCGGCAGGTGGGTTGGCTCCTGATGCAGACTGGCGAAATGTAGTTTTGACGCATAATGGTAAAGATACCAAAATTTCTTTGTATGCATTGATGCAAAAAGGTGATTTGACACAGAATCATCTCTTATATCCAGGGGACATCCTGTTTGTACCTCGTAATGATGATCTTAAAGTCTTCGTCATGGGCGAAGTTGGCAAGCAAAGTACCATGAAGATGGATCGCAGTGGTATGACACTTGCTGAAGCATTAGGCAATGCAGAAGGTATTTCTCAGGCCCTTAGTGATGCTACAGGTGTATTTGTTATCCGCCAAATGAAGGGGGATAAGCAAGGTAAAATTGCCAATATATATCAGCTGAACGCACAGGATGCGTCAGCCATGGTTTTAGGTACAGAGTTTCAACTACAACCGTATGATATTGTATATGTTACAACAGCCCCATTGGTACGTTGGAATCGTGTGATGTCACAATTAGTGCCGACAATTACCGGCGTTCATGACATGACAGAAACAACTCGTTATATTAAAACGTGGCCATAATTATGTTTGACTCAATTTTAGTTGTCTGTACAGGTAATATTTGTCGCTCTCCTATCGGGGAACGCTTTCTACGTCGAGCATTGCCGAACAAAAGAATAGATTCAGCAGGGACAAGTGCACTCGTAGATCATGGTGCGGATAGTAGTGCAATGAATATAGCCGCTTTGAATGGTCTCTCGCTAGAAGGGCATAGAGGCCAACAGTTTACATCTTCCTTAGCGCGAAAATATGATTTGATATTAGCTATGGAAAAACTTCATATTGAGAAAATTGGGCGAATAGCACCAGAAGCAAGAGGGAAAACTATGCTTTTTGGTCAATGGTTGGAGCAAAGAGAGATTCCAGATCCTTACCGTAAAAGTGAAGAAGCATTTTGTTTAGTATATCAATTGATAGAACAAGCCGGCTTGCGCTGGGTTGATAAATTAGGCGCATAACTATCGGGAATTTGTACATGTCTCCACTCATTAATAAATCAGTTAATAAAGATGCAGATGAAATAGATCTAGGTCGCTTAGTTGGAGAATTAATCGACCATAGGAAATTAATCATTTCAGTTACAGCATTGGTAACTTTATTTGCATTAGTATATGCATTATTTGCAACACCTGTTTATCAGGCGGATGCTCTTATCCAAGTTGAACAGAAACAAGGTAATGCAATTTTAAATAATTTGAGCCAAATGCTTCCGGACAGCCAACCTCAATCGGCACCTGAAATAGCTTTGCTACAATCAAGGATGATCTTAGGTAAGACAGTTGGTGATTTGAACCTGCAAGCTAGAGTTAAACAAGATTTTTTCCCTATATTTGGAAGGGGATGGGCTAGATTAATGGGGGAAAAAGAGGGACATTTAGAAATCACAAGGTTGTATATAACTAATAGTAGTGATGAAGTTCCTGAACTTAAACTTATCGTTAAAGATAATTCTCACTATACAGTTTTGTTCGATGACAACCAACTTACTGGTCGAGTCGGAGAATTGCTAGAAGACAAAGGGGTCTCTTTAAAAGTTGATAGTATTGATGCACCTCCAGGAACTGAATTTACAGTATCCTATATTAGTAAATTAAAAGCAATTACGGATCTACAAGATGTGTTTGTGGTCTCAGATCAAGGAAAAGATACAGGAATGCTGACCTTATCTTTGACAGGGAACGATCCAGATCTAATTGAGAAAATTGTTGATAGTATTAGCAATAATTATTTAACTCAAAATATTTCTCGACAAGCTGCTCAAGATGCAAAAAGTTTAGATTTTCTTAATCAACAACTTCCTAAAGTCCGATCTGATTTAGATATTGCTGAAGATAAACTTAATCTCTATAGGCGTCAAAATGATTCTGTTGATCTTTCATTAGAGGCAAAATCTGTATTGGAACAGATAGTCAATGTTGATAATCAATTAAATGAATTGACTTTTCGTGAGTCCGAAATATCTCAGCTTTATACGAAAGAACATCCAACGTATAAGGCATTGATGGAAAAACGGAAAACTCTTCAGGAAGAAAAATCAAAGCTTAATAAACGCGTATCGGGAATGCCTGAAACCCAACAAGAAATATTAAGATTAAGTAGAGATGTTGAGTCAGGTCGTGCTGTATATATGCAACTTCTCAACCGCCAGCAAGAATTAAATATCGCAAAGTCAAGCGCAATAGGTAATGTTAGAATTATTGACAATGCAGTTACACAACCGAAACCAGTAAAACCTAAAAAGGTATTGGTTCTGTTGGGCGGTATTATATTAGGAGGTATACTTTCAATTGGATTGGTATTGCTTCGAGTATTTTTACGTCGAGGAATTGAGAGTCCAGAACAGTTAGAAGAACTAGGTATTAATGTGTATGCAAGCATACCTGTTTCAGAAGCCTTTGCGAAAAAAATGGTTCAAACTCAAGGATGGAGAAAAAAACAAAAAAATGAGTATCAGGGCTTTTTAGCAATTGAAAATCCTGCAGACTTGGCTATTGAAGCCATCCGAGGTTTGCGGACTAGTTTGCATTTTGCAATGATGGAAGCCAGAAATAATGTTCTAATGATTTCTGGAGCAAGTCCAAATGCAGGTAAAACATTTGTTAGTACTAACCTTGCTGCAGTTATAGCTCAGACTGGAAAGAAAGTTCTTCTTATTGATACAGATATGAGAAAGGGTTATACACATAAACTTTTTGGTGTATCGAATGAGTATGGACTTTCTGATTTTTTATCGGGGAAAAATGAAATTTCGAAAACTGTTAAAAAAATAAATGAAACTGGGTTTGATTTTGTATCGCGCGGAATCGTTCCACCTAATCCTGCAGAACTGCTTATGCACCGTCGTTTTGGTGAGCTAATTACATGGGCAAGCCAAAATTATGATATTGTAATTTTAGATACGCCACCTATACTTGCAGTAACAGATGCTGCAATAATTGGACATTATGCAGGAACAACACTTTTAGTTGCAAGATTTGAACTTAACACGACAAAAGAGCTTGAAGTAAGTTCCAAACGTTTTGAGCAAAGTGGTGTTGTTGTAAAAGGTTGTATTCTTAATGGTGTCGTGAAGAAAGCCAGTAGCTATTATGGCTATGGTTATAGCCACTACGGTTATTCATATACTGACGATAAGTAATCACAAATCAGGAACCGGGCTACTGTAGGTCCGGTTTATTTCTGTTCTCTCTTCTCATCATTAATTTAATACCAGCAGTATATTTAGAATATGCGTTTAAACATTGAGAGGGAATCATGACGCTCCTCGGTAGAAATATTTTAGTCAGCACGGCTCTAGCTTTATCTGACTTTATTAGTTTCACAATATCAATATATTTAGCAAAGGGGTTGTTATCTATTATCTTAAGTGATTATGATAAAATAATTCCAAAAAATCAAACTGAAGGATGGGTCGCATTACACTTATTATTGGCTTTCTGTTGTGTTGCCTGGTATTCAATGCGTTTGCGTCACTATTTTTATCGCAAAACATTTTGGTTTGAATTAAAAGAGATCCTACGGACTTTAGTTATTTTTGCAATCATTGAGATTGCAGTTATGGCATTCACAACATGGTCGTTTTCTCGCTATCTATGGGTTCTGACTTGGTTGTTTGTTTTAATTCTGGTACCTGCATCCCGCATGATGACTAAACGTATATTGGATGCACTTAATCTCTGGCGGCGAGATACCTGGATTATTGGTAGTGGAGCAAATGCACATGAAGCCTACAAAGCAATCAATAGTGAGCGAAATCTGGGATTAATTATTGTAGGATTTATTCATAGCGAGGGTGGTACACCGGCCGGAGAACAGTTTGATGGTGTACCTGTATTAGAAAATAATTTAAATTGGTTATCAACGAAGGATAAAAAAACACAATTTATAGTTGCAGTGGAATCCCATCAAAGTGAAATAAGAAATACCTGGCTAAGAAACTTTATGATAAAGGGTTATCGCTATGTTTCTGTTATTCCAACATTACGCGGGATGCCTCTTGATAGTACTGATATGTCGTTTATTTTTAGTCATGAAGTTATGATTTTTCGAGTTCAACAGAATCTTGCTAAATGGTCCTCAAGAGTTATCAAAAGACTCTTTGATATCTTTGGTTCACTAGCAATTATCGTTTTGCTTTCACCTGCGTTGATTTATATCAGCCGCAAAGTTAAAAAAGACGGAGGGCCAGCTATTTATGGTCATGAGCGCATTGGTAAAGGTGGACGTCCGTTTAAATGTCTCAAGTTCCGTTCGATGGTTATAAATTCAAAAGAGGTTTTAGCTGATCTTCTTGATAAAAATCCTGCGGCTAAAGAGGAATGGGATGCTACTTTCAAGTTAAAAAATGATCCACGAATTACTAAGATCGGCGGATTCCTACGAAGAACAAGTCTGGATGAATTACCGCAACTGTTCAATGTCCTCAAAGGGGAAATGAGTCTTGTTGGACCGCGCCCAATTATCACTGCAGAATTAGAGCGTTATAATGATGAGGTCGATTACTATCTGCTCAGCAAACCAGGCATGACTGGTTTATGGCAAGTTAGTGGCCGAAGTGATGTAGATTATGAAACACGAGTTTATCTTGACGCATGGTATGTTAAAAACTGGTCGATGTGGAATGATATAGCCATTCTCTTTAAAACTATTGGAGTGGTATTGAAAAAGGATGGTGCGTATTAAATCTTTTTTGGAATTAGTAAATAAAGAGTTTTGATATGAAATATTATATTGCAATACCTACTTATAATGGTGGTGAAATATGGAAGGAATCCGTAGCTAATATCAAAAAAAATGCCTCTCAGAATTTATTTGTCCACATTATTGACTCAAGTAGTAAGGATGATACTGTTGCCATTGCAGAGCAGGCCGGTTTTGATGTGCTTACCATCGCAGGAAGTGATTTCAATCATGGAGGAACAAGAAATCAAGCAGTTGAAAAATATCTAGATAATTACGATGTGGTTATTTTTCTGACACAAGATGCTATTCCTCAACCTAATTTTATTGAGGAGATAGTATCAGTGTTTTCTGATGATAGGATTGCCTGTGCATATGGTCGACAATTACCTCATACTGACGCCAACCCATTAGCACGACATGCGAGAAGTTTTAGCTATCCGGAAAAAGGATATGTCTGTGGAGTAGAGAATATCCCCGAGATGGGTTTAAAAACTGTATTCATGTCGAATTCTTTTTCAGCTTATCGACTATCAATATTTAAAGAATTAGGTGGATTTCCATCGAATACGATTCTATGTGAAGATATGTTTTTTACGGCAAAAGCGGTGTTGGCTGGTTATAAGGTAGTTTATGCATCGAAAGCAGCAGTAAAACATTCTCATAACTATACGCCATCTGAAGAATTTAGACGCTACTTTGACATTGGCGTCTTTCATAAGGATGAATCCTGGATCCGCCAAAGTATTGGGGGGGCAGGGGGTGAAGGTAAAAAATTTATTTTTTCAGAAATTAAATATCTACTTAGATACGCTCCTCATTGGATACCTATGGCATGTATAAACAATTTTATGAAGATATTAGGATATAAATTAGGGCAGCGATATGACAAGTTGCCAAAAAAAATGATTAAACTATTTAGTATGCACAAGCGGTATTGGGGATTTTGATTTTATAGTTCATTCCGGTTTTTAGTATAGTAATGCCTTATATTGGGCGATATTGAGATAAGAGGACAGCATGAAAATACTTGTCACTGGTGGTGCAGGATTTATTGGTTCGGCCGTAGTACGTCATATAATTAAAGATACTAAAGACGAAGTGGTAGTCGTTGACAGCCTAACCTATGCGGGAAATCTAGAGTCGTTGAAAGAAGTTGCTGACAATGCTCGCTTTAAATTTGAACATGTGAATATCTGCGACAGGGCCGAGTTAGACCGTGTTTTCAGTGAGCAGCAGCCAGATGCTGTAATGCACCTGGCAGCAGAAAGTCACGTTGATCGTTCAATCGATGGCCCAGCTGAATTTATTGAAACCAATATCATTGGCACTTATACGATGCTTGAGGCCGCGCGTTCATACTGGAATCAGTTAGATGAGAAAGGAAAGCAAAATTTCCGCTTTCACCATATCTCGACTGATGAAGTTTATGGAGACCTTCACGGAACAGATGACCTATTCACTGAGACAACACCTTATGCCCCGAGTAGCCCATATTCTGCATCCAAAGCTTCAAGTGATCATTTAGTTCGGGCATGGCATCGAACTTATGGGCTTCCAACAATTGTGACGAATTGTTCTAATAATTATGGACCGTACCACTTCCCGGAAAAATTAATACCGTTGATCATTTTGAATGCGTTGGATGGAAAACCTCTTCCAGTGTACGGCGATGGTGGACAGATCCGTGATTGGTTATATGTCGAGGATCATGCGCGAGCATTATATAAAGTCGTTACCGAAGGTGAGGTGGCAGAAACCTACAATATAGGTGGTCATAACGAACGCAAAAATATTGATGTTGTGAGGACTATATGCCAGTTACTTGAGGAGCTTGTTCCTGCTAAGCCTGCTGGTGTCGCACAATATACCGATCTTATCACCTATGTTACAGATCGTCCCGGCCATGATATGCGTTATGCAATTGATGCAGATAAAATCTATAGAGAGCTCGGGTGGAAGCCACTGGAAACTTTTGAAAGTGGGATTCGTAAAACAGTTGAATGGTATCTGGCTAATGAAGTGTGGTGGAGTAGAGTAAAAGATGGTTCATATGTTGGTGAACGCTTAGGCCTGTCTCGTTAATTAATCAAGGAATAGAAAATGAAAGGTATTGTTCTCGCAGGTGGATCTGGCACTCGTCTTTATCCTATCACTAAAGGGACCTCTAAACAGCTTTTGCCAATTTATGATAAACCAATGGTTTACTATCCAATCTCTGTTCTTATGCTCGCCGGTATTCGCGATATATTAATCATTTCGACTCCAGAAGATATGCCAGGATTTAAGCGTTTACTCGGCGATGGAAGTCAGTTTGGGGTGAAATTTAGCTATGCTATTCAACCAAGTCCAGATGGACTTGCTCAGGCCTTCCTGATCGGTGAAGAATTTATTAATGGCGATAGCTGCGCACTTGTTCTGGGTGATAATATTTACTTTGGTGAAAGCTTTGGCCGTAAGTTAGAAGCTGTTGTACAGCGTACTGACGGTGCAACTGTATTTGGTTATCAAGTAATGGACCCAGAGCGTTTTGGCGTTGTTGAGTTTGATGAAAACAATCGTGCAGTATCACTCGAAGAAAAACCGTCTGAACCTAAATCTAACTGGGCAGTTACAGGGCTATATTTCTATGACAAGAATGTTGTGGAGATGGCAAAAAAAGTTAAACCATCGGCTCGTGGCGAGTTAGAAATTACAACATTAAATGAAATGTACCTTGAACTTGGTAATTTGCATGTTGAAAAGCTAGGGCGCGGCTTTGCATGGTTAGATACAGGTACTCATGAGAGTCTATTAGAGGCATCTCAGTTTATTCATACCATTGAACAGCGTCAGGGCTTCAAAGTGGCTTGCCTTGAAGAGATTGCTTACCGGAAAGGGTGGCTTTCGAAAGATGAAGTATTGGCTCAGGCTAAAGTGCTTTCAAAAACGCAATACGGCCAGTATCTCCAGATGCTTGTGGAGGAGAAATAATTATGCAAGTTATTGATACAAAAATCTCTGATGTAAAAATTATTCAACCTAAGGTTTTTGGTGATGCTCGAGGTTTCTTCGTAGAGACTTTTGAGAAGAAACGTTATCAAGAGATGTTGAATATAAACTTGGATTTTGTTCAGGATAATCACTCTCGTTCAACAAAAGGGGTACTGAGGGGACTTCATTTTCAAACACAACATGCACAGGGCAAATTGGTACGAGTTGTCCGTGGTGAAGTATTCGATGTTGCGGTTGATATTAGGCCCGATTCACCTACCTTTGGGCAGTGGGAAGGGGTAATTCTTTCAGAAGAAAATAAAACTCAATTCTGGATACCGCCTGGTTTGGCTCATGGCTTTGTGGTTCTGTCAGACATTGCTGATTTTGAGTATAAGTGCACAGATTACTATAACCCTGGATTTGAGGGATGTGTTGTCTGGAATGATACTGATATTGGCATAGATTGGCCTGAGAAAAATCCTCTGCTTTCAGAAAAAGATAAGCAGGGCAAGACGCTTAAGGAGTTATTTGCATGAAAGTGTTATTAACTGGTGCAAATGGTCAATTAGGGCAGTGTTTTCAGGACCGACTACCCGAAGGTTGGGATATATGGGCTACAGATACTTCTGAACTTGATATTACAAACAAAGATTTAGTGTTAGCTGCTGTAAACAAATACAAACCAGATGTTATTGTCAATGCTGCGGCTTATACTGCTGTTGACAAAGCTGAAAATGATATAGATGTAGCCCGTTTAGTTAATAAAGATGGTCCTGAAAATCTAGCAATCGCGGCAAGCAAAAATGGTGCGATTTTAGTACATGTATCAACAGACTATGTATTTGATGGTAGAGCATCTATCCCATATAAGGAATGTGATGACACGAATCCTTTGGGAGTCTATGGTTTAACAAAACTTGAAGGGGAAAATGCTGTAGCAACTGTGCTACCTAATGCAATCATTTTGAGAACGGCATGGGTTTTTAGCGAGTATGGTAATAATTTTGTAAAGACTATGTTGAGGCTGGCGAAAGATCGTGACTCTCTTAGTATCGTTTCTGATCAAAGGGGCTGTCCAACCTATGCCGGTGACATTGCGAATGCAATTATCCTCTTAATTCAAAATAATAGTGCCGGTGGCATATTTCATTTCTGCGGTGATGAAGAGGTTTCTTGGAGTGAATTCGCGCAAGCTATCTTTGATGCCGCGGTGAAGGCTGGCACACTTAGTCAACCACCAATAATTAATGCTATATCAACTGAACAGTATCCTACACCAGCAAAGCGGCCTGCTTATTCTACGCTAGATTGTTCTAAGATTGCCGATTATGGCATTTCAGCTTCTCACTGGAGAAAAGCTTTAGCAAAAATTACAAAAGTCTTATAAAGAACAGCAGACCAGATAATTCTGGTCTGTTTCTATTATTATAAGCTTTTTAATAATGTTAAAAGAGGGCTTAATTTGTATGTATGTCAGTGATCCTAAAGTTAGTATCTATATTTCGACATATAATCGATTGGAAAAGTTAAAAAGAGCCATAAATTCAGTCTTCGCCCAGGATTATTCTAACTGGGAGCTACTTGTTTGCGATGATGCCTCAGATGATGGTACATTTGAATTTATGTCGAATTTGGCAGAAAACAATAGCAGGGTTCTTTATTTTAGAAACGAATGCAACAAAGGAGCATGTGAAACAAGAAATGTAGGAATAAATAATGCATCAGGAGTATTCATTACAGGTCTCGATGACGATGATGAATTTACGACTGATAGAGTATCTTTTTTTGTTAATAGTTGGGATGATAACTATTCTTTTTCATGTTGCGATTTTATGAATGAATATCCTGGTGGTGTTTCTGAGAGTTATTATAAGCAAAAAGATAGTTTTTTATTATTTGACTTTAAGGATATGCTTTATGAAAATGAAGCATCTAATCAGATATTTACGCTTACCGAAAGATTAAAAGGCATAAATGGTTTTAATAAGGAGGTAAGACGGTTGCAAGATTGGGATACGTGGCTTCGTCTGTCATATAAGTATGGGAGATTTATTCGCTTTAATAAAACTTCATATATCATGCATCATGATCATGCTCCTCATGAAATCCGTGTATCTCAAAATGAAAAAATAGCTTCGTCACTACTTTCATTAGCTGAAAGAAATACATCTTTATATTCTTCTGATGAGTTCAGATTTATGAAATATATTGTTGATGCAATGAATAAAGAATCTTTGTTTTCTGAAAGTATATATTGGTCTTTAAAGAAAAAAAATCCTAAGTATATAATCAAACATTTATTGAAAAGATGAAACGATGATCAAAATTGATGTTTTACTTGCAACATATAATGGTAGTAAGTTTGTAAAAGAGCAGATTACTTCAGTACTTGCTAATTTTGATAAGTTGCCAGGAGTTAATTGTCGTCTACTAATTTCAGATGACGGCTCATCAGATGATACCATAGCTATTATAAATGAATTGGAACTGGTAGATTCACGTATAATATTAATTGACAAGACAAAAAAGGGAGGAGTTAGACAAAATTTCAACTATCTAATCAATAACTGTGATGCGGATTACGTATTCTTTTGTGATCAAGACGATTTGTGGTTACCAAACAAAATGTCAATTTTTTTAGATAGGTTCTTGTTAGTTGAGAAGGATTATTCTGGACCTGTGCTTGTGCATTCTGATTTATGTGTTGCAGATAAAAATTTGTCCCCCATGAATATTTCGATGTTTGAATATCAAAAAATTAATAAGATGCCTAGTTTTACCGAGTTGATTATCAGTAACTCTATTACCGGTTGTGTAATGGCATGTAATCGTACCTTGATATGTGAAATTAAAAAAAGCCACATATCCAATTCTATAATGCATGACTGGTATGTTGGTATCTATGCTGCGGCTTATGGTCGAATTTCATTTATTGATAGTTCGCTTATTCTATACAGACAACATGGTGGAAACCAGGTTGGTGCTAAATCTTTTTCTACGAAAGATATCTTCAATTTTGTTGGGATTAAAGATAAATTGGCAGATGCTCGTTTATCTGTTCAAAAAACACATGAGCAAGCAAAGTTATTTTATAACGATTTTGGAAATGACTTAGAACCAAATAAACGAAAGGATTTACATGACTATATTGATTCCTTCGATACTAATTTTCTTTGTAGATTAAAACTATTCTCTCAGAGAGGTTTTCGGAAAACAGGACGATTGAGAAATTTCATATTCTTCTTGGTGTACATATTAAAAATTTAATTAATGTGAATGTGTGTACAAGATTTTTTACATATTATAAATTCGGTGTTTTATGAAAGAAATAACATTAGTTGTTATTTATAATAAGCAGATTGAAGAATCATCTACTATAAGATCACTCATTGTCTCAAACTACACTGGCGATTTGTATATATTTAATAATGGTCCTAGTGAAGTTAATTTCAGTTCGTCTTTCATTGCCTTGTTACAGAGTAAATATAATTGTGTAAAAATTGTCGAAGATGTAAATAATAGACCGTTAAGCAATATTTATAATGATTTCCTTAATGTGGATGGATACGATAATTACTACTTATTTGATGATGATACAACGATACCATCAAAATTTTTCGAGTTAGAAAAACGTATAGGATATGATTTATCGCTTCCAAAAATTTACTCATCGAGAACTGGTGATATTGTATATCCTATCGTAAATAAGAACATTATTTCTGAGAATGATTTCTCATTTCATGAGAACGATGAGGTTATTTCTATTGGTTCGGGATTGATGATTAACAAATCGTTGATTCATAAATTTGAAGCTATAGGAATAAAGCCATTTGATGAACGCTTTGCATTATATGGCGTTGATTATAGCTTGTTCAGGCGACTACCTTTCTTAAAGTGTGCAGGGTATACCGTAAATATTGGGATTGCAGGTAATTTACATCATTCTCTTTCTAGTGAGGATGGTAATATTTCAGCTTTTAGAAAACGTGAAAGGTTGATAGACCTTGTGTTGACAAAATTACATTATTCTAGAAGGAAATGGCCCCTTAAGCCAATATCAATATTAAAAACATTGATTCAGCAAGTTATAAAGAAAGATTTCCGAAATCTAAAGATCCTACTTGGAGTTTGTCTACGTCAAGAACATCCCAGAAGTACACAATATAAAAACCATTTAAAAAATAACAACAATACCAAGATTTGACAAATATTAAAGAGAAAGTACTTTTTAATGTTGTCTTAGGGCATACTGAAAATTTAATTTGCGAATTTAACTTTAGTAAAGGTGTTTTATATATGGGGAAGCTTGGCGATACAATTAAGCATAAATCATTTATAAATATTATATGGCTATCGGCTGATAGTTTGATTCGTATGGGCTTAGGTTTTTTGGTTTCTGTTTGGCTAGCTCGATATTTAGGCCCAGAAAACTTTGGTACATACAACTATTGCCTGGCAATAATAACAATTTACGTATCTGTCGCTTCACTTGGTATGAATGGAGTAGTAGTAAGAGAAATAATAAAAAATGAGATGAGTACTAGCATCGTGATGGGCACATCTGTCGTATTACAAATTTTAGGAAGTTTATTTGCTAGTATATTTGTTATAGCTACTGTCTCTATTTTAAGGCCTAATGAATGGGGAGTCTTCCTTGCTGCACTTGTCATGATACCTTCAGTGTTATTTCGGAGTAGTGACATTTTTAAGTATTGGTTCGAGTCAAAGGTTAACTCCAAGTTCACCGTTTTTTCTCAAAACATTGCTTTTTTTATCAGTTCTGCAACTAAAATATTAATAATTTATTTAGATGGTTCATATATATACATATGTGCAACTGTCTCATTGGAAGCTTTTATCGTATCAATACTGTTGTTGTTTTTTTACAAGAAGCATGGGTATGAAAATAAGTGGAAGTATAATTTTATAGAGGCAAAACGATTATTATCTTTAAGTTGGCCATTAATTTTGTCTGGGGTCGCATTTATGCTTTATATGCGAATAGATCAAATAATGATTGGTAATATGATTGGTGATGCTGCAGTCGGTATTTATTCTGTAGCTGTTAAAATGGTTGAGGTATGGTATTTTTTTCCTGTTGCAATTGTGAGTTCATTGTTTCCGAAAATTATAAAATTACGAGAGGTTGATATTAATGAGTATAATAAGCGCCTTCAGTTTCTTTATGATCTCTTAGTTGTACTTAGTGTATCCATTGCAGTAGCAGTAACATTCCTTTCTGATTATATAATTGGCTTCTTTTATACGCAGCAATATATGGAAGCATCCAATCTTATAAAGATTTATTCATGGGTTAGTGTTTTTTATTTTTTAAGCTCAGCGAGCGGGCGTTGGTATATAAACGAGGGGCTTCAAAAATATGCTTTAAATAGAAATATCATTGGGTTGATTATGGCTATTGTCTTAAATTACTTCCTCATACCTATATATGGTGCTTTAGGCTCAGTCTATGCTACATTAGTAGCCTATGCCTGCGCTGGATATTTTTTTGATGTTCTTTCAAGTCGTACTCGTACCGCCTTTTATCAAAAAACTAAAGCATTATGGGTACCTGGTTCATTTATTCGTTTAGTTAAGAGTTTTAGGTGATAGAATGATAAATAAAGTTGTTTTATATGGGGCTTATGACCGCTATAATTATGGCGACAACTTGATGCCAATTTTACTGGAGCGTTTTTTTAGAATAAAACACCCTCAAAAAGTAGAACGATTAGAGTTTATTTATGCCTCTATTAATTCTTCTGATTTAAGTAAATACTCATGCATGCCAACAGTTCCAATGAAATCACTTTTGTCCCTTGATGATAATTCGACTATAATAGTTGTTGGTGGTGAAGTATTAGGTGCTGATGTAGGGACTCTATATACACATGTACAGAATAACTACTACTATACACGGTTTCTGAAAGCAATTCGTAGATATAGCCCCGCGACATTAACCAAAATTGCAAGTCTACTTTATCCTGCAGTGTGGACATATCCTTACATTCCGCAAAAAAATAGTTTTAAAAATAATGTGAGGATAATTTATAATACCGTGGGCGGTGTTCCAATTGCTTCTCAGGTTGAGCACGTGAAAGAAGCAGAGTATATTTCAGCACGCGACCAGCGGACATATGAAAAAATGAAGACATGGACATCAACAGAGTTGGTGCCTGATTCTGTATTAATTGCTTCTGATATCGTTGATGATACTTTTTTGAAGGCAAATGTTCGAAAAGATATTGTCGATTATTGTAATGCTCATAAATATATTACTGTGCAGGCATGTCCATATAAAGTTCCTTTCACTGCAAAAGAAATGGCTGATGAATTAGATTCAGTTAAAATTGAAACTGGTCTTGATGTGGTTTTATTACCTATCGGATATGCTAGTGGTCATGATGATGTTCTTTTTCTAAAAGAAGTTCAGTTGTTAGCGACGACTAAATTAAATGTTCAATTTGAATTGAATGTTTGGGAGATTATGTATTTCTTGTCTCATTCGCAATCGTTTTATGGAACTAGTTTACATGGTGTGATTACAGCCATGTCATTTGGGATTCCTCATTTTTGTCTCAATGAGAAAATAGATAAAATCACTTCTTTTGCTAAAACATGGAGTGTGGAACCATTTATAAAACCGATCGCAGTGAATGAGATTAAAAATATGGTTGTTCAAATGGAGAACTTTGATAATACTGCACTCGTTGAGGCTGTTGCTCATGCTCAGGCTATTATTTCAACTAGCCTTGATAAAGTTTCCGAGATGTTATGAAATATATAAATAAAGTTCTTGTGTTTTTGTTTGATTTGTAAGCTGTCCTTGCAGATTTTACTCTATGCGCTTCACCAGCTTTGAGCTAACATAATCATCACATTTAAGCTGCGCGCGTGTCGCAGTGACCACACCAGACAGGAGTATGTAATGTCCAAGCAACAGATCGGGGTTGTCGGTATGGCAGTGATGGGGCGCAACCTTGCGCTCAACATCGAAAGCCGTGGTTATACCGTCTCTGTTTTCAACCGCTCCCGTGAAAAGACCGAAGAAGTGATTGCCGAGAATCCGGGCAAGAAACTGGTCCCACATTATACCGTTAAAGAGTTTGTTGAATCCCTTGAAACTCCACGCCGCATCCTGTTGATGGTGAAAGCAGGCGCTGGTACTGATAGCGCGATCGATTCTCTTAAGCCGTATCTGGACAAAGGCGACATCATCATTGATGGGGGTAACACCTTCTTCCAGGACACAATTCGTCGCAACCGCGAATTGTCTGCTGAAGGTTTTAACTTCATTGGTACCGGTGTTTCTGGTGGGGAAGAGGGCGCACTGAAAGGCCCGTCTATCATGCCTGGTGGGCAGAAAGAAGCTTATGAGCTGGTAGCGCCAATTCTTGAGCAGATCGCTGCGCGCGCCGAAGACGGTGAACCATGTGTCGCCTATATTGGTGCTGACGGTGCTGGTCACTATGTCAAGATGGTGCATAACGGCATCGAGTATGGCGATATGCAGCTTATCGCGGAAGCATACTCTTTACTGAAAGGTGGCCTGGCGCTTTCTAATGAAGAACTGGCAACAACCTTTACCGAGTGGAACGAAGGCGAGCTCAGCAGCTACCTGATTGATATCACCAAAGACATCTTCACTAAAAAAGATGAAGAAGGTAAATACCTTGTTGATGTGATTCTTGATGAAGCGGCCAACAAAGGTACCGGTAAATGGACCAGCCAGAGCTCACTCGACCTAGGTGAACCGTTGTCCCTGATCACCGAATCTGTCTTTGCGCGTTACATCTCTTCACTGAAAGAGCAGCGTGTTGCAGCGTCTAAAGTCCTGTCGGGGCCAAAAGCTCAACCGGCTGGTGACAAGACTGAGTTTGTCGAGAAAGTTCGTCGCGCTCTGTATCTGGGCAAGATCGTTTCTTATGCTCAAGGCTTCTCCCAACTGCGTGCTGCATCGGATGAATACAACTGGGATCTGAACTACGGTGAGATTGCCAAAATCTTCCGTGCCGGTTGCATTATTCGTGCGCAGTTCCTGCAGAAGATCACTGATGCCTACGAGCAGAATGCGGGTATCGCCAACCTGCTGCTGGCGCCGTACTTCAAACAGATTGCTGATGAATATCAGCAGGCACTGCGTGATGTCGTAGCTTATGCTGTTCAGAACGGCATCCCTGTTCCGACATTCTCTGCTGCCATTGCCTACTACGACAGCTATCGTTCTGCAGTTCTGCCGGCTAACCTGATTCAGGCTCAGCGCGACTATTTCGGTGCCCATACCTATAAGCGCACTGATAAAGAAGGCGTATTCCATACTGAGTGGATGGAATAATTCTTTCTGATTGACGGTAATCAAATCCCGGTTATTAAATAACCGGGATTTTTCTATAAATATCTCTCATTTTGAATACATTCTGTTAAGAATGTTTGCCCTCATATTAAAGCTCTGCTACTTGCTCTCGACCATCCCTGGTCTGTTTCTTGACATGCATCAGGACAGAGAGTAAAACCGCCAGAAGTGTTGATTACAGGGTGGCTACTATGCCGCCGTCCAGTTAACTGATTAAAGTGTGATCGAATGAAAATTACTATTTCCGGTACCGGTTATGTTGGTTTATCGAACGGCATCCTGATTGCGCAGAACCACGAAGTGGTTGCGCTGGATATCGTACAATCTAAAGTCGATATGCTTAACCAGAAGATGTCGCCGATTGTCGATAAAGAGATTCAGGAATATCTGGCCGAAAAACCGCTGAATTTTCGTGCGACAACTGACAAACTAGATGCATATCGCAATGCTGACTATGTCATTATCGCCACACCGACTGACTACGATCCGAAAACTAACTACTTCAATACCTCAACGGTTGAAGCCGTTATTCGTGATGTCACTGAGATTAACCCCAACGCCGTCATGATCATTAAATCGACCATTCCGGTCGGTTTCACCCGTGATATCAAAGAGCGTCTGGGCATCGACAATGTCATCTTCTCCCCGGAGTTTCTGCGCGAAGGTCGTGCGCTGTATGACAATCTGCATCCTTCTCGTATCGTCATCGGTGAACGTTCGGAGCGGGCAGAGCGTTTTGCCAATCTGCTGAAAGAGGGGGCTATCAAGCAGGATATCCCGACGCTGTTTACCGACTCGACCGAAGCGGAGGCGATCAAGCTGTTTGCCAATACCTACCTTGCTCTGCGTGTCGCTTATTTTAATGAGCTGGATAGCTATGCAGAAAGCCAGGGTCTCAACAGCAAGCAGATTATTGAAGGCGTGTGCCTGGACCCGCGGATCGGCAATCACTATAACAACCCGTCATTCGGTTACGGTGGATACTGCCTGCCGAAAGATACTAAACAGCTGCTGGCGAACTACGAATCGGTGCCAAACAATATCATTGGCGCTATTGTGGATGCTAACCGTACCCGTAAAGACTTTATTGCTGACTCTATCCTTGCGCGTAAACCGAAAGTGGTTGGGGTTTATCGTCTGATCATGAAGAGCGGCTCAGATAACTTCCGCGCCTCTTCAATCCAAGGGATTATGAAGCGTATTAAAGCCAAAGGTATCCCGGTTATTATTTACGAGCCGGTGATGCAAGAGGATGAGTTCTTCAATTCACGCGTGGTTCGTGATCTGAATGTATTTAAGCAAGAAGCTGATGTTATTATATCAAATAGAATGGACCGCGAGTTAGTCGATGTATCAGATAAAGTATATACAAGAGACTTATTTGGTAATGATTAATTAAAGGTAAGCCTTCTCTAAATCAATTAGGGGAGGTTTTGTTTATTTGTTTTTCTTTCGTGTTGTCTTTTATGCTACTGTGAGGTACTCGATGGACAGGGATAATGCACTTCAAAATACTATTCAACAACGGAGTGGTAATGCTCTCTCCATGACTGATAGATTACTGTCTTTTTTTATCTACGCAAGTATTGTTTTGCCGACTGGCTCTATCTTTGGTGTGAATGTAAAGATTATTTCGATGGTAATGTTGCTGGTCGGTTTAATTGTGTATGGTAAAGACTTTATACTTTCTGATTTGATTGTCAAGATGTTGCCATTTATTTTATTTGCAATGTTTGAAATAATGTATTCAACAGTTTTCTTAGAATATGATAAGACATACTTGATTTCTCAAATAAAAGATATTTTTGTGTTTTTTTTGATGTTTTATGTGTGTGTTATTTATGCCAAGAAAATTTGTGGTTATGAACGGTTAATTAATATAATAGTTAAAGCTGCTTTTTTAGTTGGTATAATGAAGGTTGCAATATTGCTTTACTCATTTTCTACAGGAACCCCCGTGTCTTACATAATAAAGGCTATGGGTAAAATGTTTGGAACCTCAATTATGTCTTTTGACGTTGAATCTTCTTCAATATCCAGAATAAATTTCACTTCTGATTCTATATTGTTTATTTGTATTTTTTATCTTTGCATGAAGATTTTTAGGGGGGGGTTTAAAAAAGTAGATTATTTGTTTCTATCAGTAATTTGCTTTTCAGCTCTTTTAACTATGTCGAGATTTCAATGGGCTGCATGTGGTTTTTCTATATTGGCGGCAATGTGTATTAACCTCAAAAAGAAAAAGTCATTTTTGATCTTGAGCCTATTTTCCACTATATCATTATTATCACTTTCTTTACCTTCAGTACAGGAAATGATAAAAACAAGGTTTGATGAAAGGATTGTATCCTCTTCAGATATCGAAAGGATCTTACAACGTGATGCAATTTATTTGGCGATTGATAAATCACCTGTTTTAGGCAATGGGGTCGGTTATTATATTCCTACGATGATAAGAAGTTCAACTGCGAAATATTCCTATGAGCTACAATTACAAGCTCTTGTTATGCAATTTGGTATTATAGGAACCTGCTTTATAATGTTCATGATTTTAATACCTTTGCTGATTGCGAGTAAAGGAATGTCGATTCTTACTTGGTGCAGTTTTATTTCTGTCATTTCAATATGGATATCTGGGGCATTATTTAACCCGGTTTTATTTTCCTCGTCTGCTGGTGCATCGATGGCTGCAATCTTTGCCATTGGAAACGTTTATTGGATTAAAAAGTCTTCGAAGACATAAGCCGTCTTTGGTTTTAGTAACTATTATAGATAAGGTGATTTTGATGAAGGCTATGTGTGTTTTTTTTGTTTTTTATACCGGATTATCTTCAGCTGAAGTATCAAAGTTTAGTGAACTTGGCAAACCTCTTATAAATCCTCTAGAAGTAAAAGATAGCTACAATACGGGGATTTATGCTTCAAGATACACATATGGAATGAGAGGTAACGCTGTGGTGGCCGCAATTAAGGCTAACTCTGATAATCCATTTAATTTTCCTGTTCTTGGTTTTCAATACACAAAGGCCATGAGCAAATACAACGACAGAGATTCAGTTGCTTTATATTCTGATAATACTTCACCTCCATATTTCCCTTGGGAAATACTGCGAGATACAATATTTACTCCAACGTCTGTTACCTCGTCTAGTATTAACTCAAAGTTTATAAAAAAGGGCATGATCATTGAAACCTCTACTTCTCCAAAATGGAGTGGTTATGTTGTTTCTGTAGATAATAATAAAATAATTACATCAGGTTGGGTAAATAATGAAATAAATAAAATGGGGACTCCACCAGACGGAGTAACAGTTTTCGTGAATCCACTAACGAAAATATGGGCATCTAATTTCAATGTTTTCATTCCTGAGAACGGTCGGGCAGATAAAGCTGTAATACAAGAAAATGCTGTTGTTAACAATAAAGTTGTGGACCCTCAGTATATTTATGGTATTGATAATGTAGTGTTGCCGCAATCAAAATACGGGGGTAGTGTTGCATTCCAGGCAAGATCTTCTTCTTCAGGCTATATGCAGAAATGGTCAGTTGGCTTTCTAGCTTTGGGTTCGAAAAATGCAAATTTTAGTAGTTCAGATATCGGTACAGAAAGTCCTAAAACAGGTTATTTAGAAGGGTCATCAGCTGCTGATGGCTTGGTTTTTAAGGGAAGAAATAAAAATAGTTCTATCACATGGCTAGATTCAGGTAAAGTTTCGGCAAAGATTTCCCCAACGGGGCAATTTGAAAAAATATCATATAAAACTAAATTGCTAAATGGGTCTGTAACTGTAGATGATAGCTTTAGCCGATATATAATAAATTCAGAAAAAGAGATTAATATTACTCTCTTTGATAATCGTGATGAGCCTGATGGCTTAACTCTTGAGTTTGTGAATTTTTCTGGGAAAAATATTTCTTTTAGTTCAAAATCAAATCTGCAAGTTGCAAAGGGACTTGGGCGAATAGTCCATGCAGTTAGTCTTGATGGTGTCTGGATGGTATATTAAAGTTGTCTTTATATTTACATCAGATTGAAAAAAGTTATAATTTTGTCAGTGTCAGTGTCAGTGTCAGTGTCAGTGTCAGTGTCAGTGTCAGTGTCAGTGTCAGTGTCAGTGTCAGTGTCAGTGTCAGTGTCAGTGTCAGTGTCAGTGTCAGTGTCAGTGTCAGTGT